>ERZ772968.2-NODE-2-length-156995-cov-7.997662_pt1 | contig 156995 bp, 132 predicted proteins | sample MGYA00580674_ERZ772968 | MGnify/ENA primary metagenome ERZ772968 (study PRJEB29015, sample SAMEA2737940) | human oral metagenome | biome: human oral; feature: human-associated habitat; material: dental | place: China | collected 2138 ...
AGTGGAGTACATAAAAAACGAAGATATGAAATCACAATCAGATCTAGACGCCATGGAAAACATCATCAATAACCCGAAAGGTCCTGACCCCTGGCAAAAGCGTGACTGACAAGTCGATCATCAAAAACTTTTAAAACTCATAAAATTGGAGAAACCATGACAAAGAAAATGTTCATTACACTCCGCGTCCTCATCGTCGCTTTCACCATGTTCATTCTCGGCTGGCTCTTCTTCAGCAGGCCGTCAATAGTCGTCAGTCTGAGCGACGTGGAATGTGAACCCGTAGGGTGGACGGTTTTAGGGACCCCCTACGACATATACGGTTTCTTTGACCTAGAAGACTCCAATGAAATGGACAGAGTCGCTTCTGAGAACGGCGTTGACGGCAAAGCCGACAGAGCGACAGTCCGCACTAACGTCAACGAAGGATGCAACCTCGCACGAGACAATCGGAAGCTCTACATGATCCTTCTGACCGTCGTCGCCGCCACGGCCTTCATCACCCTGCCCAAAGCAAAACAAAAGCAGACAGCCTCGAAAGCGGAAGAGACAACATCCAAAGAAATAGAGCCAACGCCTAAAGGGCTCGCTGACGAAGAAAACAAGGAGAACTGACTAGACCGGATGGGCACCGTACAGGCAGCGCCGTCACCTCAGGCAATTGCGGCCCAGCAGCACGCGGAGGTCGGAGAAAAGGCCCGCGCCGGGCTGGACGTAAAACTTCCTGTCCACTTGGACCACGCTCGTCGCGTGCGGCCTGTGGATATGCATGCGAACCGGCGCACTTCCCGGATAGCTGGAGAGGACGCGGGCCAAGGACGCCATCTGCTCCGCCGTGCACATACGCTCGGGCATCTGCAGCTCGACCGGTGAATCAGGAAGAAGATCCCCCGAGGGCAGCGTCATCTCCTGGGCCGAAAGCTGGACCGTCCCGTCGCGATCCTGCACCCGCACCTTGACGACGGCCACGGTGTCCGGGGTGAGCATCGTCGAAACAGTCTGATACGTGGCGGGGAAGAAGTTGATCTCCGCGCTGCCCGTCAGGTCCTCCAACATGATCGTCGCCCAGAGCTTGCCGTTCTTCTTCGACACCCTCGGCTGCACGGACGTGATCAGCCCCGCGAGGCTGACGAAGCCCTCCTGGACGCTCTCTTCGTTCATGAGCCTGACGATCGTCGTGTCGGCGGCGCGATCGAGAACATGCTCCATTCCCGAAAGGGGGTGGTCCGAGACGTAAAGCCCCAGCATGTCGCGCTCATGGTCGAGCTTCACTTTCTTGTCCCACTCCGGAATGTCGGGCACGACGACGTCGATGCCCGCGCCGAGATCGACGTCGGCCCCTCCAAAAAGGTCGAATTGCCCGGCCGCTTCGTTCTTCTTCAGCGAGACGACGGCGTCGACCGCATCTTCAACCTTCGCCAGAAGAGCCTTCCGCGAATACCCCATGGAATCGAACGCCCCCGCCTTGACGAGGCACTCGATGGCGCGCTTGTTGCACACCTGAAGGGGAACCTTGTCGAGGAAATCCTGGAATGACGTGAAGGCGCCCTTCTCACGCCGGGCGTCGAGGATGCCCTTGACGACGTTCGCACCCACGTTGCGCACCGCTGACAGGCCGAAACGGACCTGCTCGCCGACAGCGGAGAAGTCGGAATCGGAATCGTTGACGTCGGGAACGAGAACCGTGATGCCCATGCGTCGGCATTCGCCGAGGTAGAGGGCGAGCTTGTCCTTGTTGTCCTTCTTCGACGTCAAAAGCGCGGCCATGAACTCGACCGGGTAGTTGGCCTTGAGGAAGGCCGTCCAATAGGAGATGACGCCGTAGCAAGCCGAGTGGGATTTGTTGAAAGCGTACTGGGCGAAGGGAACGAGGATCTCCCACAGCCTGTCGACGCATTCTTTCGAATACCCGTTGGCGAGCATTCCGGCGGAAAATCCCTCGAACTGCTTTTGCAGCACGTCGAGCTTCTTCTTGCCCATGGCCTTGCGCAGCGTGTCGGCTTGGCCCATTGTGAAGCCTGCGCACACCCGCGCGATTTGCATGACCTGCTCTTGGTAGACGATCAGGCCGTAGGTCGGCGCCAGAATCTCGCGCAGCGGCTCCTCGAGTTCAGGGTGGATCGGGGCGATCTCTTGGAGCCCGTTTTTGCGCAGGGCGTAGTTCGTGTGCGAGTTCATTCCCATGGGGCCGGGGCGGTACAGCGCAGAGACGGCGGAGATGTCCTCGAACTCCGTGGGCCGCATCTGTTTGAGCAGCGCCCGCATGCCCGAGCCGTCAAGCTGGAATACGCCGAGGGTGTCCGCCCGCTGGAGAAGCTCGAAGGTGGGTTGGTCGTCCAGCTCGATCTCCTCGATCGCCACCCGTTCCTTGCCGTTGTAGACGATGTTGTCGAGAGCGTCCTCGATCGTCGTCAGATTCGACAGCCCGAGGAAGTCCATCTTCAGCACGCCCAGTTCCTCGCACAAAGGATATTCGAACTGGGTGATCGTGGCGCCGTCGGACGGGCGTTTCATGATCGGGATGACATCCATGAGCGGCTCGGAGCACATGAGCACGGCACAGGCGTGCACGCCCCACTGGCGCGTGAGGCCGGCCAGGCCCTGGGCCAAATCGAAGACCTTGGAGGCGTCCTGGTCGCCCGCCACAAGCTGGCGGAAATCACCCGCCTCGACGAACCTCTCGGCCTTTTCGTTGTGGATGTCGGCTAGCGCGATGTCCTTTCCCTGGACGGTCGGAGGGAGGGCTTTCGTCATCCGCTCCCCCATTTCGAACGGATAGCCGAGCACCCGCGCCGAATCCTTGAGCGCCTGCTTGGTTTTGATCGTCCCGAAAGTCACCACCTGGGAGACCTTCTCAGCCCCGTACTTCTTCTCGACGTACTCAATGACCTCCCCTCGCCTGCGCTCGTCGAAGTCGACGTCGATGTCAGGCATCGAAACCCGTTCGGGATTGAGGAACCTCTCGAAGAGCAGACCGTGGCGAATCGGGTCGAGCTCAGTGATCTGCAGGGCGTAGGCCACCATCGACCCGGCGCCGGAGCCGCGCCCAGGCCCCACTCTGATCCCGTTGCGCTTGGCCCACAGGATGTAATCGGAGACGACGAGGAAGTACCCGGGAAAGCCCATCTGCAAGATGACGCTCACCTCGTAGTCGGCGCGCTCGCGCACGTCGGCCGGAATCTTCTCGCCGAAGCGCACGTGCAGGCCGCGATCGACCTCCTTGACGAACCACGAGGTGATGTCCTCGCCTTCGGGGACGGGAAAGACCGGCATGTAGTTCGCGCCCTCGTCGGCCGTGGTGAAGGAGACGTTGCAGCGTTCGGCGACGAGCAGGGTGTTCTCGCACGCCCCGGGAAGGTCGCCGAAAAGTTCGTGCATTTCCTCGGAGGTGCGCAAGTGGTAACCCGTGCCGTCGAAGGTGAAGCGGTCCGGGTCCTGGAGCGTCGAACCGGAGTTGATGCACAGCATCGCGTCCTGGATGGGCGCGTCGCCTGCCTCGACGTAATGCGAGTCGTTCGTCGCGAGCAGAGGGGCGTCGATCTTTCGGGCGAGGTCGAGAAGCTCATTGCGCACGCGCTTTTCGATGGCGTTGTCGTGGTCCATGACCTCGACGTAGTAGTTCTCTTTGCCGAACAGGTCCTGCATGCGTCCGGCCGCCTCGTAGGCTTCGTCGAACTGCCCGAGGCGCAGCCGCGTCTGGACTTCGCCGGAGGGGCACCCGGCCGTGGCGATGAGGCCCTCGTGGTACGTCTCCAGAAGGTCCATGTCCATCCGCGGCCATTTGCCCATCTGGCCTTCGAGCGAGGCGCGCGAATCCATGCGGAAAAGGTTGTGAAGCCCTCTGTTGTCATAGGCCAGAAGCGTCATGTGGGTGTAGGCGCCGCGTGCGGAGACGTCGTCGGCCTTCTGGCCCTCCTCGCCCCAGAGCACCCGGTCCGAGCCGAAACGGGAGGTTCCCGGCGTCATATACGCTTCGACGCCGATGATCGGCTTGACCCCCTGGGCCTTGCACTCTTTGTAAAACTCGTAGGCCCCGAAGCAATACCCGTGGTCCGTGATCGCCACGGCCTTCTGGTTCTGGGCCTTGGCCTGGGCCACGAGCTTCTTGATCTTCGCCGCCCCGTCAAGCATCGAATATTCGGTGTGGACGTGCAGATGCGCGAAGTCTTTGGCCATGGGGCCAGTCTACGCGGAGCGTCCGCCACTCGCCTCAGGACGCGGCCGCCTTCGCCGAGAGACGAGAATCGGCGGCCGAACGCGCTTGCGTCAAAAAGGGGTTCTCCAGGCGGAATCCGCCGTCCGAAGGATACGGCGGCACGATGCCCGGCAGCCGGGTTTCTCAACGGAAGACGCCCTCGCGCATCGCCTCGAGCGAGCTTCGCAAATCCTCCGGATACGGAGAGGCGAAGGCGACCCACTCCCCCGACGTCGGATGCTCGAATCCCAGGCGGACGGCGTGAAGCCATTGCCGCGCAAGGCCGAGCTTCGCCGAGAGCGTCGGATCTGCCCCGTACATGTCGTCGCCGACGCACGGATGCGACATCGCCGACATATGGACCCGAATCTGATGCGTCCGGCCCGTCTCCAGACGGACCTCCAGCAAGCTCGCGCCGGCCGTCGCTTCGAGGGCCTCGTAGTGGGTGACGCTCGGGCGCCCGTCGGCGCGCACGCCCATCTTCCACTGGCGCCGAGTGTCGCGGCCGATGGGGGCTTCGATCGTTCCCGACATCGGATCGGGATGGCCCTGCACCAGCGCATGGTAGACCTTCTCGACGGTCCGGTCTCGAAAGGCGCGCTTGAGCGCCGAGTAGGCGGCCTCCGATTTGGCGACCACCATGCAGCCGGTCGTTCCGACGTCCAGCCTGTGGACGATGCCCTTCCGCTCCTGGGGGCCATGCGTGGTAAGTTTTACGCCTTCGGCCATGAGGGTTCCAAGCACGTCCGGGCCCTCGAAGTTGAGCGAGGGATGGGCCGCCATGCCCGCGGGCTTGTCGACGACGACGACGTCCTCGTCCTCATAGAGCCTGACGATCCCCTCTGCCGAAGGCCGCGGCTCCAGCGACGGCGGGTCTGGGACAAGGATTTCCAGAACCGCCCCGGAGGGGACACGGTCGGATTTGGAAGCGACCGCCCCGTCTATCCATGCCTCGCCCTTCTGGACTGCCGCGGCGCAAACGCTCCGGGAAAGGCCGGTCATTCGGGAAAGGACAAAGTCGATCCTATCTCCGGCCAGCCCGTCGGGGACCGGGTAAAAGCGCCTTTCAGGCATGCCCGAGATTGTCCCGTCGAGCTGAGAGCCCAGCGTTTTCGCCCGACCCGTCGGGCTTTTCGGCGTCGGAAATCGCGTCCTCGCCCGCCCCGCCCGAGCTCAGACGCGCCGCAGCGCCGTCTTCGACTGTGTCCGCAGCGCCGTCTTCGGCTGTGACCGCGACGCCTTCGCCCGGGCGCCTCGCCTCCGCAACGCCGTCAGCTTGGCCTTCACGGCCCTCCCCGGCATCGGCCTCGCCCGCCTGTTCGCCTCTGTGCCCTGGCTCCCCGTCAAAAGGCACGGAAAACCAAGTGAGGACGACGATGACGGCGATTCCGAGAACGAGTGCGATATCCGCCACGTTTCCGATGAACCAACGCCCGTAGGCGATGAAATCGACGACGTGCCCGCGGCCGAAGCCCGGCTGTCGAAAGAGCCTGTCGACGAGATTGCCCGCCGCTCCGCCCCATACGACCCCCAGCGTGATCGTCCATGGGAGCGACGACGTGCGCCTGATCCACAGCGGAAGGGCGAGGACCACCACCGCCGCGACGGCGGTGAAAATCCACGTGGAACCGGTGAGAAAGGAGAATGCCGCTCCGGGGTTGAAGTGCAGCTCAAAGCCCAGAAGGTCGCCGAAAAGGGGGCGGCGCGCGCCGTCGCCCAACGACGAGAGAGCCCATTGCTTGGTCGCCTGGTCAATGGCGACCGTGAGAAGGCCGACGACGATTGCCCACATCATCAGCCGGCCCGCTTTGTGTGCCGTGCTCATTGGGTATGTCCTACGCCGAACGGCGGCAGCCCGCAGCTGCCGCCGTTCGCCCGTTCAGGCTCAGCGCTGATCCGACGAGGGCGTGGAACCCGATTCGACGTCGGCCAAGAGCGACTCGAGGTAGCTCTTGAGGCGAGTGCGGTAATCCCGCTCGAAGTCTCGAAGCTCCGAAATCTTGCGCTCGAGAAGCCCGCGCTCCTGCTCCAGCTGGGTGAGCGTGCGGTTGTGCTGCTCCTCCGCTTCGGCAATGATCCGCTGGCTCTCGGCATTGGCCTCGGCGAGGATGCGATCGGCCTCGGCCTTTCCATCGCTGATGTACTTGTCATGCAGCTGTTGGGCCAGGGCGAGCATGCCTGCGACGGCGTTAGTGTCGCCGCCTCCAGCTGCGCCGCCTCCAACCGGCGCGAAGGAGGCCGTGGTCGCCGCGGAGAACGGGGCCTCGCCGCGCCCAGTGGCGGCGCCGGAGTTCTCCAGCTCGGCGATCCGAGCTTGAGCCTTCTTCAGCTCGTTTTCCAGCTCAGCCTTCTGGGCGGTGAGCTGGGCGATGGTTTCGGCAACTTCGTCGAGGAAGAAGTCGACCTGGTCAAGGTCGTATCCCTCCTCGATTGAGCTCGGTGCCTTGAAGCGTGCATTCAGGACATCGGATTCAGTCAGCAGCGCCATGTGTGTATTCACCTCTGTGTTTTGGTACGTATTCCTCAGCGGGCAAAAACGCCGCCTACAGGGATACGTTACCCGAAATGGTGCCAATGTTCACCGTGTGAATGGTGCTGCATCTCTGCAAGCCTTTGCCGCGAGCGAAACGTCAACGGATCAATCCGCGAAATCGCAGGCAAAAGTCGATGTTTGTCGATGGCGGGAAGAGTGAGTCCTTCCCAAAAAAAACTCAAAGCGAAGACGAGGGCGGCGAGCGCCGAGCCTGCGCTCGCATGCGGGGTCGGGGTTCGCCGTTCGAACGCCGTTCCTCCGCGGGGCGCCATCGATTCCGCGCGCGCTCAACGACGAAGCCGGGCCGCAAGCTCAAAAAGACGCCCGCGTCCACGCCCCACGCCGCCCGGGCTCGAGTCGATGTTCACTCTGCGCGAAGCTTCAGGCCAAGCCGACCAGGACGGTACGGCCTGGCACGCCTGGCCGGGTTCGAAGCGACGAACGCAACACGATCCGTTGGACGCGAAACGTCGCTTCGGCCGAGGAACACCGAGCGAGTCTCGCTGCCGCGGCATGCCGCGCTTCGACGATTCTCGGCGCTCAAAGGCCTTTCAGTTGCACGACAGCCGCCCGGGCGATTGCGCAGGCGGCTGTTCTGGGCGGGCCTTAGGAGGCTAAACAAACTGCTGGAGCAGCCTTCCGAGAATCCCAAGGCCCAAAATGACGATGAGAAAAGCCATGTCGAAGGCCACGGGCCCCAGACGCAGGGGCGGAACGTACCTGCCGATGAAGCGCAAGGGAGGATCCGTGGCTTTGTAGACGATGTTGACGGCGACGAGGGCGAAGCCCCTCGGGTTCCAGTCCCGCAGGATCATGGACACGATATCGATGACGACCCTCGCAAGGAGGAGGACCATGTAGAACTGGATGAAAAGAAGAAGTATGCCGACGGCGATTTTCATCAGAAAGCGGGGGCGCCGCCTGCCGCAGCGTGCTCGTCCATCGTCACTGTGTGAGGAGTCATGAGGAGGACGTCCTCAGAGACCTTGTTGAGCTGGCCTTCGAGGCCGAAGCACAGGCCAAGCGCGAAGTCGACGATTCGCTTTCGCGACTCGGTGTCGGTCTCCGTCAGGTTGAGGATGACGGGAAGGCCGGAGCGATACTGCTCAGCGAAAGCTCGGACCTCGGAAAAGGAGGTCGGGTGCACCGTCACGATGCGGGCAAGCTGAGGAACAGACGGAACCGAGCGAATGGGCGAGACGTCGGCGTCAAGGCGCTCCTCGTCGTCGTACTCCTCGTACCCGTCCTCGTATTCGTCGTACTCGTCGCTCAGCGTCGACCTGTCAACGAAGCGTTGGAACATTCCCATGCCGATATCTCTTTCACTCGCGGGGCGTACTCCATCCAACGTATTGCAGATCGCGGCGTTTGACGGCGATTTAGAAAGGCGTGTCGCGCCTTACCTGAACGAGGCCGACGAACCTTCCGCTTGCCCTTTTCGCCGCCATCTCGCGGCGATGGGAGTAATATCGGGCGTCTTCCATCGTGCAAATTTCCGACCGGACGACGTCGTCGACCTCGGCCTTTCGCAGCTGCAGCTCGAGCGCCTCGGGGATGTCGATCGCCGGCGTGCCCCAGGAGGTCCTCGAATAGCTTCCGGGCGCGAGGTTTTCGGCCTCGTCCCGCATGTCCGCGGGAACCTCGTAGCACCGTCCGCAGATCGACGGGCCGAGGTATGCGCGAATCCCTTGGGCGCCCCTCTCACGCATCGTCTCGAGGGCCACGGAGGCGATGCCGGCAAAAAGGCCGGAGCGTCCGACGTGGACCGCGGCGGCTATGGGCGCGTTTGAGGCGGCGAGGAGGAGGGGGACGCAGTCGGCCACCATGACGGCGGCGGAGCAGGGATGCAGGGCAGCGTCGATGACGAGGCCGTCGGTGTCCGCGAAGGTGCGCCCGGGGGCTCCGGACGTCAAAACCTGCGAATCGACTGCCTCGACGTTGGCGCCGTGGACTTGGTCCATCCACGTGATGAATCCGACCTCGCTCGTCAGGCTCAGTCTGTTGCGGGCAACGGCGGAAGGGTCGTCTCCGACGTGCAGACCGAGGTTGAGGCTCTCGTAGGACCCCTCGGAGACCCCTCCTCGACGTGACGTGAAACCGGCTCGAATGCGGCCGCCGGGAACGGCCGAATCGAGCACCCACTCGACGAGAGACACGTGAGCTTACTGGTCTTCGAAGAGGAACGCGGGAATGTCCAAGTCGCGGCTGGAGCGGGTCGTGGGCTCCTCGACGACCGGGGGAATCGACCGGGCGGGGGCCGGCGACGTTCTGGCGACGGGCTCGGCCACGGGATGGCTCGGCGTCGCGATGTGGTGCTGACCGGTGCTCACCGGCTGAATGGCCGGCTCCTCGGCGCGGTGCGAGGGAACGGAGTCCTCGAATGTGCGCGAGCGCGCCGGCGGGGCCTGCGCGGGACGCGAGGCGGGCGTGAACTGCTCGTCTTCCGGCTCGTCGAATCCCGCGGCTATGACGGTCACGCGCACGACGTCGCCGAGCGAATCGTCGATGATGTGGCCGAAAATGATGTTCGCGCTGGGGTCCGCGGCCTCCTGGACCAGCTTGGACGCCTGATTCATCTCCTGGAGCGAGAAGTTCTCGCCGGATTGGAACGACAAAAGCACGCCGTGCGCGCCGTCGATGCTCGCTTCGAGGAGCGGCGAGGAGATCGCCGCCTCCGCGGCGCGCATCGCCCTGTCGTCGCCCGTGGCCTCGCCAATGCCCATGAGCGCGGTTCCCGCGTCCTTCATGATCGCCTTGACGTCCGCGAAGTCGAGGTTGACCAGTCCCGGAATGGTGATGAGGTCGGAGATTCCCTTCACGCCGTTGCGCAGAACCTCGTCGGCTAGGTGGTAGGCCTCGAGGACCGTGAGATTGTCGTCGGCAATCTCCAAAAGCCGGTCGTTGGGGATGACGATGAGAGTGTCGACGGCCTTGCGCAGTTCGGCCAAGCCGGCCGTCGCGTTGTTCGCCCGCTGGCGCCCCTCGAACTCGAAGGGCCGGGTGACGACGCCCACTGTCAAAGCGCCGATGGACCGGGCGATCTCGGCGACGACGGGGGCCGCACCCGTTCCCGTTCCGCCGCCTTCCCCTGCGGTGACGAAGACCATGTCGGCGTCTTCGAGGGCCGCGCTGATGACCTCGCCGTTCTCCTCGGCGGCCCTCCGGCCTACCGCCGGGTCGGCGCCCGCGCCCAGGCCGCGGGAAACCTCCCTGCCAATGTCGAGCTTGGTCTCGGCCTCGGACTTGACGAGGGACTGGCCGTCGGTGTTGATTGCAATGAACTCGACGCCTGCGAGTCCATCCTGAATCATGCGATCAACGGCGTTCACACCGCCGCCGCCCACACCGATGACTTTGATGTTCGCGCCGTTGTTGAGAGTGGGCATCGCTCTCTTCCTTTCAGACTTCAACTCGTACTTGAAGTTTTCTCCGTTCACCTTCGCGGACAAGGTAGAGGGCCGTGTTCGGCCGTTCAACCTCCGCGCGTGGCGTGTCGCGTATTCCAAAGTCGAATATACGTGAGAAACGGACGGATGTGCGGGACAACCCGCCTAGTTCGCCAGGCGCAAGAAACCGCCTAGTTCTCGGTGACGGGGGCGTGCGGGGCGGAAACGTCGTAGAACTTCGCCTTTTGAGAGAGGAGCCCCTTCAGCACCCTGGCTTTCACCGCGGATTCCTCGGCTCCTCCCCAATTTACGGTCGCGCCGTCCTGGAGGGTGAAGGAGACCTGCCCCGCACGCGTGACCTCCACAGAGGCCACCTGCCTGCGCGTGCCCTCGTCGAGGGCTCCGAGCGCGGCACCCATGACCGACGTCGCCCGCGGCGCGTCGCCGTTGGCGAGCTTGAGCTTCGGGAGCGAGGCCGTCTGGCTCTTGGGAAGGTCCAAGCGCACGCCGTCCTCGTCTATGGCCGTGCACGATGTCTTCTCCATCATGCAGGCAACGGGCTTTCGCAGCGTGAGGGCGACGGTCACACCGCCCGGAAAGTTTCGCGTGACCTTGGCCCGCTTGACCATCGGGAGGCTCTTTCGAACTTTCGATTCGACCTCGCCCGTGTTCAGACGGACGAGCGGCGTCCCAACGTACTCGGCGACGGCGGCCTTCACGTCGGCGTCGGCGACGCCGGCGCCCGCCCCGCGAACCTCGACCCCGCCCGATCGCAGGGCGAGCAGCGGGCTGAAGAAAACGACCCAGGCGAGAAGGACGAGCGCGGCCCCGGCAACCGAGGCGCGCACGATTCGGCGCTTGCGCACGCGGCGACGCTCGGCCAGGCGCTCGCGGCGACGCTCTGTCATGTCGACCGGGTCCGACTCGCGCCTCGACGCCGCCGCACGCCAGCCCCGCGAGGGGCCTCCCTCGACGATCTCGGCGACGACGGCCTGCCCGTGGCGGTCTCGGCTCTCCGGAGCGAGATTTGGCTCTCCGCGGCGGTCCGCGCCCGCGAGGCCGGCGGCTCTGCGCTGGCCGAGGCTCGCGACTCCGGAAACGGCGGCCTGCTCGCCCGTGCGGGCCTCTGAGGGACTCGACGGGCTGAGAGAGGAAGCGGCCTCCGGCCTCTCCGGCCGACGGGACCCTTCTTCCGGCCGACGGGACCCTTCCTCCTCCGCTCGCCTTCTGGGCCGCCTGGGAGGCCTCATCGCTGCCCGATCTGGTCGAGAATCGTCGGGCCGAGCTCGGTCACGTCGCCTGCGCCCACGGTCATGACGAGGTCGCCGGGGCGGGCGCGCGCAGCGAGGGCGCGGGCCGCCTCGAATCTGTCCGGAACAAACTGCGCTCGGGCAGGGTCCATCCTCGACGTGACAAGGTCGCCCTCGACTCCCGGCGTCGGGTCCTCGCGGGCCGCGTACACGGCTGTGACGACGACGTCGTCGGCCAGTGACAAAGCCTCTGCGAATCGATCGGCGAAGTTCGCCGTCCGCGAGTACAGATGGGGCTGGAAAAGCACGCGCAGGGCGCCGTCGCCGACGACGGCCCGCGCGGCCCGAAGCGTGGCCTCAACCTCGGTGGGATGGTGCGCGTAATCGTCGACGACCCGGACTCCCCCGGCTTCTCCTCGCAGCTCGAAACGCCGGCCTGTCCCCAGGAACCGGGAGAGGGCGGAAGCCATCTCCTCGCGGCCGACGCCCAACTCCACGCCCGCGGCCCACGCCGCGGCCGCGTTGAGCAGATTGTGCTCGCCGACGACGCTCAGATCCACGCGGACGGGCCCCGAGCCGTCGTCGAAAGTGCCCGACGCGCCCAGGGGCCGCGAGGCCTCACGCGCCGATTCGCCCGTCCCGGCTTCGCCCGGCTTGGATCGTCCATGCTCGGCTTCGCCCGACTCCGCTTTTTCCTGCCGCGCTTGGCCCGATTGAGCTTGGACGGGCGCGACCTTCACGTGCGCTGCGGCCCCGCGCGGCCCGTCGCCGCGCCCGTAGGTGACCACCCGCTGCCCGCGGTCGATGGCGCCGACGGCCATGCGCAGCGCCCCCGGCGAGTCTGCGCAGGCGACCAGGGCGCCGTCGGCTTTGAGCAGCCGGGCGAACTGGGCGAAGGCCTCCTCGAAAGCCTCCGTGCTTCCGTAATGGTCGAGGTGGTCCGGTTCGACGTTCGTGACGACCTCGACGAGGGGCTCGTAGTTGAGGAAGGAGGCGTCGGACTCGTCGGCCTCGGCGACGAACGCCCTGCCTCCCCCGAGATGGCTTCCGCCGCCCGCGCCGACGACGCTCCCGCCGATGGCCCACGAGGGGTCGAGGCCGACCTCGCGCAGCGCCGTCGCGATCATCGCCGACGTCGTCGTCTTTCCGTGGGCCCCGGCCACGGCCACGAAGTCGCGGCCGCGGGCGGCCAGGGCGAGGGCCTGCGACCGGTGGAGGACCTTCTGCGAACGCTCGCGCGCCGCGGCGAGCTCCGGGTTGCCCTCGCGGATGGCGGAGGAGACGACCAGAACGGCGTCGGCGGGCACGTGCCGGGCGTCGTGCCCTATCGACACGGAAATTCCCTCGGCTGCCAAACGGCGCGTCGTTTGGGACTCCTTCGAGTCCGACCCCGAGACCGCGGCGCCGGAGGCTGCCAGCAGCTCCGCCACGACGCTCATGCCCGCGCCTCCGATTCCTACCAGATGGTACTTCTCTTGCGGCGTGCTCCGCGGCGCGTCGGGCGAGGCCTCCCCCGTCCTGGCGTCCTTCATCGCATCTCCCCCGTTTCTTCGATGAGTCGGGCCAAACGCCTGTCGGCGTCTACGGGCATGAGCTCGCTCAGGGCGCTCGACATGGCCGCGAGTCTGTCGCCGTCGAGCACGAGCGGAATGATCTCGTCCGTCACGTTCTTCAAGCTGAAATCGCGGTCGCGGACGAGGCGCGCTCCCCCGGCTCGGACGGCTTCGGCCGCATTCTTTTCCTGCTCGCCGTTGCCTATCGGCAGGGGCACGAAATAGCCCGGAATGCCGAGGGCCGCAAGCTCAGCGACCGTCCCGGCGCCGGACCGGCACAGAACGAGGTCGGCCACCGCATAGGCCAGCTCCATCTCCGTCAGGTAGTCGATCACCCGGTAGTTCGCAGCCTTCGCGCTCGCCTTGCGGACGGGGCCGTCTTTCCCTCGCCCGGTCAGGTGGAGGACCTGAATTCCCGCCTCGTCGAAGGCCGGAGCCGCCTGGACGAGGACGTCGTTCAAATGCTTGGCGCCGAGGGATCCTCCGGTGACCAGAAGGGTCGGCAGGGCGGGGTCGACCCCCAGCTCCTCGGCCGCCGCGACATGGGCCGAGCCGCGAGCCTCGGCGTCGTCGCGCAGCGCCGCCAGGTCCGCGATCTTCTGGCGCAGCGGCAGGCCGACCACCCGCGTCGTGCCGGACGAGGCCGACAGGCGGGTCGATCGGAAGGTCAGGGCGACGACGGCGGCCTTTCGCGCGCCGTACCTGTTTGCGAGGCCGGGCTTGACGTTCTGCTCGTGCACGACGAAGGGAAGGGAGCGCTTGCGCGCTGCGGCGTAAAGCGGGGTCGATGCGAAGCCGCCGAAGCCGACAGCCACGGCCGCGCCGGCCTCGTCGAGGACCTGGCCGGCCTTGGCGACGGCGCTCTTGTACTTTCTCGGGAACTCAAAAAGGCGCTTCCCGATTCTGCGAGGGAGCGGAACGCGGGGAATTTCGACGAACTCGATGCCGGCGGCGGGAACGAGCGCGGCCTCCAAGCCTTCCTCGGTGCCGATCGCGCAGACGTCGATGCCCCGTTCCGTCAGGGCCTTCGCCGTCGCCAGCAGGGGATTGACGTGGCCGGCGGTTCCGCCGCCCGCCAAAACGACTTTCATACTCATCCTTTCACTACGGCGCGTACGCGATGGGCCAGGCGTCCGCGCACGCGGAAGGATTCCCTGACTCCCGGGGCCGAAAGCGCGCACGAGACGGCGAATCCGACGGCCAGAAGGCACGCGATGACGGCGGAGCCCCCCTGTGAAATGAGGGGAAGCGGCACTCCGAAAACAGGGAAGACGCCCGTTACTACGAGCATATTCGCCATCGCCTGCCCGCACATCCACACGGCTATGCCGCCGCATGCGAGCCTCGCGAATCGCGACGGGTGGTAAGTGGCGATTTTCATAAGTCCGAAACCGAGCACGAAAAACATGGCGACGACGACGAGGCAGCCGAAGAGCCCCAGCTCTTCGCCGATGACGGCGAAAATGAAGTCGTTCTGCGCCTCGGCGAGGTTTCCCGGCCATTTCTCGATCCCGGTGCCCAGTCCGCGCCCCGACAGCCCGCCGGACCCAAAGGCCCACAGGGCGAAATCCGACTGGGTCGGGTCCGTCGAATCGGGCAGGCTCGCGAGATTGGCCAGATACTCTTTGATGCGCGTCAGGCGCGAGGGGCTCATGGCCACCAGCACGGCGGCGCCGAATACGGCCAACGCCCCGCCGGCGACGTAGTAATGGCTCGGCATCCCGGCCAACCAGAATATGCCCGCGCAAATGAGGGCGAAGACCATGGCCGTGCCCATGTCGAAGCCGAGGAGCACGGCCGCCAAGGCGAGCGCGGCGCCCGCGGCGACGGGAAGCCTGTGGGCTCCCCTCCAACGCTCCGGCAAAATGCCCCAGGAGGGCATGAAGAAGGAGTGAATGCCCCAGTCGTTCGTCCGGCTCCTGCCCAACTGCGCGGCTATCCAAACAATCGTGGCGAACTTCAGGAATTCGGACGGCTGGATGGTGAAGGGGCCGACCTTCAGCCAATTGAGGTTGCCCGCCACGTCCTTGCCGAGCGGGGTGACGACGGCGCACTGCAGGGCGATGCCGGCGGCGAAGATCCAGTTGGCAGCGCGCAAAAAGACGCCTGCCGGCAGGAAGACGGCGACGGCTCCGACGGCCAGTCCGATCGCCGCGTACATAAGTTGGCCGTTGGCCGTTGTGAAGGCCAAAGCCTCCCCGTTGATCCGCGCGTTTCTGATGGCCGCAGGGGCGGTGGCCGAATAGACCATGACGATGCCGATAACCAACAGCGCGCACGCGGAGACGAGGATGAGGGAGATCGCCCGATGCATCTGGTCGCGGACGGTCTCGGCGGGGTAGGCGGGCTCAGGCCTGCGGGCCTCCGCTTTCGCCTTGGCGATTCCGACGCCGTGGGCGCCCTTGAGCCTGACGAGGGCGCCGCCGGCCTTCGGGCGCCGGCGTTCGCTGTTGGTGCGGGCGCTGTCAGTGCGGGCCATCGTTCCTCCTTGCGGCCTCGGCGAATCGCTCCCCTCGCTCGGCGTAGGAGGCGAACTGGTCCATCGACGCGCACGCCGGCGCCAGCAAAACGACGTCGCCCCGGCGGGCGTGGGAGCGGGCGGCCGCGACGGCGTCGTCCATCGGCTCGTGCGACGCCGGATCGATGTACGTCACCGGAACGTCGATGCCCGCCAAAGCGCTTTTCCACGGCTCCTGGTCCACTCCGATGACGACGACGGCGCGGAGCTTTCCCGAGACGTCCGCGACGAGGTCTTCGAAACGCCCGCCCTTGGCCAAGCCCCCGACGATCCACACCGTCGTCCCGTCCGCCTGCGCCCCGAGGCTCGCCCTGGCGGCGTGGGCGTTGGTCGCTTTGGAGTCATCGACGTAGCGGACGCCGTCGACCGTCGCTGCGAGCTCGATGCGGTGGGCCCCCGGGCGGAACGCCCGCAGCGCGGCGCGCACGTCCTCGGGCGCCACCCCGGCCGCCCGTCCCAGGGCAGCCGCCGCCATAGCGTCGCAGACGATGTGCGCCGGCAGGTCGGCGCCCGCCGGCGCGAGCTGCGCCAGGTCGCCGAGGGAGAAGAGCTCGATCGCCTCCCGGAAACGGCCGGGCCCGAAAGCCCGGTCGACGACGGCGTCCTCGACCAAGCCGATCTGGCCGACCGAGGGAACGGCGAGGGTGAGCCCGATCGCCCTGGCCCCCTCGACGACGTCGGCTTGGTCGACCATGCGCTGGACGGAGGGGTCGCCCACGGGGTAGACGCACGCCGCCTGGACGCGCTCGTACACGCGGGCCTTGGCCCGCCAGTACGCTTCGCGCGAGCCGTGCCATTCAAGGTGGTCGTCGGCGATGTTCAGGCATATCGAGGCCAGCGGCGACATGGTGCGGGTGGTGCGCAGCTGGAAGGAGGAAAGCTCGACGGCGAAGGCGCCCGCCGCGCCGCCGTCGGTGCGGGAGACTTCCGCGACGGCCGGGTTGCCGACGTTTCCGACAGCCTTGCCCTTCAGGCCCCCGGCGTCGAGGATGGCTTCGGCCATGGACACGGCGGTGGTCTTGCCGTTGGTCCCCGTCACGCACAGCCACGGTGCCGCGCGGCCGCCGTCGAATGCCCTCAGCCGCCAGGCCAGCTCGATCTCGCTCCACACCGGGACCCCGGCGCGCGCCGCTCGCTCGAAGAGAGGGCCGACCTCGGGCACGGCGGGGGCCGGAATGACGACGTCGGGCTTCCACGCGAGGGCTTTCTCCGCAAGGGCGGCGGGGTCGGCTGCGGCGCCGCGCTCGTCGACGTCGCCGACGCTTTCCAGGGCGCGCTCGTTTGCGTCCCACGCGGAGACGACGGCCTCGGTCGCATCCGCGAGCGCCTGGACGCAGGCCGTGCCGGACTTGCCGAGGCCGACCACGGCCACCCTCGCGCCGGCGAGCTCGGCCGCCCCGGGGATTTCGACGCTCACTGGTGCGCCAGCCATTCGGCGTAGAACAGGCCGACCGCCATGAGCATGAGGAGCGCCTCGATGATCCAGAAGCGCACGACCACGGTCACTTCTTTCCAGCCTTTGAGCTCGAAGTGGTGGTGAAGCGGGGCCATGCGGAATATCCGTTTCCTCGTGATCTTGTAGAAGCCCATCTGGAGCGTCGCCGAGCCCACCTCGATGAGGTAGAGGCCGCCGATGAGAACGGCGAGGATCTCGGTGCGAGTGAGGATGGAGATGCCTGCGAAGGCCCCTCCGAGCGCGAGGGACCCGGTGTCTCCCATGAAGATCTTCGCGGGCGATGTGTTCCACCACAGGAAGCCGAAACAGGAGCCCACGATGGCGGCGCAGACGATGGCGAGGTCTCTGGGGTCGCGAACGTCGTAGCAGCCGGGCGCCTGGCCGAGGACCCCGTGGCAGACCTGGTTCGACTGCCACATGGTGATCGTCGCGTATGCGCCGAATGCGATCATCGACGCCCCCGCGGCGAGCCCGTCCAGGCCGTCCGTGAGGTTGACCGCGTTGGACCACGCCGTGATGAGGAAGTTGGCCCAGACGACGAAGAGCACGATTCCGACTCCGGCGCCGAGGAAGGCCAGGTCGATGTTCGTGTCGCGCAGAATGGAAATTCGCAGGGTCGCGGGGGTTCTGTTCTCCGAGTTGCGGAAGCGCAGGGCCATGACGGCGAAGCTGATCCCCACGAAGGCCTGGCCGATTATTTTCGCCCACGGGGTCAGCCCCAGAGACTGCTTCTTCCTGATCTTGGCGAAGTCGTCGAGGAAGCCGATGAAGCCAAGGCCGACCGTGAGGTACAGGAGGAGCAGGCCTGATGCGTTGGGCGAGCGGCCGGTCGCGAGATTCGCGACGAAGTATCCGAGGAGGGTGCCGACGATGATCATGACGCCGCCCATGGTGGGCGTTCCGCGTTTGATTTGGTGGCTCGTCGGCCCGTCTTGGCGGATGAACTGCCCGTATTGCCGGGCCACGAGTATCTTGATGAAGAACGGCGTGCCCACGAGGGTGACGAAAAGCGAGATGCCGCCCGCGATGAGTATCGACAGCACTACTTCTTCTCCTCCCTCAGGGAGTCGGCGACCTTCCAGACCCCCGAACCGTTCGATCCTTTCACCAACACTACGTCACCGGCGGCCAAGGCGGCGTCTAGCTCCCTCAGCGCGCCTTCGGGCCCGGCGACCCACGTTGCGTCCACCCCTTCGGCCTCGGCGGCCGATGCGAGGGGCCGGGCCTCCTCGCCGACGGCGACGAGGGAGGCGACGCCGGCCTGGGCGGCGGCTTTGCCGATCGCCTCGTGCTCGGGCGCAGAGGCCTCGCCGAGCTCGAGCATTTCGCCGAGCACGGCGACCTTGCGCCGTCCGCGTCCGAGCCGTTCCAGGGCCGCCAGTCCTGCGCGCATGGAGTCTGGGTTGGCGTTGTACGAGTCGTCGATGACCGTCGCGGCGCCCGCCTCGAAGACGTCCATGCGATGGGGGCTTGCGGCGCCGACGGCGCTGAGGGTCGAGGCGATCTGCGCCGTTGCAATCCCCAGCGAATGGGCGAGCGCCGCCGCGGCGAGGGCGTTCGCCACGTGGTGTTCGCCGACGAGTCTGAGCTTGACGTCCGCCTCGCCCTCCGGCGTGACGAGCGTGAAGGATGCGCGTCCGTCCGCGCCGACGTCGATGTTTCGGGCTGCGACGTCGCCCTCGCCGCGCGCCGAGAAGGTGAGAACCGGTCCGTGCGCGAGCCCGGCCATGGCCGCGACCCGCGGATCGTCGGCGTTGAGAACGACGGCGCCGCCTTCGCGGGTGCCGGTCACGAGCTCGGACTTGGCGCGCCCGACGTTGTCGATGCCGCCGAATTCGCCCAGGTGCGCGCGGGCGACGATGAGGACGGCCGAGGCGTCCGGGGGCGCGATCGACGTGAGGTAGTCGATGTTGCCGATGCGGTCAGCGCCCATTTCGAGCACCAGTGTGGCTGTGCCGGCGTCTGTCCGCAGAACCGTGATCGGAAGCCCCAACTCGTTGTTGAAGGATCCGGGAGGGGCGATGACCGGCCCCCTGCTTTCCACCAGAGAGGCCAATAGATCCTTGACGGTGGTCTTGCCGACCGATCCCGTCACGGCCACGACCTTGAGGTCGGGGTTCCCTTCGGCCCTCGCCCTCCGAAGGTTCGCGCGCGCCAAAGCGCCGATCGCCTTTTCGACGTCGTCGACGACGATGACGCGAGCCGGGTCGGCGCCCGAGGCGACCGCGGTGGAAGGGTCGGATGTGACGACGGCCCGTGCGCCCGCCGACAGCGCGGCTCCGGCGAGCTCGGCGCCGTCGACCCGCGCGCCCTTGATGGCCGCGAAGACCTCGCCGCCGCTGACGGTCCGCGTGTCAGCCGTCAGCGACGAAATCTGTTCTCGTGCGACGTCGGGGGGAGTCTCGCCCGCCGTCGTCGCATTGCAATCGGCAACGACTTGCGCGAGCGTCACCGGTATCATGCTTTCTCCTCACCGTCGTGGACGCGGGCGCGCTTGCGTAGGGCGCGCCGCGCCTCGACTCGGTCGTCGAGTTCGATCGGAACGCCCGCCACCTCCTGAATGGTTTCGTGGCCGCGCCCCGCAAGGAGAATGGTATCCCGCTCGGAGGCTTGCGCGATTGCGGCGTCTATAGCTTGGGACCGGTCCGCGATTTCGACGACCGGGGTGTCGAAGCCGCGCGTTCCCTCGATGACGGCCGCTCTGATGAGGGCGGGATCCTCGTCGTGAGGGTCGTCGTCCGTGATGTAGACGAGGTCGCCGTAGCGGGCGACGGCGGCCCCCATGGCCGGGCGCTTGCCCTTGTCGCGGTCCCCGGCCGACCCCGTGAGCACGACGAGCCTGCCCTCGGTCGAAGGGCGCAGAGCCTTCATGGCGTTGACGAGCGCCTCCGTATTGTGGGCGAAGTCGACGATGACGCGCGGGCGGGCGTTGAGCACCTCCATGCGGCCCGGCACCGCGGGGTTGATCCCTTCGGGCAGGGCGCGCGCGAGCTCGTCGGGGGCGTATCCGGCCGTCATGGCCATGACGGCCGCGAGCGCGGCGTTGGCGACGTTGAAATCCCCCGGAAGGGAGGTGCTCGTTGCCAGCCTGCGCCCGTCGGTCGATTCGAGGACGAAGCTCGACCCGCCCCGGTGAACGGCCTTCCATCCCACGACGCCGTCGGGCAGATCCGGCAGATCGGAGCCGACGGCGAGGGCGGCGACCTCCCCTTCGAGCCTCGGCGCGCATTCCGCGAGGAGGCGGCGGCCGTATTCGCCGTCGACTGAGACGACGGCGTTGCGAGCCCTCTCTGGGGTGAAGAGACTCGCCTTGGCCTGGTAGTACGCCTCCATCGTGCCGTGGAAATCGAGGTGGTCTTGGGTCAGATTCGTGAACCCGGCCACCGTGAACGTCACCGGGTCGCTGCGGCCCTGGACGAGGGCGTGGCTGGAAGTCTCCATGACGACGTCGGTCCCTCCCCCGCTGCGGTGGAAGGCGAGGTAGCTTTGGAGCTCGTCCGGCATGGGCGTCGTCAAGCGCGCCGGCACGCTCATTCCCGCCAGGCGGATCTCGACCGTGCCGATGAGGCCGGGTTTGCGCCCGAGGGCGCAGAGTATCGATTCGACCATGTAGGCCGTCGTCGTCTTGCCGTTGGTTCCCGTAACGGCGTATGAATCGAGGCCGGCGGCGGGTTCGCCGAGGATCAAGGCGGCCGCCTTTCCAACGGCGGCGCGCGGATCGTCGACGACGAGGACGGGAACGGAGCGCCCGCCGGGGGCGCCGCGAAGGATCTCGAGCCCCTCGGCGTCGGTGAGCACGGCGCTCGCGCCGGCTTTGACCGCGGAGGCGGCGAAGGCCGCGCCGTGGACTTTCTCTCCCGGAGTGGCCGCGAACAGGTCGCCCGGCCTCGCCTGCCTGCTGTCGGACGTGACGGATTCAACCGCTGCGCTGCGGGCCTCGGGCCCTCCGTCGCCGACGTCGACCGTCGCCCCGACGGCCGCCGCGAGCGCGTCGAGCCGCGTGAGAAGCCCGGTCTGTCTCGTATAGTCAGTCATTCTTGCCTATCTGACGCTCGTACCACGGGTACTTGAACAGGGGCTCGGTGGAAGGCGCGATCCCCAGCTGCCGTACCGCAAAGTGTGCGACATTAGAGAATACCGGAGCGGCCACCTCGCCGCCGTACCCGGCGCCCTTGCCGTTGAAGACGGTGACCGCCACGGCTATCTGGGGCTTGTCCGCTGGAAGGACCCCCACGAATGTGCCGACTCGCTTGGTGAGCTTGCCGTTGGCGTCGGGCACCTGCGCGGTCCCCGTCTTTCCCGCGACGTTGTATCCCTCGACCCTGGCGAGATAGCCGGTCGAATCCTTGTCGGTGACGGCCTGCATCATCTTCAGCATCGTCGCCGCCGAGTCTGCCGAGATCACGCGCTGTTTCTTCTCCGGCGCGACGGGCTTCTCGTTTCCGTCGGCGTCGACGACGGACTCGACGATGTGCAGCGGAACCTTCACTCCCCCGTTGCCGATCGTCGCCACCATCTGGCCGAGCTGAACGGTGGTGGCCGACCATCCCTGGCCGAACATCGTCGTGTAGCGCCCTCTGGGGCCCCAGGCGCTCGGCTGCGTGAGCTTCCCGCGGGACTCCGCGGGCAGCTCGATGCCCGTCTTTGAGCCGATGCCGAACTTCTTCATGTAGTCATAGCGCTTGGCGTCGCTCACTTTGTCGCCGATCTGAATGAGGCCCGTGTTGTAGGACTTCGCGAGGATCCCAGCCACCGTCATCTTTTCGGTGCCGTGCGAATCGTTGTCGTGGACCTTCTCGCCGTTGGGCATCGTGATCGAGTACGGAACGGTGAAAACGCTCTCGGGCGTGACTTTCTTCTGGTCGATCGAGCCGGAGAACGTGATGAGCTTGCCTGTCGATCCGGGCTCGACGGGCGCCTGCACCGCCCGCGACCCCCAATTCGAGGACGCCGTCGAACCGAGGCTCGCCGGATTGGGGGAGCCGGAATCCACGAGGGCGAGGATCCTTCCGGTTCCGATCTCGACGACGACGGCCGCGCCCCACTCGGCGTTGTTGGCCTTGACCGAATCGTCGACGGCCTTCATGAGTTGGTTCTGCAGGTCGCGGTCGATCGTCAGCTTGACGGTCGAGCCGTTCTTCGCGGCCGCCTCCTTGCGCTTGCCGTTGGGCAAAACCGCGCCTCCCCCGGCGACTTCGACCGTGAGGGAGCCGTTTTTTCCTGCGAGCGCGGCCTCCTGCGACTTCTCGATTCCGGCTTGGCCCTTGATCTGGCCGGGCTCGTTCTCGACCTGGCCCGTGTAGCCGAGCACGTTTCCGGCGACCGCGCCGTTGGGGTATTCGCGTTTCATGTACTGCTCGGGCTCGATCCCCGTGATGCGCAACGCGTTGACCTTGCGCCAAAGATCCGGGGAAACGTCCTTCTTGACGTATGCGAAGGACTTCTTCTCCTCGCCGCCCAGGAGGAGGCCGCCCAGCTCGGCCCGGTCCATCTTGAGCAGCGGCGCGAGCTGTTCGGCCGCCGCCGCGGCGCCGGATCCGATGAGATTGCCGTCCTTGTCGTAGCGCTTGTACTGGGCGATGGCCTTCTGGTTGACGCCGATGTTGTACCGCTCGATCGACGTCGCCAGCACCGACCCCTTCGAATCGACGATGTCTCCGCGCTTGGCGTGCAGCGTGTACGTCCTCGTTCTGAAGCCCGACGCGGCCTCCGCGAGGGAGGCGGATCTGACGCCTTGGAGGTCGGCGAGCCGAATGCCCAAAACCAGTGCGCACACAACAAAGGCGACAGCGAGCGAGTGCAGGCGTCTGGCCGCCAAAGGCAACGACGAGTGGTACTCCCTCAGTCGATGAATGTACCGAGAAAAGGCAGCGCGGCGCGGACGATCCGCGCCACGCCCCTCCGACTCATTGTCGGTGGCAGAAGACGACATCTACTTCCCTTGCGGCTCCGAGGGCTTCTTGACGGCCCCAGTCGTGAGGTCCAAGTGGAGGACGCTCGTTGCTGGAACCAATCCTAGTTGCTCGGCCTTGGCGGTCAGCTTCTGCGGGGTGGAGGCGGAGACGACTCGATCGGCGAGCGTGGCCTCTTTTGCCGTGGCAACGTTGAGTTCCCTCTGCACCGACTGGATCTCGTAAGCCGTGTCGACCATCTGCGTGTTGAGGGCGAAAGCGATGCCCAAGGCGCCGACGAGAAGCAGTGCGCAGACGATGACGACGCCGAAGAAGCCTCGCGCCGACGCCGGGGCCGGAACAAGTTTCAAGCCGGGAACACCGGAAACGACGGGGCGGGCGGCGCGCCGGGGCACAGTGGTGGCGGGGATTGCACTCATCGGTTCTTTCCTCGTGTAGTTGCTGGTTTATGCGGTGTGCGGGGTTTCGCGCAGCCTCTCGGCGGCCCTGAGGCGCACCGATGCGCTGCGCGGATTGGCCTGCAGCTCCGCGGCGTCGGCTTTGACGGCGCCGCGGGTAAGCAGGCGGAGATACGGGGCGCGGTCGTCGAGTTCGACGGGCAGGCCCGCCGGCGTCGAGGACGTCGCCCCCTTTGCCATCTCACGCTTGACGATCCTGTCCTCCAGCGATTGGTACGACTCGACGGCGATGCGGCCTCCAACCGCAATCGCCTCGATGGCGCGCGGGATGGCGCGCCCGAGGAGGGCAAGCTCGTCGTTGACGGCGATTCGAAGCGCCTGAAAGGTTCGTTTGCACGGGTTGCCTCCCGTGCGCCTGGCCGGCGCAGGGATCGCGTCGCGGACGATGTCGGCAAGCTGGCCGGTGCGCTCGATCGGCTCCTCGGCGCGGGCCGCGAGGATCCTGGCGGCGATGCGCGAGGCAAACCTCTCTTCGCCGTATTCACGCAGGATCCGCGTCAGCTCGGCCTTGTCAGCAGAGGCCAGAACGTCCGCGGCCGTCGGGCCACCAGTCTTGTCCATTCGCATGTCCAAGGGGCCGTCGCCGGAGTAGGAGAACCCTCGGTCCTCGTCGTCCAGCTGGAGCGAGGAGACGCCGAGGTCCATCAGCACGACGTCTGCCCGCCCGGCGCGCCCATACTCGGCGGCGACGTCGAACACGTCGTCGTACGTCGCACGGACGGGTACGAAACGCTTGCCGAAGGGCGCCAAGCGTTCGCCGGCCAGCTCAATGGCCTCCGGGTCCCGGTCGATGCCCACGACCGTCAGGTTGGCGAAGCGCTCCAGGAAGGCGAACGAGTGCCCTCCCATTCCGAGCGTCGCGTCGATCATCACGGGGGCCTCAGCCGTCAACGCGGGCCCGAGGAGGTTCACGCATTCCTCGAGCAGCACCGGCATGTGCAGGGCATTGCAGCCAGCGCGAGGAGGTCCGGCTTTGCTCGTCGTGTTCGACGCCATGCGAAACTCCTCTCTGTGCCTTGCGGCGTATACGGCCGCTGCAGCGGCTGCCTTTGTGCGGTCGAGTCAGACCGACCGGCGGCTTTCTTCGCCTTTCTGAAGCTGGGGAACTGCCTCAGACGAGCGAGAAAGCCCTCGGCCGGTCAGAACAGGCCAGGAATGACCTCGTCTTCGCGGTCGGCGAAGGCGGCTTCCTGCGTGTTCAGGTACTCATTCCATGCCGTCAGGTCCCAGATCTCGATCCTGCTCCCTGAGCCGATCACGGCCAGGTCGCGCTCCAATCCGGCGTACTTGCGCAGATTCGAGGGAATGGAGATCCGCCCCTGCTTGTCCGGCACTTGGTCATTCGCGCCGGAAAAGAGCACACGTTGATAATCGCGAGCCTCCTTAGAGGTGAGGGGAGCTTGATGAAGCTTCGTTTGAAACTCCTCGAACTCCTCGATGGTGAAGACGAACAGGCAATGCTCCTGTCCCCTGGTGATGACCAACCCGCGCTGGAGCTGGTCGCGGAACTTCGCGGGCAGGATCAGACGACCCTTGTCATCGAGCTTTGGCTCGTATGTGCCCAGAAACACCGCGTCCACCTCCCTCTCGACGCTGGCCACCACTTTACTCCACTTCCCCCCACAAGCAAGGGTCCCATGGGGGTGTTTTGTCGAAGAAGATCATACGCATCAAGGGAAAACCACGGTGGAGGGCAACTGTACCCATCGCCTCACATTTTTGGTGAAGCTCTCCGCCCGGAGACGGAGAACGACGCCTCAAATCGGCTGTTTTCCGGGCGTCGTCGCGCCCGTGGAGCAAAGTGGAGGCGACCCGGTGGGAGCAGAGTGGAGGCGACCCCGTGGAGCAAAGTGGAGGCGACCCCGCAGGAGCGGAATGGAGGCGACCCCATGGAGCGAAGTAGAGGCACGACGGAGGCGCAGCCGCGCAGGGGAGCGACCTTACCCTGCAAAACAAGACGGACCGGCAAGCGCAGAACAGGCGTGGAACAAGGCGAGGCGACGGCGTGGAGCATGGCACGGCGACGCGGTGGAGCGAAGTGGAAGGCGCATAGGAGCGCCGCAGCGGATCGCGTCGATGCGGTCCCAGCATGCCGATGCCACACGAACAAGGCGGCCGCTTTGCACGCTCGACAAGACGGCAAGAGCGCGTCTAATCCGACGGGAAGTCTCCAAGGCATCCCGTCTGGATGCCTTCAGCCGCAGCTGAGGCGTTCAACCGTTCGGCGGCCGCCATGCCGGGGTGAATCACGGCCGGTCAACGCGAGAGGCCCGCTCGACGTCGCGGGTCTTTCGTCACCAGGCCCTTTGACGGGCCAGTCATTCCACGCTTGCGCACGCCCTAGCGGCGACGGCGCCTCTCCCACTCCTCAGCCTGCTTGGCCATGAAGTCTTGGAAACGGCTTGAGCGAGGAGCCTTTGGCCTCTTCGGCCCGGGATCGCCGTTCTCCGCCTTTTCGACGGGGAAAGACTTGACGCCGGCCGTCATGTACCACGTTCCGAGGAACATGACGACGATCCCGAGGAGCCCGACGATCTCCATCTCGGCCGAGACGCCGAGCGTGAGGACGGCAATGCCTCCAAAAACGACGAGAAGGCCAAGGACGAGATGGCGAATCGACACCTGGCGGGCAGCCGCCTTCGGCGACGGCTTGGGCTTGAGGGTGTCGGCGAACCCGGGATCCTCGTCGGACAGCTGGGCTTCCAGCTCTTCCAACATCTTCCGTTCGTATTCGGAAAGGGCCATGGGTTCTCCTCTGTCGTCGGCGTACCCGTCAAGAATATCCCGAAGGCACGAGCGGCAAAAGTCATGTGGACCACCACGATGTCATAGTTTCTGGGGCGACGGAGTCCATTCACCTCCGGGTGAACGCGACCTTCCCCGTTCTCGCGGCTTGCTCGGTTTTACCGGTTTCCTGCGTTTCATACGCCTCCCCCGTTTTCGCGGCGCCTCTCCTTGTCAGCTTCGCTGCGCCTCTCCTTGTCGACGCCGATGAGGCTTCCCGGACCGGCGAATGACGGGCCGAACTTGTCGCGAATGCGGTCGAGCGCCGCCTCAGCCCGTTCAAGACGCGGATTCACGCCAAACGCCTGATGCATGCCCTCGTCCGCTTGACCGCCGAAGTCCCAGGCTTCGCCGTCGGAATCCGCGCCCAGAGCCAGCTGTACGCCCTCGCGCGGATCGACTGTCTGCTCGGCGCGCAGGCCCAGGAGGCGCAGCCCCTCGTCGGAGACGGCGATCGAATCGAAGAGATGTTTGGCGCCCGCGTAGAGGTCCGCCGCCAGATCGGTCGGCCTGGCGAAAGTCGTGCTGCGGGTGATGGTCGTGAAATCGGCGAAGCGGACCTTGATCGCGACCGTCCGGGCAGTCAGACGCGCGCGCCGCAGTCTGCGCGCTGTGGCATGGGCCTGAGCCAGAAGGATCTTTTCAAGCTTGCCGCGGTCGGCCACGTGTTCGAAGAATGTCTCCTCTTTGCCGATCGACTTCTCCTCGCGAGAAGTTTGCACGGGACGCGGGTCCTGCCCCATCGCCAATCTGTACAGATGCGTTCCGTGGGCGCGGCCGAGGATCCTGGCCAGACGTTCCGGTCCCGCGTCGGCGAGCTCTCCCACCGTCTCGATTCCCTGCTTGGCCAAGCGCGCCCTCGTTTTCTCCCCCACGCCCCACAGCGCCCCCACCGGCAGCCCGTGGAGGAAGGCGATCGTGGCCGAGCGGGGTATGAGGAGCAGGCCGTCGGGCTTCGCGTGGGCCGAGGCGATCTTGGCGACGTGCTTCGTCGCGGCGATGCCAACCGACGCCGGAACGCCGACCTCGCGCCGAATGCGCGCCCGCAAATCCGTGGCGATGCGGACGGGCCCTCCCATGAGGCGCCGCGCGCCGCCGACGTCGAGAAAGGCCTCGTCCACCGAAAGCTTCTCCACAAGCGGGGTGACGTCGTGCAGTATGTCCATGATTTGCCGCGACACCTCCGAATACCTGCCGTGGCGCGGCGGAATCATCGTCAGATGCGGGCAGGCCCGAAGGGCGCGGGCCACGGGCATTGCCGAGTTGACGCCGAATTCGCGGGCCTCGTAGGAGGCGGCGGAGACGACGCCGCGCTCGGCTCCCCCGACGGCGACCGGCTTCCCCGCGAGCTCCGGGTGATCGAGCAGCTCGACTGACACGAAGAAGGCGTCCATGTCGACGTGGAGTATGCCGACGTCGGAATCGTCGTCGCCCCAGAATCGACGGGCTTCTTTCGACCGCGGCGCTCGGGACATCCGTCCTCCTTTCTCACGCGACAAGCCTACGCTCAGGCTCCGTCGCTTTTCTGGCCGCGCAAAACGCCCGGTCCGCCTGCCACGGCGCCCTCGAGTCTCGATAGGCTCGTGGCATGAAGCGCGCATCGTCCAGAACACAGCTGCCCGAGGGGCCCGTCGCCACAACGTATGCCACTGCGGAAATCGTCAGGGGGCGGACCAATCCCTCGCAGGTTCTCCTTCTGTTGGACGGCGTCGAGTCTTCGAGCCTGGACCTCGCCGATCCGGAGTACCTGGATTTCGAGTATATGCAGCACATTCGCCTCATACTCGAGTCGCGCTGGGATCAAGGCGGGCACCGCGCCGTCGAGGCGGGCGGGTCGGCCGAAGGCGGCGGCCTCCGCCGCACGAGGGTGCTTCATTTGGGAGGCGCAGGCTGCGCGCTCGCCAGGGCGCTGGGCGCCCGCAGGGAGCTGCATCAGGTCGCCGTCGAAATCGACCCCGAGCTGGCCAGGCTGGTGCGCGACTGGTTTCCGCTGCCGCGCTCGCCCTTTCTGAAGATCAGGGTCGGGGACGCCAGGCACGTCCTCGACTCGACGAAAGCGAGCTGGAACGCGATCGTCCGCGACGCCTTCACGGGCAGGGAGGTGCCGCCGCATCTGCGAACGGCGGAGTCCGCGAAACGAGCGGCCGACGTTTTGGCGCCGGGAGGGATTTACGTTCTCAATGCGGTCGCGTCGGCGGGGATTCGGCGGCTAGACGAGGACATCGCGGCCATGGCGGCAGCGTTTCCCAATATCGTCGCGATAGCCGATCCGGCGGTTTTCAGCGGAAGGCGTTTCGGCAACTTCGTCGTAGCGGGCTCCGACGCTCGTTTTCCGGTCGAGTCGATCGAACGGGAAGTGCGCAAATTCCCGCTGCCGACGAAGTTTTTCGACGACGGCGCCTTGCGCTCCCGGGCGGCCTCCGTCAGACCGTTGACCGATTCCCTTGCAGGATGGCCGAGAGCTACAAGCTCGAGGCAACGTCGTCCGCGTCCCAAGCCGACGACGTCGGCAGAGCCCGAGTGAGCCAGCCGAGCCTGAATCCGGGCAAACTGCCGGAGCCTGCGCGGAATGCGCCCGTTGGCGGCGACTCAGGCCGGCTGTGAGGCTTTGCGAAGCGGACGAGGACGGCCCGGCGGACGGCGCGGGTCAGGCGGAGTGCTTTCCTCGCCGACGTTTGACTTGGCCTTGGCCGGGCTCGGGCAGCTGCCCCACATTCGATGCGGGCAAGCTGGCGGACGGGACGGAATCCGCGCCGGCACCGCCGAGCGGATCAGCCTCGTTCGGCACGGACATGGCCGGAGCTTCTCCGGGTTCCCCGTCCCCCGCAACACCGATTTCGTTTGCGGCTGCGCCGTTTTCCGTTCCCCCAGAGGCCTGGTCTCCACCGGGGGATTCAGGGTTCTCCCCTGTGCGTTCCGCGCCGTCGGGCGCCGTTTCGCCCGGGGCGAGAGCGTCGTCGGCCTCCGCAGCCGGAGCCTCCTGTTCGGCCCTTTCGCTCGAGGCCTCGGCCAGGGCTTCCGCTTCGGGGGAATCTTTCAACACGAGGGTCTGCATCCGTTCGAGCGCGGAGTGTCTGGGAGTGTCCCCCGCGGACAGCGCGGCGCCGAAAACGTGGGGAGCGAAGACGATGTCGTGGGACGCATTCGCGTCCTCCTGAGGAACGACGGCATTGCTCTCGCGTCCGAATCCGAGAGCTTCGTCCCAGCCTCGGACTGGCCATGCGTCGATGTCGCCGCCCTGGACGCCGGAGGGGATGAAGCCCTCCTCGGACGGGTCGGCTTCGTATCCGACCGCCTGGCCTCCGTCGCCCGTTGTGAAAGACACACCTTCGAATTCGCGGGGCGAGCCTTCCCCGCTCGCGGGCGGGCCGCTCGGCCCTTCGAACGCGCTTGACGATTCGAGGGGGGCGGACGAGTCGAAGGAACCGGCAGATTCGAACGAGCCGACGGAGTCAAATGAAACAGGAGGTTCAAGCTCGTTGGGCTGCTCCCAAGCCTCAGGCCCCTCAACCGAGCTCGCCCCGCTCGGCGGCCCGGCCATCGCGCTGTCCGCCAAGGCCGCATCGACCACGGACACGTGCTCCGCAGCGCTTTCAGCCGTTACGCCTTCCATGTCGGAAGGCTGCTCGGCGGAATCCCCCATCATCGACTCGATGACTTCCGATTCCGTGATGAGAAGGCCGGCATTCGCTTCAGGCTCGGCAGCGGAGGCCTCGACGCCGACGGCCGGGTCTTCGCCGCCGAGGTCGCCGGCGTCCAAGCCGACGCCGTCGTCCGCCGCGTCTTCGGCGTCCTTGCCGAGGTCGCCGTTTTCGCCCAAATCTTGCACATGGTTTTCGGGGGCGTTCCATCCGGAGCTTTCGTTCCATCCGGAGCTTTCGATCGCGGCGACGTCGATGTACCCCGAAGCCGAAAGCGGCTCGAGAGTCTCCGCGGGATCCAAAACTTCGCCGGGATCCCCGTTTTGCTCGGAGGGATCCGGAACGTCCGGCAAATTCTTCAAAAACGCCTTGATGCGCCCCAAAGCCGAGAGCGGCTCGAGAGTCTCGCCCGGATCGAGGACTTCGCCGGGTTCGTTGTCGGCGGACTTTTCCGGGCTTTCAATGCCGTTGAGGTCCCGGGCCTCCTGGATGCCGCTAAGCTCACGCCGGCCCTCAACGCCGGCGGGCTCCCGAGAGTCTTCGACGCCGTCCGATTCTTGCGGGTCCTCGACGCCCGCCAGTTCTTGCGGGTCCTCAACGCTGGCAGACGCTCGGGCATCCTCAATGCCCGCGAGTTCGTCGACGCCCCCGCGCTCGCCCGCGCCGGCCGTTTCCTCGGCTTCGGCAAGCTCCTCGACGCCGACGTTCTCATAAGATTCGGCAAGCTCCTCGATGTTTACTTGCGCATAGGACTGGGTTTGCTCGTTGAGACCGTCGTTTTCGCCGTCTAGATCGGCATCGTCGACGGCGTGAGCCTCGCGTCCGCGGGCATCGCCCGCGTCGCCTTCCCCGGCTTCAGCGGCGCTCCCGAATTCGCCCGCGTCGTCAGCTTCGACGTCGGCCTGCACGGCCTCCTTTTGGTCCTCACGTTTGGAAGCTCCGTGGGGATCCTCGCCCAGACTCGATGCGTCCTCCCTCAGATCCGTTTCGTCGTCGGCTTCCAAATTCGATTCGTCGCCAACTTCCAGATCCGATTCGTCGCCGGCTTCCAGATCCGATTCCCCGCGAACGGCCTCGGCTTCGCCAAAGCCCGCTGCGGCGTCGGCGTCGGAGCGGTAGCGTGAGTCATCGGTTTCAGGCGGAACGTGTGATTCGGCGGCGCCGTCCGATTCAGCCGAAACGTACGATTCAACGGCGCCGTCCGCGACTGCGGCGTTCTTCGGACCGCTCCCAGTTTCCTCGGAGACGGCCGAAAAGCCCTCGTCGCCTTTAAGGCCGGCGGCGAAGCCCGCCTCGGCAACGGCCTCGCCTTCGACGGCGTCGGCGGCGCCTGCTTCGGATCCGGCGGCTTCCGCATCCTCATGCTCGAAAGCGTCGGCGGCGCCCGCCTCGCTCACTGCGGCTTCGACGTCGCCGTCCGCGACGTCTGCTTCGCTCTCGCCGACGGCCGAGACTTCAGCAAGCTCGGCGACGCTTTCCGCAGCGCCCTCGGAGCGCTCGGCCTCCGGCGCATCGGTTGCGACGTCGTCGGCCTTTTCGGCGGCGTCGCGGCTGTCCCCGTCATCGTCCGCGGGGCGTTCGTACGCCTCGGCGCCACCCCCGGCTTGCTGGCTTCTCATGGCCGAGACGTCGAACGCGGGCCCTTCGCCCACTCCGTGCTCGCCGGGAAGAAAACCCTGGTAGCGCTCCATCTTCCGCAACAGTCCCTGCGGATCGAAGGTCTTTTCCGAGGCCGAGGCGCGCGGCGAGGAGACTCCCGCGAGGAACTGCTCGGCGGCGCGGCCGATTTCGTCCACGGTGGGGACTCGCATTTCCGGCTTGGGCGCGGTGACGTATCCGCGCACGGAGCCGTTGGCGTCGTAGTCTTTCTCGAGCTTGTCGATGAATTGGGCCAGTTCCTCGTTGCCCTCGATGGCCGAAGAGTAGGCTTCGACCTCTTCGGCTGCGGCCTGTTCCAGATCGCCCAAAGGGAAGTAGAGCCCGCTGAGCGAGGACGTCAGCCCGAGTGCTCCGGCAGCCCCGGTGAAATAACGATCGCCGGCCAGATAGACGGGAACGCGAACGGCGACATTCGTATGCGAGATGCCCAGCTTCGCCGTATGGAACTCGACATAGTCGGCGAAACCGGCGGTGAACCAGAAGTCCGCCTCAAACACCTGGTCCTCGCGCTTGTCGGCCGTGCGCACGACCATGTCGGCCGGCCTCGTGTGAGGAGTGGCCGAAGGGACGGCCGTGAAGGAGAAGGTCGACTTCACACCGAACTTCTCGATGATGTCGATCATGTCCGCCAGCAGCGCGTCCCATTGAAAATCGGGCTCAGCGCCGTGCAAATGCAGGAAGGGCTGGCCCTCGACGTCGCTCGCATGCGAAAGGACGATTCCGCTGCGGCGCATGTCGACTAGCCGACCGTCCTTGTAGTTCATAAGCGGCCGCTGAGATCGATAGTCGATGAGCGGATCGGAGTTGAACAATGCGGCGGCCCCGCCGTCAAGCGGACTGAGCGACAGCGATATCAGCTGGCCGACGGCGCCGGCGTCTACGGCCGGATCCACCAGATTGAGAACCAAACGCTCGACGCGCTCAGGCCCCTCGGCCTCTGGAAACGATACGAAGTGCCCCATGTGTCTCCTCTCCTCGCCCTCTACTTTGCCATAAGCCTCCCCGCCGCTTCGACTCTCCGAACGGGCCCTTCTGCATGCCCTGTTATTCCCGACACTCCGGCGTTCAACGGTTTCGACGTGGTAATACTACCCATCGTTTTTTGACTGCGATAGGGCGCGCTGATTAGCTTCGACGGCCCCCGTGGCCGATAATTGTGTGGTCGATTTTCCCCGTTTCAGGACTGTCCATGGGTGAGTTATCCGCGCGTTCGCGCGCAATCGCCGACGAGCAAGACTTCGTCGAGACGGCGTATGCCGCGCTCGACCGCCAACGCGAGGCCTACTCCGAACGTCTGCGCGAAGTTCGAGCGCAACAGGGCCACGAAAGCGCAGGCGCCCTCTCCGAGCGCGACTCCTTCGCGACCCATTACGAGGACAATCTCATACGTTTGCGCAACGTCGAGAATCGCCTGGTCATGGGGCGCCTCGACTTCACAGACGGCGAAACGGAGCACATCGGGCGCATCGGCCTCAAGGACGAGGACCAGGAGATCATTCTCCTCGACTGGCGGACCCCGCAGGCCGAGCCCTTTTACCGTGCCACTGCGGCCGAGCCCGGCGAAGTCGTTCGCCGCAGGCACATTCAGACGCGGATGCGCGACGTCGTCGGCGTGGAGGACGAACTGCTCGACGCCGAAGCCTCCGAGGGGCTGACCGACCTCAACCTCACCGGTGAAGGCGCCCTGATGGCGGCGATGGCGACGGCCCGCGACGGAAAGATGAGCGACATTGTCGCCACGATTCAGGCCGAGCAGGATCGAATCATTCGGGCCGATTCGAACGGAATACTCGTCGTCCAGGGAGGGCCGGGCACGGGCAAGACGGCCGTCGCGCTCCACCGCGCCGCCTACCTTCTTTACACCCAACGCGAACGGCTTTCCCGTTCGGGCGTTCTCATCGTGGGCCCCTCCCCCGTGTTCCTGCGGTACATCGACCAAGTCCTTCCGAGCCTCGGCGAGTCCGACATCGTTTCGACGACGGTGACCGGGCTGCTTCCCGGCGTCGAGGCGACGGGGGCCGACACCGCGCAAGCCGCGCGGATCAAAGGCTCGCCGGTCTGGCGGACCATCGCCGCGAACGCCGTGCGAAACGTCCTCGAACGCCCGCTCGATCGCCCCGTCTCCTTCACAATCGACTCGAGCCCCGTGACCCTCACGCCCTCGCAGGTTGAGGCTGCGCAGCAGCGCGCTCGGCGCGGGGGGCGGCCCCACAACGAGGCCCGTGAAACGTACGCGAGGATCCTCGTCGAAGAGCTCGCAAACCAAGTGGCCGCACACAAAGAAATGGCACTGGAGGACGCCGGCTGGATAGTCGACGAGGTCGTCTCCTCGCGTGAGGCTCGGCGCGAAGTCAATCTTAGATGGCTGCCTTCCTCTCCCGTTCAGCTGCTCGAACGGCTTTACGCGCGCCCGCGCCTGCTCGCTATGTGCGCCCCCGAGCTTTCGCCCGAGGAGATCGAGGCGGTTAGCCGGCCGAAAGGCAGCCCGATCACGGCCGCCGACATCCCCATCCTTGACGAGCTCGCCGAATGCCTCGGACCCTTCCGCACCGACTTCGAGAAGCGCCAACGAGCCGCTGCGCAGGCGCGCGACGCCGAGCTTTCCGAGTACGTCAAGGAAACGATGAATTCGATGAACCTCGGCGGCGGCATCGTCAACCTCGAACAGCTGACCGAGCGTGCAGCCGGCTCTGGGCCGCAGTCAAGCATTGCTGACCGCGCATCCTCGGATCGAACATGGACCTACGGGCATATCGTGGTCGACGAGGCGCAGGAGCTTTCTCCAATGCAGTGGGAGATGCTCGCCCGCCGGTGTCCGACGAGGTCGATGACGGTCGTCGGCGACCTCGACCAGCGTCCGGACGGCTCGCCCTCAGGCGGCTGGACGAGCATCCTCGGACGGCTCGGATCGAGCGCTCGGATCGAGAATCTCACGGTCTCCTACAGGACTCCGGCGACGATCCTCCGCTCGGCCGGGCGGACCCTCGCTGCGGCGGGCGTTTCCGTGCTGCCCGTCGAGGCCGCGCGCGACCTTCCCGACTGCCTCGCCTTCACTGCGATCGAGGCGGACGGGCGAGAGGGCGCCGTCATCCGATCGGTCAAGGAGCGCCGCGCTTGGTTGGACGAAGAGTATGGTCCGGGCGAGGGAACGCTGGCGGTCATCGTCCCCTCCGACCTGCGCGACGGCGTTGCGGAGGCGCTTGCCGAGGACCCCGGGCTGGCCGGGTACGTGAAGGCCGACTCCGCCGGCTTGGCTCGCATAGGCGTCTTGTCCGCAATCGAGGCCAAGGGCTTGGAGTACGACGCCGTCGTGCTGGTCGAGCCCTCGCGCGTGCTGGCCGAAGGCCCCGGCAATCTTTATGTTGCGATGACCCGCCCCACCCGCCGCCTCGACGTTCTCTATTCGGGCGAGCTTCCCGCCGGAATGGCTTGACGTCGCGCGGGCCGACGCCGGTCAAACCAATTCAGCACGGGCCGACGCCGCGCATCCGGCCCGGGGCGCACGGCTCCTTCAGAGACGATCGCTTCAAGTTGCAATCGGCCCGAATCGCGGACAATCCTCATTTTCCATCCGATCTGCTGTACGGTTTGTCTTCGGCACACATTTCATCGCAAGGAAGGCAAGATGCCACGAGTCCTTCTCCTAGAATCCCCGCACGCGTCTGCGGACTCGGTTTTCGCCAAGTACGGCATAGAGGTTCGCCGCGTTTCCGGCGCCGTCCAAGGCGACGAGCTGATCGAGGCGCTCAGCGACGTCGACATGGTGGGCATCCGCTCAAAGACCAACCTCACCCGCAGGGTGCTCGATGCGAGCCCCCATCTGACTGCCATCGGCGCCTTCTGCATCGGAACGAACCAGATCGACGTCTCCGCCGCCAACGAAGCAGGCATCGCCGTATTCAACGCGCCGTACGCCAACACGCGTTCCGTGGTCGAACTCGCCATAGCCGAGGCCATCGCCCTCACGCGCCACCTGACGGACAAGAACAACGCCCTTCAATCCGGCGTGTGGGAGAAAACCGCCTCCGGCGCGCACGAGGTTAGGGGAAAGACCCTCGGAATCGTCGGCTACGGCTCCATCGGCACCCAACTTGGCATCATCGCGGAAGCGCTCGGCATGTCCGTGCTCTTCTACGACGTCGCCGAAAGGCTCGCGATCGGCAACGCCGTGCGCATGCGCAGCCTGAGCCAGCTCCTGGAACGGGCGGACATCGTCTCGATTCACATCGACGGACGCGCGTCGAATGCCGGATTTTTCGGGCGGGACCGAGTCATGGCGATGAAGGAGGGCGCGATTCTCATCAATCTTTCGCGCGGCTCCGTCGTGGACCTGGAGGCGGTGCGGGAGCGGTTGACGGACGGAAGCTTGAGCGGCGCCGGGATCGACGTGTTCCCTCACGAGCCCAACGCAAACGGCGACCCTTTTTCCTGCTCGCTCGCAGGCCTCGACAACGTCATTCTCACGCCTCACATCGGGGGTTCGACGATCGAGGCGCAGGAGTCCATCGGCTCTTTCGTGGCCGAAAAGCTCGTCTCTTACTGGCGGAAGGGCCTGACCGGCCTCTCCGTGAACATGCCCGAGGTCGACGCTTCGCCCGCGCCCTCGGCTCGGCATCGCGTGACCTGGATCCACTCGAACACACCGGGCGCGCTCGCCCACGTCAACAGCATTTTCGCCGCTGCCGACGCCAACATCGATGCACAAACGCTCGTCACATCAGGCGAAATCGGATACATGGTCACCGACCTTGCGTCCGAGCTGCCTGAATCGGCGCTGACCGAGCTCTCCGAGCTGGATCAGAGCATCCGGCTGCGGGTGCTGCACAGAGACTGACGCGTCCGCGCGACTGGGGCATTTTCGGCGCTGCAATCCGGTTCGCGACTGAGGTCCTGCTGCACGGGGCGGGCTGGGTCCGGCAGGACGGGTTGCGGCCGGAGAGGCGGGAGCGCGGCCAGGCGGGAGCGCGGGCGGCCAGGCGCCTCGGAGCCGACGTGCACTCCCGGAACGACGCCGGGAGCCTTTTGGCGGGCCGGCGCAGCAAGCCGCGGGTCGGTTCGCGGACTCAAAGGCGGCAACACTACACTTGGCGTTGAAACTTCACGCATGTTGTGCCGTTGGAAAGGACCCCCGCGCACCATGGAATCTGAGCGCCTCCATTACGCGCCCGGCGTCCCGGCGGAAATAGAGCCGCCCGCGTATACGCTTGACGCGCTTTTGGCACGATCGGCCACCGTCTTCCCGAATTCCGTGGCCGTCGATTTTCTTGGGCGGACAATCTCCTATGCGGAACTTGCCCATCAGACACAGAAGGCCGCTCAGGCCTTGAACCGACTAGGGGTGGGCCGCGGCGACGTCGTCTCGCTCGTCATGCCCAACTGCCCGCAGCACGTCGTCGCATTTTTCGCCGTTCTCTCGCTCGGCGCGACGGTGGCCGAGCACAATCCGCTTGCGCCTCCAAAGGAGTTGCGCGAACAGATATCGCAGCGAGGCTCGCGGGCGGCAATCGTGTGGGAGCAAACCCTCGAGGCGCTGGCCGCCGAGGGGCCTCTCAGCGGCCCCGTTTTCCTGTCGGTCGACCTCTCGCGCGAACTTCCCCACCTTTCGCGCCTTCTTCTCAAGCTGCCGCTCGCTTCGGCGCAAGAACAGCGTTCAAAGCTCCGGGGAGCCGTCCCTGCGGGCGTCGCCTCCTTCGACAACCTCGTCAGAAAGGCGCGGGCGCGCCGCGATCCGAGCCCAGCGGCGATCGACGACGTCGCCGTCCTCATTCACACCGGCGGCACGACGGGCAAGCCTAAAGCAGTCATGCTCACTCACCGGAACATCGCTTCGAACGTCGAGCAGACAAAAGCCTGGGTTCCTATTTTCACCGGGGGCGACGAGGTGCTCTGCTGCGTTCTCCCCTTTTTCCACGCTTTTGGAATGATGGCGACGATGCTGGGCGTCAAGCTGGGCGCCGCCCTCGTCTTGCTGCCGAAATTCGATCCGCACGCGCTTCTTGCCGCCAATCGCCGCCGAGGCATCACGCTGCTTCCCGGCGTCGCCCCCATGTTCGCCCGCATTCTGGACGCCGCTGCCGAACGCGGCGAGGACCTGAGCGGCATCGGCTTCGCCTTTTCCGGCGCCATGGCGCTCGACCGCGAACTGGCCGCCCGGTGGGAAAGCGCCACGGGAGGCTTCATCATCGAGGGGTACGGGATGACGGAGGCCAGCCCGATCATCGCGGGCTCGCCCGTTTCCTCGGCTCGCCGCCCCTCGACGCTCGGGCTGCCTTTCCCCTCCACTGAGGTGCGCATAGCCGCGCCGGACGACGCGCCCGCCCCGGCGAACGGGCGCACCGGCGAAATTTTGGTCCGCGGCCCTCAGATCTTCGTCGGCTACCACAACGATCCCGAGGAGACGGCCCAGGCCTTCACGGAAGACGGCTGGCTCCGCACGGGCGACTTGGGATACTGGGACGACGGCTTCCTCGTGATGGCGGACAGGGCAAAGGAGCTCATCATCAACGGCGGTTTCAACGTCTATCCGTCGCAGGTCGAAGAGGCGATCAAGGGGATGCCGGGAGTGCGCGACGTCGCCGTCGTCGGAATGCCCGAAGATTCGCGGGATTCGCGCGGAGAATCCGTTGTCGCCGCCCTTGTGCTCGAGCCTGGGGCGGCCGTCGACCTCGACGCCGTCAGGCGCTGGACCCAGGACAAGCTTTCCCATTACGCGATGCCGCGGTCGATAGCCGTTGTGGCAGACCTGCCCCGTTCGCAGCTCGGCAAGGTCCTTCGGCGAAGCGTCCGCGAACAATTGCAGGGCTTCGAATTGAAGGCAGGCCAGTGGCGCGCGAAGGCCTCGGAGCTCACGGGGGCGACCGGCGAGGCGTTCGAGGCTTTCGTCTCCCGGCTCCAAGAGCAGTACTCGGTGACTCGCGAGCAGCTGAGCGACTGGCTCGCGTCCAAAGGCGAGAGTCTGGAAGGGCTGCGCTCGCGATTCGCCGAGCGCACCCCCTCGCCGGATTCCGTCCGCGCCTGGTTCGCCGAGAATTTCAGCATCGAAGGCCTGAAGGCGTGGCTCTCGTCCAAGACTCAACAGAACTCGCCGGACAAAGGCAATCGGATCGGCCCCGACGCGGGCGGCCAGCCGGCGTAGGAGGCCAGCCGGCGCAACAGAGCCAGCCGGAGTGTGAGAGATCAGGTGGCCTAGCCGAGGCTAGCCGGAGCGTCCGAGATCAGTCGGCGACGGCGCCGCCGTCATGCCCACAAAATCTTTCAGGACAGGCTGCAAATTCTTCTGGGACAGGCTGCCGCCGAACGGTCGGTCAGGCCGGATAGCGTTCCTCGAACCACGCAACCACCGTGTCGAGGTGTGGGGGCCGGCCAAGGAAGTGCGCGGGCCGCCCTCGATCTGGACGAGCTCGCCCCGGGCGCGTCGACGAACCGGCTGAGGGTGGAGAAGGGGATCACTTCATCCTGGTCGCCGCGAATGGCCCAACTGGGAATGTCCAGTCTCGCGGAGTTCTCCTCGACGAAGCGTAAGCACGGCCATTCGAGCACCGCTCGGGGCGCGCCGATCAGGGTCTCTGTCTCCAGCCGCTCATCGGTCACCGAGTGCTCGGCCATCATTCCCCGGATATAGTGTTCAAGGTCGATCAGCGGCGACACCGGCCAAGCGCACTCGAACGTACCGGCGGGCGTGTCGCACAGGGAGAAGCAGGCACCGATGCTGCCCGCGAGCAGATCGACCTCGGTCGACTGGCTGCGGGCCAACTGAGCGAACGCCCTCACTTCGGGACTCGCCGCTATAGCGGTGAACGCCTTGCCGTCCGGTCCAGCTCGCCGCATCCGCACGCTGGAAAACGGCGGAGAGCGCATCCCCGCCTGAGCGGCTCGGATCATCACGCCAAGGTTTGCCGAATCTGCGACTGCGTCTCGGTGGCGACGACCTCGGCCGTCGCGCCGTTCACGAGAGGCATGAACGGGGCGACGTGGCCGCATTCGACGTCGGCAATTATCGGCACGCCCAGGCCGCCCAAAGCGTCGATGACGGCGTCGTACTGGTTCATGTCCGCGCAATCCGGGGCATTCGTCCGTCCAACGAGAACGGCGGCCGCAGATTCGAAGAATCCCGCCAGGCGCATCCCGTGGAGCGTTCTGCACACCTCGTACGCGTCCGCGTTGGCCGCTTCGACGTATACGATGAGCGGATCCCCGGTGGAGCGGGCGAGTTCGGACGCCCTGCCGAACGGCGTTCCGGCCAGGTTTCCCAGAGTCTCGATACATCCGCCGATGAGCCTGCCCCGCACGCGCACGTCTCCCGCGCCGTCGAGCCGCACCCAATAGGCTTCTTCCGTAAGCTCGAACTCTGCAACTTCGGGAAACGTCTCGTAAAGAACGTAACCTTCGCGGTACTTTTCGGGAGCGTCCTGAGTGAACGAGGCTCCCCGGGGAAGCGAAACGACGTCCATCCAGCTGACGAGGCCTTCAGGCACCGCGAACGGCGTGTCAAGGAGGTTGTTTCCGTGCACGGTGGCGACGCCGGCATTCAAGGTGAGCGGCAAAAGAAGGGTTGAAATGTCTGAATAACCGATGACCCACGTCGGCTCGGCCTCGGCCAGGGCATGCCAATCGAGACAGGGTATGAGATCGATGGCCAGCTCACCGCCCCACGGCGGAATGACGGCGCGAATCTCCGGATCGAGAAGGAAATCCTGCAATTCCCGCGCACGTTCCCGGGCGGGCGCGGACGTGGCCCCGTTTCCGTCCATGCACTCGCCGATAAGAACCTCAAATCCTCGGGAGCGCACGGTTTCCACGGCAAACTCCAGCCTGGGCTTCAAGGCGGGAGGCACACCGCCCGACGGCGACGTGACGGCCACTGTGTCGCCAGGGTCGAGGGGCCTGGGGAAACGCAGCTTCATTTGAGGGACTCCGGCGGATTCTCGCGCAGTTCGCGGATTGCATTCTCGAAATCGTCCAACGAATCGTAGTTCGAATAGACCGACGCAAAACGCAGGTACGCGATCGTGTCGAGTTCGCGCAGCGGCTCGAGGATCGTCAAGCCGATCTCGTGCGCCTCTATCTGCGAAGCCCCGTTGGCCCGAATTCGCTCCTCGACCAGCTGGGCGAGCCTCGCCAGGTCGTCTTCGCTTACGGGGCGGCCCTGGCAAGCCTTTCCCACCCCGCTTATGATCTTCTCTCTGGAGAAAGGCTCGTAGGCGCCCGACCGCTTGATCACCTGAAGGCTCGCCGTTTCGATCGTCGTGAATCGTCGATTGCACTGAGGGCACTGACGGCGCCGCCTAATCGCCTGACCGTCATCGCTGGCGCGCGAGTCGATCACGCGAGACTCTGGATGTCGACAGAAAGGGCACCGCATTCTTCAACATTAATCGCGCGCGCGTCAGTGCGGCAAACATTCGTGCCGAATAGCCGCCAAATCTGTCTATCGACGGTCCCCGGACCGAGGCTTCCCCTCCCCCGGTCCGGGGACTAGCTCATCGGTAATGGGGCAACACAAGCTTCTGTCCGGGTTTCACGTCGCGCGAACCCAAAGAATTCAACTGTGCGATATCCGTGACCGCCCTTGGAGTGCTGGGGGCGCCGTCGATTCGGGCGGCGATCGCCCACAGCGTGTCCCCCGATTGAACGACAACCGTTTGCCGTTCGGCGGGAAGCAAAAGACTTCCCACGACGAGGCCCATGACGACCACGGCCGTGCAGGCGAGAGCGGCGAAGGCGGCTCGAAGCGCTCGCGCGCCAAACGCCCTGGGAGCCAAAGACCCGCTGCCCGCTGGCGCCGCCTTTTTCTTCCCACGCCGCGGGGGCGTCGCTACGCGGGGACTGCGTCCTTCGCGAAGCGGGGCGAGATGGCTGGCCCACTGGGCTTTCGCATCGCCGACTTTGCCTTCGTCGGGCGTAGCCGCGGTGGGAACAGCCCGAAGGCGCGGACCCGGCAATGCCCGCTCCGACCGTTCGCCGTCGCGCAAGGTGCGATCGAAGCGATTGCCGCGCGCATCCTCGCAGCATCGCCGAACATTCGGACCGACGGCTTTCAACCGCCGAGCGCCTTTCCCGCGCTGAGCCGCCTGCTTCGGTTCGCCGTCTGCCGGAATCCGCAGAACGCTCATACCTTCACCTCGAACTTTCGTTCATCGAACATGTGTTTATACACGATAGCGAGCTATCGAACACTTGTCCAGTCTTGTCGCTCGAACGCTTTCCCTGAACAAATGTTTGCCCTTTCGTATCGTTGCCGGTAGGCTGATGACATAAGTCAATCGCGCCCCTCCGACACTTTTTTGGGGCTTTCACCGGAGGTGATGATGGTCAGACGCCGAACAGCCCTGACTGAACGTCAGAAGGAAGTGCTCAACGCCCTTCGCTCGGAGCTGCTCAAGAACCGCTACGCCCCGACCATTCGGGAAATCGCCGACCGCTGCGGCTTTTCGTCGACGTCGTCGGTCAAATACCAGCTCGACGCTCTCGAAGACAAGGGGTACATCGTGCGCGACCCTAGGCGTCCGCGCACGATTCTCTTGACCGAGCTGGGCTTGGAGAACACCCACCGCAGGCTTTACGCCGATTACACGAGCGCCGGCGTTCCGAGGGGTGCGGCGGCAGAGGAGCCGAAGACGTCCGCGGAGGACTTCCACGTCGACCCCTCGGTCAACGTCCCGGTTGTCGGGCGCATCGCGGCGGGATCGCCGATATTGGCCGACCAGGTGGTCGAGGAGGTTCTCCCCTTGCCTCGGTCCCTCACCGGCGACGGTGAATTGTTCATGCTCAAAGTCGTGGGCGATTCCATGGTCGAGGCGGCCATCTGCGACGGCGACTGGGTCGTCATCCGCCGGCAGCCCGTGGCCGAGAACGGGGAGATAGTCGCGGCCATGATCGAGGGAGAGGCGACGGTCAAGGTCCTCCAGCGCAAGGACGGCCACACTCTTTTGCTTCCACGCAACAGCGAGTACCGGCCGATTCCCGCCGACGACGCCGAGATTCTCGGGCGCGTCGTCACGGTGTTGCGCTCGCTCTGACTCATTGTCGGGGCCTCCGCCCGGGAAGTCGAAGCCCCGGCTTCAGCGCCGAGACGTGGAACTCGGACGAGACTCGAAGATCGGATTTTCAGCCCCTGTCGGCCTTCGAGCCTCCGTTCGTCACTGGATCGAGAATCGAGCAGGGCGCCGTTCGACGAAACAGAAGACCGGCGTTCAGCGACGGCCGACCCTTGTTCAACTTGTGTTCAACTTGGGCATGCAACCCGCACTCGATCCCGGCATACGAAAAGCGCGGGCCCTGTGCGGACCCGCGCTTTAGATCTGAGATCAGACGCGGTTTCCAAGCTCACCTGCGGCAAGGGAAGCTCACACGGCGTAGGCGTCGAGCTCCCAGTCGCTCGGCGCAGCCGCGGCAAAACTCATGTGCCGTCGCGCATCCGCGCCGCCCCGCCGAAAGCCTGCCTGTCAGAAACCGAACCGGCGAGCGACCTCTCGGATCGAGTCTGCGGAACGCCGCAAACCGTCGTACTCTCTCGGCGTGACCACCGGGACGAGCCGACGGCCGACGCCTGCGCGGCCCACGATCGAAGGAACCGACATGCACACGTCGGAAATGCCGAGCCAGTCCTCCAGGTAGGAGGAGACGGGGAGCACGCGGTGCTCGTCGCGGACGATCGAGCCGAGAATCGAAGCGACCGAGATTCCGATCGCATAGTTCGTCACGCCCTTGCCCTCGATGATGTTGTAGGCCGAGCGAACGACGTCGTGATGGATCGCCTCGCGAACGCCGTCGTCGAGCAGCTTGCCATCGACCGTCTGCCCCCACTGCAAAAGCGGGACGGCGCCGACCATCGCCGAGCTCCACAGCGGAATTTCGGAGTCGCCGTGCTCGCCGGCGATGTAGGCGTGGACGTTCTGCGGCGCGACCCCGCACGCAAGCGCGACGAGGTAGCGAAGCCGGGAAGAATCGAGCACCGTGCCCGAACCGAAGAAACGTCCGTCGCTGAGCCCGGACAGCTTCCATCCAGCGTAGGTGACAACGTCCACGGGGTTGGCGACCATGAGATAGATCGCGTTGGGCGCCTGCTCGACGGCCTTGGGAACGATCGACTTCATGATGTCGATCGTCGCGCCCGCGAGCTCAAGGCGAGACTGGCCCGGCTTCTGCTTGGCGCCCGCGGTGATGACGACGACGTCGGAATCCTTGATGACTGCGATGTCGGACGATCCTTCGACGGTCGACACGGGCGCGAACTGGCTGCCCTGCGCGATGTCGAGCGCCTCGGCCTTGACCCTGGATTCGTTGATGTCAAACATCGCGTAATGGCGGGCCACACCTTGAATCATCGATGCGTACGTGACGGCGGAGCCTACGGCCCCGGCGCCTATGATCGCCACCTTGGTGCCGCGCCCGCCCGTCCTCGGGTCGATCGCGGGGGCGTTGGTGGGAGCGGGAGCCTCTTCCTTTTCCGGGGCTTCGCTCTTCTTGGACTTGTCAGTCACGTCTCCTCCTTGTTTGCGGCAACTTCGCTACCGTCCAATGAAAATCCTACGGCTAAAACGGCCCGCGCGGGAGCCAATGCGTCCTATGTCTCCGCACCGGTTTGAACGGCTGAATCGCTGCCGCCCGCACAATCGCGCGCCGGATCGGGCGCCGCCGCCAAACGCCGGAGCGCCGAGCGGGCGATGTGCGGGTCTTTCGTCCTCCACATCGGCGGCAGCGAGGCCGCAAGAAAGGGGCCGTAGCGCGCCGTGACGATCCGCGGATCGAGGATGGCGACGACCCCGCGGTCGTCTGTGCGGCGCAGAAGGCGGCCGGCGCCCTGCGCGAGAAGCAGGGCGGCGTGGGTTGCCGCCACGCTCATGAAGCCGTTTCCCCCGGCGTCGGCCACAGCCTTTGTGCGCGCCTGGGTCAGCGGATCGTTGGGGCGCGGGAAGGGAATGCGGTCGATGAGGACGAGCCTGCACGTGCGGCCCGGGACGTCGACGCCCTGCCACAGCGACAGCGTGCCGAACAGGCTGGCGGCGTCGTCCTCGGCGAAGCGCCGCACGAGCGTCGAGAGCTGATCGTCGCCCTGGCAAAAAACGGGCGTGTCCAGCCGTTCCCTGGCGTACTCCGCCGCCGTCTCCGCGGCCCGACGCGAGGTGAACAGACCCAGCGCACCTCCCTCGGCGGCCTCGACGAGCTCGGCGACCTCGCGAAGCTGGGCCTCGCCTATGCCTTCGCGGCCCGGCGGGGGAAGCGAGGCCGCGGCGTAGAGGATCCCCTGTCTGGAATGGTCGAATGGCGATCCGACGTCGATGCCCTCCCACGGGCCTTGGCTGGGGTACGTGAAGCCGACGGCGCCGGCGATGTGGCGGAAGCTGCCGCCCGTTTCCAGCGTGGCGGAGGTCAAAATCGCGGCCTTGCCCTCGAACAGCGTGTCGGCCAAGGCTGAGGAGACGTCAAGGGGCGCGACGTGAAGCGAGCTTCGCCCTTCGCCGTCGCGAGCGACCCACGGCACGAGGGCGCCTTCGCCCACGCCGTCGGACAGCAGCTGCTCCACCACGTCCGCGAGCGCCTTGACCCTCCCGCGAGCAAGGGCCTTCGCCGCCGCGGCAGCCTCGTCTTTGTCGCCCAGATCGTTGACGTCCTCGCGGGCCTGCTGCAATTCGCCGAGCATTCTCGACAGCCCGTCCGCAAGCGGGACGGGCAGAGCCTCGAGCCGGCCTTCGTCAAGCTCGTCGAGCGCCTCGGTCACTTCGTCCCCGGCGTTCTCCAACTCCGTCGCGAGGATCGACTCGCGCCTGAGCAGCCGGACAAGCGAGGAAACGTCGCCTTTGGAAATTGAGGCGGTCAGCTGGCCCGTGACGCGGTCGGCGAGCTCGTGCGCCTCGTCGACGATGAAGGCCGCGCTTTCCGGGAGCACGGGAGTTCCGGTCGACTGAACCCCGAGCATCGAGTGATTCGTGACCACGATGTCCGCCTCTTCGGCCGCTTCGCGCGCGAGAACGGGAAAGCACGAGCTGCGCATCGGGCATTTCGCTCCGATGCACTCCGGTTTGGCGACGGAGACTTGCCGCCAAGCCCGCTCGGAGACTCCGGGGACGAGGTCGTCGCGGTCTCCCGTGTCGGTCGCCATCGCCCATTCGCGCAGGCGCACCACTTCTTCGCCGACGGCGCTCGCGCCGAACTCGCCGGAAGCGCGGGAGAGCAGCGCGTCCTCCTCTGGATATCCGCCTGCGGCTTTGCGCAGGCACACGTAATTGCTCCAGCCTTTGACAAGCGCCACCTCGGGCGCCCTCCCATGTATTTCGCGAACGGCCTCGGCTGCTTTCGGTGCGTCGAAGGCGATGATCTGCCGTTGCAGCGCGAGCGTGGCGGTGGAGACGATCACGCGGCTGTCGGTTTTGACGGCCCATTCCATCGCGGGGGCAAGGTATCCGATCGACTTTCCGGTTCCCGTGCCCGCCTGCACGAGCAGATGCCCGCCGTCGTCCAGAGCCTCGGCGACCGCGGCCGCCATTTTCTCCTGCCCTTCGCGCCGAGTTCCGCCCATGGCTCGGACGACGGCGTCGAGAACCTCCCGCCCGGCCACGTCACTTCGTTTCAGCCGGGCTGAGCATCCCGCCGCGGCGCATGGCGGCTTCAATGTCCGCCGACACTCTGGCATGCACGAAGACGCCCTCGCCACGGTACTCGACGGGCGCCAGCAATTCGCCGTCGTCGTGGATGCGGGAAAGGAGCGCTCCGGCGGAGTACGGAACGACTGCGGCGATCTCAATTTCCGGCTGAGGAAGGGCCTCCTCGATCGCCGCGCGCAGCTCCTCTATGCCCTCGCCGGTGAGGCACGAGACCGCGATCGATCCGGGGAAGCGCGAACGCAGCGCGGCCAAGTCCACGGGGTCGGCGAGGTCGGACTTCGACAGAACGACGATTTCTCGCGCGTCCCGCGTTCCGGGCACCTCGGCGAGCACCTCTCGCACGGCTTTGACCTGGCCGACGGGATCGTGGTGGGAGGCGTCGACGACGTGGATGAGCACGTCGGCCTCCCCCGCCTCTTCGAGCGTCGAGCGGAAGGCCTCGACGAGCTGGGTCGGCAGCTGGCGCACGAATCCCACGGTGTCGGCGAGGGTGTATTCCCGCCCGGAAGCCGTCTGCGTGCGTCGCACGGTCGGGTCGAGCGTGGCGAAAAGGGCATTTTCGACGAGGACTCCGGCCCCGGTCAGGCGATTGAGCAGGGAGGACTTCCCGGCGTTTGTGTATCCGACGACGACGGCCGACGGCGTGGCCGTGCGCCGCCGCTCCGCTCGCCGCTGCTGCCTGGCGGGGCCCATGCGCTTGATGTCGCGGCGGAGCTTGGCCATTCGGGTGCGAATCCTCCGCCGGTCAAGCTCGAGCTGCGTCTCTCCGGGGCCTCGCGAGCCGATGCCCGCTCCTGCGGCCACGCGGCCTCCGGCCTGGCGCGACATTGAATCGCCCCACCCGCGCAGGCGCGGCAGCAGATATTCCAGCTGTGCGAGCTCGACTTGCGCCTTGCCTTCGCGGGACTTGGCGTGGCGGGCGAAGATGTCAAGGATGAGCGCGGTGCGGTCGATGACCTTGACCTTGACGATGTCCTCGAGCGCGCGCCGCTGCGAAGGGGCGAGCTCGGAGTCGGCGATCACGGTGTCCGCCTCGAGCGAGGCGACGAGATCGGCAAGCTCATGCGCCTTTCCAGACCCCAGATACGTTGCCGGGTCCGGGAATGCGCGCCGCTGGATCAGACCGTCGAGGACCTTCGAGCCTGCCGTCTCCGCCAGCGCGGCGAGCTCCCGCAGGGATTCCTCGGCCTGGCTCGCGCTGCCCTCGCTCCACAGGCCGACGAGGACGACCCGCTCGAGGCGAACCTGCCGGTATTCGACGTCGACGCCCTCTTCGCGTGAAATTCCCGCTTCCAGGCCCTGGATCCGCTGAAGGGAGGATCGCTCTTCCCTTTCGAGTGCGTCGCCGGACCAGCCCGCGTCTTCATGGGACACCGCCTGCAGGGCGGTGCCTTCGGCGGTGTGCAGGTCGATGCGAGATTCAGAGGAGCCCGCTCCGCTCGTTGATTCGTTCATATACGCTCATTATCCCATGAAAGCGACGCGCGGGAAGGCCCTTCACGGAGACGTCCCTGCTCCCTCTCCCCCCCCCGTCGCGTCGCCTTTGTTCCCGGAACCCTGAGGCCGCCGAACTCCAACCCGCATGCCCGACAGGTCGAACGCCTTTGCTCCCGGCGCCTTAGGGTCGCCGTCTTGCCCCGTCGCCGCCTTGCGTCGGTGCCGTCGGACCGTGCCTTCGGCTCTTCGCTTTGGCGTTTGCGCCGCTCGCTTGGCTCGCCGCTTCGGAGGCTAGACTTGTTGCGTGGCAAACGAGCATTATTTTTCCCCCTCTCCTTCTTCCGACGAGGCGACGGTCGAGCGGCGCGTCGGCCTTCGGGGGCGCGAGTACGCGGTCGCGACGTCGGGCGGCGTTTTCTCCGCCGATCACGTGGACAAGGGAACTGCCGTGCTGCTGCACAAGGCGCCCGAACCGGACCTCGGGCCGGGAGATCTCGCGATCGACCTGGGATGCGGATGGGGCCCGTTGACGCTCGCCCTGTGCGAGGAAGCCGCGGGCGCGGACGTGTGGGCGGTGGACGTCAACGAGCGCGCGCTCGAGCTGACCCGAAAGAACGCCGCGCGCGCAGGTTTTTCGCCGCGGGTCCTTGCCGCCGACGAGGCGCTTGCGGCCTTGGGCGAGCGGAGAATCCAGCTCATCTGGTCGAACCCCCCGGTGCGCATCGGCAAAGCGCGGCTTCACGAGCTGTTGACGACGTGGATCGAAAGGCTCGCCGACGACGGCGCGGCCTATCTCGTGATTCAGAGGAACCTCGGCGCAGACTCGCTTCGCTCGTGGATGCTCGGCCAAGGGTGGGGCTGTGAAAAGGTCGGCTCCGCGAAAGGCTTCCGGGTCTTCGCCGTCACAAGAACGCCTCGCGACGGCGAAGAGACCGCAGCGGACGAACGGGGCTGACCTGCCTCGGCGGAGCACGGCAAACCGGGAGGGATCGCCTGCCCCGGGGGATTGCCCCGGGGCCCAAGGCCGACCACGATGTATGAGGCCGACCGGCGTATTCAGACGGGCCGACGTCGGCTTCGCGGCTGCGAACGCTGAAAGCCTACGCGCCTTTGGCTTCCGCCCTCTCGGAGTCATTCGGCCCCGATTGGGAGTCGTTTCGCTCCGATCGCTCCGCTTTCTTTGGCTTGGGAACTGCAAGGAACAAACCGACCGAGACAACCGCGGCGACGTTGATGAACATGCGACGATCCGACCGAGCTATCTCGCAGGAACGGTCAATCCTCTCTTCGACTCTGCGGTAGTACTCCTGTGCATCTTTAGAGTCTTTGACGGACTCGCCGAGAAAGTCCCAAATCCGCTCCGAGTCGGGCGCATCGAAGCCCGTCAACAACGAGTAGTTCTCACCCTGGTATCTCCAGGCGACAGGATGGCATGACGATGTTTCTGCGCCCGCGGGCAGAGTCACTTCAGGACGGCTGAAGTACAGCCAGCCCATCCACAGCAGAGCAAAGGCGACGACCAAGGTTCTGATGACAACGTACCGTTTTAAGGTCATGAAAGTCATGATATTGAGTACCCTCCTTTCACATTGTGGGGTCTCTTGTCCCAGGGTCTGAGCCCGCTTCCCTTGCTGACCTGTTCGTTAAAGGAATCGAGCGCGGCTTTCGATTGCCCGTCCTGCGTTTGTATGTAGTGCACAGCGAGCTCGAAATCCTTTGTCCCGGTCCTTGATTCCCACGCCAGGTCAGCGAGAAGCTTGTACAGCAGGACCTTCAGCTGATCGAATTGCTTAGAAGGCCCAGATTCCCCCACGCCGACTCTAGGGTCCCTTCGGACGCAGTCAGACAAGAAAACGTCCGATGTCTTTTTCGCCGCGTCCTCGAGGGACTCCGAGACTTTAGGCATCGCTCTGTTCACTATGTCGTCAATGTGGTTCATATCGATCTTCAACTTATCCGCCTTGCCGATCTCCGACGACGAAAGCGTTTTCATTGACATGTCCACCCTCTTGTGGTTGGCCTCCATCACCTCATAGTTGTCAATAAAAGTCTGTTGGATTTTCTCTTCCGCGAGCTTCACACGATTCGCTATGGCTTCGAAGGCGCTCTTAAACGCCTTCATCGCCGAGTCATAGTCTTCCGGGGCCTCCTCCTTGACATCCTTACTAGCTACCTTTTTCATGCCCTTGAGACCGAGTTTGACGGCAGTCGACCCATGTTTTAACAAACCTGTTGGCTCGACGAAGGCGTCAAAAGCTTCCACCGCTTCGTTTGCAATATTGAGTGCAAATTCCAGCTTTCGATAGCTTCTATTCGCAACCCCTCTAAACATCGCGGTGGACTTCTCGATAGCATTTAACACGATAGATCGTGCGCTCTCGAACATTTTCTGTTCAGCCGCCAAGCTCGCTCCCCAGTACGCGACTCCTTCCTGTATGCCTTGAACAGCGCCCTGTAGTGGGTCGATAAAGTCCAAACCGAAAGACATGACCGTAGCCCCGCTCATATCATTGATCTTTTGATTCACTCTGTCTAAGGCCTTGTGCAGGACCCCGCCCCAACGGGTGCTCCGACCTGCATGTTGACGTCGGCCGCCAGAATCCCAACAACGCCAAAAGCCTTCGCTTTCTCGGTGTTTATGCGTTGTGGATCGGGGAGATCGAGCCAAGGCTCCACGACTTCGTCAATGGCGCCCCTGATTTCATTGAACTTGTGAACGTACTCCATGGTGCTGTCACCGTTAGTGCGTCCGCCTCCTTCGCCGTCATCGCCCGGACGAGTGATCCTCTGCGAATCGGAGGGTGCGGCAGCCTGCCCCTGAGGGACGAGAGTGCTGACCATATAGTAGTCGTCGTGGACCTCGTAGTCAGTTAAGGCGGAATCACACGACGACCGCATGTATGCGTCGATCGCAGCTTTCTTGAGTCTGCCCACAAGCATAGGGGCGTCAGAGTATGCAGTCATTGCTCCTCGCTTCGTTCAAATTATACGTAGATTAATTTGAGGCACGACAGACAGTGCGTCGTACAGTCGTTCATAAATGATCACGGCGACAAAGCCCGCGGCAAAAGACCGCTGGAAGCGCACATCCGGAGCGCCGGAGCATCCGAAAACTGCAATCCGCCCTTTTTCAGAACTGCGTTGGGCCCTATACACCGCCATCACTGAACGTCAGCTGCGATCACGTGACGATGCGGCTTGCGCGTGACGATTTAGTTTGTACCGATTGTCAATCGACAACCATTTGGTTGTCGATTGACAGGCTATCACCGCACCCATATGGAGGCAAGCAACTTCGTAGAATGCAATTATGTGCACTCTCATAGCTCGATTTCTCATACACATACCCGTACGCAACAGGAGGAGAACGCCGTCAAAGGCCGCCTCCCGGCGCGGACAACCTATCGATGAAGGCCTATTCTCCGCTGTATCCCGCAACGCCGATGAGCGAGAACTCGGCGACGAGCACCGCGGGCCCCGTCAGAAACGCGCGGCCTCCCTCGATGCGCACGGTCAGCGGCCCGCCCGGAGAGCGCAGCTGCACTTCGCCCTCGCGTTCTCCCCGCGAGAGAAGCACGGCCAAAGCTGCGGCGCAGGTTCCCGTGCCGCAGGCGAGGGTCTCCCCCACTCCGCGCTCGAGCACGCGCATAAGCGCCGGAATCGACGGGCTCACCTGTTGGCCGGCAAGGCCTTGATCGGCGCGATTGTCCTGGCCTCCGGGAGAGGTTTGATCGGCGAGACCGACTTGGCCTCCGAGACTGACTCGATCGCCGAGACTGAGTTGATCGCCGGGTTCGGCGACCACGAGCTCAAGGTTCGTCCCCTCGGGCGGTACCGGCTCGTATTGCGGAGCCTCGGCCAATCGCGCCGCCTCGAGCTCCTTCGCGCTGTCGAGGAGCACAACGGTGTGCGGATTGGGCATCGTCACGCTCAACGCAGGCCGCTTGCCCACCCCGGGAACCGTCACTTGCGTGTCGTCTCCGGCGTCGCCGCGCGGCAGACCGTATTCGCCCATGTCGATCGTGTAGACGGCGCCGTCGAAAGAAACCGTCTTGACGCCGCCGCGGGTTGCGACGTCCACGGACCGGCCTGCCTTGAGGTCGATCACGCCTTGGACCCGCAGGTAGTGCACGAACACTCTCAGGCCGTTGCCGCACATTTGCGCGATGGAGCCGTCGGCGTTGCGGTAGTCCATGAACCATTCCGCTTCGGGAAAGTCCCGGGCGACGTCGGCCGCCTCGGGAACCGAGGCGGTGCGCACAACGCGTATGAGCCCGTCCGCGCCGATGCCGAAATGGCGGTCGCATACTGAAGCGACCGCCTCGGCCGGCAGATCGAGCGTGCCTGCGAAGTCTGGCACAAGAATGAAGTCGTTGCCGGTGCCGTGTGCCTTCGTGAGGGTTCTACCCTCGAGCTGCGGAATGATCACGGATACACTCTACCCACTCTGGCTTCCGCCTTGTTGGCAGGGACGTCGCCTTGGACGCGGCCGACGCCGTTCCGCCCTTTGGCGCACGCGGCTTGAGACCGGCGTCCGAGGCGTCTCGCCCTCGCGGGAAAACCTTCGCCATCGACGGCCTGCGACGCCCACTGCCTCGTCAATCCGGCCCTCGCGGGAAAACCTTCGCCATCGACGGCCTGCGACGCCCGCTGCCTCGTCAATCCGGCCCTCGCGGGCAAAGCCGCCCGCCCCTTGCGCAAACCCGTCACGTCGCCTCCAGGGCGCGCAAGATTTCGCCGACCGCACGAGGGACGTCGCCGCCGCTCAAATCGAGCCATTCGATTCGAGGGTCGGCCCTGAACCATTTTGTTTGCTTCTTTGCGAGTCGCCGCGTAGCCAGACACATCGATTCGACGGCCTCCTCGATTCGCATCCGACCCTCGATGACGGCCATCGCCTCGGCGTACCCGGTCGCCTTTCCAGCGGTGGGAGAATCGGCCAGCCCACGGCCCATGAGTTCGCGCGTCTCTTCGACGAGCCCCGAAACCATCATCTCCTTGGCCCTGCGGTCGATCGCCGCGTTGAGCACGTCGGAGTCGCGGAACGCCCCGAAGAGGCGAACGTTCGGATAGTGGGCGGTGTGCCGGGGAAAGCGCGGCGTGTAGGGTCTGCCCGTCACCCGGATCGCCTCGAGCGCCCGCACCAGACGGCGGGTGTTGGCCAAATCCATGACCTCGTACGCCTGTGGGTCCTTGCGGGCAAGCTCCTCCAGCAACGGCCCCGGCCCCTCCTTCTCCAGCAGCGACTCGAGCTCGGCGCGAATGCGGCGATCTCGCCCCGGAAAGTCGAGCCGGTCAAGCAGTCCCGAAACGTACAGGCCCGAGCCTCCCACCGCCACAGGGGTCTTTCCTGCGGCGAGGATTGCGTCGACGTCGGCCCGAGCGCTGCGCTGGTATGCGGCGACACTCGCCTCGTCGAGGACGTCAAGCACGTCGATTTGGCGATGGACAATTCCGCGCCGCTCAGCCGGGGGAATTTTCGCAGTCCCCACATCCATGCCCCGATACAGCTGCATGGCGTCGGCGGAGACGATCTCAACCGAGTCTGCTCCGCCGAGGGCTTCGGCAAGCTCCAGCGAGAGGGCCGTTTTTCCCGACGCCGTCGGCCCGACAATGCCGATCACCGCCACGGTGGATTCCTTTCAGACTCTTCTCAGGGCGCGGAACGCCTGCGAATCGTCGGCATTCCGAGGGAAACGGGGGCGCGGCCCTCGGCCTCGGCGGTCAGCTGCTCCGTGCGCCGCCGGTGTGCGGCCCACGCCTCGCCCGCCCGAGTTCTGCGAACCTCGAAAAGCCCCCCGGCGAGCGCCGAATCCGCAACGAGGTGGTGCGGGGCGCCGTGAGTGACGACGGCGCGAACCATGTCCCCCGGACGAGGTCGGTCCCCCGCGTCGATTCCCGCGGGAAGGGCGACGTGGACCAGGCGATTGTCCGCCGCCCTGCCGCTGACACGCTCGGTTTCGGCGTCCTTGCGCCCCTCTCCTTCGGAGATGAGCACTTCGACGGCCGAGCCTTCTTTCGCTTTGTTTTCCTCCGTCGAGATACGCTCTTGAAGGGCGACAAGTCGGCGATATCTGTCCGAGACGACCTCGGGGTCGACCTGGTTGTCCATGTCCGCCGCCGGAGTCCCCGGGCGCGGCGAATAGATGAAAGTGTACGCGGAGGCGAAGCGCGAACGTTCGACCACGTCAAGGGTTGCCTCGAAGTCCTCGTCCGTTTCGCCCGGAAACCCGACGATGATGTCGGTTGTGATGGCCGCCTCGGGCATTCTCGCGCGAACCCGGTCCAGGATGCCGAGGAAACGCGAGGAGCGGTAGGAGCGGCGCATGGCGCGAAGCACCCGGTCCGAACCCGATTGGAGCGGCATGTGCAAAGAGGGCATAACCGAGGGCGTCTCCGCCATCGCCGCGATGACCTCGTCGGAAAAGGCGGCCGGGTGCGGCGATGTGAAGCGCACGCGCTCCAATCCCTCAATCTCGCCGCAGGCTCGCAGCAGCTTGGCAAAAGCCTGCCTGTCGCCGAAGCCCACTCCGTAGGAATTGACGTTCTGGCCCAGAAGAGTCACCTCGATGGCGCCCTCGGAGACGACCGCTTCGACTTCGGCGAGGACCTCCCCGGGCCTTCGGTCGCGTTCCTTGCCTCGGAGATGCGGCACGATGCAGAACGTGCAGGTGTTGTTGCACCCGACGGAGATCGACACCCACGCCGCAAATGCACTCTCGCGGCGGGTGGGAAGCGTCGACGGGAACACCTTGAGCGATTCCTCGATCTCGACCGCGGCCTCGGCGTTGTGCCGCGCGCGCTCGAGGAGGGCGGGAAGGACGTCGAGATTGTGGGTGCCGAGCACGGCGTCGACCCACGGCGCCTTCTCAATGATCCCGCCGCGCATCTGCTGCGCCAAGCAGCCGCCGACGGCGATCTGCATGCCCGGCCTCTCGCGTTTGACCGCCGCCAGTTGGCCGAGATTGCCGAAAAGGCGGGTCGCCGCGTTTTCCCTCACGCTGCAAGTGTTGACGACGACGACGTCCGCGCCTTGGTCCCCCGCCTCCGTCGCCCGCGCGGCCTTTTCGGGCACGACGGCGACGGGGACATAGCCGGCGTTCTCAAGGAGGCCGGCCAAACGCTCGGAGTCGTGCACATTCATTTGGCATCCGAGCGTGCGAATTGCATACGTAAGCGGGAGTTCTACAGCTGACATCGCGAGTAAGTCTAGTCCACTTTCAATCCGTCCAGCTCGCTGCGGAATCTTCGGCCCCCAACAGCTCGTTGGCCTGCCGCAAAGCGGTCGAGCAGACGTCGTGGGAAAAACCGCGCCGCGTCAAGGCGGCGTAAACTCGCTGCTGGAGGCTTGCGCGGTCCCCGCTTCCCCGTTCGAGGCGCTTGAGAGCAAGACGGGTCGCCGTGCTCAGCTCTTCGGCGTCGTCGATCACTCCGACCGCGGCCTCGACGATGTCCGCGTCGATGCCCTTTCGCCGAAGCTCCTCGGCGATGACGCGGCGCGACGTCCCTGCTCCCGCCAACCGAGTCTGCACGAGCGCGTCGGCGAAATGGGCGTCGTCGATCAGCCCGAGCTCGGTGTAGCGATCGAGGACCTCGCTGCGCACGTCGTCAGGAACGCCTCGCTTGGCCATTGCCTCGTCGAGCTGGCGGCGGGAGCGGTCCATCATCGACAGCTGCCGAACGACGATCGCGCGTCCCTTTTCGAGCCATTCCGACCGGCTCAGCTCCATGACGTCAGACCTCGTCTGCCGCATTCTGCACGTCCTTTCCCTCGTCTGGCTCGGTCGCGATCCCCATCTTCACGAGGATCTTGCCTTCGATCTCATCGGCGATCTCGGGGTTGTCCCGAAGGAAGTGCCGCGCTTTCTCTTTGCCCTGGCCGAGCTGATCGCCGTCGTAGGTGTACCAGGCCCCCGATTTGCGGACGATGCCGCCGTCGACGCCCATGTCGATGATGCATCCCTCGCGGGAGATTCCCTGACCGTACATGATGTCGAATTCCGCCTGTTTGAAGGGAGGGGCCATCTTGTTCTTGACGACCTTGACCCGAGTGCGATTGCCCACCGGCTCGGAGCCCTCCTTGAGGGTTTCGATCCTGCGCACATCCAGGCGCACAGAGGCGTAGAACTTGAGGGCCTTGCCGCCCGTCGTCGTCTCGGGATTTCCGAAGAAAACGCCGATCTTCTCTCGCAGCTGGTTGATGAAAATGGCGGTGGTGCCGGAAGCCGACAGAGCGCCCGTGATCTTGCGAAGCGCCTGGCTCATGAGGCGAGCTTGGAGGCCGACGTGCGAATCGCCCATTTCGCCTTCGATTTCCGCCTTGGGCACAAGCGCGGCCACGGAATCGACGACGATGATGTCCAACGCGCCGGAGCGGATGAGCATGTCGGCGATCTCGAGGGCCTGCTCGCCGGTGTCTGGCTGGGAAACGATGAGGGCGTCGGTGTCGACGCCGAGTTTCTTTGCGTACTCGGGGTCCAAGGCGTGCTCCGCGTCGATGAATGCTGCGATGCCGCCGTTTTTCTGGGCATTCGCCACGGCGTGAAGGGCAACCGTCGTTTTGCCCGAAGACTCCGGGCCGTAGACTTCGATGACCCTTCCCCGCGGAAGGCCTCCCACGCCCAATGCGACGTCAAGCGACGTGGCCCCTGTGGGAATCACTTGAATCTTCGTCTGAACGTGGTCGCCCAGACGCATGACCGATCCTTTGCCGAACTGCCGGTCAATCTGCGACAGGGCCACATCCAGGGCCTTGGCGCGGTCCTCGCTTTTAGCTGCCATCTTCATTCCTTTGTGTCGAGTGGGTGGACAGAGCAGGTCTTCGTCGCGGCCATCCCTCGCCGAGCGGCCGTCTGGGACTACGCTATGTCCGACCTCCGACACAAAAGCGGCCTACTTTCCAAACCTGTTGATAAGTAGGCCGCCCGCGCAGCCCGTGCACCACAGTACACCGCACACGCGTTCGAGTCATATTCATTGCAGCGTGTCGAAAACGCCGCTTGAGAAAGAAACTCCGCACCCTTCCGCGGCATCGGGCAGGCGCAGCATAACCTACATTGCGAAAGAGAGCGGGGAAGGCTAGGGCAAACGCTCCCGGTCGTCGGACCCAATGCGATGGAGAAACCTGTAGCTCTCAGGCAAGTCCATCGCCTGGCACACCGCATTCCAAACGGCTTGCGGGGCTTGGCCTTCCCTCAACGCCTCGGCGGGACTCGCGCCGCCAAGCTCGCTCAGAAAAAGGTCCTGGGCAAGACTGCGGCCTCTTCCTCGGGGAAAGGCCCATTCAAGATTCGCCCAGAACTCAGATTCGCGCACTCTCGAGCTCTGAACGGACGAGCGATTCGGGGACCGAGTCGGGAACGCGCATCCGCGGAGGCACGCGGCCTTCGGCAAAATCGACGCGGTCGGCGACGAGGCGCAAGACATGGCTCAGAGGCACGTTGAGCGCCTTGCAAATGGACGACAGCAGCTCCGACGAAGCCTCTTTCTGCCCGCGCTCGACCTCCGACAGGTAACCGAGCGAGACCCTCGCATCAGAGGAGACTTCACGCAACGTCCGACCCTGGCGCTGCCTGTATTCACGTAGCACCTCGCCGAGTTCGCGACGCAAAAGCGCCTGCTCCGCAGGCACAGGGCGATTGGCGACTCGGGGCGCGCTCTCAAACTTCCGGTTGACGCCGGTACGTAGCTCCATGGTCATCACCTTCTTCAACGCGGTCGGTCACAAATTTGTTCCCGCCTGGTTTTCGGAAAAGCGAGCTTCACCGTTCCTGACTGTATTTTTACCAACCGATTCTGAGCATTACCTGGGAGTCATGCAAAGAAGCTCTGCCAGAAGGTCCACGGCCGCTTTGACGGACTGGGCTCGGACGTCCGACCGGCCGCCGGAGAAACGGCAAAGACGCGCGCGCTCCCCCAGCTTTCCCGCGCATGCGACCCACACGGTTCCGGCCGCATGCCCGTCTGCCGGGCCCGGCCCGGCGACGCCGGTGGTGGCAAGGGCGACGTCGGCCCCCAGAAGCCCGCAGGCGCCGCGCGCCATATCGAGGGCGACACGCTCTTCCACAGGCCCCTTCGTTCGAAGCAATTCGCCATCGACTCCCAGAATCGAGGCTTTGAGATCCACTGCGTATGCGGTGACGGAGCCCCGAAGCACTGCGGAGGCGCCCGGAATCTCGACGAAAGCCGAGCACAGCGCTCCGCCGGTGAGAGATTCGGCGCAGGCGAGAGTCATCGACCGCTCGGCCATCTCGGCGATTGCGCCGCGAACGCCCTCGAGCGTTGCGGCGGAAAACTCAGCCGGCGCCGCGCCGCAAGCCTCAGCCGGGGCTGCGGCGCGATCCTCGTCGGTGACTTCGCAGCCAGACCTATCGCGCATTTCACGCCGCCGCTCGGCCTCACTCACCGCGCGCGATCTTTCTGGCCTCGGCGACGTACTCGACGGCCGAGGCCACCGAGTAGTAAAGCGCCACGCCGATCATCGCGTAGCTGGTCCACAGCAATCCCTTCGCGAGAGCCCCGGGGAGGAAAGATGCCCAGGGAATGAGCAGGCCCGCGATTCCCATGGACTGGAAGAACATCTTGATCTTCCCCCCGCGCCCGGCCGCCATGACCTTCTTTTTGACGACCGTCATGCGCATGGCGGTGATGAGCAGCTCCCGCCCGATCATGATCACTGTGATCCACCAGTAAAGGCGCCCGTGCCACGACAGAAGTATGAGCGCACTGGAAATCAAGGCCTTGTCCGCGATGGAGTCGGCTATCTTCCCGAAGTCGGTCACCAAATTTCGGCTGCGCGCCAGGTATCCGTCGGCTTTGTCCGTGAAGGCGGCCGCGGCGAACACTGCCCAGGCGCACGCCGACCTCACAGGGGCGTCGTCCAAATAGACGACGACGAACACCGGCACGAGCGCCAGCCTGATAACGGTCAGAACGTTGGCGATGTTGAGCAGCGGCGCTTTTGCCGCGTCCTCGCCGTGGCTATTACTCACGCAAGCAAGGATACCCGGGCTCTCGCCGCCGCGGGTATCCGATTGACGGTTTGGGCGCCGATGCAGGCCGATGCCGCCCTGCGCCTGCTTTCACTCCGGCTAACCATGGTTCTCCATGGGTATAGGTTCCCTTAACCGGAATCCCTTTCCGATGCGGCGAAGCGACCACGATAGGATTTCTTTAAAAGGAAACTCTATGACTTCACGCATGCAGAATTTTTTGGGCCGGAAGTTCGTCGGCCTCAGTTTGGCGACGGCCGCCGCGACCGCCGCGGCCCTCGTCTTCGTGCCGGGATACGGGGCCTCCGGGGGCCCGAACGCCAATCCATCCGCCTCTTCCCCGGGGCGCCCGGCGCCTTCGGGCTCGGCCGACGGTTCGACGTCGACGAAGCCCACGGGGGCTCAGAAGCCTCAATCGGCCACTCGCTTTACGATTGCCTCCGGCGGGGACATCCTCCTGCACCTGTCGGTCAACCATCACGCGAAGACGGCGGAGGGCTACGACTACACGAAGCTGCTCAAGGCAATCCAGCCGTGGATCGAAGGATCTGACCTGTCCCTGTGCGCCCTGGAGGTTCCGATCGTCCCGCCGGGCGAAAAGCCGTCCAACTACCCCGCCTTCGGATCGCCGCCGCAAATCGCCGACTCGCTCAAGGCCATGGGGTGGGACGGCTGCGCGCTCGCCACCAACCATTCGATGGACCGCGGATTCAAAGGAGTTTCGTCGACAATCGACAACTTCGAGCGGGTCGGCCTCGGCCACGCCGGCACCGCGCGGACGCGGGACGAGTCCTCCAAGATCCAGTACTACACGATGCGCTCCGGCGGGCGCGACGTCGTCGTCGCCCATCTTTCGGCGACCACCTTGACGAACGGAATTCCTTTTCCCAAGGGGAAGGAATGGTCGTGGAACGTCGTCGGCGATCAGGGGCGCAGGGCCGTCAAGGATCTTGTTGCGGACGCAAAACGCGCGCGAAAGGCCGGGGCGTCGATCGTCGTCGTTTCCATGCATTGGGGCGCCGAGTACGTCACGCAGCCGATCGCCGAACAGAAGAAGATCGGCCGGGAGCTGGCAGATTCCGGGGAGATCGACCTCGTCTTCGGCAACCATTCGCACGTGGCCGAACCTGTGACCACCCTCAAGGGCGGACCGGACGGCCGCGGGATGCCGGTCGTGTGGTCGATGGGCAACACCATTTCAGGCCAGCTCGTCGAGAACCACGGCTACGGCGTGGTGACGGGGCTGATGACGACGGCGACGGTCGAGGTCCCGGCGAAAGGAAAGCCCCGCGTCACGCGCCTCGAATGGACCACTCTGGCCCAGGATCAGCGGACATTCAGGGTTTTCCCCCTGGCCGAGCTCAAGAAGGGCGCGCGGCCGCAGGGCATGACCCTCAGCCGGGCGGAGATTGAGGCGCGAGAGAAGTCCGTCTACCCCGTCATGGCGACGGGCAGCCAGAGCGAACGCACAGAGGCGCCGAAGCCTCAGGGGCGGCTGGTCGGCAACGAGAGAAAGTGACCGGGTGCGCCGTCTCGGCGGCGCACCCGATCCTTTTCGCCCTCGCGCTGACGGCGAGGCGGCGCCCAACGCCTTCCGGCTGTGCTGGCTTCCCGCCGTCTTCTCACCTTCCCGTCAGCTGCCAGGCGTCCTCTCCGTCTTCCCCGTAGGGGTCGTCTTCGTCGTCGTGCCAGTTCTGGGCCTCGGAGACGCCGTGCCCCTCGAGAACCGGGTCGGGCTGCCCTCCTTCGACGGCGTCCGCCCGCTCGGCGGGGGCGTCGTCGTCGAAGATGCTCTGCCGCTCGCCGCGCAGCATCGCGAGCGCATTGTCGAGGTACTCAGGCGAAACGAGGACGTCGCGGGCCTTCGACCCTTCGGACGGGCCGACGATTTCGTACTGCTCGAGGAGGTCCATCATGCGCCCGGCCTTGGCGAACCCGATGCGCAGCTTGCGTTGGAGCATGGAGGTCGAACCGAACTGGCTCGTGACCACGAGGTCGGCCGCCTGGAGAAGGATCTCCAAGTCCTCGCCGATCTCCTCCCGCTGCTTCTTGGCTTCCTGGACCTCTTCGAAGTCGTCGCGGTAGCGCGGCGAGAGCTGGGCCTTGACGTGGTCGACGACCCGCTCGATCTCTTCTTCGTCCACCCACGCGCCCTGGAGGCGGATGGGCTTCGATGCGCCCGCCGGCATAAAGAGCGCGTCGCCCTGGCCGATGAGCTTTTCCGCCCCCGACTGATCGAGGATCGTCCGGGAGTCCGCGAGCGCCGAGGTCATGAATGCCAGGCGCGAGGGGATGTTTGCCTTGATGAGGCCGGTGACGACGTCCACCGAAGGGCGCTGCGTGGCGAGCACGAGGTGGATTCCGGCGGCGCGCGCCAGCTGCGTGATGCGCTGGATCGAGGCTTCGACGTCGCGCGGGGCGACCATCATGAGGTCGGCGAGCTCGTCGACCACGACGAGCAGGTACGGGTAGGGCGCGAGCTTGCGGTGCGGGTCGTGCGACGCGAGGCTCCCCTCGCGCACCGCGGCGTTGAAGTCCACGATGTTCTTGAAGTGATAGGCCGCCATGTCGTCGTAGCGGGCGTCCATCTCCTTGACCACCCATTCGAGGGCTTCGGCCGCTTTCTTCGGATTCGTGATGATCGGGGTGATCAGATGAGGGATGCCGGCGTAGATCGTGAGCTCGACGCGTTTGGGATCGACGAGGATCATGCGCACTTGGTCCGGCGTGGCGCGCATCATGACCGATGTGATCATTGAGTTGATGAAGGAGGATTTGCCGGCGCCCGTCGCGCCGGCGACAAGCAGGTGCGGCATCTTGGCGAGGTTCGCGACGACGAACTGGCCGCGGACGTTCTTGCCGACGCCCACGGTCAGCGGATGATCGGCCTTCTGGGCCACATGGGAGCGCAGAACGTCGCCAAGCAGAACCGTTTCGCGGTCGACGTTCGGAATCTCGATGCCGATGGCGGACTTGCCCGGAATCGGCGAAAGGATTCTAACGTCTGCTGAGGCGACGGCATAGGCGATGTTGTTCGACAGCGCGGTGATGCGCTCGACCTTCACTCCCGGGCCGAGCTCGACTTCGTACTGGGTGACCGTGGGTCCGCGCGAGAAGCCGACGACCTGCGCGTCGATGCCGAAGTCGGTGAAAACCTGGGTCAGCTGGGCCACAACCTGCTCGTTGGCCTCCGTGCGCTCCTTTCCGGGGGGCCCGGATTTGAGGTCGCCGAGCGACGGGAGCTGGTAGACGATGGAGGGGTCGAGCGTGAGCTGCTGGCCGGGAGTCGGTTCGAGCGAGATGTCTGGGGCGGGAAGCGAGGGCGGCTCCGTTCCGTCGATCGGCTTTTGCGGGCTCTCGACGACGGGCTTGATGACCTCCGTGGAGCCTGCCCCGCCCTTTGCTTTGGCCTTGCCGCGGCCTGCGGCGGGAAGAACCTCCGTCGCGTCGCCGCCGGGCAGAATCTCCGTGGGAGGAACCTGGCCGTCGTCGGCCTTCTTCTTCCGCGAGAAGAGCCTCGAGGGCTTGGGCGACTCTTCGACGGCCGCCGCCTGCTCGTAGGGCACCGACGCCGAGACGCCGCGATTGGCGGGGGCGTCCTCTTCGTCGTCGGGCTCGCCCCTCAGGCGCTCCCTTATCATTCCGTAAAGTTCCCGGACGGTCGTGTTCGTCATGTACAAAACGGCGAAGACGATGAGCAGAAGAAGAAGCGGGACAGCCCCGTAAGGCGAGAGGAGCTTGCCGAGGGCGCCTCCGGACGCCAGGCCGATGAGGCCGCCCGCGCCCTCGACGCCGGAGAAATCCTCGAAAGGATTGATCGGATCGACGGCGATGTGAGCCAGTCCGGCGACGCCGAACACGAGCATCCCCATGCCGATGGCGAATCGCCGGTTGGTCTCCCGCGTCGAGGCGCGGAAAAACTTGACGGCTGCGGCGATGAGAAGAACCGGGACGACGACGGACAACACTCCGACGACGCCCGCGGTGAGATGGTGGATGAGCCCGCCGAGCGCGCCGGAGAGGCCGAACCACTCGCGCAGTGCCACAATCACGGCGATGCCGACGAGGAGGAAGGCGACGCCGTCGCGGCGCACGCCCGTCAGCCGGGGCGCGGCATTGTCCGCTTCGGCCTTCTGCTGCTTCTGCGGCTGCTTGGACGCGGAGGCCTTCTGAGGCTTCTTCTTCGCGGGATTGTTTGGAACTCTGGGACTCACAGTGGCAACACTAACCCTTCGCCGGATCGAACCTGAATTCTAACGCGTGAGCGCTGCGCCACAGCCGATTGCGCCCGGCCTGGGAGCGGCGGCGCGCCGGTGCGCCCGCTCGCGTCCGCCGACCGTCCGGGCTTCCGCCTATGCGCGACCATCGGCTCACACCTCCACAACCGTCGGGATGATGATCGGGGCGCGCCGGAGCTTCCGCGAGATCCACCGGCCGATCACTCGGCGCATCGCCTGCTGCATCTGGTAGGTGTCGGCCCCGTTTTCCAAAGACTCCCGCAGCGCGTCCGCAACGTCGGGAAGTATCTCGTCGAAGACCGAATCGTCCTCGGCTACGGCGCGGGCCTGGATGTGGGGGCCCGTGACGATCTCTTTCTCCTTCGTCTCCACCGCGGCGAATATAGCGACGAAGCCCTCCTCGGCCAAGATCCTGCGGTCCTTGAGCTCCTCTTCGGTGATGTCACCGATGGACGAGCCGTCAACGTAGATGTTGTGGCAGGGCACTTGGCCGACGACGCTCACTTCGGCGTCGTGCATGTCGATGACCGAGCCGTTCTCGGCGAGGATGACGTTCTGCGGGGGAACCCCGGTCTTGACGGCGATCCCTCCGTTGGCGACCTGGTGGCGCACCTCGCCGTGGATCGGCATGGCGTAGGCCGGTTCGAGGATGTTGTAGCAGTAGAGGAGCTCGCCGGCGGCGGCGTGGCCGGAGACGTGGACGCGGGCGTTGCCCTGATGGACCACCTTCGCTCCGAGCTTCATGAGGTTGTTGATGAGGCGGTAGACGGAGTTCTCGTTTCCGGGGATGAGCGAGGAGGCGAACAGGACGGTGTCGCCGGGTCCGGCGCCCACCTTCGGGTGCGACTTCGAGGCGATGCGCGAAAGCACGGCCATCGGCTCTCCCTGGGAGCCCGTGGACATGAAGACCCGCTCGTTTTCGGGAAGCGACGGCATGTCCGCGAGATCGACGAGCACCCCCTCCGGGATGTCGAGATACCCGAGCTCGGCGGCGATCCCCATGTTGCGGATCATCGAGCGCCCGACGAAGGCCACGCGGCGCCCGTGCGCGTGGGCCGCGTTGAGGACCTGCTGGACTCTGTGGACGTGCGAGGAGAAGGAGGCGACGATTATCTGGCCGGTCGCCCTGGCGAAGACGTCGTCAATGACGGGGCCGATTTCGGACTCCGAGGGCACGAAGCCCGGCACCTCGGCGTTGGTCGAGTCGCACATGAAGAGATCGACTCCCTCTTCCCCGGCGCGGGCGAAGGCGCGAAGGTCGGTGAGCCTGCCGTCCAAGGGCAGCTGGTCCATCTTGAAGTCGCCGGTTATGAGGATGTTGCCTTGATCGGTGCGGACGAATACCGCGAGAGCGTCGGGAATCGAATGGTTGACGGAGATGAACTCCATCTCGAAGGGGCCGATCTTCTCGACGTCTCCCTCGGCGACGACGCGCGAATTCGCCTTGATTCGATGTTCGGCGAGCTTCGCCTCGACGAAGGAGATCGTCAGGCGGCTTCCGACCAGCAGGATGTCGGGCCGAAGCTTGAGCAGGTACGGCACCGCCCCGATGTGGTCCTCATGCCCGTGTGTGAGGACGATGGCCTCGATGTCTTCGACCCTGTCGCGCAGATAGTCGATGTCGGGCAGGATGAGGTCGACGCCCGGCTGGCGCTCTTCGGGAAAAAGGACGCCGCAGTCGACGACGACGATTTTGCCTCCGTATTCGAGGACGTTGCAATTGCGGCCGACCTCGCCAAGCCCTCCCAGGGGGACGATGCGAACGGTGTCGGCCGACAGATCCGGTGGGGTTCTAAGATCGCTCACACCTACATTGTCGCACGTATGGCCGGGGCGACAATCGACGATCCCCGGTGGAGAGCATTACAAAGCGGCCCGACGAAGCGGCCGAACCGCCCCGCCCGCACGAGGCCTACATGAGGCCTTCGGCTCGGAGCACGGCCGCGAGCTCGGCGATCTGCGACGTCGAAGCCCCCACCAGGGGAAGCCGAAGCGTCGCGCTGGGAAGGTCCCCCAGGAGTTTGAGGGCCTCCTTGGCCATGACGGCACCTTGCCCGCCGCCCATGATCGCCTCGACGATCGGGCGCTGTTTCGCAGCCTCGGCGCGGGCCGCGGGAAGGTCGCCGGCGTCGATCTCGGTCACGAGCGCGCGCAGGCCGGAGCCGATCACGTGCCCGGCGACGGATATGACGCCCGAGGCCCCGTGGGCGAGCCAGGCGAAGTTGAGCGAGTCGTCGCCCGAGTAGTACTCCAACCCCGTGCGCTCCATTTTGATGAAGCCGGAGGCGACGTCGCCGGTGGCGTCCTTGACGCCGATGATGCGCGGGTGTTCGGCGAGGCGCAGAAGCGTCGCGGTGTCAAGCTTGACCCCCGTGCGGCCGGGGATGTCGTAGAGCATGACGGGAAGGTCGCTCGCCTCGGTGACTGCCAGAATGTGCTGGTACACGCCCTCCTGCGAAGGCCGGTTGTAATACGGCGGAAGAACGAGCAGGGCCTCGGCCCCGTTGGTCTGCGCCCCCCTGGCGATTCTCACGGCGTGGGCCGTGTCGTTGGAGCCGGCGCCGGCCATGACCTTGGCGCCGCGCCCCTTGAGGGAGGCGACGACTTCTCGGGTGAGGTCGTCCTTCTCCGGCTGGTGCGTGGTGGGCGACTCCCCGGTCGTCCCCGACAGCAGGATGAGGTCGCAGCCGTCGTCGACCAGCTTGTTGGCCAAGGCGACGGCGGAATCGACGTCGAGGGAACCGTCTTCGAAGAAGGGCGTCACCATTGCGACGCCGACCGAACCGAATGTGCGCTTGGGTAGACTCGTCTCGCTCATGCCAACGAAGGTATCAGCTTCTTGCGGCGCCCATTCTGGACTTCCGTCATTCGACGTCGAAAATGTGGCGCGGCGGACAGGTCCGCTCAAATGCGTCACATACGTGAGCTATCACACTGTACCCTAAGTGTGAAATCGGAGGCCGGGAAGGCCTCCCCCACTCGAACATAGACACACACATGCTTCTTGAGCTAGCATAATCCTTGCAAACCCACACAATAGAAGGAGTCTCAGTGACTTTGCACGTCGAGCCCGACCAGCTTTACGATGAGGCTTCCAAATCGGAGACGCTCGCTGATGAGGCTCCCAGTCTGCGAGTGCAGACAATCGCCGACGAGATCAATCGGGAGATCACCGGCGGGACGTCGGGTGCAGCGGCGTTGTCCGCAGCCGAATACCTAGACAAAGCCCTTCACGTTTCTGAGGAAGACCTCCACGAGTACGCCGGCAGCCTGAGGGATTCCGCCGTTCTCGTCCAAGAGCAGGACCAGAGCGGCTGCCAAGACTTCTCGCAGCTCGAGTCCGCCGTCGCAGCGGAGATGGGGCACGACCCGACCGGCACCGTCATCACGCCCTCGCTGGACTCTGCGCCAACCGAACGGACGCAGGAGACCGGGCGGGCCGGGACGTACTACCGCACGCCGTACTCCGAAGGGGCAGGAAACGCTTTCGCCTCCGGCGCACGCGGACTCACCACCGGCTTCGGCTCCGCCGTCGACGCGGCCGGCGGCGGCATCAGAACCTTCGGATCCGGCATAGGATCCTTCATGACCGGCGCAGGGCAAGGAGTTTCCGGCGCCGGATCGGCGTTCGACGACGCCATGGGCGCCGCGGGGCAGGAAGCTCGAAATGCGGGCGTAGCGGCCAATCGCGGCCTCAACCAGGCGGGAAACGACATCGCCTCGTTCATGGACCAAAGCGGCAACGCCTTCCAGTCCGCAAATGAACAAACCGGCAACGCTATGCGACAAACCTCGCATGAAGCCGCAAACGGTTTGCGAAACCTTCCCTTCGGAGGGTTTGCGGGAGACGCCGTGGAAGGCGCAGGAAACCTCGCCGCATCCGGATACGACGCCGTCGGAAGCGCCGGAAACGCAGTCATGGACGCAGTGGGCCAGGGACTCGACCAAGCAATGGATGCGGGCGGCAACGCCGTGCAATTCGTGACGGACACCGCCTCGAATGCTTGGGAAGGCGTCGGCCACATGGCCCACGGCGCAGCAGACGCAACCGGGCAGGCCCTCGACGGAGCCGGCAAGGCCGTCGATGCCGCATCCAACGCGGTCGGAGACGCCGTAAGCACCGCCGGCAAGGGGATCAAGGGCGCGGCCGACGCGGTTGGCGAGGGCGCACGCAAGGTAGGCGAAGGCATCGGAGACTTCTTCGGCCGATAGGCCGGCTCCGCCCGCAGCCGCTCGACGGCGGCCGTCCGAAAAGCGCAGCGCGTCGGGCGGCCGCCGAGCCGAGATCTGTGCGGCGAACGCGCCTCTCGCGAACAGCCTCCGGCCGACGCGGCTCAAACCTCGCGCATCAAACACATTCAACATTCTCAAAGGCAGGAAACCATGCAGTGGAGCGATATCAAGGACTGGGAGGCTTCGACTCTTTCCGACGAGTACGACGCGCTTTCCAGCAAGGAGCGCAAAGCAGACGATTGGGGGCATGAGGTCATCTCGCTCAACGACAACGTGACCTGGGAGGGCGAAGCCCGCGACGCCGCCGAGAAGCGCCTCAAACAGATCGAGAAAGGCATCGCGACCTACGTCGTCGGCGTGCGTGCAATGAAGGACGCGACGTCGTCCATGCAAGACTCGATGAGAGAGGTCAACGGGATCGTCACGGACGCCACAACTCAGGCGAAGAACAACGGGTTCAGCATCGCCGACGACGGCACCGTGACCGACGACAATCCCATCTCCTGGACGGAAGTCACGGTCGACGGCGCCGTCTCATACATCATCGGCGGAGGGATAGGCGCGCTGGCGGGCTCGGTGTTCGGCCCCGCGGGAACGGTTGCCGGGGGCGCCTTGGGGGGGCCCACGGTGAGTTCCGCCGTCCTGGCCGACATAGTCGCGACCCGCGAAACCTCGCTGAAGCAGTGCGCGGACAAAGTCAACGACGCCGTAGAGAAGGCTGTGGCCGCCGACCAGGCGTATGCCGACGCGCTCAACAAGATTGCCCTCGGCCAGGTCGAACCGGGCGACAAGAGCCTCAGCGAAATTCTGGACGGCCCGCTTCCCATGCCGACGAATCGGCAGGACTCCCAGGCGGTCGCGGCCTGGTGGGACTCGCTCACGCCGCAGCAGCAACAAGAGCTCATTGACAACGACTACGAGAAGCCGCCCTCGGAGAGGATAGGAAATATGGACGGCGTCGACGGATGGGCTCGGGACGCCGCCAATAGGAAGAGCTTGGACCACGATATCGAGTCTCTAGAGGAGAACAGCGCTGATCTCACCGACGAAGAGCGGAAAAAATACAACGAGCTCACGGCGCTGAGGGACGCGGCGGCGACAAGCGAATACCAGCCCAAGAAGCAGCTGCTTCTCTACGACCCCGTCGAGCCCGGAGAGGATCAAGACCAGCTGCACGCCGCGGTTTCCGTGGGCGACGTCGACACGGCTGAGAATGTCGCCGTTCAGACGGGCGGCCTCGACACGTCCGTCGGAGGCAACGTAAAGGAGTACACGCACAACATGGAGAACATCGCCAACTCCGCCGGCGGCAACACGGCGATGGTGACGTACTTCGGATACGACACGCCGCACGTCAACAGCGGAGACCCGGATCAGAGGGACCTTTCCGTCACGAACACCGACCGCGCCGCCGCCGGCGGGCAGAATCTCGCCAATTTCCTCGAAGGCCTGCACGATTCTCGCCAGGGCGAGGGAGAGGCCGGGGATCCGAGGCTAACTGCCATCGGCCACTCGTATGGATCGACGACCACCGGCTACGCGCTGACCCAGGTCCGCGACGGGGTGGTCGACGCGGCGGTCTTCTACGGGTCGCCGGGCATCCCTGCAACGGACGTCTCCGAACTCAACGTGCCCTCCGACAGCGTCTACGCGATAAGGAACGAGGGGGACATCATCAACGGGGTTCCAAACGGCGGCCTCGTCCCCAACCGACCCGGTTACCTCCCCGGGTTCAATATGACGGAAACCACCGATCCGATGAATATGGACGGAATACAGCATCTGCGGACAAACCAGTACGCTCCCGGGTGGAAGAACCCGGTCGGATCCCATACAAATTACTTCGACAACAACGATTACAACGGCAAGTATGAGGAAATCCAAGGCGCCCACCCCGATTGGACGAGGGAGCAGGTCATGGAGGAGCTAAGGTCTCAGATGACCGACGTTCCCAACAGCCAGCAGGATGTGGCGGCAGTCGTCAACGGGACGTACAGCGGCTGAGAACCTGCGACTCACATGCCCACGGGGCCCATGGGCTCCGGGACTTCAAAGCCCTTGGAAACCCCAGAGCCCACAACCTCGTCAAAGACGGAGCCTCACAGCCCCATGATCGAGTCGAGGCCCCAGGTCAGGCCGCCTCGGCCCCGCACGGAACGGACCGCCAGGAGCACGCCCGGCATAAAGCTCGACCGGTCGAACGAATCCTGCCGGATGACGAGCTGCTCGCCCGGATTGCCGAGCATCACCTGCTCGTGGGCGTTGAGCCCGCGCAGCCTCACGGCGTGGACGTTGACGCCGTCGATCCGCGCTCCCCTGGCACCGTCGGGATCGGTCTGCGTGGCGTCCGGGCCCGCGAGGACTCCGGCCCCGGCGCGCGCCTTGGCGATCCGCGAGGCGGTGGATATCGCCGTGCCGGACGGGGCGTCCACCTTGTTCGGATGGTGCATTTCGAGCACCTCGACCGATTCGAAGTAGGGCGCGGCCTTCTCCGCAAAGCTCATGACCAGCACGGCCGAAAGCGCGTAGTTCGGGGCGATGACGGCGCTGCGGCCGAGCCTTTCGGCGGCCTCGCGCACCCTGCCCAAAGATTCCTCGGTCCACCCGGTGGTTCCGACGACGGCGTCGGCCCCCGCTCCCAAAATGGCCAGGGTGTTTGCCTCGGAGGCCGAGGGAACGGAGAATTCGACGGCGACGTCGGCCCCTCCGAGGCTCTCCGACGAGATCGGGTCCCCGGCGTCGAGCCTGGCGGTCAGCTCCATGTCCTCGGCGGCTTCGACCGCCTCGCACACGGTCGCGCCCATGCGCCCGGCGGCGCCCACTACTGCAACTTTGATAGTCATGGCCTCAAGCCTAATCCGTCGCAGCTTCCTTCGCCGACCGGCTCGTCGAGGAAAGCGGACGAATGCGCACGTCCCGGCCGTGGGGAGCCATAACCTCCGACAACCTTGACTTCCACCGCACGCAAATCGCACTATAAGAATTCGAAAGGAGGATGCCGATGATTCCACTTTTCTTTTGACAAGGGTAGCCATACACAGAGTATCTCAGTGTCTTATGCGACATAGAAACGCTTGAAGGCATAGGAAATAAAACAATCAGAATATCGATGCAGTATTTAGGAATAAAATGGCAGACACTTTAGTGATCGATCTCGACAGCCTCTTCTGCGCCAAGGACAATGCGGACAAGGCCAGAGGGCAAGTCGACCAAATCAAGGGCTCGGTCCCTTTGGCAACCGTTGCCACGGCCATGCCTTCGGGAAGCGCGGGAGGAGCGGCTGCGTCGGCGGGTTCGCACATCGACGGGCTCGCAAAGAGAATCGCAGACTCGCTCGACACCTTCTCCACGGCTCTCCAGGATGCGACGAACCAATACAATTCCACGGATCAACACACCGCGGTGGATTTCAGTCAGTTCTCAACAAAGATATCGGGAAGGGTCGAGTGATGGTCGATTGGCAAAATGTCACAGCCTGGGATCCCTCCATCTTGGACACCGTCGTGGACAACCTCGTCACCGAACGAAAAAAATGCTACACCGCAAGCGAGTCGATTCAAGACATCGACAAAGACGTCACGTGGACAGGCGAAGGGGCGACGGCGGCCGCCTCGGCCCTCGGGAAGCTCGAGGACAAAACCGCGGAGCTGCTGGCGGATTTCGGAAAGCTGATCGGCGTGACCGAACAGGCCGTCGAAGGCGTGAAAGAAGTGAGAACGACCGTGCTGGAGGCCATTTCCCTGGCCAACGAATACAACTTCACCATCGCCTCAGACGGTTCGAAGGTCGAAGCGGCCGAGGACGATCCGACCGTTCAGGGCAAGCTCTCGGAGTGCTCAGGGCTCATTTCCAAGGCTCTGCGCAAAGCCGAGGAGACAGACGCCGCCTATGCGGCGGCGCTTGCCGAAGTCACCCAAGACCAGGTTCCCGTGACCGAAAGCCTCGGAGACGTCACTCCCGGGCTTCCAGACGGCCCGCCCGACGGCGCCACGCCCGAACAGGTCTCCGACTGGTGGAGCAGATTGGCTAAAGACGAACGTCAAAGGTACGTCGATCGTTTCACCAAACCCGAGGCGCTGAACGACGAAAGCATCCGCGAGCAGGCGCGGAAATTCGGCAATCTCGACGGGATCGAAGGCTGGGCTCGCGACAAAGTCAACCGCTCGCTCCTCGAGTGGGACATAGAGGATACGAAGCGCCAAAAAGACGCAGTGCCGGGAAACAACGGCCCAGGAGAGGAATACACCGCTGAAGGCCAAGCAAGAAACCACGAACGGGCACGCTTGCGCGAACGCCTGGAGGAACTGGAGAAGCTGCGCGGCCAGTTGGGCGCTGAAGAGGGCAAACCTCCCAAACAGCTGCTCCTCTACGATCCGGCGACGGGCGAGAAAGGCCACGAAAATCTCCACGCTGCGGTCTCCTACGGCGACGTCGACAAGGCCAAGCACGTTTCGACGATCGTGCCCGGCATGACCACAACGGTGGACTCCCTCGTCGAACCCGCCGTTCGTGACATGGGCAACCTCCACCGGGTCGCCAGCGAAAAAGCGGGCGGCGATCCCGTGGCCGTTGTGACCTGGATGGGGTACGACGCTCCGGCCAGCCCTCCAGGCGACTGGGGTGTGTTTGGGCCGGAAAAGGCCCAAATGGGAGGCGACCGGCTAGTCGGTTTCGTCGAGGGCATCGACGCCTCGCACAAGAGCGAGGGGAACGACCTCCACCAGTCCGTTCTGGGGCACTCCTACGGTTCGACGACGTCGAGCCACGCCATGACCAAGGTAAAACCCGGAGTCGTCGACGATTTCGCGATGTACGGATCTCCCGGCGCCCAGGGCAGCGGCGAAACCTACAACGTGCCGGAAGGTCACACCTACGCCATGCGCTACCGAACCGATTTTGTAAAGGACCTTAGGAACGACACGGAGTTCTTCGAAGGTTTGGGAGAAGATCCGATGAAGGACCCGAACATCAAACATCTCGATTCCGGCTACTCTCCGACGGAAGACAAATCATTGGGCATTTTCGGGATGAAGTTCCCACTGGACTTCGGAGCCGGGACGCACACCGAGTACATGAACGACGGCACGCAGTCGCAGGACCAGCTCGCCAACGTCGTGGTCGGAAAGGCGGGGTGATGCGGCAGCTCAAAGACGGAGAACCCGGCTGAGAGGCGAAAATGAAGCCTGCGTCTGCGCACTCTCTGCTCTCGCGTCACTGGGAGGGGCCGACGGTCACGCGAGAGCGCTGCGCGCGGGCGAGCTCGGCGGCGACGGCTGCGACGTCGTCGGCGGAGACCTCACGCGAACGGCGCAGCGCCTCCCTCCGGGAAATGAGGGATCCGCGCACGATTTCGGCCTGGCCGAGCTGGTTCATCCGCGAGCCGACCGACTCTGAGCCGAAGGCGTGGTCCGCGCGGGCGCGCCTGTAGGCGGTTTCCAGCTCCATCTTCGTGACGGATTCGCCGGCGATCGCCTCCAGGCACCCCTCCATGATCTCCGCGACGTCTTTCGCCGTCTCCGGAGAGCACCCCGCGTACAGGCCGAAAAGGCCGCCCTCGTGGTACAGGCCCGGAAAAGAGTAGGTCGAGTAGGCGAGGCCGCGCTTTTCGCGCACCTCCTGAAAGAGACGGGACGAGGTGCCGCCTCCCAGAATCGTCGACAGCGTGTACAGGGCGTATCGGCGTTCGTCTTCATCGGTCATTGCGGGCATGCCGACGACAACGGCGCTCTGCTCGACGGGGCGCTCGATCGAGAGGTCCCTGCCCTCCGGATAATCGATGGGCGCGCGACGCCGACGCTCAGCCGGCGCTGCTCCTTCGCGAAGGTCCCATCCGGCGCGGCGCAGCGAAGCCTCGACCATGGCGCACAGCGCCTCGTGGTCCGCCTTCCCGGCGGCAGTGACCACGAGCTCCTCGGGCCGGTAGTTCTGCCTGTAGTGGCTGGTGAGATTCGCGTGATCAAGCCCGAGGACGCTCTCGGAGGTTCCGCCGATCGGCCGGCCCAGCGGATGCCCGCCCATGACGAGGGAGGCGATTTGCTCATGGGCGACCTCGGAGGCGTCGTCGGCGTACATCGCGAGTTCCTCAAGGATGACGCCCCGCTCCATCTCCATGTCGGCTTCCGCAAGAGCCGAGGAGGCAACCATGTCCGCGAGCAGCTCGACGGCGTCCGCGAGGTCCTCCTCCACGACGTGCCCGTAATAATAGGTCAGCTGCTTGCCCGTGCCGGCGTTGAAATTGCCGCCGAGGAAGTCGATGCGGTCGGCGAGCTCCTTCGCGCTGCGCGAAGCCGTGCCCTTGAAAAGAAGATGCTCGAGGAAGTGCGTGGAGCCGAGCGTCCCCTCGTTTTCATCGGCGGACCCCGCCCCGACCCAGAAGCCGACGGAGACGGTGTGCACGTTCTCAACGCGTTCGGTCAGCACCCGGACCCCTCCCGGAAGCACCGAACGGCGGATGAGGGCGCCGTCGTCCGTCAGAGCCATGTCATGCGGACCGGGGCAAACGGGAAGGTCGACGGTGGAAAACTCAGTCACCCGTCAAGGTTAACCGACCCTGCCGCCGATACGAAGCCGAGCACACGCGCCTGTGCGAAGCCGAGAGCACACGCGCCTACGCGAAGCCAAGCGCACCCGCTTATACGAAGCCAAGCATACGTGCCTACGCCATGCCAAGCACACGCGCCTGTGCGAAGCCGAGCATACGTGCCTGTGCTAAGCCGAGCGCAGGCAATCGGCCGAAACCGGATTTCGGCCCGCCCGCGAAGGCCAGGATCTTAAATCGCGCGGCGTGCTGAATCGGCCGAGGACCCGGGTCCCGGATCGCCCGGCGTCAAAAATGGGCCGACGGCGCAGCCCGGCACGCAAAAGGCCGGCCCCACAGGGGTCGCCCTTTTGCGTCTGTTGCGGCTCGAATTGTCGTCACCCAAGCTGTTGCCGCTTGAACGGCCGCCTCGTCACTCGGTCGAACCGGAGCCCTCGCTGGAGCGGCGGCGCTGGCGCGGCGCCCGGCGCGATCCGCGCTCGCGGCGGGCGGGGCGCTCCGTCTCCTCCTGCTCGGCCGGGGCCTCGGGCTCCTCTTCGACGACGGCGTGGAGCGAAACCTTTCCGCGAGGATCGATTTCGGCGATCTCGACCTCGACTTTGTCGCCGACGTTGAGAACGTCCTCGACGTTCTCAACGCGTTTGCCGCCGACGATTCGGCGAATCTGCGAGATGTGGAGAAGGCCGTCGCGCCCGGGGGCGAGGGAGACGAAGGCGCCGAAGGTCGTCGTCTTGACGACTGTGCCGACGAATCGCTCGCCGACTTCAGGCATCTGCGGGTTGGCGATGGCGTTGACCGCTTGACGGGCCGCCTCGGCGGACGGGCCGTCGGTTGCGCCGATGAAGACGGTGCCGTCGTCCTCGATCGAAATCTCCGCGCCGGTGTCTTCCTGAATCTGGTTGATCATCTTGCCCTTGGGGCCGATGACCTCGCCGATCTTGTCGACCGGGATCTTGACGGTGATGATGCGCGGAGCGGTGGCTGCCATCTCGTCGGGCCCGTCGATCGCCTCGGTGATAAGGTCGAGGATCGCGAAACGGGCGTCGCGGGCCTGGCCGAGGGCGGCGTCGAGAACCGCGGCGGGAATGCCGTCGAGCTTCGTGTCCAGCTGGAGGGCCGTGACATACTCGCGGGTTCCGGCGACCTTGAAGTCCATGTCGCCCAGCGCGTCCTCGGCGCCGAGGATGTCGGTGAGGGTGCAGTACTTCGTCTCGCCGTCAATCGTGGCGGAGACGAGGCCCATGGCGATTCCGGCGACGGGCGCCTTAAGCGGGACGCCTGCGTTGTAAAGGGAGAGGGTCGAAGCGCACACCGAGCCCATCGACGACGAGCCGTTGGACCCCATCGTCTCGGAAACCTGGCGAATCGCGTACGGGAATTCCTCGCGGCCGGGAAGCTGGGATTCGAGGGCGATCTCGGCGAGGTGTCCGTGGCCGATCTCGCGGCGCTTGGGCGAGCCGACGCGGCCCGTCTCCCCCGTCGAGTACGGCGGGAAGTTGTAATGGTGGATGTAGCGCCGCGACGTCGCCGGGGAAAGGTTGTCGAGCTGCTGCTCCATCTTCAGCATGTTGAGGGTGGTCACCCCGAGGATCTGGGTCTCGCCGCGCTGGAACAGCGCCGAGCCGTGGACGCGGGGAAGGACGCCGGCCTCGGCCGTGATCGTGCGGATCTCCACGGGCGTGCGCCCGTCCATGCGAACGCCCTCCGTGAGCACGTGATGGCGCATGGTCTTCTTGAACGCGGCGTTGACGGCGGCCGCAATGGCCGCTTCCTCCTCCGGGAACGCCTCCGCGAGCTCTTCGACGACGGCCTCCGTCAGCTCGTTGAGGGCCTCGTCGCGCTCGGCTTTCGCCACGATGCCGAGGATCGGCGTGAAGCGTCCGCCGATTTTCTCTTCGACAGCCTCATACTGCTCGTCCGTGTAATCAGGGAAGAACGGGAAATCTCCGACGGGCTTTCCGCACTCTTCCACGAGCTTGGACTGCGCCTCGCACAGCGTGCGGATGACGGGTTTGGCCGCTTCCATGCCCGCGGCCACTTCGGCTTCGGTCGGCTTGGCGCCGCCGGCCTTGATGACGGCGTCCGCGTGTTCGGGGGCCTGGGCCTCGACCATCATGATGGCGACGTCGTCGCCCACGACGCGGCCGGCGATCGCCATGGAGAACGTCGCCCGCTTGAGCTCGCTCCACCTCGGAAAGGCAACCCACTGCCCGTCGATTAGGGCCATGCGGGTTCCGCCGATCGGACCCGAGAAGGGAAGCCCGGCGAGGGAAGTCGCCATGGACGCGGCGTTGACGGCGAGGACGTCGTAGGCCTCGTCCGGGTTGATCGTCATGACCGTGGCGACCACCTGGACCTCGTTGCGCATGCCCTTCTTGAAGGCGGGGCGCAGCGGCCGATCGATGAGTCGGGCGGCGAGGATGGCCTCGGTTCCGGGGCGCCCTTCGCGGCGGAAGAACGAGCCGGGAATGCGCCCGGCGGCGTAGGAGCGCTCTTCGACGTCGACCGTGAGCGGGAAGAAGTCGAAATGCTCTTTCGGGGCTTTCGAGGCCGTGGTCGCGGCGAAAACCGTGGTGTCGTCGTCAAGGTAGGCGAGCGCCGATCCGTTGGCCTGGCGGGCGAGAAGGCCCGTTTCAAAACGAATGGTGCGGGTTCCGAACGAGCCGTTGTCGATGACGGCGTTCGAAGAGTGGACGTCGGGTCCCTCCATGGAATGTCTCCTTATTTGCTGTTTCTCTCCCCGACACGGCCATCAGTGACAACTCACGGAAATTTCCGGAAGCTCCCACCGAAGACCGGGCACTGGGGATCGTCTATCAACGAAATGCGGCCCGGACTGTTTCATCCGGGCCGCCCCATGTCACCGGCGAAGGCCGAGACGAGCGATCAGTGAGCGGTAACGCTCGATGTCTTCTTCGGCAAGGTATGCCAGAAGCCGCTTGCGCTGGCCGATGAGAAGCATGAGGCCTCGCCGCGAATGGTGATCGTGCTTGTGGGTGCGAAAATGCTCGGTCAATTCCTTGATGCGGGCCGAGAGCAAAGCAACCTGAACCTCCGGGGAACCGGTGTCGCCCTCATGGGTCGCGTACTCGGCGATGATCTGCTTCTTCTGTTCCGGCTTGAGGGCCATGATTCTCCTTTTCGTTCCGTTGCACGGAGCTCCGGGGCATGTTCTCCCGAGCTATGACGCTTCCGTGGCCGATCTGACGGCCTTTTAAGTTTACCAGCAAGCACAAACGACGGTTGACATTCCCGTGTGAGCTTGCATACCGGACTTCCGCAGGCTTGCATGCCGGGAGCGGCCAGGCGGCGTCGCGAGCGTCGTCGGCCAGGCGACGCCCTTGGGAACCCCTCGGGTCACGCGGCGGTGACCGAAGCCGGATCGACCCTTCCCGCCGTCGGAACGCCCAGAATCTCGGCCGTGTTGCGCAGGTCCTCGTCCATCTGGCCGAGAAGCCCCTCGAGGGAGTCGAAGGAAAGCATGGGCCTGAGGTATTCGACGAAGTCCACGGCTATCGACTCTCCGTAGAGGTTGAGGTCCGACCTGCCGAGGACGTGGACCTCGACCGTCCGCTCGGTCCCCTCGAAGTGCGGATTCGTCCCCACCGATATCGCCGCGGGAAGGTACTCCGCGGCGCGGGCGCCCTCGACCGAGCGCACGAGCCATCCCGCGTACACGCCGTCCGCGGGGACTTCGCCGAGGTCGTCGCCCGCGAGATTGGCCGTGGGAAAGCCGATGGCGCGCCCGCGTTGGAATCCGTGGACGACCTCGCCGCGGATTCGGTGGCGGCGCCCGAGGACTCGTGCGGCCCCCGCCACGTCGCCCGCGGCGAGGAGCTCGCGCACCCAAGTCGAGGACCACCTGCGTCCCTCGGGCGCGGCGAGATCGGACACGAGGGTCACCTCGACGCCTTTTCCCCTTCCCAGGGCGGCGAGCACGGCGCCGTCGCCTTCGTTGCGGAACCCGAACCTGACGTCCTCGCCGACGACCACGACGCGCGCCCGCAGCTCGCCCACAAGCTGCTTTTCGAAAAATTCGCGGGGCGTCGCCCGGGCGTAGTCGAGGGTGTATCTCTGGACGTAGACGGCGTCGATCCCGGCCGCCGCGAGACGATCGATTCTGTCGCCCAGAGTCGAGACGAGATGGACGTTCTGGGTCGAATGGACGGAGGCGGGATGAGGATCGAATGTGAGCGCCACGGAGACGAGGCCGCGTTCCTTCGCCTGCCGAACCGTCTCCCGCAGCACCGCGCGGTGGCCTTTGTGTACGCCGTCGAAGACCCCTATCGTCACCGCCGTGCCGACAAGGCCGCTGGGAATGTCCTCAGGTTTGCGCCATACGTCGATGCTCACGCCGGCAACCCGCGAAGGCCGAGGTCGCGCCGCCCCTCGGAAAGATCGACGATCCGCTCGTCGACGACGGGCTTTTCGCCCGAGCCTCCGCCGCAGCCGCAGGCTCCGCCTCCTCCGCAGCCGCATCCTCCGTGCCCGCCGCAGCCGCATTCGGACGTCGGTTCAACAGAGGCCGGGGGCTCCGCAGTGTGCCCGCGGACTATCGCGGCGGCGGCGACGGCGGCATCGACCGCGCTGCCCCCGCATCCGCAATGAGAGTGGTTAGCGTTAGTCATGAGATATAGGTTAATGCTCAGCGCCGACCCCGAGCACATCGACGCGGGCGCCGAGCATGCCGATGCCCGCACAGGGCCGAAAAATCGCCTTCCGATCTGGACAACGTCGACGATCACGAGAAATCGTCGGGGCAGCGAAAGATTGACGCCGGCCCGTCTGCGCAACGGCAACGAGCCGACGCCCGCAGGGGCAGAAAAGTCACTCTTCCGAAGCGGGGGTCAAGAGCAGGTCGGGTTTGACCCTGCCGCCTCTGCGGCTGACGAGGGCAACAGGCGTTCCGCCGCTCCACGCCACCGCGACGGCGGATCCCGAGCCGGGTCCGTCGGACCCAGAACCCGGCGCGTCGCGGCCCGCAGCGCTCGGAGCGAGGGCGTCGGAGGCCGCGGCTTTCACGCCGAGGAAGTCGAAGGGCGAATCTGCAGAGACGAAACGCCCCATGCGCAGGTCGCGCGCCGCCTCCTCTGACACCTCCAGAGCAGGGAACATCGCACGGCACAGGTCCGCCAAGGTGTGGACGGGGATCTGTCCGTCGGCCTCGACCGCGTCGGCGCATTCACGCACGCTTGCGGCCTCGCCGACATCCCAGGGGCCGACTCGCGTGCGCCTGAGGGACGTCAGGTGCGCCCCGAATCCGAGCTCCTCCCCCAGATCGCGCGCCAGCGCTCGCACGTAGGTTCCCGCGCCGCACACAACGCGCACGTCCACGTCGAAGACGGGCGCCCCGCAGGCCTCGGCAAACCGAGGGCCGCCGACTGCTTCGAAGACATCGACGCGAATCGGCCGGGCGTCGAGGACTACCTCGCGCCCCTCGCGAACCAGATCGTAGGCTCTGCGGCCCTCGACTTTCAGAGCGCTCACCGAACTTGGAACCTGAAGGACGTCGCCGGTCAGGTTCGCCATGGCGCGGGCGAGCTCCGCGGCGTCCGCTTCCCGCGCGCCCCTCGCCTGCACGATTTCGCCCTGCGCGTCCTCGGTGGACGTTTCAATCCCGAAACGAATCGTCGCCTCGTACTCTTTGGCGGTTCCCGTGACGTACCGCAACAGCTTCGTGGCGCGCCCTAGGCCGATGCAGAGAACGCCCGTGGCCATCGGGTCGAGGGTTCCGGCGTGCCCGACCTTCTTCGTTCCCGCCAGCCGCCGGACGGCGCCGACGACGTCGTGGCTGGTGACGCCGGGATCCTTGTCGATGACGGCAAGGCCGTCGCCCGGGAAGCTCCCGCGGGGAAGGTCGCCCCACGGCATGGCTCGCCGCGGGCCGCTCCGAGGCTCAGGCCTCATCCACACCCTCGGCTTGGTCGTCCTCGGAGGGGTCAAAGGAGGCCTCGAATGCTTTGCCATTCTCGAGCGCATCGCCGTCTATGGCCTCGTCGGCGTCGGCCGAGGCCTCGTCGGCGACCTCGCTTTCCTCGACGTCGCGAGGCTTCTTGTACGGATCGGCGTCTCCGGCGGGCGCAGCGCCTTCCGCCGATTTGGCGATCTCGGCGTCCCTGTGCCGGGCTGCCGCAAGCGCGTCCTCGAGGGAGCGGGCCGTCTCCGGCAGGGCGTCGGCCGTGAACTCGATCGTCGGCGTCAGGCGCAGGCCCAACTGCCTGCCGACGTGCGAGCGAATGTTGCCCTTGGCACGGTTGAGGGCACGGCCGGCGTCCCTGAGCTTCCTCTCATCGCCATAGGCGGTGTAGAAGACCGTGGCGTGCTGGAGGTCGCCGGTGACGCGGACGTCCGTGACGGTCACGAGCTCCAGGCGGGGATCCTTCAATCGGTTTGTCACCAAAGACGCGACTATCTCATGGATGCGCTCGGCGACTCTGTTGGCGCGTGGATTGGGCATCTGGCACTCCTTTTCGGCGGATGGGCTTAGACCGACCGGCGGGGCTTCGACGACGGGCTGAGCTTCGACAACAAGCAGGCCTTCGAGGGCGGGCGGGCCTGAGACCGCGGCGGCGGACCTAACGGCCCGCCGCCGTCGATCGCGTCAATCGCGCGGCTTTTCCTGCATCTCGAAGGTTTCGATGAAGTCGCCCTCGCGAATATCGCGATACCCGAGAGTGATGCCGCACTCGTATCCTTCGCGGACCTCGGTGACGTCGTCCTTCTCCCGGCGCAGCGAGACGATCTCCAGATCGGGGGCGACAACGACGCCGTCGCGGACCAAGCGGGCCTTCGCGCCGCGTCGAATCGTGCCCGAGCGCACGATCGAACCCGCGATGTTTCCGAACTTGCCGGAGCGGAACACCTGGCGGATTTCGGCCGCGGCCAGCTGAACCTCCTCGAAGATCGGCTTGAGCATGCCCTTGAGGGCGGCTTCGACGTCTTCGATGGCCGAGTAGATGACCGAGTAGAACTTCATGTCCACGCCCTCGCGGTCGGCGATCTCCTGGACGCGTTCGGCCGGGCGAACGTTGAATCCGATGATGATCGCGTTGTCGACGGTGGCGAGGTTGACGTCGTTCTGGGTGATGGCGCCCACGCCGCGGTGGATGATCTGCAGCGCGACCTCGTCGCCGACCTCCAGCTCGAGGAGCGAGCTTTCGAGGGCTTCGACGGAGCCGGACGCGTCTCCCTTGATGATGAGGTTGAGCGTCTGCACCGTCCCCTGCTTGAGGGCGTCGTTGAGGTTCTCCAGCGAGATCCGCTTGCGGCGCTTGGCAAGCGTTGCCGCGCGCTGGGCCGCTTCGCGCTTGTCCGCGATCTGGCGGGCAGTGCGGTCGTCGGGCGCGACGAGGAAGGAGTCGCCCGCGGCGGGAACTGTGGACATTCCCAAGATCTGCACGGGGCGCGAAGGCTCGGCCTCTTCGACCGCGCTTCCGTCGTCGTCGAACATCGCCCTGACTCGGCCGTGAGCCGTCCCGACGACGAGGGAGTCGCCGATGCGGAGCGTGCCCGTCTGGACGAGCGCCGTGACGACGGCGCCCCGGCCCTGGTCGAGCTTTGCCTCGATCGCGACGCCGCGGGCGTCCCGGTTCGGGTTGGCGCGCAGATCGAGGTCGGCGTCGGCCGTGTAGAGGATGGCCTCGAGCAGATCGTCGATGCCGGTGCGCAGCTTCGCGGAGATGTCGACGAACATCGTGTCGCCGCCGTACTCTTCCGTGACGATCCCGTACTCGGTCAGCTGGCCGCGGATCTTCTCCGGATTGGCGCCGTCCACGTCGATCTTGTTGACCGCGACGATGATCTTGACGCCCGCCGCCTGCGCATGGTTGACGGCCTCGATCGTCTGGGGCATGACGCCGTCGTCCGCTGCTACGACGAGCACGGCGATGTCGGTGACGTCGGCCCCTCGCGCACGCATCTGGGTGAAGGCCTCGTGGCCGGGCGTGTCGATGAAGGTGATCGCCCTGTCCTGGCCCTCGTACTCGAGATGCACCTGGTAGGCGCCGATGTGCTGCGTGATGCCGCCGTGCTCGGTGTCGATGACGTGAGTCGAGCGGATCGCGTCCAGCAGCTTCGTCTTGCCGTGGTCAACATGGCCCATGACGGTGACGACCGGGGGCCGTGCGACGAGGTCCTCGTCGTCCTCGGCCTCGTCCTCCGCCTCGAGGTCGATGTCGAAGGCCTCGAGGATCTCGCGGTCCTCGTCTTCGGGCGAAAGGATCTGGACGTCGTAGCCGAGCTCGGCTCCGAGCAGAGTGAACGTGTCTTCGTCGAGCGATTGATTGGCCGTGGCCATCTCGCCCATGCGGAACAGAACGGCGATGAGGGCGGCCGAGCTTGCGCCGATGCGCTCGGCGAAGTCGGCGAGGGAGGCGCCTGCGCGAACCCGGACCACCGTGGAGCCGTCGCCGCGGGGAACCTCGATTCCTGCGACCATGGGAGAGGACTGCGCCTCGAACTCTTCGCGCTTGGCCCTTCTCGATTTGCGGCCGCGCGAGGGGCGCCCGCCTTGACGTCCGAACGCGCCGGCCGTCGAGCCGCCGCGGGACTTCCCGCCGGAGCGTGTGAAGCCGCCGCCGCGGTTTCCGGGCCCGCCTGGGCCGCCGCGGCCCGGGCCTCCGGAGCGTCCCCTGTTGCCGCCTGAGGAGGAACGCCCCGCCGGCTGGGCGGACGACCTGTCGGGCATCATGCTCGGGTTGGGGCGCTGAGCGCCGGAACGCGGGCGCGAGGAGCCTGAGCGGCCTCCGGGCTTGCCCTGCTGACGCTGACCGCCGCCGGGGCGCGGCATTCCCTGCGCGGGCGCGAACGGGTTGTTGCCGGGGCGCGGCGCCTGAGGCTTCGGCCCCCCGCCGCCGGAACGCTTCTTCTTCGGATTCGACGGCTTAGGCGCCTTGGACTTTTCCGCGGCCGGTTTGGGCGCGGACGGCTTGGGAGCGCCGGGCTTGGGCGCGGCGGACTTGGCGGCCTTCGCCCCTGCCGCTTCACGCGGCTTGTCCGCTTTCTCCTCGGGAGCCTTGGCCTTGGGCGCCGCAGCGGCGGGTCCGGGCTTGGGCCCCGGAACCGGCGCTCCGCCGTCTTGGGCTGTGGGCGCGGTCTGCTGGGCTGCGGGGGACGCCTGCGCCGACGTCGAAACGTCGCCTGGCTCCTCCTTGCCTTGCGGCGCACGGACTTGAGAGGGGCTCCGGGAACCCGCTGCGCCGGCCTTTTCGGCCTCGGGGGCGGCGGCGCGCTCCCCCGACTTGGCGGCCTTGGCCTGAGAAGCGGGCTTCTTGGCGGATTTCTTCTTCTTTTCAACGAGCTCGGGGTGAGCTTCGATGTATTCGTGCGCTTTACGCACGACGGGCGCCTCGATAGTCGACGAGGCGGACTTGACGAATTCGCCGCTTTCCTTGAGCACTTCGAGCAGCTTTTTGCTCGTTATGCCCAATTCCTTGGCGAGTTCATGGACGCGGACCTTGGCCACAGTTCTCCTTCGTACGGGGCCAGTGTCGCGCACAGGCCCACTAGTGCTGGCAGCTCATCGCTGGGTACTCATCGGGTGCCCATCGGGTCTCTACCCGCTTTCTTATCTCGACTCTCAGGCGGTGTTCCGCCCGACGATTGAAACAGCTCCTCCACCGCCCCCGTGTCGAGGGGTGCGGCTTTGAGAGCGCGCTCGAAGGCCCGCGAACGCAAAGCACGCTCAAGGCACGCGGGAGCTCGATGCACCCACGCTCCACGGCCTTGCATCGTTGCGCGCGCATCCACGACAACCGCGGATTCGCGCCGCACCACGCGGACCATTTCCAAGCGGCTATCCTTGATCTTGCACCCAATGCAGGTGCGAGGGCGAGGTGTCACCGCTCTCTCCCTCCCTCAAGAATGCCATTGAGCATTTTAGCGCTTTTACGCCGAAGATGCCTCCACGGGAGCGAGCGGAAAGGGAGCGCTCACTCACATTCAGTAATCGATATTCTCGGCATCTTTGCGGATGTCGTTCGATTCCTTCCGGATGTCGATCGACCAGCCGGTCAATTTGGCGGCGAGACGCACATTCTGCGCCTCTTTGCCGATTGCCAAAGACGTTTGCCCGTCGGGAACAATTGCTCTGGCCTGGCGCTGGTCCCTGCTGAGAATGTCGACGCGAATGACTTTGGCCGGAGACAATGCCGCAGCGATGAACAGCGCGGGATCGTCGTCGTAATCGACGATGTCGATCTTCTCGCCGCCGAGCTCCGTTGTCACCGTGCGCACGCGCTGGCCATTGTGCCCTATGCAAGCACCTTTGGCATTGACGTCGTCAAGCTCCGACCATACAGCGACTTTCGACCGGTGCCCGGCCTCTCGCGCGAGCGCGACGATCTCCACGGTCCCGTCCTGGATTTCCGGCACCTCCATTTCGAAAAGCTTGCGGGCGAAATCGGGGTGCGTCCGCGACAGTCTCACGGATGCTCCACGCGCGCTCGTGGTAACTTCCAGAACCAGGGCGCGGATGTGGTCGCCGTGGCGGAATCTCTCCGTCGGCACCTGTTCCTCAACGCGCAGGATCGCCTCGTGTTCGCCGACGTCGACGAGCACGTCTTTGCTGTCGGCTCGCGGATTCTGTTGGACGACGCCGGAGACGATCTCTCCCTGCTTGCCCTTGAACGATCCGAGGACCCTGTCGGACTCGGCGTCTCGCAAACGCTGGGCGATGATCGAGCGTGCCGTCGATGTGGCGATTCGCCCGAAATCCCCCGGGGTATCGTCAAATTCGCCTATGACCTCGCCCTCTTCATCTACTTCTGGAGCGTAGACGGTGACTTTGCCGGTTGTTCGATTCAGTTCGACTCGGGCGCCGCGTACGGCGCCGGGAACGCGTTGATAGGCGTGAAGCAACGCGTCCTCGATCGCACCCACGATCACGTCGACGCTGATGCCGAGCTCGCTCTCGACGATGCGGAGCTCGTTCATTTGGATGTCCATCAGTCTTCTTCCTCCTCGATCGGGGCCTGCGCAGCCCGGTTCATGTCGATCTTGACGCGACCGGAAACGACCTCGGCCATGGGCACGCTGCGTTGACCGCCTTCAACTTGGACCTTCAACGTATCGCCGTTGACGCTCACGAGGCGACCGGAAACGCTCCTTCCGCCTACTACCTGCAGCTCCACGAGACGTCCTTGAGCACGGGAAAAATGACGGGGGTCGCGCAACGAGCGCTCGGCTCCGGGAGTCGAAACTTCCAGAGTGTACGCTCCTTGAACCAGGTCGACATCATCCAGCCGTTCCGAAATGCTGCGCGAGACCTCCGTCAGGCGATCGGAATCGACACCGCCTGGCCCTGATGGAAGGTCTACGACGACTTTAACGACAAGATTCTTGCCTCCTCTGCCAATTTTCACCCCCTCGAGGAAAAGCGCGTGCGAGGCGACAACTTCTTTAAGCGCTGCGGATACTCCTTCGGCCATCTCCGCGTTCGCAGAGCGTTCATGCCCTGAATGGTGCGGTTTGCGGGAGTCGTGACGCCCGCCGGGACGTGTTCTACGTGACGCTGCCATGCCTCTAGCCTACAGAGTCACAGGCATGGAGCGAGTGAGATTGGCGACCGGGCCCGTGGCAAAATTGGTCTATGGCATCTCGTCGCTTCTTTTTCGGCCTGTCCGCCCTTGCCGTGGCGCTGATGGTTCTGGCCTTCGTTTTCGCCGGCGTTCGTTTCGATACGGGCGCTAAGGATCCGGCTGCTCCTTCTAGCCAGGAACGCAAGCGTCAGGCTCTTGCCGAAAAATCCTCTCGTATTTCGGACGCCGCGAAACGCCTGGCAACAAACTCGCCCAACTCTAACGTGTTTGCACGCATCTCGACGACGGCAGCCCATTACGCCACGTCCCTGGGCGGAGTGTGGCGTCCGTGGCCGAAGGGGGCTCCTTCAGGCCGCACGAATCCTCCGGTTTCGATATCGGCGCCGGACGGCACTGATGCGGCCGGGCTTTCTCGAATGCTCGGAGAGCTCTCGAACGAAGCCGCTTCGGCCGCAAATTCGGCGCCCGCGGAACAGCGACGGACCTATCTTGCAGTTGCCTTGGATTCTCGCCTCAAAGCAATCGATGTGGCCGCACGTGCCGGCGGCCGAGCCTCCTGCGGAAAGCCCGACCCCGTCGCCGCGGGCAAGGCGTCCGCAACTCAGGATGCGCTCATGGGTGCCGAAGCCGCTCGCCAATGGCTGGAAACCAGTGCCGCCTCCCTTCCTGGTCACAAGCGCAGCGCAGAAATCGCGCGTCTCGATTCGATCAAAGCAATGCAATCCGCAATGATCTCCTCGGGTGCGAAAGACGAACGGTCAGCGGCTATCCCGCCGCCGGCGCTGGGCAAGGGTGAGACCCTGACCAATGCCGCCCTGACGAAAGCATCAGATTCACTGCTCCGCGGGGCGTCGACTGCCGGCAAGCCCGACGGCGAAGCGGCGGTGAGCTATGCCTGTTCCCTCTATCTCACGCCGAAAGAGCGCGAGGGCGCAGAAGCCCTACTCAGAGGGTAGGGAAGGCGGACACTCTGCCCGGGCAGAGAAGGCAGAGCGGCCCGGGCAGAGAATAGCGGAAGCCGGAAGCCCCGTTCAGACGCTAGAAGAAGCACAAGCCCAATGCGAGGCAGAAAAGGCGGAAGCCCCGTTCAAAGGAAGCAGAGGGGACAGAGACTCTGCTCGAAGGAGCGTCGAAGGAACAGAAAAATTCAACGGACGGAAGAATCGGAGGCGCCGATGGCGGCGCGGACCAATTCGACGATGCGTTCGCGGGCCGCCTCCAGGGGAAGGACCGTCGTTTCTCCCCTGCGTTCCCGGATTTCGATGTTTCCTTCGGCAAGCCCTTTGCCGACGATGACGCCGAAAGGCACTCCAAGCAGTTCAAAATCGGCGAATTTCACACCCGCGCTTACCTTGCGGCGGTCGTCAAGCAATACTTCGATCCCATCGGCGTCCAAAGCCTCCGCAAGCTCCTGCGCAGCGGAGAAGACGGCGTCGTCCTTGCCGGTGGCAACAATATGCACCTGTGCAGGCGCAACCTGAACAGGCCATGCCAAGCCCTTCTCGTCGTGATTCTCCTCGGCGAGCGCGGCAAGAACGCGCGTGATCCCGATGCCGTACGATCCCATCGTCACGACCCGGCTCTTTCCATTGACGTCGAGAACGGAAAGGCCTAGGGCGTCCGCATATTTGCGGCCGAGCTGGAATATGTGGCCAATTTCGATTCCCCGAGCGATTTCCAACGGGCCGGAACCATCGGGCGCCTCGTCACCGGCGCGCACCTCGGCCGCCTCGATCCTGCCGTCGGCCTCGAAATCGCGCCCATACACGAGACCGACCACGTGAACATCGCGGCTGTTGGCACCCGTTATCCAACGCGACCCGCGCGCGACGTGCGGATCGAGGAGATAGCGTGGAGCCGGCGGGTCCGCATCGGCCGAGCGTTGAGATTGAGGACCGATCGCCTGCGGCCCGATGTACCCGGGAACCAACTCGGGATAGGCCTCGAGATCCTCAGCTGTGGCGATCTCGACTTCCGCGGGCTCCAGGGCAGCCTGGACGCGTTTCATGTCGACTTCACGGTCGCCCGGCAAGCCGATGACCAGCAGCTCGCGCTCGCCTCCGGGCTGAGTAACCGCAAGCACCACATTCTTGAGCGTATCGGCAGCGGTCCATTCGCCGTCGGGAGACGGGGCTGCCTTGTTGACAGCTTCAACGAGCGTCGCGATGGTCGAGGCCCCAGGAGTGACGATTTCCACGGGCTCAGCGAAAGAGGAGCAATCGATCTCGTCAAGCGGCACAGTGACAACTGCCTCGGTGTTGGCCGCATACCCGCCGGAGGACCGCACAAACGTATCCTCGCCGATATCGCACGGGAAGATGAACTCCTCGCTTCTCGAGCCGCCCATCGCCCCCGAAACCGCCGAGCATATGACAAAGGGCAGGCGAAGCCGCGCAAAGATTCGCTGATACGCCTCCCTCATCGCCGCATAGGACGCGTCCAGCCCAGATTCGTCGACGTCAAAAGAATAGGCGTCTTTCATCACGAATTCGCGGCTGCGAAGGACGCCGGCTCGCGGGCGGGCCTCATCTCGATACTTCGTTTGAATCTGGTAGAGGGAAAGCGGCAAATCCTTGTACGAGGAGAACATATCCTTGACCAGGAGGGTGAACATCTCCTCGTGGGTGGGCGCCAGAAGGTAATCGTTTTCTTTGCGATCCTTGAGCTTGAAAAGGGTGGGACCGTAGTCGCTCCACCGCCCCGTCACCTCATAGGGTTCGCTCGGCAAAAGGGCGGGAAAATGCACTTCTTGACTTCCTGCGGCCTCCATCTCTTCACGCACGACGCGCTCAATCTTCCTCAGAACCCGCAATCCCAAAGGAAGCCAGGTGTAAATACCGGGAGCGGCGCGGCGGATGTATCCGGCGCGAACGAGCAGCTTGTGACTGGCAACCTCAGCATCGGCCGGATCTTCGCGTAGCGTGCGAACGAAAAGAGATGACATTCTAAGCATGGGCACAAGCATACATGGCCCGCTCATATGAAAATCGTGGACCACTCTCCGGCGACGTCGAATCCCACCTTCTTGTAGACAGCGACGGCAGTTTCGTTGAAATCATTGACGTAGAGAGAAATCGTGGGGCTGATGCGCTGACGCACAAGTGCGACGGTAGCCGCGATGCCCGCGGTGGCAATTCCCTGCCCTCTCATATCAGGAGGGACCCACACTCCCTGTATCTGTGCCACGCCCCCGGCGAGGGCGCCGACGTCGGCTTTAAAGACGATACGTTGACCCGAACCGTCTAGAGCGGGCCCCAGCCGAATGAACGTGTGTCCGCGATTGACGAGGCCTTCGGCGCGACGTTCGTAAACATTGCCGTAGACAGTTGGATCGCTGCCCACTTCCTCGATGTACATGGCGACGGATGCGGGGAAGACGAGAGGGAAATCGGAAGGCAGGGCCGCTCGCACGAGAGGATCGGGCTCGACCTGGAGCGTCTCCCCCATGACCATTGAATATTGGAGCTGCCGGATTTCGCGGGCCGGCCCATGCTCTTTCTCGATGCGCTCCCACAGTCCTATAACCTGGTCCCGCGGGCCGACCATCGACGTCGCTCGCCATCGCCGCCCGAGAAGTCTTTCGGCCAGAAGATCAAGCCCTCCGCTGTCGAAGCCAAGAGGAATGATATTGCCATAGACCCAGGCGAAAGCCGTGAGAGCATTGGACTGATCGAACAGGCCGAGCCCTCTGCCGCCCGCAAGACCCATGTCCTCCACGGCAACCCGCGCGAGAACCGCGTCGACCGGCCTTTCGTCTAGGAAGCGCAGAACGTCCTTGCAATCGAACGGATCAAGCACGCGCAAGCCGGGATGGCGGTTGCGATTGAGCCAGGACATCGCCGTTCAGAAAGCCTGCACAACCGGACCGTCGCCGTCGGCCTCGCCCATTTCCTCAGCCATGGCGTTTGCGTATTTGAGCAGGGTTTCGACGATCTGGTCTTCGGGGACCGTCTCGACGACCTTCCCGCGCACGAATATCTGACCTTTGCCGTTTCCGGAGGCACAGCCCAGATCAGCCTCGCGGGCCTCGCCCGGTCCGTTGACGACGCAACCCATGACGGCCACTCGCAGCGGGGCCTTGACGTCTTTCATGCCTTCTTCGACCGACTCCGCGAGAGTCCACACGTCGACTTGGGCGCGACCGCACGACGGGCAGGAGACAATCTCGAGTTTGCGCGGGCGCAAACCCATGAATTCAAGAAGCTTCGAGCCTACCTTGACTTCTTCGACGGGCGGGGCCGAAAGGGAAACGCGAATCGTGTCACCGATCCCCTGAGACAGCAGCGTGCCGAAGGCGGCCGCCGATTTGATGGTTCCCTGAAAAGCGGGGCCAGCCTCCGTGACACCGAGATGGAGGGGCCAATCGCCGCGCTCGGCGAGCATTTGGTAGGCCTGCACCATCGTGACGACGTCGTGATGCTTGACCGAAATCTTGAAATCGCGGAAACCACAGTCTTCGAAAAGCGAGGCTTCCCAGACGGCCGATTCGACCAGGGCCTCCGGGGTCGCCGACCCGTATTTCTTCAGTAGTCGCGGATCGAGCGATCCGGCGTTGACCCCGATGCGTAAGGAAACTCCATGGTCGGAGGCAGCTTTGCAAATGTCCGCGACTTTGTCGTCAAATTTGCGAATGTTTCCGGGGTTGACGCGGACGGCCCCGCACCCCGCCTCAATCGCGGTGAAGACGTACTTGGGCTGGAAGTGAATGTCGGCAATAACTGGAATTCTGGACTGTTGGGCGATGATCTTAAGTGCAGCCGCGTCCTTGTCCGTAGGGCAAGCGACGCGGACGATATCGCAGCCCGCCGCCGTGAGCTCAGCGATCTGCTGGAGCGTGGAACCGATGTCGTGGGTCTTCGTCGTGGTCATCGACTGCACTGAAATCGGGGCGTCGCCGCCGACGGCGACGCTCCCGACCTGGATCTGACGCGTGCGCTTCCTCGGAGAGAGGACATTGAGCTCGGGGCGCAGGCCCGGCATGCCAAGGTCAACAATCACGCGTCCAAGTATCCCACGTGAACCGCGACGATGTGGTCTCGGGCCTGTCTGTGTGACGGGAGAATCAGCCGCTGCAATTTCATTCGCCGTGTGTGAAAGCCCGCGCCGGCTTGACAAAGGCCAGGCTCACGGCGGCCGCGAGCAGGCTCAGCCCTCCCGCGATGAGCGAAACGGAGACGAGGAAGAAGCTCACGCTCGTCGGCACTCCGACGCTGTGCAAAATCGCGGGATGGTCCTCGGCGCCGTCGTTCTCATACATGCTCAGTCCGTAAAGGATCGCGCTTGCGTAGACGACCGTCAAGAAAACGGCCGTCGGGGCCGGCATTGCGCGCGCGACGTCGTTCGAACGCTCCATTCGCGAACGCGTGACGATCCGCACGAGCAGAAGGCCGAAAAGCACGATCGGGGAAAGGAACAGAAGGCCCAAGAAAAGCATCCAGCCTTTTTTGCACACGCCTCCCGGCATAAGCGTGATCGCAGCGACGACGACGAGCGTCATCGCTCCTTGGCACCTGTAGACGAAGCGTCGAAGCCCGGACACGGCGGGGCCGCCTCCCTTTCTTTGCCTGCTCGGCGGGCCGGGCTGGCCTCGCACGGGCGTGGGCGATTCTCGGGCCCCGTCGGCGGCTGTCGGCTCACTCGCCAGCGCGGAAGCGACCGCCGCAAGAAGCAAAACGACCATGACCGGAGCGGTGAGACGAAGAATCGCGGCGCGGTCGAGTGCGCGCACGTGAAAGAGCCTCGTGCCGAAGGCTAGGCAGGCAACGACGAGGGACGCGCAGGCGCAGTAAGCGACAAGGCAGGCGGCCGTCGGGCCTTCCCAAACCGAGAACCCCGATTCTGCGGGCTTTTATCACGCTTGCAATCCAGGCTGCCGTCTGCCCGATGAGCATGGTCAGGGCCATGGCTAGGACCATGTCGACGTCGGAGGAGTCCCCGGTTGCGCCGTACGCCGCGTAATACGAGGCGAGGCAAGCCAGCGGAACAACGAATGCCAAAAGGCCCTGCAGCCGATACAGGCCGTACATGCGGCCGAGCGTCGGCCGTTCCTTTCGTTCCGGAAGACGCTCGCCCCCTCCCTCTTGACCGCTCTCGCCTTTTCCTTTTCGAACGGACTCGCCCCCTTCGCCTCGAATCCGCTCTCCTTCCACCTGGTTCATGGTTCCTCCTGCCGTGTTCACAGTTCCTCCTGCCACATTTGCGGCCCTACCTGCCATTGCGGTTTTCTCCTTTGAAACCGGAGTTCTTTCGGCAGCGGGTTGGAGGCCATCGCCACCACTGTGGTCACGAGCAGGAACGCTGCGCCTGCCAGAAAGGAGAGTATCACCAGCCTGGAGCTAAAGCGGCCGTCCACCCCCAAGCGCTCCAATATGGACGGTTCAAAGTCACCGTTCCAGCGATCCTGGGACGAATCCCCGGTGTCGGGCGCAGCCAAGCCGCACAGCAGAACGGAGGCGTAGTAAAGGCATAGAAGCGAGGCGACGGCTTTCGACACTATCCTCACCCCGGCGGCGTCGGCGCGAATGTATGTGGCAATCCAGATTAGCGCCTGGAAGAAGACCATGATCGGAGCGAGAACCGACATTATGTATTCAAAGGCGCCGCCCTTCGAACCGATGCCTCCTGGAAGAGCGGCGAGGGCTAGAGGCACAAGAATGACGAAGGGGACTTGGCTCAAGTAGAGAAACCTCAAGAATCGGTGCGTCTTCTCCACTTGACCCGGCCCGTAGGGCACCGGGCCGCAAGGAGCCGGCCCGTAGGGCGCCGGGCTGCAAGGAGCCGGCCCGTGAACCGCAGGCCCGCGAGGCGCAGGCTCGTGGGGCGCATTCGGGTCTCCGGCGAAGTTGCTTGTATCTTCGGGCATGTTCATAACTCCTGCCTTCCGCCTTGGGACGAAGGAGAGCAGCGCACGTTTCTCAGCGCCTACCCTCGCGCTCGCAAGCATCGTGTGCCTAAGAGAATATGAACGGACTTCCGTCGCCGTCAAGAGTTTCGCGCTTGGAAACCTTCGGCCGGTCAACAAGTGAAACAGACTTCCCTTTATCGGGCCTCTTCGGACTGTCGCAAAACGACGTCGCCAGGGCCACGAGCAAGGAGAAGGCGCCGAAACAGAGGCTGAAGACGGCCACGGACATCGAGGTTTCAAAAGAGAAGCCGATTCTGCGGAGGAAAGGCAGACGGCTTCCTTTCCCGCCGAATCCTCCCATGCTGAGCGCGTAGGCGAATACGCAGAGGTAATAGGAGTACAGAAAAGTCGATACAACATAGCCGAGTGCGAAGACGCCGCTGGAGATGGCGCGCATCATCGTCACCATGAAAATCAGCATCTGAGCGAGAAGCATCACGGGCAGAAACAAGCAAATCTCGATCTTGTCGACCACAGCGTCGTTTCCAGACCACCTCGGCACCAGAATCACCAAAAAAGGAGCGAAATAGATCATCGCGATCTGGAAGAAAAGCATGAACCGAACGAACCATCCCGGCGTTCGGGGCTCGGAGCGCGCGGCAACTCGTTTTGCGGCGATCGCCGACATCCTTCTTCCGCGTCCGCCTTTTCTTTCCGAACGCAGACGATTCAGTTTGTTTTGGGCCTCTTTCTTGCGTTCTTTCTGCAGAAAAACGCCCAACAGATCCCCGAAGGCGTCGTCGGCGCGGTCGTCCATTTGCCCGTTCTCCTCATTCTCGTTTCCACCGGGCCTCCGGCTGTCGTCTCGGCTCGGGCGTCTGCCCGGCGGGCCCTGGCGGGACCGCGAGATCAACGGTTTTCCATGTCCGAGGCCTCCCGCGGGTCCGCGTCTTTTAAGTCCGTGTCCTTTAGGTCCGCGGCTCCTATGCCGGAGCGTCCCGCGTGCCCGTGCTTCTGGCGCCCGAAGTCCCCGGCCCGTCGGCCAGCGAAACCATCAGCGTCACCAGCAACGTGACGGCGCCGACCAGCGCGGCAAGGTCGAAGAGCGAAGCGCTCGTCCCGCTGGAAACCCCCATTCTCATGAAAAACGACGGATGCGTACTCGCCTCGTCGGTCTCCGCAGCGGGAAGAATGTAAAGGACGACGCAGCGGCGAAAGCGCCCCTGCTCCAAGACGACGTCGCAAGCGCGGCGGCGCCAAAGCTCCGTCACCGTCAAAACTATCACCGAAGCGATGCGCCCGCCTGCTTTTTCTGGAGGCGACGCGATCCGGGCGGGGCGCTCGGTTACAGAAGTTTGACCGGGTTGACGACGTCGGCCACGACGAGCACGACGGTCATGACGATGAAGGCGATCGCGACGGCGTAGCTGAGAGGCATGAGACGCGCGGTGTCGATCGGGCCGGGGTCGGGTCGCCCGCGCCTTCGGGCGACCGATCGCCGCAGCCCCTCGAACGTGGCGCCGGCCAAATGCCCGCCGTCGAGGGGAAGGAGGGGGATGAGGTTGAAGATGAAGAGCGTCATGTTGAGCGAGCCGACCAGCAAGAGGAGATCGCCGAGGCGCGCCGGCCAGTCGTAGGACTTCGCCCGCACCGAGGCAATGTCCCCCGCCAGATCGGCGACGCCGACGATTCCTACGACGCCCGAGGCAGATCGCTCTTCCCCCGTCACAACGCTTCGGGCGGTTTGCCACAGGCCCACGGGAAGCCGAGCGAGCGCTTTGGCCGTCCCTCCCGCCTGTTCGAGGGCCATCCCGGGAACCCGCATCAGGGACTCGGATCGGCGTTCGTGCGTGGGAGAGATGCCGACGTAGGGCTTGATCTCGTAGACCGTTTCTCCCCGGGCGTTTTTGACGGCCTTCCCTGAGGCGTCGGTCTTCGGCCGTTTCGTCGCGATCGGGGTAATGCTCAGCGTCATCGTCGCGCCGCCGCGCCGGACGACGACGTCGGCCTTGTCGGTGCCGCCCTCGGCGATCGCCGCCTGGATCTCTTTCCAATCCTTGACGGCGCGTCCGCCCCAGGAGGTGATTTCGTCGCCCGCGCGAAGCCCCGCCTCAGCCGCCGGCGACTTAGGGTCCGAAGCCGCGCACTCGGATTTCTGGGTCACGCACGGCACGACTTTCCCGACCGTCGATGTGGCTTTGGGAAGCCCGATCCCGCATACGACGATCGCCAGGCACACGAAGCACAGGACGAGGTTCGTCAACGGCCCGCCGAACATGACGATGAGCTTCTTCGGAGCCGAAAGCTGCCAAAACGCCCGAGTCTCTTCGCCCGGTCCGATTTCGGAGGCGCTTTCGCGGCGCGCCTCCTCGGCCAGCGTGAGCTTTCCCCGTCTGTTGAGCTCTTTGCGCCCGGGCCTGCCCGGCGGAATCATGCCCGCGATCTTCACAAATCCGCCCAGGGGCAGCGCCTTGATCCCGTATTCCGTTCCGCCGGCTTTCTTCGACCACAGGGTGGGGCCGAAGCCGATGAAGTACTGGGAAACTTTCACCCCAAATTTCTTGGCGGGGATCATATGGCCGAGTTCGTGGATTCCCACCGAAATCAGCAAGCCCAATACAAGGAAGAGGATTCCCAGAATTGACATCAAACTCCCATCGTCTCGCGGGCGCGGGCGCGGGCCCATCGGTCGGCCTCGAGCACGCTTTCGTAACTCGGCTCGTCGACTGCTTCGAAAGCCTCCAACACATCGGCGACGGTATCGACGACGGCTAGGTAGGCGATCCGCCCGCGCAGGAAGGCTTCGACGCATTCCTCGTTGGCGGCGTTGAAGACGGCGGGGTGCAGCGGCGATTGCGCAAGCGCGGCTCGCGCCAGGCCGATCGCGGGAAAGGTCTCGTCGTCAAGCGGCTCGAACGTCCACGCTGCCGGCTTGTCCCAGTCGTTCGCGGGGACGACGTCGGCAAGCCGCCGCGGCCAGGACAGGCCGAGCGCGATGGGAAGCCTCATGTCCGGCGGCGACGCCTGGGCGATCGTCGATCCGTCGCGGAATTCGACCATCGAGTGCACCACGGATTGGGGGTGGACGACGGGGAGGATGTCCTCGGGTGCGACGTCGAAAAGGTAGGCCGCCTCGATGAGCTCAAGCGCCTTGTTCATGAGAGTCGAGGAGTTGACGGTCACGACCGGCCCCATGTTCCACGTCGGATGGGCGAGCGCCTCCTCCGCTGTGACGTGGGCCAGTTCGGCTCTTGTCTTGCCTCGGAAGGGCCCGCCTGAGGCCGTCAGGACGATCCTCCGCACTTCCGTCGAACCATCGACGACGGGGCTCGTCAGGCCTTTGCGATGCCGCCCGGATGAGAGGGCCTGAGCTATGGCCGAATGCTCCGAGTCCACGGGGACGATCTGGCCCGGCCGGACCGTTGCCTGCCCGACGAGGGGCCCTCCGACGACGAGGGACTCCTTGTTGGCCAGGGCCAGCGTCGCTCCCGACCGCAGCGCCGCGAGGGTGGGCGCCAGGCCGATTGAGCCGGTGACGCCGTTGAGGACCACGTCGTCCTCCCCCGCCATGGAGGCTATCGCGGACATCGCCGACGGGCCGGAGACGATTTCCGGCAGCCGGCCGACGCCGCCGAGACTGCGGGCCGAATCGGCGGCGGCCTCGACGGAACCGGCGGTGAAAGGTTCGGCGTCCGCTCGCGCGGAGGACGAATCGTCGGCCGCGTGGCGTACGGCAGCGCGCGCGTCGAACGAGCCTCCGGCGGAGGCATAGGCCGAAAGCGCCTTTGCGAGAGGCGCCTCCGCGGCCGGATCGGCGACCGCCACGGCCTTCGCGCCGAATTGCACGGCCTGGCGGGCCAGCAAGTCGACGTTTCCTCCGCCCGCTCCGAGCGCGAGAATGCGGAAATCCTCCGGGTTCCGAGCGACGACGTCGAGCGCCTGCGTGCCGATGGATCCGGTGGACCCCAAAAGAACCACCCCGCGCTGCGAACCCGCCATCACTCGACCGACAGGAGAACGCTCGCGGCGCGTTCTAGGTAGACGTCGACAACCGACTCGTCGTAGGCGTGATTGTCCTTCGCCGAGCCGAAGACGGCTTCGCGCACCTCGCGCGCCGACAGATCGGTCTTTCCGTCGAAATAGTCCGAGAGTCTGTCGATGAGCTCGTCGACCTCGACCTTCGAGTAACCCCATCCGTCGGCCTCGCGGAATCTGCGGCCCACCGGGCGCAAAAGTCGCGGGTAGAGGCTCTTGGCGTCCTGATACGTGGTGTTCAGCCAGGCTTTCTCGCCTCGGTCCGCAACGACCAAGGCTCTCCGCTTTTGAACGAAGGCGGCCTCCAGCCTGTCAAGCGCGTCGTCGATCTCAGCGGGCACGTATCCGCCGCGCGCCCTGCTAAAGGCGGCGTTTCGCACGGTGTTCTCGTCGAAAGCCGGAGTCAGCGGCCCGTTGTAGGCGTCCTTCGCCCTGCGGAGGAAATCATCGACTTCCTCGATGTCGTATCCCTTGTCGAAGATACCAACCGTGCGAAACGGTTTGTCCTTCATCGCAAAACCCCCTTCGGTCCGTCCGCCCCCGACCCGCGCCTGACGAGCTCGGCGGCCTCGGCGGCCTTGGCCGCCCTTGCAGAAGATCGCGTGACTTCAGCTGCCAACTGTCCGCAGGCGCCGTCGATGTCCGATCCGCGCGTGTCACGTATCGTCGTCGGGATGCCCGCGTCCAGCAAAGTCTGTACAAAAGTATTCTGGGCCTCTGGGGTGCTCGCAGTCCAAATGGAGCCGGGAGTCGGATTGAGGGGAATGGGGTTGACGTGCGCCCATCCCCGGCCGCGGCGGTTGAGCTCGTCGGCCAACAGCTGAGCGCGCCATTTGTGGTCGTTCATGTCCCGGATGAGGGCGTATTCGACGGAGACGCGACGGCCCGTCTTGGCGAAGTAGGAGCGGGCGGCGTCGAGCAGCCGGCCCACGTTGAATCGCGAGTTGATGGGAATGAGGGGGTCGCGAAGCTCGTCGTCGGGCGCGTGGAGGGAGATCGCCAACGTCACGGGCATGCCCTGCTCGGCGAGCTTCTCGATGAGCGGCACCATTCCCACGGTTGAAACCGTGACGTTGCGGGCTGACAGGCCGAAGCCCGCGGGCGAAGGCTCAATGATCCGCCGGAGGGCCTTGAGCACCTGTTTCCAATTCGCAAGGGGCTCGCCCATGCCCATGAACACGACGTTGGTCAGGCGGCACGGCTCGCCGAGGTCGCCTCGCGCGGCGGCGAGCATCCCGCAGCGGACCTGTTCGACGATTTCCCCCGCGGACAGGTTGCGAGTGAGCCCTCCTTGGCCGGTTGCGCAGAATGGGCACGCCATCCCGCATCCGGCCTGGGAAGAAATGCACAAGGTTGCCCTGTCAGGGTATTTCATGAGCACCGTTTCGACCATTGCGCCGTCGAACATCCGCCACAGGGATTTGACCGTGAGGCCGCGGTCTGCGGTCAGGTCGCGGACTTTCGTCAGCAGCGGGGGAAAGAAAGTTGACACGAGGCCCTCGCGGTCCCGCGCGGGAAGATCGGTCATGCGCTCAGGGTCGACGTCAAAATGCTCGAAGTAGTGTCTCGACAGCTGATCGGCCCGAAAAGCCGGAAAGCCTGCCTTTGCCGCTCTGTCTTTCCTTTCGGCGAGGTCGACGTCTGCCAGGTGCTCGGGCGGCTTTCCCCTGCGCGCCTCCGCGAACGAGAGCAGCGGACGCGGCCCCGATTCGACGGCGGGCATGACTTGGCGGCCGCCGCGGCCGGGCGCGTTTTGGCTCGATTGAGCCTGGGAAGATGGTGGCGTCATAACTCGCCCATTCTCTCACGGTAGGCTCGCTCGTTCGCAACGGCCCGACTGTCGAATGAGGCACGTTGCGTGGAACGAATCAAGATTCTGTGCAGGCGGACGCAACGGAAAATTGCGCACCCTTCCGCCGGTGAGCGATGCTTGCGGAGGGCTGGCCGTCTGCCGTATGGGGATTACGTACTATATGGGGATTGAGTACTGTATGAGGTTGTTTCGTCAGCGTTTCCAACTCGCCGACGGTGAAGAGCATACCAGATTACGAGATCGTTACATTACCTGATCGTCGTATTGTTTCCCACAGGGGATTCGCTTGCCGAACCGCGGGAAGTGTGCCTTGCGGCGTATCGCAGACTTTTCGACAGCGGGCCCTGTCCGGAGACAAAACAAGGGCCCGGCGGCAGTCAGAGGCCTGCCAGTCCAATGGGCATGGCGAGTCGACGGCGTCATCTCGCAAACGGCGCGGTCATCACCGCGTAACAGACGGGCGCCCACATGAGGATCGAGTCGATGCGGTCGAGCATTCCTCCGTGGCCGGGGAAGATGGAACCCATGTCCTTGACCTCTAAGTCGCGTTTGAGAAGCGACTCGGACAGGTCCCCGACGGTCGAGCAGAGCACGGCTGCGATCCCTACGAGCATGGCGACCGGCCACGGACGCTCCAGCACCGAGCCGACCAGAACGAAGGCGAGCGTGACAGCCGCAACGAGAGAGCCGACAAAGCCCTCCCAAGACTTCTTGGGCGAGACGGACGGGCTCATCGGATGGCGTCCCCACAGCACGCCGAATGCCCAACCGCCGGTGTCGGAAAAGGCGGGCATGAGGACAAGCAGGGCCACCATCCATTCGGCTCGCGGAAGGCCTGCGAGCGCCACGGCGAAAGAGCCGAGCAGGCCGACCCATCCCAGGGCGAAAACGGCGGCTGCGGCGTCGCCGGACCAGGAGCCCGGGATCCTCCCCCTTTCCGTCCAGCGCCAGAGAATGACCGCGACGGCTGCCACGCAGTATGCGGCAAGCCCGGCGAGCGGGCCCCTCGCCCACGTCGCGCCGACCATCGCAAGGATCCCGCACCACAGGGGCAGCAGGGGAATGCGGCGCCCCTTGTTGAGAAATGCCCCGGCGACTTCCCACAGAGCCACGCACAAGGCGGCGGCCACGAGCACGACGAAGACCTCTATGCGCCACAGGACGCTGAAAGCAACGAGGCCCAAAAGCCCAAAGGCCACGGGGACCGCCGCTTTGAGATTCCTTCCAGCTTTAGACGCCGACGGCTCGGGCGGCTTGGGCGGGTGGGGCGCCAGCCGAGACGTCAGATTGCGCAACTCGCCCATCGTCGTCTCAGACCTCGAGGAGTTCCTTTTCCTTGCCTTCGAGCACTTTGTCCACCTGCTCGACGTGGCGCTTCGTCAACCCGTCGAGCTTCTCCTCAGCGCGCTTGACGTCGTCTTCGCCGGCGTCGCCGTCCTTCTTGATCTTATCGAGGGTTTCCTTGGCCTTGCGGCGAATCCCGCGAATGGCTACGCGCGCCTCCTCAGCCTTGTTCTTAGCGAGCTTGACGTAATCGCGGCGTCGCTCTTCCGTAAGAGCGGGAAGGACGACGCGGATCAGATTGCCGTCGTCGGTGGGGTTGACTCCCAGATCGGACTCGCGCAGGGCCTTGTCGATGGACGCCATGGCCGACCGGTCGAAAGGAGTGATCAAAACGGTGCGTGCCTCGGGAATCGCAATGGTTCCCAGCTGCTGCAAGGGGGTCGGCGCACCGTAATAGTCGACGAGGATCGCGTTGAACATCGCGGCATTGGCTCTGCCTGAGCGGATGCCGCTGAATTCATTGCGCGCGACCTCGACGGTCTTTTCCATTTTTTCCTCGGCTTCGAGGAGCGTCTCGTCAATCATGGTTGTCCTTTTCTGCTCGAAAGCTGACCAAGCGCTATCTGGATGCCGATACAAGCGTACCGATCTTTTCGCCTCGCAGTGCGCGCGTGACGTTGGTGGACTCGCCCATTCCGAACACCCGCATGGCCACGTCGTTGTCTTGGCACAGCGAGAAGGCGGCGGCGTCTACCACCCTCAAACCCTGTGAAATCGCCTGTTCGTAGGTGATGAAGTCCAGTTTGACCGCATTGGGATTCGTCTTCGGATCCGCGGTGTAGACTCCGTCGACGCCGTTCTTTCCGACGAGGATCTCGTCGCAGTGAAGCTCGGCCGCACGCTGCGCAGCCACCGTGTCGGTTGAGAAGTACGGCATTCCCGCGCCCGCCCCGAACACAACGACTCTCCGCTTTTCGAGGTGGCGAACGGCCCGCAGCGGAATGTACGGCTCGGCCACCTGGGTCATTGTGATGGCCGTCTGAACCCGGCAGGGAATTCCGGCACGCTCAATGAAGTCTTGGAGGGCGATGGCGTTCATGACGGTGCCGAGCATGCCCATGTAATCCGCGCGGGCACGGTCCATTCCCCGCGCCTGCAACTCGGCCCCGCGGAAAAAGTTGCCTCCGCCGACGACGATGGCCACCTGCACGCCGTCGCGGACCGCCTCGGCGATCTCCGACGCCACTCGGGTGAGCACGTCGGCGTCCAGTCCGACCGCCCCTCCGCCGAACATTTCCCCGGACAACTTGAGAAGGACCCTTCTCCTGCGTTTGCCGTCGGGGCCAGAATGAATCGCTTCCGCCACCTCGTGTCCTTCCCTCGTCCGTTAGATGGGTTCAATGCCAGGTTCAAGAGTAGCAGCGCGCGGGAATGCCGGCGAAGCAAAGCAATGCGGCCCACCCGGGTTCGAGTTGAAGGGAAACCCGAGCCCGGGCGGGAGTCTTGCGGCGAGTCAGACGGCCTTAAGCCTGCCCCACGCTTCGTGGTACTCGAGCGGCTCCACTTCAGGGCAAGTCTCGGGCCCTCCGGGCCATTCGCCCCTCCACACGCCCGACTTTCCACGCTCGCGCGAACCCACGAGGTGCCCGTCGACCATTCCTATGGCCAACATGAGGGCGAAGCACGTCGTCGGGCCGACGAAGCGAAACCCGCGCCCGCGCAAGGCGGCCGCCATCGCCGAAGATTCGGGGGTGTGCTGGGGAATGTCCTCGGACCGCTCAGGGAAAATATTGACCTCGGGCTGAAACGACCAAACGAAGGACGGAAGCCCTCCGGATTCTCGCAGCGCGAGGGTCGCCCGGGCATTGCGTATCGTCGCCTCGATTTTCACTCGGTTGCGAATGATGTCGGGGTTGGCCAGAAGCCGTTCAACGTCCTTTTCGCCGAACTCGGCCACGGCCTCGGGGTCAAATCTTGCGAAGGCATCCCGGAAGGCCTCTCTTTTGCGCAGCACCGTCAGCCACGAAAGGCCTGCCTGGAAGGCTTCAAGGCACAGCCTTTCGTAGATGCCGGCCTCCGTGCGCACGGGCATGCCCCATTCTTCCGCGTGGTACGCGGCCAACAGCGGGTCTGCGGCCGCCCATTGGGGAATTTCCGCCAAGGCCTCGGCCGTTTCCGGCGACGTCTCTCCCCCGGAGGCTCCTTCGGCGCGGTTCTTTTCCTTCCCGTGCACTTGTCCGGCCGTTTTTCGCTCCTGCTCGTTCATGCCCTCCACCTTAGAGCGGCAAGAAAGCCTCCGGCGGCCCCAAGCGTCGGTCTGTGGACAGGCCCTACGTCGCCGATGTCTGTGGACCAGTCCAGACCAGCGCCGTTCGCGTCCGGCATCTTTTCAAACAAAGCCATTCAGACGCGTTGAGCGGTTCACGCCGACGTCGTTCCCGCCCGCAAGCGTCTTCAAACCAAAACGGCTCTCGCCTGCGAATCCGTTCAAATCGAACTCGTTTCATTCTGCGCGGCGGCACGAGTCCGCGCGACGGCACAAGTCTGCGCGTCGGCACAAGTCTGCGCGGCGGCACGAGTCTGCGCGTCGGTCCAAGTCTGCGCGGCGGCACGAGTCTGGGCGACGGCACAAGTCTGCGCGTCGGCACAAGTGCGCGCGACGGCGCACATCACGCGGTCGGCGCAAGACGCTCGGCGTCCGATGACGGAGCCCGCCGACCCGGAGCGTGACACAATTGTGTGCATGCGCGCCATCATGACAGTCACGGGACTCGACCACACGGGAATCATCGCTGCGGTCTCGGGGGCCTTAGCCGAGCGGGACGTCAACATCACGAACGTCTCACAGACGCTCATGGGAAATTACTTCACCATGATCCTTCAGATCGACTTCGACGACGACGCCCTTCCGCTCGTCGACCTTCAGCGAACTATGACCGACGTCGGCAAGGCCGAAGGCCTGGAGATTCGGATCCAATCCGAAGCGATCTTCGACGCCATGCACAAACTGTAGGCACGGGGAACAAACGGCAGACACAACGAAACAATGGACACAGCAAGCAATATTCTCGAAACGATCGAGATGATCTCGGAAGACCGTCTCGACATTCGGACCGTGACGATGGGGATCTCGCTCCTGGATTGCGCCGACTCTGACGGGAGGCGGGCCAGAAGGCGCTGCTGCGAACGCATCGCCAGGCGCGCCGCCGATTTGGTTTCGGTGTGCGAGGCAATCGAGACGGAACTCGGCATACCGATCATCAACAAGCGCGTCTCCGTCACTCCGATCGCGCTCGTGGCCGCCGCGTCGCGCGAATCCGACCTGACGCCTTGGGCTCAGATGCTCGACGAGGCCGCGGCCGCCGTCGGCGTCGATTTCATCGGCGGGTTCTCGGCTCTCGTCGAAAAGGGGGCGACGGCGAGCGACCTCGCCCTCATCGATTCCATCCCAGAGGCCCTGTCCTCGACGAAGGTCGTCTGTTCATCGGTCAACGTGGGGTCCTCTCGCGCGGGAATCAACATGGACGCCGTCCGGGCCATGGGCGAGGCGATCACGGCCTCCGCCCGAGCCACCGAAAACGGGCTGGGAGCGGCCAAGCTCGTCGTCTTCGCCAACTCCGTGGGCGACAACCCGTTCATGGCGGGCGCCTTCCACGGCGTCGAGATGCCCGATTGCGTCGTGTCCGTGGGAGTCTCCGGCCCCGGCGTCGTCACCCGGGCGATTGCCTCGGCCGCGGGCGAGCCCTTCGACGCGCTCGCCGAGACCGTCAAGAAATCGGCCTTTAAGATCACTCGCATGGGAGAGCTCGTGGGGCGCATGGCCGCCGAGCGCCTCGGGGTCGACTTCGGAATCGTCGACCTGTCCCTCGCGCCGACCTCGGAAATCGGCGATTCGGTGGCTCGCGCGCTCGAGGCGATGGGATTGGAGCGCGTCGGCGCGCACGGGACGACGGCGGCGCTGGCCCTCCTCAACGACGCGGTGAAGAAAGGCGGCCTCATGGCGTGCTCTCAGGTCGGCGGCCTTTCGGGGTCGTTCATTCCCGTGTCCGAGGACGAGGGCATGATCGAAGCCGCGGAGGCCGGCGCGATTTCGCTGGCAAAGCTGGAGGCGATGACGGCGATCTGCTCGGTGGGCCTCGACATGGTCGCTGTTCCGGGCGACACCCCTTCCTCGACGATCGCGGGAATGATCGCCGACGAGGCGGCGATCGGCGTCATGAACCACAAGACGACGGCGGTGCGGATCATTCCCGCCCCGGGCACGGCCCCGGGCGACGTCGTCGAGTTCGGAGGCCTTCTGGGCAGGGCGCCCGTCATGCCGGTCAGCCCGTACTCCAACGAAGCCTTCATCGGCCGAGGGGGACTCATGCCGGCCCCCGTCCACGGCTTCAAAAACTGAGGGCCAAGCGGCCTGCAAGCGACGCAGTAGAGTGCCGGCTCGCAAGGCAGCCGCTAGTGCTGGCTTGCAAGGGAGGGAGGGGCCCGGCGGGTCCCTCCCTCACGAGTTTTATTCTTTTGTTCTCATGCCTTCATGCGCTCCAGCGCCTTCGTGCCCGCCCGCCGGGAAGCCTCCGAAAAGCGCTTTCCGTCGAGGCGGCTCCAGGAACATCCTCCCGGCAAATGTGCACATGTGGCAGACGAACTTGTTCGTGCGCAGGCTCACTCCGCGGAGGCGCCGACGCGCAGCCGCGCGAAAGCGGTCACCTTGCCGCCGGCGTCGGCGACGATCTTGCCCACGCTGACCTTGGGGTCGCGGGCAAAGCCCTGCTCCAGGAGCACGACCGACTTGTAGAAGCCGCTCATGCGGCCCTGGACGATCTTCGGCACGGCGTTTTCCGGCTTTCCTTCGGCGATCGTCGTCTCGGTCGCGATGCGATCCTCGGCCTCGACGACGTCGGCGGGAACCGACTCGCGGTCGAGGTAGGTCGGATCGAGAGCGGCAATGTGGACGGCGACGTCGTGGGCGACCGATGCCCCGGCGGCGTCGGTGGCCACCAGAACGCCGACCTGGGGAGGAAGGTCCGGATTGGTCCGATGCATATAGGCCTCGACGTGCTCGCCTTCGACGACGGCGACGTGGGAAACCTCCATCTTCTCGCCGATCACGGCGATGAGCCCCTCGACGCGGTCCTTGACCGTTTCCTTCCCCAGCTTGGCGGCGAGAACCGACTCGACGTCGGAGGCGCCCGCCTCAACGGCCGCTTGGAGAATCTCGTCGGCCATCGCGATGAACTTCTCGTTCTTCGCAACGAAATCGGTTTCGGCGTTGACCTCGATGAGCACGCCTCGCTTGCCCTTACCGGCGTCGTACACGGCGGAGGCCACCAAGCCGTTGACCGCGGAGCGCCCTTCGCGCTTGGCGACCGCCTTCAGACCCTTGACGCGAAGAAGCTCCTCGGCCTTGGCCGCGTCTCCGTCCGCCTCCTCGAGCGCCTTCTTGACGTCCATCATGCCGGCACCGGTCTTCTCACGCAGAGCCTTGATGTCTGCGGCGCTGTAATTGGCCATTCTTGCTCCTCTTTCTCAGTCTTGTTTCTCAGTCCTGCTTGGCTTCGTCCGCCGAATCGGCCGACGGGGCCGAATCCGGAGAATCGGGGGAATCAGGCGAGTCGGGAGAATCGGGCGAATCCGGAGATTCGGCCTTCGCCTCTTCGGGCTTTTCCTCCGCCGCGCCGGCGAGGATCTCGCGCTCCCACTCGGGCATGGGCTCGGCGGCCTCGGCGCCGGAGACGCCTCCGCCGCGGGAAACAAGGCCTTCGGCGACGGCGTCGGCGACTACGCGGGTGAGCAGGCCCACGGATCCGATGGAATCGTCGTTGCCTGGAATCGGGTAAGTCACCTCGTCGGGGTCGCAATTCGTGTCGAGGATGGCGACGACGGGGATGTCGAGCTTCTTTGCCTCTGCGACGGCGAGGTGCTCCTTCTTCGTGTCGACGACCCAGACGGCGGAGGGCACGCGAGCCATGTCGCGAATGCCGCCGAGGGTGCGCTCGAGCTTGTCCTTCTCACGGCGCATCATGAGGAGCTCTTTCTTTGTGCGGCCGGAGGATGCGACGTCGTCGAAGTCGATCTGCTCGAGCTCGCGAAGACGCTGGAGGCGCTTGGCCACCGTGGAGAAATTGGTCAGCATGCCGCCGAGCCACCGCTGGTTGACGTAGGGCATGCCCACGCGCTCGGCCTGCTCGCGGACGGCTTCCTGCGCCTGCTTCTTAGTGCCGATGAAAAGGATTGTTCCGCCGTGGGCGACGGTCTGCTTGACGAAGTCGAAGGTGCGGTCGATGTCGACGAGCGTCTTCTGAAGGTCGATGATGTAAATCGAATTGCGCTCGGTGAGGATATAGCGCTTCATCTTGGGGTTCCACCGGCGGGTCTGGTGCCCGAAGTGGACGCCGGCTTCAAGCAGCTGGCGCATGCTAACGACTGCCATGGTCGTCCTTTCTCAGTGCGCAAAAGCGCGTTTCGGTTCTTGCTCGCCGCGGGGTCGCGGTTCGCCCTGGCGCTCGCCGTGCTCCGGGAGCCACGTGTGGCACCGCCCCGGAGACGTTGTGCGCGAGCGCGCGAATTTTGCCCAGCTGACGCCGGGCACCCCACCAGTGTAGTCGATCGCGGCCTCGTTTGCTTCGCGACGGCGAGGGACCGGCCTGCACACGCCGTTTTTCGCCAGTGCGCGGGCGAGACTCTTGCCGGTCCACAAGCCGGGACTCGTCGCCCGGTGCACCGGAGCGGCAGACGCTCGGGCCTGTCCGAAGCATTCATGGCCCGGCTGTCGCCCGGTCCACAGGAGCGGCAGACGCAGGCACCGTTCACAGCCCCTATCGACGCCCATCCCTTTTCCGTTTTGAATTCGGACAATCGGGGCATGAAAGCGATATCAGCACTCATCGGCATGGCTTCTCTGATGTTTTCAGGGCTCCTCGGAGCCTCAAGCCATCAAGGCCAGGCGACGGAACACAGGCCTTTCGCGGCGACATTCGCCGAGTTCGCCGGTCCGCCCAGGTCGGCTGCGCCGCGCGAATTGACTGCCCGGCGAGTTTCGCCTCCGCCTGCCCGGGCGTCCCGGGCGCCGCAGCACAGCCAAAAGCCACGGCACAGCCGCGAGACAAGCCGCGAGAACGGCCGCTCTCGAAGCGGCGAGGCCTTCCGCCTTCGCCGAGGCGCGGTCAAAGGCTTCTTCGTGTGGCCGACGGGCATTAAGACGGCGATTGTACGCCCTTTCGACCCTCCCGCACTCAAATGGCTGAGCGGCCATCGCGGAGTCGACCTTGACGCGCCGGAGGGCGCCACGATCGTCTCAGCGGGCGCGGGAACCGTCGTTTTCGCCGGAAAGGTCGCCGATAAGGACGTCGTGTCGATCGATCACGGCGGCCTGCGAACAACTTACGAACCCGTCCGCCCTTCCGTCTCCGCAGGCGACAAGGTCAAAGCGGGAGACCCAATAGGAGTGCTCGAGGCCGGGCACTGCCTCCCGGCCTCTTGCCTCCACTGGGGAGCGCGCATCGGAAAGGACCGCTACATCGATCCCCTTTCCCTCCTTTACCCCGCGATTCGCCTCCTCAAATGACTCGGCAGTCCTCCTTCCCGGACGAAGGGAGTGCACGCGCGGGACTGTCCCGCCGACGCGGCCCTCTCGCCGCAGAAACCGGTTCACCGCCGCAGCCTTCTTACTGCCGCGGCCCTCTTACTGCCACAGTCCTCCCGGAGCGAAGACGTCGTCGACGATCTCCTCGAACCATCCCAGTTCGCGGGCCACGTCGAGGACCGTGTAACGCGAGCGGTAGTACATTGCACGCGGGAACGCAGCGCGGACGTCTTCGGGCGTCAGCCCGATGTCGCTCGGAACGCTTGGCGCACCGGCGGAAGCCAACGCCAATTGGAGTTCTTTCGCAGACATCAGCTGGCCCGCCAGTCTCGCGCGAAGCTGTGGCCAGGCTTGAACCAGTTTTTCAAGGCGAGCGCGAATTCCTGCGGCGTCGACGTACTTCTCGCGCGTTTCGTTTATCCCCTTGTCGATGAGCGGGCCGGACATGACACGGCGTATGTCCGCCTCGACCTCGCCCCACGAGGGCCACCTCGAAACCGCCGCGTCAATGTCCAAGCCCGCGACGTCGCGCTCCAGGAACTTCTCGTAGAAGCCGACCATGGCCAGCGTGCCTATCGCCACTTTGAATCCGTGGCTGAGCGGAGGGTCGAGTTCCGATCCCAAATGGTCAAGTTCCCAAAGGTGGCTGAAGTAATGTTCCGCGCCGGATGCGGGGCGTGTGCCCTGCGCGACCTGCATCGCCAAACCGGAAAGGACGAGGCCCTCGCACAGGCCTTCGTAGGCTTCCGGCACTCCGGCGGCAAGCTCCGCCGGGCGCGACAGCGCCCCGCGGACGCCGGTTTGGACGAGCTCCCACGCCAAGGGATGGATGGGATCGACCCCGACCGCATCCGCCAGCATCCAATCCGCGCCGGCGGGAATCTTCGCCGAAAGGTCTCCGTACCCGGAGGAAGCCATGGGCCGCGGGGCCGCTGCTGCGACGTCGAGGTCGAAGACGACGACGCGCGGCGCGGGACACGGCATCGTGATCTTCACCCCGTCCTTGGTCATCGGCGCCCCGAAGCCCGTGTATCCGTCCATCGAGGCCGCAGTTGCGACCACTGCGTAGGGCCGGTCCAGCTCGCCGGAGGCAAGCTTCGACAGGTCGTTGAGAGTGCCCGAGCCGATTGCGACCGCAAGCGCGTCCGTCTCGCGAAGCCTCTCACGGATTTCCTCGCAATGGTCGTAGGAGGCGTAAAGAGTGGGAGATCCGGGGTAGACCATCGGCTCCGCGAGGTCGGCGCCCGCTTCGCGAAGCGACCTTTCGACGTCGGCCCCGGCGGCCTTCCACGTGCGCTCGTCGGCGACGAGCAGCGCTTTGCGCCCCCCTTCGAGCAGCCCGTCGCGAATGATCGTCCCCGAGGATGCGAGGACTCCCCTTCCAACCTCGACGGTTTTGGTGTGGCTTGCGTTCTCAAGCCCTTTTTCCACGAGTTTCGCGGTCATCGTTCCTCTCTTTCATTGCTTTGGCTTTCGTTGTCCGGCGAACGCGGCGTTGTCAGGCAATCGGGCCGTTTTCCGGCGATCGCGGTCTTTGCCCGCTTCCCCGCGCTCCGGCCTAAAGGCCGCCGTCGCCGAGCATCGTGGTGAAATCAGCCAGCCCCGTGGTGTCGCCGTCGACGGTTCCGCTGATCCGGGCCTTGGCCTCGTCCCTTTGCCCCTCGGCTCCTGCCCTGTGGGATTTCTCCGCGCGATCGGCCGTCCGGTGCTGAATGTCGCGAACGGCGGGGAACAACGCAGCGTACTCGTCGACCCAGTATCGGTACTCTTCGTGGCGTGCGGGATCGGGTTTGATCACGGCGCTGTAGTGGACCATCGCGTCGGCCGCCTCTTGGAGGTCGGCGAATCTTCCGGCGGCCAAGGCGCCCATCATCGCCGAGCCCAGGGTCGGGGCATCCTGAATCTCCGTGACCGTGATTTCGAGTCCGGTGACGTCGGCGTGCATTTTCAGCCATTCCGGGCTCGAGAGCGCTCCGCCGCACGCCGTGATGGCGCGGGGCTCGTAGCCGGCGGCGCGCATCGTCCGCAGATTGAGCTCGAGCCCGTAGCACGTGGCTTCCTGAATCGCGTGGTAGATGTGCTCGCGCCCGTGGCTGAGCGTCAGCCCGGTGATGGTTCCGCGCGCCTTGGCGTCGGTGTAGGGGCTGCGGTTTCCCTGGAAGTATTCGAGGACGAGGACGCCGTCGGACCCCGGAGGGATGTCTTTGGACGCTTCGTTCAGCACTTCGTAAGGGGAGGGACCCCCGTTTTTGGCCGCCTCCACGAGGTCTTTCGCGGAGTTCTCGAGGAACCAGCGGATCACCGACCCCGTCGAGGCCTGGGAGGCCTCGATCGTGTACTGCCCCCGAACGAGGGCGTCCGTGTGCGCGCCGAACATTCCCGCGCCGTAGAGCGGAATGGCGCTCTGGGCGAGAAGGCAGTTGCTCGAACCGGTGATGAGCGCCATGCGCCCGGGGGCGAGCACGTTCATTCCGATCATTCCGGCCTCGGCGTCGATGCCTCCCTGGGCCACGGGAGTGCCCGCGACGAGGCCGAGCTCCTCCGCGGCCTCGGGTGAGAGGGTTCCCAGCGGCTCGCCCATCGCGTTGACCTGGGAGGGCATCTTGTCCATGAGGTCGCCCACTCCCAGCCGCTCGTAAAAGTCGACCGGGAAGCCTCCGTGGTCGTTGTTGTGGTACATCTTCAGCGAGGCCGAGCACAGGTTGACGGCGGGGCGTCCGGTCAGCCGCAGCCCCATCCAATCGGGGGCGTCGAGTATCCACGCGGAGCGCGCCCACACGTCAGGCTCGTTCTCCTTGAGCCACATCGCCTTGAAAACGAACCATTCGGCGGACGCCGGATCTTTGCCTTCCCCGTTGTACAGGCGCGCCCAGTGGTCGATCTCCGAGGCCCTGCCCGCCTGTTCGCTGGCGCGCACGTCGGCCCACATGATCGCGTTTCTCAAGGGCCTTTCGGCGTCGTCGAGGGCGACAAGCGTGGCCGACGTCGCGTCAAAGCCGATGCCCGCGATCTGAGCGGGGTCGATCCCCGAACGCGACAGAGCGGCTCGGGTGGAGGCGACCAGCGCCCGCCACCATTCGTCGACGTCCTGCTCCACCCAGCTCGGATGGGGGTGAATCGCCGTCACGGGGGTGTTGTGGAAGGCGAACGGCCTTCCACGGTCATCGAAAAGTCCCACTCGGCATCCGCCCGTGCCGAGGTCGATACCCATATACACCTGGGTCATAGTGTCGCTCCTCATCGATCGACTTGTACGTGCTTTCTAAGTTTTTCAAGTGTTCGCACGGCGGTCAATTCTCCCGACGCCGAACTGACGCCCCAGGTTGCGCACGGCCCGATGGGAGCATCCGAAACCTGCGGGAGAAGGAACAGGAACGCCCCAGGTTGCGCACGGCCCGATGCCCGAAGACGCACTTGACTCAAGTCCGGCGCGCACGTGACTCAAGCCCGAGGGTGCGCCTGGGCGAAGGCCGCTCGCAGGCGTTCGGAGCTGACGTGCGTGTATCGTTGGGTGGTTCCGAGCGACGCGTGGCCGAGTATCTCTTGGACGGTGCGCAGATCCGAGCCGCCGTCCAGAAGATGCGTGGCCGCGGAATGCCGCAGATCGTGCGGCGATATGTCGGGAACCCCCGCGCTCGCGGCGAGCCGGTGGATCGACTGGCGGAGCGTGCGCGGATCGAGCCGCCCGCCTCGCGCTCCGAGGAACAACGCCCTGTTGGGACGCACAAGGAGCTGCGCCCTCGCCGGAAGATACGCGGTGAGGGCACGTCTGGCGGGGACGCCGAAGGGAACGATTCTTTCTTTGTCTCCTTTGCCTATGACTCGCAATGTCGAATCCGCGCCGAGCGAATCGACGTCCAATGAGCACAGTTCGCTGATGCGAATTCCGGAGGCGTACAGGAGCTCGACGGCGGCGTGGTCGCGAAGCGCGAGCGGATCGCCCGAGGCCGCCAGGCGCCCGGCGTGCTCCGCCAGCCGGCGAGCCTGCTCCTGATTGAGCACGCGGGGCAAGGCGTTGTCCGCACGCGGGGCTTTGAGCCGGGCGGCGGCGTCGACGTCGGTGTGGCCCTTCCGATGCAGCCATCTGCAAAACGTGCGGATTGAGGCTGAATGCCGCGCAAGGGTGGATCGCGAGCACCCTTTCGCCTGGCTGTCGGCGAGCCACGCGCGGACGTCTGCGAGTTCCAATCCGCGCAGGTCCATGGGCTCTTCGACGTCGCCGCCCGCGATTTCCCATATAAACTCCAGGAGGGAGCGCGCCTCGCGGACGTAGGCGACGACCGTGTTCTCCGAGAGCCCCCTGCGCAGCCTGAGCTCACGCTCGTAGGCGTCCAACGTTTCCTCGATCCGCACACGTCAAGGGTAAGTTATCGGCCTTTTCGAGCCAGCTTCCACAGCCCGGCGTTGCGCGCGGCAATCCCCTGCCTTTCGAGCCTCCCCAGCCCAGTCAGGGCCTCCGTCACAGAGACTCCGGCCACCGCCGCGATCTTTTCCAACGGCGCCCCGCGGGAAACCGGCAGCGCCTCGCATACGCGGGACGCCAACGGGTCAAGCACGTCGAGGGCGAGCTGCCTCTCGGTTTGCAATCCTCCCGGGGGCGGCGGCTCTCCCGGCCCCGGTTGCCCGCCAAGCTTCGCTTCCATTCCCATGAGTTCGAGGACCTCGCAGGTCTGCGTCACGCAGGCGGCCCCTTCTCTGAGCAGCCGGTGGCATCCAGAGGATCTGGGGGAAGTGACCGGGCCCGGAAACGCTCCGACGGGGCGTCCGATCGACATGGCGTGGTGGGCCGTGGATATCGCTCCGGATCGAAAGGGCGCTTCGACGACGACTACGGCTCGCGAGAGCGCCGCTATGATCCGATTGCGGGAAAGGAAACGATGCTTGTGCGGGGCGGCCCCCGGAGGCGCCTCGGAGCAGACTGCCCCTCCGCGCCGCAGAATCTCAAGGTACAGGTCAGCGTGGGAGGCCGGATAGTACCTGTCGACGCCGCAGGCCGAAACGGCGACTGTGTATCCGTCGGCGGCAAGCGCGCCCCTGTGCGCGGCGACGTCGATGCCGAACGCCCCTCCCGAAACGACGTTGACGCCCGAATCGGCAAGCTCGTATGCGACGTCGGTCGCGATTTTCACGCCGTACGGGGAGGAATCCCGCGATCCGACGACGGCCGCGCCCGCCCTGGCGAGCACCTTGCCGTCGCCTCGGAACCACAGGCCGAGCGGCCGGGTGTCGCCTAGATCGTCGAGGGCGGCGGGCCACAGCGGGTCGCCTGGCATGACGAAGCCCATGGCTCCGTCCGATTCGGCGACGCCCGGGCCGAGGGCGGCAAGCCGCGTCTTCCATCGGGCCTTGGCCTTCGCCAAGCCGCGTCCCGCGCCGTCCCCGCATCCGGCGACGGTCCAATCCTCGGCCAAGCCCCCGAGCCCGGCGACGCTTCCGGACTCAACGCCTTTTCCTGCTTGCGCAATGTTTCGGGATTCCGCAATGCTGCCTTCCGCCACCCATTCGAGCGCCCGCGCGTAGCCCATCTCTCGGACCAGCGCCACAGCGTACGCATCCTCCCCCTCCGCGATTCGCGTCCAAGCCATAGCGGCCGCGCGCTCCTCGTGTCCGCCCGGCAGTTCGTTTTCATACTGCTCCTCCATTCGGTTCGAGTCCTCGCCTTGGCCGCGGCAAACCTCTTCGTCGCCGCAGGCTTTTCCACCGCGGCGAGCTTTCCCGTCCCGCTCTGCATTTCCGCCGCGGTCAGTGCGTTCCATGGAAGCCGTTCCTCTCTCTCAAGGTGAAGGCGCAATCGACGTCATCGCGCGCGGGCGCGGACCTGCCCGAAAGGTCGGCCAGGGTCCAAGAAATCCGCAAGATCTTGTCGACTGCCCGCATCGACGTCTCCCCCGAAGCGAGCATGGAATCCAGCTCCTTTGCGCTTTCTCTGGAAAGCGGGGTGTTTCGCCGCAGCCACGAGCCGCTCACTTGGGCGTTGGCGGTCCACGGGGTCGAACCAAGCCGGACCCGCTGGCGCAGGCGGGCTTCGGCCACCCGCTCGGCGACGACGGCACTCGACTCGCCCACGCCGGCCTTCGCCAAATCGGCCCGAGAAAGCCTCGGGGCAACGACGTTGATGTCGAAGCGATCGAGTATCGGCCCTCCGATTCGGCGGAAATAGTCGCGGCGGTCACGCACGGAACAGGTGCATTTGCCCGGCGCATCCAGGTAGTTGCCGCATTTGCACGGGTTGGCGGCCCCGATCAGCTGAAAACGAGCCGGATAGGTGACGACGGCACGCGCCCGATGGATCTCGATCCTTCCGGTTTCCATGGGCTCCCTCAGGGTTTGGAGGCTGTGGGTGGAAAACTCGGGCATTTCGTCGAGAAAAAGCACGCCGCGATGGGCCCGGGAGACGGCCCCCGGCTTTGGGATCGCCCCTCCGCCGATGAGCGCGGCCGCACTGGTCGAATGGTGAGGGCTGGCGAAGGGAGGGGTGTAGCTCAACCGCCCGTCGAACTCCCCTGCGGCTGAAGCTATTGCAGCGACCTCGACGGCTTCATGCATGTCGAGTTTCGGCAGAATGCCGGGCAAACGCGCGGCGAGCATCGACTTGCCGACGCCGGGCGCCCCCGTCACGAGCATGTGGTGCCCGCCCGCTGCGGCGACTTCGAGCGCGTGGCGAGCCTGTGCTTGCCCCTGGACGTCCGCGAGGTCGGGGCAGGCAGCCGGGGCCTCCGTTTCGCTCAGGCCCGGCGGCGAGGGCGCATCGGGAACCGGACCGCACGGGATTCTCATGGCTTCCGCAAGCTGGGCGAGGTGGAACACCTCCTTGACCTTGACCCCCGCCAGTTCCGCTTCTTTCCGGCATCCGAGGGGCACGGCCATTGCGGCGTCCTCGTCCGCCGCAGCCAAAGCCGCCGGCAGTATTCCGCGCACGGCGCGCACCGACCCGTCCAAGCCGAGCTCGCCCATGACGTACCGTTGCCCAATCTCGCGTCCGCCCATTGCCGCGAGGATCGCCACCGCTATGCCGAGGTCGAACGCCGTGCCGCTTTTCGGCGTGTCCGCAGGCGAAAGGTTGATCGTCAGGCGCGCTTGAGGGAAGCCGATTCCAGCTGAGGCGAAGGCGGCTCGAATCCGTTCGCGAGATTCGGACACAGCGGCGTCGGGAAGCCCGACGATCGTGACTGCGGGAAGGCCGTGGAGAAGAACGGCCTCGATCCGCACCGGCCTTCCTTCGATTCCGACGACGGCCATGGCGTGCGCCGTTCCCACCCTCATGAGATGTCCCGCAGATGCCGAATCAGCCACGATCCGTTGTTTTCAACCGTGATAGCCACGAGGTCGAGGCAAACCCGCTCACAGCGCGTCCCGGTCTCCTGCAGCCACATGCCTGTGAGCTTCCTCAGCCTGGCCAGCTTTGCCTGGGTAATCGCCTCGATCGATCCGACGCTCACTTCGGCGTTGCGGGTTTTCACCTCCACCGCGACGACGGCTTTCCTCTGCGGGCAGGCGGTGACGAGGTCGAGCTCGCCCGCGCGGCGCCTCCAGTTGCGCGCTAAAACGACGTAGCCGTATGCCTGAAGGTACCTCGCGGCGAGCTCTTCGCCCCATTTTCCGAGTTCCTGGTTTCCCAGAGGCTCCGGTATCTCCGGAGCGACGAAATCCACCGTCGCGCTCATACTCGTATCCATGGGCCCAGTCTTGCCGAAGGCGGCTGTGCGCCGCCCAGCTGTCAGACGATCTGTGGATACGGGCTACGCTATCCCCGTCTGTGGGCCAGTACGCTCACCAATAATGGCGACGCACGGGGAACAGTTTAATTGCAGCCCCACCTTCAAATGCGGCGTCCGCATAAATGCGATCCCCGTCAAATGCGACGTCCGCACCGGAGACGACTACTTCTTAACAGAGCCGCGTCTCCTTTAGCGAAGCCGCCTCGCCCGGACGACGACGTCGCGCATCTCCACAGCGCTCCCGTCGCGGGCGGTCGCCGTCCGCACGTTCTGGCGCGCCGTCTCGATCGTCCAATCGCCGCCGTCGAAAAGCCCGGCGACGTGCTCCAAGGAGACGGTCGTCCCCTCGGGGGCCTCGTCTCCAGACATCACGCCGGATCCGTGCAAGTGTCCGACGACGAGCAGCGTGCCGCCGGGGGCGACCCACCGGGAAATCCTTCGGTAGAAGTCGATCTGGCTGCCCGGCGGGTGGGCGTACGAGGTCATGACAAGATCCCAGCGTTCGTCGGGCTCCCAAGCCATGAGGTCCGCTTCGACCCACCGCACCGCCGATCCCAGCCCCGCGGACTCCGCCCGCCTGCGCGCCTTGGCGAGGGCGGTGGGGCTTATGTCGGCGCCGGTGACGTCCCACCCTTGTTCTGCGAGCCAAACGGCTTCGGCCCCGGCGCCGCATCCCGCGTCGAGCGCGGTCCCGCGCCCCAAACCGCTCGTCTCGGCGACGACGTAGGGGTTCGCGACCTCGCCGACAGCGTCCTCGCCGAGGCTCTGCCAATGCTCTTCCCAGTAGCGGCCGTCCAGCGGCCGGTTCTCGTGGGGGCTCAAATCGTCTCCTTCGTTGCACACTGCCGCACCCCAGCCGACACTCTGCCGTTCACAAACGTCACAACCGTCGCCGGCGAACTGACGTCCTGCCGCCCCGCGAACTTAACGAAGACGAGGCAATCCGCCCGCCCGCGGATCATGCGGCAAACCCGCGGGCCGCCCGTGCCTCAAGCCTGCCGCGCGTCACCCGTGCGGCAGGTCTAGCTCGCGGGTGATGTCGGCCTTGTTGAGCTCTTCGACGTTTACATCCTTGAAGGTCACGATGCGCACGGATCGGATGAAGCGGCTCGTGCGGTAGATGTCCCACACCCACGCGTCGGAAAGGTTGACTTCGAAGAACACTTCCCCGCCGGAGGACGCGCGCACGCGCACATCGACGTCGTTGGCGAGGTAGAAGCGGCGCTCGGTCTCCACGACGTACCGGAAGATGTTGATGACGTCGCGGTATTCACGGTAGAGCGCGAGCTCGGCGTCGGCCTCGTAGTTCTCGATCTCGCTCATCGGTGTCCTTCCCTCACGCCGGGCAGATGCCACGACTTCCTGTGATGGTCGCTCGGTCCGAGCCTCGCCAGCCCCTCGATGTGAGAAGGGCTCGCGTAGCCTTTGTTCCTCGCCCAATCGTAGCCCGGAAAACGCCTGTCGAGAACGACCATAAGTCCGTCGCGTTCCACCTTTGCGGCGACCGAGGCCGCGGCGATCACGGCACACCTTGCGTCGCCCTTCACCTCCATCCGGACGGGGATCTGCGGGAGGAGAGGATCGACGTCGAACAGCGAATCCTCGGCCCACCAGTTGTGCTTTCCGTCGAGCAGCACGGCCGACGGCATCGCCGACAGTCCGTTCAACGCCTCCTTGGCGGCGTGGCGCAGCGCGGCGACGATCCCGACGTCGTCGATGAGGTCCGGCCCCGCATGCCCGACGGCGACGTCCACCGCCCATTCCCGCACCAGGGGGGCCATGCGCTCGCGCGCAGCCGGGCTCATTGCCTTGGAATCCCGCAGCCCTTCGGGGAAGTCGCCTGTGGAGGCGTCGATGAGCGCGATTCCGACGCTCACGGGCCCCGCGAGGGATCCCCGCCCCACCTCATCGACTCCGGCTATCAGCGCACCGGCCGGAAGGGAGCGGAGGACGTCGATTTCGACCTCGCGGCTCGGCGCACGCCCGTCCGCCGGTTTCCGCAAACGCCCGCCTGTCTGCTTTCGCGAAGGCTCGTTCGCGCCTTTCCGGGCGCGGCTATCTGTTTGCGCACGCCCGCCTTCGGGCGCGGATTCGCCTTCTCTTTTGGGCCCGCGTCCGCCGGTCCGGCCGGTCACGGGACGCCCGCGAAAACTTTCGATGCGTCGTCTATGGAGCCGAACCTCGAGAACGGGTAGAAGATCGCCCACGCCCGTCCGGCCACATTGTCGACGGGAACGAAGCCTCCGTTCCTTTCGCCGATGTGGTAGCGCGAATCTCGCGAGTTGGAGCGGTTGTCGCCCATCACCCAGAGTTTGCCTTTGGGAACGGTCACATCGAAGGAGATCTCCGACGGGTTCACGCCGGGCTTGAGGTATGTCTCGGTGATTTCCTTGCCGTTCACGCGGAGCTTGCCCGCGGCGGTGCAGCATGCGACCCTGTCGCCGCCGACTCCGATGACTCGCTTGACCAGGTGCTTGCCCGCGTCTTCGGGCAGCAGGCCCACGGTCTGCAGGCTTTTGCTCAATGCGCGCCTCCAAGCCGGAGACTTGTCGACGCTGGGCGGAAGCCAGTTCCCGGGGTCGACGAAGACGACGATGTCTCCCCTGTGAATCTCGTCGGCGGTGTCCGCCATTCTGTTGACCGCGATGCGGTCGTTTGGCCGAAGGGTGTTTTCCATCGAACCGGACGGCACGTAGAAGGCCTGCATGAAGAACGTTTTGACGATCACCGACACAAGAAGGGCAACGGCGACGATGGAGAGCGTCTCCAGGAGCGCGCGAATGCCGGATCTGCGTTTTTCCCCTTTTTCCGCCTCGCGGTCGTCGTCGGCGTCAAGTTTGCGGTCGTCGTCGGCGTCGCCGGCATCTTCGGATTCGGCTGCGTCGTCCGACGCGCTCTTCGGATCCTCGTCCAGCTTTTCCGGCAGGTACGACGGCGGCATCTCCTCCGCAACCTCAGACTGCCTTTGATCGTCCATTCTCCGCTCCCCGGCGCCCGCGAGAGCACCACATGCCAAGGGGATACTCCCCGTGAATCGCCGGCCTGCGCCCGGTGTCTTACGACCCTGCGGCGTAGGCCTCCTATAGGGTATCGGAGTTTCCTGTAGATTCTCGCCACGACGGACGGCGCTTATGCTCACAGTTTGACGCACACACCGCACAGAATGGCGATTTCACGGTCTTGTCCGCGCTTAGTTCAGAGCGGCCCAAGACCTCCCCAACCGCGCGGCCCAATCCTGTCGAAGCCTGAAGTTTGAGCTTGTGAACGACGTCGGCCGGATCGAAAAAGGGGCCCGGCGCAATGCCGAGCCCCTTCAAGCCTTTGGACGACGTCGAATCACCGACGATTGTCTTCGCGGCGCTCCTTGATCTTGGCGGCTTTGCCGTGCAGCTTGCGCAGGTAGTAGAGCTTGGCGCGGCGAACGTCGCCTCGGGTGACGACGGTTATCGCCTCAATGGAGGGAGAGTGCAGCGGGAACGAGCGCTCCACGCCCACGCCGAAGGATATTTTGCGGACCAGGAAGCTCTCGCGGATGCCGGAGCCGGAACGGCCCAAGACCACGCCTTGGAAGGCCTGGGTGCGGGTGCGGTTGCCTTCGACCACTCGCACGTCGACCCGAACGGTGTCGCCGGGGCGGAAGTCGGGAATGTCCTTGCGGAGCTGGCTTTCCTCCACGAAATCGAGAGTTTGCATATTCGTTTCTCTTTCCGCCCGTGCGCGCAGGCCACAAGCGTGGTCGGGGCGGTAAAACCGCCTGCCTACAGGAAACTCGCCGGTGCGCGACCCCCTGCGGCAGGTTCAGCGCATTGTGACAGCGAGACAACTTGACAATTATGCCACGCGAATGGGGCGCGCAAAAACGCGGTCGACGTTGTTCTGCTCACCCACGAGGAATTCCCGGGTGCCCACGAACTCGAAGCCGAGCCCGCGGTAGGCCTGCCTGGCTCGAGTGTTCTTCTCGTTGGTTCCCAGCCACACGTACGGCTCCGGCCAGTTCTCGGCCCACTCCTCGAGCTCGGCCCTGGTCGCCTCCCACAGGAGGCTTCCCGCGCCTCGTCCACGCAGGCTTCGATCGAGGTAGAACTTCGAAAGCTCGACGAGCGGCCCGCGCCTGGGCCGTCCGGCGACGACGGCGTCGACCGGCGCTCCCCTGTCGGCGCCGGAGACTCCGCCGTCCTCGGGAAGATAGGTCAACGAGTACCCCAAAAGCTTGCCGCCGACCTCCAGGGCCATCGTGAGGCAGCCTGGGTCCTCGACGTAGCGTTTGAAATGCTCCTCGCCGAGGTTTTCGGCGATGAAGGCGTCGATGTCATGTTTGGGCATTCCCTTCGGGCAGGCGTCCGGGAACGTCCTCGAGGCAAGGCTTGCCAGCTCGGGCACGTCCGCGGCCGCCGCCCGCCGGACTTCGGCCCTCGCGGGGTGCGCTTCTTTTGCAGGCGCCAGGTATCCGTGCGCGGCGAGCGCCCGCCGCTCTTTCTTGCCGAGGGAGGCCGCGTTGATCTTCTCGATCATGTCCGGGCGACGTTCAATGGTCCTCTCGATCGCCCGATCACGCCGCCACCGGGCTACGGCGCCGTGGTTGCCCGAGGTCAGAACCCCGGGGATCTCGCGCCCCCGCCACACTGTCGGCCGTGTGTAGACAGGGTATTCCAGCAGCCCGGCCGCGCCGTGGGACTCCTCGAGGAGAGACTCGGGGTTGCCGACCATGCCGGGAAGCAGGCGCCCGACCGCCTCGACGAGGGCGACGGCCGCGACCTCGCCGCCATTGAGCACGTAGTCCCCCAAGGAGTACTCGAAGACGCGCACGCCGGGCCTCTCGGAATACTCGCTCGCCACCCTCGCGTCGATCCCCTCGTACCTTCCGCAGGCCACGACAATGCGTTCGGCGCGCGCGAGCTCCTCGCACGCGCGTTGCGTCAAAGGGCTTCCCGCGGGAGTCGGGATGGCGAGAACGACGTCGCCGTCGCCGGACGCCGCGTCGGCGCCAATGACCTCGTCGAGGGCCCTTCCCCACACGTCGGGCCTCATCACCATTCCTGCGCCGCCGCCAGCCGGAGTGTCGTCGACCGTTCTATGAGGATCGTCCGTCCAGTCGCGAAGATCGTGTGCGACGACGTTGAGGATTCCCCTCTCCTGGGCCTTCCCCAGCAATGAGAGCTCTAGAACGTCGAAAAACCTCGGAAACACCGAGACGATGTCAATTCGCATTATTCCTCCTCAGCGGCCTCTTCCCGCTGTTCTCCGCTCTTCTCGCCGCGATCGGCGTCGTCCGCTTCGCCGTCGGCGGCGAAAAGACCCTGCGGGGCCCGAACGACGACGCAATTGTCGTCCAGGTCCACCTCGGTGACGATCTCGCGCACGAAAGGAACCCTGGCGACGGCCCCGTCCGGCTCGCGGACCACAAGCATGTCTTGGGCGGGAAACGTCTCCAGCCTTATGATCCTTCCAAGCTCGTACCCTTCGGGATCGAGCACTTCCAAGCCCACGAGCTCGTGCTCGTAGAAAGCGTCCTCCTCGACGTAGTCGTCTTCGTCGGTCTCGACGGTGAGTTTGACGCCTCTCAGCCGCTCAGCCATCGTTCGATCCGTGCATTCGGAGAACATCGCGTATATCGCACCCTTGTACTCGCGGGTTCGCGCCACGGTGAGCGGGCCCGCCTCCTGAGGGTCGGTCTCCAGCATGGCTCCGATTCCGAGGCGCCGCTCCGGCTGGTCTGTGCGCACATCGAGGCGCAGCTCGCCCTTGAGGCCGTGCGGGGCGCCGATGACGGCGACAGTTAGCTGCAATATCTCTCCTTCGATCGACGAGCGGTTTGAAACGCGATGGCTGCCGTGAGCCTTGATTCGCTTCCTAGGATACCGGTTGCACGCAAACAACTGTTGAAGCACACGAAGGGGGTCGGCCAACTTTGCGGTTTGGCCGACCCCCTTCGACGCCGTTGAACTTAACTCTGATCGGTTTCGATCACGTCAACTCGCACATTCCCTTTGGGGGAAAGCGCGCCCACGACCAAGCGCAAAGCTTTGGCCGTGCGGCCGTTGCGTCCGATAACACGCCCGAGATCCTCAGGATTGACGCGAACCTCAAGCAGCTCGCCACGGCGGTTGCTCCGAGCACGCACATCCACGTCCTCGGGTGAATCGACTATTCCACGCACAAGGTGCTCGAGCGCATCGGCGATCATCAGGCCTCCTCGGCCGCTTCCTCAACGGATTCCGCCGCTGCGGCGGCCTCCGCTGCGATCTTCGCCTCGGCGGCAGCTGCGCGGCGCTTCTCGGCCTCGTTCTGGACCGATTCCACCGCAGCCTTTCGGGCTCCTTCGACGTCGACCGACTCCTTGACCTTGAGACGGCCTTCGGCGCCCGGAAGCCCCTTGAACTTCTGCCAGTCGCCGGTCACCTTGAGCTGCGCGAGCACAGGGTCCGTAGGCTGCGCGCCGACGGAAAGCCAGTACTGGACGCGGTCGGAATCGATCTCGATGAGCGAAGGATTCTCGGTCGGGTGATACTTGCCGATCTCCTCGATGACGCGGCCGTCGCGCTTCTTTCGCGAATCGACGACGACGACGCGGTAATAAGGCGCACGGATCTTGCCCATGCGCTTGAGACGGATCTTGACTGCCACTTGTGTGGTCACTCCTGATTCTACTTTAGGTTGGGCCGAGGCAATCGCGGTGGGAGTCGCGGCGCGGAAGGCCCGAGACTGAGGCAGCCAGAGGATGAGAGGGCCCTCTTTCGCCCGAGTACAAAGCTTAAGTTTGCCAGATTCGCGGCTCGCCCGGCAATCGGAGCCGCACCCCGGCACGTGCATTCAGACACATGCCGACGGCGCCAACGCAAAACGGGGCCGAACGTCCAAGCAGCGGCCGCCCGATCAATTGCCAGGCCCTAGTTCCATCGGCGTCTGCCCGCCCGCTCGGCAAAGGAGTCGATGGCGGTGAGCACGGCGTCGCTGCGCCACAGTGGGCCGAAGCGAAACTCGTCCGCCTTAGTGAGGATTCCAAGATTCGCCAAGCGGCGCAAAGGCGGATATATGTTAGTTACGTTCACGCCCATTTCTTCTGCCGCTGTTTTCGCGTCTGTCACCGGGCGTCTGGCGACGATCTCGAGCAATCTCCAAGCGTTGGAGGACTTACGAATGGAGTGTTGAGCCAACAGCTTTTTCCATCCCTCGACGATCTCATCGATCTCTCCGACGAGCTTCCTCGTATTCGCAACAGCACGAAGAGCGGCGTCGGCGAACACCTCGACTATCGCAGCCGGGTTCCCCTTTCGGTACTCGGCTAACGCGCGGTGGTATCCGTCAATGTCCGCCAGAAGCCCGGCAGACACCGGCACCGCAGCATTTCGTGTAATTCGGCGATACCTCAGAAGCGCCTGGGCAAAAGCCCTTCCCGTGCGCCCGTTCCCATCCGTAAATGGATGGATCGTCTCAAACTGGGCGTGAGCTATGGCGATGCCCGCAAGCGCAGGAGCGTTTCTTTCCTGTGAAAATACCGCAAGGTCGGCCATTAAATCGGCGACCCTCTCCCACGCCGGTGCGACGAACTCTGCATCGAAAGGAGAATCGCTTCGCGTTCCTATCCAAACGGGCTCCTTCCTCCATTTTCCAGGAGTATGGTGCGGTTGGCCTTCCATGAGAACCGCGTGCATAGCTTGGATTGACTCCACGTCGATGTGCTCCGCCAAGTCAAGCGCAGCACGCATCGCCTTCGTGTTGGCTACGATTTCGAGTGCGTTGCCGCCACGTTTCGCCCCTAATTCGGCGCTGAGAACGTTGCGCGCACTGGCAGTCAAATGCTCGATCTGGGACGACGACGCAGCTTCCGACCTGAGCAAAACAGGCGCGAAGGTCGCCACACGGTCGCCAAGCTCCGAATCGAAGCGTTGCAGTTCTCCGACTGCCTGCTCCGACAACGAGGCCGTTTCACTGTCAAGATTGGGCGTCAGCCCTGCGATCTTGGGAGGCACAGCACTCCAGTACTTCCGCTTCGCCATAGTTTCGAAACGACAATCCTGCCTGCCCGCCGTAGGCTGCCACCGCTGCTCCTCACTCCCGACGGATGGCCAACCGTCCTTGCCCATAATGCGCCCTCCTAGGATTATGAGTAACTGAGTTACTCATAATCCTAGGCGATTTCATTATGAGTACGCTTCCCGTCGTGGGCACGCGTCTCGTCATAACCGCGCGTCCGGCGGTTTTCGGGAAGGCGAATGCCGTGGATCGCACCGCATTTGCCATGTTCCTCTGTCGCTGGCCCCGAGCAAACTCGGAGAATACTCTGGTGATAGTCGAAACCCCCGCCAAAGACCTCAGCCGCTACGCCTGGCTTTCCGTGGTCGCCGCCGCAGCCACGATCACGATGAAGACGGCGGCCTATTTCGTGACCGGCTCGGTGGGCCTGCTCTCGGACGCGGCCGAATCCGTGGTCAACCTCGCGGCCGCAGTTGTAGCGCTCGTCGCCCTCAAGCAGGCCGCCAAACCCGCGGACTCCCAGTTTGCTTTCGGCAGATCGAAGGCCGAGTACTTCTCCTCGACCGTCGAGGGGACGATGATCTTCGTCGCGGCAGGTTTTATCGTGGTGAGCGCCGTGGGAAGGATTATTCGCCCCGCCCCGATCGACAATCTCGGACCGGGTCTGGCGATATCGGTCGCCGCCTCGGTCGTCAATGGAATAGTCGCAGTAGCGTTGGTGCGGGCCGGGCGGCGCTGGCGTTCGCCGGCGCTCGTCGCAGACGGACGGCATCTGTGGACCGACGTGGTCACATCCGTCGGCGTCGTCCTGGGGGTAGGCCTTGTGGTCGCGACGGAATGGGACGTGCTCGATCCCGTCGTCGCGCTTCTCGTCGGCCTGAACATCCTGGTCACCGGCTGGCGTCTGCTCAGGGGATCGATACGCGGCCTCATGGACGTCACCCTTTCGGCCGAGCAGAACCAGGCCCTTATCGAGGTTCTCGCGGGATTCGCAACAGAGTCGGTGCGCTTCCACGGACTTCAAACGCGCGCGGCCGGCCAGGCTTCCTTCGCGAACGTCCATATGCTCGTTCCCGGTTCGTGGACGGTCGGCCACGGCCACGAATTGGCCCACGACGTCGCCGAAGCGCTTTCCGCAGCCGTGCCGGGTCTCGACTCCCAGATCCACGTCGAGCCGATCGAGGACCCTCGCTCCTACGAGGACATACCGACCGGTTCGCTCAGCGTGGGCGACGGCGACCTCCCCGCGGCCGAAACCGCGGGCGGCGAGGCCTAGCCTTTTGCGCTTTGACGCGGCCCTTGACGTTTGACGCAGGCCTTTCGCCGGCAGTCCTCCAACGCGGCCGCAGGCATTCCGCGAATGCGCCCCTTTGCCGACCGCCTTCCGACGCAGTTTTCGCCAACCGTCTTCTCACGCAGAGCCTCTCGCGCCGATGCGGGAGCATCTCCAAGCGGCGGTCAAACCGGCGCGTGCAACCCGCCGGCGTCCGTTCAAACAATCGTCGCCGTCTGGCCGCCGGAGCCGGGTCCCGCCCTCCGCGCATTCAGCTATGCGGTCGCGAGCATCCCGCCGACGAGCGCCCCGTCGATGAACACTGCGGCCGGACGCGAGACGGCCGCGATGTCCTTTTCCGGATCCTCCGCGTACACGACGACGTCGGCCGGAGCTCCCTCCTCCCAGGAAGGAAGGCCAAGCAGAGAACGGCCGGAGTGGCTCGCGGCGGCCATGACGAGGCCCGCGGGGAGTCCGGCGTCGACGGCGGCGCGAAGCTCGACGTCGAGCGTCCTGTCTTTTCCTTCGCCCTCGGTGTCCGTGCCCATGACGAAATGCGCGCCCACGTCCGCCATGAGCGCGAAATGGTCGAATCTCCCCCGGTACATCGCGAGCATTCGTTCACGGTAGACGGGGTATTTTCCCGCCCGGTCCGCGATGGAGGCGAATGTGCCTATCTGACAGACCGTCGGATCGAGAATCACGCCGCGCCGCGCCGCCTCGCGAAGCTGGGTTTCGTTCATCCCCGAACCGTGTTCTATGCAGTCGACTCCGGCTTCGAGCGCGTCGTCGACCGTTTCCACCGCAAAAGTGTGGACGGCGACCTTCGCACCGGCCTCGTGTGCGGCGGCGACGGCGTCGGCGAGCACGTCTCGCGGCCAAAGCGGGCGCAGATCCGAATCGGCCCCTTCCGTTCGGTCAATCCAATCGCCGACGAGCTTGACCCAGCCGTCGCCGCGCGCGGCCTGGCGCACGACCTCGTCTGGAAGCTCCCTCGGCTCGATCTCCGCCGCGACGTTCCGAATGTAGCGTTTGGGCCGGGCGATATGCCGTCCGGACCGGATTGCCTTTGTTCTGCCTCGCGCCGCGACGCGGGCGACGTCGAGCTGCGCACCCATTTCGCGCACCGTCGTCACCCCGGCCGCACGCGCCGCGTCAAGCCGTCGGATCACCTCGGCGTCGGCGACGGGCTCAGCCGAATACGACAGGCCAGGGTGCGCGTGGGCGTCGACCAGGCCCGGATATGCCCAGCCTGCGACGGTCTGCGCCGGGCCGTCAGGGGCGCTGTGGCGGATCGCGCCATCGACGATCCACGCCTCGGCCAGATCGGTTCCTCGCAAAGGCCCCGTCAGGCGATACGAGGTCACTTGAGGAACCTCGCAAGGTCTTCGAAGTCCGGGTTGCCTCCCGGCTGCCCGGCGCCCTGCGACGCGCCGACGCCGAACGAAGAGCCCTTGCCCTTCTGCCCCTGCTGGCTTTGCTCGCGCTCTTGCGCGGCGCGCTTGGCGGGGTTGCCGGAACGCCCCTTCTTGTTCGCAGACTTCTTCTTCGCGGCGCGCTTGGCCTTGCGGCCGCCGCCGATTCCGGGCATCCCGCCCATCCCCGGCATCCCCGGAACGCCTCCCCCGCGCGAGACCTGCTGCATCATCTTGCGCGCCTGCTCGAACCTCTCGACCAGGGAGTTGATCTCTTGAACGGTGGTGCCCGAACCGCGGGCGATGCGCTGGCGCCGCGAACCGTTGAGGATTTTCACGTCCGCCCTCTCCGCCGGGGTCATCGACTGGACGATCGCCTCGATTCGGCCCACGGAGCTTTCGTCGAACGCTTCAAGGGCCTCACGGTACTGCCCCATCCCCGGCAGCATGCCCATGATCTTCTTCATCGACCCCATGCGCTTGAGCTGACGCATCTGCACGAGGAAGTCGTCGAGGGTGAACGACCCCTCGCTCATCTTCTCCGCGAGCTCCGCCTGCTGCTGTTCGTCCCACGTGCGCTCCGCCTGCTCGATGAGCGTGAGGACGTCGCCCATGTCGAGGATCCGCGAGGCCATGCGGTCGGCGTGGAACTGCTCGAAGTCCGTGAGCTTCTCGCCGGTGGAGGCGAACATGATCGGGACGCCCGTCACGCCCCGCACGGACAGGGCCGCGCCGCCTCGGGTGTCGCCGTCGAGCTTGGAGACGACGACGCCGGTGAATCCGACTCCGTCCTGGAAGGCGTTGGCCGTGGCGACGGCGTCCTGGCCGATCATCGCGTCAATGACGAAAAGCACTTCATTGGGATTGACAGCGGCCCGGATGTCGATGGCCTGGCGCATCATTTCTTCGTCGATGCCGAGGCGCCCGGCGGTGTCGACCACCACGACGTCGTACCCGTACTCTTCGGCCCGAGCCAGGCCGGATCGCGCCACCGCGACCGGGTCGCCGACGCCGTTGCCGGGCTCGGGCGCCCACACGTCGACCCCCGCCTGCCCGCCGACCACCTGGAGCTGGTTGACCGCGTTGGGGCGCTGGAGGTCGGAGGCGACGAGCAAGACCTTCCTGTTGCGCTCGGTTCGCAGCCATCGCCCGAGTTTGCCGGCGAGCGTCGTCTTGCCTGCGCCCTGAAGGCCGGCGAGCATGATGACGGCCGGCCTGCGGGAAAGGTCGAGCTCGCGGGTTTCGCCGCCGAGGATTTCAACGAGCTCGTCGTTGACGATCTTGACCACTTGCTGGCCGGGGTTGAGAGCCTTCGAGGCGACGGCCCCCGTCGCCTTTTCGCGAACTGCCGCGGTGAAAGAGCGGACGACGGGCAGGGCGACGTCGGCGTCGAGCAACGCGCGGCGTATCTGCGAAATCGTCTCCTCGACGTCGGAAGCCGAAAGGCGCCCTTTGGACCGGAGGCTCTTGAACGATCCTGTGATGCGGTCGGAAAGAGTGTTGAACACGGGCCTACCTCTTGTTGGGGACGCTTGTGGAACTGAGGCAATTCTACGCCATGCACCTTGAGGAGGCCCTTCGGGCTTGTGCGGCATCCCTAACGCGGTCCGCCGAGACACCCCTTCTTCGCAACCCGGGCGCGGGACAGCCCGCCCGGCAAAATAGACATGGTTTGCGCGCCTCGCACACAACTGCGGGCGGGGACGTTCGACGACGCCTTCGTTGAAGCGTTCGCAGGATGCTCGGGGGCGTTCAAGCCGTTCCATACGGGGCCAAAATTTCGATCGACATAGTCTCTCTCACCGCCGGGGAGGCCCTCACGCCGCTCGGAGCCTTTGCCCTCAGTCAAATCGGAAGCATAGTAGTCGATCTGGCCCACAAGGCCATGGATTCCAAGGTTGAGAAGGACGTAGACGCTATCCAATGGGACTAGGAGGCACCCTGGCAGCGACAGTTGTCCCGAGGAAGCGGTCGCCAGACGGCCTCCGCAGATCGACGAAAGGGCTGAAACGCGGAGCACCCCTCAGCGCAAGAGAACGTGGCATGTCTGCGAGATCGTTTTCTCGGCGTCGGAAGCTGAAAGGCTCCTTTGGGACCGAAAGCTCCTGAACAATCCGGGCACGCCGTTGGAAACGGTTTCGAAGGCTCCAGATCCAGTAACTCGAACTCTGAGAAGGCGCTTTCCGACGACGGCGATCCAATCAACCCTAGGGTCACACACCGACATGGCATCGTGGCCACCCTATATCTACACACGCGAACTGATGCCAGTTTGTTCCTTGTTTACATTTAGAATGAATTTTTCCTCCTGGGCAACGGCTTGTACAGGGCGACGCCTCTTGAACCAAAAGAATTTCTATGTTTGGATGGCTTAAGTCAAAGCGTCAAGATAGAGTCTTGCGCACGTTTCTATCTACGCTTTGAGCTCGCAGGAAGACGCACCGATCCCAAGAAGGAGCAACATGGCGGGCAACCAAATCAGCATGAACTATGAAGAGGTCCAGCAGGCGATCTCAATCTCGGAAGACGTCAAAAAAGAGGTGTGCGAGCTTCACCTGAACTCCCCCTTAGGCTTCGAACGGTCGCAGTCGGACGCCGACGAAGTCACGACCGTCATCAACACGATGTTCGACATTCTGTGCAAAGGAAACGCCAAACTCAACGTTTCCTTGGACCAAGGCTCGCGCGACGTCAAAGACACTGACGAGCAGGAAGGCCCGAAGTACGGCAAGGACCTGGGAAGCGGCGGGAGCCCAGGCAAAGACGGAGGCTCGGGCGGCGACGGCGGGTCGGCTCCGAGCAAAGATCCCAAAATCGATTTCGACAAGTTGAGGTAAAGGGCAATGGTCATCGACACGGAATTCAAATCCGACTTGGCTTCCATTCAGCAGCACATCAACGATCTCGACAGCAAGGCCACGACTCTCAACGACTGCGTCAGCGACTTCAGCGGGGTGCGAAAGCGCGTGAATTCCGCTTGGCCTTCGGGGAAGACCGCTGACGCAGCAGACGTCGAAATGTACAACTACGCTGCGGACCTCGAAGATGCGTGCAACGACATAAAGACCTACAAGGGTTACGTCCAAAGCTTGTACGACGCTTTGACCCCGGTCAAGGACGAGCTTGAGGCGATGCGTGGAAACGCGGAAGACAACGATCTGGAAATTAAGAACAACGTCATCCAGGAGCCGGAGAAGCCCGGCAACGGCGCTTCAAACGGCGATAAGAAGGACTACGATTTCAAGGTAAGAGTCTTCAATCGTCTGAAGGAGCGTTCCAAGAAGGCCCGTGACGACGAGGCGAGCGCGCATTCGACTTTTCAGAGCAGCTGCAAGGGCATCTTGAAGGCAGAAATCGATCCGCTGGCGGAATACTACCGCAGCCCCGCGGTGCTGATGATGGGAGGCCCGCCCAGCATTCTTTCGCGAGCGGTCGATCAAGCCGAACCTGAGATCAGAGACGAGCCAAAAACATTTTCAAAGTTTGCAGACTACGCCAAGGCGATCGGCATGCCTGAAAAGGTCGTGTCCATAGTGGACCAGTTCGCGGACATCGTACCGGAAGGGGGCGTAGGCGAGCAGGTGCTCAAAGGCTTCGGCAAGCTAACGGGCTTCGTCGATATTGGACTAAATGCGCTTCAAGGCATCGACACGTTCAACCAGTCATACCAAGAACAGCACGAGACTTCGTCGCACAATCCTGAAAACTCGCCGCTTGAGGTCGAGATGCAGAGCACATTGCGCGGCGCTTGGGAAGCGGGCCCCAATTTCCTGAACGCAGCTGCCGGCGCAGTGGGAGACATAGGAGGCCCTCTTGGATCCTTTCTGCTTGGAGAGGCTGCAGAGCATGTGGGCGGCGGAGCTCACTGGCTTTTGGACGGCGTGGCTGAGAATACGATCAATCGTATCGGGATGCCCGACTGGTTCGATTGGACCGATTGACGCATGCCTTGCGTGACATTGCCGGAGAAATGGTCGTGGCGCAACGGCCCATTCGTCGCGGGCCAAGATGTGAAGGAGGCACGGGGGCCTGCGGGCTCTTTCGGAGTCGAGCCCAGCCTCATTTTCAACGAGGTGCGCCACCCCGGCGTCCCGCTGGGGAAGTGGCTGCGCAACACGCTGAAAGAGATTGAGCGCGACTTGCCTTCGCTGCACGTCATCGACGTCGCCCAGACGCGATTGGGCGACGTCGCCGCGGACGTCATCTGGGCAACCCGAAGCCTCGCCGTCAACTTAACCCAAGTCGAGTACTTGACCCTGACAGAAAGCTCCGGGATCATCCTTCTGTTCACATGCAGCTCCGCCGATTTCGCGGCCCTCAACGAGCAGTTCGCGCGGTGCGCGCAATCTCTGGAGACCGAAGCTTGAAGGCACGGATTAACGCGACCGAGTGGCGGGAAATCCAACGAGTCCTGGCAGGCGGCGAGGGCACCCCGGGCGTCCTTGGCGCTCTCGCCCCTTTTGGATTGTGGGCGGACGGCGCGCTGACCTCTGAGGCGCTTGAGCTCTTCCGGGGGTTCGCCGAGCGCAGGGGCAGTGTGACCGCGCGCCTGAGAAGCCGTTCCGGACTTGTCGCCTGCCAAGCTTGGTTTTCGCAGTCAAGAGCCGGAACCATCATGATCGACGACGGCGAAGCGCTAGTCTTCCAACAGTGCGCCCCGGGATTCTTCCCCGTTTTTCTCCGTGGTTTCCTGCGAATTGCCCCGTTGCCGCTCGCCAAAAGCGAAGGAGCCGTCATCGAAATCGAGACCGTGACAAGGCTTCTGGAAGCGAAAGAAGACAACGGCGGACTCGAAGGCGACGACGAGAGGCTCGCTGACTCCCTCCGCGAGGCTGCTCCCAAAGTGTCGCGCGCCGTCGTGGACGGGGACTGGCGGCTCTGGTCGGTGACAGCCGGAAGAGTTCGCGAGGGGCGCCGGAGCCCGGGCGACGCCCTCGTCGTGCTTGCAACGCCGCACGGATCTCTCAGCGTCCTTCCCTGCGCGAAAAACGCGAGCATCGCTGCCGTCGTGCCCCTGCGCTCGTCCACGATCTGGGAGGTTCTTACCCAGATGATTGCCCCGGCCTGCTGAGCGCTCGCCGATCTGCAGGGCTTCTCATAGGCAGTTTTCCTTTGCAAGGCGCCTTCGTCCTTAAAGCGGCTAAATTTTAGAACTGACAATCGACCAAGGCACTTTTCTTGGCAATAATGCTTGTTTCTTAGCAATAATGCTTGCTTATTGGCATTGGCCATTGTTTCCTTAGTCATCGTGAATGCTTTTGCTCGCTCGGAGTTGCACCGCGTGACTTTGAGAGCAAAGAATTTAGAGCGGCAAGATTCGAACTCAGAGCGGCAAGATTCGGAACAGGCGCAGAGGGGGCGCCCCGCCATGTCAGCGGGGCGCCCCCTCTGCGCCGTCACGCCAGACGCTCATCGTCTTCGGCGTCGTCCGCCTCAGGCGACCCTCTCTGCGCCGCCGCGCAACTGCGACCCAGGCGGAAGCCCGGACCGTCTGTTTCAGGCAGTAAGCGCGTCGACGAAGCCCTCGGCGTCGAAGGGCGCCAGGTCGTCCACGCCCTCTCCCAAGCCCACAAACTTCACTGGAACTCCGAGTTCGCGCTGCACGGAAATGACGATGCCGCCCTTGGCGGTGCCGTCCAGCTTGGTCAGGACAATGCCGGTGATGCCCGTGACTTCGGCGAACACCTCAGCCTGGCGCATGCCGTTCTGGCCGGTCGTTGCATCGAGGACGAGGAGCACCTCGTTGACGGGGACGCGCTTGGACATCACCCGCTTGATCTTTCCGAGCTCGTCCATGAGCCCCGACTTGTTCTGCAGACGGCCGGCGGTGTCGACGAGGACCACGTCGACGTCGGTCTCGCGTCCCTTGTCGATGGCGTCGAAGGCGACGGACGCGGGGTCGGCGCCCTCGCGGTCGGATCGCACGACGTCCACTCCGACGCGCTCGCCCCAGGTCTGGAGCTGGTCTGCCGCCGCGGCGCGGAAGGTGTCGGCGGCCCCGAGCAGCACGCGGCTGCCCTCGGCCACGAGCACCCGTGCGAGTTTGCCGACCGTCGTCGTCTTCCCCGTTCCGTTGACCCCGACCATGAGAATCGAGGCCGGGTCGCCGTCGATCCGCTCGAGGTGAAGGCTCCGGTCGGCGGCGGGGTCGATAAGCTCGAGGAGTTCCTCGCAGAGAATCGCCTTCACGCGCTCCGGGTCGCGGGTTCCCTCTACTTTCGTGCGCTTCTTCAGACTGTCCATGATTTGCGTGGTGGCTTCCAGGCCGACGTCGGCCATGAGAAGCGTGTCCTCAATCTCCTCCCAATCGGCGGGCGAGAGATCTCCGCGGGAGAGGATCTTCAGGAGCGCGTTTCCAAAGCCCCCGGACCGCGCGAGGCGGGCGCGAAGGCGCTGCATGCGGGAGGGAACAGATTCGGGCGCCTCTATAGGCGCGGCGGTGATCTCCTCGGGTTCGACCTCTGCAAGATCCGCTTCACCGATCTCCGGTTCGCGAACTTCCGCTTGAACGGCGCCGGCAGCTTCGGGAGCGGGAGCTTCCTCTGTTTCGCCCTCGTGTCCCTCAATGGCCGGCGGCTGCGGCGCCGCCGGAATCTCGGGGCGTCGCCTCTCCCCTCGCTTCTTAACAGCCAGTCCGGCCACGGCGACGAGGCACAACAGGACTATGGCTCCAACAACGTAGTAGATCGTATCGTTCACGCTGCCAGTCTCCCAGACTCCGGCCCCGATCGCACCGGAACGCAGCCAAGAGTAATCCGATCCACGGTCGGCCGGAGCGCAAACGGGCTCCTCATGCGGACGTCTCTCCGGCGTGCACATAGACAGTTGACAAAGACCCTTCTAGAAGAGAGCGCCGGCGCGGGGCCCTCAGGTGCCCGGACGACGTGCAGACGGAAAGAAGCCACCCTTCGTGAGGGCGGCTTCTTTCGAATACCGGGCGGCTAAGCGCTGAAACTGCGGATTCGCGTGAAATCCGCGCTCGCACATGCCCTGCGCGCTATGCGGATTTCACGCGCCTGGCATGGGTGGCCTTGGCGGTCTTCACCTTCGGAAGCTTCGGCTTGACTTGGGCGACGGCGCCTTTTTCAGCGTCAACGACCCTGCTTATCTGGGAACTGACGTCCTCTGGCGTGTAGTAGGCCGTCTCGTCTTCCGGGAAGGCTGCGAAGAGCTCTCCCAGCGACGCGTCATTCATCTGCACTTCGAAGTCTTCGACTCCGAGGTTCTCGGATCGCCAATTCGAAACCGACTCGGCGACCCAGCCTCTGACGTCCTCCTGGCGCGACGAAAGAATCATCCCGTAGAGGAGGCCCACTACAGCGAGGATGGCTATTACGACGAGGATCAGAATGAACACGCCTTCATTATTAGCCGAAAAGCTGGAAATCTCTAAGAACAAGTACCCAAAAACAACGTGAAATCGATTACAGAAGCGGAAATGATATCACATCGTTATATTCCGTCAAAGCCATGACCAATGAGCGACTTCGCGGGAACTTTCGGGCGCATGCGAACGTTGTGTACACCGAAGTCCGCTCCGAGGAGCCCTCGTTCGCCCCGAGGCTCCCAAATCCGTTGGAGAGCATTCACATCCGCTCGGAGGCCTTCCTGTTTTTTCGAAAGCATTCGCCTTCTTTCACAGCGATTCCCTTCAATTTGGGCGGCATCACGCATGTTCGGCCGTATTTACCTCCTTTTGAGCCGTTTTGCTTAGCTTGATTTTCGTTCGCTTGGCTTGATTTCCGTTCGAAGTGCCTCAGGCGGGCGACACGTCGCGCAGGCGCTGCGAAACGACCGAGGAAACGCCGTCTTCCCGCATGGTCACGCCGTAAAGCGTGTCTGCCGTTTCCATCGTCCGTTTCTGATGGGTGACGACCAGCAGCTGAGACGAGCTTTGGAGCTCGGAGAATATCTCGATCAGGCGGGACAGGTTGACGTCGTCAAGCGCCGCCTCCACCTCGTCCATCACGTAGAACGGCGAAGGCCGGGCCATGAAGATGGCAACGAGGAAGGCCACGGCGGTGAGCGAACGCTCGCCTCCCGAAAGAAGGGAGAGCCGCTTGACCCGTTTGCCCGGAGGACGCGCCTCTATTTCGACGCCGGCGGTGAGAACGTCGTCGTCGGTGAGGACGAGGCGGCCCTGCCCGCCCGGAAAAAGGCGTGCAAAGACTTCCGCGAAGCGCTCAGACACATCCTCTATCGCGCTCGCCATAACTTCCTGCACGCGCTTGTCGATCGTGCGGACGATTCCAAGAAGGTCCTCGCGCGTCCGTTTGAGATCCGCCAACTGCTCGGCTAAGTACTTTTGCCGCTCTTCGAGGGCGGCGTGCTCTTCGAGCGCGAGAGGATTGATCTTCCCGAGGCGGGCCATGCCAGACTCGGCCTTCTTCAGGCGCTTTTCCTGCTCTTCGCGCACATACGGAGCCTCGGCTCCCTCGCCGAGGGGAATCGGACGGTGCGGTCCAAACTCCTCGATCAGCACAGGAGCCTCGACTCCGAGTTCCTCGAGGGACTTCGAGGCAAGCTGCTCGTATCGCATCCGGGTTTCAGCCCGAAGCAGTTCGTGGCGATGCGTGGCGTCTTCCAGCTCGCGCAAAGCGGCATTCGCCTCGTCGAGCTCCCGCCGAACGGCCTTCAGAGCGGAACTGCGAAGCTCACGCTCCTCTTCCCCGCTCTTTCGCCTCCTCTCCGCCGATTCGCGCACCCGCTGCGCCACCGCCAAGGCTCGAGAAGCCCAGTCGGCCACACGGCCCGCCAGCTCCGCCGCGTGCTCCCTGCGTCGGGCTTGACGCTCTTCGCGTTCGATCCTTTCCGCGAGCGCCTGCGCGCTTTTCATGAGGGCGTCGGCGCGTCCGGCGACGGCTCGCAGCCGTTCCTCGCCCGTTCGCAGAGCCAGCCGCGCCTCCGTTTCGCGGTGACGGCGCTCGCGCGTGCGCTCATGGGCGGCGCGCTGGGACTCCGCGGCACGGGCAGCGCGTTCCGCGAGGTCGTCGGGGTCCGCCAGCGCGGCGTCGCGCCGGGCGGACAGAGACTCGAGGTCCTCGCGCCTGCTGCGCAGCTCGACGTCGATGGCGTCCAGGCGCGATGCGTTTGACTCTGCTTCGCTGCGCGACGCCGAAAGGGACTGCCTCAAAACGCCCAACTGCGCTGCCGCCGCAGCCTCGCGCGAATCCCGGGCGGCAAGCTCCGCCCCGGTCTCCTCGTGTTCCGAACGAGCTTTGGCGAGCCGCTCCTGACAGCGACGCACGCCTTCCTCGGCCGTCTCGGCTTCCCGGCGGGCTTTCTCCGCTTCCCGCTCTGCGCTCTCGAAAGCCGCTCTGCGAGCCAAGATCGAAGCCTGCGAAACCTCACCGCCCCGCGCAATTTCGCGGTCGATCACGTCTCCCGCGAGCGTTGCCGCGGCCGGAGCCCCCGCCTGAATCAAAAGACGAGCAGCCTCGAGGTCGCGGGCAAGGGCGTATTCGGCGAGGAAACTCGCGATCGCGTCAGCCGAAGAGCCGCTTGCGCGGACCACGTCGCACGCGGGCACCGCGCGATCCGGCCCCAAGCCCGCCGCCGCGATGGCTTCGCGCACAAGGCGCTCCGCACTTTCCGGCCTCGCCCCGCCGGGGTGGACGAGGTGAAGCCTTCCGGCCTCGGCCTCGCGGGCCGCTTGCAGCGCGTCGATCGCGGCGTCGAGGCTTTCCGCCGCGAGCCCGCTCGCGGCCCCGGCAAGGGCGGCTTCGACGGCGGCCTCCCATCCCCCGTCCACCGCGAGTCTCTCGCGCACGAGTCCGTCTATCCCCGCACAATTTTCCCATGCCCACGCCGTGGCGTCTTCAGGGGCGAGGGCTCCCTTGAGCGCCTGAGCCTTTGCCTCCCACGAAGCTGTCTGGGACCTCGTCTCCAGCAAGCGGGAGCGGGCCTCCTCCAGCGCGGCCGCCGCGGCGCTGAGCTCCGCGGAGTTCGCCTCGTGGCGCTCGGTCAGCGGGTCTTCAGCTTGGGCTCCGGCCACAATGTCCTGCTCAAGCCTTGCCACTTCGGCCTTTGCCTGATCGGCCCGCCGTTTCGCCGCCTCCAAGCTTTCGCCTGCCCTGCGTTTCTCAGCTTCGAGGGCTTCGACCCGGCTTGACGCAGCGGAGATCTGTCCGGCCATCCTCGCGGCGTCCTCGCGCTTGTCGGCGGCGGCTTTGGCGAGGGCGGCACGCTCGCGCTCGGCCCGATGCTCGGCGTCCTCGGCATCTTCACGTTCGGAGATCGCTGCCGTGAGGGCGTCTTGCGCGGTCGCGGCCCGCTCCCTCAGCTCGTCCTCTTCGGCGCGCGCCCGATCGGCTCGCCGGACGATGTCCTCCGGCCTCTCCCCGTGGAAAGGCCTCGCCGCAGACGCGAGAGATCGCTGCCTTTCACCGGCAAGCTGGCCCAAGGAACGGAAGCGCTCTTCCAGAGAGGACGCTTTCTCCCACCTTTCAATGAGCGCAGCCAGCTTGGGATTTGCAGCGGCGGCCTCGGCCTCGAGTCGGGCGAGTCGCGCTTGGGCGTCGCCAACTCGCGCCCTCTCGTCCGCCCGCCGTTCCGAGAGCTTCGATTCGTCCACCTCGTGCGACTCGACCCTTGCCTGCTGCTGCGCGAGATCGTCGGCCAGCAGCCGCGCTTTGGCGTCGCGGGCCTCGGCCTGCATGACCTGGGCCTTGCGGGCGGCTTCCGCCTGCCTCGCCAAGGGCCCGAGCTGCCTGCGCAATTCGGCCGAAAGATCCTCGATCCTCGCCAAAGACCCGCTCATCGATTCGAGTTTGCGCAGAGCCTTCTCTTTCCGCCGCCGATGTTTGAGGACTCCGGCCGCCTCCTCGATGAACCCTCTGCGGTCCTCCGCGCCTGCTTTGAGCACTTCGTCAAGCTTGCCTTGGCCGATGATGACGTGCATCTCACGCCCCATGCCCGTGTCTGAAAGGAGCTCCTGGATGTCGAGCAGCCTGCAGGACGCGCCGTTGATCGCGTACTCAGATCCCCCGCTGCGGAAAAGCGTTCTGGAGATCGTCACTTCCGTGTAGTCGATCGGCAAAACCCCGTCGGAGTTGTCGATCGTGAGCGAGACCTCGGCCCTGCCGAGAGCCGGACGCTTGGACGTTCCCGCGAAGATGACGTCGGCCATATTGCCTCCGCGGAGATTCTTCGCTCCCTGTTCTCCCATCACCCAGGCCAGCGCGTCGACGACGTTGGACTTGCCGGACCCGTTCGGGCCGACGACGCAGTTGATGCCCGGCTCGAACCTCAAAGTGGTGGCGGCCGCGAAGGATTTGAACCCTCGGAGCGTCAAAGTCTTCAGGTGCACATACACACGATAAGACACATAGGCAAATTACGTGATCTTTCTGGCCCGCCAGCTATAATGCATCCCTCATTTCTCGCGGATCTTAACGATCCCATACTCTCCGAGAATCCACATGTCAAGTGTGAGCACACCCCTTGACTTATCGGATAGACTGGGGAATGATATGTCACCGTACGAGACAATCCCCAAATGTCGTACCACTACACGGGGAGTGAGAATACCCAGTGGTTAATTTTATCTTAGAAAGAAGGGACCAGATACTCTTCGCCGCCTGGCAGCACCTTTCGCTAGTCACGCAGTGCTTGCTGTTGGCGACCGTCATCGGAACGGTCATTGCGGCGCTCAGCTATCGGAGCAGTCTGTTTACATCCCTTACAAACAATATTTCCGCCATAGGGTTGACAATACCTTCGTTTGCCCTTATTGGCTTGCTTATAGCGCCAGCGGGTTTCGGAGTTTTGCCCGCAGTCGTCGTCGTGACGTTCTACGCGGCCCTGCCGATCCTGCGCAACGCCCTCGTCGGCTTTTCCGGCGTCGACCGCAATATCGTGGAAGCCGCGAGAGGCCAAGGAATGTCGAAGTCCGCGACCTTCCTCAAGGTCGAGCTTCCACTCGCCTGGCCCGTCATCTTGGCGGGAATGCGGATTTCGGCGCAAATGTCCATGGGCATCGCGGCGATCTCCGCATACGTGCTCGGCCCCGGGCTCGGAGGCTACATCTTCTCCGGCCTTTCGCGGCTCGGCGGGGCGAACTCCTTCGAGTCCGTCCTCACCGGCGTTGTGGCCATCATTTTGCTGGCGTTCATACTCGACGGTCTCCTCGTTCTGCTCGGCCGTCTGACGATTTCACGAGGTATCAATGTCTGAGAACAATTCTGCCAACCCGACCCTCGGGACCGATTCCGCGACCGACGACCCTTCGATCACCGGCGCCACGATCATCTTGGAGGAGGTGACGAAGGACTACGGCGGCGCCCAACCCGCGGTCGACCATCTCACGCTTGAAATCCCTGCCGGCCAAACGGTCATGTTCGTCGGACCGTCGGGATGCGGCAAAACGACGACGCTGAAAATGATCAACCGGCTCATCGAGCCTACATCCGGCCGCATCGTGATCAACGGCGACGACGTCACGCAGATGAACGGCGACAAACTGCGCCGCCACATCGGCTACGTCATCCAGGCGGGCGGCCTCCTCCCGCATATGACGGTCGCCGAAAACATCGCCATCGTCCCCAAACTCCTCGGATGGGACAAGAAGCGGATATCCGAACGCGTCGATGAGCTTCTGGACCTCGTTTCGCTCGAGCCCGGCGAATACCGCAACCGTTATCCCAAAGAGCTCTCAGGCGGCCAGCAACAGCGCGTCGGCGTGGCGCGCGCCCTCGCCGCGGATCCGCCGGTCCTCCTCATGGACGAGCCCTTCGGCGCCGTGGACCCCATTACCCGCCAGCGCCTCCAAGACGAGCTCATCCACATCCAGTCCGAGCTCCACAAGACGGTCGTCTTTGTCACGCACGACTTCGACGAGGCGATCAAACTCGGCGACTGGATCGTCATCTTCAACGTCGGCGGCCAAATCATGCAGTACGACACCCCCGACCAGATTTTGGCGAATCCTGCAAACGAATTCGTCGAAGACTTCATCGGCTCAGGCGCGGGCCTGCGCCAGCTCGGCCTCGCGAGAGTCAGCGCTGTTCAGCTCAAGGAAGCCGTTCGCGCCCGCCCGGGCGAAGACACGCGCGAGGTCGCCAAGCGGATCAGGGACGCCGGCGTGCGCCACGCGGCGGTTCTCGACCTCAAAGAACGTCCGGTGGGATGGGTCACGCCCAAGCAGCTTTTGCGCACGGACCGGGTGAAGACCAAGTACTCCGACGATTTCCCGCTGGTGGGCGCCAGCTCGTCGCTCGACGACGCCCTCGACGCCATGCTGGTTGCGGGATCGACCGAAGCGCTCGTCCACGGCAAGCGGGGCAAGTTCCTCGGACTCATCACGGTCAACACCGTCATTCGAGCCATGGAGGAGATCTCCTCGAAGAATCCGGAAGACACCCCCGACGCGCCGATGGGGCACAACGCGGGAGCCTCCACGGACGACGCCGACTCCGAGGCCGTCGACTCCGAAGACGGATCGCAAGCTTCCGAAGGCTCCCAGCCCGCCGAAGCGGAGTCCCCCGAGGCAGACGCGACCCTCGAGAACAGCGGTGAGGGCGTATGACCAAGGCAAGGAAAAAGGTCAATGGATTGACGTGGAGGAGCCTGCTCGTCCAGCCCATTGCCCTGCTCATCATTCTCATCGTCATGCTGACATGGCTGAACACCGCGGATTTGAGCGAAACAGAGAAAGTCACCCTCGCCTCCGCCCAGCTGCAAAGGCTGACTTTGGAGCACCTCAATCTGACGGTCGTATCGGCGGTCATCGTGCTTGCGTTGGCCATTCCCATGGGGATCATCCTCACGAGAAAGCCGTTCCGACGCCTGTCCACGCCCGTCATGGTGCTCGCAAACATCGGACAGGCCGCTCCGACGGTGGGCCTCGTCGTCCTTTTTGCCTTCTGGCTCGACTTCGGATACAAAGCGGCGCTGGCAAGCCTGGTGGTCTACGCGTTCCTGCCCGTCCTGAAGAACACGATGGTGGGCCTGCGGGCGGTCGACCCGAAACTCGTCGAGGCCGCCCGAGGCATGGGAATGTCAAGCCCGGCCATTCTCGCCAAGGTCGAGCTTCCCCTCGCCGTTCCGGTCATGCTCGCGGGCATCCGCACGGCGCTCGTTCTCCTCGTGGGAAGCGCCACGCTGGCCACATTCGTCAAGGGCGGCGGCCTCGGCCTCCTCATCACGACGGGCGTCAACCTCAACCTGACCCGGGTGCTCGTGTTCGGATCCTTGCTTGTCGCGGTTCTCGCGCTCGCCGTCGATTGGGCGGCACGCGTCGTCGAATTTGTCTTCTACCCGAGGGGGCTGTGAATATGAGAGCGAAACGAAAAGGCGTGCTTGCGCTGCTGGCCGCCTGCCTGACGAGCCTGTCGGCGTGCGGACTCCAGCCGTCGACTTCCGGCATCGAGCCCGTCGGCCCGGGCAAGATCAAGCCGATTCCCGGGGCCAAGGGCATAAAAGTCACCGTGGGGTCGAAGGCTTTCACAGAGCAGCTGATCCTCGGCAAGATCGCGGTCTACACCGCCGAGGCCTCCGGTTTCGACGTCGTCGACATGACGAGCGTCCCAGGCTCGCAGCCCGCCCGTCAGCTTATGGTCAACGGCGAGACAAACCTGGGCTGGGAGTACACCGGAACCGCATGGCTCACCTATATGGGCCACACTCACGGAATGGCCAATCAGAAGGCGCAGTGGAAGGCAGTGAGCGATCAGGACCGCCCCAACGGAATCACCTGGGGCAAACCCTCGAAGCTCAACAACACCTACGCGTTGGCGGTGCGCGAGGAATACGCGAAGGAAGAGGGGATTGAGAAACTCTCCGACATCGCGAAGCTTCCCCCTGCCAAACGGACGCTATGCGTGGACGCAGAGTTCAACTCCCGCACCGACGGCCTCAATCCGCTGCTCAGCAAGTACGGAATTCCGCGCGGAAACCCCAACGGCGTGCCGGAGCAGAACGTTTCCGTCATGGACACGGGAACGATCTACACGGCAACCGACAGAGGATCGTGCAACTTCGGCGAGGTCTTTTCGACCGACGGGCGCATCAAGTCGCTCAATTTGAGGGTGCTCAAAGACGATCTCGGTTTCTTCCCTGCTTACAACGTCTCTCCCGTATACGCGACCTCTCTCGTCAAAAAGTTCCCGAAGCTCCGCGCGTACTTCGATCAGATGGCGCCGCTTCTGACGGACGACGAGATGCGGGAGATGAATTTAAAGGTCGACGTCGAAGGCCAGGATCCTTCGAAAGTCGCCCGCGAATGGCTGATCTCCAAGGGTTTCGTAACCAAGAAATAAGCGTCGCGAACGTCGACGCCGCACGAAGGCCGCAGATCCTGAGAGACAGCGAACAAGGGGGCAGCGCATTTTGCCGCTGCCCCCTCGTTCGCTGTCATCTTCTATGAGCCCGGAATCACGGGTCTTGACTTCTCATCCGGCTGTGCCTTGTCGAGCCTTTGCCCGAACCGTCGCCGGCTCTTCTTTGCCCGGCTTCGGCTCACTCCCACCTGGCGTTGGCCAAGCCCCCGGCGATGCGGTCCGCGATCGCATCGACCGCCTCGCGCTTGTCAGGGTTCGGGCTGGAGACGGTCACCTGTTGGCCCTCGTGGAAGCCGGCCGCCATGAGCTCCGTGGCCGAATCCGCCGAAACGCCGTCGATGAAGACGTTTCCTCCGAGAGTTTTCACAAGCTGGGCAAGCTGAGCTGCGGGCCTGACGTGAAGGCCGCCGTCGTCGGTGACGACGACCTCGCGCGAATACCCCGTGCTCTTTTCTGACATATGTGTTTCCTTTCGAATCAGTTGAACCAGAGCGAGATTTCCTTCTCCGCGTTTTCCTCAGAATCGGAGGCGTGGATGAGGTTCTCAATGTTTCCGTGACCCCATTCGCGGGCCAGGTCTCCGCGGATGGAACCGGGAACGGCTTGAGTCGGGTTCGTGGTGCCGGCCAGCGCCCGTACGCCTTCGATGACGTTCGCGCCGCTGAAAACGGCGGCGACTACGGGGCCGCGAGTCATGTATCGGACGATTTCGGGGAAGAACGGCTTATCGGCGAGATGCGCATAGTGCACTCGGAGAACCTCTTCCTTCGCCCGCATGTACCTGAGGTCTTCGAGCTTGTACCCTTTGGCTTCGATGCGCCCGAGTATCTCGCCGACGAGCCCCCGCTCGACGCCGTCGGGCTTGACCAGAATGAAAATGCGCTGAGAATCCATGGGCCAATTGTTTCATGGAAGCAGACCGGAAGATGCGCCCATCGTCCCGAGAAAACCGCGCTCAAACGCCCCATTTAGGCAGCTCTTGGAAAGCCTCGGCCGCCGTTCCGCCGTCGCTGCCAATATTCGACGGCGCCCCGCGTTCGAATACCGCGCGCGAGCGCTGCGTGCGAACACTGTGAGCGAGCTCCGCGTGCGAGCCCGGCGTGCGAATGCAACCAGGCGCTACGCCCCGTCCGCCCCCGGCTTTCCCATGAGAGTGCGGGCGGCGGCGACCAGCTGAATGGAGCCGAGGACGACCACGGCAGGCGAGGCCATAGGCGCGCCGTCGTCTGACTCGGCCAGGCCGGCTGCGCGGTCGATCGCCTCGGCCAGGTCTCGCTCGACGAAAACTCGTCCGTCTCCGAAAACGCCGCCCGCGATGTCTGCGAGTTCGTCGGCGTCCATCGCCCGATCCGACGCGATGTCGGTGACGACGACCGCGTCCAAGACGGGCTCTAGGACCCCGAGGAAGCCCTCGACGTCTTTGTCGGCCATCATTGCGACGACGCCGACGAGCCTGCCCGGGAAGTACTCGCGCAGAGCGTCGGCCGTGGCCTGCGCGCCGTGGGGATTGTGCGCGGCGTCGGCCACGACCGTCGGCGAGCTTCGAACGATTTCCAGACGCCCCGGAGACGAAACCGACATGAAGGCGTGCTCGACGACGTCGGCCGCGAATGCGCCGCCCCCGAAGAAGGCCTCCGCCGCCGCGAGGGCGATGGCGGCGTTGCGAGCCTGATGCTCCCCCTTCAGCGCCAGCGGGACGTCTTCGTAGCGGGCCGCCGGGGTTTGAAGGGTGACAAGCTGGCCGCCGACGGCCGTTTCGCGCGAGACTAAATGCAACGACGGGCCCTCGGCGACGAGGCGGGCCTTCGCTTTGCGGGCGGCGTCCATCACGATCTGGGCGACGGATTCCTCCTGCCCCGCCGAGACGACGAACGAGCCGGGCTTGACGATTCCGACCTTTTCCCTCGCGATCTCCTCGATCGTGTGGCCAAGCCACCGCTCGTGGTCCATGGCGACGGGAAGGATGACGGCGACGTCTGCCTCGATCACGTTTGTCGCGTCCCACAGCCCGCCCATTCCGACTTCGACGACGGCCACATCGACGGGCGCGTTTGCGAAGGCCGCGTAGGCCATGACGGTGAAGACCTCGAAGAAGCTCATCCGCGGTCCGCCCGCAGCAGTCGACTTGCGGTCGACCAGTTCGACGACGGGTTCGACGTCCTCCCATGCGGCAAGAAAGTCCTCGCGGGAAATCGCTGCGCCGTCGATCGCCATGCGTTCGCGAACCGACGTCAGGTGAGGCGAGGTGAATCTGCCCGTGCGCAGGCCGCGCTCGCGCAGAAGGGCTTCGACCATCCGGGCGGTGGAGGTCTTTCCGTTTGTTCCCGTGACGTGAATCGACCGAAACGCGCGCTCGGGATTGCCCAGTATCGCCAGAGCCTTGCGCACGCGTTCGAGCGAGGGCTGCACCTTGTGCTCGGGCGCGCGAGTGAGGATCGAGCGGTAGACGGCGTCGACCGCGCCGTCCAGAGCGATCCTCTCCGCCTCGGCGACCGCGTCCGGCGGTGGGCCGGACTGCGAATCGTCGGCGACGACGTCCGCGACAACGCTCGGATCGAGGCCCGCGACAAGCCCAGAGGAGACGATGGCTTTGACGGCGGCGTCGAACTCCTCGTCCTCCGCGGCCTCCCGCGCCAGACGCGCGGCCTCCTCGTCCGGTGCCTCCTCGTCCCGGGCTTCCTCGTCTCGCTCCCTTTCCGAGGCGGAGCTCATTCCTCCCCCGCCCTGAAGCTCGGCCGGAAAGCCCCGCGTTTCGCCGCGGACGCCTTCCCTCCCGTCGAAGCCTTCCCCGTCGGGGCCGTTGTCGTCAGGACCGCTCCCTCGGGGGCCGCCTTGGCCTTGCATCGGGCCTCCGTTCATCTTTTCCTGGCCGTTCCTGCCTGCCTATTGGCTTCGGATCAAGCTTTTTCGACGTCGATCGTGAGATCGGACGCCGCCCGCACGTCGGTGCGCACGGCGAGCGTCTCTCCCGCGATAAAGTCGATGTGCGCCTCGACCGCGCCGATGCGCGGCTCCGGAACGCCGAGTGTGAGCGCGATCCTGTCGGAGACGTGCAGACCGGCGGCTCTGCGGGCCTCCTGCACCGCCCGCACGACGTCGCGCGCATATCCCTCGGCTTCGAGATCGTCGTCGACGTTGACGTCGAGGGCGATGTAGGAGCCGGAGGGAAGGATCGTCGCGACGGCGCCGTCGTCGGCCACGACCGACGTCGTCACCGTGTACTGACCCTCCCTGAGACGAATAGGAGGCTCCGTGTGGAGCACCGCTCCCCCGTCGACCTCCTCCCAGGCGCCCTCGCGGGCCGCCTTGAAAAGAGACGACGTGAGCTTGCGCTGCTCGGGCTCGAGCTCACGCGGAAGGACGGCGAGCTCCCGGGTTGCCGTCATGCCGCAGGTCTCGATGCTTTCGAGGCGGACCTCCTTGACGTTGACCTCCGAGGCGACGAGGTCGGAGAAGTCGGAGAGGTCTTGATCCGACACGATCCAGAGAGTCCTCAGCGGGAGTCGGACGCGGAGCTTGTTCGCCTTGCGCAGCGAATGCCCGGCCGAGACGATCTCGCGCACTTCGTCCATCTGGGCGACCAGCTCGGGGGCGTCACATGTTTCGGGAAGCTCAGGCCAGTCGGTCAGGTGGACCGAACGCTCACCGGTGAGCCCCTTGTACATTTCCTCGGTCAGAAGGGGAAGGAGGGGTGCAAGGATTTTCGACACGTTGACGAGCACCGTGTAAAGCGTGTCGAAAGCCCTCTCATCCTCGTTCCAGAAACGGTCGCGCGAGGTGCGGACGTACCAATTTGTCAGCATGTCGATGTAATCGCGAACACTCTGGCACGCCGAGGATATGTCGAAGGCGTCGAGGTCTTCGCGCACGGCGTCGGCGAGCCTCTTCGTATGCGCCAGAACGTACCGGTCCTGCACGTCGAGCGCGGCGAGGGCCTGCGCATCGGCAAGGTCGATGCTCTCGGCGAGGTAGCCTTGGCCTCCGTCGGCCGCCCCGGCATAGAGGGTGAAGAAATAGTAGGCGTTCCACAGCGGAAGAAGCACCTGCCGCACGGCGTCGCGGATCGCAGCCTCCTTGACCACGAGATTGCCCCCTCGAACCACGGGCGAGCTCATGAGGAACCAGCGCATGGCGTCGGAGCCGTGCCGGGCGAACACCTCGGAAACGTCAGGGTAGTTGCGAAGAGACTTCGACATCTTCCGCCCGTCGTCGCCCAGGACGATGCCGTGCGAGACGCAGTTGCGGAAAGCCGGCCGGTCGAAAAGCGCCGTGGCGAGGACGTGGAGGGTGTAGAACCAGCCGCGGGTCTGCCCGATGTACTCGACGATGAAGTCGCCCGGGTAGTGGTTGTCGAACCACTCCCTGTTTTCGAACGGATAATGCACTTGAGCGAAGGGCATCGAGCCGGATTCGAACCAGCAGTCGAGGACGTCGCTCACCCTGCGCATGGTCGACTTCCCGCTCGGATCGTCGGGATTGGGCCTGGTCAGGGTGTCGATGAACGGACGGTGCAGATCGGCGACCTCCACGCCGAAATCCCTCTCCAGCTCGGCGAAGGAGCCGTAGACGTCCACTCGGGGGAAGTTCGGGTCGTCGCTTGTCCACACGGGAATCGGGGCGCCCCAGTAGCGATTGCGCGAGATCGACCAATCGCGCGCTCCGGCCAGCCAGTTGCCGAAGATTCCGTCTTTGACGTGCTCGGGCGTCCACGTGATCTCCTGGTTGAGCTCGACCATGCGGTCCCGTATGGCCGTCACCTTGACGAACCAGGAAGACACAGCCTTGTAGATAAGCGGCTTGCGGCAGCGCCAGCAATGGGGGTAGCTGTGGACATAGCTCTTGCGCTGGACGAGCACGGCTCGCCTGTCGCGCTCAATCGCAGCCAGCGGCCCGCTCGAATCCCGCAAATCAGCGACGATCGGCTTGTTTGCGTCGAAGACCTGCAAGCCCTCGTAATCGGGGACTTCGGCGGTGAAGCAGCCTCCGTCGTCGACCGGAACGACCGTGCCGATTCCGGCCTCCTGGCAGGCGATCATGTCGTCCTCGCCGAATGCCGACGCCATGTGGACCAGACCGGTGCCGTCCTCCGTCGTGACGAAATCCGCCTCGACGACAGTCCAGACGTTCGGCCCGGGGTCCGCGCCCTCTTCGAGATATTCGGGCGCATTGAAGTAGTCGAAAATCGGATGGTACCTGCGTCCCACAAGATCCTTGCCGGAAATTTGCGCGAGCACCTCGGGCTCTTCCCCGAGCTCTTTCGCGTATGCCTCAAGCCGCGAATCGGCGATGATAACGTCTTCCCCAGCCACAGGCGAGTCGAAGTCTCCAGGCACGCGAACGACGGAGTAGTCGACGTCGGGCCCGACGGCGACGGCGAGATTCGAGGGAAGAGTCCACGGCGTGGTCGTCCAGATGAGGATCAACTCGGGGCGTTCCGCCCCCTTGCGGACGGGCTCGACCAGCCGCATGCCGACGGTGACCGTCTCATCCTGGCGGTCCTGGTAAACCTCGTCGTCCATCTTCAACTCGTGGTTGGACAACGGGGTTCGATCGTTCCAGCAGTATGGAAGGACTCGGTAGCCCTTATAGACGAGGCCCTTGTCGTAGAGCGTCTTGAACGCCCACATGACGGACTCCATGTAGGTGGGGTCGAGGGTCTTGTAGTCGTTGTCGAAGTCGACCCATCGCGCCTGGCAGGTGACGTACTCCTGCCATTCGTCGGTGTAGCGGAGCACCGAGGATCGGCAAGCCTCGTTGAAGGCTTCGATTCCGATTCCGCCCTCGCGCGTGATCTCCGAGATATCGTCGATTCCCATAAGACGCTGGGCCTCGAGCTCGGCTGGAAGCCCGTGGGTGTCCCAGCCGAAACGGCGTTCGACCCGGCTTCCCTTCATCGTCCGGTAACGCCCGACGACGTCCTTGATGTATCCCGTCAACAGGTGGCCGTAATGAGGCAGTCCGTTTGCGAAAGGGGGGCCGTCATAGAAGACGAATTCATCGGCGCCGTTCTGGCCCGCGGGACGGTTGTCGATAGATGCTTGAAAAGTCCCATCTTTTTTCCAGAAGGCGAGGATACCCTCCTCCATCTTCGGGAAGTCCGGCGACGCCTCGACGCGCGCCTGACGGTCCAAGGGATAGTGGCCTTTAGCACCCATTGTTGCTCCTCGTACATCGCCCGAGCGAGGACGACTCTCGGCGGTTGCCTTAAGCCGCGGTACCACCCCGCTTGCCCCGCGCGATGCGTGGCCTCTCATTGGGACGATGACGGGTCCAACCGCCCGGTTCTACTTGGGAAGGAGACTGAACTTCGACGCCTTCATTTCGAAGGGCGATGTTCCTTCCGGTTCTTCCGGGAGCTCGCCGGTGATAGCCGGGTCAACGCGAAAGTTTATTCTAGCGATGTTTTCGGCAGATCGAAAGGGGTCGGAGAAGTGACGTTGGAAACCTTCTCCCCTGGCCAGAAGCTTCGCCAGGAAGCCGCGAAGGCTTGTCGGTCCTTCCCGGAAAAGGACAAAGGCGTCCCCCGAGGATCGACAGGGCGGACTTATCGCGCCTGTCGATCCTCGGGGGACGTAGAGGAAGGGTTCAAGCCCCAGCCGTTTTACGGGAGCCGTCTCCAAAGCCGCAGCTTTTCAGCCCCGGCTCTCACAGGAGGGTCATGCCTTCTTTCGACGAAGGATGAGGATGCCTCCCGCTGCGGCGATCAGTGCGACGGCCGCCATTCCGGCGACCGAAGCTCCGGTGTTGGGAAGGGACTTTCCGCGATTGGCCGCCTTCTGCTCGACCTTCGGCGCCATTGACTTGGCGGCCTTCGGAGGAACGGGCTTTCCAGCCTTTGACATCGGCGGAACCGGCTTCGAAGGCTCGGCGACCGGCTTCGACGGATCAGCAACCGGCTTCGAAGGAGTTGCCGAAGGCGTCACCGAAGGGGTGGTCGAAGGCGACGGCGTCGATGTGACGGACGGCGTCGGCGACGGGGTATCCGAAGGCGACGGCGACGGCGTCGGGGACGGAGAAGGCGCCGGCTTGGTGTAGACGTTCGTGAATGTCAGGGCCTTGACGGCGTCCTTCTCCTCCAAGGTGAAGGTCTGAGGCTCGGCGATTTTGACTGTGTAATCGCCGTTTTGCGCCGAAGTTTCGTCTTCGGTCACGGTGCAGGAGGTTCCCACCGGGAGCTGTTTGCCCAGGGGCGTCGCGGTCCCGTCTCCGGAGACCTCCAGCTTGCCTTTGACCTCGTCTTCTCCGGTCGGCTTGCAGGTGTAGCCGAAGACGAACTTCTTCGTGGAAAGATTGAGGCCTTCGGGGGCTTCTATCTTCTTCGCCACGGAGAACGAGGCGTAGTCCATGGTGTAGGTGTTCTTCGCTTTGACATGGATTTCACACGGCGCCGGCCCGACGGGGAAGTTGAATTCGATCGAGCGGGCTGTGACGTCCACTTCGGCCTTTTTCGCCGACGACGCGCGGGATGCGGCCTTGGAAGCCGAGGCCCGCTTTGCCGGGGCGGAGGAAGCCGTCTTGGCGACCGACGCCGGACGGCTCTGAGGCGCCTGTCCGGGCGGAGGGGCCTTGCACTTGCGCTCCTGGGACATTTCCACGGCGAGCGTAGCTCCGGTTACGCTGGCGTCTTTCTCAGTCACCTTGCAGCGGTCGCCGCCAAGCTTGTCGATCTTGACTTCTTTGCCGGGCTCGACCTTCACCGTGCCGCTGGAAAGCACTTTGCCGTCGTTGTCCGTGCACGAATACTCGTACTCGAAAGTCGCGGGGGCGAGCTTGGCCCCATCTCCGAGGACTTCTTTGGAGATGGACACGACGCCGCTGTACGGGCGATAGAAGTTATTCACTCGCACTCCCACCGGTTGGTTCGCAACAATCGGGAAATCGGTCGATTGCTGAGCCTTGTTGCTTTGACCGGCCTGCGGGACGGACTGGGGGCTGCGGCCGCCGGGAGGCCGCGGGGCGGGGCTGGTGGACGCGACGATATCGTAGCGCCAGTAAGCGTTCGGAACGGAGGCGTCCTGCTCGGTCATCGTGCAGGTCCCCTCGGGGACGTCCGCGACCCTCACAGGGACGCCCGGCGTCAGTTTGAGCGCGTCTTCCTTCGTCGTCGCCCCTGCCGCATTGCGGCAGACGTAATTGACGGTGAAAGTCGAGGGCGCCACGAAATTCGGCGCCGAGAACACGCTCTTGACGACGGTGAATTCGCCGGTCGCTTCAGCGGGCTTGTTCTTTGCGGTCGCCGCGGGGCGGTTCCCGGATGCCGTCGACGCTGCTGCGGTCGGGGCCGAAGCCGCCGCTTTCGCGGACGCTTTGGCGCGGGCGGGCGCCGTCGTCCCTGCGGATGCGACGGGCCTTGCGCCGGCGCCGGGCTTTGAAGCGGCCGAGGTCGCAGTTCCCGCTTTCTTCCCCGCAGCGCTCTGCTTGGCCGAAGGCGTCGCCTTTGCGTCGGAGGCCCCGGGGGCGACTATGCCGCCGAGACCCGAAGAAACAATGCCGCCGATGGAAACGGTTCGCTGAGATTCCGCCGTTCCCCTGGTTGTTTCATTGCCGGTGGCAGGGTCCGCATGCGCCGAGTTCCCACCGGGAATGACGAGCGCGCCCAAAGAGAGGGCGGAGGCGGCAATCACGCCGAACGCTCGGGCAGGGGCGGTGAGCCTCCCCTTTTTCTTTGTGCCCATTGTTTGCCTTTCGCTGAAAAGCCCGGGCCTGTGCGTCTCAGCGGGCCCGGTCGGTAAGTTACCCAGACACGATAACACCGAATTTCCAGGATTTTCGGCGCAAACATACAACCTGAGGAGGAAAGGAAGGTCGTAGTCCCACCCGCTGAAACTGGCCAAAACATGCTCCTGGCAGTCCCGCGTTTCAGCCGCCCGCAGCGAATCGCAGCCGCGCCGATGCGCACATATGGCAAGCTGAGCACCGATCAGCCCATAGGGGGATCGCGGCTTCCTGAAGGCCCACGACGACGCCCAGAATTCGATGAAGCAAAACGGATCAAGCCGCAAACCCGCGGAGCCCGCCCTGCCGACCCACGAACGCCGCCCGCCGAGGCAAGGGTCGGAGTCGCTCGTCAAGGCGAGATCCGCCTCCGGGGGCGGCTCCGGCCATTCAACGTCGCCTTAAGGCCATTCGTCGTCGCCCGAAGGCTCCACACGCGACGACGGCGCGCACCGCTCGCAACCGTGCGGGCGCGCCGACTTCCTCGTCGCCAACCGCCACCGCGAGTGTTGGTTGCGCGCCCATGGCGTGGAAAGGGAGGCGTGAAATTCCACAGCCACGGAGAGGATACCCAAGGGAGGCGTGAAATTCCGCTTGGGATGGTAAAGATGATAGCAGGGATTGGGCGGGACATCCAACCGGACTGCGCCCACATCCAAGGCCGATCCACGGATGTCATATTACTTTTCCGTAGCAGACAGTTTCGTTTTTGTAAATAGTGGACGAAGGCCACACTCTAAAGAAAAGGGGAACATATCCCCGCCATTCCAAGCTTATGCCGAGGGCATGGGTAGAAAGACACCGCCTCCAGGCCTTTGACTTAATCGAATAATGCTACACAATCGCAGTATGCAACACAAAAAAGCACGCTTACACACCGCACTTGCAGCCCTTGCACTGACTGTACCGCTTTGCACGGGTTTCTCTGCGGCAAAAGATTCTGCTGACAATCAAAACAAGACAAACGACACCTCTTCGCTTTCTGAAGTTTCTTCCACTTCGAATTCGCTTCAGAAGCTCGCTTCCGCGAACGTTCTTTCCAAGGGAGACGACGATTCCGACGATGAGGACTCCGACGACGACGGGAACGACTTCGACGAGAACGGAGACAATTCCGACGGCGACGGGAACGGGGACAATTCCGACGGCGACAATTCGGGCAACGGGCAGCATCAAGCCAGCGCCCCCCAGGCTCCGCTGCGCGGGATCACCATCACCTCGATCAAGGACATCGATCAGACCCTGTCCGTGATTCGCTCGAGTGAAAAGAAGCTGACCGTGCGCGTGGTGATCCGCCCCAATGTCAGCATGGACGAGTACAAGCAGGCCATCGAGACTCTCCGCCCGCATGCCTACATCATGGTTGAGATCCTCGACGCCAACAACTGGGCGCCCGCAAGCGCCGAGTCGCTTAGCAGCCTCACCGAGGAAGCGATCCAATCCTTTGGCGACAAGGTCGACATCTGGGAGGTCGGCAACGAGCTCAACGGTTCGTGGCTCGGCAGCTCCCCGCAGGAAATCAACCAGAAGGTCGAGGCGACGTACGACGTGGTCAAGCGCCACGGAGGGCGGACGGCGATCACGCTCAACTACTGGTCTCACAGGGGCTGCTACGAGAAGTCTTGGGAGAACCTCGACTCCTACGTCGGCACCATGCCGGAAAAGCTGCACCAGGTCGATTACATGTTCCTGTCGGTCTACGAGTTCTCCTGCAACCCCGCGCAGCAGCCGAGCTCCAGCGACCTTGCTGAGACGCTGAAGAGCCTGGGCAAGACCTTCCCGTCGGCGAAGCTTGGAATCGGCGAGATCGCCGCCAACGGCCCGGACGACGAGAAGGCCGAATCCGACCTCGCGACCAAGAAGCGCATCGCCAAGCGGTACTACGGCATGCACAACGAGCTGACTGAGGCCGTGGGCAGCAGGTACGTCGGAGGCTACTTCTGGTGGTACTTCTACGAGGACGCCGTCACCCGCGACACCCATATGTGGCCGACCCTGAAGAATCTTCTGAACAAGATCTGACAGGCAAATCTGCGCCTGACAAAACAGCGGGCGTTTGACAGTCCAGTCGACGTCTGACAGTCCATTGCCTCGGGCCCCGTCCGTTTAGGGCGGGGCCCTTTGCCGCCCGCACCGATTCCCGAGGAACAGGCCCGGCCGAACGCGAGGCTTTCGCCGCCGGAACGGCAAGATTGGGCGCGCCACGCGTCGCCCAGGCAAGAAGAGCGCCCTTCAGGCTGCGCGGGAGGCTCCTCATGCTGCGCCGCAGCGCCCTCGCGAACGAACGGAATCGGATCAAGCGCAGCGGGGGCGGCGCGAGAATCCTCCTCTGCAGCGCCCCAACCGGCCCTATCGGATCAGGCGTATCGGAGCGGCGCGCTCGGATCAGCGCGTTTTGCCAAACCGATCGTCGCCCGAGGAATCGACTTGGAGCGACGAAACGGGCAATGCGCCGTCGGCGTCGGAATTGCGCACAAGCGTCCGCGCGTCTGACTGGTTGCGCGGCATCACCCGCACCAGGTCGATGTTGACATGAGGCGGGCGGGTCAGGGCCCAGGCGATGACGTCGGCGACGTCGTCAGCCACGAGGGGCCCTTCGACGCCCGCGTAGACGGCTTGCGCCCGCCTCGCGTCGCCCAGGCGGTTGAGCGAGAACTCCTCCGTTTTCACAAGCCCGGGGGCGACCTCGACGACTCGGACCGGCTCGCCCAAGAGCTCGAGGCGAAGGGTTCTGGCCAGCACCCGTTCGGCGTGCTTGGCGGCCACGTAGCCGGCTCCGCCGGGATAGATTTCGAAGGCCGCCATCGACGTCACGAAGACGACGTCGCCGCCCGCCTCCCGCAGGTGCGGCAAAAGCCCCTTTGTCAGCCTGAGGGTCGCCAGCACGTTCTTCTCGTACATGCCGAGCCAGGCGGCGGGATCGCCTTCGGCGACCGAATCGACGCCGATGGCCCCGCCCGCGTTGTTGACGAGCCCGGTCACCGCTCCTCGCGAAGCCGCGTACTCGACGAGGCGTTCGACGTCGGCCTCGTCGGTCAGATCGGCCGCGTGGCAATCGCATCCCGTTTGGCGCGCGAGCTCCCGAAGGCGTTCCTCGCGCCTCGCCGTGGCGAGGACGTCAAACCCCTCGGCGACGAGCCTGCGAACCGTCGCCTCGCCGATGCCGGTGGACGCTCCCGTCACGATCGTCCTTCCCCGTGCCGCTGCATTTCCGTGTGCCATGTCTCCCCTTTCGCTTCGAAGCTTGTGCCCGCTTGCCGGGTGGGTCCATTGTCTCGCACCCGGCAATCCCAGCGTCCCACATCCGGCTTCCCCGCTATGCGCGGTGTTTCGCACCGGCCTTCGGGCCGACTTGTGATGCGCCTTCCGCTTCCAGGCTTCCATCAGACCGGGCGGCACGGACGCGGATGATCGGGCCGGACGGCACCGCGCCAAGCGGCACGAATGCCGGGCCGGTCCAAACCGCACCGGGCCGTCCGGAACGGATGCGGATGACCAGCCAGAACCGCACCGGGCCAAGCGGCACGAATACGGGCAACCGAGCCGGACGGCACGAATGCACACGACCAGGCCAAGCGGCACGGAATAGCCGCATTGCAATAGGATTGACGGAAACAGGACAACCGGCGGAAGGACATTTATGATCGGCATCATCGGCATCGGCGCCATGGGCGGAGCGATCGCCCGCGGGCTCATCGCGGCGGGCGCCGCGCCGGGCGAGCTAGTCGTCTATTCTGCGGACGTCGAGGCAAACGCCCGATTCGTACGCGAAACCGGCGCGAAGCTGGCGTATTCGAACGTCGATCTGGTTGAGAGGGCGGGCGACGGCGCGATCGTCGTCGTGGCCGTCAAGCCCTTTGCGGTCGGCGGCGTGCTCGACGAGATTCGAAAGGCCGCCGCAAGGCGCGGAAGCGTCATCGTCTCCGTGGCGGCCGGAACGCCAATCGAATTCCTCGAGTCCCGCCTGGAGCCGGGCCAGCCGGTCGTGCGGACGATGCCGAATATGGCTGCCGCCGTCGGCGCTTCCGTCACCGCCTACGCTTGCAATCCAGCCGCCGAGCCGCGCGCTGACGACGTCGCAGACGTCCTCGCCTCGATCGGCATCGCCGAGCCGATGGCCGAGAACGACTTTTCGGCGTTCAGCGCCATCGCGGGATGCTCGCCGGCCTTCACCTTCGGTTACATCGACGCCATGGCGAGGGCGGCCGTGAAAAACGGACTGCCCAAGGCGTCCGCGACCCGCATCGCAGCCCAGGCCGTGTACGGCGCCGCGAGGCTTTTGCTCGCGAAGCTCGACGACGGAGCGAGCGCCGCCTCTCTCGCCGACGCCGTGCAATCCCCCGGCGGAACCACCGTGGCGGGCGTGGTGGAGCTGGAGCAGGCCGGCTTCGGGGCCGCGGTGGTGCGGGGCGTCCAGGCATCCATCGACCGCGACAAGGAACTGCTCGGCTAGGGCGCAGGCGGCCAAAAGGCGCGGAACGCTGCAGCGGCCGCCCTTTTTCGCATTTCCCAGGCGCGTGTCCGCCGCTGGAACCCAATTCGCCGCCAGGGTGCGTCCGTCGCAGGAAACCGTTCGCCGCCAGGGTGCGTTCGTCTCCGGAACCCAATTCGCCGCCAGGGTGCGTCCGTCGCAGGAAACCGTTCGCCTCTGAGGCATGCCTGCCGCCAGGGCCCGGGCCGGCCCCGCAGCCATGAGCACGCAAACTCCCCAACGCCCGCACTTGCCAACCACTAACTTAGGAGCCTAAGATACTAACCGTGGACCTCGCCTACGAACTTCACGACCTCGTGCGAACCCTTGACCGACAGGCGGAACGCATGCTCCGCCCACTGAACTTGACGTACAACAGATACCTGGCTTTGGAGATCGTCGGCGAGCACCCGGGGGCCTCCGGTGCCGAGCTGGCGCGGGCGCTCGGCATAACCGAGGCCTCCTGCTCGGCCCTCGTCCGCCGCCTTATCGCCGACGGCCACGCGGCGGACCTCGCGGAAAAAGGCAGCGGAAACGTGCGCCGACTCCAACTCACGGAAAACGGTGAGCTGCTGCGGGAAAAGGCGTCGCACGCACTGGGCGGGGCCTTCGACGACGTCGTGCGTAGGCTCGGCTTCAACCCGCTTCGCCTCGCGCAAACCATTCGATCAATACACAACGAACTCAACAACGGATAACTCAGGAACGGACCATGACAACCGCATTGTCTTCCCTCGCACTCATTCTCACGATCATTCGATTCGCCCTCTTCATCCGCCTTCACACGGTCGAAAGCCCTTACAGCCCTGTTCGTCACGCGGTGAGCGACTACGCCGTCGGCCCCACACGCAGGCTCGCAACGGCCACGACGTGGCTGACGTCCGCGACTTGGCTCGCCCTGGCCGGCGCCGCGCACGGCCTCCGCGGTTGGCACTACAGCGGCACCGCGACCGTACTTTTGCTGGTTCTCGCTGCGATCTTCGCGATTCTCCCGGCGTTCCCGACGACGTTGGAGGGGCAGCGGCTCACGCCAATGGGCGCGGCGCACTACGCCCTTGCGATCGGATGGTTCGCGATCGCCTTCAGCCTGGCGGGAGACATTCGGCGGCTCATCGCGCCCGAAGGCGGCGTTGTGGCCGCGGCGGCCAACGGGCTCTACTGCGCGGCGCTCGTTTCCCTCGTCGCGCTGGTGTGCGCGATGCTCCCCCGCTTTCGCAGCAGGTGCTTCGGACTTCCCGAGCGTGCCTACCTCGTTTCGATCGGCCTGTTCTACGCGGTCTTCGCGGCGGCGATTCTTGTGACCGGCGGGCAGTTTTGACTAGACTCTGCCGGCTTCTCGACCCTGTCGACTCCTTCGAGCTTGGCAACTAAATCTGACGCTAGGCCTTGACGGCTCCTTCGGTCAGCCTATCAAGCCACGCAATGAGTTCGGGCATCCGAGATCCCGGAACGTCGGGCCAGACACTCGGCTTTCGCTCCATCGATTTTTGCCTTGCTGTTTCACACCTCACGGCACCCTCGGTCTTCCCGACGATCTCTTCGAATCTCTTGAATGGTTGCAGTCCCTTCTTGTACTCAGGCCAATGTTGCCGGAGTTTATCTAGAGCCGCCTTCGCATTTGAACACTTCGGCGAAGAGGTGAAGTGGAGAAGGAGCCAGTACTCCAGACAAGGGTTGGACAGTGCGATTCTGTTCCTTGCCTCTTGCAGCCACCCGTCGAGATCATCGGCATGGTCCCTATTGCGATCGACGTCGCAGACGATCCAGTACGCGGCGCATTCGCGCAAATCTGGATTTTTCACTGCCTGACGGCAGGCCTCCATGAGGTTCTTCAGAGAAGTTCCTCGCTCGTTAAGGAACTGGAATGCGATCTCGTTGTTGTAGCGAAACTCCCTCAACGCTTTGATGTACGATTCCTCCGACTGCCCCTCGACGCAAAAAACGACGAGGGGCTTGGGCCTTTTTGTCCCCGTTCGCTCACGACGCTCACGACGGGGGCGGACCTTAGACTTCTTCGCCATGTTTGCTTCCTATAAAATTGTCACACCCTGGGAACGCCGCCGAGCCTGCCGGACATGTAGAAGCCCAGCCAATCCGCATCTTTACGAACTCCGTCCTCCGAAAATTCGGACAATCGCGTCAGCCGTGTTTGCGCGTCGTCTTTGTCCGCCAGCCATATCTCGTCGCGGCGCAGAAGGTCCGAGCGCAAGAGCTGCAGCTCATGCGTCGAGAAGACGAGCTGTCTGCGGCTGACTCCATCCGTTGACAAACTGCCAAAAAACGAGCGAATAAGAGCTTCGGTCAGCTTCGGATGCATGGAATTCTCAATCTCGTCTACAACGAAGACAACATCGCTTTTAGAATCCCGAAGCTGAATCAACATAGGTAGAAGGTTGAGAAAACGGACAGTTCCATCGGATTCATCGCCAAAACCAAGAGTGAACTCCTTTCCATTTGGGTCATGATGGACCGCGACGAGTCTTTGAGCCTTCAATTGGCCGGAATCGTCCAACTCGAGAACAACCTGATCTCTATCGAATCTGGTGCCAACAAGGAATTTCCCCCCTTCGGAAGCGAGATCTTTCCTTATGCGTTCCTCGATACGTGACGGGATTCCCAACGCACGACGGGGGATCTCCTCAAAGCCGACATCCGCGATCCCGGTGTCCGCCCACGAGAGCAATTCGCCGATAGTCTGCGCGAAACTGTCATCGGCGAGGACGCGCAACGGCAGTTCCATTGCACTCGAACGAGGCCCGATGACGCGCAGCTTTTCAGCAAACCAGTTGCGTGCGACCGCAATGAGGTTCTCCTGCGGCTTAGAGGCGTATCGGTCGCCCAGCTCCCCAAGGAACGTTGCATTCGGCCTGATGACCACCGTCTTCGCGAGCGCTTCGGCGACGTCGTCCCCCTCCAGCTCCTCATAGAGTTCGATTCTGTCGTCTTCACGCTCGAATATGACGACCTCGTTCTGAGAACGCACCCGAAGAAGCGATTCTTCAAGCACCTTCTCACTATCGACGCGGAGTTCGTAGATCAGCGTCTCCTCACGCCTCTTTCCGTTTGAAGCGTCAAGCTCAACGGAGAACTCAATCTCGAACTTTGTCGGCTCGTCGGCCCCTCGCGACAGATGAGGAACAATAGGAAGCTCGTCATCCGCATTTCGCGCTTTGAGAACGATCTCCTGAAGCGCGGCAAGGGCGTCGATAAACACCGATTTGCCGGAGGCGTTGGCACCATAGATGGTCGCGACGGGCAGAACCCGCGAGCGCCCAACACGAGAGAGGCGTTCGCCGTGCTGCCTTTCCTGCGTTGCCACTAACGAGAATTCCACGGGCTCGTAGACCGACTTCCAGTTGGCCACAGTGAAGTAGCGGAGCATCGGAGGCGACTCCAGTTCTCTAGTTCTGTAAATGCAGAAGTATTTCTTCTTATGACGCAATACTCTCAATTCTCGCTAGGTAAGTCAATAGCTTTATTTCTAAGAGAAATATCGGAATTATCTAACTTTGTAGAATCACCGAAAGAGTGTGGGTAATGAAGTATTTCTACGAGAGAAGACCTTGAACTTCCACCGCGGACCGATTGCCGTCCCGTCCCTCGAGGCTCCCGCGACGTGGCGAACGACGCGCGCCGACAGAAGCCCTCACATGCGCCAAGTTCAACCGTTCATG
>ERZ772968.3-NODE-3-length-137844-cov-17.662252_pt1 | contig 137844 bp, 143 predicted proteins | sample MGYA00580674_ERZ772968 | MGnify/ENA primary metagenome ERZ772968 (study PRJEB29015, sample SAMEA2737940) | human oral metagenome | biome: human oral; feature: human-associated habitat; material: dental | place: China | collected 2138 ...
TCGACAGTCTGGGCGTGAACTCCTCCAACCTCGACTTCTTCATCGGCACTCACCCACACTCCGACCATATCGGCTGGGCTGACACCCTGATCCACAGGTACCATCCCAAGCACATCTACACTCCCGTCTACGACGACTCGTACTCGGTCGGTGACGACGTGAACCCGCTGTGGGACAACCAGAAGATCTACGACGATCTCGTGGCTGCGGCCTCGTGGGCGCAGGGCGCGTATGGGGCGACGTTCGACCAGCACGTCAAGCCCGGACAGGGTGACCTCATCCAGATGGGTGACATGCTCGTCCAGATCATCCCCCTGTCTCCCGGCGAGGAGTACGCGCACCCCGGTAAGCTCGCGAACACGAACCTCATCAGCTACACGGCGAAGATCACCGCCCACGGGCGCAGCGCATATCTGTCTGCCGACCTCGAGAGCGGCGAAGGCAAAGAAGACTACGTAGCGGGAGTAGTCGGTCACGTGGACTGGCTGAAAGCCGGTCACCACGGTCTCCATACGTCGAACAGTGAAGACTTCCTCGATGCGCTCTCTCCGTCGCTCGTCATGAACACGGGCTACGAGTTCCAGACCCCCGACCGTCTTGGTCTGCCTGCACTCAGGGGCCGTTACGAGTGGTTCGAGGCGTACTCGATGCGTAACGCGGGCATCCCTGCCCTCGTCGGTACCTTCACTCCCGGCGGGATCACTCGCCCGTATATGAACGTCGGCATGGGGCATACCTTCGGATCGACTACGCCGCACACGTACTGGTTCCATGATGGTAAGCCAGCGGTCACGCGCGGATGGTGGAAGGGCTTCTACGACGGCTGGCACTACTTCGACGGATCCGTGTCCGCCGTCGAGAACGGCTGGGTGCTCGACAAAGGCAACTGGTACTGGATGGACGGCCTCTCCCACATGGCCGTGAATACGTGGGTCCAGGACGGCGACAAGTGGTACTGGATGGACGGCTCCGGGCACATGCTCCGCGGCGGCTGGTATCGCATCGGTGGCACCTGGTACTACCTCACCGGCTCCGGCGCTATGGCGACCGGCTGGCTCAACGACCGTGGTTCCTGGTACTACCTGCTCTCCAGCGGCAAGATGGGGCAAGCGTGGGTTCACGACGGCACCGGATGGTACTGGATGGATCCCTCGAGCGGACGCATGGACGCTGGCGGCTGGCGTAACATCTGGGGTTCCTGGTACTACCTGAGCGGCAGTGGTAAGGCTGTCGAAGGCTGGATGCTGGACCGGGGCTCCTGGTACTACATGCAGCCCGGCATCGCGCAGATGCGCACCGGATGGATCAACGACGGCACGGGCTGGTTCCTCCTGTCGAACAGTGGCGCTATGCGCTCGGGCGGCTGGGTACAGGACAACGGCAACTGGTACTGGCTCGACGGCAACGGGAAGATGCTCACCGGCTGGCTCCAAACGGGCGGCGCATGGTACTGGCTTAACCCCGACAACGGGCGTATGGCAGTCGGCACGGCCACCGTTGACGGTCGCGCCTCCCAGTTCGCCCCATCGGGACGCTGGCTCGGATACGCCTAACACCCCCTCCCCAGTGGGGGATACATGAAGAAGCGCCCACCTCGACTCCTTTGTGAGGTGGGCGCTTCGCTATGTGCCTCTTGATGGCAACCATGCGCCACACCCAGTTTAATGTGCCGAAGAGTGCATCGTGTGGATACAATAGGGCCGTGGGTAGCTGCAACTACCCATAACCGATGACAATCGTCCGCCCAGTTCACACCCTGGGTGCTCATCGGATCAGAGGATTGAGTTTAGATTCTCGAAGATCGCCGTGGCCAGGCCTAACGCCGCCACGGCGATTTTCATTGTCTGGCCGGGAGTGAATCGACGGCGATCTTGTGCGGAACATGATGGAAGCCGCCCACCATGTTTGAAGCCATGACCCGCTGGCAGCGGCTCTCTATCTCCCGCCACCAACCCACTACACTAGGAACCGCAACGCCCATAACCAGAAGGGAACCCATGCTTACAACAACTAGGAACCGCGTGTTCGCTGGTGGTAGTGCTGCGCTCATCATGCTGGCCGGACTCGCCGGCTACGCCACCTCACCCGCTTACGCAGACCCCGCACCAAGCGGACTGAACGCACACCACATGGACACACTGCCCGTCCCCCCGTCGAGCAACCAGGACACGACCGTCACCGTCCGCTTCCGTTACGACGATGCTGCATCCGCGTCAGGGCGAGGCTTCGTCGCCACCATCGGCGAGGGCGCGTCCTTCGAGCCTCACTCGTGGTCGATGCGCGAGCCTGTGGACAACACGCCCATCGGTGAGTGCTCTACGCCGGACTCCAAGACGCTTGTCTGCTCCGAAGATGAGCGCGCCGACGGTAGGACCGCCTACGAGAACGGCGTAGTCACCTGGACAGTGAATCTCGACCGCGAGCTCATCAACCAGAAGAACCTCCGCTACACGCTCGTCACCCTCAACGGGGACACGTTCCCCCTCACGTTCCACCCCGCGACTCTGGGTGCTGGCACCACGATCCCCGCGAACTTCGACCCCAAGGGCCTGGACTCCGAAGGGGCTGCAACTGACGTGCGCCCCGATGGCCAGCCTACGCCGACACCCTCCCCGACGGCGGCGACTCCAGCGCAGCCCAACGCTCCGCAATCCGGCCCGCAGTCAGGGCCTCAGTCTGGCCCGCAGAGCGGCATCACGGCCCCCGAAAAGCCTGCCCTCGATGAGACTAACCATCCGGGCGAGGGTACTCCCGCGACGAGTGAGCTAGTGACTCCCAACGTGCCGCCCCTGGACCCCAATGCCCTCGACGGTAACGGCACCGGCGTGAACCCCCTCGACCCGCCCAACACGGGCGACGGGGAGCCGCTAGAGCGCCCCGACAACCCCAACGAGGGCCTGAGTAACAACGACGGCACCGGCAACCCCGTTGACCCCACCAAGCCAGTGGAAACTGCGCCGGGTGGCGCTACTGCGGCTCCCACAGGGGACCAGGCGACCACGCAGACGACCCCGGCTCTGCCCACGGACCCCGCAGCTCCCGCCGCTGCTGAGGCAACCGGCACGACCGTTGCTCCCGCAGGGGCAGACAAGTCCCCAACCGGCACCGCCAATGCCACGGTGGCAGCAGCCAAGTCTCCGACGCTCGCGAAGACCGGCGCATCCTTCTGGCCACTGGCCGGTTTCGCCGTTGGTCTCGCTGGTATCGGCTGCACCCTGCTGGGTGGTCGAGTCATGCAGAAAGCGCGCCTGCGCGTGAAATAACAGGCCACTCTGTTACACACACAGCCCCGCCAATGGTCTCACTCAGGCCTTGGCGGGGTTTTGTGTCCCCAGAAACGCTTGTAGTGGGCACATTACAAGCCTTTGCGAGATACAAGCCACGCCATGCTGTACGCGAATTGGGCGACCTGCCGGTCAGTATGATGGTTTCGCCCATCCGGCCCCGTAACTACAAGGGAAACATGAACATCACCGCAACACGACATACGCGAAAGGCTCTCGGCGCGCTCGCAATTCTGACCCTCGTCGGAACCAGCGTCGTCACCACGCAGCCAGCCGCCCACGCAGCCGCCCCCACAGGATACGAACTCTCCTGGAGCGACGAGTTCGACGGCTCCAATCTCGACACCTCCAAATGGGGATACGCCTACGGCTGCTTCGACCCGAGACTGAAAACCCAAACCCACTACACCGACAGCTCCGAGAACGTGAGCGTGTCCGGCGGCTACCTCCACCTGACCGCACGCCACTTGCCCACGCGCGAGAAGTGGAACAAGGAAACCCGGAAGATGGAAACCATCGACCGGACCTGCACGCGCACCGAGAACGGCCAGAAAGTCACCTACCCGGCCCCCTTCACCTCTGGCATGGTCCAGACCCGCGACGATAAGGGCAACGTCAAGTACGCCGCCTACGGCGACTTCTACGCCGAGGCCCGCATCCAACTCCCCGACGGCCCATCTTCGTGGGCATCGTTCTGGTTCACTGGTACACAAGGTGGCCCCTGGCCGGGGAACGGCGAGATCGACGCGGTAGAAGCAAAGGGGTACGACCCGAACTACCTCCAAGCGAACACGCACACGCCTCGAGCAAGCGACCCGTCGAAGTCTGAACAGCACCATGGGCAGCTCGGCGGTGACGGCACCAGCCAGACGCAGTTCCACGTCTACGGCGTGGAGAAGACCGGCGAGAAGATCACGTTCTACCTCGACGGCGTTCCGCGGCACACGGTCAACTACTCGGACATCGGTGGCGCTAACCCGTTCGTCGTGGACGGTAACGGCATGGTCATTCGCCTGAACCACATGGTTGGAGGCACCTTCCTCACCACTGATTCCGGCGACACGACCTACGTGGACGCAACCGCCTACGCGGATAGGTACGCGGGCGCTGGATCGGACATGCTCGTCGATTACGTGCGCGTCTACTCGAAGAAGCCTGCCGTCGAGGAACCCGAGGCTCCGGTTGTGCCTACGCCAGAGCCAACTACTCCGGTTGAGCCTGCGCTACCGACGGATCCCAAGCCCGCCGACCCGACACCGGCAGAGCCGACCCCCGCTGATCCTGCTCCGGCCACCCCCGCGCCAGCGGAGCCCACACCCGCCGACCCGGCCCCGGTAGATCCAGCCCCCGTGGAGCCCGCGCCGATTCCCTCCGCTCCGGCAGTGCCAGAAACACCGGCCACGCCCCCAGCGGATGACGTTGTGACACCATCACCGGCAACACCGTCTCCCGCGACCCCGGCACCGGCATCGACTCCCGAAGCGCCCGCACCCACTCCTGCTCCGACAGAGCAGCCCACCCCAGAAGCCCCCACCCCTGCCCCCACAGTCGAAACCCCTGCGCCAAGCGCACCCACTCCGACCGTGGAACAGGCACCCCCAGTAAACCCTACCGATGGGGCTACTCCTGGTACCGACGGGGTACATGGGGCCGGTCCCTCTACGTCTACACCTGGGACCAATGGGGCGGTTACTGGTGGGGTACTCCCCGCTGGTACAGCCCCTACCGTTACGGCTACTACTCGTGGTGGTGACGGCACACTAGCGAAGACCGGAGCAGATGCGAACCTGCTCGTGGGCGCACTGTCCACAGCGTTCGCCGGCATCGTCTTCGTCGCCATGCGTAAACGCCAGACACGCCAGTAACGCGCCACAGCGCCTCTAGCGCACACAGAACGCCCCAAGGGGGAGCAGACACGCACTGCATCTCCTTGGGGCGCTCCCGCGTCTCCTGCGGGCCTCTACGGCTTACAGAGGGGACGCTATGACCCGCACATACCCTCCTATGACGGGAAAACTCATAGAACAAGGCCTCTATGACATAGAGACCCCCTCCTATGACATAGGAACAGGCCTCTATGAACGACTCACGACCATATACATGAGCGCCCCAGGGGGATTGATGATCCTTGTCCTGGGGCGCTCTGCTGGGGCGTGGCTACTTGGTGAGGTTGGTCCTCACGAGGAGGCCACGCTGGCCTGGCAGGGCCTTCTCCACAACCATGGCAGGCATGGCCACCCCGCGCTGACGGGCAATTTCCAGCATGTCCGCCGGGGTCAGCGCTGTCGCCAGGAGCTCGTGTCCGTCCACGAGGGAGCGGCGGGTCTTGTTGTCGCTGCCAGCCACGAAGTAGCGCACTGGCTCCCTCGAGGCGCGCACGTCCACCGTGAACTGGTCGAACACTTGCTTCCTGTCGTCCTCAAGCCCATGCGGCCACCAGGTATCGCCATAGCGCTTGTACATGCTGAAGCTCAGCGTCACACAGTCGGGGCCTTCGTCAACCGTGACCCTCACGGCTTTATCCTCGCCTGTGTGCGTGAATACTGTGGCTCCTTCGGCCAGTTTGTCTTCCTGGAGGTTGAAGAAACCAGCCGCGCCCTCGGGGCGCTGGAGGTACACGACCATGTTCTCGGTAATGTAGCCGGCTGCGTTGCCCTTGAAGATCACTGGATGGCCAGGCTTCACGTAGGCGCGCAGCCACGATAGCACCTCTTCAAAGGCATACTCAGAAGGCTTGGAGGACGTGAGGAGTGTGTTAATGTCCTCCACATCCAGAAGATCCGCTACATCTCCTCCGTCCCACCATGAAGGATGAACCTTAGCCACCTTAGCGACAGTGGCCGCAACCTCACGACGAGGATCCACAGGCTCCCCAAGAAGCTCACGCTCCCAATCAGCCAAACCCTCGGAATCGCCCGCAGCTGGCGCGGGGCCGTCAATCTGGGTGTACGCAGGCCAGTAGCCTTCTGCTACAGCAACAAACTCAGTGACAGCATCACGCACTTTCCCTACTTGCTGCACGAGTTCGGGGATCTCACTGATCGCCAGCATGTACGAGCCTTCGAGACGCGGGTCGGTGCCAACCATCCTGTAGAACTCTCCCAACTCGTGAACACACGTTGCGCGCATCTCGTTGAGGTGAACTCGACGCGCGCCGGAGACGACAGGGAGCGCAACATCGCTTTGGCGAGCTGCTTCAACATCATCCACGCTGATGCTGGAACGGTAGTTCACCTTATAGGGGAACTTCGTGGAATCGTCCCATGCTTGCAGGCAGTATTCGATAGCGCCAAAGAAAAAGGCGTGCGGCACATGGCGGTCGGCCAGCACCACGTAATTGATTTTGTCTTCGATGCCAGCAAAAACGCGCTCTGCGTGTCGCTGTACCTCTTTTGCGTCAGTAATTTTTCCTACTGCATCAGTCCAGAACTTTGGGATCACGCCTCGCGTCTCGCGCCTAAGATCGACGAAATACTGCTTCATGTCGTCCATGCGCGCTTTACTAAAGTCCTCTTCCAGAGCTTTGCGCACACTTCGGTACATTACGTTAGTGGGAACGTTGAGGAAGAGCGGTGCACCGTCTTTATCGTACAGGCCCGCGCCTTCCTTGCGAGCCTCATCAGAAGTGCGCCATTCTATCGCAAACGATGCGCTCACCGTCTCGGTCTCGACGATGCCTCCAATGTTGGTGTATAGCTTGCTAGTGAACGTCTTTCCACTTAGCAGTGCAACGTTCTCCGAAAGGGTGCGGCCCCCATGCTCAAGTTTGCGCAGCTGCTCATCCTTGGTAGCCTCCCAATCGAGAACGGCCTGCAAGGCTTCACGCAAGATGGGCGTATCAGCTGTTGGCTCAGTCGCACGCAAACTCGGGACTTCCCTGTCTTCCTGCCTTTTCTCCAGCAAGAACGAGACCCTCTCAGAGATGTGCTTCTCTGCGATAACATTCGTCGCAGTAAGGAGGGCGGAGTCCTTCGGCTCAATACGCATGAGCTTCTGAATATTTTTGACGACAATATCGTCGATGCCGCCATGGTAATCCTTGACGGGGAACATGTGGCGCAGGTTATCGTACACCTGGGATAGGGGGTTCCAACGGTCGTATTCGTCGTCGAGTTCCTTCACGCGCGTCTCGTACTCCACATCGCTAAGAGGCGGCAATTCGCCTTCGCACCAGAATTGGATCACCCTGTTTACTTGTTCCAGTGTGGGAGCATAGCTCTTAATCTGCCCGTCACAAGTGAACTCAACTTCGGACCCTTTTATGTTGTTGTTCTGGAGCGCGTAGTCCACAATATCGCTATTCCATTCGAGCAGGTCTGTAGGAAGGCTGTCATCGTAATACTCGTAGTCTTCTACTGCTAGGACATGGCGGAACGCTTCTTCACTTAGCGGACGGCTGGAAACATGCTCGCCGTCGCTAACGGAAAGCCACGCCTGTTGAAAGTCGCCGTAGGCGCTACCCATGCCACTGTTTGCACCAGGGGAAAGCGCCGCCTGGCGCGTGATGCCGACCGTGATCGCTCCGCAGTCGTATGGGTAGAAGTAGATGCGCGTAATCACGTCGGCATCGACGTAAGCGGTTTCTGGGTGAAGTCTTCCATGGCGAGGCTTGAACGTTGGAAGTGTGATGATCTCGCGGATCTGCTCGTCCGTGATCCTGTTTGCTGCGTCTGGGCCTTGGAGGGTGTCGAGTAGCGTCTTTTCTTCTGTCATGCCAGTTTGGATGGCCTGGAGAAGATTGTCGGGGTTGTACATGAGGGTTCCTTTCAAGGGTTGTGTGGCGGCTACTGACTGTCAGTGCTGGTCGCTACGGTTCGAGGGTGAAGCGTTGTCCGTGCAGCATGAGCGCGTACTGTGCGAGTGTTCGCGCGGGCGTGTCGGCGGGGAGTAGGAGTGGTGGTTTGGCGATGGCAGTTTCGATGGTGGTTTCGGGGATGCCGAGTAGTGGGGCGTTGGTTCGGACCCAGGTGTGCCAGTGTGCCCACATGCGTTCGCATGACTGTGGTGATGGGGTGGTTTTCCCTTCCTCCCATAGTTCTGCGTCGCTTGTGGAGCCTGCGCCGGTGAGGTCGGCCCACACGGCCATGGGTGTGGCTGACGCTTCGCGTAGGGCTTTGATGACGGGACCGGGGAGGAGGCGCGCTTCGCGGACGGCTTGGAGGCGCAGTTCGTGTTCCTCGTGCGCAGCCTGGTGGGTGCGGGCGAATCCGTCGAAGATGACGCTGAGGGCCGCGAGCTTGTCGCCTTCCCGTTGAGCGGCTTCACGCACCCCGTACATGGCTCTGCGCCCGTCCACGGCCTCGATGTAGGCCAGGCATGAGGTGGCCTCGTCCTGCCCGAAGACCCTGCACGCCTCCTGCACGGCTTCATCACTGTCGGCGACGGTGATGAGGTGGATGCTCTCACGAGACGGCTTGCAAGGGAGCATTAGGAGGACTGATGGGCGCACGAGGCGCTTCTGGACGGCCACCTCCAGGTACTTTTCGGCGGCAACGACTTCGGGAGTTCTCTCGAAGCGTGGGGACTGTGCCCACTCCTCAAGGGTGTCGATGCAGTGGCGCGCGTGATCGTCGCAGGGGATGAAGTCCTGGAACCAGTACTCCAGAATCTCCCTCACGTCTCCTTCGCCGTTCACGTTGATGTGGTCGCCCGAGCTACGGTTCCACAGTTCGACGCAGAAGCTCCCGTTCGCCGCCTCCATGTCAGCCCTCCAGGCCGAGAGTCGGCGGGGTTAGGACGCTTACCTTGAGCGCGCGGTGACGCTTCTCGGTAGACGGGTGGATGGTGTGCGTGACGACGTGACTGACCGTGTAGGCCCCTGCCCCGTACACCTGCGTAATCGACACGTCCAACGTGCAGCCGGTAGACACGAGGATGCTTTGAGCGAGGCGCGCGAGAGGGCGCAGCATTTCCTTGCTCAGCGTATCGCTGGCGCTCACAGTCGCCCCCTTGGCGTTTCCGCTGGGGATGGTTGTTGTTCCAGCGACTCCCTTACTGCCGTTCATGATGATCTTCTTGAGGGCATTCACGAGGCAGATGTGCGCTTCATTCCGACACGGCGGCTCAGGCACGTTAATGGCATAGTCTGCGATCATCTTCCACGCAGCTTCCATCCCCGCTGCGGGGCCGGTGAGGCGCGCTTCGACGGCGATGTGGTACACGAGGGTTCCTTTCCTTGCGGCGGGCCGTCAGTCCTCGAGGCCAAGGCTGGGGATCTTGTGCGTTGTGGTGGTGACACCATGGCTGCGTGGTGTCCACTTGAAGGGGTCGATCTGGTAGGTGACAACCTCCGTGTAGACGTGGCGGTGCGTCTCGGGGGACTTGAAGACGGTCACGCACACCTTGACGATACGGGCGAGTTTCGCGTCCACGAAGTACTTCTTGAGGAGGTCGCCGATCACGTGCGCCTCTTCGATGCCGAAGGTGCCGTCTCGATGCGAGTAGGTCTCGTTTGCGGTCACGCAGAACTGCTTGTCCATCGTGCCGTCGGAGGCGGTGTAGATGCGTTCGCCGACGAGGATGATAGGGTAGCCGGGTCGCGCTTTTCGCGACTGGATGGCGAGTTCGTAGCCTGCCTGCTTGGCGGCTTCCGGGTTGGTGATTGCTCCGACGTGGGCTTCGACCTGTAGGCGGATCATGAGCGTTTCCTTTCGTTGGTTGGTTCAGTGCTCACTAGATGAGTGTCGCGTGTGGGTTGTGGCGGTTACTTGTTGCGGTGCAGGACGAGGACTGTCTTCGTCGGCCACGGCAGGCGGTCGATGTCGTAGAGGCGCTGGAAGTGCTCGAGGTAGCCTTCGTCCCACTCGTCGTACTCTTGCTCTAGCACGTACTCGTCCCACCTGTTGATAACCACGTTGAGCATGGAGCGCGTCCCACTGTAGGACTCTGTGGACTCTCGAGGGAGACTGTTGAGTCCCCACACGGAATGGAAGGCGATCTCGTAGAGGTTGGTGGGGTTCGCTTCAATCTTGAGGCTGTCCCAGTTGACGGAGTAGTCGTTTCCGCCCCTGAAATGGATGATCTTGTTGATCGTGAGTGCCCCAACCCAGGTGAGGACTTCGCGCATCGCGTCTACGGAAACGACATTGAGGGACTTCAAGTTGCTGAACTCCTCCACCTGGAACCTCGCCCCTGACCAGTCGCGGATGACGAGCACACCGCTAGGTGCAACTAGCTGTCGGATCAATTCAAGCTCCTTCAAGCTGTCTCCGTTGCGCTCTCCCAGGATCTCGTGCACGACGCTGGACAGGAACACCACGTCGTAGGTGCCCACACGCTCTTTGAGCTCTTCCTTCGTGCGGAAGGCAGCTCCAGCGTCCCGCATGGCGGTCTCAACTGTGGTGCTGATGTCGTGGCACTCGTACACGCCGCCAGCGGCTTCGACGCGCTCGCGGATACCGCCCTCGACGGGCATACTGCACCCGTAGTCGAGGACACGCGCCCCTGGCGTGACGTAAGGGGCTAAGGCCTCCCACTTCGCGTTGAGCGACGAGGCCATACGACGCACGTATTCAGGGCTCGTAGAGTCCACGTAGTTGTCCATAAGGGGTTCCTCCTTGTTAGTTCACAGGCCCTAGGTTTGTGTGCTGTGGCTGCGTTTATTTGCGTGTGGGTAAGCGTGCGTCCCGCCGATAATCGCGCAGCTAATGCTTGTTGATGGGTGGTACGTGTAGAGCGGTGCTGGCGATCATTCGTTGTGGCCCTAGTCGCGCGGCCATCCGAGTGAACCGTGAAATATTTTCTCAACGGTGTGACCAGTCAGGTAAGATTCGAGGAACTCACGAACGCCGATCCTCTTTCGGTCTTTTCCCATCCAGAATCCCTCAAGGTCGTTGGGAAGATATATCTCGTCGTTGCCATAGGAGTAAGTGTTGTCTCCGATTCGGATGGCGGTGCCTGCAACGAGAAAGTGCCCGTAACGTTCAGTGCCTTTGCCCACTGAGATAGGGGCTTCCCTTACTGCGCGGCAATCGTTGCAATAACAGGGTCGTGACATTGTTCTCTCCTAGTGTCGTTCGTTGAGTAGTGCTTGGGCGTGGGCCATGATGCGCACGAGCGCGTCGATGCGAGCTTCTGGTGTGGCGGTGGGAGTGCGCCAGGTGTTCCAGTCGTCGGCGCTGCCGTTGTCGGCGTTGTAGGCGTTGAGTGCTCGCGTGAGCGCCTGGTAATGGCCCTCTCCTGCGAGTGCGGTGGTTTCAGCGCGTAGGACGGTTGCTGCGGCTCCCAGGAGGATGATGAGGTCTGCGGGGGAACGCAGGGGATCGCCGTCGAGTTCCGCGTCCGCGTACACACTGAGGAGCGTCCGTTCAGCGTCGATGGCCGCGGGGGTGAGCGGGGCTCGGTCGTAGCGCCAGGCGATCTCCTGGTCGAGGAGCCCGGATCCGATGATGACGGTGTACGTCGGGGCTTCCTCGACTGCGGGGGTGTCAGTTGTTGTCAGCATGGTGCGCGTCATCTTCCTTGATGTAGTCCTGGGCGACGAAGGTGCCGATCAGGGCGGCGGCGGTGATTGTGAAGGCGATGCCCAGGCCGGAGTCCCATGCGCTGCCGTCGCCGGTGGCGGTCGTCCAGATGAGGACGTAAATGGTGAGGGCGAGTCCGGTGAGCGCGCCCGTGATAAAGGTGCAGGTCTGTGACTTCATTGTTGCTGGTTCCTTCTTTCTTTCTGGGGTTGGTTGGTAGTTTAGTCGGTTTTATTGCGCGCGCAAGCGTATTCAACCCGCATATTGGTTAAGTGGATCACATGAGGGGGTGAAAGGGAGGGCGCAAAAACAGGACCGGCCCAAACCCACACGGAGAGGTTCAGGCCGGTCCATAACCCAGAAAGCGGAAGGAACCCGAAGGCCACCGCCAGAACGATCATACAGGCAAAACGCCTACACAGTCCACTCAGGCCCCGCTTTCACTGAGGCTATCTGGCGTACACGCGCATACGCGCCCTGTCTTTCGCCACACAGGTGTCCATGAATGAAAGGACGCTCGCCTTCGAGCCGACGCGCATCCCCTCACATTGGCAGTACCACTCGTACTCGCGGCGTCCCGTGGTTTCACAGAAATAAGTGCTCAACCCAAGGACCGCACTACGCAAGTCGCCGTCCCCCAGGTCAATACTGTCCGTTCCTAGGGGCTGGTGTCGCCCGTCAAGAGAAAAAATGCCTCGTCCGTAGCAGTTTGTCGTGTACCTGACTTGTGTGGGGTCTGATTCAGTATGTGGCAGGTCTTCATTTTGAAAGTCCCAGCCCCAACACCAGTGCCCCGCTGGCATCTGGTGCGCATTCAGGCCTAGTGCCTGAGCGACAGTTTCACTGTCCACGAGATTGAACCACGTGGCGATTGCTTCGAGCTCACTCTTGTTGAAGTACATGGTCTTTTCCTTTTTGTTTCGAGGCCGGTTAGCCCTACAGGACTCCACCCTCGTAGAAGTAGGCCCTGTCATTGCCGAACCAGATGGAGTAGTCGATGTGGCTGGGGCGGCGCATCAGCTTCTCATCGCTCGCGTAGGCCCCTCGGATGGGGAGCGTGAACCAGGAGCCTCCGATGTCTCTTCGTGTTTCTGTTTGGAGTTCCTGGGCCCAGATCGTTTTGGTGGTCGCTCGGACGACTTCGTAGTACTTGTCGCCTGCTCGGAGAATGGTTCCGACGGGCATGACCTGGGCATCGGCGGCTGGGGTATTCATTGGAGTTTTCCTTTCTATTTCGAGGTCGGTTAGCTTTCCCAGACGAAACCCGTGTAGGGGTAGCATCTGTAAATGCCGATCTTGATGAAGCGGTCGGTGGCGGGGTTGTAGCGGTACCTCATCGGCTTATCGTGTACGTAGGCTCCTCGGATGGGAACAGTGGACCAAGAGCCGCTAGGGGTTCTTCCTGTTTTTTCTCGGAGTCCCTTGACCCAGACAGTCTGGGCTGTCGCTCGGACAACCTCGAAGAACAGGTGGTCGCTCGCGCAGAGGATGGTGCCGACGGGCATTGCCTGGGCGGCGGGGGTTGCGGTAGTCATTGGGGTTCCTTTCTATTCGGGCTTGTATGCGATGTCCCTGGTGGGGTGGAGACTCGTGTTCACGTCGGGGCGGATGTGTCCCGTATTGTCGATGCGGCGCATGATCGTGTCCCCGATGGTTGCACTCCTGCTGATTATCGGAGGCTTGGTTCCCGAGTGGGTGACTTTGAGTTCTTGGAGCCAGAGCGTCCTCTCGGTGCGATTCACGACCTTCCACGCGCGCTCTCGCGCTTGGGACCAGTAGATAGTTCCTACTGGCGGGAGAGTGAAACGGTCTCTCATGGACGACACTTTGTTACCTTCCTTCTTCGACTAGCTTGCTGGCCTGTAGATGTCGCGGTACAGATCCACGTACACGCCCTTACGGACGCACAGGCACGCATCTTGGAGGACTCGGCACTGACGTAGGGGGATGTCCGTGCGGGTCATGCCGAGTATCGGCTTTCCTTCGGTATTGGTGACGAGCTGGCGTAGCCACACGGTTTTTTCGGTGCGGCGTTCAACCTGCCAATACTCGTTATCACGGAGGGCGGCGCGCCAGCCGTGGTGGCGTAGTTGGTAGATGGTTCCGACTGGCGGTGCAACGAGCTCGCGTTTTGTCATGGTTCTGTTCCTTTCTTCCGTGGGTAATCGGATGCTATCCGTGTTCTCTGCGTTTGGATGTAGGCGCGCCGACATGGCGGACGGTTACCGCTTCATGCAACGTTCGTTTGATGGTGGTATTCGATAGTTGCGACCGTTCGCGTGTGCTCGTCGTGCTCGATCACGATTCGCGTGGGGAGAGGTGTGTCGCGAAGGTGGCGGCGCTTTTCTCCTGGTAGCGGGTTTTTAACGAGATACCGCACCTGTGCAGGCTCGAGGATGCGTCGGGTCTTCTGATGTTGCCTGCGCGACCAGGAACCGGACTCGGTACGGTGTTCGATCCAGCTTGTGTACGTTGCGCCGATGACAGCGCTGAGGGCTTCGTCAATGCTCATCATGTGCGGCTTTTTCCTTTCATGCGGCGTTCGATCTCCTGGAAGATCTTGGCTGTGCCCTTGGGGGCTCGCTCGTAGGTTTCGCTGATGTGGATGTTGGTGCCGTCGGCTCGTTTGCGTAGGCCGCTCTGCGTGTATATCCAGGGTCCGCGAACGAGCGCGTACTCGGTGACAGTCCTGTAGTGTCGCTTGTCGATCCAGTGCGTGTAGGTGACGCGGGCCTTGCGTGGGGCGGCGATTTTCGCTGCCTGGGCTTTCTGCTGGCGTTGCAGCCAGTGCAGGTAGAGGTCATGCACATCCTCGGGTGTGTCACTGTCTGAGCCGAGTCTTGGTCGGAAGAACTCGGTCCTGTTGTAGAGCTTCGACGTGTGATGCCACTCCTCCGGGTAGAGGAAGTACTCGCGTAGGAACTCGAGCGGGTAGCCGTCGAGCTGTAGGTACGCTCGAGCGTTCGCGGGGAGCGCGTTCAGGATGTCGGCTTTGCTCCACTTGGACCTGGGGCGTAGGCCGCGGTCGTATGCGTCGATGGCATTGTTGCTCATCGAGAAGTCGTCAGCGTAACCGGCCATGAGTCACCACGCTCCCGCGCTGTAGCCCATGGAGGTGAACGACGCGGGCGGGACAGGGAGGCCGTCGATGCAGGCCTGGCACATGAGTTGCCCACCTCGTTCGAGGACGATCTTGTAGGCGTTCACGGCGGTCGTCCTGAACGTGTGGGCGTTGATGCACCACCAGGTGTAGGTCTTGGTGGGGTCGCACTCGAGGATGGGTTTGTCCTCGCGCCAGTATGGCAGGAGCGCGCTTGCGTCCACGTAGGGGATCTCGGTGTTGTCGGCGTTGTTGCTCATAGTGGGTACCTGTTTCCGTATTGGCCGTTGACGGCCAGGTCGAGGCCGTCCTTGAGGATGCGTTCTGCGTAGTACGTGGGGTGACCGCGCTCACCTGTGTACGTGGGGCAGGCTCCGCTGCCTTTGGGGCCGACCGTGATGAGGGCGCTCGAGCGGGCCCTGCTGGGTAGGTAGAGGCCCCTGGGGGTGGCGCGGGGGCGGGGGCGTTTCCCGGAGTGGCTGAGCCAGGCTGAGGTGTCGTCGTAGCCTAGCTGGAGCTGGTGGTAGTCGCGGATCTGGGAGATGAGGAGAGCTGTGAGAGACACGTTCTCCGTGAGGAGTGTGCGCAGGCGCGAAGTGGAGAGCGCGTTGGGGGAGACGAGGGTTGCGTTGTTCGCCTGAGCGTCGATGCCGCCCGCCCATCTGAACGGTTCATACTCCGCCTGGTAGTTGGCGATTATGTTGACTGCCTTGATGATCTTGGGAGTGTCGGGGGCGTGGACGATGGAGCCGTCGAGGTCAACCATGAGCGCGTCAGGGCTTCCCTTTTCGATGAGGTAGACAGCATCCGGGTACAGGAAGTCCATGCGGTACTCGTACTGTTTGCCGGGTTTGATGTAGTTGGCGAGGAGGGCAGTGAGGCCGAGCTCGCGTGGGGTGCCGATCTGGAAGATGTTTGTCCACGTCAGGATGAAGTTGCGGGATGTATCTAGGATGCGGACGACGGTTTCAGGTTGCCCGTCGTGGCCAGCCCACCGGATGCCGGCACGCTGGGGGTGATGGCTGTAGCCTCGTTGCATGTTGCCGTTGAGGAGGTCTTCGAGGGGGCGGTGATTGTGGGGGATGTGATCGTGGTACACGGTGGGGCCTTTCAGGCGTAGTGGGAGATTCCGACGGATCCGATCTGAACGCCGTTACGGTCGCGGATGGGTTCGCCGGGGACTCGGATGTCCGGGCGGTGGTAGATCTTGAGGGCTTCGGCGGCGACGCGGGACACGATGATGAACATGCCGTGGATCGGATCGGGCAAGCCGATGCACTGGTCTGGGTGAGTGATGTTCAGTGTCTCGGGGATGCCGGGGAAAGTCTCGGGTAGTGGCTGGTATTCGTCGGGGACTCGGACGACGGTACCTGATAGCGGGATGACACACAGGGGTGCCTGCTTGTCGTACCCGTACATGGTGAGCGCGTGCGGAGTGCCGTTGATGTAGACGACACCGTTATCGGCGGCGATACCTACGAGGGGGCCGACGCTCGTGTTGATTGTGACGTTGCGCAGCATGTGGATGTGTCCTTTCTGACTGGCTTACTTGTGGAGCGTCGTAAACCAGGTGGTTTGGCCATTTAGGAGCGGCTTCGCCTGTGTCGCGTCGAGAACAGCGACGGGTGGGGGCGTGCGGTTGGGGCCGGGGCTGCTGGCGGTTGCTGCTGCCCATGCTGCTTGGTAGTTGTCGTCAGGCTGGGCGGGGGTGCGGTAGCCGGCGACGTAGAGTGTCGGTGTGGCGTTGAGGGTGGCGAGGTCAAACATGGATGCGACGGGGGTGGTGGGGGTCTGGTTCCACGGGTAGACGAGCGCGGCGATGTCCCACCCGTCGGGGAGGTTGCGGACCTGGAGGTGGTTGTCTGCGTCGAGGCTGCGGAACATGGCCTCCCATGTGGCCATGGAGGCGTTGGCGGTGACCATGTTCGTCACGTTGTCTGCGTCTGGGGTTCCGGCGTTCATGTGGGCGACGTAGAGGACGGGTGTTGCGCCGTCGGAGAGGAACACGTACCCGTCGAGGCTGGTGGGGCAGTCGTTGGGGGTGTCGGTGAGTGTGGGGGCGTAGGCGACGGGGTAGATGCCTGTCTTGAGGTACTGGTAGCGGCTGGTGAGCGCGTCTTGGACCTGTGTGCGTTGGGAGAGGCATGTGTCGTGGTAGGTGACGTTGCTGGTGTTCCAGGCTGCGCCGTCGGGGAGTGACGGGAATAGCGTCCATGCGGTCTCGTCGCCGTTGGCTGGCTTGTCGGTGCGGGTCTTGTCGAGGCCTCGTTCTGACCTGCGGGTGATGTCTTCGACGTGGGATTGGGCTTCCTGGTATGCGTCGCGCTCAGGGTTGAATGCTCCGGCTAGGTGCATCACGATAGCAACGATGACGATGACGAGGAGGATGAGAGCTGCGGGGATCGTGAACACGGCGGTTGTGCGGGCTTTCTCCTGTCCTTCTTCGCTCTCGTAGTCCCAGGAGTCGATGGCGGCTTCTGCGCGCTTGTAGGGGCTGCGGGGGAGTCTCATTGCGCGTCTCCTACCGTCTCGTACTGAGCGTTGTACTCGTCTGTGGTCATGACTTCCCAGTCGCCCCACCCGTGGGGGCCTTCGACGATCACGGTGCCGGGGCGTGCGACGAGGCCCGTGTTGTGTCCGAGGGATAGGTAGTAGCCATGCTGGTCGCGGTTCAGGGTGAACGACTGGTAGTACTTCTCTGCGAGTTCTTCGATGGATGCTTCGGTGACGAAGAAGGCCGTATAGTCGGCATCTTCACGTCGAACTGCGTTCACTACGTGGACCGCAGACTTGGCGGCTTGCGGGTTGGCGACGGTGAGGAGCACGTCGGCGTGGCATGGCTTGTTGCTTGGGCACCAGCACATGAGGTCGTGTCCGGCGAGGTGCTTGCGGGCATGGCGTGCGACTGCCTGCCCGTCTGGGGTGGAGCGCAGCCATTTGGTGAACAGGGCGACTGCCTCCTCGTGGGTGGCGACGATCCCCGGCTGTGGTGCTGCTGCGGGGTCTACCTTCCACGGGTTGCCGTAGATACTTCCCCTACCGACGTAGACGGCCCCGGCGGGGGCTTTCCATCCGCGAGTGCGTTGACGTTGAATGCGCTTAGGGCTCATAGTGTGTCTCTTTCTGTGGGAGCGTTGACGGCTCCCAGGTAGCGGGTGATGATTCCTCGATGTTGAGGATGCCTCGTGATGAACTTCCAGAGGTTGCTCGCTGCCGTTGGGTGGATGGAGGCGTTCTCGATCATGACGGTCAGGTTCACGCCTTCGCGTTCGTACCGCTCGGTGAGGGCCTGTATCTCTTGCCTGAGTTCCGCATCTTCGTCGTAGATGCCGAAGTGCTGATCGGGCTTGTATGCCTCGGGAGCGCGGTTGATGAGCTCGTGTTCCGTGAGCCCGTATGCGGTAACAGCGAGGGGACTACCGTCGCTGGCGTGATCGGCTAGGAGGGGGATGTCGCGCTGCCACATGCTGCGCTGCCTGTGTCCAGCGTTGACTGCGACGGTACGCGAGTAGGCTGCGGCGTTGAGCTTCACTGCCTTGTCGGGGTTGGCGAGGAAGCTGGTGATGATCTCGACGGTTGGAACGTCAACATGCTTGGCGATGGTGTCGATGTTGGCGAAGATGCCCCAGACCTGGTGATGGCTGGGGCGACGCACGCGGGGGAAGTACTTCACGCTGCCTTCTTTGCGACTTGCTTAAGGCGTTGTTCGCGCAGGAAGTCCTTGAGCTTGGCCAAGTCGTAGTACGTGGCGGTCTCTGTCTGCTTCATGAGCCCTCTCCCATCTTCTTCGTAGTGGCCTCTACCGCAACGACTGTGGGGCGCGCGCACGCAGCGAGGATGAATAGGTTCACGCCGGGAACAACCACTAGGAGCGATGGTGTCCAGTGGTAGCCCGCATCAACGAGCCTGCGGCTTGTGGCGGCGAGGAACGGGAACGTCTGGATGATGAGCCAGACCGAGAACCCGAGAATGATGGGGATCGCTCGAGCGATGGCCTCGTGCCGGTTATGGAAGAAGTCGCCGCGGGTGGTAGCGACGTAGATGAGGCCGGTTGTCCACCACCACCACACGATCAGGGTTGTGGCGGCGTAGAAGCCTGCGGTGGGCCAGTAGTCGCGTCGGCTCATGGGCGTAGCAAAATCAAGAGCTTGCGTGTAGAAGTTCTTGACGATGGAGCCAGCGCGTTTGAGGGCTGGGGGAATGGGGATGTCGGTGATCTGAACGTCTGGGTCGAGGTCTGGGTGTTTTGTCATGGGTGTGGTCTTTCTGTGTTGTCTGGCTGGTCGGGCATGATGCTGACGTACTCTTCGGGTTCGCGTGGCGCGTTGAGAAGTGCCTTGGCTTTCGGGTTTGCTCTGATCGCCACTTCGACGACGGGCTGAGGGAGACGGTCAATGCCTTGCCACATGAGGGGCCGGATCAGGTTCCGGTACTTCTCAGGCTGATGACCTTCCCAGAGGATGCGCGCGATGATGGGTGAACGCACCTGGAAGATGACCGGGTACTGGACTTTCTTCGCGAGCGCCGGGAGCGCGAGATTAAGTTTCGCGAGGAGTTCCCCGGTGCGGCTGACGTTCTCCGCGTCGGACGGGCGGTATGTGCGCCACCAGACGGGTTCCTTAACGCCCTTGATGAACAGGGCGACGCACGTGTGCCCGGCGGCGTTCGTGTAGACGCTGATGAGGTTGCGGGGGGTCTTGCGGGGCGTGGTCACTTCTTCTCCAGTTGCTTCCAGGTTGTCGTGAGGTCTTCCTCGAACTCGAGGAGGGTTTCGTACACGCGGCCAGCGTGTAGGGATACCGTGTCGTTGGGGATCGCGAGGCGGGCCTGCACGTAGGGCACGCCGCCGTCCTTGATGGGCTTGTAGGCTCGCTCGAGTGGCGCATCGTCGGCGTATAGAGCGTCAGCTTCATCTTGGCCCACGTGGGGGAGATGCGGGAGGGCAACAAACTCAGCCGGTGTCAGGTCCGCGAGCGCGACTGCTTCGCTGATGTCGTCCGCGAGCGCAGGGTCCGCGCCTTCGTAGAGAGGTTCCCCTGGCTGCACTGTGAGGATCGAGAGCGGGTTGCGAGTGCCTGTCTGTTCGACGTACTTGTGCACATCGTCAGGGCTGACGGTCGCCACTCCGATCCCCTGAATGGCGCGGTAGGCGTAGTCCTCGATCTTTGCGGGGCAGCGCGGGTTTACGCAGGTGATCGCTGCGAGGTCGATCCTGGATGCGAGGGGCCACTCGCATCGTGGACACTGCGCGGGGAGGGCTGATGCGAGCTTGGGGGCTACAGCGTGTAGGCGTTTGGCGACCTCGGTGATGAGGGGCACCGGCTCACTCCTTCCTGTGAGTCGTTTCGTTACCCTCATAGTTTATCGCATTTTGGGGCAAAACCACGGGAAATAGCCCATTGTGAGCATGTTTCGGGGCATGGGAAACCCCCTGCCGTTCCCAAAGCGAGATGCGGCAGGGGGTGGTGGGGTCAGAGCCAGGACGTTGGTAGGCCTCGCTTGGCGAGCTCGTACTTGATGCGGTCGGCGACTTCGCGCGCAAGGGCGAGGCGCGGGTTGTCGGCTCCGTAGCGTTCTTCGATGTCCTTGAGGCGGTCCTCCATGCGCATGGGCGCGCCGGTCGGTGAGGTTGTCATGTCGGCGGCGTTGATAATCAGGAGCTCATCATCCATGTAGCCGACGGTGGGGTCTCCGTGATCGTAGACGGCATCTGCTGCGACTCCCAGGCCGATGAGGACCCTGCCGCCTGCGTGAGCGTGGTCGTCAGGGTCGAAGGCGTATCCAACGTCGTGTAGGAGCCCAAAGATGTAGATCTCGCGCGCCCGATCCTCGGTCTTCCCGAAGACGGTCTTGGCGATCTCGTAGGCGCGGTTCGCGGTGGCGTTCATGTGGGCGAGGCGGCTGGGAGTAAGGGGTGTGAGGGTGGTGGTCATGCGCGGGTTCCTTTCGGGGTGATGTGGGCGCGGATTTGGTCGAGGCTGACGGGCTGGTAGGCCCATGCGTCTACTCCGACGTTGATGTCGAAGGTGCCCCATTCGGGGCGGGTGGGTGTTTGGTCGTGGGTGTGTCCGTAGAGGAGGATGTGGGTCGCGTCGCGGGTGAGTGAGTTGCTGTAGAGGACTTTCGGGTCGAAGGCGTTGGATGAACACCCGGCGGGTACGCCTGTGTGGGCGACCATGTTGGCAACCTGCCTGGACGGGTAATGCGACAGGATGAGCATCGGCATGTCGGCGACCTGGAGGACCATCGAGTCGGTGATCGTCGAGAACACTTCCGCGAGGTGCAGTGTCGCCCACCTGGCCTTCGGATCATGGTTGCCGCGGACGAGGTGCATGTGCTTGTAACCGACACGCTTGGACACTGGGGCCAGGAGTGCGACGGCATGGTCGATGTCGCGTTTCCTACCGAGCGAGAGGTCACCGAGGATGTAGAGGTCATCCCCGGATTGGAGGCAGCGTAGGAGGTTGCTGACGATCAACTGGTCGTGCTGTTCGACGCTGCGCGCCCCACGATGCACAAGGGCGACGCTCTCGTGGCCAAGGTGTAGGTCGCTAGTGAACCAGTGCGTCATGGGCGAGCGCCTTTCATGCTTTCGTATGCGGCGACGATACTGTCACGTAGGGCGGCGTAGAAGTCTCGGTTGATGGGGTGGTAGACCTCGTAGCGTCGCCCTTTGGAGACGTTGTACTGCGAGGGCATTCGGAGACTGTAGGTCGAGTCTGGTTCTCTGATGAGGCGCATGTCTGTGATGACGAGGAAGTCGCCGATATAGGCGGCTGCTTCGCAGAGGAACCCGCGTGTTGTTTCGTCGGGGATGTGGGTGATCTTCACGCGCGTGATTTCCGGTGTCATAGGTAGAGCCGTCCTTGTCTGCTGACGATGTTGCCGACGCGGATCTGCTTTTCGACGGCGGCGCGTGGGAAGTATCGGATGGTGTCCTCGAAGGTTGCGCCGGGGTGGGCGCGTAGGAACTCGCTGATGGTGGCGGGCGCTTCGTACACGGAGTCCGTGACGGCCCCTGTAGGCGCGTGTGCGGCACGAACAGGCTTCGACACTACCGCTGGGCCTTTGGCGCGCCCTGCGGGACTCTGTGAGGCTTGCTGAGTGCGACGGCGGCGCTCACCATCAGCATCACGACGAGAATCCTTGCTGCTCGTCGCCTTGGTCTGTGTGACACGGCTGCGGGTGGCCTTCCGGTCGGGAGCACTTGGCGCTGGCCGTTGATGGTTAGGATCAGCACTCATGGCCTCCAGTTCAGAGTCGGGGAAGCTACTGACCAGAGCCGTGAGAGCATCGCCAGTCAGGGGCGCTTCGCCTTGGATCCGTCGTAGCGGCTCGATGTACTCCGAGCGGGTGGCCGGAGTGATGGGGCGGGGGTGGGAGAGGAACGCAAAGCCTTGCTCTCGTTCTGTCTGCTCGAACTCGTCGAACATCTCCTGCATGAGGGCTTCGTAGTCGCCGGTGCCGATCACCCGGTTCTGGTGGTAGGTGGTTTGAGCGGCTTGGAGCTGCTGTGCGACTTCGGGGTCGATGTCCAGGATCATGATTCGTGTCTCCTAGAAGGTGTCCCAGAAGGACTCGCGGTCGAGGTTGGCGCTTTCCTCACTGCTCAGTGCTGGCGGTTCCGGCTCGTCGCCCGTGTCGTCACCCTGGAATGCCGACTGGAATGGATCGTCACCCGCCGGAGTCTCCTCGCGTGCGGGAACCATGTCGGTGTCGTCCTGGTCGCCGAAGGGGAAGAAAGCGTCGGTCTCTGCCGGGGCGGGCGTTGAGGGCGAGCTGTCTGCGTGCGCAGCGCCGATCCGGTCGAACATGGCCTTAGTGCTACTGCGCTTCCTACCAGAAGGACGCGGGGCTGCTGGAGCTGGCCTCGGCTCGGGAGCCGGGGGTTCGGCCTCCTCGTTAACGGGGTCGAGCTTGTCCCAGTAGTGGCCGATGTAGGACTCGAGGCGTTCCATGCCCTTCGTGTCGGGGGCGAGGACCGCTGCTCGCAGGTACGTGGGCGCGCCGTCGTTGATGTCGGCGATGCGCACTGCCACATCACCAGCGTTGGAGAGCTTGTACGGGAACTCGCTGGCTGAGTTCAGGCCGAGGTTTTCGGCGGCGCTCGCGTCGCTGGCTGACTTCGCAGTGATGCGCACGGAGATCAGCTCGGACACGCTCTTGGGGATCACGTCGTTCTTCACTCGGTGGGGGATGAAGATGGCGCGCATACCCAGGGCCGGGAACTCGGACACGAACCGCTCGATGAGCTCACGATATTCGCGAGCGTCTTCCTTGCCCATGGCGTTGGCGAGGGACATCATCTCATCGAGGACGACATACAGGAACGGGAAGGTAACTTCGGGGTGGTCACGTCGGAACTCGAGGACGTTGACGTACCCGTACTGCTGCATGATGTTCTTGCGGCGTGGGGCTTCGGTGTTGACGAGATAGCGGAGCATGTCGATCACCGAGTCCACGGTGTACTCCTTACGACGCACGTGCGGCAGGTCGTAATTGGCGTACTCGCTGATCTGGTTCTTCGGGTCGCCGATGTAGAGGTGCAGGTCGTTGGGGCTCATGTACGCGCACATCTGGTTGAGGATGAGCTTGACGATCCAGGACTTGCCGCTTCGGGGCTCGCCGGAGACGACGATGGCGGGGGCTTTGAGGAGGTCCACGGCCTTGACACTGCCGTCGCCGGTTGTTCCGATAACGACGGGCATCTCGGTCTTGGGGTTGCGCACGAACTTCTGCGTGTCGGGGGATGCAGCATACATGTCGGCGAGGGAGATCATGTCGATCTTGGCTCCCTTGTAGATGCTGATGAACGCGCGAGAGCCGGACTCGGCGCTTGTGGCGTATGCGTTGGGGTATTCGAGGTTGCCGTTGTCGTCGTACTTGTAGATGTTGACGACTTCATCGGCGATTGCCTGGGTCTTCATGCGTGGGGTGCGGCTGATCGTCAGCTTGAACATGAAGGGGTTCTCGGAGGCATCCTTGAGGTCGGGGAGGAGATCTTCGCGCGTGCCTACCTGCTTGGCTGCGTCGCGGATCAGTTCAGCCCAGATCGCCCATTCCTTGCTGCCTTTACGGAGGTTGCGCATGTCTGCGAACTTGGGGCTGATGGACGGTAGGCCCTTCGTCAGGGTCTCGTAGATGAACTGGCGAGTCTGGGTGCCCTTCTGCATGTTCAGGTTCTCGAGGTCGGACTCGAGGGAGTCGTAGTCCACGTCCTCGGCGGGTTCCTCGTCGGGGATGAGGTCGTTCCAGTCCCAGCTGTCCGATTCCTGTTCAGGCTCAGGCTCGGGGGTGGGGGCGCTCGCGGGTTCCGGCTCGTCGAACACGGGGAGGGGCTGCGGCTCGATGACGGGGGCGGGTTCCGGCTCGGGGGCGGGGCGGCGCAGTTGCTCGCGCACGTCGTCTTTCTGGTCGATGATGTAGCCGCCGGCGAAGGTTGCGATGCCGATGAGGGCGGAGACGGCTGCGCCGACGAAGATGTAGTAGCCGACTGCGAGCGCTGGGAGGAAGTTCGATAGTAGCCACATGCCCGCGCCCACTACTGAGATAACGCCGCTGGTCTTCATGGTGGCTGCACCCATGCCGCTCACGGATGCTGCTGTGTGGGTCTTCGCTGCGACCACAGCGGCTTTTGTAAACTCGTAGGAGTTGCGCCCGGCTTTCGACGCTGCCTGATGTGCGGCCTGGCTGATCGCCTCGGATGCTGTCTGCGGCTGCTGCCCTGACTGGCCGAAGGCTGCGGGCGGCGGGCCCTGCTGTCCGAAGGATGGAGAGAACGGGTCAGCGGACGGGCCGCCAAACGGCGACGGAGAGGGCGCGCCGAAACCGGATCGGGAGGAACCGAAGGGGTCATTGCCGCCGCCACCGAAGGGGCTGTCGAACGAGGATGAGCGCGACGGGCCACCGAAGGGATCGTCGAAGGAACTGCTGGACGGGCCGGAGTCCATGCCCCAGATAGACTCGTCACCCATGCCGGGCGCGAACTCGGGTTCCTGGTTGCGGGCGTTGAAACGTGCGAGCGCGTCGTCGCCGTTGGTGGGGAGGGCCATAACCGTTTAGGCCTTTCTGTGAGGTTACCGGACAGTGATGAGAGCAATGACGAGGGCGACGGCTGCGACGATGCAGGAGATCGCATGGAAGCCATTACGGTACTTCTCGTCGAGGTCTTTGAGGGAGTGGACTCCGACGTTAGTGAGGATCAACAACATGGTGAGGATTGACCAGATCATCGGTTCGCGTCCTTGTACTGCTCGCGGATGTAGGTTGCCACGTCAACGCCGTCAGTGTTGCGCAGGAGGTTGTCCAGATCCTTGTCGATGGACACGAGCCACCCACTGTTCTGCGCGGGGTAGCGCTGGACGGTGAGGTCGAACGTCACGTCACGCATGGGAGCGTCACCTTCTTGCGGGCCAGTGGTTTGGAGGTGATCGACGGCCTGCTGGTAGGCGTTCGTGATGTACGTGTAGACATACTGGTCGCCCTTGCTCGTGTCGGCCTCACCCTTGTTGTAGTCGCGGAGATTCTGGAAGATCGTGTCGCGGTCCTTGTTCCAGAAGGTCTTGTTGGTGAAGTCGAGCATCTTGGCGCGCACCGTGTAGACCTGCTTGTCGGTGGAGAAGTTCGCGCCGCGGGTGACGGATTGGACCTGTAGGGACAGGAGACCGAGGCGGTAGCGGTCGCGCTGGTACTGGTCCTTGTAGTCGGTGCTCGAGGCGGTGTCGGTGTCGAAGAAGTCCGCGTAGGTCGTCGTGACGGAGGATCGACGCGAGTTCGCTTCGGCGGTGGTGAAGTCCAGGGTATTCAGGGCACGCAGGTAGGCGTAGGTCACCTCATCGGGCGGGGTGTCGGGATTGCCGAGGGAGAGGAGGGTGCCGTCCACATCCCAGATAAACCCGGACTTCGGGGTGCCGTACTTCTCGCGCAGGGTGGGCTGCTGGTTCATGAGGAGCTGGTCAACACCGTCAGGGCCCGCAGACTCGGACGCGGATGGTGTCGAGCCAGACTGAGCGAGGGCGCGGACTCTCTCTTCATTCGCGCGCGCTGAGGACGCTGAGTGCGAGAACCAGTAGACCACGCCGATGACGACGACGAGGACCACGGGGAGAATGATCTTCCACTTGGTGCGCACGAACTTGATGACGCGCTCGGAAGCGGTGAGGTCTTCCTCCTCGTCACGCATGTTGTCGGCCACTGCGGGCTGCTGCGGGCGTGGCGCGGGACGGGGGGCTGGCGTAGGGGCCTGCTGGCGCTGTGGGGGGCGCTGCTGACCGGAGGGGGAGGCCGTAACCTTCATTTTGACTCCCTAGTGTGTCTAGCTGGTTAGTTGAGGGCTGAAAAGTCCCAGCCGTCCGAAGCGGGTGCCGCTTCTGTCGGCGGCTCGACGGCGGCCTCCTGTGCGCGTCGTGAGCGTCGGCGTAGCGGTGGCCCCGCTTGGAGGAGACTGTCGATCTCGCGTTGGAGGTCGTCGGGATCCTGGAACGCTGTTGCGCCACTCGAGGCCTCCTCAATGGCGGTGTCCTCGACCGCTTCGACAGAGCCGGTCTTAAACAGCTCGGACTGTGCAATACCGTCGGGGAGTACCACCTTCCCCAGGGTAACCTCTCCAGTGGACAGCTTGATAACAAACGCGCGTTTATAGGGCGATTCTGCGCCATCTTCGGATGTTTTACTGGTCGCTGTGGCGAGCATGGTGAGTTCATCCTTGAGGTAGCCGATGCTGAGCTTGTCGGCGATTTCGTTGCGGACGTTCGCGTCACGGATCGCGCCGATAGCGACCGACTGGACGTTCTCGAAGATCTTGAGCTTCGACCCTGCATCCATGAACATCGAGGGCTGGTTGCTGATGATGAGGTTGATGTCGCCCATCTTGCGGCCACCCGTGATAGCGGTACCGAGGATACCGGCAGCGCTGGGGAACTCGGCCCAACGCTGGAGCTCTTCCCACACGGTGACGTTGAACTTACCCTCGCGCTTGCAGGTCAGGGAACGCACGTGGTGGATCGACGCTGCGGACAGCTGAGAGAGCTGGAGCTGCACCTCGTCCACCATGACGGTGGCCTTCGACTTCATGCCGAAGGAGCACAGGACGACGCGGGCGTTGGCTACGTCTTCGGTGGAGACTCGGTTGGAGAAGACGCTGGCGCGGGAGCCGTCGGGCTCGAAGTACTCGGCGAGCTGGGCGCGCACGAACGTAAGGGACTTGATGTAGTCCTCGTCGCTGGCGCGGTAGTCTCCCATGGCGGCTCCGGTGCGGAGTGCTTCATGGCCATCTTTGATGACCTGGTAGACGTGGTAGAGGGTGAGGCCCTTGCTGTTCTTCCAGGTGCGCGCGTCGTCGCCGAGCACGCCCGCGTCGCGGTAGACGACACTAATTGCGTTCTTGAGGATGCTTTCGGCCCACTGGTAGGTGTGGAGGTGGGAGCCCATGAGGGCGCTGAGGTAGGAGAGCGTGTAGTTCACGCCCAGGCCGTAGGTGCCGTTCTCAGCGTCGATTGCGAGGTCGCCGGAGGTCATGATCTCAACGGGGTCGAAGTAGCTGCCCTGGCCTTCGGCCATGTTGAGGATGAGGCAGGAGTCGTGGTTGGCGTAGAAGCTGACGAGCGGCGTGTACTCGTCGCCTTCCACGTCGTTGATGGTGAGTCGGACGCGGGAGTACTTCATGAGTTCGTTGAGGAGGTTCTTCACGAAGAAGGACTTGCCGCCACCTGTTTCGGCGATGACGACGAAGTTTTCCGCGTCCACGTCGTTCGCTCGGAACTTGTAGAGGATTGGGTAGCCGGAGTTCACGTCGCGGGCGATGTAGGAGCCGTGTGTGCCGATGCGGCCCTGGTCGTAGCCGGTGAAGCGGGCGATGATCTCGTCTGAGAGCACGTTCTTTCCGACGCGACCGAAGGACTTGCGGCTGTGGTCCATGCTGAACGGGGAGAACGCAGCGGTGAAGTCAGCGAGGTGCTGGACGACACGGTTGACGGTGATGCCTCTGTCGGTGCAGAACTGCTCGATCTTCTCGAGTGATTCGTCGAAGTCTTCACCACGGATGCCCATGACGATTGCGTGGCATCGGTACTCGAAGAACTCAAGCTGTCGCTCGGTGCTGGTTGCGTTGGAGAGGTAAACAACGCTTTCTTCGCGCCACTGGTCGCGTGCGAGGTCGGTGCGGTTCTTCTGGTACTCGAAGGCGTTGTCACCGATGCTCTTGTTTTCCTCAGCGGTGTTCTGGTAATTGCGTAGGAGTGCCTTGAGTTTGGGGTCTTCCCAGTTGATCCTAGTGGGGATGCTGTAGTCCGTGAAGAACATGCGCATCGTGGGGTGGAGGCGCTTGCGCATCTCGGCGCGGAACCGCATGGGGAACGTGGTGCTGTAGCCGTCGAAGGACAGGAATACGACGAGGTTGTCCTTGCCGGAGAAAGAGGCTCGGTTGTTCGTGTAGAGGTTGTAGTCGCGCTCGGGGAATGTGCGAGAGTCCCGCATCTGGGTGTTCGTCGTGAACACGTCGGCCCACACGTGGTACCAGGCGATGCGGTTCATCAGATCCCAGCGTCCCACTTTCTTGGGTCGTCCGGGTTCGTGGATGCGACCTCCGAAAAGGAGACGCACGAGCGGGTTGGTCTTCTTCGTTTTCGTTGCTGCCATGGTTGTGTCCTTATGAGCGGGCGGCTAGGCTACCGAAGCCCTTCATGAGGTCTTCGTACTGGCTGGTCAGCTGAGCGTAGGAGCTGACGCGACGGTTGGCGTTTTCTGGGTACTGGGTGAACATGGGCACGTAGGTGAGGGTATCCGCGTAGAGGGTGTGCGAGGTGATGAGTCGTCCCCGTGGGAAGTTGGTGTAGCCCGCGACGGAGCTGAGGCCGTTCGCTGCGTACACCGTCCGCGACGCGGAGCCGGTCACCATGTGCGAGTGACTGTGGACTGTGCGGTCCACGCAGATGACGGCGTTGTAGTTGTTGTCCTGGATGAGCTTGTCGTGCAGAAGCGCTGCGGTGGGTCTGCTCGTGAAGACCACGGGGGCGTGCAGCGCAGGGTCGTCGCTGGACATGGAGTCGTCAACCCAGGGGAACTCTCGATAGTGAATGCGGGTCACTGCGGAGGGGGACTCGATGAAGATGAGGCGGGGCCGCATGTTGAGGCGGTCTTGGAGGTAGTCGCGGAACCCGAGCATGAAGCTGGTCAGGTACTTCATGTGACCGAGGTCTTTGACCCTGTAGATGGGCTTGTTGCCCTGATAATCCACCGGCGGAAAGTTCGTGATGCGCGGGCCACCGTTTCCGCTCGTGTGAGCGCTCTGGAGCTGAGCGCGAGCGGCCTTGAGCGTTGCCTCGGACCTGCGCGCGTGCTCTTTCAGGGTGGCGAGACTGTCGTTCATGTCGCTGAGGATCCCGACGGACACCTCTGCTTGCTCACGGCGCTCTTCCTCGGAGCGCTCGTATGCGGCAATGACGTTGGATGATGACTCCGCAATGAGCGCAAGGGCTGCGCTCGGCAGAGTCTTCCCCTCGCGGACTGATTCGCGGAAGGCGCGCAGGATGTCCTTGTCGCCGGATACGTCGTCGGCGAGTACGAGGTCGGTTCCCGCTGCCAGGATCCCCTCAAGGAGGTCTGGACTTTCGAGGAGGTAGGAGTCCGTGTAGATCGCGCCGTTCAGGCCGGTGATGGCCATGGCGAGTGCCGTGTCTGGCTCGTCATTGACGTAGATGAGCTGAGCGTCTTGCAGTCGCGGGTCTTTGAGGGCAGCGATTGCTTCGGGCGCTTCTTCTTCCGTGTCGTGGATGACGACAGCTTCGACGGTCAGCGCGCTCGGCGCTGTCGCGAGGAAGTCTCTGACGGATGCGGCGATGAGCCAGTCAGGGAACCTGTCTGGCTGGATCGTCGTGGAGATGAGGGCTTTCATCGCTGCGGTCCTGTGAGGGCTTCGATCTGTCGGATGAACGGGTCGCGGTCCCACACGATGCGGGGGGCGACGCTGGCGAGGAAGTTGAGGGTGCTCGGGTTCGCGCCGCCGGGGTGCAGCCATGCTGTCTCGGAGAGTAGGCGGCAGAGCTTGTTGCTGATCTGGTCGGAGTCGTAGATCGTGTTCAGGAGGGTTGCGAACCCTTCAGGTGACCCTTGGGGGGCAAGGAAGTGCGTCTGGGTGGGGTGCGCGTCGTTGAGGGCAGTCAGGAATGCTTCCGTCTTGCCAGTTGCCTCCAGGGGTACGTCAACGACCGTGTAGTCGAAGTAGGGGATGAATGGCAGGACGGCCTCGAGGTCGTCGAGGTTCGTGCTTTTGTCCTCCCTGCCGTCTTCGTCCACTCTCGCCCCGTTGGACATGAAGTAGATGCCGCCGTCGAGGAACGGTGAGCTCTCCTTCATGGACGGGCGGGTGGCTGCAAATCCGTCGGCGTTCTCCAGGAACGCGAGGATTGGGTGTTCGTCTGACTGGAGGTCGATGTAGAGGACGGTGTGCCCACTCTTGGCGTAGGCATCCGCGAGCGCGGCACTGTAGATGGCTGTCTGCTGGCTGTCTGCGGATAGGACGGCGTTGACGCGGGCTCCTGTGCGGAAGATCGGCATGTCCGGGTTCGCCGATGGGGTGAGTTGCGGGGTGTGTGCACTGAGTGGCTGGAAGTCGCGTAGCTGTGGTGGTGGGCAGGCTGCGAGGCGGTCTTCGACGGTGAGGTTTTCGTCGTCGAAGAAGCCGGTGTCTGCGTGGCTTGAGCCTGCTGCGCCAAGGCTGAGGAGTTCATTGGGGATTGCGCTGGCGGCGCTGTAGGTACGGTCGTCGCTGATGGGCTGCGAGGTCAGGGTGGGAGAGGTGATGCGCGTGTCGGTGTAGGTGTCGGCGATGTCCTTGAGCGACAGCGTGAGGAGGTCAGCGAGGAAGGAAGCCTCAAGTCTATCTGACAGTGGAATGACGAGGCTGTGCGGGTGGTTAACGTTTGCTCGATACTGGTTGATGCGGTCCTCACGCGCCTTCTTCACGAGGGCGATGCTCTCGATCTTCTCGGCTTTGCCGAGGAACATGTTGAGGATCTGTAGGTTGGTATCCAGGAGGTTGCCGGTACCAAGCGTAGTATCGCTGTCAAAGATGATGAGGCGGTCGATGCCGATGGCGCTCGCGTCAGTGCTGGAGTAGCGTCCATTCAGCTCTACAACAGAGTTGAACACCTCGTATGCGTTGGAGTCAACCTGGTTGCGCGCGCTGCGCAGGAGCGCGTCTGCGGAGGCCTTCTCAACGATGAGCGCGATGCTCATAGCCTTTTTCATGTTCTATAACCTTTCGAGCGTCTGTTACTGGATGGGGGTGGTGGTGCCGTCAGCGTGGATGATGCGTGTGGGGCGCAGGAAGCGCTTGTAGTTGACCTGGCCTGTGGATTGGCGGATCGCGTCGGATGCGGAGAACGTCAGGAGTGCGAAGTACTTCTTCGCGAGGGCACCGATCTCGTGCGGGGGCATGTAGGAGGCCGATGCCCAGTTGGCCTCTTCGCACAGTGCAGTCTTAAAGGCGATTGCCGCCTCGTGCAGATCCTCGTAGCTGCCGGTGCCTTTGGTGGTGGCCAGAAGGTACACGTCGCCAGGGGTGGTGGCGTGTTCTTGGAGGGCTGCGAGGTTTTCGTAGGTGGGCCGTAGCACGTCGTTGCGCAGTGAGGGGTTCTCCGTGTTGGCGAGATCTTCGTTGAGCCCTTCGATGCGCTCGTCTTTGCCGATGCTACCCATGTAGTCAATGTGACCGACCATGATGCCGCGCCTGCCGGCTTCGCGCATCGCGTATGCGTAACCCTCGTAGTGGTCGAAGACCGCCTGAGCGGTGTCGTTTCCGACGCGGGAGCCTTTGTTGGCGTGAATGAAGATTCCCATGCGTCCGCCGGTCTTGAAGTAGCAGACGTAGGGCGGCGTGTTCTCGATTCGGTAGATGGCCCAGATGTTACTGGTGGCCATCCGGTAGTCGTTGGCGAGCTGTTCCATGAGGTCAGCTCGGAACTCGCGTTCCTCGAGGATAAGGTGCCGGATGATGAGCGACGCGACCGATGGGATGAGGACGATGCAGACGATCAGCTTGGCTCCGAGGCCCGCGCCTGAGCCGATCAGGTAGGCGAGATCCAGGAAGAATGCGATTGCGCCTGCGCCTGCTGCCATGTAGAGGCGGTTACGCCACCGCTCTTTGCCGTTCACTTGCGGCTTGTCGAGTGTCAGGGGGATGGAGATGGACTCGTCTCCCACCTGTGGCCGCATGTCGTTTCTGGTGCTCATGCCCCTATTTTACTGTGTTTTTGACGGTAAAGGCTGGTATGTGGGGTGCGTGTTTACCCGAAATGGACGTATCCGGTAACCCACTGGTTGAGGTAGCCCTTCTGGAAGCCAACATCGTGAGTTGCTGCGGAGGACTCGTCGGGGGAAACATTGAGGCCGGTTGCGCCGTAGTCGGAGGCGTGGACGATCCATCCGTCCCCGACGTAGATGCCGACGTGGCCGGGGCCCGTGATGATGTCGCCGGGAGTGAGGACTGACTCGTCACCGTTGTAGGGGGTAGCGTGGGCAGCGAAGAAGGCGCTGTTGGCCGATAGGAGGCTGGTGACCTGCGCGGAGGATGACTGTCCGACGACAATGCGGTCCTGGTCAGCTCCGAGCTGTACGGGGTTGCCAGAGTCGTCCATGGTCCACCCGGCCATAAGGATGAGGGCGCTCACCCAGCCGGAGCAGTCGTAGCCGGTGGGGCCGCGGCCTCCCCAGTCGTAGGAGTAGTAGCCCTGTGCAGGGAGGTTCGCCATGGCGTATTTGGCGTTCGCGAGCATGGCGGGGCCGATTTGGCCGGGGGAGGCTGCGACGGTCGGAACACCGTTACCGCCGTCGTATGCGTTGACAGCGGATGCGGCACTGACGGTTCCGTTGTTGCCAATGCCCATAACCTCGGGGGAGACCTTATCCGACAGGTTGGTGAGCCAGAACCACCCGCCGCCCGCGAGGACGAGCGCGACGATAGCGAAGATCGCGAGGACGGTCACCCAGCCCATCATGACGAGGCTGAGGAGCGCATCGACGGCGCGGGCGGCGAACTTGATTGCCCCGAGGGTTGCCTGTCGGGCGATGCGAATGATCTTGGTGGTGTCGCTGTTTTCGCTGCCCGTTGCCTTCGCTGTCCCCTCGAGGGCGGCTTTGGAGGCAACGTCTGCTGTGGCGACGGCGGCGTTGAGGCCGACGCGAGCGGTGAGGGCGACGATCTTGAGGGAGATCGACAGGCATAGGAGGAGGAAGGAGAGAATCACTTCGCCTCTCCCTTCTTCGCACCTCCTGAGCTCTTGCCGCCCACGAGTTTCTTAGCGCCTGCCTTGATCTTGGAGTTGATGCTGGAGGCAGTGCTTTGAGTCTGCTTCTTGGACGACTGGACGGTATCGGTGAGAGCGTCGCGTCGGATCTTGTCGGCGAGGTCGGAGCGTCCGAGCTTTTCTTGCATCTCGGCTTCGGCCTGTGCTGTCTGGATCTTCGTCTGGCGCGTACTGGTTGCAGTGGCTTCGTCCTGCGCAGCCTGCGTCTTCTTGTCCTGTCGGCGCTGCATGACCTGCTGGCCTGCGTTGACGGTCCCGCCGACAGCGTTGGAGAAGCCCTGTTTCATTGCTGCACCGATGCCGCCCACTGCTGCGATCTTCGAAAGGGCGCTGCCGAACACGCCGGAGACGCTGTTGTACGCAGCGGTGGCGTAGTGACGCATGTCCTTGAACACTCCCCGCAGGGTGCGGAAGTACAGGAGGGCCACGATGACGTTGAGCGCGCAGATCGCGAGGAGCACGAACACTGGGTCACCGAGGCGCACGGATGAGCTGAGCTGTCCGGTCACTCCATCGACGGGATCGCCCATGAGGAGGCTGATAATCCACGTCATGCCGAGCGTGATGAGGAGGAACTTGCCCAGTGGTGCGAGGATCGCTCTGGATGCCTTGGAGGCCAGTTTCCCGTCGGTCGCTTGGAAGACTGCGGCGAGGAGGAAAACGAGGGCGCACACGGCGATTGCGAGGAGTGTCCCGTACTTGAGGAGCGGGACCACGTAGATGCTCAGGAAGTCCGTGAGGATGAGCATGACGGAGGTCGTCATGGACGATTCCTGCGTGACCTGCTTGTAGAAGTTGTAGTCGCCGGCCTCGAGAGCGTCCTTCTGGAGGCTGTTCGACAGGATGAGACGCAGGTAGGAGTCGTAGGAGAAGTTCTTGAGCTCGTAGGACTGTGGGTAGAGCTGCACGCCCTGCTTGATGCCGAAGAACTCCGTATCGGAGAACGCCCGGTTGAACTCGAACGTGGTGAGCATCGAGGTCGCACTGTTGAGCACGCTGTCCTGGAAGCTGTAGTAGTTCAGCATCTCGTTGAACGGCTTGCGGCTGTTCTCGAGGACGCTCATGATGCGCGCTTCGACGCTCGTCAGGTCGGCCTTGGTGAGGCCGTAGGCGTTCATCTCGGAGGGGGAGAACACCATGGGGCGCTCTTCGGGGTAGGAGGCCGGGTCGAGGGGGTCGGTGATCGTGTAGGTCTTGCCGTTATGGCGGATCGTCTGTTGCTTGGCGTAGGAAGCGTCGTAGAGCTGGTCCACCCATGCGGAGTGCATGTTGGCGAGCTGGGCAACATTGACGTTCTGCCAATATTTCTGGCGGTTCTCGGGGTCGTCGCGGAACTCTGCGTCGTGACCTGGCTCGAACGGGAGGTTCGGGTAGGTCTTAAGGCTGTAGCGCTTGTCGTATTCGACGACGACGTTGTTAGCTGCCTTGAGGTAGGGGATGGTGTAGGTGAAGAGTTCCTTCATGCCCAGGTAGTCCTTGAGCTCGCCGTCGTTGTCGGCGGTCTCGTCCTCGTTCTCCCCGGAGGCGTTGTTGTAGAAGAACCCCTGGTTGGGCTTGTTCAGGAGCATATCCTTGTAGCCGCCGGACGCGCTGTTCTTCGCGGAGAGGCCGTGGTCGTAGGTGTACCAGGAGAAGTGGTAGTAGGGGGATTCGGATGCGAGCGCGAAGGCTCCCAGGCCGTTGTAGTCGGCATCCGTGTACGTCTCGTCGTCGGGGTTGTATCCGGCGGGGTTGGCGCTCTTGATCTGCTCACGCGCGGACTTGCCCTGCGTGTAGGTGCCGAGGCTGAACTGGAATGCGCCGCCGGGGATGCCTACGTGGTCGTTGTACGACAGGTTGTCGAGCTTGTTCACGTCGGCGAAGTGGTCGGCGACGATCTTGCTGGACAGGACGGGCGTGATGTAGGACAGGGTGGCGGGGTTGGAGTCGCCGGTTGGGCGGTTCGCAAAGCCGGACCCCATGTAGGTGTCGAGGTCCGCCTTGTAGTTCCCGTAGCTGTCCTTAAGGCCCTGCGGCCAGGTGTCGGTAGCGGGGTCGGTGTTGACGGTGGCCTTACCGTCGCCGCGGGCCGCTACGCCGAGGTAGGTGTAGCGGGAGGAGTTGGAGATGTCCACGTAGGAGCGGTACAGGTATGTGGAATTGGGGTCGTCGAGGTAGGTTTCGCCGCCGTAGGCCTGCTGAGTGGCGCTGTTGAGGAGCTTGGAGAGGCTGGGGCTGTTCTGTGTGGCGTTGGCGAGGTCTTTGCCGTATTCGACAGCGGTGCGCTTCTTCGGGGACTGCCACTTCAGGAGGATGTTTTCGCCGCCTCGGTTGCTGATCGAGTTGGCCTTGCCGTCGGTGCCGTCGGACACGAAGGAGCCCATGTCGGCACTGTTGTTGAACACGGTTTGCAGGTAGTTCGAGTAGTCGTCACCTGCTGCGGCCTTGTCGATCTCCGTGGAGTACGTCTGGTGGGTGATAACGGCCCAGTACGTGAACTTTTGGCTGTAGACGGCGTTGCTGAACCTGTTCGTCGTGTCCACGACTCCGTTGATGACGGGGAAGATAGACAGGGCGATGACGACGAAGATTGTGAAGGAGCCGAGGGCTTGCTTCCAGCTCATCATGCTCATGACGGTGTAGACGCACAGGACGATGAGGATGACGAGGAGCAGGTAGACAACGTAGTCGTTGTAGACCTTGATGAGGGTGTCGGTCCAAGACAGATCGTGCAGGTTGGGTGTGGACACGTATCCAGCGAAGCCGGTGTAACGGGTGGTGCCTTGGACGATACTGATGGCCTGGGTGCCGGTCATGTCGTCGTGCCAGCGGATGAGAAGGCCGGAGATTTTGCTCGTGATGAGCTGCGCCGCGTAATTCGTGTGCTCCCAGTTCGGGGACAGGAAGAAGTACAGGTAGTTGGTGATCGCGTCGGCCTTCTCGTTTTTCACCTGCGCGGGGTCGGCCTCGAGCTTCACGTCGGACTTAACGGCAGGGAGGGATGCGTTGTACTTCCATCCCATCTTCTGATTCACCTTGTCGTCGCCGAATGCGGCCATGACGTAGCTGGCGTAGAGGCTGACGGCGGTGGGCTTGGGCATTGACGCTGCGGTCTGGGCGAGGTTCGACGCGGGGTCGAGGGCTTTCTGCCAGGCGTTTGAGGTCGTGTTCTTGTCGAGGTTGCCTGCCTTGGCGAAGACCTCACCGGAGGGAGCGGTGATCGCATCCTGGTACATGCCGTCTTCGGGCACGTCGCCCTTGAATGCCTGGATGTCGTCGAGGACGACCATCTTGTTGGTCGTGTAGACGGTCGTGGAGGCCTGTCCTTCGTGTGCGCCGACCCATTCCTTGTAGATGAACGGGGAGCGGGACTGGTTGGTTTGCGTCGCGGAGCGCATGACGGCGAAGGCGTTCTGGTTGTTGCCGCCGAACATGTTGTGCACGTAGTCGTCTGAGGCTACGCCTGCTGTCTTGTACTTCTCTTTGAGCTGTTCTTCGAGCTTTTCTTTGGTGGTGGTCCAGGAGTCAGTGAAGAACCCGTCGTTGGCGGTGGTGTTACTCGCGGAGCCGGGCTGCGTCTTACCGAAGAAGCTGGAGATCGGCATGAAGCCAGAGCCGTTCGCGTCATCGAGGGTTCCGCTGATCTTGGTGGTCGCGTAGTTTGTGTTGTAGCCGCTCGAGGTCTCCCAGGGAGTCGTGAGCTGCTGCTCGATGTTCGACAGGACAAGGTTCTGGAAGTTCACGGTGTTGTAGGCGCTCGCGGGCCCGTACTTGGTGCCGGAGGAGTCTACCTTGGTCCAGGTGCCAGGGTTCATGGATGCGGGGATCGCGACCCACGTGTGGTTGGGGCCGCGGTACACGATGTCGCCGAAGGGGCTGATCGCCATTTTGCCGGAGAAGCTGGACTGGTCGAGGGCAGTATCGGCGAGGGCTTTAGCTGCTGCGGTTGCGTCCACGCCGTCGGTGAATGCGTCGGCCTCACCCTTGGAGAGGTCCGCATCGGCGGTGGAGAGGTCGAACAGGCTGGAGCCGTATCCGTTGCCGAGGTCGGCCATGGCGAGCGCCTGGTAGAGGGCGACAGTGGAGGGAGTGAGGTTCACGCCGGTGGGATCCCAGACGAAAGCGGGAACTGTCTTACCGTCCACCTGGTAGACGAGAGCGTTCCACTTAGCTTTCATCGCCGGGTCGTCTTCCTTGAGGAAGGTGTAGTTCGGGTTGGTGAGGCTACCGCCGGACACCATACGCAGGAAGGAACGCCAGTCGGTCGGGTAGGAGTCCTTGACTGTCCAGGAGGTGTTCTGGTCCCAGTAGTCGCCGTCGGAGTATGCGAAGGATAGGTCGGTGCCGCCCTGCCAGACGTTGCCGATGATGTAGGCGGCAACCGAGTCGGCGGAGTCGGCGCTCATGCCGACGGTGGACTGTAGGGCGCTGGACACGGACTTCTGTGTCGCGTCGCGAGCGTCGCTGTCCTTCTTCATGATCGAGCCGTTGTAGTTGAACTGGCTCTGGAAGGGCACGTAGAAGTTCGATGCGAAGGTGCCGAGGATCCGCAGTTCTTCCGGCTTGAGGCTACTGGCATTGGTGTCTGCGAGCTTCTGGTTCTTCGCCAGGTTGATGATCGCAGCGGTACGGCTCGTCGCGTTGCCGCCCGTGGGGGTTTTCTCGTCGGCGGCGAACGCTGCGGGGGCGACGATAACGCCGCTCGTGACGACGAGGGCCATGAGGAACATGACGACGCGGGGCGCTGCCTTCTTGATGCGGCGCACAGTCGAGCGCATAATGCTGCGGATCTTCTTCATTTGCTTAACCTTTCTTAGTTCACTCCGGCGACCTGGAGGAACCACCCCATGATCTCATAGATACTGCCGCTCACGAGGTAGACCAGCACGATGGCGAGTCCAGCCATGACGAAGACTCTCCGCTTGAACCAGATCCACACGGCGCTCTTATTGCTGTCCATTTCTTCGCGCACCGCTCGTCGGGCTGCTGACGAGACGAACCTGCGGGTGATGCCCTTGTCCGCGTCGCCGACTTGGAACACGGGGATCGCGATGAAGGCCAGGTCGATGAGGAGGCTCGTCGTCACGAAAACGATAATGAGGATCGCGACGAGCCCCAAGAATGTGCTGAATGGGCCAGTGAAGGGCTTGAGGAGCGCCATGGCGCTGTAGAAGTTTGCGGATGCGTCAGTCGTTAGGTTACTGACCGCTGCTGAGACCTTGCCGTCTTGCTGACTGATGAAGGAATAGAGCTTGGACTTACGCTGCCCACCGAGGCCGCTCTTGCTGGTAGCCGACAGCGCAGCCTGCATGAAGGTCTGCTTGTCCTTGCTGTCGAGCTTGTTGTACGTCGTGAAGTCAAAGCTGACGGATCCTTCTTTGGCATCGTAGGCCATGATCTCGGGCGAGTTTTTGAGGCTCCGGTTCGCCTCGGTAACGATGGCGGAGATGTTGACATCGTTCTTGGCGATGTAGGTGGTGGCGCGCACGTTGTCGTCCGCGAAGGCTGGCCCGACAGAGATGATGAGCGCGACGAGGGTAGCGAGGAGCGTCAGGAGCGCCTTGCGGGGGCCTGCGAGTGTCTGCGTGGGGGTCATTGGGTCATTTGCCTTTGCGTGAGCGTGTGCGTGTTGTGGATGTCGATGAGGGCAGGGGAGCTGGCATGTTGCTCCCCTGCCCTCGAGCGGATCAGAAGAGGCTTCCGGTCACAAGGTCCATGGCCGTACCGACAAGGCTCCAGAGGAGGTTGTAGGCGAGGAAGCACAGAGCAAGGCCAACCATTAGGTACTTCATAAAGGCCTTCTTGAAGTACACCCAGACGGCGTTCTGGCCATTCTCTTCAGCTTCGACGGCCTTTCGGGCTGCTGTGGACACGAGCTTGGTGCTCGCCTGACGTAGGCCACCGCCGCCGCCACTACCGTTACCACCACCGTTGGCGACGGCATCGGAAAGCACCTGGAACGCGGGGATGCTGATGTACGCCAGGTCGATGACCGCTGAAATTGTTGTCCCCGCGAGGATCAGGATAGCCAGGAAGCCCAGGGCGGTGGACAGTGGGCCGCTGAACGGCGCGAACCAGCGCGCGCCGCCGTCAAGGTCGGCATACACGCCGCGAGCGAGCGTCGAGGTCAGGAGCTTCGAACCGAGGCCCGAGTTGGAGCGCAGTTCCTTGAACCAGTTCTGCTTCGTCTCTGAGCTCACGCCAGCGGACTTAGCAAGGGACGGAGTGTAGTCCTGAGCAGTCGGCTCCGTGTAGCTGTCGGTCTTGGCCATCAGGTCGTTGGCGAACTGGCTCTGTGCCGAAGATGTGAGCTGTTCGTAGATGGCCTGGTTAATCGTGCCCTCGGGCTTGATAATGTCCGAACCGTTGACGGTGCCGCCGCCGCTGAGCTGGTAGGTGTTCCCAGCCAGATCCTTAGCGACGGTGGTACGTAGAGCCTTGTCGGCCTCCTGTGTGGCGTTACCAGCGCCGTTGCCGTCGGCTGCGGGCAGCACGCCAACTGTTGTGGGTGCAGTGACGCTGATCGACGCGCTCGCGGGCGCAGTGACGGGAGCCGCTGTCGCAGCGGTTGTGGTGGCAACGATTGGGGCGACGGCCAGGAACAGCGTTGCGAGTGCCGCTCGGCCCATGCCCATGCGTGGGGAGAGTTTCATTCTTCGGTGTCTTTCTGTGTCGATTCAGATGATCTGGAACGATGTGTACGGGGCGATTCCGAGCCTGTAGATCAGCCAGCCCAGGAGTCCTAGGTTGACTGCGTGCAGGATGTTGAACACGATCTTCTTCTCCCAAGTGCCACCAGTGGAGAAGAAGCCGGGCTCGCCCTTTCGTCGGGGTTTGACGTGAGGGATTATTTTGATCCGTTCGGGCAGGATCTTCTTCCTGAGTATCACTCGGTTGATGAAGAGTCCCGTTGCGAACGGTAGTCCCTCGGGGGTGAGGAGGTCGAGGGTGAGGTGGGCGATGAGGCCCATGATGATGCCGGTGAGTACAAGCTGGGTTAGAGCCTCCCCTAGGTTGGTCGTGAGTGGATTAAGTTGCGTGAGTGCTCCGAAGAGGAGCAGGAATGGCAACTCGCTGTGGGTCTGCCAAGACCTGTGCTTACAGTCAAGGATACTGAGTATCTGCGCCGTTCGTGACTTACGGGGCGCAATGTCACGCAGTGGTCGCGTGAGGTGCAGGATATGGCTGATTGTCCTGGATACGGGATCCTGGGAGGGGATCGTGTGGCCTGAGCGTTCGCCGGCGAGCTTCACTTCATCCCACACGCTGCCGGGGTGGTGGTCAAGGTCGCTTGCTGTGGATCCCCACAGGGCGAAGGGGTAGAGGACGACCAGTGAGGCGAGCGGGGCTGCTTCAATGAGTGGCGCGTGGTGTGCTGCGAGGGCCGTGTAACCGATCATGCACGCTGCTGCGCCTCCGGCGCGGTGGGTTGCTCCCTGCATTAGGCTGTGGCCTCCTGTAGGTCGTTGAAGCGCTGACGGAAGGCAGGGTTAACGCATGTGCGGAACGTGGTGTCGGTGCCGTCCCATTTGGCGACGGCGGTTGCCCGGTTGAATCGGACTTTCCCGGTGTCGCTGACGTGGAGTGCGCCGATACCGCGGAGGACTGCGCGCCCCGACGTGGCGAGCTCTCGGATGATGGCGTTCGCGTATGCGGCGAGCACCATGCGGGCGAGTTCAATGTCGTAGCCGTAGTCGGCTGCGAAGGCTGCGTACTGGGCCTCGAGGGGCTGTCGCTCGTTCAGCCCGTAGCTGGGGGTGCCGTTGGAGAACTCGATGATGCCGAGGTAGCTGACGGTGGTTGGCTGGGTAGCGCTGGTTGCCTGGCTGGCCGTCCATTCACCGTATCGGGTGATGATCTCGTGTGCGAGGGCGTGGCTGACCTGGCATGTTTCCGCTGTCTGTCGGATGCGGGGGGTTCTGACGGTCATGCGAACTCCAGGGTCTTGATGGAGGCGTAGTACTTGGTGCGTACCTCCGTGTCCTGCCAGATGTTGTATGTGGCCATGATCTTGGGGTCGGACATGGCCTGAATGACGGCGGCTTCCTCTGCTGTCCGGGTGATGTCGAACTCGAGCACGTCTCCGTTAGTGGGGACGTGCTCCTTGAGCATGGTGAGGAGTGCGTCTGCTGTGGATGCGGAGACGCGCGCGCTTTCGGTGGCCTGGCGGCGGCTGTTAGGCATGAAGCGCTGCTTGAACACTTCCTTGAAGGTGCTCATGGGCTTCCTTTCTGGCGGGTGCGGGGGCGACGCTCCCCACTGTTGTTTGGCGGATGAGCGTCGCCCCGGTGGGGGTTAGAAGATCTGGGACAGGATCCAGTAGAGAACCTGGCTGAGGCCGTTGCCGAAGGCGATACCGGTATCAACAAGGACGCTGGACAGGACCAGGAGAATGATCGCTACGCCGAGGGCTACGAGCTCGAGTGCCTGCTTCTGGAGGTAGTAGCGGATCGGCGTGATGGGCTTCGCGCTGCCTCCAACCTGCTGCGGGGCCCCGCCGAAGCTGCCGGGCATCATTGCGCCCATCTGGTTACCAGAGGGGCCTCCGCGTTCGCCAGACTCGGCCATCTCGACTGCCTGAATAGCTGCGGCGGGGATAACTCGGATGCCTTTGAGCCAACCGCCCTGCGCCTTTGCACCACCGTTGGGGTTACCGCTCATGCCCATGCCCATTCCCATGGAGTTCGCGCCGGACTGGCTTCCGGTGCCGTTGCCGTACATGCCACCCGAGAGGATGGTGCGGATGAAGCCGATACTGACGGCGACGTAGAACAGGCCAAGCATGTTGCTAACTGTGACGAGCGCGATCATGATGCTGAGAAGCCAGCCGATAGCAAAAGAGAGGAAGCCCAGGAGTGGGCGGGCGCTCTCTGCGCCCTGCTTGACGCTCTCATCGTCGGTCCAACCGCCCGACAGCCAGCCGCCCTTGTCCTTCGAGTGGTCGGTTTTGACCAGCGGATCATTGCCGGGGTTGGTCACGTCGATCTGGGGCTTGGATGGGCCGCTGCTACCCTGCGTGGGCTGCGGCTGGTTGGGGGTCTGCTGCGTGCCCTGCTGAGTAGTGCCGGGCGCTTGCGTGGGCTGTGGGGTGGGCGTGTTGGTGTTCGCGTCACTGTCGTAGGCGGCGACGACTCCCTGCGTGGGGGCGGCGAGGGCTGCGCTAACGGCTGTTCCGGTGGCTGCTGGGGCCACGATGAGGGCGCATGTCAGAGCAGCGCGTGTGATCGCGGGGGCGAGTTTCACGGCAGGCGTTCCTTTCTTGCGGTTGATGGGTGTGGGGTAAGAGCGTTGACGACCGTGCGGGGATACGTCTTGCTCTGTCAGTCGCCGCTGTCGGGGTAGAGGTCGGAGAACAGCTTCGACATCTTCGCTGATTCCTCAGCCACCTTCTGTTCTCGGCTCTTCTTGGGGGCAGGTGGGTTGTCGGCGGCGTTGTAGCCGAGTGGTGCGAACTTGGTCCCCTCGAACTCGGGGCGTAGAGCTCTATAGCCCTTGGCCTTGAAATACTGAACCCCTTCGCTTTCCTCGTATCCTTCCGTCTGGACGTAGTTGAGGACGGGGATCTCGGGATACAGGCCGATGAGCGTCTTGGCTCCCATGGCGCGAGTGTCGGGGCGCAGGAGGACTGCGCTGGGGCGACTGTCAGGGCCGGAGCCGCGGCCCCATCGCGCCTCGATCATGAGAGCCTGCTCCTGGTCGATGTCCGGGTTCTGGCCGGTAATGCGTGTGCCGACCTTTCCTGCGAATGCGGCGAGTTCCCCTCGCGTGAGGTCGAAGTCTGTGTCCGCTTCGATGTTCTTGTAGCGTGTGGGGTCTTCGACTGCGTAAGCGTCGCGCCGGAACTTGTCTCCTGTTCCGAAGTCGGGGATGCGCAGCGGGACGTTGGTGTGGAACCTGTATCCGACGACCGTGCCCCGCTGTGGCGTACCGTCGGGGTTCTTCTTACCGGGGATCACCTTGGATGGGTCGGTGATGAGGCCAACGAGGTAGATCTCGTCCGCGAGTGCCTTGAGGTTCTGGGCGGCAGGAGCGTCTTCGACGCGCTTGAGCACGTCTCGTTTCGTCATGCCCTTCGAGCGGGCAATGTGTGGAGGTGTGATTGGTGTCGGCATGAATATGGCCTTTCGTGCGGAGGTAGTTTCTGCGTGTTTATCTCCATTATCCCCTATGGGATCGTGTTGCGGTGTGTACGGCGCTCGTTAGCGGACGATAGCGATGCGACCGTCCTGATCGACTCGGTACTGCACGTCAATGAGGGAGCCTGATTCGTAGGAGTCGTACTGGCTCTTGGTAACGACATAGTCGACGGTACCGCCCTGCGCAGCTTGGGGGATGTTGGGGATGTTGATGCGCAGGGTGAAGACCAGCTGACCGTTGACTGCGGTGATGTCTTTCCCGATGACGACGGCACGCGCCTGCTGTGCCGGTGCGAACGTCAGACTGTTGGGGTCGATGGTCGCGTTTGGTGTCGGCTGCGCGGGGGTGGCTGGTGCTGTGGTTGCAGGGTCTTGCGTGGGTGTCTGCTGGGAGGGTGCCGGCTGCGGGGCTGCTGTCGTGTCGGGTGCGGGGATTGTGGGTGCGATGGTTGCTTGCGGCGTGGAGGCTTCTGCCCCTGCGTTGGCGGGGGTGCTGTGCCAGTTTTTGAGGCCGATAGCGACCACGAGGGCCACGAGGATCACGAGGGCGAGCGTGATGCTGCCGAGGATCACGGTGCGCGCGTTGCGCTTCTTCTCCACTTCGGGAGCTGGCTCGTCTGCGGTGGGGAGTGTCGTTGTCTCGTAGGTGTCTTCGTCGGCGACTGGGAGATCCCAGAAGTCATCGTTGTTGTCCATTGGGGGTGTCCTTTCTGAGTGTTCCGTATCGGCGTGTGGTCCTGCACGCCTGTTCGTATTTGCGCCATGCGATTTGGCGCAGGACGGCTTTCGGATTGATTGCGGGGTCGGGGGTGAGGATGTCGCGGGCTTCTGCGAGCTCGGCGAGGGCGTGGGGGCCTTCTTGTTCGGCGGCGCGCGCGGGGAGGCCTACGTCGTTGATGGGGGCGACCCATAGGCTCGTGTAGTCGTCGATCATAGTTCGCTCACTCTCACTTGCGCTTGGAGGTGGAGGATCACCTGCTGGGGTGTGGTGAAGTCGGGGTGCGCGTTGAGGATCGCGACGATGAGGGGCAGGGGGATGTGGGCGCTGCCGGAGGCCATGTTCTCGGCCCATTCTGCGAAGGAGTAGCCCTGGCGCTTGTAGGCTGACAGGTTGAGGTTCACGGTGCCTGTTGCGTGGGTTTCGCGTACTGCTCCGACGCGGAGTCCAGCGTCCATGAGGGCACGTAGTCGGCGCATGTGGGCGGTGAGTGCCTGCTGTTTGCCCTGGGGTGGGAGCTTGGCCCATTGGAGGAGGTCAGCGTCGATAGCGAGTGCTGGTTCCATGAGATCCACCCATGAGAACAGGTCCGTGTAGGTGGAGCTGTAGGGAGCGTTGTGGAGGATGTTGAGGGCGGGCGCGTACCAGGTGGCGGGGTTGCGTGTTGGTAGGAGAGTGTCGGGGGCCGTGTGCTTCAAGGGGCTGGGCGCGTGGTCTTGGAAGGCGACGTAGTAGAACTCTGAGCGCAGGGCTGCGTTGTTGTGCCCGTAGGGGCGGTTGCGGGGATCCTTAGCGGCTTCTGGCGTTGGGGAGATCGGCGCGCTGCCTGGACCGGCTGGCCCCATTGCTGGGGGCTGCGGGATGGGTGCTGTAGGGACAATCGGGCCGGAGAGGACGCTCTGGGGGCCGCGGAGTGTGAAGGTTTTGTTGTGGCGCACGAAGATTCGTAGCGCACTTTTGATGCTAGTAGAGGTCATTGTTGTACTCCTCGAGGGTGGCGTTTGGTGTCATCGTGTAAGTGACGACATGGCCGGGTGCGGCGTGCGTAATTCCTGGTTCGGCGGCGTGCTCGACGGTGATTTGGTCCAGTGGTGGGAGAGGGACGGATGAGGGGAGTCCTGCGAGGTCGGGGTCGTCGATGCTGATGGTATCGCCGTTGAGGTGGAGAGTGAGACTGTCTCCATAGGTGAGTGGGCCTGCGAGCCCGAGGTCGATGAATGGGGGGCGGGCGAACAGGTCGGTGGGTTCGAGGCTGGAGTACTCGTCAGGGAAGGCGACCATCTGTCGCCCGAGGGTGAAGTCGATGGTCCACCATCCGCCTCGTGAGCGCCATTCGTTCTCGTCAAGGCGCGCCGGTAGTGGGGCATCGTCGGTGGCGAAGTGTTCCCAGGCCCATTTCTGCCAGGGTTGCCCGTCGTGTGTGCGCATCCAGTTGAGTGATGCGTCTGTGAGGGGCGTGTGTTGGCCGGTGGAGAATTGGCCGTCGAGGGCTACCCACATGTCGAAGCCTGCGGGGAGCGCGTCGAGGGCTTCGATCATGGGCGTGGTGGTGCCGATGGTGTTGTGGAAGAGTTCTTGCACGTCGGGGTGTTCCCACCATGTATGGAAGGTGGGCATTCCTTGTCCGAAGGTGCGTGCCTCGAGGATCCATCGGCAGTTGGGGGTGTTGGTTTTGCGGCGTTCGAGGCGGGTGTCTGCGTCGAGTGTTTCTTGGTTGGTGTGCAGGTCGAGGAGGTGTGTGCGCCAGCGGAGGGCCTGCCATGCGTCGTAGATGATCTGCTTATCGTCGTCGGTGATGAAAGGGTCGTCTTTGATGGTGGAGTAGGCGAGTCGGTAGTGGGCTGCTGTGGTGATGGCTGTGCCGTCGAGCTTCCAGCTGAGGGTGGGGATGATGGAGCGCGCAACGTCGTGCAGCTCCGTCTTGTTGAGGATCCACGGTTGGGTTTGCGCGTAGGCGAGGTAGAGGTTCGCGAGGTGCAGCTTGTAGAGCCCGAAGTAGGACAGGGCGCTCACGGTGCGTTTTTCGAGGGTTTCGATGCTGCTCATGCGTCCCCCTGTGGTCGTGGGCGTTTCTTCTTGGGTATCGCCATGACGATGCCCGTGGTGAGAGCGCCGAGGGATGCGGCTCCCATGAGACGCATGTACCAAGGTAGGGGTGTGATTGTGTTGAGGATGAACTCGACGGGGCCGGGAGTCGTTGTTGTTGCAGCGGGGTCTGTTTCGGGGTTGTAGGGGATGCGTTCGCCGGTGACGAGGAGGCGGTGGGAGTTGACTGCGTAGGGGGTGCAGGTCATGAGGGTCACGAGGTCTTTGCCGGGGACGGGGGCGAGGGCTTCGATTTGGTCGGGTGTGATGACATCAATGCTGGTGACTTCGTAGGCGAGGGTTTCGCCGTACACGTCCACGTAGAACATGTCGCCGACCTTTACGTCGCTGAGGCGGTCGAAGAGTGTGGCGCTGCGTAGGCCTGTGTGGGTGGAGAGGACGGGGCGGGTACCCGTGTCGCCGACGGGGAGTGCTGTGCCGTAGAGGTGGCCTGCGCCGGTACGCATGGCTTCGTCACTGGTGCCATGGTGGACGGGTAGGTCGATGCTGACGTTGGGGACTCTGATGCGAGCCATTACGTCGGTGTCGGCGAGTTGGTGCAGGTAGTTGTCGTAGGCGGCTGCGTCGTGTTCACTCGGGGCAGTGTAGGGGTCGGCGAGGGGAACGCCTGCGAGGGACTGGTTGTAGGCGTGAGCGTCGCGGAGTGCTTGTTCGACTTTCTCGGGCTGCTGTCGCTTGAGGGTTTCGGCCTGCTGGGCTTGCTGGGCTGCTGCTTCGCGCGCCTGCTGATTCTCCCAGATGGTGCCTACAGTGGGGTAGGCGAGCATGAGGGCGACGGCGAGCATGAGTGCTGCTGCGAAGCGTCGCATGGTTGCTGCCTTCATGACTTCCCTTCCTGCATTGACGTTACCGTATAAAGAATATCATCTGTCTAGGGTTTTCCAGATGAATTGCTGCTGTTTGTCCCGTGTTATGTAGTCGATTTTGAGGCATGGGGAAGCCCCGCGCTTCGCAGCATGTGGCCGGTCAGCGCGGGGCTTCAAGAGGCAGGGGTCAGGCGGTCTCGCCCTGCTTGCTGTTGCGGCGCGAACGGAAGGCGAAGAACCCAGCTGCGCCCGCCATGATGGTAGCGGCAGAGCCGATCAGGCCGATGCCTGCGCCACCCGTGAACGGGAGGAGCTGCTTCTTTGTGTCCACGATGGTGCGGGAACCACCCGCGTTGTCCGTGGTGTCTGCGTCGCGCTGTGCGTCGGCGAACGCTGCGGCCATGTCAGTGACCTCACCGGCGACAGTCAGGTCGAACTTGACGGGGCTCGGTAGGAGGTTGTAGCCCTCGGGGGCCTTGGACTCGACGAGGCAGTAGGAGTGCAGGTCGGTCTGCTCTGCGCCGTTGTACCAGTTGGAGAGCTGGAGGCCGGAGACCTTTGTGAGGCCCTGAGCGTCGGTGGGTGCAGACGTGGCGATGGGCTCGCCGGAGACGGCGGCAGCGTCACAGACGGTACCACCTGTGGCGCGGTAGACCTTGAACTCCGCGCCCGCGAGCACAGTGCCGTCAGTCCCCGTCTTCTTGAGCACGATGTCACCGTACTTGGAGACGACCTCGGGCGACTTTGGCGGCTTGTTGGGGGTCTCAGGCGGGGTGTTGCCGGGGGTGCCCGGCTTGTTGCCGTTATTGATGAGCCAGTTGTTTGACGGGATGAACCAGGCCTGGTTCTTCAGCTCACCCGTGACGTTGTTCGCCGTCACGCGGGTGACGATCTCGACGGTGAACTTCTTGCCGGTGTTGGCGGCGAGCTTGTTCAGGCCGTCCGATGTCACGGACCAGCCGAGCTGGTTGCCGGTCTGGGAGAGCACGTAGTCCGCGCCTTCGGTGAGCGCAGTGTCGCCGACGGAGACCTTGCTGGACACGTACTCGGTGCCCTCGGGGAGGGTGTCCTGCACGTAGTAGTAGCCCAGGTCTGCGCCGTTGACCTGGCCGTCGCCGTTGCTGTCACCTGCGAGGACGGTGGAGGCGAGTGTGTAGGTCAGGTTCTCGCCGACCTTGTAGCCGTCCTGGTTCTGGGTGCCGGTGTTGCCGTCCTTGACGGTCTTCTCGATGCTGTTCTCCGTGTTCTTCGGGTAGATGTCGATGTCGTACATCCAATCCGAGTGATTACGAGGGTTCGTCTGAGGCATGATCGCCAGGAACGGCGCTGCTGGCGTGATCGCCGATGCGTCACCTGGGTAGTTCGCCAGGTTCTCGTTGACGATGTACACACCGAGCTCGACGGTCGCTGATGCGTCGCCGGTGGCGTTGGTGGTGACGCTCGTCGCCTTCGTGAAGGTGTAATCCTTGCCGTCGATGGACAGCTTGCCGGAGGCGACGATCTCCGGGGTGAGCGTGAGGTCCGCGGCCTTCTCTGCGATGGCCATGCCTGCGGTGGAGTGCAGGTCGATGCCGTCGATCTTGTAGAGATCGAACGTCACGTCGGCGAGGGGTTCGCCGAGTGCCTGGCGGGCCTGGTCGGAGAGCGGCGTGCCGTCAGCGCGGGTACCGCTCTCCACACCCTTGATCTTGTGGATCTTGATGGTGCCCTGGGTGGGGCCACCGTCGAGAATGGGGCTGGGGGCTGCGTTGGCGATACCTGCGCCCATGAGGCTCACGAGCGCGAGGGCGGCGGTCGCGGATGCGACGGTGTATCGGTGGGTCGTCTTCTTCATGGAGAAGGTTCCTTTCTTTTGGGGGTCAGTTCTCGTCGCTCGAGGCAGAGCGGCGCTTGTATGTGAGGGTCATTCCTGCGACTCCGAGGAGCGCGATGGTGGCGATGCCTGCGATGAGGATGATGCCGGTGCCGCCGGTCATGGGCAGACGCGGGCTGACCGTGACAGGAGTCAGTTTACCCACAGTTTTGGCTGTAGATTGCGCCGACTCGACATTGCGGTTGCGCCCGTCGGAGATGCCGGTTGCGTGCGCAGTGTTTGTCACATCGCCCTGTCGGATGTCGTCGTCGTTCGTGTCGGATGTGGCCGTGCAGGTCATGGATGCGCCTGCGTCGAGCGTCGTGCCGGGGCATGTGACCGTTGACAGGGGCTTGTGGCCGTTGTAGGAATCCTCGACGACGGTCACGTCGTGCAGGCTGATGTCGCCGGTGTTACGCACGGTGAAGGTCCAGGTGAGTTTGTCGCCGGAGTGGAACTCTGGCTTATCTACGGTCTTCTCGATTTCGAGCGCCGGCTTGGCGGGGACGTAGGTGGATGAGTCGGAGGACGGGTCGGACGTGACAGGGATGCCTGCGGGGCTCATGCCGGTGGCCTTCGCCGTGTTCGTGATGGTCTTGCCTGCGTCAGGGAAGTCAGCGTCCACGAGGGGGCTGGTGATGTTCTTCCAGGTGCAGGTGTTGCCGGGCTGGACGGTTGCGCAGGCTTCGGTGACGGTGTTGACGGTGTTCGGGTCGGTGCCTGTGTAGCCGCCGTCGTAGGTGTCGTCGATGATGTGGACGTTCGTCAGGGGGACGTTGCCGGTGTTGGTGGCCGTGTAGGTCCAGTGGAGTTCCGTGGCCGTGTCGCCGTAGGTCTTTTCGGTGACGGTCTTAGTCAGGGCGATGGAAGGGGTTTCGGGGGTGAAGGTGCCGTGCCATTCGCGTGCTTCGCCGGAGCGCGCCCAGGTGTCGATGATTCGACCGTCGCCGTGCGTTCCTCGTTCTGACAGCGCACATTCGGGGTGGAGCTTCGGGTTCGCGTTGTTCACGTTCCAGCCGTGCACACCGGAGGGGGTGTCGGAGTTTACGCCTGCGAGAGCTTCCCATGGGGTGCGGGTGTTCTCTACGTAGCGGCAGGACGTGAGGTTACGGTCGTCCCAGTAAACGGTTGCGTCACCTGCGGAGGGGCCGTTGAGGGCCTTGATGGTGAGGCCTCCAAGCATTTCTACGTCACTGAACATCAGGTGCATCTCGTTACTCGATGCGGCCTTGAGGGTCCAGTCCACGGCCTTGTCTGCGTCGATGTTGATGGTGACGCTGGTCTTGCCCTGGACGGTAGTTTCCTTGCCTGCGGCGGTGAATGTGTAGGCGGCGAACTTGTCGAGGCCTGTGATGACTGCCTGGGCTTTGTGGTTGCCGAGGTCTTTCAGTTCGACGGTGGGGGTGCCCAGCGTCTTGGGGGTGGGGAGGATACTCTCGGGGAGGTCGGCTGCGGGGGTGGTGAAGAACAGCTTGTAGCGTTCGCCGCACTTGTAGTTGGTGCGGTAGTGGTTGACCCAAGAGCCGGCGAGTTGCCCGTTAGGTGCGTATGCGTCGTAGCCGGAGCCGTCACGGATAGCCCAGTCGTCGTATGACTGGTAGGTCGGCTCACAGTAATCCTGCCCGTCCTTCGTGACGATCTTGTTGATGCCGGACGAGGTGGCGGCAATGACTGACTGGATGCCACCGTACTCACGGGCCACGAATTGATACCTGTAGCCAGTCGGTGAGACAGCGATGAGGCTGACCTCGCCGATAGAGCCCGGCTGCGGGGTTGAGGGGTTGTCCCAGTCGAAGGAGGCTCGCTGGCCGACGAACACCTTGTCGGCCCATACGCGACCTGGGATCGTCTTGTCATCATGACTAACGGCCTGGATGTTCCAGAAGAACTGGTTGTCCGAGTACTGGTTGTTCGCGTCGATGTGGGGCACGTAGTACACCTGAAAGATGCCGTCGTGCTTTGCGTAGTGGGAGGCCATGCCGCCCTGCCACGCCGTCATGTTGGCGATGTTGCCGTCCTCGTCGAGGACGTACTCGGGTTGCTTTCCAAGGAAGGTGTACCACAGGTATTCACCCTTCTTCACGTAGACGTAGAAAACGTCGGGCGCGAAGGTGGGCGTGTTGTAGGCGGGCACCGTTTCCGCGTGTGCTGCCTGTTGGACGGTGGGGGTAGCAACAAGTCCCACTGCTGCGATGGCGGCAACTGCGAGCGCAGTAATTGCTCGCCGCAGTCGGGACGGCTTTCTGGATACCATATCTGCTCCTTCTGGCTGATGTTTCCTGAACAATCCTAGCATTTTCCAGGTGCCCCTCTTCTACTTGTATCGGGGCATGTCGAAGGGGGAGGGGATTCCAACATGGTGCTGGTCCCCCTCCCCCCCCTTATCGGTGAGCGCGGGTCAGTTGTCCGCGTTCTTGCGTCGGCGTGCCAACACGATCAGCGCTGCGGCTGCTGCGAGGATGCCGCCTGCGGCGCTGGTTGCGAGCACGTGGTGGCGGATCCAGTTGATGACCTGCCCGAAGGTGGAGGCGTTGACATACACGTCGCTGATAGTCGTCTCGGTGACGTTGCCTGCCATGTCGGTGGCCTTGAGGACAACCGTGTGCGCGCTCGTGGACTGCGGCAGAGTGCCCGTGTAGATCCCATTCTCGTCGGAGAGGAGCTGCATAGGCTTTCCGTCCACCTGGGCCTCGAGAGTCACGGTGGTCATGTCTCGGGGGGTGACGGTGAAGTCGCGGCTTTCGGAACGGTAGGCCGCGTCGGTTCGGATGCCGGACACCTGGAGCTCAGGGTTCGTGGAGTCCACGACGAAGGAGTAGCTGAGGCGGCTCACCTGGTCGAGGCCTCCCTCAGTCTGGGAGACAACCTGGATGAGGTAGGTGCCTTCCTTCTGGAATGCTGCCTTGTCGATGTGGTAGGCGTACACGTAGTCCCCGGCGTCTCCGCCCGTGCGGGTGGTGGACTGGAGCGCGGGGGCGACGGGGTAGGGTGCGCCGTCGAGGGTGACCTTGATGTCGGTCTTGTCCTCGTTGAGGGCTTCGACGGTGGTCTCCTCGAGGTCAACGTCCACGGGGGCTTGGAGGTAGCGGCCCTGGTAGTTGGTGCCGGTCACGTCCACGTTGGAGCCGTAGCGGTTGAGGATGAACTCGACGCTGGCGGTCTGGTCGTTGCCTGCGAGGTCGGTGCCCTTGATGGTGAGGGTGTAGAGGTCGTCGTACTTGGCTTCATCGGGGATCTCGGAGAGGTCGAGGTAGCCGCCGCTGACTGCGGGCTTGAAGACGTTGCCCTTGCGGCCTACGAGGACGGCGGTGACGCTGCTCGTGTCCGCGTTGGTGTCACTGTAGGTCACGCCGACGGTGGGGAGCTGGTAGTAGGCGGTGCCCTTCGTGAGGCCACTGATGCTGATTTCCGGCTTCGTGGTATCGACGATGAACTCGCCTTCGGTGACCTCGTTGCTGGGGTTGCCTGCCTGGTCGGTGGTGCGGAACCCGAAGGTGTGGACTCCCTCGGGGAATGTCACGGTCGCCGTGTGCGTGGATCCGACGCTGCTCCAACCACTGATGCTGCCGGTGCCGGTGAGCTGGTTGAGGGCGGGGTCGAAGTGCTCTTCGACGACGGTGATAGTGGCAGTACGTACTTGGTTGTAGTACTTGCCGTTGCGCACGTCGGTGGTGTTCCAGGCGACGGAGACGACGGGGGCTACCTTGTCTACGGTGAAGCGGCCCGATGTGAAGGTGTTGGACTGGTGGCCCACCATGTCCGCTGCGGACAGGGTGAAGTCGTAGTCCGTGTTGTCGGAGAACGTGATGGTGTTCGTCCAGGTGTCGCCGGAGTGGACCCATGTGCCCCACGTGCCGACGAGGCCGGTGGTGGTGAGGCTACCGGGGTCGAAGTTGTTGTCGCGGACGGTAACCGTGGCGTGGCGGTCGGTGTTGTAGAAGCCGGACTGGTTGGTCTGGTCGAACGTGACCGTGAGCTCGGGGGCGGTTGCGTCCACGCTGATGGTGCGGCGCGTTTCGGCCTCGTAGCCAGCATTGTCGGCGACGTGGATCCACACATCCTGAGCGGGGTATTCACCGGCGAGCGTCAGGGGGACGGATACGCCGGTGACGAGGTTCTTGTCGGTGGCGGTCACCTGGACTGCGGGGTTATCGACCTGGCCGTCGGGGGAGACGGTTGCAGTACCCAGGGTTGTGTCACCGTATCCCCAGGTGAGGGTACGGATGCCAGAGTGTGTGGCGACGGCGGTGAGAGTGCCGGATGCGGAGTCCTTGTAGAGGGGCACGCCAGCGCTGTTGGTCGCTGCTGGGGCTCCGAGTTCGACGCTCAGGTCGGTGCTGGTGATCGTCGTGTTCGAGTCCTCGGACACGAGGCCGTCGGGGCGCTGGCTGTCGCTGATGTTGCCCACCTTGTCGGTGGCGGTAGCGGACACGAAGCCCTTGAAGCCGCTGGGGATGTCGAACTCGGCCACGCCGGAGTTGATGGGGGCCGACTCGGTGCGGATGACGGTGCCGGACGGCGTGTAGAACGTCATGAGAGCGTTACCCATGCCCGAAGATGGGGCGGGGTCGGAGACCTGAGCCTTGATGCGTGTGGCTCCCTGAACGAACAGGCCGTAGCGGTCGGAACCGTTGATGGTCTTGCCCGGCGCGTAGGACGGGTTCACGACGACGAAGTTCGTGATCGTCGGTGCCTGGTCGTCCACGTAGAACGTGTAGTTGCGGGCACTGACGTTACCTGCGAGGTCAGTCATGGTGATGGTGACCTGGTAGGAACCATCCTCCGCGCGTGCGGCTTTCGCGTAGTCCACGTCGAGGGTTCCAGTAGTAGCGGCTTCACCGGCCTTGTCGCTGGGGTTGACGGTGGCGACTTGGGTGCCGTTGACGGTGGCTGTCATGGTGGCGATGCCATTGTCGTCGTGGGCGGTGAAGCTGTTGATCGCCCCGCTGGTTGATGAGAACCATGTCCCATCCGTGGCAGTGATGTCGGTGGTCATCGTGGGGGCCTGAGTGTCCACGGCTGCGTGCTTGGATGGCCAGCCGAGTGCGGTTGCGACGTGGAGTGTCTGGGAGCGGCCCAGCGGGTCGGTGACGGTGACGGTGGGGTCGTTGACGCTGCCGGTGATGGTGGCAACGCCGTCGGGGGAGACGGTCATGCCACTGCTGGGGTCGTTGTAGGTCTGCGCGAGGCCACCGCCGCCCTGTGGGGTGAGCTGCACCTGGATGGGGGTGCGGGAGAACACGCCGTAGGGGGTGACGTTCATGTCGCCGGGGTTGCGGACAGTGGCGTTGATGGTGGCCTGGCTGGTGGATGTGGAGATCGTGCCGGTCCAGGAGGTGCGGTGGAGGCCGCGGTCTGCGCCGTAGAAGTCGATCTGGTGGCGCGTGCCGTCGGTGAACTCGGACGCGGGGATCGTGAAGGTGTACTTGTTGTCGGCTTCGCGGGTGGGGGCGATGGGGCGACCGTCGAAGATGAGGCTCATGCCGCGCGGGGAGAGGGCCTGGTCGTCGCTGAATGTGAACGTCAGGTCTTCTGTGGGGGCGGAGGTGAGCCAGTACTGGCCGTCGCCGAGGGTCTTGGCGTTGGTGATCGCGTCGGGGACGGTGAGGGTGGGGATGGTGGAGTCCACGGCTACCACGTCGGTGTCGCCGCCGGTGAAGGCGCTGAGACCGACCTCGTTGGTGAGGCCTGCTTCGTCCATGGTCTGTACCTTGTAGGTGCCTGCTTCGGTGATCGTGAATGTGAAGTTGCCGCCCTGGCGCTTGAGGGTGGTGACAACTTCGCCGTCCTTGACGAGCTCCACGGAGTACACGCCCGATGGGCTGTCGGTGGCGGTGCCGCTGATGGTGACGTTGCCGGAGGTGGCGTAGTCGCCGTATGCGTTGACCTGGCCTCCGGTTGCGCGGAGGTTGGAGAACTGCGGGCCTTCGTCGTCGTAGGGGACGTTGATGGACTGGCTGGCGGTGCGGCCAAACTCGTCGGTGATGCGCAGTGTGGCCTTGCTGGGCTTGCCAGTCAGGTTGATGGTGGCGGTGGTGCCGCTGACGCTCACCGAGTAGCCCTCATCGGTCGTTGCGGACACGATCTGCGTGTCGGAGCTGATCGTTGCCGTGAGGGCGGGGATGGTTGTGTAGAAGCCCCATGCGGGGCCGGTGGCCGGGTCGAGCATCATGGCTGTGATCGACGGTTCGCCGACGGTGGTGTGTGCGCCGAGCGTGAAGGTCGTGTTGTCCCACGTGACGGTGGGGGTACCGGACGCGGGGACGCGACTGGTGCCGACAGTGTAGGAGCCGTCCGCGAGCGCGAGCGCGCCGGAGTCCGTGGGGATGACTCCGGTCATGGTGATGGGTGTTGCTCCGGTGTTGGTGGCGAGGATGCCCGCAGCGTACACGCCCTTGTCGGTGTGGACGATGTAGACGATGCGTGTGGGGGCTGTGATGTCGGTGGGGAGCTGGTTCACGCCCGCTGTCCCCTGGCCTGCTGCGGTGAGCGCGCCGGAAGCGTCGTAGCGGCGCATTTCGACGCTGGTGATCGTTGCGCCGGATTGTGGGGCGATGGTGGCGGTGCCCCGCCACTTGCGAACCTGCGAGTAGTTGCCGAGGTCGAAGTCAACGGACGCTGTAGGGGCGGGCGCTGCGGTGACGGCTGCGGGTGCGACGGTGGCGGCGGGCTGGGTGGTGCCGAAAGCGTTGGTGGCGAGCGCTGCGGGTGCGACGGTGGTGGTGGCTGTGGCGAATGCCAGGAGGGCAGCGATGCGCACTGTCGTCTTGGTCGTCTTCCGGGGAGTCATTCTTGAACCTTTCCGATGATGGGGTTTATTGCCAACTATGGGCTTCTGCTACCAAGGTTACGCGACTGAGCGGGTCGGTTGGCTGCGCGGATGGTTGTGGCGCAAGGTTTGCGGCAGGAATCTCGGTGTCCTCGAAGAAGGCAGTGTCTGCTTCTTCGGTGGTTTCCGTGCTTGCGTCTGAGAAGAACGTGGTGTCGTCGTCTTCTCCGACGTTAGCGGAGCGCTCGAGCGGTGCCGGTGCGGGTGGCTGTGTGGTTCGCGTGGGGGTGTCTGCGACCTGTAGGGGTGCAGGCTGAGCTGGCGCAGGCTTGGGGGCGGCAATGGGCGCAGGGGCGACTGTGGTGGGCTGTGGTGGGGTTGGGGTGAGGTCGCCGGAGAGCACGCCGCTTGTGTCGTCGGCGAGTGTACCGCTATCGAACGAGTCACTGTTCGTCGCGTCGTTCAGGGGCGAGTGTTCACCGAGAGATAGGGCGGACATCTTGCGGTACGCTTCGACGGCTCCGTCGCTACTCAGTGTCGAGGTGAGGGTTTCAACGGTGTCGGTGAACGCCTGTCCCTTGAGTTCCCTGCGTGCTGCTGGGATGTCCCATTGGAAGAACAGGATGAGAGCGGTGAAGAACAGGATGAGGGCTGCGACTGCGAGGCCGATTGCCGTTGCGGTGAATACGGTCATCACTTGGTGGCTCCTTCGGCTGCGTACACAGCATCGACGAGGGTGCGGGACTGGTCGAGCTTCGTGGAGAGCTGGGCTGACAGTTCAGCCGGTCTTCCTGGTGTCGGGTTGGGGTGCTGCGTGAGGTAGTCTTTCGCGCGCTCGAGCTGCGCGTCAACGTCGGCTTTGGGCACGCCGTCGGTTCGGAGCCTGTATGTGTAGTTGTTGATGCAGTCCACGATGTAGTTGAGGAGCTGCAACTGTACGACCTCGCCGGAGTTGTCGGTGTTGAGGCTGGTGAGGTTGTTCCAGTAGGCCCGGTACATGCCGGTGTCGCTGCTGGTTTGGATCGCGGATGCGATGTCGCGGTTGAACGAGCCCATGTTGTAGAGGGCGCTCGCCTGTTCGACGTTGTAGTTGCCGCTGATCGCGTCCTTGAACCATGGGGCGGATAGGGCGAGGCCGTCGGCGTTTGCGTCGCTGGTGTAGAAAAACCAGTAGAGTTCACCGATCTGGTAAGCGAGCTCAGGGTAGCGCGGGTTGTCCTGAATGTCCTTAATGTGTTCGCGGACGAGGGGGATGAAGGCAGCTTCCTCAGCGGAGGTGAACCTGCCGTCTCCCTGCTTGATGGCGGTAATCGTGTCGAAGTATGAGTCGATGTTGGAGGGGCGCGCGTTGATGACTGGCTCCCACGCTTCGACGGTGCCGGCTTTTTGGGCAGCGCTGGTTAGTGCTGCGTAGGAGTTCGCGTCGGCGTTGGCCCCGTAGGTGTAAGTGCCCGCTGACGCTATTGACATGACGAGGGCTGCTGCTGCGAGCGCGCCGACGGTGCGGATGCGCCTGCGGTGCTTGGCTCGGTGACGACTATCGGCGGTCTTGTAGGTGTTGAGCGCAGCGATAACTTCGACCATGGACGAGTAGCGGTCATCTGGGCGCAGGGCGACACATTTGGCGATCACGTCGGAGAGGGCGCGGCTAACTTCGGGGTTGGCTGCGTGCGCGTCCACGGGGCCTGTGGGGATGCCCCTGCGGTCGGACGCGGGAAGGTCGCCGACGAGGAGCTGGTACATCGTCATACCGAGGCTGTAGATGTCGCTTCGGATGTCGAGCGGCGCGCCCTTGGTGATCTGCTCGGGGGGCGCATATCCCTTGGTGCCGAGGGCGTGGGTGTTGATCTGATTGTCAGGGGTGATGACTTCGGCCAGGCCGTAGTCCATGAGCACCATGGAACCGTTCTGGTACATGATGTTCTTCGGCTTGATGTCGCGGTGGACGACAGGGCCGGGGTGAATATGTGGCGGGAGGGTGTGGAGGTACTGGAGGATGGTGGCGACCTGCACCATCTTGGAGACAACGAACTGCTCACTGAACCGGCCTTTGTCGGTGCGCTTGGCCGCATCAGCGAGGTCGTAGCCGCCGATGTAGTCCATGAGGACGGAGTACTTGCCACCCGGCTTGTCGGTACGATCTCGCACGTCGAGGATGCGAGGAATACCGGGGTGGGTGAGGGGCTGCATGAGGCGCGTTTCGCGCTTGAGGCTATCAACGGCGATTTTGCCGCGGCCTTTAGGGTCGGGGACGGGAGCTGCAACCTCTTTGAGGACGACGAGCTTACCGTTCTTAGCGTCGGAAACTCCGTACACCTGGCTAAAAGTGCCGTTGTGGAGTACGGAGCTGATGACGTAGCGGTCCCCCTTGCCGAAGGTTGAGCCCTTTTTGCGCAGGTTCGTCATGCTAGTCCTTCCGTTGAGGCGAGTAAAGCGGTGATGTTGTCCTGTTCTCCCGCTGTTTGTGCGCGCGTAGCGAGGTCGTTGAGGCCTGCTTCTGTGAGAGCGTCGAGCTTGTTGCCGACGGCCTCGTAAGCGTGCCAAAACCCGTCTGAGCATAGGAGGAATGTGTCGCCACTCTGGTAGGTGCCGGTGTAGATGTCAGGGGTGTGACCGTCGGCTTTGGGCTTTCCGAGTGCGCGGGTGATGCGGCTGGCGTAGGTGCGGGCGATGTCGGGGGTGATGGTGACTCCGCGGCGCTTGAAGGCGTTGAGGGCTGAGTGGTCCTCGGTGAGCTGTGTGCCCTCGAGGGTGCCTGCTGGGATCTTGTAGGCGCGGGAGTCGCCGATTTGGAGGATCCAGTACTGGCCGTCGTAGAGGCGTAGGAGGGTGAGAGTTGTACCTCCTCCCGTGTCGGTGACCTTCTGGTGGGCGGTGGTGACGGCTTCGATGAGGGTGTCGTCAGTGATGTCTCCGGCCTTGATTGCGTCCATGTAGGTGCGGGCGGCGCTTTGGGAGGCTTGTGCGCCGTTGGCGACTCCGCCCATGCCGTCGGCGATGAGTGCGAGGATGCCGGTCTTGCCGTCGGCGGTGAAGGTGGCCCAGGCGTAGGTGTCCTGGTTTTCTTTTCGTTGGTTGCGGTGGGTGATCGTGTGGACGCTCATGCCTGCTCCTTGACGACGTTGAAGGCGACGTGGCCGAGGCGTAGGAGTGCGCCGTCGGGGACGATGGTGGGGGTGTGTGGTTGGAGGCGGTGTGCGCCGATGTGGGTACCGTTCTTGGAGCCCAGGTCGGTGACGATGACTTGGCCGTCCTGCTCGTAGATCTGGGCGTGGCTGCGGCTGAGGCTGCTGTCGCGGCTGACGCTGATCTCGCTGCGTGTGGAGGAGCGCCCGATGATGACGGGGCGGGTGAGGATCGGCCAGCTTTCCTCTGTGGTGAGGCTGTGGAGGCTGTAGGTCGTGGCCGTGGGTTCGTCGTCGTCGAAGAAGCCGGTCATGTCGTCTTCGTTGGTTGCGGCGGATGCTACCGGCTTGGGTACGACAGGCGCAGGGGCGACGGGCGCGGGGGCAGGTGCGGGGCGCACCGGGGTTTCGACAACTGGAGTTGGCGCGGGAGCCGGTGCTAGAGGTGGCGTAACCGGCGCGGGGGACTGAACGATGGGGGCCGGTGGGGCTGGAGGTTCAGGGAGCGTCGGCGCAGGGAGAGCTGCTTGTGGCTGTGGCGGCTCTGGGGCTACTACCGGCGGGGCTGGCGGCTGCGGGGTGGACGCACGGTCGAACAGGGACTTGCGTGCGGGTTGTGGGGTCATCATGGCCTCGAGCTCGGCCACCGCTGACTGTTCGACGGCTGGGATGCTCTTGTCCTTGACTGATGAGCGTAGGGCTGCTGCGAGAGCGTCGGGAGTGCCGATGGTCGCGAGAGGACCGTTGGCGGGGGCAACGATCTGGCTGAGCGTTACGGGCGACAGGTTGGTGGATACGAGGCGAGGTCCGCCGTTTGCGAGCGCCGCCCAGTGTGGTGCGACCTTGGGCATGATGAAGGTCCACAGGTTGAAGGTGGGGTTGTCCTGCGGCGGTGCGACGGCGACCCAGAAGTCGCCTTGGCCGTTGGTGACGATGCCGGTTGCTGTGCGGTAGTCGCCTCCTTCACGGATGAAAGCTCGCCACACGTTGATGATGCCGTCGAGGGAGGCTTTCCCGTTGAGGGTTTCGACGGGGGCGAGTCCGAGCTGCTGTGCGTGGGCTGCGGGGACGGCTGTCATTGGGGTGATGGTCATTGTCTGCTCACTTTCCGCTGGAGGGGTTTCCGGCGAGGACGCGGAACCAGATCGGATTGGTGGATCGGTCGTAGGAGGCTCCCCAGATGAGGTAGAGCTCGGAGAGTCGCGTAGAGGAGGTCCAGGACTCGAGAGTCCCAGATTCACCTGGCGCGAGGGTAACGCTGTTCGTGAGGCCGTACACGGTGCCGGTCCTGGTGTAGGGGTTGCGTGTGGCATCGACGAGGGTGTCGTCGGGGGTGAGTGTGATGGTCTCGGTGCCGAGGTTGCGGACCTTGAACGTGTAGAAGGCGTACTGCACTTCGCTCGCTTCGACGAAGCCTCGGTTTTGTGCAGACTTTTGGCTCATGGCGCGGAATGCGTCGGGGCCGGTGAGGAACGCACTGAGGGTAACTTCGATGGGGGTGTCGGTACCGTCGGTGGTTTTGACGACGACGGGCGTGTTCAGACCTGCGGGAGCGTTGAAGGTGCCATCTCCAACTCGGGGGAGCGCGCTCGTATCAGGCAGGGATCCGTCTTGTCCTGCACTGGTGAGGGCGTGTGCGCCGATCCAGTTGGGCTCGGTGTAGTAGTTATCCGCGTATTTGCGGCTGGTTTTGGCTTCTTCGGTGTCTTCGTCGCGCGTGGTGGCGGTAGTATGCTCGGGATCGAGAGCGTCTACGGCGAGTTCGCTGAATGTGTCTTGGAGCTTGTGGAAGCTGTCGGACGCGAACAGGGTGTCATCCATATACACGTCCTCAGCGCTGGAGAGTCGGCAGGAGGAGCCGAGGCCGGTGCCGGTGCAGTCCATGACGGGAGGGCGGCTGACGGTGGTCGTGGGGAGGTTGGCGGCGTTGGCTGCAATGTAGCTGGCGAACGCATCCGTGACTTTACGGCTGAACTCCACGTCGCTGATCGACGTGAGCTTCGCTTTGGCGAGCGCGTCCTTCACGCCGGTCTTGTCGAGGGTGACTGCCCCGTAGTCTACGAGCTGGAAGTCCACGTTCTCACCGTTGTTGAGCGTCGAGGGGGCGGTGGTGGGTTTCCAGGTGAAGGGGTTGCGGTGGGGCTGGCCTGTCCAAGTGAGCTGCCCAGTTTCAGGAAGCTGGTAGGTGACGGTGGCGAGGATGGCTCGCACGGCGTTGGTGCGTGCTTCGTTACCGTTGAGGTAGTCGTACTCCCGCGCCACCCAGGACTGCTCGATGACCGAGTTGAGTCCGTCGGTGTCGAAGTCGTGGAGGGCCGTCATGTAGGGCACGAACGTGGAGGTGCCTTTAGCGGCCTCGGGGAGGCTCTTCGCCGGCGGGACAATGACCCCGAAGTAGGTGCCGATCAGTGCGACGGGCACTAGGGCGATGAGGGAGCGCTTGAGGAGCTTCTTCTTTCCGCGCTTCTTCTTGGCTGACGTTGCAGGTGTAGCGGGTGACCCCCACGAGTCCCAGGCCTCGCCTTGCGCGGGCACGTTGTTCTGCATGGGGGTGGTGGGGATGTTGGTGTCCCAAGAAGCCATGTCTTTTCCTTACCCGAATATGTTGCTGAAGAAGGTATCTGCGTTCGCCGTGTCTTCCGGCTCTGGTTCCGGCTCTGGCTCGTCTGCCCTGTGGGGCGATGGAGTGTCGTCGATGCGGGGGGCGAAGTCGTCCTCGTTGTCACCCGTGGGGAACACCCAAGGGCTCACAGCGTTAGAACCAGTTGTTTCCACCTGAACCTGTTGGGGTTCTTGGGGTTTTTGCTGGGTTCTGAGCAGTTCTCGGACGAGGGATTCAAGCTCGTCCATACGGTCGTCCTTCTTGGGCTGTGCCTGTGGGGCCTGAACGACGACCTGCGGTTGTACGGGCGCAACCTGCTCGAAGTAGCTTATCCCCTGCTGTGTGCGCATGGTGAGTGAGTCAAGCATGAACTGGAGGCGGTCGTTCTCCCGCTGCGCTTCATCCAGGGCTGTTTGGAGCTGAGCGCGCTCGAAGTCTTCCTCGTAGCCGAGCATGACGTTGACGATGCGTCGCACTTCCTCATTGTCGCGGTAAGCGGTCAGTAGGGTGATGACGAGGGGGGATGCCTGCCGTTGCTGAGCGAACGGGCGGATCACGTCGTCGTAGATGTCCTGCGGGAGGCCCTTGACGACCAGTGTGTGTTTACTCGATGACATCGGTCAGCCTATCTCCCTCGCGGACAACGTTCGTAGCAACTGATCTGGCGATGAACTGGATCAACTGCTGCGCCTGCCCAGCTGTTGAGGGTTTGTAGATGAGGGCTCGAGGCTGAGGGTTCAGGCCTCCGAGGTTGATGAGGGTCGCTCGTAGCGACTGGATGATTCCGTCGATGATGACGGTGGGGAGCTTGTGGGCTGCGAACGCCATGTAGAGGACGCGCGCGACCATGCTGTTGGCGGGTGGGCCGACGAGGATGATCTGCTTGCCGTCGTGGGCGACCTGTGCGAGGCGAGCTGCCCAGTCCACGAGCAGATAGGAGAGGTCGTTCATGTAGGAGCGCGCTCCCATGGTGATGAAGCTGACCTGGTTGACACTGGTGTCCGTGTAGGGGACCGGGCCGGTGCCTTTGGTGAGCCATGTGCGCCCATCGGTCACATCGTTGGTGCCGAAGCGGTAGTCGATGAGGCTGTCCACGTTCAGGTCGATGATGCAGACGGGACCGTTGTAGGCGAGTTCTGCGGCGTACTTCTGGATGAGCTTGTACGTCGTTTGGACGGCTCCCCCGGTGCCGGGGAAGAGCACGTGTAGGCTCTTGACGACCGTCGGTGAGAGTGTGGCGACCGTCGGCAGGCTCAGCGTCAGGATGGAGTCTGCGTTGGAGAATGCGTCAAGGCGCGCGAACGGGGATCGCTCAAAAGCTGCGAGCCGTTTGCGGAGTTCCACGTCACTGCCGCCGTGCATGACCTGCTTTTCGAGTTCGGCCTTTTCTCGGGCGAGGCGCGTCGCGTCGGCTTCGAGCGCGGCAATGCGGTCACTCTCTGACGCTCGAGTGTTCAGGAGAGCTTCCTGTTCCGCGAGCTTCTGGTTCGCTGCGTCGAGGTCGGCTTGCAGTCGCGCCACGTCGGCATTGGGGGACGTGACGGCAGGCGCGACAGTTGAGGTGGCCAGTTGGGGAGTCACCGTGTTAGCTCCTTGAGCGGCGGCAAACGTGGCGAGCACCTGCATGAAGGCTGTGGGATCTAGCGGCTGTTCTCCCGTGGGAGCGTCGAGCTTCGCTCCTCGAGCATTCAGAGCTTCAGCGAGGCGCGCGTCAGTTGAGTAGGGGATGTACTTGTCGGTGCTCACGATGCTGGGTGCGATGCGACCACTATCCGCGTACCCGTCAGGGACGATGAAGGCCACCACGTCATTGCGCGTGGCGCTCCTGTGCGACTGGAGCTTGAGGCTGGTGGCTGACACTTCCGACAGTTCGACAACATCCTCAGCCCCGTAAATCTGCGCGAAGCCCTCGCGTGCGAGTTTCACCGCGGAGGCGGGGAGGCCGTAGTAGTAGGCCTTGAACATGCTGGGCTCCTTCCTATGTGGTGGGGCCTCCGCGCCCCTACCTGTTCGACTGGGTGAGCAGGGGGCCAGTGAACCGTGGGGGCGCGGAGGGGCTTGTGGGATTACTTCTTCGCGTTCTTGTCGGCGAATCGCGCGAAGTTGATGGCACCTTCAATGTTGAGGGTGCGCAGGTTGACGCCCTCCTTGATGGGGAGGAGTTCGATGTCGGGGGCGAAGGAGCGGACCTGACGTACAACCGACTCAGCGATGGGTTCCATCTCTTCTGCCCTGTCGAGAGAGGGGTCTGTCTGTTCCGTCTTGATCGCGCCGCCGCCTATGACGAGGAGGTAGGCGAACTCATCGGGCGCGAAGCGGTTGGCTTCGAAGGTGTTTCGCAGGTTGGCCGTGATAGTGCCTGCAACCTCGTTGCGGGCGGCGTTGACCTGGCGGGACACGTCCTTGCGCTTCACGCCTGAACGGATGGTGCCGGTGAGGACCGCTTCTGTGGCGGCTTCACGGGAGAGTGCGCGACCGTGTTCCTGGTGCACGTACTTGGCGACCAGGGAGGCAATGGTGTTGCCGCCAACGGGGTAGGAAGCGGACGCGGACGTAATGGGGTTGAGGTTCTTGATGAACGTCACGTCGGCAGTGCCGGCCCCGAGGTCGAGGACAATGATCGGCTCGTTTACACAGTCTGCATAGTCGGCGACTGTGCCCATCGCAGGAGTGAAGACGGTGGCACTGAAGCCTGCCAGACCCTCCGCGAGGACGGACACGTCGCCCACCTTGATCGGGATGCTGACACGCTCAGGAGCGATGACCTCCACGCTCTTCGAGAGCGTGAAGATCTTCTTGAAGGTCTCTCCCTTTCCGGTCTCGCTGGGCGGGGCGAGGAGAGTCACGTCCCAGGTGATCTCCAGAGACTCCGGCTTCTTACGCAGGAGCTTCGCAACGAGTTCACGCCCGACGAAGACGGCGTAGTGGAAGCTCCACAGTGTCGTCTCGGACTGTGCCTTCGTCGCAATGGCAGAACTGGGGCGTGTTGCCGACATGGCGAACTCTCGGTCAGCGAGAGGCCCTGCGGCGTACAGGTGAGTTGGTTCACCAGCTGCGAGGCCCTGGGGTGCCCGGAAGATGATCGAGCGGAGCTCGTTGGGCTTGCCATTCACCTCGTCGGCGACGTACTGCTCTGGGATTACGTAATCGTCCCCGATGGCCGCGAAGGCGTTGGGGAGGATCGTGATGGGGCTGGCCTTGCCGTTCACGAGGACAGCAACTCGGGTTTCCGAGTTGCCGAAGTCGATAACCAGGCGCGCCTGCACCTTGGTCTTGGTCTGCTCACTCACTGCGCTGCCTTTCTGTCGGTTTTTCTGCGCTGTTTGCATCATTTTATCGGTAAATGGCCTGTCTGTGTGTTTAGGCGCGTCTGTGTCGTTGATTAGCGACGTTCGCTTCGAGAGCTCGGGCGTTGACTGTGGCGTTGCTGAGTCCCGGCATGAGGAGTTCTCGGGTGAGGGTTCCTTTCTCCCACCCTTCTTGGATGCGGGCTATCTGAGTGCCGGAGTACTGGAAGCTACCGTCCTCGTTCTGGGAGGAGAGCTGCTGCATGAGGCCGGGAACCGTGTCGGGGATGCGTGTGGCGTACATGTCGGCGAGTGCTTCGAGGGTGTCGGCCTGGCTGTTCCTCGTGAGGGGCAGGTCGGCGAGGATTGGTGCCCGGCTGATCTGGTGGAGTTGTTCCTCGTTGAGGCCTGCGCGCGCGAGGCTGGGGCGCGCGAGGCTGAGGAGGGAGCGTAGGGCCGTGTCGGAGGAGATGCCCGCGTTGAGGTAGGGCTTGATGTCCATGCCTTGTGCGAGGGCGCTCTCGTAGAGGGAGAGCTGGGTTTCGCGCATGTACCGGAAGTCGCATCCTGTGGTGGGGTATCCGCGCGCTGTCCATTCGAGTACTGCTGCGAGGACGGGAACAGTGAGGCCCATCTTGAGGAAGGGCCTGAAGCTGTTGAGGTTGCCCTGGTTGTGGGCGTGGTTGCGGACGATACGCAGGATGGGGGCGGGGAGTACGAAGAATGGCTCGGGGATGGTTTCGAGCATGGCGAGCCGGATCTGGTGGAGGTCGTCGGGATCTCGGTCGATGTAGGGCATGATCGGGGTGCCGTCGAAGATGGCGCTGCGTACCTCGTCGAGGATGTCGAGGGGGTAGCCGGTGAGGATTGCTCGGTAGTTCTCGAGCGTGAGTTCTTTGCCTGCATACTTCACTGGTCGGTGCCTTTCGTCGTGGTGGTGAGCGCTGCGCGTCGCTGGGCTGTGGCGTGCACGAGTTCGTCGAGCACATGAGGGTAGAGGCTGCACATCCAGGAGCGGTTGGTGCTCCACCCGTCGGTGGGATGGTGGAGTGCTGTGGGGATGCGGGCGGCGTTGAGGCTTTCGAGGTAGGAGGTGACTGCGGCGTGAGGGCTGAGGTCTTTGTAGTGGAGGCGCGCTGTGGGTGGCATGTTGGCCCACGTGTAGGAGCCGTCGTGCTGCTGCTGGAGTTGCTGTGCGGTTACGTCGAGGATGAGTGCGTCGTAGGCCAGGCCTCGGGTGGCTTCAGCGGCGCGGGTGCCATTGCTCGAGCGGGGGCTGGTGATGGCGACGGCGAGGACATGTCCGTCGTCGTAGTGGAGGGCGTATTCGTCCTTCTTGATGGTGCGGGCCCCTTCTCGGTTGTAGATGGGCAGGGGGATGGTGGCGAGGCGCGCGAGAGTGTGCAGGCGAGCGAAAGACGGGTGGGCGCACAGGTCGATGCGGGCCGTTCGTTCGACGGTTGCTCCGGCGCGTCGGCACGTGGAGTAGGCGACGTGGCCGCGGTGTGGGGCGTGGACCGTCGTGTATGGGGTGGAGCTGATGAGCTCTCGGAGGTTCATTCGTCGTTGTCCTCAGTGGCTAGGTGTCGTGTCGCTTCGAGCTGTACTCGTTGCGCGAGGTCGGGTGGGGGGAGTTCGCCGTGCGTGTCCCAGGCTGGCGGTTGTCCGTTGAGGGCTTCGGCGTTCTCGAGCTTGAAGCGTTCACGGTCGAAGTCGATGCCGCGCTGGGAGAGCGCCCAGTAGGCGAGGTCTACCTCGGACAGGATAGTGGGCGTGAGCTGTCCATCGCGGGTGACGACTGTGGGCACGGTGTTGGTCTGGTCGATGGGTTCGATCATGTACGGCTCTTGGTAGCCGAGGTAGCCGACGGCGCAGTCGGCGAGATGGTAGGAGGCATCGTGGGGTTGGGGCGGGGCGATGAGGTCTGTGTACTTCCACCTGTCGGCGAGGGGGATGTTGCACAGGTCGGTGATGGAGTCTTCGATGGTGCCGTTGATCGGCCAGGCCTGTAGGTCCAGCTGGTCGCTGGTGGCGGGGTCGTTGCGGACAACGGCGAGGGTGCAGCCAGTGAGGCGCGGGTAGGAGCCTGCCGTTGAGGCGGTGGAGAGGCGCGAGTGGACGACGACGACGCTGCCGGTGGTGAACCAGGCGGCGGCGCGTTTCTCTTCGACGGTGGCCGGGCGGAACGTGTCGAGCTCGCGGGTGACTCCCTGCCAGAGCACATAGTCGATGTCCCTGTAGGTCGCGTTCGTCGTGTCGATGTCGATGTCGGGGTTGTTGAGCTGCCAGAGGAGGAGCGCGAGCGGCTGGAAGATGCGTCGGTTCTTCACGTGCGCGACCGGGGGCGTGATGAGCGCTCGCGGGGTGGGGGTGGTGCGGGCCCAGTGGGCGAGGCCGCTCATGTAGGCGGTGACAGTCTGTGCGTCGGTGAGCTTCGGCTCCGTGGAGACGGTGACGGTCGTCGTGTCTCCCTCACGGGTGAGGGTGGCGCGCTTGTGGGGGCGCTTCTCAGTGTGGAGTAGGGTCTCCCACTGCTGTTTGTAGGGGAGTGCTTGTCGGGCTTGGGTCTGCGGGTTCATCATCGGCGGGCCTCATTTCGGAGCTTCTGGGCAAACATGTACTGGTCGTTCGAGTTGCCGCCGGTGCCGGTGATGAGTGCTGCGACGTAGGCGAGAGTTCCCGCGTCGAGGGCGTGGAGTTCGTCGTGGATGCGAGCCTTCGAGAACTGCATGACGTAGGCGAGGGTCTGCTGGAGCAGCTCGATGTCTGGCGAGGCCGTGGAAGTCGTGCCATTGGTCGCTGCTTTGAGTTGGGCGATGAACTCGGAGTCGAAGTAGTCCTCGAGGCTCCCGGTGCCGGTGTCGCGGGCGACGGCGCGGTCGAGGGTGCGGGCGGCGGCTGCGAGAGAATCGGGGGTGTCGGTGGTGATGAGGGTGAGGAAGTTCTTCCCGAGGCGAGCTTCGACTTCGCGCAGTCCTTTTTCGACTTCGATGCGCACGGTTGTCTCTTTGCGGTTGAGGTGCTTGCCGATCTCCTCGTAGCTCATGCCTTTATGGGCGAGCGCCCCATCGGGAGTGCCGGGGATACGGAGCCGGATTGCCTGCGGGTAGAGGCGGGTTTGCCGGTAGGACGCTCCCCTGATGTAGACGACGGTGCGGTTGATGAGGGTTTGCGCGTCGGCGGACAGGGTATGCGCGTTTGAGACAAGCCTCGTTAGTTGCGTGTAGAACCTCGCCACGATGCTCTCCTTCTGACCACTGATTGAGGGGGTGATCGTTGATGTGGGAAAAACCATCGTTTTTTGTCCACGCGCTTTTGCTGGCGGCGTTTTGGGCCTCCTGGAGGGGTTCACCGCCGGTTTGGAGGTGCGCGTGGACTCAAAATGATGTCTGAAACCATCATTTCACGATCAACATTTTTCATCACTTTGAGCGGTCGGAGGGTCGCAGATTGAGATGCGGGTCGGGCGTTGGGGACGCGGTAGAGGTGGCTAGAGGGGGTTGTTGGCGCGGCGACGCGAGAGTCAGGAATGGGGTGTTTTATCGGGGTTTGTCCAGTTGTGCCACTGCCGGGTGCTTGTCGGTGGGATGTAATCCCCGCCTGTGTGGACCTATAGTTGCGCCGTGTATATCCTCGCTTCTCTCGGTGGGAACTGGCTCTAGTGCTACCTAGATGTCCGCTAGTACACCCCTGAACTATGTCTAGTGCAACCATGATCTAGGCATGGTTAACCTGGATGTCGATAGGTTCAACCTATATCTTCTATATTGCGTGTGGACCTAGCCTCTGGTAGTACCAAGAACTAGCTCTAGTTACACCTGTATCTACGCAGGGTTAACTTGGATGTCGATAGGGTTAACCTGTATCTCGACAGGTACAACCACTATCTATGTTTTCTCGTGCTGATCTAGGCCTAGGTACAACCTCTATCTGCGCAGGTATAACCTCTATCGCTACAGGTACAACCGTTATCTCGGTCAGGTGCAACCTGTATCTTCGATATTGCGTGTGGACCTAGGGGCTAGTAGTACCAAGAACCAGGTAGAGGCAACCCGGATGTCGGGAGGGTCAACCTAGATGTTGGCGGCGGTGTACCTGGATGTGGGTCTAGTGCTACGCGGATGTGGCGCTAGGTGCACTTCCTTCCCTGTGTGAGCATAAGGAGCGGCCCCTCGCTCGTGGTTATGAGCCGAGGGGCCGACTTGTTGGAGTGGAAGGTTCTAGCGTGAGCACTCCGTGGCGTGGGAGTAGATCTTTGCGAGGTCGTCGGGTGCGACGTTGGCGAGCGAGTGGGTGTCTTGGATCTGGGAGATGGCTACGGGGTCGAGGTCGCTCCATGATTTCTCAACCATGCACTGTGTGGTGGTGGCCGTGTACTCGCCGAGGCCAACGATGCCCTCGGGCACGTAGGAGCTGGTCCACGGGTGCCAGAGGGTCACGAGGTAGATGACGGCGGCTGCTAGGAGGATGGAGAGGATCGACTGGACGATGCCGCGGGTTTTGTGCGCCATGCGGAATGGCGTGAAGATGCTGAACACGGCTGGGGCCTTTCAGTTGTTGCGCACGGTGTAGCGCAGTGGGTGGCGGTCGTGGATGAGGACGGGGCGGGCGAGTGCTTCCTTGAGGCGCTGGTGTGCGTTGTTGAGTTCTTGGAAGGCGTGGGGGTCGCCGCCCCTGTCGGGGTGGAGGGTGCGAGCTCGGGCGCGGAACGCTCGGTTGAGGTCGGCGAGGGTCGCGGTGGAGGTCACGCCGAGGAGCTTGAGGTCGTGGGGGTTAGGGCGGGGGGTCATGCTTGTTCCTTGTTCTTCATCTGCTGGCGGTAGTTGGCGATGCCGCCGCCGATCATGGAGGCGAGGCTGCGCACGCCCCTGGATGCGACGTTGGCGGCTCCCATGGCGAGGGTGCCGGTGAGGCCTGCGGTGATGCGCCAGGTCTTGCTCAGGCCTCCGAGGTCGGTGCGCTGCCAGGTCTTGCGCGTGTAGTCGCTGGCGTTGCGTTGGCCTGTGGAGAGGATGTGCGTGGCGGCGGACATGGCGCGCTGCATTTCGTCGTAGCGTCGCACGCCTGATGGTGTGCCGTTGATGGTGCTCCAGGTCTGGCGGTCGAACTCTTCGCCTTCGATGCTGATGTGCTGGAGGAGCGGCATGTCAGCGAAGAGCTGGGAGATTGACGAGTCGGGCTTGTACCCGAGGTCGGGGCAGACGTAGGAGCAATAGAAGTCCCAGGAGTCGAAGGACAGTCGGCGCAGGTTGGGCATCTCCCGTAGGACGGTCCAGTTCATGATGGGCGCGATGTTGGAGGAGCGGATCGCGTCGGTCATGTACGGGGGGATGACTTGGTTGTTGCGCCAGTCGTCGGTTACCTGGGTGCGGTAGGCGACTCCGTTCATGATGATGGTTTCGCCGACGACTCCGACGCGCTTGACGCGAGCCCAGGTGCCGGCCCATTCGTTCATGTCGGCGTAGAGCGCTGCTTGCACTGCGTCGGGGGTCATCTCTGTGGGGGTGATGGTGCGGGGGGTGCTGGTGTTGAACTCGTAGCCGCCGCCGGTGGTGGGTCGCACGGGGCTGGTGGAGTAGTCCCATGTGGGGGCGGGCGCGTCGGGTTCGTCGGGCATGGCCATGCGGTCGGCGTTGGGGTCGGTGGTGTCGTCCATGTCGGGGACGGTGGGGGCCGGGGGCATGGGTGGCGGTGGGGGGACAGGTGGGATTGGCGCAGTGGGTGTGGCGACGGTCGGGGGTTGGGGGATCGCTGTGTGCGCGTCTTGGGTGTCGCTGGCGGCGCGCTCGGCGGCTGGCTTATCGTCGTCGCCGGTGAGGCCGCTCATGTCCCACTCTTCTGCGTCGCTGCCCGCGAGCGCGAAGCCGCTGTTGGTGTCTTCTGACTCGAAGGCCTGGGGGTAGACGTGACGGAATAGGGTGACGGACTGGGGATCGTACTCGTAGCCCTGGAAGACGTTGTAGATGTCCTCGACGGAGGCGATCCACTGCGGGCGCAGGTCGGACACCCATTCTTGCCAGGTGCCCTCGTAGCCGAGTTTGCGGACGGTGAGGTTCGCTGCGTCGGAGAGCTTCTGGAGTGTGGCCGCGGCTTGCTCGCGGGTGACTCCGGCTTTCGCGAGGTAGCCCTCAAAGCCGAGGGAGGGGTCGAGCTCGCCGGTGTCGGTGGACACGTCGCGTCGGACGGCTTCTACGTCCACGCCTGCACTCTTCATGTAGGAGATGGAGTTGTTCCAGCAGTAGCCGTCTTCACTGCCGTCGGCGAACAGGAGGCCGGGGCGCAGGTAGGTGGCGGTGCGCGCGACGGATTCGTCGCCGTTCATGATCTTGTGGATGTTATCGCCGCTGAATCCGGGGAGGTAGGCGAAGCATCGCATGGTGGAGGACAGCTTGTCGGAGGCGTAGGAGCCGGGGGTGAGCTGGTTCAGGTAGTTGCGTCCAGGGTGATGGCCGATGAGCACGTCGGTCTTGCCGATGGAGGCGTAGCTGTAGATGAAGTTGTCAGCCTCCTTGAAGGGGATCGAGATGTTCTTCGTGCTGGCGTTGAGCGGTTTGCCTGCGGGGAAGAACTGGCCGATGTCAGTGACGGGGTTGACGGGATCCTGGCCGATCATGAAAACGCGGGAGCGTTTGGCTTCGGCGTTGTTGAAGCCTGCGTTGCGTAGCTGGGATAGTTTCTCGAAGGAGCGGCGCATCATGAAGTACATGCTGGTAAACCACAGTTCGCCGGGGTTCACTTCCTGCTTGGGCTTCTTCTTGTCGTCGAAGTCGGACTGCTCCCACGCGACCCACTCGGACTCGTAGTTCGTGTAGCACATGTGGCCTTGCATGTTGGACTGGAAGAACGTCTGGATCTGCTGGTTCGTGTTACTGATTTCATCGAACACGATGCAAATACCGTCTTTTCCGCCTAGTTGTTCAGCGATTTCGGGGCTGATTGTGCGGGCTGCGAGCATTCCGAGCGCGAGGATCATGTATCGCAGGTAGACGACGGTGCCGAGGGTGCCCGTGTAGCCGGGGGCCCACGCGAGGTTGTTCTTGTTCAGGTACTCGGGGATGTGGGCGCGGGCTTCGAGCTCGGCGACCTTTGCTGCCGTGTACTGCATGAACATGTCCGTACCCTCTTCGGGGTTGCTGGCGATGTTCGAGCCGTTGATGACGAAAGCGTCGGGGTTGATCGACAGGAGAAGAGAGGCCATGTCGGGCTTGTTGTCGCCCAGGCCCGGCGCGATGCCGGCGATGAGGTGCATTGCAAGGATCGTCTGCGTGGTCAGGCCCTTACCGGATCGGGAGCCCGCGAAGATGCCGTGGCTGGTGTGATCGTTGAACTGCCTGATCTCCTTGCCGGTGGTCACTACGTCATCATCGAGGCCGATGCCGAGGATCATGTTGCTGGCGCTGGGCTTGCGTCCCTGGCGTTGCATCGCGTCGAGGATCTTGCCTGCCCACACGGGTGAGGCGTTGGCGAGTACCTTGTCCATGTCGTGCCGGAACTCCCAGAAGATCCCCTCGTTGATGGGGTCGTAGTTCTGGGCTGTTGTGCCGCCTGCGAAGCCGAGGGCTTCGACGATGGCGCGCTCGACGATGTTCTCGCTGAAGCCTTCGTAGGGGGTGAGGACTCGGACCTTGACCTTGACGGGGATGTTGCTCGGGGAGTTGTCGTAGGCGGAGACGAGGACGCACGTCGTCATGGCCTTGTAGATGCTCTCGAGCGCGCCGACGACCTTGGTCATCATGGAGGGGTCGTGGTAGGCGAGGCCGTTGTCGGCTTCGCTCTTGAGGAGGGCGCGGACGACGGCGGTGAGCATGGCTTGCAGGCTCTTCTTGACTTCGCGTTCGCGGTAGGTGTCCCAGGAGGATGCGTCGCTGTGGCGGGGGTAGAGGTCTTGCGCGCCGTCGTTGGACTCTCGTCCAAAGGCATACTCGAGCATCTTGTAGGGGAAGTAGAAGCGTGTGCCGTTGGGGTAGGTGTTGCCCTGGCGGTCCTTCCCGTTAATCAGGATCTCGGCGATCTCGTTGATGTTTCTCGTCGGCATGGGGGTCAAGTGCTGCGCTGCTTGGATCTGTTCCCAGAGGCGCAGGAGGACGAGGTTGTGGGTGCGCTGGTAGGCGCGTCCGTCGGAGGAGAGGGCCATGAGTCGGCCTTGGCCTTCTTCGTCGCAGGTGAGGACACCGGCGGGCTGGAGGACGCTGTAGCCGGACTTGAAGATGCGGTCGTACTCGTCGAGGATGCTTTCGGCGCGGGCGACGATCTGGCCTTGGTAGAAGGTCATGGCCTCTTCGGGCACGTTGTCGCCGGCGGTTTCACCATTGAGGGCTGCGAGTACCTTGTCGATGGTGATGTCGCGGGTGATCTTCTCGAAGCCCAGGTTCGTGCGCGCATCCTGGGGGAGGGAGGCGAGGTAGAGGGCGGCTGAGCGTTCGTCGCTGGCTGCGTCAAGGAGGATGCCGCGGCTTTGAGAGTTGACCTTGGAGGCGAGTGCCTTGTGGTTGGCGAGGGTTGGCCACCATCCTGGCTGCGTGTCGAGGTCGGTGAGGTCGCGACACTGGGAGGCCATCGCCGCCGTGTAGGGCTCGCCTTTTTCGAGGCTGGCTTTGAGAAGGGCCAGGATCTTGGTGTGGTGGGGGCTGGTCTCGAAGTCGTGGAGACGATCAGCGAGGTCGTCGCCGGGGGTGTCCTCGTCGGGCGCGGGGATGCGGGCGGGCGCGTCCGTGTCGGTGTCGTCGCGCATCTGCTCGCGCTTGGGGGCCTTGAGGGAGGACAGGTAGGTCTCGAGGGTACCGCCGATCTGGTCGGAGGCGTAGACGTTGGGGGCGAGCTGGTAGGACTCGACGACCTGCGCGAAGGGGCGCAGTTGCGTGTAGTGGCCGTGTGTGGCGAAGTCGGTGGCCAGAGCGAGGCGCGCGCCTTCGGGTGCGTCGGGGATGAGGGGGCGGGGGTCGCCTTTCGCGCCGGAATGGGCCGACATGTAGGCTTCGCGTTCGAGGCGCAGGCTCCGGGCGATCTGCTCGATGGGGGGCATGATGTCGTCGGGGATCTGGTAGTAGCCGCCAAGGCGCACGCCTTCACTGAACATGCTTTCGACGTTGACTCCCTCGAACATGCTGGCGGGGGCGACGATGGCTTCGAGTGCGCCGAACTGCTTGTGGGAGAGGGCGCGCAGCGGAGACTTCGACGTGGAGGAAGGTTTCGTGGCGGCGCGCGTGAGCTCGCCCTTCGTTTTGCCGTGACGTTCCACGTACACGCCGTCATGGGCGATGATGAGGGTCTTGACCGTGTTGGGGGTCCATGTCCCGTAGTCGGTGCCGTCGCCGTCGGTGATGTAGTGGCCTCCGAGGGCCTTGATGGTGTCGTCGTAGGTAGTCACGAGGACTCTACCTTTCCGTTGTGGTCGCAGGTGTTCAGTGTGTGAGTGTTAGTGCTGGCGGGATGGTGCCCGTAATGCAGGGCACCCCCACCCATCGAGCGCTTGTCTCGCTGGTTGCGTCACCTGGTGGCAATAGGTGGCGTTCTCGGCGAGGGGCGTATCGGGGTGAGGGTGCGGCCTGTGGGGGACTGGGGTCACCAGTCGGAGCCACCTCCAGCGGAAGCGGTAGCGATGTCGCTGCGACCTTCGGCGCGGATTTTGCTGCGCTCGACTGCGCGACCGACCTTGTAGCCGATGAAGGCGGGAACGCCAATGACGGCGATGATGGCGAGGATTGTGAGGGCCAAGTGCATGATGGGTCCTTTGCTTGGTTGGGGTTAGGCTACGACGAGTGCCGCGGCCTTTTCGATGCGGTCGGGGCGGAACCCGCCCCAGGTCTCCAGGATAGCGCCGTCCCCACTGCGGACTGCGACGACAGGCGCTTGGCTGTATCCGAGGCCCTTGATGAGGTTGAGGGAGTCCTCATCCTTGGTGACATCAACGGACTCGTGGCCACGCCCAGCTTCTTGAGCTTCCTGTAGGTCGCGTCGCACTGGGGGCAGCGGGGCTTGGAGTAGACGGTGATCGACATGAGTGGTTCCTTCCTATCCCCACGGTGGGGGCTTGGGTTTGGTCTTCTGGGTTACGAGTATCCATCGTGGGGAGCGTCATGAGTGTAGCGGCGCACCCAAGGGTGGACATGTGCCCATCATGCCACACAAACTCAGACGTGCACGAACTGGACAGGCCATTCGCAGCGTAAATGTGCGAGATGCCTAGACGTTCTGTGCTGTTAGGCGCAGATATGTTGCCTCAGAGGTGAGGGGGTAGTCCAAGTTTTGGATGACGTTCACCACCCAAGCAGGTCACTTTTTCGGGGGGGGGTAGTCCAAGTTTGAGACGACCCCGTAGTCCAAGTTCTGGACGTAAACGTATATAGAAACCATTGAAGATAAAGAACTACCCCCTCTAGTCCCCCAAGCCGTTCACGCGAGGCTGTCCAAAGCGCATGGCTGGTTGAGCAGGCGCGCGCTTCGCGCACGCGAGCGAGAGACACACGTAGTTGAATTGCACACAAAGGGAGGTGTGTGTAGACTGACGATCACCAGAAAGGAAGGAGCAACATGCTTACCACCGACCCCGTTATCCAGGCAGGCGTACTCGCCACACGCGAGTGCATGATCCCCGGAAGAGCCCGAATCAAGCACTCTGTCCAGTGCTTCCTCCGAGAGCTCATGAGGGAATGGCCTACTGACGAAAGCGAAGATCTCCTCTTCAGCATCACCGCCGCCTCTAAGCGCGTTGGCCTCGACCGCTCCGTCCTGTATGTCGGACGGCGCAACCTCGTCGCTGACGACGCGATACGTTTCCGCCAGCGCGAAGACGGCGGCATCGTCTACTACGTGGACTGGGCCAAGATCGTCAACGCTTACGGTATGAAGCGTCTTGGCGTTCAGGCTCACGGCGAGTCTCACTCGTTCGAGTCTGCGGGGTGTCCCAAGGAGCCTTGCACCCCGGAGCCGGACCCGAAACAGCACAAGCGCTCATCCAAGAAGGGAGAATGAGCGATGTCTAGCTTCGAAGAGTGCAACGCGCAGCTCGCAGCACCCAAGCGCACGGGGGAAGATAGCCCCCTGTACGGTCTGGGAGCTGTGTCCCACCCGGCCATCGCAGTCATCCATTTCGACCCGCTGCTGGAGCACAAGCTCACGCGCAAAGAGAGGGCCTTCATGGTCTGGTTCTTCACGCGCTGGAACGATCCCTACGTTGAGTACGACGTTGAGGGGATCATGAAGCTGACAAACATGAAGCGCGATGAAGTGCACATGACTCTCTACAACCTGTGCGCGCGCGACATCATCCGCATGAAGGCCATGCAGCGGAAGGATGACGAGACAAAGGTTGCGGTCTTCCTGTACTTCGAGCCCTCCCACCTTTTCGTGCCCGAAGCTGTGAACCTGGCTGGCTGCTTCAATGGGTGTGTCCACTCGTTCTCCGAGTGGGTTGACCCCGCACGACCAGTCACCCTCGAAGAGATCGAAGCGTCACTGCCTACCTACGAGTGGATCGATCCGCGCAACATGAAGTGGCTTCAAGCCCAGCGCGAGAAGGGGAGCAACCAGACCCGAACGCAGAAACGTCTTGCTTTCGAGGCTCAGGCCAAGAAGGACGAAGCCGGGGCGGAAACCCGGACGCAGAAGTAAAAGCAAGAGGGGGAACCCCTTGAGGCTCCCCCTCTCTCATAGAAAGATAGCTATATTGTATCAGCTTTTTGACGGAATGCACGTGTCTGCACTCCACGCTGCCGTCAACTTCCGCAAGCACCTCAAGGTGGACCTGAGTCGCAGGGAAGTTCTGACACTCATGGCGCTGTTCACCTTCTGGCAGTGCAAGATCATCAGCCCCTCCTACAACCTCCTCCTCGAGCGGTGTGTTGGCGCAAAGCGCTCCACGATGTTCACCGCCATGAAGTCCCTCGAGGACCGAGGCCTCCTCATTCGACGCTCGTTCCTGGATCGCAAGGACGGGTCGCGCCACGTCGTGTTCTTCCTGGACCTCCCTGGGATCTTCACCGACGAATGCTGCGCGCAGCTCGACTCCGATCCCAAGTCGCCGATCACGACCCGTCACACCATCGAAGTGGGGCGAACTGCCAGCACTGAGGAAATCCTCGCCATGGTCACGTTCGCTGACGTGTCCCAGTGGCAGGAAATCGACTGCAAGCTGACACGTAGGAAGCTGCCACTAGGTAACTTCGACGACCTAAGCGGCTTCCTCCTGCCCTGCCCGGACAACTTTCCTGTGCACGAAGAGGAAGAGCCAAAGCCGGAGCTGTGCGTCGCAGTCAGCGACAACCAAGGCGATCTCTTCGACATGCTGCACGAAGCGAAGACACAGGAAACCAGCAACAAGGCCGCGGCAACGCATGGCACGGAAGACCAAGGCGCATATGGCACGTTGTGGCCTACTGCCGCCACCATCCCTGGCGGCTCAGTGTGGACCCCTGCCGACGTGGAGGACACGTCCACGGTGCCCGCTACTCCAGCAGCGGGAGAGAGCGTCCAGGAGCGCGCTGAGCGCATCATCCGCGACCATCCTGGCGACGACATGATCGATGCTGAGATCATCGACGTGGAGATCGTCGAAGACGAAACCCCCTCGGACGCGCTGATCGACGTTCCCGCGTCCCAGGAGCTCGCCATCGCCACCCCTGCGGTGCCCGTGAAGGCCAAGAAGCAGACCGGCTACACCGATGACTTTGAGAACTTCTGGCGCACCTACCCGCGCCGCATCGAGAAGAAGTCCGCCTTCAAGGCATGGAAGACTGCGCTCAAGAGCGGAGCAACCGCCGACGAGATCACCGCAGGCGCAGCCCGCTACGCCAAGTACCGCGCAGGCGAACCCGAGCGCTTCACAAAGCACCCCTCGACCTGGCTCAACCAGGGATGCTGGGAGGACGAGTACTCGACCGCCGGCATCGGCTACGGATACAACGGCGGCAACGGCACTGGCCTCGTTGCTCGCACACCAGAGGAGGCCGAATACCTCCGCCAGCTCGACAACTCCTGCTCGGAGATGTTCTACCGCAGCCTCGGCTTCAACAGCGCTGAGGAATACGTTGAGTACCAGCGAGGAATCGCCGAACTCAACGCCCGAGAAGCCGAAGCTGCATACGCCGAAGCCGCAGCCCGACGCATCGCTTTCTGACCCCGAAAAGAGCCTCCAATGCCGAACTTCTCATACGACACGCTCGCGAAACTCATGAAGCGAGCCATCGACACCAACCAGCTGGCCTCGAAACCGAACAGCCCCCAGGAGTTCCCCCAATTCGTCGCATCCTGGGCGGAACTCATCCTCCCCTGCGCCACAGACAAGAACCTCCAGGAAGCCTTCGCAGCAGTGGTCGGAGGCCAGTACGGCCCCTACAAGATCAGCGTGGCAGCACTCAACCAAGCTATCCGCGAAGCCCGCTCGAAGCGCGTGAGAGACTGGCTAGAGCGCTCGCGCATCGCCATTGACTTCCAGCCGCCCTACGAGCGGGAACTCCTCTACGAGAAGGTCTTCTACGACTGCATCGCCGGCGGTGGCAGCGACACAGCAGCCGACCAATATGGCAGGCAGGCACTCGAGCGCGCCAACGAGTACTTCGCAACAAACAGCAAGATCACCTGGCGCGACATCCTTGACCAGACAGAAGCGAGCCTGAAAGCAGGCTCATTCCGCCGCCCCGAACTCGCCCTCCCATCAAGCCGCACAAAGGACAACTACCTCGTCTCCGCGCGCGACATCGTGACCATGATCCCCGAAGCGGGACAGAAGCGACAGCTGACAGCAGGCACCCAGACCGCCAGCAATGAGCCTGTGGAACGTCCTCGTGCCGTCCAGGCAGCTATCGAAGCAGCCCGACGCAAGATGAGCCTCCATGCAGCAGAAGAACGCCGCAAGCAGGAACGCCTGCGCCAGAACCTTGACGGACGCTTCCAGCGCCTTACAGGCATCGACCCCACCACCATCGAACCACAACGATAAGAAATCGCACACCATGAACTCCCAGATCGCCCTCCTCAACATCACCTTTGGAATGCTTGTATGCCTAGTGTGGCATCCCCTGCTCGCATCTCCCTCCTTGTGGAGGAAACGCAAGAATCTGAGCGAAGAACAACGCGCTAGACTGTATTTCACGCGAGCGCTGGCCATTATCGCCGTACTCGGTCTAGCCCACATGTTGAGTGTAGTAACCCTAGGGTGGTCATCTGCGCATGAGCTGCTGTCGGCTAAAAGCTACACGCTTCTCATTACTGCGGCGGGCATTTCCTCGTGCATTGTTGGATCATGGATGCTCCTAATTCAACGGAAGCGCGAAACCCCCGAATATGACGGGCGATCCTTTATCGCCATTGGGCTGTTCATCCTCGTCACAAACTTCCTCATCTCCTGACACGCCCCCGGAAGGACCAACATGAACACCCAGGAAATCACGCTGGACCACAACAGCGACGACGGCCTCTACACGAAACTCCTACGAGGCCGCTACGTTACCAGCGTCGAAGGCAGCATCATCACTCTCGACGACGGGACAGAACTCCACATCTACGGCAACGAAGGATGCGGCGGCTGCTCGAGCGGCTGGTACTGGCTCGAAGAAACCTTCAAGCGCGGCAACCGCAAGGCCCGTATCATGAGCGCCTACGTAGCCTACAGTGAGGACAGGACAGAAGACGAACCTGCCAGATCCGTCTACACGATCTTCGTGCTGGTGGACGGCAACCCCACCCAGCTTCCCCTCGCGACCGTGCGGGGCACCGACGGCAACGGCTACTACGGCACCGGCTTCACGCTCACCGCCACCATCCAAAAGCCCCCGACAGTGACCGCCACGGTCACGTCACGGGACATCATCAACGCGCTCGTGGACGGGCAAACACCCTCTGATGTCCCTGACATCCGCAACCGTGAAGACCTCCTCAACGCCGTCGTCTACACGCTCCAGCAGACGCGGGGCTTCGACTCTCCTCTGCGCATCACCGGGCCAGAGGCCCAGCTTTTCCGCAAGCTGGCCTCTATTCAGTACGGAGACCGCGGCCCCTACTATGTGGGCGCATGGTATGGCTTCCACCAAACACTCCTCCTCTGGTTTGCCGACATGGAGGGAGGCCTATCCCTCGTCCTGCGCGACTTATCCAACGGAGCGGAAGGCTACGTGGCGAAACTACGCGACTTTACAGAACGAGTGCGCGCCTCCAAGGAGCCTATCAAGACCTTCGTCACCGGCTACGACTTGAAAGGCGACACAGCCACCGTCAACGGAGTCCGAGTGCCGGCCACCGACTTCCTCCTCTCCGAAGTCTGCGGCTTCCACGGCAATCGCATCGGCTACGAGAGCACTTACATCCATGATTGGATCTTCTTCCGCTACGGCGCGCGCATCATCAAGCACCGTGCAGGCGGACGCGGAGACGTTACAATCACCTCAGACACCCAGAGCGTTTGGGCAGTAAACCCCCAGAAAGGCATCGCATCATGACCAAGAAGACCCGCAGCAAGCACCGCGGCGCGCCACGTCGAGGAACCCCCCTCCGTGGCCTTGCCCGACTCGTCCGCCCACTCACCGCCATCATTGGTGTCGCCAGCGGCATCATGGCATCGTTCGCACTCGCGGACATGAACCGAGCCATCAGCATCAACGACGCTGTACTCGCCTCACACCCCCCGCAGGACGCGACAACCACGATCCCTAACCCGCTCCCCGAGGGCACCATCACCGCTCTCGTCTCCTCCCACGCCGGTAGTGCGGGCTACAGCTCCACCGCCGGAGTCCTCATCGAACCTATCTGGCTCTTCCACCCACGCATGAGCTTCATCCTGGCACTCATCGCAGTCCTCGCGCTCGCATCCTGGATCACCAAACACAGCAGATGGAACACCCTCCCCTTCGTCCGCAAGTTCCACATCGAGGCCCCCAAACCTCGCTGGTGGTGGGAGTTCACCGGCTACGCCGAAGTCTTCCTCCTCGTCAGCCTCACCGCCACCGTGATCTACACGCTCGGCAGATAGCACTCAGCACGACAAAGCGGCCCGGCACCCCACCATGGGGAACGCCGGGCCGCTTTCGTATGCGATCAGTCGCCGATCAGGGAACCATCAGCACCGATACGCGCCGTGAGTTTGTAGGTGTAGCCCCACTTGTACTCCTTTTCCTTGTAGCCGAGGTCGTGAAGCAGCTGCATCCACGACTCGTAGCCGCCCTTGGTGAGAGCGTCACGGAAACGCTCCAGATCATCCTCTGCGAGCTCAGGCGAAACCTCAACACGCTCAACGCTTGGGAGGATGGGCTCTCGCTCACCAAACGCGCCCAGAACATACGGCTCCGCACTGTAGATGACTGTCACTTCATGCTCGCCGGAGTCGAGTCCAAACTCAGACAGACGCTCCTTCAACGTGAACCGCTCGCGAGGCTTCCAGCCCTCGCAACGGTCCAGGCGCTCGCTCAGGTCGCGCACGGCAGCAAGCATCGGACGCGACGCTGCGATGGTCAATGCAGCAAGCTCGAGCGGCACGATGAACCGATCATCTTCCTCTTCGGCGGGCTTGACGTACTCGAACTCTGCGCCACAGCAGTCAAAGCCGATAGGCGCACTGAATCGCCGCTCCTGCGTAGCATCAGGGGTCACGGGAACCCGCAGAACAGCAACAACCTCCTCGCCCTTGTTGTACTTGTCGTCAAAAGTCCACGTGAGGACCAGAACACCACCACGCAAGGCAGCTGAAACGCTGCGAAGAGGTCCAGCGGCAAACGTCACGTCAGACTCCTCGTTGAGATCTACCTCAAAGCACTGAGCGAAGGTCCGCGCAGCGCCCCTGTGAGAATCTGTTGCGATCAAGCAGTCCACAGCGATATGCGCATAGAGCCTAGGGTTCCCTGACTCAATAGCTCGTTCGACATCGTGCTTGAGGAAGTTCTCGAACCAAGTCCGAGCCTTCGCGAAGTCAGGGTGCGCCTTCTCGTAGGCGATGTAGTACTCCTGCTGAGCGGTCTCGAACCTGTCGTGAGCTTCCTTGAGGCTGGCGGGGGTGTAGGTGGACATTGCGGGGCTCCTGACGTTCTGGGTAGTAGGGGGTGTTAGCGGTGGTTGAGTCTCGAGCTTCGAGCTGTCACCCGTCGCCTGTCGGCTTTTGACGCGCGCCGCTTGGAGGAGGGTGCGTAGGTGAACATGAAGACGATGGCGGGGAGTGAACCCAGCACAGGGGCGAGCACTGCAATGAGGGCAATCGAGCTGGCAAGTGACATGTGGGGCCTCCCTTTCTCACATATCCACAGGAGTTGTGAACAAGACTGAGTGTAGCATCCCAAAATGGAGTACGCAAGTAGGGTAGTAGTCCAACATGGGGACGAGAGAAAGCCTCCCGCCCCTACGCGCGCATCTATCGGCCAATCGCTGCCCGATCACCACCAACACGCTGCCGACCAGGAGTTCCCACACCGCTCTGATAGCCGTCCACTTCGCCCCGGCTCACGCCGTTACGGTAGAGCGTCATCCGACTCTTGCTGACACGTTGGTTCGGGAACGCCTCATTGATGCGACGCTCAGCACGCGAAGCCCTCCCCATGGCCACCAGCTCCTTCGACGTTCCCAATGCTCCATCTCTCACAGCTGCGCGAACTCGAGCGCAGACAGATACAGAGTAACAACGCACACAACAAGCAACCTGTAGCAGCAGGCCAATACACAGCCCCCTCCACGCCTTACGCCGCAGGAGTCTAAGTTGGATTACATGGCTTGCGCGACCGTCCAACCTAGACTACAGTCTAACCCAAGGAACTCAGAAAGAAAGAAGGCCGTCATGCTCACCCGGAAAATAATCGCCATCGGTGCACGCTCCAACCTCGCCGAGGTAACTATCTTCGACAGCAATGAAGTTGTCGAATACCTCAAACAGCGCGACTGGTATCTCCCCAGTGAGTCCTTCATTAAGATCGCGCCAGACGAATACTGCCTGATCGATAATTTAGCAATCATGCCCGGCATGGATGTCGTTGATGAACAGCGTACCCGTGAGCGGATCGCAGCCAAAACCGCAGGGCTAAAAGAGTTGCAAAAACGTAAGCGCCATGCAGCTATCATGAGTATGATCCTCGCAGTAGGGATCGCAATGGTGCTCGCATATCTGATGCTAAGTACAACTGAAAGTTGGGACCATATGACCACAAAAGAAAGCGTACTTACTTTCGTAATGGCATTTTTTACCTTCTTCCCTTTCGTTGGGATCGGCGTCCTGGCAGTAATTGACTTGAAAGGAGGGTGTCATGACTGAGGAAGAAACACCCATGGAATGCTTGATTAAGTCTCTGGTGACGGTGGTTCAAGTCATCGTTATTGCTACCTTGCTCGGTGTGTTTTTCGGAGCGTCAGCTGTTTTCGCGTACAAGGGCACGCTCGTCGCGATTGACGAGTTTGGGTTCACGCCTGTATGTGTTGCAGCCTTCGTCACCTTCGGATTCCTGGCGGCTGCGGTTCAAGAATGGAAGGAGTCGAGGTGCAAGCAGAGCGACGCTCAACACTCGAGAGGCGAAGGCCCGGCAGAAAACGACAACCGCCCCACCAAGGATGAGAACTGACATGTACCTACAGACCGACCATACGTGCAGCATCGCCGACCTGTACGCCAGGCGAGACAGTATCGGCTTGTCCCGCAGTGAATGCAAACAGCCTCATCATCACCGCTCCCTGTTTGAGTGGGGGAGGGGTCAGCAAGCCTACTATCTGAACAATCTCACGCTGAACCTCTCTAGCCCTCCAGTTGTCTACATCTGGGAACCCTCAGACGGGTTTGGTAGGGGCGCTGTCCTGGATGGTCGCCAGCGCCTCAAAGCATTCTTCTCCTACCTCGATGGCAACTATCGGCGGAGAGAAATTGCCCCTAGTGAATGGGGTGGAAAAGACTTCATCCACCTAGTTGCAAAAGACCCATCCCTCGCACAAATACTCCAACAAACCCCAATCCAGGTGGTCACCATCCAAGCTCCCTCCTACTGGGAAGCTGCCATCGCCACCTATCCCCAGATCTGCGGACACACTCGCGAAACCGTGTCGAATGAGCAGCAGATGCTCATGCACCATCTTGACGCGGGCGACAATATCTTCGGCAGCAGGGACTTCTGCGACCGAAAAGTAGCGAGCCTGAAAAAGAGCATCAATGGGATCGAGTTCCGCTACGCGGGGCTGCGAGTTCCAGTCCCCCAGCTTTCACCTCGCAACTGCTCAAAGATCGTAGAGTGGCAGATCAGGGCCACCGAGTTCGTCGCCAGACACCACCACAGAGGAGTCATCCCATGCTGAGCACATTCATTATCCCTGACCCGGCAACTGTCCCCGATGACTACGACCTTCCGACAGAGCTCACCGTCCGCGGCCTCCCTACCCGCTGGATCGGTGAGTTCTGCGAGCACACCGGAAACGATGTCCGCATCGCCTTCTACGACCAGGCCTACGGGTACGACACCGAGGAAGACGGCGGCGACGCGCTCGTATGGAACCCCAACACTCACGAGGTCTGGTACCTGTCCAGAGGCGACGTAGAAGCCATACAGCGCACCACCCCCGGCACGCCGTTCGCGCACTTAGGCTACTCGTACTACGTCCTCACCGAGGACATGAACCATGACTTCGACGTGCTCCAGCGTGAAGGGCTCAACTGCCAGATCTGCGCCAGCCACCTCGACGGAACCGACATGGAACCAGCCATCGACATCCTGGACCTTTACGGCGACTTCGGCAATCTCGCCTACCCCGGCGACATGATCGTCTACACCAGCGGAGTACTCTACGAAACGATCCCCGAGGAGGTGGTCAAAGCCGTCAGGTCCACGTCCTGACCTCCTCATGTATGAAGCGCTCCTCCCCACTGACCACCAGGGGAGGGGTGCTTCCATATGTGGAGGGTTATCGAAAGTGGGCACCCATTATGGACTTGCGCCAACTTGCAGTAGTCCAATATGGGATATAGGCTGAGGGGCAGAAAGGAGTCCCCTCTATGGCCGCACGTAAGGCGATTCTTGCCCTCGACTTCGACGAGGTGTTCATCCTCGCTCCCGGCACCCCAACCGCGAAAGGGGCATACTCAGATCGTGCCCGCACTCTGGTCACGGTCAAGCTCGACAGCGGACTCGTGGGCACGGGGGATGTCTGGTACTCGCCCCGCATGATCGAAGCCCTCAACGTCATCGTCAGCGACTCAGACAAGATTCTCCTCGCCTCATCGTGGGGCAAAGCGAGCATGAAAGCAGTGAAGGCCGTGGGCCTGCACCTCCCGCGTCGAAAGACCGTCAACCTGTTCCCATACCTCACGCCGGGCACCATCAGCCAGGAGCGCAAGCTCCGCCGTGCCCACGACCTCATCCTCGACCACCTCACCGACACAGACACCCGCATCGCATGGGTGGACGACCAGCACCCCCGAGGCTACGGGCAGGTAGACGGTATCAACACTATCGGCACCGACCCCATCACCGGCTTAACCCGAGCTGACCTCGCGCACATCCGCGACGTGCTCTTCTACTGAAAGGAACCACCCATGCCATTGACGCTCAAGTGGGCGAACGGCACCTGCACGGGCGACCTCACGCAGGTCGCGAGCCTCGTTACGGCCATCACCCAGAAGAAGCCCTGGACACAGACGACACGCAAGCCTGGTGGGCTCATCGTGTGGCAGAAGTGGGACGAGTCGGAGCAACTAATGTCAGTGGGTGACCCCACCATCGCTGACGACCTCGCCGACCTCCTCGCCGACCACCTGGGAGTCCCCCAGGACGAGGTGACCATCAAGCCTGACCCGCGTGACTCGTCGCAGCTGACCGCCAGCGAACTACGCGCTCGACGACTCCGCGCCCACCTCAGCAAGGCCGATCTCGCTGAGATGTGTGGTGTCAATGCGTACACGGTGCGCAACTGGGAGCAAGGCGTGCGCACCGTCATCCCCACCCGACTCCTGCGCGTTTTCCAGCGCCTCGACTCCTACAGGGAGGAAGCCCATACAACAGTCCACGCCGAAGCAGTGCGCCTCGCCGGAAACGAGGACGCGCTCACGCAGACTGACTTCACCGGCTACGCCGTCTACGCGCCCAACGACCACGCATACGCAACCCTCTGGCCGGACGCTGTAATCAACGCCGACATGTGGCGTGATGTCATCATCGAGTGCGGGCGCTTCCGCACCGTTGCAAGCGACTACGAGGCAAGACTCATGGGCCTTAAGCTCATGACCATCGAACCACCACGAAAGGGCAAGCCATGAGAATCGCGCCAGCGCCACAACAACCAGAGCGGCCCACCCTCGAGACCGCCTGGGTCGAAGACGAGAGCGCCCCTGCGCCATCGCGTAAGCGCGCCATCATCGTCATCCTCATCGCCGTTGTCGCTCTCATCGCGTCAGGTGTCGCAGCATGGGTGTGGAGCACCCCCCAGCCGCAAACACCCGCACCCCAGCCTGCGGCTACACAGACGGCACGCGCGTACACGGCCAGCGACTACGAGGAAAACCGCGCAATCTGCCGAGAGATGTACGAGACCCGCGACCTCCAGCTCTACTGGTCATGCGTCGTCGGCGACATCCGCCTCGGACAGGAAACAGACCCAGCGGTCCCGCTCACGGATCTGCCACCCGTCCGCCTAGCACCAAAGGCCAGCCTCGGAGGCCAAACCGACATCGCCTTCGCGCCCGACGCAACCGCGCGATGCTACGCCACCGGCTACTGCCTCACCGACGCAACCTTCAACGCGGGCCACACCAACGTCAAGGTCATGTTCACGCGAGGCGACGGCGACATCATGGGCATCTTCGTCCCCACAACAGACGCGTCCACCGTCATGACGCAAGAAGTCCTTGCACCCTACATGCCCACCGGAGCCGCCCCGGACCCCACCGTCCACCAGGCGACCCTCAGCCGCATCCACATGGGAGCCGACACCCTCGTCGGCTACGTGTTCTCACAGCCCCGCTACTGCGGCGACACGCCCGACGAGTGCTCCGCAAAGTACACGGCCCGCACACCCATCCCCTTCACGGGCACCACACACATCACCACCCAAGCCGAAGCCCAGAACTGAGAGAGTCCGTCATGTCAGTCGAGAGAACCACCATCGAGCACTACGCGCCCAGTAGCGACTTCGCGCGCGTCCTCCAAGGCCGCTACGTCGTGGAGATCGACGAAGAGTTCGACACCATCACTCTCGACGACGGCACGATCCTCGAGGTCGAAGGCAACGAAGGATGCGGATGGTGCAGGTCAGGCTGGTACGACTTCATCAACGTCTTCAAGCAGGGCGACAGCCACGCGCGCATCATGAGCGCCCACGTCGCCTGCGACATCGACGAGGAGAACGACGATGAGGGAGCAGTTGACCCACACGTCTACACCCTGTTCGTCATGGTGGACGGCAACCCAGGGTTCCTGCCTCTCGCGACGATCCGCGGCGACGACGGTGCTGGCGGTTACGGCACCGGGTTTAGGATCTTCGCGAACGTCGTTGTCCCTCCGACTTCGGCGACGCGCCAAGACCTAGCCAACGCCATAGCAGGAGGCCTCTACCCGCTCAACGACACAACGGAAGATGTGCTCACCTTCGTCGCAGGCATCCTCTACGACGCGCGTGGAGCTAACGTCCCCGTCCGCATCTGCGGCGATGAGGCAACCCGCTTTCACGTGGACCTTCTGGATATGCGCGACCAGACCGACAAGGAGATCGGCCTGCCCTACAAGCCGTCATTCCATCACCTCGAGAATGGCCTCACTCTCCTATGGCACAAAGACACGGACGGTAGCTTCACGTTCGTCCTTCGAGACCTGAGAGCCCACACGGGAGGACTCAGCGTGTATGCGCGAAACCTCAGCGCCTTCCTCAACGCCATCCACGAGCGCGCACAGCACGCCGAAGTCGTCAGGTTTGTAGCCGCATCAGCATCACGCAACAACTACCTCACAGTAGACGGCGAACGCATCCCCTCATGCGGTTTCCTCCTGTCGGAACTCGACGGCACCTACATGTACGCCGAACAGGAACGATCTGACCAACTCGACAAGCCAAGCCAATACGTCATGAACCAGAAAACCGGCAGAGAAATGCGCTATACCTCAAACCTGCGCACCATCAAGCCACTCGCCGATAACGGAGTGATCCTCGTGGCCACAAGCGATACGAAGGACGTGTGGGCGCTCTAAGCGGCGTTACGTTGCATCCTGCTCATCAGCGGATGCTCACACCGTGAACCGTCCGCGCACGAAAGGAAACCGTCATGGCGCTCATCAACAAGGACACGCGCATCGCGCGATACTCAGCCGAAGAAGGCGTGGGCTGGGTGCCCCTCGTCCCCGGCCTGGAAACATCCCCGTCGTTCGACAAGTACCTGGAAGAAACCGGCTACTACATCAACGACTACAGCGACCGTGATGAAGACAATCTGCTTCGAGACTCACTCTTGGACCCTCTGGGCCCCGTGTGGGACGACATGAACGAAGAGTTCCTGCTCGACCTCTACGAGGGCTGGGGCCACATCCCCATGGTCGGCCCGGACACTCCCGTCTTCGCGTTCGTCGAAGGCAAAGCCCCCACCTCGGCACCACTGTCGAAGGCCATCAGCTCACCCCTGATCGGCGGAGGCGAAACACTCGCCCTGAAAGTCCTGCACGAAGTCGCTGACAGGCGGAACATCTACGTCCCCAGCGACGCGACCGTGTACGACGTTCTGAACCTCATCAGCATGGCAACAAACAGCCCCCTCTGGGCCCTCAACTGCCTCCTACGCGCCCAAAGCAGCCAGAGCGGCAACCAGCTCACACTCGGCTACCACGAGAACCAACGCGAAAGCAGCTGGATCGCAGCCACCCACAACAGCGGCTACGCCTGCGCCTTCGACCTACTCGACCAAGACCTACGACGCGACTACGGCGTGAACTACGTGATCGTCCCCGACGACGACCACAACGACTACTTCTACACCAACGCCCAGTACCGCGACAAGAACATGAAAGTCATGCGATACAAGGAAAACGGCGTAGTCGGAGACGCTATCGAACTACTCGACCTCGACGGCGGCAACGCATACCCCAACCTCCATGGATGCCAGCCCAAGACACGAATGCCTGAACTCCTGCGTCTCGACAAGTACCTCGCGACGATGAAAAACCTGCCCCAAGGTACTCAGGTACCCATCGCGATCTACTCCACCAACAAGGGGGACACAATCACGATCAACGGTACACGCATCCCCGCATTCAAGATCGTCGCCGAAGACCTCTACGAGCGCTGTGAACTCTACGACCGCACCGACTTCCGAGTCATGCGGCAACCCATCCGCTCATACGGTCGCTTCCAACTGCGCCCACAGTTCGGCAAGCACATCCTCACTCCAACACCCAGCGGGAACGCCGTCCTCGCCCACATCCAGAAGCAACGGTGACACCACATGCGCATCAACGACAAGTCCCTCTTCCCCTACCGGGGGAAGTACGGTTCGCGCCCACCCCTCAACTTTGGGCGCACCAAAACCCACATGCAAAGCTCCATCGGAACCAGCATCCTCCTCACCGACGCATACGACGGCCTCATCGGCCCCGTCTGGATCGCCATTCCCGACCCGGCGTTCAGCGACCCCGAGACGATGCCGGTTCCCCCCTACAAAATCGCCGTAAACCTACGCGCCCGCGAAGTCATCAACCAGACAGTCACGCCCCAGGTTGAGATCGTGGCCTACGCACGTACACACATGTCCCCCGCGTCTGCGATGCAGGCCAGCATCGACGCGATTGTTCACTTTCCAGGTGGCGGAGCTGGGCTTGCTGAGGTCACCAAAACACGAGACAATCCCAACGGCCCAGGCAAGGTGACACGAACATCGACCCTAAAGCCAGACAGTCACCTCGTCATTGGAGCCAACGAGGTCTGGCCCGTAGACCCGATCCCCGTGCGCACATGGTCAGGCCGCAACCCCGTGTACGTCCTCCACGCCGACGACGTGAAGAATATGTCCGACAAGACCCTCGACCTCATCCTCCGACGCACCCCATCCGTGCTCGCACACAACCGAGGTCGCGAGTACGGTGAAATCTGGGACGAAGAACTCGAACAAGACCCAACCGACTGGGACACCCCGTTCCTCCTACGTATTCTCGCGCGCAGCATCCCCGGAAACACCAAGGTCGGACGATCAGACACCCAAACCAAAGGCCTGTGGACGTACTGGGTGAGCCGCGACGGGCGCAAGCCCCGTAAGCTCGCCGACTTCACCAACCCGCTGGTCTACACTGGAGCGACCCTCAGCTTCCTCGCCTGGAGCGTGTACGGAAACCTCGAGGAAGACCTCGCAAGAAAGACAGAAGACCTGCTCCACCGTTAACCCCCGAAAGGGAACCCCACATGCTCACACGCGCCCGACGAGTACTCCTCGCTCTCATCGCCGCGGCCACCGTCATGCTGCCGCTCACCCCAGCTCCCGCATACGCTCTCCCAGCCAACCCCAATGTCTCCGATGAGGTCATCGAGGCGAACTGGGCGACCCTATCCGCTGAGCAGCAGGAAGCAGCCAAGCAGGTTGTTGCAGAAGCCAAGGCCGAAGGCTACTCGGCGGAGGCCGCAGCGGCCATCGCCGGTAACTTCTGGCGCGAGTCCCACTTCAACGTGGACGCAGTGAACGCCTCATCGGGCGCGTGTGGCATGTACCAGGCCCTCGGAGATCGACAGACCCTCCTGTTCACCTACAACGGAGTCTCAGGCTGTTCAGGCCTCAAAGCCAAAGAAACCACCCAAGCGGCGCTCGCGGACGGACGCAGCGAATGGCTCGGCTGGCCCACCACCAGCAGCATCTACGGCGGCATGGCATCCTACGCGCTCAACGAAGCCGACACCTGGGGCATCACCGGCGGCACCGTCCCCTCCGCCGACGACTCATTCGGGAGCCTCGAAGGCTTCAAGAGCACCGACAACTGGTACTTCGCGACCTGGATCTGGATGACGAACTGGGAAGCCCCCGGCGCAGCTGAAGCAGGCTTCATGGAGCGCGCCTCCTACGCTGCAACCGTCCTCAAGAAAGTCGGCAACACCGACCCCACCGCAAAGTCCACCACAAGCGGCGCACAGTCCGGCTCAGGCGGGGGAGTCCTCGACGAGTGGTCCCTCCCTGGTATGCCCAAGAAACCCGAAATCACTAAAGGCCAGTCCCTCACGTTCGCGGACGGTTCACAGCTCACGGCGAAGCAGCGCGCAAACGCCTCCGACCTGAAAACGCAGCTCGAAGAAGAACGGGACCGAGAAGCAGCTGAGTCAGCTCGAACATGGGTCGCCGTCGTCGGTGTCGTCCTGTTTGTCTACGCTCTCGTCATCCTCCTAGCCCTCCTGATCGACCTGTCGTTCCCGCTGTTCTCTGTCCTCAAGGGTGTGACCTTCGGGCGGATCAAGTACTCACCGCTACCAGCCGACGAGCGCCCGAAAGGCACCTACGGAGTCGCCGGAGTCCTAGCCACCTGTTTCGCCTTCGCAGCCCTCGGTGCCCTCATCTTCACGGGCGTGATCCAAACCTGGCTCGCGCACCTCGTCATCGCTCTCACCTCTTGAAAGGAACCCTCCCATGACCCGCCAGTCCGAAACCGACTTCGCAACGAACCTCGTCACCAAGTACGGGCAGCAATGCGCCGAGCTCTTCGCCCTGTTCCTCCACACCATCCCCCTCGGATGCTCATGGGCGTTCCTGCACCCCCAGCAGGTCGAAGACCTTGGCCTGCCCTGCAACCCAGAAGGCCCCGTCCCCCTCATCTGGGATCCCCAACACAAAGCGGTCACCACTCGCACCGCCGCCAACGCGAACGCCTCCACCCTGACGTTCGTCCTCATCCCCGTCGTCGGTGGCTTCATCCTCGAAACCGCCTACAGCGTCGCCGTCAACGTCATCGAACAGTGCGGGGGACTCTACGACGAAGACATCCTCACGACAGCGGGGGAGAGCCGCACCAAAGCCAAGGAGCTGTTCGCTAAGCGCCTCGAAAAAGCAATCAACGACGGTGGCGAGCTCCGCTTCGGCTACTACTGCGTCAACGGCTCCCAGACGATCACCATGAACGGTGTCGCCTACCCCGCCTACTCGCTCCCACTACGCGCCATCGCCGAAATCGCAGCACAACAGGGCCTCTCCTTCCGCGTCCCCCAACATGCCCCCATCCTGGCCTCCACTGTCGCCGCAAGCCCCTGGGACACCCTCTCCCGATCAGTTGCAGCCCCCTCTGGCAACGCAATCCTCGGATCCCTCGCCCGCTGAAAGACACTGCCATGTTCATCCACATTCCAGAGCGCCCCACCCATGAAGGCATCGCCCCCACCCTCGAACTCCAGATCCGCGCCCGACTGGACAACGCCCCGACAGAACCCGCCAGTGAAGCTGTCACCATCAGCTCACCCCAATACGAGACCTTCATCGCGCAATGCACAGAAGCTCTCCAGCGCGACAAGTCCATCGACCTCGAAGTCTCACCCGCGAGCGCAAACGACACTGAGACCATCACCATCGTCAATGACTCCGGCATCACCGTAGAAGACATGCGCGAAACCCTGAACGACCTCATTGGAGACGCGCCCGACATCGGAGTCACGATTAGCGTCAACGACGGCCAGTACACCATCACTCTGACCGCCGTCCCCGACCTGCCCGTCCTCGAAGCCCACGTCGAAACACTCACCTGGTCCGCAGATGGACACACCCTCACGCCCACCATCCACACAACAACGGGAACCGAGATCCCCACATGGACCCCGGCGATCCTCGCTCAAACCGAAGCGTACCCAGGTGGGACCGTCCGCTACGTCGATACCACCTACGGGCCGATCCCCTGCACCCCACAGGGGACAGTCATCATCGACGCAGCCATAGCCACCTCAATACACCACGCCAGCGTGTAACACTCCTTCCGCATCCCTTCCAGTTGGTACCCTTAAAGAAACTAGGGCAAAAGCCCCGGTTATGGCACCCGCAGGAAGGGAGGCGCTGTGCGCCGCTACATCGAACAAACCACACAGCCCGACGGGACCGTCACTGAGACCCCCGTTGACGGCATCGTGCTCACCGAGCGCGAGTACCAGGAACAGCGCGACCAGCTGGAAACCCTCATCGTCACCGCCGACACCTTCCTCCAGCAAGCACAAAGCGCCCTCGACTCCCTCATGGACACCTACAGGGCACAGCGCCCCACCGACAAGGCGTACCTCGCAGCCTTCGGTCTCGAAGACGACCCCCAGCCCGAAACCATCCTCTAAGCTCCCATCGAACGGATCACCATGAACGACTACAACGACATTGAAGACCTCGACGAGACGACGGAAGACACCATCGTCCTGAACCTTGATGACGACATTGACGACCTTGACGAAGCCGACCTCGAGACCCCAGACGAGGATGAGGACGACTACGACGAATACGAGGACGACGAAGATGACGATGATGAAGACGAGGACGACGTAACCTCAGCTCCCGTCACCACCTTCGCGCTCACCCCACTACGAGACGAGGCCGACAAGGCCGACGAGGATGCTGCGGACGACAGCGACGAAGCGCCCGAGGATGATACGGACCTCAACGAGGGCGCTGACGACGAAACCAGCACCGACACCGAGGGCACTCCCTTCCGCATCGACATCGACACGGACAACCTCGACAGTGCGGCAGTCGAAGCGATCAGTAGCGTCAACGACGTTGTGACCGTCAAGAGCGACGCATACTCTGTCCGCTACACGCACATCAGCCCTCACCAGGTCGTCGGCACCAAGCCCGTCAAGGACTACCGCGCCGACACCTACAGCGGACTCTTCAACGTGATCCGCGAAATGGGGGTTATCGTCCCCGTCGTCGTCACGCCGCTCGCTGAGTACGCCGACTTCCTCGCCGCCAACAACATCACCACAGGCGCAGAAGCCGACGAGCTCGGCTACGCGGGCCCACGCTACCGAGTCCTCGACGGGTGGCGACGAATCTTCGCGTCCCTCAAGAACCATCATGACGAGATCCCCGCCGCCGTCGTCACCTTCCACGACCCCGAGGTTGGGCGCGACCTATCCAACCTCATGCACCTCGTCCTCAACCGCACCCAGGAGCACACGTGGCCCGAGAAGTGGGCGATGCAGCAAGTGTTGGAAGAGTCTTACTCTCTCACCCCATCCATGCTCGACTGGCTCCTCCTCATCGAGCCGGGCGACTCCATGCGCCTCAAGGAAGTCATGCTCGCCGAGTACCCCGAAGTGACTGAGGGCTTCCTGTCGGGCAAGAAAGACCTCACACGGTCCTACAAGGCCCTCGAAAAGCTCCGCAAGGCAGAAGCGAACCCAACGGCAGGCGACGACGACCGGAAGATCTCCAGCGTTGACGAAGCCGGCGACCTCGCAGCCGCCGACACGGAAGATGCCCCCCTTACCGACGAGGAAGTCAAGAACCTCCTCGAAATGGGCGACGAACTCCGCGAAGTCCGCGACCTCCTCAACAAGGAAGCCGACACCGACGACGCAGACATCGACGATGAGAACTACGGCGGCGACCCCATCCCCGAAAACGCAGCCGAACAGGTCGGCTTCGAGGGCGGCGACGACGACGAGGACATGTTCGGCGAAGTCGATGAGAACACCGTCCAGGACACGAAGGACCGAAAGCCCCTCTCCAAGGAGCTACGCACGGCGATCCTCGCGCGCGACGAGTTCACCTGCCAGGCCTGCGGCTACGGCAAGGGCATCACGTCCATGGTTCACCTCGGACAGCTCGAAGCCCACCACAAGACCAGCGTCTACGTGGGCGGCTCTGACGCGATGAGCAACTTCGTGACGCTCTGCCAGCGCTGCCACGGCCTCGTGCACATCCTCGCTGGCTTCAACGCCAAGATCGGCATGACCAAGGAAGAGTTCGAGAACGTCCCCGACAACGATCAGACGATGTTCCGCGTCTGCATCAAGCTCGCAAAGGTCATCCTTAAGGCTGAGGAGGAGACCGGCAAGGCGCTCAGGAAGTACAAGCCTGTGCGCAACCCGTTCTGGGAGCAGCAGAAGCAGGCGCAAGAAGTCGTCAAAACCCTAAAGGGTGAGGAAGCATTGGAGGATACAGCGCAATGACAACATGGGTTTACTTCCAGAGGCCAGGTTTTGCTCTCTACCAGGAGGACGGTGGCGTGCTCACGTCCACCGCACAGACCGTCAAGCGCGCCCAAGCCCTGCGTGACATGGCGACGCGACGCGCGCCCAACCTGCAAGCCGCACCCTACAACCCGGCAGGCTACGAGTACTGCGCCTACGATGGGCAACGAGTCGTTAGCCTGTTCTCCCGAGACGGCCTCACCATCACCCCCGGCACCGTCGTCAAGACAGACCAGGGCAACAAGACCCTCGCGCAGGTTCTCGCCGACTACGAGATCACCGACCAGGGTATCGACCCCAAGGCCGCGGCGTGGGACATCCAAGCCCTCCGTGAGGCCGTTCGATACGCCAATGCCTACATGCTCACCCGCATCGACCCCCAAGACGATGGTCCCTTCAAGCCGGCCGGATTCACACGGCCAATCTACTGGGCTCTCACGCGCCCCGAAACTGACACCGAGTGCATCCTGCGCACGTGTTGCTATACGCAAGGAACCCCCCAGGCCCACAAGCCCACCCTCGAGGCCCGCATCGGCAACTCCGGCTACTTCCTCGTCTCCCTCCCCAAGGACTGCATCCCCCTGTTCGACGGAACAGGAGCGACCCCTACGCAGGAAATGCTACGAGCGCTCGCCCGAGCGGTAGACGACGCAGCCGCCAACCCCTTCTGCCTCGAACGAGACATTAAGGGCGTAGCCTATGCCCTTACCCGCGGCGGCGAACGTCTTGAGTTCTGCCTCGAAAACGTCGGCTCCTTTACCTACACGGGCGACGACTTCGTAGCACACGAGAGTCATGGCGACCCTGCATACACCATGGGCCGCTCCATGCTCGTCAAGGGAGCACTCAAGAACTACGGTGGGGGGTGCTTCGCCGGCGTGTATGAGATCATCGACACTCTCGTTCGACAGAGAGGCGACCGCTCCGACCGTCCCTTACTGTCCGTTGACAGGTATCGAGCTGCGCGAAACGGCAAGTGGGACGTGTACGCCGATGCGCGCACCCCCTACGTGCCGTCACGCAGCACGCACCCCGAAACTCGACGCAACGAGCCGTACAGCACCTACGACCGCTACGTCATGCACTACAGGAACCTCATCAAAGCCGACGCAGTAAACGTGACCCCACGAGCAGACTAGGCCAGCATATGAACATGCCCCGTAGTGCCATTGCGCGACGTAACGCCCGCCAGGCGCACACCCATGAGGCGCGCAGCCGTCTCGAATGGGCGGCAGAAGTCCGCGCCATCCTCGAAGCCGCCGCCACTACCTTCGACGAGACCGTGGTCCAGCAACAGATCACGGTCCCAGCGAACCGCACGCGCGGCCCAGTGCAAGCACGAGGCATCCTGGACATGTGCCAGGCCCTCAGCATCGTAGGCATGGCTACCAGCACTCCAACCGGCGATATCATCCTCACCCTCGCCGGCCACGCCGACCGAATGCAAGCAGCACTCCACCTCGCCCACAGCTACCTCGAGGCCGAACACCTACACCTCAGCCGAGCACACACCGACCGCCCCGGCGTAACCCTCAGCCCCGCCAAGGCGCGCCAAAAAACCTACGGGATACTCCTGAGTGCAGCAGCCGAAGCCTCCACCATCATCCGCACAACCCGCCCCTTCAACGTGCCACTCGACCGGGAGGATGTTGAAGCGGCGCACGCAGTCCTCAGTCAGGGGTGGGTCGGATCAGCCTACCGAGAGCAGCCCCTCCTAGCTGCCGAAGAAGGGTGTCGCGAGTATGAGAGAATCTATCTCTCGGTTAGTCAAAAACCCCTCGTCAAGTCGTACAGAAAGAACAGCCCGCGATGAACCCACTCCGCACGCCCCGTCACCTCCATCGAGCGTGGCGGGGCTCCGTCGCCCTCACCTTCCTCCTTGCCCTCGTTCTCACGTTCTTCGCACACCCCGCTAAGGCGTTCACCGAAGACCAGGGACACAACCTCAAGGCCAAGCCCTCCACCTGGTGCCAGTGGTGCGCCGACAGTGACTTCGGGTACGACCCAAACGAAGAGCGCGGCATGATTACCAACGCCGGAGCAACCATGGGCGAGGCGGCGTGCGGTAACTTCTCCTTCGCATTCATGGAACTTCGCGCGGGAGTTAAAGCCCGCGGCTCCTACACCGTCAACGACATGCGCGCCGAAGCCATCAAACTGATGCAGGCAGGCAAAGATAGCCCATTCAGCGATGACGGTTGGCTCTACCAGCTCAATCCCGAAGGCTTCGCCCAGGGAGTCTCCAACATGACCGGCGGACAGCTCACCGTCGAAGTCCAAGGCGACACCAGCGGAGCGGGACTGGGAGCCAACAAGTTCACCGAAGACGACGTGCGCCAAGCCATGAACGACGGCTACTTCGTCATCTTCATGGTCCAAACCGACACCGGCGGACGACACTGGATCGCCGGCGACTACGTGGAAGGCAACACCGTCCACACCATAGACTCAGGACGACCCCTCACCACCCTCGACCGCTCCCAATACCCCGGCGGTATCGGCCCAATCCTCAAGTTCTCCCGCACCGACGGCAAGAAACTCCAAGACCTCCCCACCATCGACGACGCAGCCACCAGCGTCGGCGGCAACAACAGCGGTGACACCGCCACCGCAACCGACACCGGCATCATCAGCGACCTCGACCTACCCGGTATGCCACCTCGCACCGTCGGACAAAACCACCAGCTCTCCGAAGCCGACAAGCTCGCCTTCGCGAAAGACACCCTCAAGTTCGCTAACTACACGAACCTGAACACTACACAGAAAGACAACGTTGACCAGATCGTCGCACAGCGACAGCTCGAACAAGACCGCAAAGTATCGGACTGGTTCAGCACCGGCGCAGCCGTCATCGGCATCATCCTGTTCCTGTACGCCCTCGTCATCGTCCTCGCATTCCTGTTCGACCTCGCCTTCCCACTGTTCTCTCTCCTCAAGATCGCGACAGCCGGCTCCCTGACTGTGCATCACGAGTCGCAAAGCCGTGCGGGCGTGAAAGAGCTGGGAGCTCCACCTCGAGGCCGTTGGGCGACATGGGGGAATGTGTTTGTGACTGCCGGGCTGGTCGCAGCGTTGGGTGGTTTGCTCATCAGCGGGACGCTGGTTAGGTGGGTTGCGTTGTTCGTGCAGATGCTCTACATGTGACAGGTGAGCATAACCCCTGCATACCTGTGATCTAGTTAACCAGTTTCCGGGTTGCGCACACAAAACAACCCGGCCTACACTAAACCCATCACAAACAACACATAATTTAAGAGCGTCCCCTGAACCGCCCTGGATCAGGGGAGCACCCCGGAAAGGTGCCCGAGTGGCTGAAGGGGCCTCCCTGCTAAGGAGGTAAACAGAGGAATCTGTTTCGCGGGTTCGAATCCCGCTCTTTCCGCAGGACGCGAGAAGCGCCTGAGACGAGTTACTTCATTTGGATCGAAACTACACTCGACTCAACTTTTTCTCTCGCGTCCCCCACTTTTGCCCAAAACACAACCAGAACCCAGAAAGGAGAGCGTCATGGCGCGCATGAATACCCGAGGCGCGAAGCCTCGCAACATGGCTACCACTCCCGTCAGTACGACGACGGGACAGGCCTTCACCGCAGAAGGTGGAATGGGGTGGCAGCGCACCCCCAAGGGCGAGCTGTTCCTCGCCGCCGTGACCTCCCTCAACGAGGACACCTTCTACGAGACCGCCGATGAGCGCGTCAACCGTATCCAGACCCTCACCACGGACCCCGAGATCATCAACAGCCCCGAGTGGGCGCTCGGCATGGTCCGCTGGCTCCGCCAGGAAGTCGGACTCCGCTCGATCCCCGGTGTTGTCGCCATGACCGTCGTTAAGGCACGCCTGGACGCTGGCCTGACCGGCACGAACCGTCAGATTATCGAAGCGGCCATCGGTCGCCTCGACGAGGCCTCCGACATGATCGCCGGGTGGATGAGCCTGTACGGGCGTAACATCCCATCCTGCGTGCGCCGTGGCGTTGCCGACGCTCTGCGCGCCCGACTGTCCGAGCGTTCCTACCTCAAGTGGGTTGGCCGCATGAACTCGGGTAGCGTCACGCTCCGCGATGTCATCAACCTGACGCACCCCAAGCCGAAGGGTAAGACGCAGGAAGCGCTCATCAAACTCGTGCTCGACGAGGGCTACGGCAAGAAGGGCGACGACAAGCAACTACCCACCATCCGAGCACGCCGTCAGTTCCTCGCCATGGACCGTGACGCGCAGATTAGCGCCCTCACCGGCCCGGACGCGAAGGATGTCATCCGTAAGGCTGCTCTCACCCACGAGGTGATCGCAGGCGCAATCGGGACGATCCCCGCCGACGTGTGGGAAACCCTCGTCCCCGAGATGGGTTACATGGCCCTGCGAATGAACCTCCGACGCATCGAAGCATCCGGCGCGTCTCGCGCGCTGATCGCCACGATCAACGAGCGCCTGAGCGACGTGGAAGAGGCTGCGAAGTCTCGCACCATGCCGGTCGCGTTCTACGCAGCGTACAAGAACGCGCCGCTGGCCTTCGCCGCCGCCCTACAGGACGCAGCGAACGCTTCGCTCGAGAACGTTCCCGCGCTCAAGGGGCGCACGCTGGTCCTCCTGGACCGCTCCGGCTCGATGAGCTACCCCATGTCGGCGAAGTCGTCGCTGAGCTGCCAGGACACGGCCAACGTGTTCGCGTCGGCGCTCGCTATTCGAGGCGAGAGCGTCCGAGTGGTTGCGTTCGACGATCACATGGAGGACGTGAAGGTCGCCAGCACGGACCTGCTCCGTGTCGTGGACCAGATGCCCACCGCTCGAGGCTGCACCTACACGCCGGATGCTGTCGCTTACGCCCACAAGAAGGGCGAGAAGTACGACCGCATCATCATCCTCACGGATGAGCAGTACAGGGGCGGCAGCGTCGATAACGCGCTCGACACGTATGCTCCCAGGGTTCCGGTGTTCACCTGGAACTTGGCGGGCTATGCGACAGCGCAGATGGAGGCCCGAGAGGGCCGCTGGACCTTCGGCGGACTCTCCGACAAGGGCTTCCAGATGATCCCGCTCCTCGAGCGCGGGATCGGCCAGTCCTGGCCCTGGGAGTAACCACCCACTAGGGGCCTCGCCCAACACTCCCACCACAGGGCGAGGCCCCACCAACGCCCCTATAGCTCAGTTGGTTAGAGCTGCGGACTTTTAATCCGAGGGTCGCAGGTTCGAGTCCTGCTGGGGGCACTCAGTGAAAAACTGAACATGGCGGGGTGCCGGAGTGGACTAACGGAGCTGTCTTGAAAACAGTCGCACCGACAGGTGCCCAGGGTTCGAATCCCTGTCCCGCCGCCAACTGAATACATGGTCCTATGGGGTAGCGGTCAGCCCGCCAGATTTTCACTCTGGAGACCCGAGTTCGACTCTCGGTAGGACTACTCCGATCCGGTGTAGCTCAACGGACAGAGCGGGGGACTTCTAATCCCAAGGTTGCAGGTTCGAGCCCTGTCACCGGAACTCCAACAACTAAATAACCCACTGAGGGTCGTTGGCTGAGCGGCGAAAGCATCCGGCTGTAAACCGGACACAGGGTAGCCAGTCCCACACCGCAGGTTCGAGTCCTGCACGGCCCACTGGTGGAGTGAAGACGCGAATGTGTGAGTTACTTCTTTGCATAGAAAACACATCCTGGGCGTAGACCCAGGGCCCCATTTGCTCGCGCAGCCTTTCAGCTTCACTCCGCCCCTCCATCTCGGATGGTGTAACGGCAGCACACCGGATTTTGGTTCCGGGCATCTAGGTTCGAATCCTAGTCCGAGAGCGAACTGCGGGCGTGTCCCTGTCGAGAAGATAGTGACGCGCCCGCAGGTTTACCCAGATCGAAAGGAAAACCACCGTGACTATTGGTGAGCGTAAGGCCGCAGCCAACAAGCGCCGACGCGCATTCCACATCTACACGATGAGCGCCTTGACCGCCCTCTGCGTGGGCGTATTCGCAGCTCTCGCGTTCGTGGGCCTGATCGGCCCCTCCCAGTGGGCTATCAGCCGACAGGAAACCACCCTCGGGAAGGTCTTCACCGGCTGGCTGACGACCGTCAACATGCCCGCCGCAGGGTGGGGGAGTGAGACCGTGTTCGTCTCCTCCTACACGGGCGATACCGCCCACCTGACCACAGGGGAGATGGCCCCCGTCTCGGACCTGACCCTCACGGCACCGCTCTCGGCGACAGCTGAGCACGCCGTCTTCATGAATACCCTCACCGCAGCGCTCCTCGCTGCACTCCTGCTCCTTGTGGCCGTTGCTATGTGGCCGTCCTACGTCACCGACCCTGCGCAGCTCGAAACAAACCTGACGGGAGCGTTCGAGTGGCCCACTCCCGCGACGAGCGAGAAGCAGCGCCAGAAGGCCCGCGAGCGTCGCCAGCAGCGACTAGAAGAGTTCGCCGCAGCCCGCGAAGAAGCCGATGACCTCGACGCTGAACACCAGACCGACACAACCCAGAACGACGCGCAGGAACACTCCGCAGGCACCGAGTTTCTAGCCGCCCGCCTCATGGAAGGAACCCGCCATGAGTGAACCTCTCATCGTCGCGTTCGCCGCGGCCCTCGTCGCGTCCGCAGCCTTCATGGTTGCCACTGTCGTCCTCATGGGCGACACGGCCTTCAAGCGCAGCGCAGACACCCTCAGCGCCACGCTCACAGTCGCACTCATCAGCGCAGTGTTCGCCTCCCCGATCTTCACCCCGGTCACCTACCAGGTGCCCGACGTGATCCACGCCTGGGTGAACTTCGGCCTCGCAGCCCTCGCACTGCTCCTGATGATGGTCACGGTGTGGAACATGTTCCGCCGATACCCCGACGTGCCCCTCACGATCCACTGGAGCGCATGGGCCATCAACGGCATCATCGGCTACGCCCTATGCGGCTTCATCCCCACTATCCACTTCATCCATGCGATCAGCCCGTGGGCCTGAAAGGAACAACAACATGAACAAGCGCAAGTGGCTAACAGTTGAACGTGTGTGTGCGATTGTAGGAATCGTCTTCCTCTTGGCCCTCCACATCTGGCTGTACGGTGTCGTGCATTCGTCAGACGGAGGTAAGTCTGTCAGCAATATGGACACCAGTGCCGTCGCTGACGGAACCCTTAGCGACCTCAACGAGCTCGCCGTCAATGACAACCCCACACCGCCCAAGAAGTACAACCGGGTGGAGCAGTTCGGCCCCGCTTGGAAGGACGTGGACCATAACGGCTGCGACACGAGGAACGACATCCTCGCCCGCGACCTCAAAACCATCAGCGACCGACGTAACGCCTGCGTCATTACCGCCGGCCAACTCGCAGACCCCTACTCGGGTAAGTGGATCGACTTCCGCAAGAAGGAAGCCTCAAAGGTCCAGATCGACCATGTTGTCGCCCTCGAGAACGCCTGGCAGTCCGGCGCGTACAACCTCACCCAGGAAGATCGTGAAGCCCTCGCCAACGACCCCGACAACCTCCTAGCCGTCAACGGCCACGACAACATGGCCAAGGGCTCCAAGAGCGCAGACCAATGGATGCCACCCAACACCGCATACGCCTGCACCTACGCCTCTAAACAGGTCCAGATCAAGAACCGCTACGCTCTCACAGTGACCACACCGGAAAAGCAGGCCCTCGCCGACGCACTGGCAACCTGCACCACCAACTAGAAAGGCCATCCCAATGGCATCATTCACGACAGCACAGAAGCGCAAAGTGATCCAGAGACATTACCCCACTGCCAACAACATCGCCGTGAAGGGCAACGTCTTCTTCGCCGCCTTCCCCGACGCGGAGCCCATCATCGGCTGGCTCCATTCCCCGCGTGAAACCCTGTGGATCCAGGCAGTCGTCCCCGTGAGTACCTGCACCGCCCTACGCACAGTGCCTCCGCTCTGGTTCATCGAAGCGGCCCAACCCTACATGCGGGGCGACGAGCGAAAGGAGTGGTACCTCTACACACTCCGAGCGGCTCAGCAAACATTCCCATCGGGGGATTACATGCGCTGGATCACTCTCAATGAGGGACATCCGCTCAGAAAGGCGTTTGGCGACTATTGCGCCTTCGACATCGAAGGCAAGGAGACAGAGTTCCGCATCAAGAACGCCGAGTTGGAGACGGTCAGGACCATTAAGAAGGCCGACCTCCTCTACGTGCTCACGGATGAGCCAGGTAGCCTCTTCTACGAAGTAACACCTTTCTGACGATCATGGCTTTCACAACAAAGGAAGTGCGCCCCGTCTTCGAGGCTAAAATGGGGCCAACTCGCAGGTTCGTCGTTAAAGGCGACCTAGCGTTCGCTGTCCTCGACTCGGGTAAGCCCGTGCTCGGGTTCGTCAATTTCTACGGTGGCAGGATTCGCGTAGAGTCATGCGTGACTCTCAACAGCGGTCCTGTTCCTCTGAGCGTCGTGCCACCCCAGTGGTTTGCGAACGCAGCAAACAAGTTCATCCCTCACCTGGAAATGCGCACACAGCGGGACTACTGGACTACGCTCGTCGCAGCCAGCAAAGCCCTTGGCGGCAACTATGGACACATTCACCTCGCCAAGCAGCACCCATTTGCGCAGCACACAGGAGCCGTAGTCCTCATTGTGGGGGAAAAGAGAGTGGAGGGTACAAACCAACAGGGGGAGCCGGTAGGATCCTGGACAAAGCTAGGCATCATGCAGGCCCTCACCGCCAAGCCCGGACCAATCAACTCCTGGTCCTAATTGCAGCCACATCGGAAGGACTGAAACATGCCTTTTACGCCAAGGGACGAAGGCTACGCGCCTCCACATCTCCCGACTATCAAACGCGAAGTTAATAAGTTGATGGATGGCGTGAAGCGAGTCGGAGCGAAACAGACAAACGTATTCGTTAGCGCCACATCAGGCTACCTAATCGGCCACATCACTAGGGGAGCGTGGGTGGGGATGCTTACCCCTGTGGAACGATGCCCCGCAATGGATGTAGTTCCCCCTAAGTGGTTTGCTCGCAGCGTCGAAAAGGCCCTACGGGCAGGCACGCCGCAACAGGTCGCCTATGGGCATACCCTTCTCGTACTGGCTGAAGCTACATACCAGGGGAGCGGGTGCATTACCCTCTCCGACAATCATCCACTAGCTGTTGGAGCTGACGGTCAGCCAGCAATCGCACAGTTCTGCCTAGATTACGGAACAGCGCGGGCATATGATCGCTACGGCAACATCGTCGGACGACCAATCGGGAAGAACCGACTAGCACAGATCCTCACTGCAAACCTGGGTGAGATCGCATTCATGGAATGAAGCCTGAATACCCCCTCATTCTCATCATGAGCGGCACCTCCCCTCTGAACACATCAAGGGAGGTGCCGTCCCATGTCGCCACATACAAGGAATCAACTGAAAGGAACAGTAATCATGACACCAAAACGAAAGCGCCCCACCGACCTCACCCGCGACACGGTCCACGCGCAGAGAGACCTCGCTCGCGTCCTGCGCGCCTGGGCTGACGACCTCGAGAAGGGAGGTGCAGACATGGATGCGCTCGCCCGACGTGGGGAGCTTGCTGCGTGGGCTCAGAGGCGCGCTGAGCGTCAGATGCGACATGTGGGTGCGTCGTTTGAGCGCGTGATCGCGTGCGCGTCTTCGGCTGATCGTCGAGGCGTTACTGGTGGCCGGTGAGGCTACGACGCGGAGGCCCTGGGGCTGCTGGTTGGTGGTTCCGGGGTTTTTCTCAACCCTAAACCGCCTGTGATCTACTTAACCAATTAGGTGGATGTTAGCGCTTGCGGGCAAACTAACCCACAAGCTACGATCAAACCCATAACCCAGTCACACGAGAAGGAGACACCCTCATGACCACCAACACCGCCATCGACTACACTAAGCTCGCCGACACTGCGGCCAAGACCTACACGACCTCCCGAGATGCGCGCTCCCGCGCCGTCGCCAACCTCGCCGTCGTAGACAGTGACCGACGCGGCTACCAGGACATCATCACCGCCGACGGACACATCGACGTGCCCCTATTCGCCGCCTGGTTCACCCAGGACGAAAAAGACGAAATCGCTCAGCGAGCGTCCGCCTACTACCTGGCCGCCAACAAGTTCGAGGAGTACACGCGGGGCACCATGCGCTACTTCGAGGACGCGATGGTCGCCAGCACCACCCTCGCGCTCACCACCGAGGTCCACCGCCTCGTCCACCAGGACAGCGACATGGGTGCCCTCCTGCGCGAACTACGCGACAGCGAAGAGGGGCAGGAACTCGCTGTCTATCCCGACTTCTCTAAGATGTTCGCGTTTGTCGCCAATTTCGAGTGCCGCGCCAACAGCGCCAAGGACGCTCTTCTCGATAGCGCATCTGACACCCTCCGCAAGGCAATGGCACCCTACAACGGGGACGCTGTGACGCTCATGCTCATCCGCTTCTTCAGGAGAGACACAGACGAGCACGGAAACCTCGTCTACGACAACCACTACTTTAACCTCCGCAACCTCCCCACACTGCACGATGTTGAAGTCAACAACAACATGCGCGCGACCGAATCCAAGCTCTGCACATACGACATCGAACTCACCAGAGGCAACTACGTGGAAGCGCGCGACCGTCTCAGCAAGGCTATCTCGCGCGCCGCCAAGAACATGCAGGAACGCATCAAGAATGCGTGAAACAGCCTGTGCGACTAAAAGCAGACGGACACGCAGAAAGAAAGGACAAGACACCATGACCGCCATCACCGCCACCCCCGCCCGCACCCGCCTCACCGACCCCCAGACAAGCTGGGACGCGGCCCTCGCAGTGAACGCTACGAAGTCGCAGCTCCTCTTCGCAGAACTCAAGACCATTGAAAAGGAAGAATGGATCAGTGAAGAGCTGACCGACGAAGCGTTCTTCACTCGCCTCACCCCATCCCGCGCTCGGACCATCGTGTCCGACTGGAAGAAGCGGGGATACGTCGAAGCCCTGCCCAAGCGCGCCCCGACCTCTACCGGGCGCACCGCCCAGCTCCACCAGCTCACCCCCAAGGGACGCGAGCTCGTCGCAGTCCTCCGTGAGATCAACCGAAAGGCCAACCAGCAGTGACAGAAGACCCATCCCCACCCACAAGCCCATCAGTGGCGGAAACACTAGCCCGCCTACAGCTCACACTTAAAGCGCGCCAGACCAGCGTTGCTCATGCTCTCGTCACGAGGGCACGTATCAACGCCCGAAACTATCCGTCGGAGGCGACACTGCCTCCACGAATCTCTCGCAAGAAAGGCAAAGACAAACACAATGGCAGCGAAGAAGGAAGTTAAAGTCCTCCGCAAGTCAAAGAAGTGGGATGACCTCGCCCCGCGCATCATGGCTTACGCCAAGCTCCTCAAGGACAGGGTGAAGAACGCCGAGGGCCCCGTCAAGACGTACATTCTCGAAAACCTGGACGAGCGGTTCCCGGCAGTCGCACAGAAGGGCGGCTACAAGATTGATGCCGATGTCCACGGTGACTCCGGCACGCTCTCCTACCGCAAGCCCTCTCGCAAGCCGGGAACCGGCCTCAAGATCGTGGATGCCCTCGCATTCATGGCTTGGTGCGAGGAGAACGGTATCGAGCACAACGCTCAGCCGACCGTCACGTTCCCCGAGGAGTTCGTGACTCAGGAGAACCTAGCCAAGCTCATCGAACAGGCCGGTGGCGTGATGCCTGACGGCATGGATGACGACACCACGCTCAACGCAGCGACCCTCACGGTTCGCATGAGTGAAGAACAGGCCAAGCACCTCGTGGACGATAAGCTCACCGTCCGCAAGCTCCTCGAGATGCTGGAACTCAAGGAAGACCTCGCCTGACACCCCTCAACATGTAGAGAAAGGTTACCTACATGACCCCCAAGGCAAACGACGCGCAGCCTGTCGCCAAGAAGGCTGCATCCAAGACCCGCACGACCAAGGCCACTGAGAAGGCTGAGGAAACCACCGTCGTCTCGTATGAGATGCCCGGCTACAAGGCGCTCAGTGAGGAGGAAATGCGCCGCGACTTGGCCGAAGCTGGCATCTACGCCCAGGCGCACGCGCTCGTGCCTTATCAGATGCGAGGAAATACGGGTGACATGTATCTGCTCATGCAGATCGCCAAGCACCTGAACATCCCCCTCATCACCGCCCTGCGTGGCCTGTCGTTCATCGGCGACAAGGACGTGAAGCCTGCAATGACGGCGCAGCTCATGTCCGCGCTCGTCCGCAACGCAGGCCACACGCTCCGCGAACAGTGGGACGCAGAAACCAACACGGCCACCGCCACCCTCATCCGCAAGGACGACCCCTCGTTCGAGCACGTCGCCGTTTGGGACGAGGAGAAGGCCCGCGTCGCTGGCCTATGGGAATCGACCCCCACGTGGGTCCAGTACCCGAAGGCCATGCTCACCGCCCGCGCCATGAGCGAGGTGTGCCGCCATGCGGCCTCCGAAGTGCTCCTGGGGTTCAGCTACGTGCCCGAAGAGTTCCAGACCGCTGAGTCGGCCTCGCGTGTCCTGGATATGCGTGAGCAGGTGAAGCACGACATGACCCGACTGAACCTGTCGAACGAGAAGGTCGCCGAAGTCCTCGACGGCGTGACCCTCCCCGGTATTCCCATCGCCCTCATGACTCCGCGAGAGCTGGAGGAAATCAACGCCCGTATCGGCGTGATCGAGTACGAGCGCGACAAGGACAAGATCGACGAGGTGCGTGAGCGCATCCAGAAGGGCCGTGACAAGCTGAACCTGAGCGAAGGCGCGTTCGCTGAGATCGTGCGCCGCAACGTGCGCCCCGGCAGGGGATACGACACTATGAACTTGCGTGAGGCTGAGCAGGTGCTTGACGTGCTCCTGCGCCAGGCGAAGAAGTCGGGTATCCGTTCCGGCCAGCGTCAGGCTCAGCCTGCCCCGCAGGCCCATGCTCCGCAGCCGCCCGCGCCTCAGCAGCAGGCTCCCGCGCAGCCTTACCAGAGCCCGCAGCAGCCTCACCCGCAGGCACAGCAGGGATACACCCAGCACATGCCCACACAGCCCCAGCAGGCCCCCCAGCAGCGCCCAGAACCGGCCAGCCAGCCCCAACCAGCCCCGGCCCCCACGCAGGAGTCCTACGGCCTCTACGACGAGTCTCAGCGCCCCGAACAGTACCCGCCGCTCGGCTCCCAGAATCCGCAGGGCACCTCTGGCCCCATGGCGATGATCCAGCGCACCATGAAGGAGCAGGGTGTCCCCATGGATGAACTGCCCATCGTCCTCTCCTACATCTTCGGCGAAGATAAGCGTGCAGATGTGGATAACGTGGATGCGCTGACCATGAATGACATGACCACCGTCCTCGACGGTATCCAGCGTTACGCAGCGGAATCCGGGCCCCTCTCGGAACCCACCGCTGAACTCCCCTTTGACGGCGATGCGCCCGCCGACAACATGGAGGATCTGGAAGAGTCCTACAGCGAGAACGGGGGCGAGGTGAACGATGACCCTGAAACGTGGAACGAAGGCTGGCCGGAAACGGCAAAGCCCGGCGGCGGCGCGAACTAGCACCGGCCCCACCCAGCAAACCCGCGAACTCATCTACGGGCGCGACATGTGGCGGTGCGCCCGATGCGGAAAGGATGTCACCTACATCCAATCCAGCATCCAGCACCGCAAAGCCCGCGGCATGGGCGGCACAAACGACCCGTCGATCAACAGCCCCGCTAACCTCATCGTCCTATGCGGTTCCGGCACCACGGGATGCCACGGCCACGTCGAGGTGAACAGGCGCGAAGCCCGTAACTACGGGTGGGCGGTCTCCCAATACGCAGACCCCCACGACGTGCCCGTCCACTACAAGGACGGCCTGTTCATCCTCGACGACACCGGCCACCGAATCCCCACCACATAACCACACACGCGACCACCACCTGAAAGGGGTGAACTCATGTCCAAGCGACTCTACGTCGCCCTACCTCGCGACTACACGCACGAGAACTCCTGTGCAGACGGGGATACGCGCATCGCTTTTCTTTACCTTGAACTCCTCGGCTATGAACTGGTCAAACCAGCGGATAGCGACACGAATGGAGCGGATCCCCTGCGCATGTTGTTGCAGTGCGATGGCGTTCTCATCATGCCCGGCTGGGACACCGATCCCATGAGCGCTCACGCCGCCACTATCGCCCAATACCACGGTATCCCCGTGGGCTCATACGACCACTGGTCCGCTCACCCCGTAGAAGAGGGTCAGTGATGAGCTTCAACGACCAGGACAACGGAGCGCTCAGCTCTCTCGTCATGCCCGAAGCGTGGACCGAGAGGGGCGCGTGCGCGCGAGCCCTCAACCCTGACGCTTGGTTCCCCGAGCGCGGAATCAGCGATAACCGCGAAACCGCCCTCGCCCTGAGAGTGTGCGCCGACTGCCCCGTCAAGGATCTGTGCCTCAAGGAAGCGCTCGCTCAGGGCCCCTCCTGCGAGGGAATCTGGGGCGGCACCACGCACGCCGAGCGTCGCAAGATGCTCCGCATGGGCTGCACAACCCTCGAGGAGTACAAGGCCCTCACTGAGCCGAAGACCGAGGAACCCGCCCAGGCCCCCGCCCAGCCCGAGCAGGACACGCCCACCGTTGAACCTGCCGCCCCCGTGAAGGACAAGACCACAACCTTCCCCGACATCCTCTCGGAGGTGATGCAACTGCCTGGGAACTACACAATCGGAAGCCTGTTCTCGGGCTATTAACGGTGGCCTCGACCTCGGCGTACAACTCGCCCTCGGCCCTGCACGCCTCGCATGGGTGAGCGACATCGAACCCGGTCCCCAAGCCATCCTCGCCCACCATCACCCCGACGTGCCCAACCTCGGTGACATCACGCGAATCGACTAGCCAGGTCGAACCTGTAGACGTGATCTGCGGCGGCTCACCCTGCACCGACCTCTCACTCGCCGGCGCTCGAGCTGGCATGACCAAGGACACCCGCTCAGGCCTATGGGAGTCCATGTTCCACGCAATCACCGCTATCCGCCCCAGGCTAGTCGTCTGGGAAAACGTGCAAGGAGCTCTAAGTGCATCAGCTTTTAGCCTCATGGAACCCGGAACGGGACATCTGGGAGGACGGACAACCGGACCTGTTCTCCGAGCACTCGGGCGTGTACTCGGAGACCTTGCCTCCATCGGGTATGACGCGACGTGGACAGTTGTTCAGGCTTCCGACGTTGGAGCGCCCCACAAGCGGGCCCGAGTCTTCGTTGTTGCTCACCCCCACGGCGAACCTTGGCTCGAACGGTGGGAGCCAGCCACCCGAGAAGCGCCGGGAGGGCGGTCATGGTCCGACGTTAGCGGACGTGATCGAACACCTCGAACCCTGATCCCCACGCCAACCGCATCAGACTGGAAGGGCGGCTACCACCAGGAGGGGAAGGGGATGAGCCTGTCTCAGGCAACCAAGCTCCTCCCCACTCCCGTCGCCCAGGCCCCAGGGAACACCGCCGAAGCCCACCTACGGAAGAAGCCGGGCCGCACGCAAGTCACCGACTTGGGCATCATTGCCCGTGAAGGCCTCTTCACGACCGGAGGGAACCTTCTGCCCACCCCACAGGCCACCAACGCCACCTACTCATCCAACGGCTACGGCCCCAACCTGCACGAAACAGCAGGAACCCTACGCGACAGTTTCGGCCCCTACGCGCCAGTCGTCGCCCACTGGGAAACCATCACCGGGCGCGCAGCTCCAGCTCCGACAGAACCCCCTCTACGCGAGGGCGGCAAGCCCCGCCTGTCTGTCCGCTTCGTCGAATGGCTCATGGGACTCCCCGACGGCCATGTCACGGGCGTAGGCCTCTCCCGCGAGAAAACCCTGCGCGCCCTCGGTAACGGGGTCGTCCCCCTGCAAGCAGCCGAAGGCATCCTGCGAGCCCTTCAACAAGAACGCCAAGTCGCCCTCGAGGAAGGCTGGCCCGAATATGCGCAACCAACCAGCAAGGAACAGGCATGAATGCCACTGCGTACATCACTACACGAAACCACGAAACCGACGCAGCTTACCTCAATGCCCAAGGCCTCCGCGTCACCATCGAAACAAACCCAGACGGAACGCCATTCCTTGCGCTCGCAGTGCCGCGTGGACACCTGCGCGAACACCTGCACTACTTGAATCCGGGCGACGCGCTCATCTGGAACCCCGACCACAAGCCGATCTCCGCCGCCGTCGTACCAGAACCCCTCGTGACAGCACTCACGGAGCACATCTCCTCACTCATCTCAGCAGCAACCAAGAAGCACTGCCGATGAACGCCGAAGACATCCTCAACGCCCTACGCCGCCACTACCCGACAGCGGCGTTTGTTCCCGAGCTCACCATCAATGACGAGCAGTCTCTCGCGGACTACTACGAACAGGGTGAGCATGAGGCATTCACTCGCCGCATCGACGCGCTCATGTTCGACAAGCGCATCCGCACGGCCATCGAGATCAAGGTGGACCGAGCCGACGCGAAGAGAGAAAGCCTCGCCAAGGTCCGTGCCTGGCGGCAATGCACGCACAGGTTCCTCTACGCCACGCCGGCAGGCCTCATCGACAGCCCTCCCATCATGAGCGGATCAATCGGCCTCCTCTGGGTCTACCCAGACGGGCGCATTGAGTGGCGCAAAAAGTGCCGCCTCAACCCCTCCCCAGAACCGCTACCCCTGATCGTTCAAGAACGCATCGCGCACCGAGCCAGTCGCTACGCCCTCGTCCCCAAGGATCTACGTCCATGACCTTCAACCCGCGAATCACACAAGCCCTACGCCCAGCCGAAGATGGGACCATGAAGCGCAAGAAGAAGCTCCGCTGGGGCAAGACCAGCTGGTGCGTGAAGCCTCCCCGCAAGATCCGGTACCGCACCAAGCTCGACGCGAAGCTCGCCCTCGCCTCCACGCAGCGCTCACGCAACCCGCGACGCGAAGAACGCCGCTACTACAAGTGCCCAGCGTGCAAGGGTTGGCACCTCACCTCACACTGACTACCGCACGGTAATAAACAGTGACACTTTGAGCGCTTGGGTCTCGTTCTCCACGGGGGCTAGACCCAAGCGAAGCGAGTCGCATAGTGTATAACGCTTGCCCAAAAGGGTTGATATATAGCCGAAAGGTGCACTTTGGAGAACATGTTCCTATGTCCTGGTTTAGGTTCGCGCACTATGGTATCCCATTTGGCGTGAGGTAAGCATAAATGCACTGTGACCCACTTAACCAAACATGGGGATAATGTGCCCCCAAAACAGTGGTACCGTTGCCACAACAAACCATCCATGCAGACACGCAGAAAGGAACGTCGCCATGGAACAGAACCAGATCCTCGGATACCTCGGGGGCCTTTTTCAAAAGAACGCGCCGATCACCGACGAGGTGTTCGGCGCACTCAAGGGGTGCCTGACCCCCTACAACGTCGGCGAAAACACGAAGGTGTCCGGCGACACCGTGCGTATCCGCGCCGCCATCGACTCCCTCGGCTTCCGCCACGGCATCAACCTCGACGCATACGTCGAATACCAGGAGAATGAGGGAGAAGCACCCACTGTCTTCCTCACCATCGAGTCCGAAGACGGTCACTTCTCATCTCGACATTCCAAGCTGACCTTCAAGATCAACGAGACCGGCTACGCGAACACTATCCTTGAGTGTTCCAGCCGCAACGGGGAAGGCTGGCACGCATACCAGATCCCCACCATGCTCGGCGTGGGTGCAGCGTACTACGCGCTCCTCTCGTGGGAGGCGTACCAGGGCATTAAGACAGGTCGTCTCGAAGCAGTCGTACCCGAGGACGACTGGAGTAGCTACCTCGAAGACTTTCCCGAGGTTGAAAACGATGAGCGCACAGAGGAAGAATGCCTCACCTCGGCGCTCATGCTCCTGGCCCAGAACGCCGAAGAAGTCAGCGACGAGGATGACGAAGAGGGGGACGAGTGAACGCCACCTACTTGCCCCCGACCGACAAGGCCGCATCTTTCGCGTCGCAGCTCCAGGTCCACTTGGATCAGGTCGCGCGCGTCACTGATCCTCTCGCGCATTTGGAGAACATCTGCATGGGAGAGCTCCGCGCCCTCGACCGACGCAACGGTCGCGCTTACCTGCACGACGGCTCCGCCATCACTGCTCGCAAGAAGAGCAGGAGCGCTGAGTGGGTCGTCGAAGCACGCGGCCCAATCAAAAAGAAAGGACAGTTTATCCGATGAGCTACAACCAGTACATCTCGGACGTAACGTTCGAGGCGGGTGACCTCTCCAAGGCGACCTTCACGCGAGACGACGAGGAGATGTTCGAGCAGTGGCTCATCAACTACATCGCTACCCGCGACGAGCTCAGTAAACAGGGATATAGGGGCGACATTTACCTGATGTTCGCCTGGAACTTCACCTACGGCCCTGACGGGCAACTCGTAGGCTTGTCAGCCCATTTCCCCTGGGATGACAATTACGTCCCTAGCTTCTTCCCTATCGAGCTGGAGGGAACCAGCCTGTTCTTCCGTGAGCGCGGCGTGCGCTTCAAGCTGGTCTTCAACAAGGCCGGCGAAGAGGGAGATGACCTCTGGCAGATCACCACCACCCACGGCGGCGTGTGGGCGGCTCGCGGGAAGATCGTCTACGGCAAGCGTGAGCGCATTGCCTAAGTCGATGTCGATAACGGTGTGGGTGCCGGGTAAGCCTGAGACTCAGGGCTCTACCCGGTGCTTTACTCCCCAAGGGTCACGCAAGCCGGTCATCGTTCACGACAACCCCCGGCTCGGAGCGTGGCGCACTGCCGTCACCTTCCTTGTCAAGCACGCCGCCCACAAGGCCCGCTGGGACACGCCCCTGGACGAGCCAGTCGAGGTGGTCGCTGAGTTCTACCTCCAACCTCCTAAACGACCACGGTTCGAACTCCCCGCAGTTAAACCCGACCTCGACAAGCTCCAGCGAGCAATTGGCGACGCTCTCGGCAACGGGATACTCAAAGACGACAGCCGTATCGTCCACTGGAACGTGTGGAAGTACTACGGCACAGAACAGGGCGTGAAACTCACGCTCACACGACTCACCCAGAAAGAAGTCACCAGACTCGCTCAGGAAGGAGAAGATGACCAATGATGAAGACAGCGAAAATGACGCTGCGTAGCATCCTGTGCGCCGCCCTGTTCGCCCTCGGAACAGTCTCCACGCTCGCGTGGCTCATCGGCTTCGGCAGCGGCCTCGTAGCCTTGTGCGCAGCACTGCTATACCCCTCCCTCGTCGTCGATGCGGCACTCCCGCTCCTTGGAGCTGGGGCCGTCAGCTTCGCCGCTAGGGGCATCTCCATCTTCGGCTTGCGCCTCATGACCCCGAACGACAAGCGCCAATCCCTCCGAACCGACCTCATCGGATGGATCGGCTTCGTCGATGACGAAACCTTGCGTATGACGCTAGATGCAGGAAAGGAAGTGCCAAATGGGTACGCGAAGACCACCAACTGACCAGCCGCGCCCCTGCCAGCTCAGACGAACCCCCGAAGCCATGCAGGTCACCAGCGACAACCTGCGCCAGGTAGCCCGATGGTGCCACGGCGCTCTACAAACCGAGGGCGGCAAGATCGCCCTCATCGAGGTCACAAACACCATCACCTCACACACGACCATCGCCCACGTCGGCGACTACATCGTGCGCCGATACCGCGGCAACCGATCCATTTTCACCGCCATTCCGTGCGACGAGTTCGAGCAGGAATGGACCCTACGACCCATCAAGAAGGAACCCCGATGAGTAACAACGACAACGAGCTCCGCATCAGCGGAAACCTGACCCGCGACCCCGAGCTGCGCTATACGCAGTCAGGGAAGCCCGTCGCATCATTCACCGTCGCCGTCAACCGCCGAGTCCGCGACCAGTCCGGCAACTGGGTGGATGGCACCACTCTCTTCGTGCAGTGCGTAGCCTGGGAACAACTCGGCGAGAACGTCGCAGAGTCCCTGCGAAAGGGCGCGAGTGTTGCCGTCGTGGGCAGGATCGAGCCCAAGGAGTACGACTCGAACGGCATGAAGGTTCGTGGCTTCGAACTGATCGCCGACGATGTCAGTGTCTCCCTGCGCCGCCAGCAGGCCACCGTCAAGAAGGCCACCCCCGCACCCAGCGGTCAGGGTAACGGCTACAACTCCTACAGTCCCAACGCTCAGTACACGACGGACCCCTACGCAACAGGGGAATACTACTAAGCCCAGACAGGACACAACAATGGCCAGCGCCTCCCACATGTTTCCATTCATGCTCACTCTCCCTGACGGAACCCTCCACGATACAGTCCGCATCTACGCGGAAACCCTCGAGGCCGTCGCAGAATGGTGCGGCGGGGAAGTGGGAGGTGCGGCCATCCCCGGCAAAGGCACCGTCGCCGGCATCCTCTACCCCACAGGTAAAGGCCACGATGCGTTCGCGCCCGTCGGCTCCTACCTCCTGCGAGGAGCCGTCTCTGCTCAGCATATGAGCGCCGAAGAGTTCAACAAGGTCTACACGAACCTCTGACAGTCCATGCCCGCCCAGACAGCGCAGCAGATCATCGCCGCAGCACGCCGCAACGCAGCCGCACTCCCATCCGAGCAAGCCGCCGCCCGCGAGCGCCGCAACACTGCGCGCAAAGCCGCTCGCAAAGCCCGCGAAGCAGCCAAACCAGTACGCGCTGCACGAGAACTCCCACCCATCGACGGCGCGCACTGGGCGAAGCGGCGATACGGCTCCAACTGGCTCTACCCCACGATTCAACTCACCAGCTCCCACGTCGCACGCCTCATCACCCAATGGGCACCACGCACCACCCGCTACGTCGAAACCCCCTCCACGTGGGGCCTGTACGTGTGGAACAGCAGGCGCGGACCTGAACCCGTTCTCGCACAAGAAGGCTGGTACATTGTGCGCACAAAGTATGGGCTACGAGTAATGCAACCAGCCGTTTTCCAGCAGCTTTACGAACCCTTCGCGCCACAAAACAAGCAATACCCACCTAGCGGCAGGTAATGCCTGAAACCGCAACAAAACAAAGGTGACAACAACCACACTATGCGCATTAAAGAGACATTTTTAGTTGCAAAACAACCACTTTCACAACCGCCACAAACTAATACGCCAACAAAAACTAGAAAATACGCTTGAAAAACATTCAGCGTACATATAGGCTTTCCGCGAAAGCACGGAGCGAGGGAGTACACACTTCCTCCATCAACACAGAAGGAGACACTTTGTCTACTAAGACCATCAAGCGCTCGGCCCTCACGAAGGCCGTCACGCTCTTCGCCCTCGTGGGCATGGGTATTATCGCCCACCCCGCAACGGCGACGTTCGCCGCTCCCGAGAATACGACTGACGACACGCCCGCCGCTGCGCCCGCCCGCTCTGGCAACGACATCACCGGAAATGATGGTGGCGCATCGACCGCCACCGGCGGCATTCAGATCGACGGCGTGCGCGCCACCCGCGAGTATGACAAGCCGAGCGTTGGCTCGTCCGTAAAGGTCCACGTGGACTACTCCGGCAAGAAGGTGTCTCAGGGCGCAACCTTCACGATTGGCCTGGGCGAGGGCCTGAAGGTTCCCGCAGGCATGAATAAGGTGACTCTCAAGGCCACCACCCTCGACGGTTCCCACGAGGAGAACATCGGTGAGTGCACCGTCACCAACAATGCACTCAACTGTGAGATCACCGCAGACATCGCCGCCACCCTCGGCGGTAACGGCGACCTCAAGGCCGCATATGTAGACTTCCAGGCGGCTATCGACTCCTCTGCCACCGGCAAGAAGTCCATCGAAATCACCGTCGCTGGCACCACCTACACGGTGTCCATGGGCGACGGGGTTATCGGTGAGGGTTACGAGAAGGATCCCGGTAAGGGTATGTGGTCCGACGGCATGGAGAATGGCCTGCACCGCCACCGCGGCTTCATCTGGACAGGCGAACTCCCCGGCGGTACCGCTGTCACCATCACCGACACGAGCGCCGACGTGCTTGCCAGCAAGGCGTACTGCACAGCGAATCATTCGTGGGCCAAGAAGGACGAAATCATCGCGGACAACAACAAGCTGTCCGCAGACAAGCACACCATCACCTTCACCATTCCGGCAGGTGATAACGTCAACTGCCGTGTCGCCTTCAAGATGCTGACCGAGGGCCTGGTCGCACACAACGAGGCCGAAGTTAATGGCAAGACCCTTGTTGCCGATAACAAGTGGCGCGCGAAGGGCGGCTCCGGCGGCTCCACGGACGAGGATGCAAAGCCCGTCGAGCCTGCTCCTACGCCGGATCCGACCCCGGAACCTCCCAAGCCGGACCCGAAGCCTACCCCAGAGCCCACGCCTGAGCCGTCTGAGCCTCCGGCTCCCACGCCCGAGCCTTCGGAGCCTCCGGCCCCCACCCCGGAACCTTCAACGCCTCCGGCCACCCCGGACCCCGAGCCCCCCGCTCCTACGCCGGACCCAACCCCCGAGGCCCCGAAGCCGGACCCCAAGCCTGAGCCGACCCCCGAGGCTCCCAAGCCGGACCCGAAGCCCACGCCCGAGCAGCCCACCCCGGATCCCAAGCCGACCCCGGACACGCCTCCGGTCACTCCCGACCCGAAGCCCAGCGTTCCTCCGGTCACCCCGGATCCCGAGCCCAGCACCCCGTCCGTGACCCCGGACCCGAAGCCCTCGGAGCCCCCGGTTACGCCTGAGCCCTCCACGCCTCCGGCTCCCACGCCTGAGCCGAAGCCGTCCGAGCCGACCACACCTGTCACCCCCAACACGCCCAGCACCCCGGACACTCCTCCGGTGACCCCGAAGGCCCCCACGCCTTCCGCTCCCGCCAGCAATGGCGGTGGCACGCTGGCTAAGACGGGTGCCGACGCTGGCCTGATCGCTGGCGCTGGCGTGCTCGCCGTCGCCGGTGGCGCGCTCCTGGTGGCCCGCCGCCGCCAGAACAAGAACTGACACCAGTCAGCAAATTGGGAGGCCCCAGAGATGCAATACTCTCCGGGGCCTCCCACCTTTTTAGTAAACCGAGGTTTTGCCCGGCCATGCAAGGCTTTTAATGTTGCCACAGTAATGCGCGTAATGCTACAGTAGGGCATTAAGAGACAATTTCGCAGAAAGGAGCAATAAATGCTCAAGAAATACCAGGTCACCAAGATGGTTGACGACACTGACGGGTCCGAAGCCACCCGCACCATCAAGTTCAGCATCGACGGCGCACACTACGAAATCGACCTGTCTGACAAGAACGCGGACAAGTTCCGCGAGGCCTTCGCGCCCTACATCGCCAACGGTCGGCGCGTGACCTCACGAAAGTCATCACGCAAGACCGGCAGCGCCAGCACAGGGCGCGCTCAGCGTCAGAAGACAGCAGAGATCCGCGCCTGGGCCATCAAGAAGGGCTACACGTCATCCACGCGAGGCCGACTTGGCCCGACCATCATTGAAGCCTACGAGGCCGCACACAAGGACCACTGATACTTAGCAGCTAAGGCAAAGGAAATCATCATGAAGATTGTGTTTGAGGACAACATCATCGTTGACCCGTCTACCAACTCCGCCACCCCTCTACCCAACATGACCATTACAGTCGGCTACAAGGACATGCCTGCCGTCGCATCCATCGACATGCGCGGCGAGGTGGACCTGCGCACCCTCCCGGTGGGGACGTTTATCGTCACTGTGGGGCCGACAAAGGACGTTACCCATGAGGACCGCCAGTACATGAAGTGCAAGCGCTTGTGGCGCGGCTCCGACGAAAGCACCTGGGACGACCATTCCCTCGCGGAAGAGCTCACCGAGCAGACGCTCGCAGGCCGTCGAGCCATCGTCCGCGACATCCCCAACTACCCCATCTACTAAGGGAAGCAGGAGAATCGTCATGTATGATCCCGGTGCTCTCACAGAGCTCGCCCTCAAGAACGGCGCGAAGATCAAGCGCAGCGCAGATGAGATCGGTAATGCCGTTTTGGCGTCCCCCCAGGCGAAGGTCGCAGAGTTCGACGAACCTGACTACATCCACTTCGAGGTGGAAGAGGGGAGCGACACCATCAGCGTGACTTTCGGTGCGCGCGTTTCTGCCCCTGTTAGCGTGTACCTTAGTGACACGCCACTTCCCGATGAGGAATCCTGGGTCAGGCTCATGTGCGAAGCAGCATGGGATACCACTTCAATGCGCATCAAAGAGGGATCCCTTCACATCGATGACAACAAGTTCAACTCCAACGAGGCTGTGGCCGCAAACAGCGAGAGGCTGACGAAAGAAATCGAGCGGCAGGCTCAGGAGGAGATCGTATTTGATCGCTACCAGGTAGCAGAGCGCCTGAGTGGCAGTCTCCCCCGCGGCGAGATCGTGTCCCTTTCCTACCCGCATGATGACAGCGGGGAACACGTCGGCGGCTACTTCATGAACTACCTCCATGGCGTTCGTCTAGGCCTTGTGGAAAGGCCTGAGCCGTGGGTGCAGGCCCTTGTTGACGATCTGCGCACTCAGTGCCGCGCACTGTTCGACGGCGAGGAAACGTACTGCGACCCGACCAACTCGGAAGCCGGGGACGGCTCTTTCCCCAACGACCTGTACCCCATCCGCATCAGGATCCGCAACATCCTGCGCGCCGGCATCCGTGGTGACGGCGAATGGGCGGCGTATGCTCCGCTGATCCGCGCAGTCACCCCCGAGACCGTGCGCAAGCTGTACAGGCTCCCAGAAGAACTCCCGCTGCTGAAGGTGGACGAACTGCCGGTCTCCGCCGAAGACACGAAGACCCTAGGAGAACTACTCTCCACCATGGAGCTGATCGAAGTGTCTACGCCCGATCAGGGAAAGCTGGCTGAGCACTACCAGCGTTTGCGGAAGCTACACGAAGGCTTCACGCACTACGCCGAGCTCGGGGAGCGTCTTGCAGAAGGGGACGCAGGGGAGGATGTGGTTACGCGCATCGCCAACTACAACGAGCAAGTCAGCTCCGTCGAAGACTGCTCCAACACCATCGCAGACGCACTCAGAGCTGTGGAGCGGACTCTCAAGGTGAACGGCGTTCTCCGTTACCTGTACCAGGCCCAGGAGAAGCGCGGTAAGGTCAAGCCCCTGCAAGACCTGGACTGCCTCGCGTTAGGCGCATACGTTCAGGACTCGCCCGACGCAGACTCCTTGGGAAGGGTCCATGGTGGGAAACCTCTAAGTGAACTGAACACGTTCTTCACGTATGAACAGGATTTCGCTGAAGCTGAGAGTGAGCGTGTGTACAGCGACAACGCTGACTTCCTTGCGCGCTATTTCCCGTTTCCGGTTATCGCAAACATTCCAGGTATTCGAGCATGGAATAGCCTGAACAGTATTAGCAACGAAAGGCTGGCTGCCCTAACCATCAGCGCGCTAACGCATAATCGAAAGCCGTGGTCGAAGGACGCGCATCGTGCTCTAATGACGGCTTTTGTAACTGCGGGAACCTATGACATGTCATACGTAGAGTCTCGTGGTGCAGAGGAATTGTCAGCGGTTGCACCCCATCATGAGGTACTGGCTCCGCTGGTCGATGCAGCCAAAACGCTGTATAAGGATCTGCACAAGACGTACATGCTCCCGCATAGCGATGAAAACACTGTCTATGAAGTTGCTCAAACATTCATTGACGACATTAACGCCATCTTGCCGCTTCTTGACAGCTTGTATGAGCTAAATAAGCAGTGGCTTGCCGTCAAAAACCACCTGCTGCGCGACGGCAGCACAATGGATAAGGAATACGAGCAGGAGAGGCAGGACCGCGCTCAAGTCGTAGACCTCCTTATGAAGAAGCTGGGCCTTGCAGATGCGGACCTGGAACGTGTTGGCCTAAGCCAGCAGCTTCTTCTTGGGGAGAGCGAAGCACTCTCTGAGTTCCTGGTGAAGAAAGCACTTATCCAGGTTTCATGGGTGAACTACCAGTTCATGCGGCCAGAGTATTGGGACGGTAGTCTCCATAGTGCCCGCAATGCGTCACATAAGGGGCTATTCAGAATTGCGGCCCCCGTGTCGATGATTGGGGCGCGTCATGGTGGAGTGCAGGGCATCGTAGTGGCAGAACTTATCCGAGCGTTTGGCTACTCAAATCACTCTCGACGCGATGTCGTTTTTACGAAAGAAGAATCAGAGATGGTTCTTGACTACGTTCGTAACGGCGACATTCAATCAGAGGTCCCCGTCGCTTGGGGAACTCAAGCATCCTACGCTAACGCTTTTAGCCCTCTCTCACGCAAAGTATGGAAGCCCAGCCTACTAGCTAAGGTAGAGGATCAGGCCGCACTCATTAGAGGCTTGTTTACGAAGCTAGACAGTGACGGCCATATCATCATCAGCCAGATGATTGCACCTGATATGGATGATGCGAGTGCAGCAGATGAGCGTGCACGCTTGGCACACGAACTCGAATCACACTGGGTATATAACGCCGGCTACTACGGTTGCATTGGCATAGAGAGCGCGCTCATCGCAGTTGGCGGAACGAGCAAGGGTGACACAAGCGTGTGGAACGGAGAAGTAATTCCACACTTCCGAGGAACAATCGGCGACCTGTTTGACCTTGACGAAAACGGATACGTGAAGCTCTCCTCGTACAAAAAGGCACAGCTCGTTGGAGGCGACCCACGGACACAATGCACGTATTGGCGGTTGGAGCGCGGGTTCCAATACGACTTCGTGAGTAGCTACAGGAGATAGGCGGAAGATCGCCAGTTGATCGTGCCCTCGCGAAGGGGAGGGGTCTACTTTCGGGTAGATCCCTCCCCTCTGCTGTGTGCGGGGCTTAGTTCAGCTCACCGTAGTGCCGTCAGTCGGCGAGAAGGTGGTAGATGAGTGAGGGGCACGTGTAGGGCGTTGCTCCGAATCGCCCCTCGAGGTAGTTCTTGGTGATGTTGCTCCCTGACTGTAGGCCGGTGAAGTCGGAGAGCTGGTAGAGCGTGGTGGCCTGGGCGCTGTTCTTCTCTGTGAACCAGATGCGCTCACGGTTATGGATGGGGCCGCGGCCAATGTCCATGAGTGCGATGTCGTTGGTCGTGAAGATGAGCTGGGCTCCCGTCTGGTTGGCGGTGAAGGCGGTGAACCAGTTGATGATGATGCGACCAAGCTCCGTGTGGAGGGAAGCCGTCAGATCATCCACAACGAGCACCTGTCCGCTAGTGAGCGCGTCAACGGCTGCGGCGGCGAGCGCCAGCCACATGATGCTCCCCGAAGATGCTGAGAGTGCCGTGTGGGGGACTGTGTGCTCCCCGTAATGGAACTCGAGGAGGTGGGGGAGAGCCTTCGCGAGCGTGACCTCCGCAGCCTCTCTGTCTGCGGGCGTATGGTGTGTGGAGCGCGCTGGCCGCTGGGGGGTGCGCAGCTCAATGCTCGTAGTGCCAAGGTCTGCAACCTGAGCGAGCGCGCTCAGGGCCGTCGTGTCGAGGCGGCGCGACAGAAGGTGCCTGGCGATATGCAGGTATGCGTCCTCCATCGAGGGAACGCCGACACGGAAGACCTTGACCCCAGTCGTGAGCGCGTCGCGGACGGGCTTCACCTGCGGGTCGCCCATGAGGGACGCTCGAGTGAGAACCAGTTCGTTCACGTTGACATGGGGGAGGCCTTTCAGGCCGGTCACAGCCCCGTGTATGTCGCGCGAGTAGATGGTGTTCCACCGCTTGCGGGCAACGCGCAGGTGCTCCCCTGCAACGCCGTCTGCGTTCCGAGACAGGCTGTACTCGTAGCGCATGTTATCGAGGATGAACTCGATGCTGTAGCAGGTGGGCTTCGATGCGTCGTAGGGCCTGTAGGGGAGCGCGTTCGCCCCCAGGGGCAGGAGGGTAGTGATCGCACTCTTCATGTGGTGGAAGGCTTCTAGGATGTTCGTTTTCCCAGAGCCGTTGGGACCGTAGATGCCTGCGAGGCGGTGCAGGTAGTCGCCCCACTGAGTGCCTCCTGGCGGATTGAGGGTGCGTATTGCCGATAGGGCGAGGTTGAGGGTGGCCTCATCCCTGATCGACTTGTGATTGCTAATTGTGATGTTGAGCAGTTGCATACCCACAAAGTAACACACATAGGCGCATTTATGATATTTTTTATCACGAACGCGCCGAACAGTGCTCCAAACCGAGAAAGCGAGACCGCCATGAAGGAAGTCCAATACATCCCACTTGGGGATATTTGGCCACAAAACCTATCCAAAGAAACACAGCAGGCGATTCGACACACCGGGTATCTTGCAGACCTAAAGCCGGACCACCCAGCCTTCACACAGGATACGAATAGCTACACCATCTTCGCGCAGACGCGCCGCCGCACATGTCCAACCCCCGAGCTCCAGTACCACTGGGACAAAACCCGGCGCTTCCTGGAAGGAGTCCTCCGCATGAAGAGCGTGGACATCTTCCCCGTGGCCTACTGGGCATGGCAGACCTCCCTGTGGATAAAGGACGCGCAAGATGACTTCACGCGCCAAATGCACGAGCGCAGCGGCGTGCTCGTCGCCCCCGACGACGGGACCGTCGTCGGCTACACGATGTGTATGCCAGTCAACTCCACCTCCGGCACACAGTGGAGTGAATCCGTGCTCAGGCCCGACACATGCGAAGCCTACGGTCTCGACGCTGACAAGCCCATCCCGGTGGGGAACGGCTACTGGTTCGTACACCCCGCCATCATGTACGGCCAGCAGATCGCGCACGTCCGCTACGTCAACGTCGGTATGGGGGATGCCATCAACTCGTAACGAAGATGCGCCCAGACGAAGCAAACGAGATCCCTGTCGAAGCGACGAGCTTGCCCCTGTCGCTTCCTGCTCATGTGCGCGCCGTCGCCCTCGAGTATGCCTACGTGGGCGTGAGGCTCAGCAAGCATCTCAACCAATATGCAGGGTTTCCGCAACCTCAATCCCTGGATGTGGCAGACGTTGCGCTTGATCCGTCACATGCAGCGGAGCTCCTGCGCGCTGAATGGGGGCTTTCTGACAGGCCAGTCCACAGCATGATGCGCCTCCTCGAAACGGTGGGAGTGCGTGTCTTCTCTCTCGGACAGGGGCAAGCAGAGGTCAGCACGTTCTCCTTCATGTGGGAGGGGGTGCCTTACGTGTTCCTGCAAACAGGGTGGGATGCTGTAGCGCAGCGTTTTTCCCTCGCGAGCGAGCTAGGGCACCTCGCCATGCACGCCATCGACACTGAACCAGTTGGCACGCTGCGCAGGATTGAAGAGGCTAAGGACTTCGGGAGAGCGTTCCTCATGCCACCGTGCGCACTCTATGCCCACGGGAGCACCTGGACATCGCACGATGTCATCAACGCTTCCGTCATGTACGGAGCGCCTACAGGGGAACTGCTCTGCCACCTGTACGCTCTCGGTGTCATCAGCCTTCACCAAAAGACTGAGGTCGCCGCCGACATCAAAGGTGATCGCCCTAGCTGTCCTGTTGAAAGGTCGGAGCATCTACAGCGCATCAGACTCCACGCGCTACGCGAAGCTGCCAGCAAGACCGGCATCAACGTCGCAACAGCATCCGAGTACCTGCGCGACCTGACCATCCGATCCGTATAACCAACTGGCATGAGCCCCTAGCGGCACTCTGCCCCTATAGGCACAATCATCCAGAGAGGAACACCATGAGGACATTCTTCATCGTCCGAGGAGCGCCCGGTATCGGCAAGAGCACCTTCCTCAGCCTCTACCAGGCCCGCGGCCAAGTCGTCTCCCTCGACGGGATCCGCGACGTGTTCGCCATGCCCATCCCCGACTGGGACGGCGTTCCCGGAAGGTCCATCTGTGGGGACACTGAGGGGACGATCTCCCGCGTCCTCGAGTCCGCCCTGCGGTCACGCTTCGAGCAGGGTGGCGACGTGTTCTTCGACGCGACCAACCCGGAGCTGCAACAGTTCAAGCACCTCGCCGACATGTCCCGAGCCTACGGCTACCAGGTCGCTGTCATCGACATGCAAGGGAACGCCACCGACGACATGATCCTCGCGCAGAACGCGAAGCGCGCGGGCAGCGTCACCTACGTCCCCGAAGAAGACGTTCTCAGGATCTCAACGCGAGTCCGTGAGGGCACCCGCGAGTGCCGCCGGTACGCGGGACGTGGCATGTGGGTGTCCGCCCAGTGGGAAGAACGTGACTGTGGGCTGCACCTGGTCAACCTCGATGCCATGCGCGACTTCGTGCGCTCCACCATCGACGGGCGCTACGTCAAGACGATCACCCCGAAAGCGGGGGAGCGTGTCGTCATTGTCGGGAGCGCCTACGGTGGTGCTCAGCCACTCAGCGCAACGCTCATGGAAGCCTGGGACGCGACCAAGGATGCGCGCGCCGTGACGTGGGTGTTCCTCGGAGATGCGCTCGCATCCAGCCCGCACGTCACCCAGGCGTGGAAGATCCTCAAGTACTTCGAGACCCAAGCCAAGCAACACGGCCACACCGTCATCTTCCTTGAAGGGATCGACGAGACTATCCTGCGTGAAATCCTCACCCGCGCCGCCAGCTCCCACGCATTCCCTGACGCTCGAGAAGTCATCGACGCAATCACCCGAACGGGAACCCAGAAACGCGACCTCCTGCGTCACCTGAACAACCTCACCTGCGCGCTCACCATCCACACGGAAAGCGGAACCTGCTACGTCACCACCGGCGGCACCGCAAACCAGGACCGCACTCTCACCGCCCTCGAGTGCACCAACGGCGCAAACGACCGCACCAGCACCTACCGTAGGAAGACCAACTACGAGGACTACCCTGAACCCCTCAGTGAGGCAGCGGCCCGCGCCGACATTACGATCATCCACGGCCACAGGAACACACCTCACGACATGCCCCGAGTCGTCGCCGTCGAAACCGGGAAGGCCCCCGGTTACGTGATCCTCTGACCGCCCATCAACACTCGCAGACCACAACCGCTTTCACGACGAAAGGAACACCCCTCATGGGACAACGAGGCGTACACGCCACCATCACTCAAGACAAGAGCACCGGCCTCATCACCGTCAACCACGTGACGGTCCAATGGAGCTTGAACATTGCTGGCATCATCCAGTTCGCCCTACAGCACGCGGGCAAGGACGGCTACACCCAGGACGAGTTCCTGAAACTCCTCAAAAAGACCGTCGCTGACATGGAGCACATCGGCGCTTTCAACATGGTCGACGAGGACTACGAGTACTACGCCGACCGTGGACCCATGGAGGGGTACTGCTTCGTCGCCCACAACCATGAGGACGGGAAAGAGTATCTTCTTGGCATCGACAAGAGGGGCGGCGGTCTCCTAGCGAGCTACACGGAGCCTGAACGCTCCTCAATTCCTCGCGCGTTCGCCAAACGTAAGGCCGCTGAAAAGTTCATCAAGGAACACGGCCACGCTCAGGATGCGGTGTCATACCTGTGGGATCTGGACACTAACCAGTTCACGTTCTTCACCAACTGGGGGGCTCTCGAGGCCTACGACTTCGCAACCGGCGAGACCGTCGCCTGCAAGGAGATCACCTACAGTCTCGACCAACTGCGCCACCCAAACGCATCAGTCGAATACGACGGCAACGCATCATCCAAGCGTGTCATCCGCCTCTACAAAGGCGCACTCCCCGAAGTAGTCCCCGCTGAGGAGGAGAGCGAGTCCGACATTGCTCTACGCGCAAGCAAGCGCCTCCCCCTCCGGTGGCCAGGCGGCGACACTCCCACCCACGCTCGTGTCGCACTGCTGAATCGCAGCTCAGCCCAATACGTTGCCGTTGTGTGTGCCGAAGGCAAGGAGTTCCCCGTGAATCTCCTGACCGTCGATCAGACGCTCGAGGGTAGGGTCATTGACCGCAACCCCTTCGTGTACGACCCTCACGTCGAAAACGAAGCGCAGCCCGCCTACGTCGTCACCGACTTCTCCGGCAACCCCCAGATCGGAAGCGGCGAATGGGAGTTCTCCAAGATCAGCGCCAAGACCGGGCGCGCGGACCTGTCCCGCACCTACAAGGTCACCGGCAACCTGGAAGAGAACACCCTCGATGAGCTGTTCAACAAGGCCGTCCAGGGTGGGGCTCACAAGCCAGACGCATACTACGGGCGTAAGCCTGCGTGGCTGGCAGACCTCATCCGTGACGTGAGCACTGGCTCGTGGACTCTTGGCGACGTTGAGTACTGGTCGAAGCGCTGCGACGTGCCCTTCGACTACGAGATGCAGATGCCCGACATCCCAGCGGGCCTACAAGAATCGTTCGAGCAGAGCGCCCTGAAGTATGCCGACGCGATGGACACCAACCTCGTTGCGTTCCCGAAGGGCACGCCCGTCAAGAAGCGCCTCAACGAGATTCAGCGACGCTGGCTCCTCGGCCTCGCTGGCCGTCCAGTCGTGCCCGACGAGATCGAACTGTCTCCCATCGCGGACGGAAAGCTCATTGAGGCCTACCTGAAGCCCTGGGACCGCTCCCTCGTCATCCCCATGGGGGATGCGCTCGACAAGCTCGTCTACCGTGCCCTAGCGGCAGCAGTCTACGACTACGCGGACAACCGCAACGCCCCACTGACGAACCTGCGCCTCACCGCAAAGGACAGCGAGGTCATCATGTGTGCCGCGTTCTCCCCCGCATGGTCAACAAGTAAGCGCCTCAACAACCGACAGGCCGTCATCAAGTTGAGCGACTGGATCGCGAAGCACTGACCCAAACGAGCCTCGGCCACGACACAAAAACCGTGGCCGAGGCTCACCACATCCCCAGCCAGGAAGGCCCCATAATGAACGAACAATCAGCTCTCTACGCGACGATCAGCCGCGACGCTCGCACCGGACTCATCAGCGTTGACTACATGACCGTCAACGACGGCGAGTTCACATTCCTCGCACTTCAACACGCCCTCCAACGCGCAGACAAAGACGGCTACAGCCGCAGCGACTTCCTGAAAGTCCTCAAGAAAACCATTCACGACATGGGTACAGTCGAATCGTTCGCCCTGATCGACTCGAACGGCGACTACGGCTTCGACGGCAGCGCACCCCTCAAGGGCTACTCCGTCATCCCCTACTACACGGAAGAAGTAGGAGGCTCCGAGCCTAGCTACGTCGGCCTGAGCAACAGGAGTGTCGTTGAGCGCAGCTGCGAGGCGCGCGCGTTTGCTCGCCGTGAAGCAGCCGAGGCGTTCGTCAAGACCCACCCCAGCGTCCAGGAGGGCGTGTCCTTCCTGTGGGATCTGGACAGCGATCAGTTCACGTTCTTCGCTCATGAGGGATCCAGTCTCGAGGCCTACGACTTCGCAGACGACGAGATCAAGACGTGCCGGGAGGTCGCCTACAGCATCGACCAGGTGCGCCGAGCCGCAGGTGAAGTCATGTACGAGAGCGACGGAGAAGAGGACACCATCATTCCCCTGTACGACGGGCCCCTTGCTGAGGAAGACGACGAGCTCACGGACCATGAGCGCTGCGTCAAAGCGCACTCGCGACTCCCCATCCTCTTCCCCGACAACGCCAACCACGAGATCAAGCAAGTCACCATCGAACTCCACAACCGAGTGCCCTCCCAGTACTTCGCGCTCGCAACGTTCGACAACGAGTACGAAGGTAGGCGCTCATGCCCGACGAACCTCCTGCGTATCGACCCCAGGCTCCTCAACGCTGACATCTCCCATAACCCGTTCGTCTACACGCCACCGACATCAGAACAGGCCAGCTACCCCGCCTATGTCATCACAGGCTTCAAGGGCACCCTGTCCACATGGAGCGGTGACTGGCAGTTCTCCAAAGTCAGCACCACTACCGGGCGCGTAGACCTGAACCGCACCTACAAGACGACCGGCTCTCTCGACGAGAACACACTCGACGACCTGTTCAACCAGGCCCTCCAAAACGGCGCACAGGAACCCACCCCACTGGAACACCCCACCCCCGAATGGGCCGAAGAGTTCATCACGGCGATCAGCACGGACCCCTGGACCGTCGCAGACGTAGAACAGTGGTCCCACATCTGTAGAGTCGCAGGCGGTTACCCCTTCCCCGACCTTGAACTCGACAAGCAGCAGGCACAGAAGGCCTTCGAGGAGAGCGCATCCAAGTACGGGGCCGTCCTAGACACGAACATCGTCCCCTTCCCCAAGGAGAAGGAACTCGAGTCTCGCCTGCGATACATCCAGAAGCACTGGCCAACAACCGATGCCAGCGAAGAACAGAAGCAGATCCACCCGTCAGAGATCGAGATTGCCCGCATCTGCGACGGCACCCTCGTCGCCGCCTACGTCAAGCCCTGGAAGCGCACCATCGTCGTCCCCATGTGCGACGCTCTCGATAAGATCGTCTACCGAGCGATGAGCACCGTCGAAGCAGCTGGCCTCAACGCACCGACAAGCTCGACGGTACTGCGCGTGACTTCCCCGAAGAACACAGAAAGCGTCATCTGCTCCGTATTCTCACCCGCATGGGCCCGCGCCCTCACCCCCGAAGGGGCTACAGCAAAGGCCCCCACCCTCAAGCAGTGGATGCAGTACTGCTGACCACTCGCGCCCCGGTTGCCTCACACTCATCGTATGGTGGCCGGGGCGCTCGCGTAAGCGTCACCGCATCAACGAGAGCAATGCTCTCCCCATAAAGCCAACGCCCCACAACCACTGGGGAACCACGGAAGGAACAAGCAAATGGCATCCCTGCCCCCAATCAAGTGGCCCACAGGCCGCACCCCCTCCAAGGTTGAGATCTTCGCTCACCAACACAAGGGCGGTCGCGTCGCCCTCCACGTCGTTGAACTCGACACTCACCTCATCTACCCGGCGTTCCTCCTGGAGGACATAACCGGCCACTGGAGCAGCACTGAGGGCTGGCGGTCCAACCCATTCCTGTGGGTCAAAGGCAACGAGGGCGACACGCGCATCCTCCACTTCAAGGGCAACCCCTCCACGTGGGAGGGCGTATGGCAGACGCAGAACAAGGTCCGCGACGTGAAAGCACTCCCCGCCTTCGCCAACACGTACAACGACGGTGTTGACCGCAAGAGCGACGAGCTCATCAACAGCTTCACCTACGAGCAAGCCAGCGAAGACCACGGGCCCCTCGAGGACACTAAGACCGCCGACACTCTCCGCATCCCCCAATCGTTCTACACGACGTGGAGCAAGACGCGCGCCGACTACCTCGCCGAGTACGACAAGTACGTCGGCATGACCCCCGAGCCCGGCGGCAACGTCACGGTCGCCCACAAGGAGTTCTGGACGAAACTCTGCCAGAAACAGAAGGGCGGCGAGGCTATCCTCCCGTACACGCCAGTCGCCTCTCTGTCTGACGAGCGATACCTCCTGCTCCGCGACACGCCACTCGCAGACAAGAACGATCTGGAAGGCCTTGTCCCCTTCAAGAAAGGCACCCCCGAGGAAAAGCGGGCAACGTACATTGCGAAGAAATGGGGAGTCGCGGACCCCCGCACAGGCAACCTCATTGGCTTCGACCAGATCCGCGTCGAAACCAGCTTCACCGGCAAGACCGCAACCGTCTACGTCGCCCCCTTCAACATGACGTTCCTCATGCCGAACATGCCGGCCCTCGACAAGGAGATCTACCGGAACCTCGGCAAGATCATCGAGCTCGTCAAGGCCTACGACCCGGCCCTCGACGTGACCTACCCGCAAGGCGCATACACGTCCCCGACGAGCTTCCCCCTCCAGCGCGTCACCAGCCCCCACTGGATCGTGCTCTCACGGAACTTCAACGCCCTGACTGCACCAGACCCCACCGCCCGCAGGTCACGGACAATGACCCTCAGCGAATGGGCGCACACCAACTAACCCCATAACGCGGAGGGGCAGGAACACTCACACCCTGCCCCTCCGCTTCACCATCTCGAAAGGACCACGACAGGAACACCCGCCATGCTGACCAGCCCCTACCAGCAAACCAGCAACCAGCCCATCTCCGTGTACGGGCAACCGCTCGGAATGCCAGATTTCAACGGTGAGGACTACGACAAGAAACAGAAGCGCGCCTACACGGCGTTCCTGCGGTCCCGCCCCGCCAACTACCTCCCCACCCTCGAAGCACTCCGACCATCAAACTGGAGCATCCCCCAACTGTTCGCGACCGACCGATTCATCGTCACTGAACCCTGGGACGCATCCCTCCCCGACGTTGCAGCCCCCCTAAAAGGCCAGATCGCTGTCCGGTACGACCAGCCCCTCGAGGTCACGACCTACAACGAGTACTACGAGAAGACCGGCACCCAGCCCGTCACCTGCCCCTCGGGCAGTATCCCCATCACCTCAGAAGTCAACCTCCGACTCTCCCCAGAGCAGGCGAACAACATGCCCGACGGCTTCAAGTACGCCCAGCGCGTCCCGCGGTCAGACGAGTACCCCAAGGGCGCGTTCATATACTGCGTCCCCAAGATATTCCTCGACAAGATCGTCCCCTACACGCTGATGTTGTCCCGCAAGCCCCTCGCGCGAACCGTCGAACGGTACATGTTCCCCCTGTGCGCCTACAACACGTCCCTGTACCTGTCCGTCGTCCGCGAGTCTCCATTCACCACACGCTACCGTGACACTGGACCCATCGTCCTGTGGGCCCAGTACAACAGCAACTTCGACAGGGCCATCGCCGAGTTCTTCAACAAGCAGGCAGAACAAGGCTGGGTGCCCATGCGAGGCCAATACGCGCTCTCCACTGGCGAAGACCTCGCCTACGAGCACAAACTCTACGAAGACAAGCTCCCAGCCCCGCCCACCAACTAACAGCAAAGGACCAAAAGCTGTGGCCACACAACGTAGACATCACTACGCAGTCTCCGGCATAGACCTCTACCGCCGCGTCATCGAAGCGGCGCAGACCGGCAAGCGTCTCCCCGCTGGTGCTCTCCTCACCGCCGACAACTACGACGACTTCAGGACCATGATGGTCAACACCGACCTGGACGACACCACGGCGGCAGTAGTGCGCCGTTACCTGGGGCTGGCGCACTCCCAGCAGCTCATGCCCGTTCATGACGACGACCGCTTCCATCGACTCTTCAACACGCCCACGCGCCCGCAGCCATTCGACAACCCCATCGAGACTGACGCGAAGATCCTCAGCGGCCCACACGGCCCCTTCCTCTACCGGCAGCTCATCCGCCACTCGAGCGAGAAAAAAGCCGCCAAGTTCCTACGTGACTTGTGTGCCAAATACCCGAAGCTGATGGAAGGGTCGCTCCTCTACGCTCAGGCTTTCAACATGCCGCAAGACGTGATCGACCTGTCCGACAGGATCGACGGGGCCAAAGTGCGTGAATGGACACAGGCTCTCATCCATGACACCACCGCAACACACGACAGCATCGTTCGAGCTATGCAGAAGATCAAGGGCGGCTTGTCTGACCCCAGCATCACCGACGAAGACAAGATTGCGCTCGCGGGCGCAATCGCTGGCGCAGTCGTGAGATTTGACGGCCCCACCCACGTCTACAAGTGCCTACACCACTGCGGCCTGCTCGACCTGTGCCTCCACCACTTCGGCCACCTACTACCCCGCGACTGGCTCAATACCCCCATCAGCGTCTCAATGCGCAACACCTACCCTTGCGAGTGGAGAGTCTGGGCAGGGTTCGCTCCCGTCGCCAGCCTCTACCTCGCAGAAGACGAAACCGCCGAGCCCAGCATCAACAGAGGCGAATACGCGCACACGTTCTTCAACGCATACGACGCTGCCCTCGCCGCCGCAAGCTCAACCCCCCTCATCAAAAAGCGATGGAACTACCTAGCGCTAAACAAAGCGCCAGAACAGCTCATCAACATGTGGATCAAATGCGTCACCGGACGCATCGATGAGTGCTACGACTACTTCGACGAGCACTACTGCATCGGCGAGCCGGACGGCCTCTGGGATGAAAGCATCGAGCCCGCATGGGATGTGCACTACGCCCTCATGTACCTCGTATGCAGCCATGTCGTCCCACCCGGCCTCTACAAACGCCTCAAGCATGACGACGCAGTAATGGCACTCCTGTTCCGCTATGAGGCCGTCTCCGTCGCGGGGCTGAACACAAAAGATCGTTCCCGTCGAACAACCGTGGACGAGATGGTGAAAGCCGAAGGCCTCATCAGCGCAACTAAGCGCCTCTACGTCGAAGAGCTTGAGTGCATCAACAGCGAAGCGCGACGCACGCGCCCCAAGAAGTAACCCCACGGGTGAGGCCCTGCCAGTTCGCGACGGCGGGGCCTTGCCCATCTCGAAAGGACGATCCCCTCTCATGACTGGCCAACACTGGACCCTCGATCCCAGCGGCTACTGCTACCCCGATGATGCTCCTACAGAAGGGTTCCAGCTCCCCCTTAAGAGCGTGCCCACCACGCCCGTGCCTGTTCGTGTCGTGAGCTTCCTGAGCGCCCTCACGCAGCAGCAGGTGAGTGTCTGGGACTCCCAAACCCCCGACACTGCGCAGCTTGTGTCGAAGCTCGACGAAACGCGCATCTCCCAAGCGTTCCTGACTGCCGTCACCAGCACAGGACAGTGGGGGTGGCTGCACGTCCCCGTCGATCACGAGTCAGGGCGGGTTGGCTTCAACACGATCTGGGTTCTTCCCGTGGGTGGGGGACAGGCTTGAGGGGTGTTGCAGGTGTCCTACAGGGAACAGCAGATGTGCGTGGCCGCGGCTTCTACCTGGTTGATGAGGTGAGCGGGCGAACCGTGCAGGTGTGGGTGCGCGAGCAGGCGGTGCCGTTGATGCGTCGGATGCTCGGCGTGAGGGTGCTGGTTGCTGGGCGTATGGATGACACGGGCAGGGTGGTGTTTGCTGAGGATGTGCGTCCGTGTCCGATCTTCACCCCATCCAACATGTGACCCATCTAACCAACATTGTGAATATTGGGACTTGCACATCCAAAGTGGACGACATATGCTATGAACCATCCCAAACAGGGATACTACTTCACTCGACAATCCAACCAATCAATCCAGAAGGAACAATCATGAACACCAAGAAGATCATCGCAGCGCTCGTCGCATTCACTGCCGCCGCCACCCTCGGCGCATGCACCAACCCCGGCAAGGAGATCGCCCCCTCCAAGGACAAGACTCCCGCCCCCAATGCGCAGCCGAATAACCCGGCCCCCGCGCCGACCACTCCCGCGCCTGCGCCCACAACTCCGGCCCCCAGCACTCCGGCCCCCAGCAACCCCACTTCTCCGCGAGTGCCCGTCTCTCCCGCGCCGACCACCCCGCAGCTCGGTCAGGGCAGCGGCTTCTATGGCTACACCAGCACCGCCTCACAGCCCACTTTCTCGGACAGCGACTACGGCTACAGCACCCCGGCGGACAACACCGTGTCCGCTGACACGAGCCATGCCGCCGCCCAGGCGCGCTTCGCCGCCGCCCAGGCCGCACTCCTGGACGCGAACAACGCCCTGACCGACGCGCAGAACAAGCTCTCCGCAGCTCAGGACGCGGAAACCGCCGCTCAGGGTGCGCTCGCGGACGCGAAGGTCAAGGAGTCCGACGCGAAGGCTGCGCTCGACGCTGCTATGCAGGCTAACCCCGCCGGGTCCGTGGCCTACATGAAGGCCAAGAACGACCTCAACGATGCGAAGGCTGCGACCGTCGCCGCCCAGAAGAACCTCGACCAGGCGAACGCCGAGCTGGCTAACGCTCGCACCCAGTCCGATAAGGCCAAGAGCGAAGCCGACACAGCTCACTCCGAGCTCGACAAGGCGAACACTGCCCTCAAGGATGCGCAGGACCGCCTTGCCGCCGTCATGGCCGACCAGGCCACTCGAGCGCACGCCGCCGTCGATGCGGAAGCTGCACTGGACTCCGCGAAGGACGCGAACGCTGACGCTCAGGCCAAGAAGGCTGAGGCGAAGGCCGCTCTCGAAGCGTCTACCGCCTCCCTGAACGAGGCTCAGGCGAACCTCGACGCAGCCAAGCGCGCCGCCGAAGCCGGTGGCATCAACTGGGATGCGCTAACCGTCGCTCAGAAGCAGGATCTCGTTCGCGCGTTCCTGCTCCAGATGATGAACGACTACCGTTCTCAGTACCGTCTGCCCGCGGCCCCCATCGGAGTTGACGTGCAGGCATTCGCTCAGGCGCACGCCGACACCAACCCCGGCTACATGGTTGGTCCCAACATGGCTGACTGGGATAAGGCGAGCGCTGACGGTCTCACGAACCGCCCCTACGGCTCCCTGTCCACTGGCACCAGCTGGGAGGGTCGTAACCCCCTCGAGGCCGCTCAGGCCGCATTCGAGAAGTTCCGCGCCAACCGCTACGGCGATGCGACGATGCTGAATGAGCGCATCAACGCCTTCGGTATCGGCGTGAGCGAGGACGGCCACATCGCCGTCGTTGGCTTTGTCGCCGATGAGAACACCAAGGGAGCCTACACCTACGCGCCGACCGGCGTGGACGTGTGGGGTGGCAAGGAGATCCCGCAGGCCACGAACCCGACCTACTCTCCTTCCCACTCCTACCCCGGCTTCGAGGGTGAGGTTGAGACGAAGGAGGCCCCCAAGGTCACCAAGGCTGACGGAGTTGACCTCGCGCAGCTCGAGCGCACCCTGAACGACGCTCAGGCCACCGTCGCCCGCGACAAGGAGACTGCGGAGAAGGCCGCCGCAGCCGCCGACAAGACCCAGGCCGACCTCGAGGCCGCTCAGACTGTGCGCGACCAGGCCGTCGCAGACCGAGACAACGCCGATCCTGCCGACGCCCGCCAGGCCGTGACCGAAGCGTCCGACGCTCAGGTCAAGGCGCAGGACAAGGCCACCCAGGCCGATGAGTTCGCCCGCGAACAGGCTGAGCAGGTCGCCCCCGCGCAGCGGAACGTCGAACAGGCCACCCAGGCCGCAGCCGAAGCCGTCAAGGCCCAGGAAGTCGCCCAGGACGCCTACGACACCGCCGCCAAGGACGCTGCGGACATCGTAGCCGCCGACAAGGCCCTCACCGATGCCCACAAGGGTACTGAGGACGCGCTCGCGGGCGTGGCCGACGCGGTTGCTAACCGTGTCGAGGCTGAGGATGCCGTTGCCTCCGCTCAGGAGAACGTGGCCTCCGCTCAGGCCGACGTGGACGCAGCCGTGTCCGAGCTCGGTAACTGACGGGAGGTTCAAGAAATGTCCCCTGCTTGGCGTGCTGCTTCTGGGTTCGAGTGAAGTAGTGCCTGAGTGCGCCGGGTAGGGGAGTTGCCCCCAGGTTTCGTATGGAGCCTGGGGGTTTTCTCCACCCCAAACCCCCTGTGATCTACTTAACCGAAACGTGGGTTCTCAACGGTTGCGCACCATGTTCCGCGCTGCTAGATTATTCATGTCAGGAGAAAAACTTCTCCGACTCCTAACAAGTGTGAATAGGGACAGCCGCCCGAGGCCCACAACCTCGACAAAGCCTCGGGCGGCACACGCTGCTCTAGCTCAACGGCAGAGCATCCGCCTTGTAAGCGGACGGTTGAGGGTTCGAATCCCTCGGGCAGCTCCACCGCTACAAACCAGTGGCGATGAAACTGAATACGGGGTGTAGCGCAGCTTGGTAGCGCATCTGCTTTGGGAGCAGAAGGTCGCAGGTTCAAATCCTGTCACCCCGACAGTGCACACAGTGCACAACGGATCTCTAGCTTAATTGGGGCCGTTACGCGGTGTTCTAGGCCCGCTGCGCGACTCCCTGGGTAAAGCGCCTGCCCGAAGGACGGCAGGAGATGACAGTTCGATCCTGTCGAGACCCACAGCGTTGGTTCTGGTGGACCGGAGTAGTAGGTGCGGGTTCAAGTCCCGCCACGCGCCCCGCAAGGGCGGTGTAGCTTAAGCAAGAGCGGCGAAACGAGAGGGGTTCGATTCCCCGGCGTGAGAGAACAGAATACTAGTCAGTTCTCGGATTGGGGGTAGCTCCCCCTTTCTGGACCGTTAGCTCAACGGTAGAGCGGCTGCTGGATCGTTTGATTGTTCCTACGATCAAATGATCGAGTGGCCGATGCGGGTTCGATTCCTGCACGGTCCACAATGCGTAGCTCTAATTGGAAGAGCGCCAGGCCGTAAAACCTGGAGGTTGCGGGTTCGAGTCCCGTCGCAGAGCGCGACTTGTTCGCGTGCGAAGGTAGCGAAAGCTAACCGTTGGGGGTTGATCTCCCCAGGGGATAGCTGGACCTGTTTTCGTCAGGGGTATAGTTCAGCCGCGATCTGTTCGATGCGCACGAATGGAACGTGTGGGTGCGACTCCCACTGCCCCGCCTGGGCTGTTAGCTACAACTGGTAGAGCACCTGTTTTGCAAGCAGGGGGTTACGGGTTCGAGTCCCGTACAGTCCACGGCTGTTCTCGTAAGAGATGCAGCTACCTAGCTGCTAGGTGTCCTCCGGGACTACCTGGCCTTACAGATCGTTAGCTCAGTTGGCTAGAGCGTCTGGTTTACACCCAGAAGGTCATCGGTTCGAGCCCGGTACGATCTACTGGTGGAGTTGCTTCGGAGCTCTGCCAGTTGCCCCCACGTTTCGTAGGGGCAAGCGAGAATCAATCACATACTGTCAGCCCGCTCTTGCGGGGGCGGGTTGGCGTGAAGCGCATTTGGCGGAATTGGCAGACGCGCTGGATTTAGGTTCCAGTGCCTTCGGGCGTGTGGGTTCGACTCCCACAGTGCGCACGCTCCTCAGTGAGGAGTCTCCTATCCCAGGCGGCGTGAGGTCGCCTGGACAGTAAGGGGCTCTGCTCCTCCAACGGCTTTGCTGCATAGGCTTTGGGGGAGTTAACAGATGTCAAGCACCCATCTTAAGGGCACCACCTCACAACGGCGAAGGCCTCCGACTCTCTTTTCTTCTTTCTCAGGTCGGGGGCCTTCCGTCATGCCTGGAGGTGTTTTCCCGTAATCAAACGCCAGTGGTGCAGCGTTGCGCTCTCTAAGATGGGAGAGCACTCTCCCCCGTTTTCGCGTTGACGCAGAAAGGAAAACCTCACCAATGAATCGTTCTCGAACCGTCGGAGTGGGGCTGGTTGCAGCCTTGTCTCTGGCGTTCATCCCTGCCGCTTCGTTCGCGGCCCCATCGCAGTCGGACTCCTCTTCGGGGGATACGTCGATCATGGCTCCCACCAATCCGTCCGTGTCTGAGGAGGATCGAGAAGCGGCTGACGCTCAACAGGCTGAGCTGGACGCTCGAGCGGCCCGCCCAGCCCCGCAACTGCCCCCAGCGCCCACACCGTCAGCTCCTTCGACGCAGACCCCGCCCCTCGTCACCGCACAACCGGACGGGAGCGTCGGCAACGATAAGGTGCACATCCTGTCCCTCGCGGGCGCTGACTGCATCGTCGTCGAGTCGAACGGTCACTTCGGGATCGTGGACGCAGGCGACGACAACGACTACCCAGACGGGTCAGATCCCCGCTACCCATGGCGAGCGAACATCGCAACATGGGGACAGGAAGACCAGGTGCGCCCCTACCTCGACAGTCTGGGCGTGAACT
>ERZ772968.9-NODE-9-length-79521-cov-10.437130_pt1 | contig 79521 bp, 70 predicted proteins | sample MGYA00580674_ERZ772968 | MGnify/ENA primary metagenome ERZ772968 (study PRJEB29015, sample SAMEA2737940) | human oral metagenome | biome: human oral; feature: human-associated habitat; material: dental | place: China | collected 2138 ...
GTCTGCACGGATCCTCAACGTCCGGAGTGAGTTCCCTTGGTGTCCGCGCCGCGCTGGGCCCGGGCCGGGCCCAGTTGCGCTCCGAGGGGGTCTTTCCGGCAGGGGGCAGGAACAGCCCGTTTCAGGGCCCGGGGCGGGCACGAACGCGCCCCTGTCCCTGTGGTGGGCCAGGCGCGGCTCAGGACAGCAGGCCAAAGGCCGCGCCCCAGCCCACCGCCAGGTTCGCCGTGGCATGGAGCAGCCAACTCGGGACGATGGATCCCCCGGCGCACTCCTCGTTGATCCACCCCGTGATCCAGCCGTTCGCCGCGGTGACGGCTCCGATGAGGGCCAGCGGGAGCGGAGGCACGAAGGAGGCGAAGAGGGCCACGTGCATCAGGCCGAAGACGACGGCCTGCGCGGTGTTGCCAATGGTGGAACCGAAACGGCCGATCAGTCGTTTCCCCAGGAATCCGCGGAAGAGAATCTCCTCCGACAATGCCGTTTGGATGACGGCGTGGAGCAGGACTGGCACGACTCCGGCCAGGCCGGTCCCCGCGAAGCCCGAGACTGCCGTGCCCTCGCTAGTGGATCGGAGCAGCACGACCGAGGCCACCGAGACCAGTGCCCACGCGAGCCCTGCGACCACCGCCCGCGCCCAGTCCCCGTGCCATTGGGGCGCGCGCAGGCCGGTCCAGGCCGCGAAGCCGGGGCTCCTGCGCGCGGTGAGCGCCCACCATGCCACCGGAACCACGAGGAGCACCCCGAGTTGCGCGAGTGCCGTGATGAGAGCAGACAGCGGTAGCATCAGGTCCTCCTCGTGCCCGGCCGTGTCTCAGCGCAAGGACAGGTGTCGGTTCAGCGAGCGGATCCCCCACCACACCACTGTGACGGTGACGAGCGCAGTCGTCGCGATATACCCCACGCCGACGACGGTCACCTGCGATCCGCTACTGGCTGATCGGACGATTTCCGGCAGCATGGTCTTCCACACGAAGCCGCCGGTCGCCGTGTCGATGCCGCCGGGGAGCAGGAGCACCCCCGCCACGGCTGCCACCTGGTCGATGAGGTAGAGGAGGACGAGTCCGATGACCGGGGCACCGAACCCGAGGTGGCTCCACCGCCCCTGCGCGCCGATGCTCATGACGGCCGCTACCGGGAACACGCAGTTCGCGGGCAGTAGGAGGGCGCTGAGGACGAGGAGGGCCCTGAGCACCAGGGGGAGCGCGTTCCAGGAATCGACGACCTCTGACACGATCTGCCCGAACGCGGCGCCGGACATCGACGAGGCCTGCCAGACGACGGCGAGGAAGCCGACAATCCAGAAGAGGATGCTGAGCAGGCTCACGCAATAGGCGAACAGGGTCTTCGCCCAGTAGAGCTGTGCTCCCGTTGCCGGAAGCGTGTGCGTGAAGTAGCCGGCGTCGCAGTGCATGGACTTCCAGTAGGCGACGGCCACTTGAATGAGCATGGCGAAGGGGACCACGATGAGCGTCCCAATGCTCGCGATCAACAGGACGCCCGATACGGGCGGGACCGCGATGGCCGAGGAGAGCCCCAGGGACACAGCGATCACGAGGGCCCCGATTCCGGCGATGACGCCGGTCTTCGGCGCGAGCGAGCGCACTTCCTGCGCGAAGAGTGTGGTGAGCATTAGCGGTACTCCTTCCGGAACAGCGCGTCGAGTGACATGCCGTATTCGTCGCGGAGGTCGTCGACTGGGCCGGCGCGGTGCAGTCGGCCCTCTTTGAGCATGACGACCTCGTCGAGGATGGATTCGATGTCGGAGATCAGGTGGGTGGAGATGAGCATGAGGGCGTCCTCGTCGAAGTCGCGGAGGATCCCCTCGAGGATGATGTCGCGGGCCGCGGGGTCGACTCCGGAGATCGGCTCGTCGAGCAGGTAGAGCCGCGCCTTGCGCGCCATGGCGAGGGAGATCTGCAGTTTCTCGCCCATGCCCTTCGACATCTCCTTGAGCGTGCGGTCGAGGGGGAGGTCGAAGAAACGGATGGAGGACATCGCCTTGACGGCGTCGAAGTCCTCGAAGAACCTGGAGTACAGGCCGACGGCCGCGCCGGGTGTGAGCGCGGGGTCCAGGTAGGCCGCGGAGGGCAGGAAGGCGACGCGCCGCTTGGTTTCGACTCCGGGAGCGATCCCGTCGATGGCGACGGTGCCGGTCCAATCGGCGAGGACGCCGGCGAGGATCTTGAGCAGAGTCGTCTTTCCGCAGCCGTTGGGCCCGACGAGGCCGACGATGCGCCCGGGGTGGAGGTCAAGGTCGAGGTCGACGAGCGCGGGGCGCCCCCGGTAGGCCTTCGTCAAGTGCTCGATGTGGATGATGGGTGCCGATGGTGTCATTGTCCGTGTCCTCCTTCTGGGGGGTTGTCAGCCCACCGCGCGTTGAGCAGGCTGACCGCTTCGTCGCGCCCGATTCCGAGTTGGCGGACGGTGGCGACGTGGGAGTCGGTTGCCTGGCGGGCGAGTTCGGCCCGCGTCCTGGCGATCGCCTCCGTGTCACTGGTGACGAAGCGCCCCTGGGCGCGTTCGGCGACGGTGAGCCCGTCGGCGTCGAGCCTGCTGAGTGCGCGTTGGACGGTGTTGGGGTTGACCCCGGCGTCGATGGCGAGTTCGCGGACGCTGGGGATCTTCGAGGCCGGAGCCCACTGGCCCGAGGCGATCTTCTGGCTGAAGACCTCGACCAGTTGGATCCAGATGGGGCGCGTGTCATCGAAACGCATATCGCCCCCCTTCCGTATCACTGTATTAAGACAGTAATACTATACGGCGCCCATCACGCCTGTGTCAAGCGCTTAATACAGGCTGGGAGCGCGCCGCCTGGACGGCGCCCCCGCATCCGGTGGACAGCCGCGCGCGAAGCCGCCGACACCCCGCATCAGGAGGACAGCAACGCGCACCACTTGGAACCCACCCCCGCAGCCGGCATCCCCCATGGGGACGCAAAAGGGCCCCGGGGGCGCGGATGCACCCCCGGGGCCGGCCCGGAGCGGCCGATCAGCCTCAGGCGATCGGCTCCGCCCCGATGCGCCACACGCCCTCCGCGTAATCGCGGATCGTGCGGTCGGAGGAGAAGCGCCCCGAACGGCTGATGTTCGCCCACACCTTGCGGTTCCAGGACTTCTGATCGAGGTAGTCGCGGGCCATGCGGTCCTTCGCCTCGCGGTAGGCCGCGAAATCGCCGAGCACGTAGTACACGTCGGCCGGGTCGAAGCCGCCCTCCATGAGCGACCAGCGGATGTCGTGGAACCAGCCCGACCCGTTGTCGTCCAGGGTGCCGTCCGTGAGGGCGTCGATGACGCGGCGCAGCCCTGGGACGTTCTCGTAGTGCCAGCGGGGGTCGTAGGTGCGCCGCAACTCGGGCAGCTCGTCCTCGGTGGCGCCGAAGATGTAGGCGTTGTCCGGGCCGACGGCGTCGAGGATCTCGACGTTCGCGCCGTCCAGGGTCCCCAGGGTGAGCGCCCCGTTCATCATGAACTTCATATTGGACGTGCCCGAGGCCTCCTTCCCGGCCGTGGAGATCTGCTCGGAGACGTCCGCGGCGGGGATGATGTGCTCGGCCGGGGAGACGTTGTAGTTGTGGACGAAGACCACCTTGATGCGGCCGTCGATGTCCGGGTCGGAGTTCACCACGTCGGCGATCGCGTTGATGAGCTTGATGATGGCCTTGGCGCGCGTGTACCCGGGGGCCGCCTTCGCGCCGAAGACGAACACGCGGCTCGGCGCGTCCAGCTCCTGGCCCTCTTTGAGGCGGAAGTACAGGTCCAGCACGTAGAAGGCGTTGAGCAGCTGGCGCTTGTACTCGTGGAGGCGCTTGATCTGGACGTCGAAAATGGCGTCGGGGTCGATCTCGACCCCCTCGCGCTCCCTCACCCACGCGGCGAAGTCGACCTTGTTGGCGCGCTTGACCTCGGCGAGGCCCTCCAGCACCGCGTCCGTGTCGGCGTCGGTGAAGTCCCCCAGGACCGTCAGGTCGCGCACCCAGGCGTCGGAACCGGTGACCTCGTCGAGCAGGGCGGACAGGCGGGGGTTGCACTGCTTGAGCCACCGGCGCGGAGTGACGCCATTGGTCTTGTTGTTGAAGCGCTCGGGCCAGATGGCGTGCCATTCCTTGAGGGTCTCGCGCTTGATGATCTCCGTGTGCAGCGCGGCGACGCCGTTGATGGAGTACGAGGCGTAGCAGGCGATCCACGCCATCCGCACGGTGTTGCCGGACACGGGGGCCATGTAGTCGATGGTGCCCTGGTCCAAACCGCGCTGGGCCATGTCGCAACGGAAACGGCGGTCGATCTCGCGCACGATCTCGGCGATGCGCGGGAAGAGCCGGTCGAAGATGTGGATGTCCCACGTCTCCAGCGCCTCGGCCAGGACCGTGTGGTTCGTGTACGCGAAGGTGCGGGAGACGACGTCCCAGGCGTCCTCCCAGCCGAGGTCGTGGTCGTCCATGAGCAGGCGCATGAGCTCGGGGATGGCCAGCACGGGGTGCGTGTCGTTGAGCTGCACCGCGTTGTACTCGGCGAAGCCGGTGAGGTCGTCGCCGTGGTGCCTCACGTAGTTGTCGATGATCTCCTGCAGGGACGCGGAGCAGAAGAAGTACTGCTGGCGCACGCGCAGCACCTTGCCCTCGAAGGTGGTGTCGTTGGGGTACAGGACGCGGGAGATGTCCATCGTGCGCTCGCGGTCGACGATGGCGTCGGTGAAGCGCTGGGAGTTGAAGGCGTCGTAGTCGAACTCCTCGAGGGGCTCGGCCTTCCACAGGCGCAGGGTCCCGACGTTCTTCGTGCCGTACCCGGTGATCGGCATGTCGTAGGGGATGGCGCGCACAGTGAGGTCGGCGTAGGTGACGATGCGCTGGAGCTCCTCGCGCCGGATGACGAAGGGGTAGCCCTCCTCCATCCACGGGTCGGGGTGCTCGGTCTGGAAGCCGTTGTCGAAGAGCTGCTTGAACAGGCCGTAGCGGTAGAGGATGCCGTAGCCCGTCACGGGCAGGTCCAGCGTGGCGCAGGAGTCCAGGAAGCAGGCGGCGAGGCGTCCGAGGCCGCCGTTGCCCAGAGCCGCGTCGGGCTCCTCCTCGAGGACGGTGGACAGGTCGATGCCCTCCGCGGCGAGGGCGTCCCTGGCCTCGTCGACCAGGCCCAGGTTGGACAGGTTGTTGAGCAGCGCGCGCCCCATGAGGAACTCCGCGGAGAAGTAGTGCTCTTGGCGCCCCGCTGCGTACTTCTTGGACGTCGCGTCCCAGCGGTCGGCGATCTGGGCGACGACGGCCGCCGAGAGCCCCTGCCACACCTCCATGGGCGTCGAACTGGCGACTGGGCGGCCAGAAGTGGCCCGCACCTGGGACGAGAGGGACTGGGTCAGATCCAGAGTCATATGCGTTCCTTTGGATTCTCAATTCGTGCAGTGCCGACGCAGCCCAGTGCGACGACATTCACCAAAAGCCTAGCCGCGATTGCTCGCAAACCTGCAGGCGAGGGAGTATCTGGGATATGTCCCACGTCCTGGACGGGCCGAGCGCGCCCAGCGGGGCGGCGCCTCCACGGGGCGGATCCGCTGCGGGGGCGCCACCCCACGGCGCCCGCGCCCCCCGTCGGCGCGTCCGCCCGGGCGCGCAAACCTGCGCTCAAATCGGTTCCGCACGGCGGCGGGCGGCGCGTCCGCCCGGGCGCGCAAGACACCCCCCTCTCCTGAGAGCAGCGGAGAGGGGGGTGCCGACTCGGGGCCGGGGCGTCAGTCGCGCTTGCGCGCAGCGACTAGGGCGAAGCCCCGGCGAGCGGCATTCCGGCCAGGCCGCCGACGACCGCCATGAGCGAACCCGTGTCCGCCAGGCGGGGCTCGGCATTCCGACCCGCGGAGACCGGAGTGTCGCAATCATCACAATCGTAGCCCACTCCAGCGCCGTCAGCACGGGAGGGGCAGCCGCCCTGCGCGGCCGCTTTCGCAGCCACTCGGGCCGACCCCGCGTCCGCGGGATCCGCAGCGCGGCCGATGCCGCCGACCCCGGCGACGAGGCCGCAGGAAACGGGGGCAGCGAGCGCGGTTCGGATCGTTCCCACTGATGCGCCTTCAACGGAAGAGCAGGATTAATTACTACGTAATTGTATAGCGACGGCCATCGGTCCGCAAGCGTGATTACAGATGAATATTATCGGAATAATGCGGAAAACTGTGAAACTGACCGCCCGGCGCCAGACAGGCGCTGACGGCTCGGACAACGCGCACCGCCGACTTGAACGCACGGTCACCCCCACTGCGCCCCCACCTCCACCGCCCTCCCGGACCGGCCCGTCACCAGCACCGCCTTCCGGATAGGAGCGGTAAGGGGAACGCCCCACGCCTTCCCAGACCATAACCCATATCACAGACCCGCCCCGCCAACCGCCAGCGCTGCCGCGCGCATAAGGGCGGTGCCCCCGTTCTGTTCCCGGAGGAGGGGCCATGGCGAGCGCTGCCGCGCGCATGAGGGCGGTGCCCCCGCCACTGCGGGGGCACCGCCGCTGCTCGGCCCCAACGGGCGCGCAGCGCAAGGCTCGCACGACGGGGGCGGACCCGCGCGGCGGCGCGCTCAGGCGCGTTTGCGCAGGGCGACCAGGCCGGCGCCAGCCGCCGCGAGCGCGCCCGCGGCCCCGACGACCACCGCCGCGACCGCACCGGTCTTCGCCAGCGGTCCGGCACCAGCGGATCCGCTGGGAGTGGGAGCGGAGGACGCGCCCGACTGCGGCGCCGGATCAGCAGTGGCGCCATCCGACTGGGGCCCCTCCCCCTCGTCCGGGTTCTGCGGGCCCGCGTCGGGCTTGTACGCGTCGCCCGCCCTCTCGATGGCATCGGCGCACTTGGCCATGTCGTAGTACTCGGTGCCCTCGGCGCAGTAGTAGATGGCGTCGAGCGCGGCGTCCTGCTTCTTCAGCTCAGTCTCAGCGGCCTTCGCGTTGGCGCACTTGGCCATGTCGTAGTACTCGGTGCCCTCGGCGCAGTAGTAGGCCGCGTCGTCCTGGGCGTCTTTGATCGCCTCGGCGTAGCCCGCCTTGTCCGTCGTCTTGGGCTTGTAGGTCTTCTCCTCGTCGGCCGGGGCGCCCGGGCCGCTCTGCGCGGCCTCGGCGTCCGCCTGGTCCGAGGCCTCCGCGCCCCCGGACGCGGGCGCCTCGTTACCGGCGGGCGCCACCACGGTGGCTGGCGCCTCCTGGCTGGCGGCGGTCTGGGCGCCGGTCGGCGTCCCGGCCCCCTCCTGCTGCCCCCCGGTTGCGGAAGCGAGGCCGCTGGCGCCGATGACGGCCCCCAGCGACAGAGCTGCGGCCGCGAGTGCTCGGATGGTCTTCCCCATTGATCTACTCCTCATTGTGCGATGAAACGAACGGAAGGGTTACTCAGGTAGTTTTACAGAGAATCCGTTGCTGATTCCACCGAATCGGAAGACCGTTTTCCCGGCAGCGGTGGACCGATGTGCACTACGGCGCCCGCAGCGGATTAATCGGAAATCCTCACTGCGGGTACGTGGACGGCCGTACGCGCCCCGCCGGACGGGGAGGAAGCGGGGCACCCGAGCGGGACGGGGCCCGCACTCCCTCCCCCGGGGCTGCCCCACCGCGGGGAAGGCGGCCGAATCGGCACGGAACGCACACGGGGAACGGCCCCCCGTGGCCGCGCTCGGCCGCCCGGCAGAATCCGACCACGTTGAAGGATTGCGGCCGCGCCAGCCCCTCGCCACCGCGCCCGGAGCGCCCCCGGGGCGGATTAAGCCGGTGCGCGGCGGCGCCCGCCCCGCTCCGGCGGGCTTTCCCCACGGATCAGATCATGGGACTGCTGTCTCGGATAACGGAACGCAGGGGCTCACAGGGCCTTCGCGTTCGCGATGAACCCGAAGACGCCCCCCATTACCAGTTCCGTCGCGATCGCGGCCAGCAGCAAGCCGGAGATCTTCGTGAGCAGCATGATGCCGCCCGGCCCGAGCAGCTTCGACAGGAAGAGCGAGAAGCGCATCGACGCCCACATCACCACATGCGCCAGGGCGACGGCGGAGAGGACGGACAGCCAGCCCGACAAGGACGCGCCCGCCTGCCCCACGGCCACCATCACCGCCACGATGGCGCCCGGTCCCGCCAGCAGCGGCGTGCCCAGGGGGACCAAAGCCACATTGACCGCGTCGTCGCCCGTGTCCGGGGTGGACGAGTCGGATCCCATCAGCAGTTCCATCGCCACCAGGAACAGCAGGACACCGCCCGACAACCGCAGCGCGTCGACCGAGATCTGCAGGAAGCGCAGGATCTGCCCGCCCAGGATCGCGAAGGCGATGATGATGCCCAGCGACACGGAAGTCGCCTGGCGCGCGGCGCTCTTCTGCTTGGGGGCCGTCAGCCTGCCCGTGAGGGCCAGGAACACGGGGACGGTCCCGATCGGGTCCATGATGACCAGGAGCGTCATCAGGGTGGTGGTGAATAGAGTTATGTCGAAAACGAAAGGGGTGAGAGTCATGGGTGCACTACGTCAAGGGTTCCCTGGGAGACGATGCCGTCGATGACGGCGGGGTCCGTGGTGTTCTCGCCGAGCCGGTTCGGCTTGCCGGTCCCGTGGTAGTCCGAGGAGCCGGTGATGGCCAGTCCGAGGCGGGCGGCCAGGCGGTCCACGTCCGCGCGGCCCGCCTCGTCGTGGTCGCGGTGGTCGCGCTCGATTCCGTACAGGCCCGCCTCCGCCATCCGCTCGATCACGTCCTCGGGCAGCAGCCGCTGGCGCGCCCGCGCGCGGGGGTGCGCGAGCACGGGCACCCCGCCCGCCCCCCGCACCATGCGCACGGCGTCCACCGGGTCCGGCGCCCAGTGCCGCACGTAGTAGGGGCCCGACGGGTGCAGCGCGTGGACGAATGCGGAGTCCCGGTCCGGGAACGCCCCGGCCGCGACGAGCGCGTCCGCGATATGGGGCCGGCCCACCGGGCCGTCGGCGGGCGCGAAGGCCAGGACCTGCTCCCACGTGATCGGGAAGTCCGCGGCCAGGTTGTCCACCATGCGCCGCGCGCGGGTGCGCCGGTCCTCGACCGTCCTGGCGAACGCCCCGTTCAAGGCGGCGTCGGCGGGATCCATCAGGTAGCCGAGCAGGTGGACGGTGATGCCGTCGGCGGAGCACGAGATCTCGACCCCGCGCAGCAGCGCGACGCCCGTCTCGCCGACGGCGGCCGCCGCCTCGTCCCAACCGGCGAAGGTGTCGTGGTCGGTCAGGCCGACCATGGACAGGCCGGCGTCGCGGGCGGCCCGCATCAGCTGGGCGGGGGCGTCGGTCCCGTCCGAGCAGGACGAGTGGGTGTGCGGATCGATGCGGGTCATCCTCCGAGGATAGCCCATCGTGCCGTTCGCCTCGCAGGGGCGTAGTACCGTGGCCCTATCGAGCCGACCGTCCCGAGGGGGGAACGGCCGCGCCAGCCCCTACCGAGGAGGAGCATGCGGATCCACGTCACCTACGCGGGCGGAACCATTGGAATGGTCGACTCCCCCGGCGGGCTGCGCCCCGGCGCCGACCTGGAGGGGTGGCTCCGCCGGCAGCTCGACGGCATCGAGGCGTCGCACACGATCTCCGTTTCGTCCCTGGACCCCCTCATCGACTCGGCCGAGGCCACCCCCGGCGACTGGCAGGCCATCGCCGATGACATCCGCGCCCACGCGCCCGCGGCCGACGCCTTCATCGTCCTGCACGGCACGGACACGATGGCGTACACCAGCTCCGCGCTGTCCTACGCGCTGGCGGACCTCGGCCGGCCCGTCGTCCTCACCGGCTCCCAGTGCCCCCTCGGAGTCGTCGGCTCCGACGCCTCGCCCAATGTCACCGGTGCGCTGCGCGCCGCGATGTCGGGCCGGGCACAGGGCACCACCCTGTTCTTCGGGCACCTGCTGCTGGCGGGCAACCGCGTCACGAAAACGTCGTCGTGGGCCTACGACGGCTTCGACTCGCCCGCGGTGCCGCCCCTGGCGCGCACAGGGGCCCCCTGGCGGTGGGGCGGCCCGCCCTCCCCCGGGACCGGGTGGGAGTCGCCCGAGCCCTTCGCCGCGCACGACGTGGCAGTCATCAGCGTCGTCCCCGGCATGAGCGGCGCCCGCCTGCGCGCGATGCTCTCCCCGGCCCCCGACGCCGTCGTCCTGCGCTGCTTCGGGGTCGGCAACATCCCCGCCTCCCAGCCGGGCCTCGTCCCCGCCCTGGCCGCCCTCCGCGAGGCGGGCGCGCCGCTCGTGGTCGCCTCCCAGTGCCACCAGGCTGAGGTCGTGCTCGGGCACTACGAGGCGGGGGGCGCCCTGGCCGGGCTCGGCGCGATCAGCGCCCACGACATGACCCTGGAGGCCGTCTACGCCAAAACGGTGTTCCTGCTGTCCCAGGGGCTGCGCGGCGAGGAGTTCGCGGCGTGGATGAACCGGTCCATCGCCGGGGAGCTCACTGCGCGGCAGGACTAGGCCGCTACCCCCTACGCCCGGTCTAGAATCGTGCTCATGAGCGAACAAACCTCCCAATCGATGGCGGACCGCGGCGAGAACCGCTCCCGCCGTCCCAGTTCCACCGCCTTCCGCGACTTCATCGGCTCCGGGTGGGGGCCACGGCCCTCGGCGCTGCCGGAGCGCCAGCCGGTGGCGGACTACGTGGGGGCGCGGGCGCAGCTGGCGGGCGCTCCGTTCACGGGCCAGCGCCTCGTCGTCCCGGCCGGCCCCTACAAGGTCCGCTCCAACGACTGCGACTACCGCTTCCGCGCGCACTCCGCTTTCGCGCACCTGTCGGGCCTGGGCGCCGAGCGCGAGGCGGACACGGTCCTGGTCCTGGAGCCCACCGACGACGGCGGGCACGAGCCGGTCCTCTTCTTCAAGCCCCGGGCGCCCCGCTCGTCGAAGGAGTTCTACGCCGACGCCCGGTACGGGGAGTTCTGGGTGGGCGCCCGCCCCTCGCTGGAGGAGCTGAGCGCTGAGACAGGCCTGCGCTGCGAGCACATCGACGCCCTCCGCGACGCCCTGGCCAAGGACGCCGGAGCCGTCCAATTGCGCGTCGTGCGCGGCGTCGACGCCAACGTCGAGGCCATGGTCGACGAGGTGCGCGCCCAGGCGGGCCTGCCCACCGGGGAGGACGCGCGCGAGGCCGACGAGGCCCTCGAGGAGCGCCTGTCCGAGATCCGCCTCAAGAAGGACCGTTTCGAACTGGACGAGCTCGCCCGCGCCGTCGCGGTCACGAAAGCGGGCTTCGACGACATCATCCGGGCATTGCCCCGCGCCGTCGGCCACCGCAGGGGCGAGCGCGTCATCGAGGGCGCGTTCAGGGCCGTCGCCCGCGAGGAGGGCAACGGCGAGGGCTACGAGACGATCGCCGCCTCGGGCAACCACGCCAACACGCTCCACTGGATCGACAACGATGGCGACGTGCGCGAGGGGGACCTGGTGCTGGTGGACGCCGGCGTCGAAGTGGACTCCCTCTACACGGCGGACATCACCCGCACCCTGCCGGTCAACGGCCGCTTCACCGAGGTCCAGGCCCGCGTGTACCAGGCGGTGCTCGACGCGTGCGAGGCGGCCCTGGCGCGCGCGAACCAGCCGGGCTGCCGCTTCAAGGACGTGCACGACGCCGCGATGGGCGTCATCGCCGCGCGCCTGCATGAGTGGGGCATCCTGCCCGTCACCCCCGAGGAGTCCCTCGCCCCCGAGGGCCAGCAGCACCGCCGCTGGATGCCGCACGGCACCAGCCACCACCTGGGCCTGGACGTGCACGACTGCGCGAAGGCGCGCTCGGAGCTCTACCAGGGCGCCCTCCTGGAGCCGGGAATGGTCTTCACCATCGAGCCGGGCCTGTACTTCCGCGCCGACGACATGCTGATCCCCGAGGAGTACCGGGGCATCGGCGTGCGCATCGAGGACGACGTGGTGGTCAACTCCGACGGATCGGTCACCCGCATCTCCGAGGACATCCCCCGCACAGTCGCCGACGTCGAGGCGTGGATCGCCAGGGTCCAAGCCGAGTAGTCGACGGGCGGGCCGCCCGGGGCGCCGGCCGGCCTCTCGTCCCGCCTTCCGGTTCCTCTCCGCGAGCGCACCCGGCGGTCGCGTGGGAGGAGCGCAGTCTGCCCCGTCTTCAACGCCCCGCCGCTGGGGCGGGCGTCCTGACGAGGCCGGGGCGGGCCTTCCCGGGCCCCGCCCTTCAGTCCCTCCCCGCGGGAGCGTCCTGCCCCCCGGGTGTTCCGCCGGCCTCCTGCTCAGCGGCCCCCTGCCTCGCAGCGTGGGCGGTGGGACCTTCCGCCGCGCTCCCGGGCGCCCCCTCGTCGGCCGGCGCGGATGCGGGCGCGGCCCCCCCGGTCGGCGTGGACGCGGGCGCGGCCCCGTCCGCTGCTGAGGGCGCCCCCTCCCCCGCCGCCGTTTCCTCTGACGACGACGCCACCGGCACGGAAGCGGGCCCCTCCGCGGTGGATCCTGCGCCAGTGCGCCCACTGGGCGCCGCCCCGGCAGCGGTCCTCGCAGTGCTGGCGGGAGCGCCCTGGGCGCCCCCGGCCGGAGCTCCGTCGGCGCGCCGCGCACCGGGCAGGCGCACGCCGAAACGCGGCTCCTCGTCGGGGCGCGATCCGTACTCCGTGGGGCCGGAGTCCTCGGCGCGCCCGCGCGCGGCCCTGGCGCGCGCCTGGTTGCCGGGCGTGCGCTGCAGCAGGCGGTACGCGGTGTCGATGTCCGAACTGGCCAGAACCGCGTAGCGCGAGGCCACCACCTGCGAGGAGGAGACGAAGTCCCTGCGCCCGCCCCGGGCGGTGTAGGCGAGGGCGGACAGCCCCATCCCCAGCAGGGCGCCCCCGAGGAGCCCGCCGAACACCCACGCGCCGGTCGCCGCACCGCCCGCGCCCGCGGACATGAGCATCCCGAACAACGCCCCCCACAGGCCCCCGTTCGACGCGCCCGACAGGGCGGCGCGGGCGATCGTCAGGCGCCCCGTCACCCGTTCGACCAGGTGCAGGTCGGAACCGACGATCGTGATCGCCGAGACGTCGAAACCGTTCTCGGACAGGAAATCCACCCCTTGCTGCGCCTCGAGGTACGTGGCGTACGAGGCGACCTCCGTCCCCGTGGGCATCGTCGGAGCGGGGTGCGTGCGCGTCACTTGGGGCATCTGTCCTCCTGTGGTGTGTTTGCCCCCATTTTCCCACGGGTCGAGGGGCGCGGGGCAAACGGAGGGGCGCTGCGGCATAAACTGCTGGGGTGAGCAATGCACCCATGGAACTCGGCACAAAGGGACGGCGCGTCTACATCGGCAAGCTGGCGGGCACCTCCGTGTTCGACCCCCTGGGCGACCAAGTGGGCAAAGTCCACGACGTCGTTGTGGTGTTCCGCCTCAAATCCGAAGCCAACGTCATAGGCGTCGTCGTCGAGGTGGGGCCCCGCAAGCGCGTGTTCCTGCCGCTCACGCGCATCACCTCCATCGAGTCGGGGTCGGTCATCACGACCGGGCTGCTCAATATCCGCTCCTTCAACCAGCGCCCCATCGAGACCCTGGTCGTCTCCGAGCTCTTCGACCGGGTCGTCACCATGAACGACGGGTCGGGGCAGGTGCAGATCCTCGACGTGGCGATGCGCCAGCGCCGCCCGAAGGACTGGGTGATCTCGACCCTGCACGTCCAGAGGGTCCGCACCTCCGCCCTCGGCTTCTCCCGGCGCGGTGAGACCCTCACCGTCGACGTCTCCGAGGTGTCGGGCCTGCTCAAGACCGATTCGAACCAGGCCGCCACCGCACTGGTCCAGTACACGGAGGACATGCGGCCCGCGGACCTGGCCGACTTCATGCACACGCTGCCCCTGGACCGCAAGATGGCCGTCGCCCTGCAGCTCACCGACGCCCGCCTCGCCGACGTCCTGGAGGAGCTCGGTGACGACGACAGGGTCGCGATCGTGTCCGGCCTCGACGCCGCGCGCGCCGCCGACGTGCTGGACGTCATGCAGCCCGACGACGCGGCGGACCTGGTCTCCGAACTCCCCGAGAAGCAGGCCCAGTCGCTGCTGGCCCTCATGGAGCCCGAGGAGGCCGCCGACGTGCGCCGCCTCATGACCTACGAGGAGTCCACGGCCGGGTCGTTGATGACCACCGAACCCGTGATCCTGGGGCCCAACGCGACCGTCGCGCAGATGCTGGCCGCCGTGCGCCGCGAGGACATCCCCGCCTCCATCGCCACCATCGCCTTCATCACCCGCCCGCCCCAGGAGGCCCCCACCGGGCAGTACCTGGGCATGGTCCACATCCAGCGGGCGCTGCGCGAGCCCCCGCAGACCCTGCTGGGCACCATCTTGGACCGCGACATCGAGTTCGTGGCCCCCGAGTCGCATGTGGCCACGGTGACCAGGCTGCTGGCGACCTACAACCTCGCCGTCCTGCCCGTCGTCGACGAGGACGGCCACCTGATGGGGGCGGTTTCCGTGGACGACGTCCTCGACGCGCTGCTGCCGCAGGACTGGCGGGACTTCGACGACGACGTGACCGACCGGATAATGGCAAGGAGCATCGATGGCTGACCGGCTGGACAACCCTCTGGAGCGGCGCCGCTGGTTCTCGCGCCGCAAGGGCGCGGGCCGCGGCGACGGCTTCGGGCGCTTCGCCGAGGCGACCGCCCGTTTCATGGGCTCCCCCAAGTTCGTCCTCTACATGACGGTCTTCGTCGTCCTGTGGATCGCCGCGAACCTGATGCTGTACAGGATCTCCGAGGAGGCCGCGTGGGACCCCTACCCGTTCATCCTGCTCAACCTGGCCTTCTCCACGCAGGCGTCCTACTCCGCCCCCCTCATCATGCTCGCGCAGAACCGCCAGGACGACCGCGACCGCGTCCAGGCCCAGCAGGACCGCCAGCGCGCCGAGCGCAACCTGGCCGACACCGAGTACCTCACGCGCGAGATCGCGGGCCTGCGCCTCGCCCTTCAGGACGTCGCCACCCGCGACTTCGTCCGCTCGGAGCTGCGCGACATGCTCGAGGAGTTGCGCGCCGACCTTTCCGGTCCCCCCGAAGGAGGGGAGGGCACGGGGGGCGCGGAGAGCCCCGATCAGGGCTGACCCGCGCCCGCCCACCGGGGCCGCCCGTACTTCCTGCCTTCCCCACACCGGGCCGGTCTTCGCGTGGGCCCGCGCACGCCCGCCGGGGCCGCCCCTTGGAAGAAGGCCCCCGGGATCCGTAAAATCATCCCCATGACGCCTTCAATCGACATGGTCATGGATGCCCTCTCGCAGGTCATCGACCCCGAGATCCGCCGCCCCATCACCGACATCAACATGGTGACCCCCGACCTGGTCCGCATCGACGGCGCCGTCGTGCACGTCAAGGTCCTCCTCACCACTGCGGGCTGCCCACTCCGCACGGCCATCTCGAAGGACGTGACGGCCCGCGTCGGAGCGCTCGACGGCGTCGAGCACGTCAACGTCGAGATGGGCGTCATGGACGACGAGCAGCGCAAGGCCCTGCGCGAGAAGCTCAACGGCGGGCGGCCCGAGCGGGAGATCCCCTTCTCGCGCCCCGACTCCCTCACCAGGGTCATCGCCGTCACCTCGGGCAAGGGCGGAGTCGGCAAGTCCTCGATGACGGCGAACCTGGCGGCCGCCCTGGCCGGCGAGGGCCTCAAAGTGGGTGTGATGGACGCCGACATCTACGGGTTCTCCATCCCCCGCATGCTCGGCATCGGCCACGACCCGCAGGTGATCGACGGGATGATGATCCCGCCCGTGGGGGCCTCCGGGGTGAAGGTCATCTCGATCGGCATGTTCGTCCCCGACGGCCAGGCGGTGATCTGGCGCGGCCCCATGCTGCACAGGGCGCTCCAGCAGTTCCTCGCCGACGTGTTCTGGGGGGACTTGGACGTCCTCCTCATCGACATGCCCCCCGGAACGGGCGACGTCGCGATCTCGATCGCCCAGCTGCTGCCCACCTCGCAGATCCTTGTCGTCACGACGCCGCAGGTGGCAGCCGCCGAGGTCGCCGAGCGCGCCGGATCCATCGCCTCGCAGACGCACCAGAAAGTCATCGGGGTCGTGGAGAACATGTCCTTCCTCCCCCAGCCCGACGGCTCGCGGCTGGAGATCTTCGGCTCGGGGGGCGGCCAGTCCGTGTCCGAACGGCTCAGCGCCCAACTGGGCTACGAGGTGCCGCTCCTGGCGCAGGTCCCCCTCGATATCGCCCTGAGGGAGGGCGGGGACCGCGGCCAGCCCGTGGTGGGCGCGCAAGGGCCCGCTGCCGACGCCCTGCGCGCCATCGGGCACCGCCTGGCGGGCGCAGAACGCGGTCTGGCCGGGCGCCCCCTGGGCGTGTCCCCCGTCCGGCGCTGAAGGAGCCCAGAGGGGACGCACCCGCGCCGGTCCCGCTGGGGAACGCGCGGGGGCGCGCCTGCGCGTCCAGCGGACGGAAGACTGTAGGCTGAGCACCGAAAGCGGGATGGGCCCGCGATGATCGAGGAGGGCGCCGTGGCGGACAAGGCTCAGGCGTGGGTCTACACGGAGGACTTCATCCCACTCAGCCACGCACTCCTGCAGGCCCACCAGACAGCCTCCGAACTGGGCGTCCCGCGCGTGTCCACGGGCACGGGGACGGCGCTCCGCATGCTCGCCGCAGTCTCCGGGGCGCGGGCCGTCCTGGAGATCGGGACCGGGACGGGCGTGTCCGGCCTGTGGCTGCTCGACGGCATGGCGGCCGGGGGCGTCCTGACGACGATCGACTGCGAGTCCGAGTTGTTGCCGCACGCGCGGCGGGCGTTCCGGGGCGCGGGCGTGCCCTCGCACAGGACCCGTTTGATCGCCGGCCGGGCGCTGGACGTGCTGCCCCGCATGGCCACGGGCGGCTACGACATGATCGTCCTGGACGGCGACATCGCCGAGACGCCCCAGTACCTCGACTACGCCGTGCGCGTGCTGCGCACGGGCGGGACCATCGCCATCGTCCACGCCCTCTGGCACGACCAGGTCGCCGATCCCGCCCGCCGGGACACCGAGACGGTCGTCGCGCGCGAGGTCGTGAACTTCCTGCGCGAGTCGGACCAGTTCATCCCCGCCGTGCTCCCCGTCGGGGACGGGCTGGCGGTGGCCGTGAAGCGCTGAGCGCCGTCCGCGGAGGCTGATCCGCGCTGGGCCCTAATGCGGTTCCTCAGTCGTGATAACGATCTTCCCGCGGGTGTGGCCGACTGCGAGCTCTGTGTATGCCTCCCGCACTCCGGACAGGCTCATCGGGAATCTACTGGCGATATGGACCTTGATGCGCCCGGTCGCGACCAGTCGGGCCACTCTGCCCAGGTCGCCCCTTTGCGCGTGCCGCGCACCGGTGAACCGCGCCCCCCGCAGAAGCGCACTGGGCGAGGGGACCAGCGTGCCCATACTGCCACGGGGGACGCCGAGAGCGGCTCCGAGCTGCACGTAGCCCTTTCCGTAGCAGTCGAGCAGTTTCGTCACCGGTGCTGGGCAGGCCCGGACGACCCGGTCTTTCAGATCCTTCCCGTAAGCCACGGGGATGACGCCCAGGGAGCGGAGGTACTCGGCGTTCTGCGCCCCCGCGATCCCTACGACTGCTGCCCCGAGCACGAGCGCCAGTTGCGAGGCGAGCGAACCGACGCCGCCTGCCGCCGCACTGATCACTATGGCATCGTTCTTGCCGAGGCGCAGTCGCCTGAACGCCCCGGCGGCCGTCTCAGCGGCGACTCCCAGCGTTGACGCCACTTCGTAGCTCAGACCGTCGGGCATGCGCGTGATGGATTCTGACGGGGCGATCACTTCCGTGGCGAGCGTTCCCCGTGGATCCACTTGCCCGGGTGCGCTGCGCAGTAGCCCGAGTACGGGGTCTCCAACGCTGTACCCCTCGGCTCCGGGCCCGACTGCGGTGATCACACCCGAGAAATCGCGGCCGACGCCGCGGGGGAACATAGCGGTCCTGCGCCGTGGATGGGCCAGTCGCCACAAGTGCTCGACTACGCGGAGCTCTCCGTTGAAAGTCTTGAAATCCACTGGGTTGAGCCCGACCGCTCGGACTTTGACGCGCACGTCCGCCCCTTGCGGCTCAGTCAAGGGGACATCTGCCTCCTCAAGGACGTCTGGAGTCCCGAAGCTCCTGTACTGGATGATGTGGTTCATAGCACTCTCCTCGTTGATCGAGCGCCGGAAGCGGCTCCGATGCGCAGATCACATGCTACCCCTCTGGTCCTGGCGCTTCATTCCGTTTGCGGCGCCATTGGGACGGGTCGGCGGTGGCGGTGAAGCGCTAGCGCCGCGCGGACGCGGATCGATGGGGACTGGCGCGCATCCGCCCCCCGGCGGGCGGTGGCCTGGCCGACCCGGATACGGCACTGCCCCGGTCCTGTCAGACCGGGGCAGTGGGCCCTGAACACTGGATACAGGCCTAAACCGCCTCTGAGAGGGCAGCGGCCAGCTCGCCCGCCTCCTCGGGGGTGAGCTCGATGACCAGACGGCCACCCCCCTCACTGGGAATGCGCATAACGATCCCGCGCCCCTCTTTCGTCGCCTCCAGGGGCCCGTCCCCGGTCCGTGGCTTCATGGCCGCCATGTGCGCACTCCTCCCGTGCTGGAGCTGGCAGCGCCGTGCGCGCCGCAGCAAACGCCCCTATTTTACCCGATGGGCGCGATCTTTCTTGAAGAGTGAGCAAACTCTAATCGTATAAACGTTGCGATCACGCGGATAACGAGCCGGTGGCCAGATCGACCGCCTCCTCGACGCCGTCCACCACGCTCAGCAGATCCACATCCTCGGGTCCCACCATGCCCGCGCCCGCCATCGTCGAGCGCACCCAGTCGATCAGTCCGTCCCAGTAGCCGTGCCCGACCAGCACCACGGGGAAGGACTCGATCTTCCCGGTCTGCACCAGCGTGATCGCCTCGAAGAGCTCGTCCATGGTGCCGAACCCCCCGGGCATGACGATGAACCCCTGCGAGTACTTGACGAACATGGTCTTGCGGGCGAAGAAGTAACGGAAGTTCACGCCGAGGTTCACCCACCGGTTCATCGACTGCTCGTGGGGGAGCTCGATGCCCAGGCCGATGGAGGTCCCGCCCGCCTCCCACGCGCCCCGGTTCACGGCCTCCATCATGCCCGGCCCTCCGCCCGTGATGACGCCGTAGCCGCGCTCGGCCAGCATGCGCCCGACGCTGCGCGCCCTCTCCCAGTCGGGGCTGGAGGAGGGGGTGCGGGCGGAGCCGAAGACGGAGATGGCGGGGCCGACCTCGGCCAGGGCGCCGAAACCGTCGACGAACTCCGATTGGATCCGCAGGACCCTCCAGGGATCCTCGTGCATCCAGTCCGCGCCGGCCCCGGTGCGCAGCAGTGAGGCGTCCGAGGTCTCGTCGGGGATCTGGTGCCCCCGCAGGATCACCGGCCCGCGTTGGTAGATGCGGCGCCCATTCGTCCGCTCCGCGTCGTGCGCCATCGTGTCACAGTCCTTTCCCGGTGAGCATTGCCATGAGCGTGTCGGAGCACCGCACGACCTCGTCGGCCGCGACGTGCTCGTCGCGGGTGTGGGCCAGCAGGGGGTCGCCGGGGCCGAAGTTCAACGCCGGCACCCCCGCCGCCGAGAAACGGGCGACGTCCGTCCACCCGACCTTCGCGCGCACCCGCACCTCGCCGCCGTCCCTCGCGGCGACGGCGCGGGCCGCGTCGATGAGGCGCGAGGCCGCGGGCGAGTCGGCGCCCGGGCGGGCGCCGTCGCACAGGTCGTCGACCTCCAGGCGGGCGCCGCTGCCCTCGAAGAGGCCGCGCACGAAGCCGAGGGCCTGCTCGGCGCTCTTCGACGGGGCGAAACGGTAGTTCACCGTCATGGAGGCGGCGTCGGGGACCACGTTGTCGGCGATGCCCCCGCTGATGCGGACCACGGACAGGGACTCGCGGAAGTCGAGCCCATCGACTGCGACCACGGGGTTGCCGAAGGCTGCGACGCGCGCGATGACGGGCGCGGTCTTGTGGATCGCGTTGTCGCCCCTCCACGCGCGGGCAGAATGCGAGGCCTCCCCCTCGAAGCGCGCGATCACGCGCAGGGTGCCGTTGCAGCCGCCCTCGATGTGGGCCCCGGTCGGCTCGCCCAGGACCGCCAGGTCGGCCTCCAACCACCGGGGGTGGTTCCGCTGGACGCGCCCCAGGCCGTTGAGGTGCGAGGCCACCTCCTCGTGGTCGTAGAAGATCCACGTGGCGTCCGCGGTCGGCGGCTCCCCGGCCCGGACCATGCCCCCGATCCGGCAGGCGGAGGCCAGGGCCGCGGCCACCCCGCCCTTCATGTCGACGCTGCCGCGCCCCCAGACGGTGTCGCGCCCGTCGCGCTGCTCGCGCCGCCCGGGGACGTTGTCCGCGATGGGGACGGTGTCGAGGTGCCCGGCGACGGCGATCCTCGTGGCCAGGCCCAGGCGGGTGCGCGCGCACACGGCGTCCCCGTCGCGCAGGATCTCCAGCCGGGAGTCCTCCCCGTAGCCCGCGGCGCGCAGGGCGGCCTCCACCGCCGAGGCGGCCCGCGCCTCGTCGCCGGAGACGGACGGCAGGTCCACGAGGGCCAGGGTGAGGGCGACGGGGTCGTCGACGGGAAGCTGGTTCATGTGCGGGCCCTCCGGGTGCTCGGTGTCGGCTCCAGGATAGCGGCAGCGCGGCGCCCCGGGGGCGCGATGCCCACCGCGGCCATCGGCGCCTTCCCCTCCCGCGCGGGCGCGGCGCCGCCGACGAGGCCGGGGCCGGGGTTGCGGGCGCGGGCGGCCAGGCCCTCGGGCTCGAACAGGCGGGCTTCGACCACGTGGCGGATCACCGGCGCGAAGACCAACGCCTACAGGCAGGTGGGCAACGCCTTCCCGCCCCCGGTCGCCCGGGCAGTTGGCCAGCAGATCGCCAAGGCACTGGGCGCCCTGCCCGACGGGCACGGGGCGCCGGAACGGGAGGCCGTGGCGTGAGTTCCTTGATCGCCCGCAAACGGGCCGACTTCCACCACCGCCTGATCGAATCCGGCACCCTGGCCATCAGCCCCTCCGGGGTGGCGAGCAACGCCGACCGCTCCCAGCAGTTCTCGCAGCGGGTCGCCCTGGCCGTCGCAAGGGCGCTGGGGGCACAGCCCGACCGCGTCGTACTACCGGATCACAGCCCGACCACGTCGTACTGCGTGGTCACAGCGAGGCCGCCGGTCTCGATCTGCCCGGCCATGTCGGACAGCCCGAGTTTGAGCTCCGTGGACAGCATCGGCGTGTAGGACCCGAAGCCCGTGAGGATCACGCCCCCGCTGATCAGGCTCACGTACTGCATGGGCGCGGTGGCCCCGCCCGCCGCGGATGCGATCAGGGCGTCGAAAGCGCCCGAGTAGTCGACGACCACGGAGGTCAGGACGGGGGCGCCGATGGCGGCCCGCGCCTCGTCGTCCAACTGGATCGAGGAGAACGCGTCGGCGAAGGAGGACGTGTCCACCCGCTGCGCCTGGGCGCCGCTCTGGCCCGACATCGGCAGCTGGCCGTCCTCCCCGGACTCGGCGTCCTCGCGCGAGATCCCCTTGAGGTCGGACTTGTCCAGTCCCGTCCACACGAGGCGGAGCGCCGGGTTGTCCCGGGCGGCGATGGCCTGGGCGGCGCCGGAGTTGGCGGCGTCGGCCACGGGCATGACGATGTCCGCGCCCTGGGCGATGAAGGTCTCGGTGAACCCCCGCACCCCGTCGGCGTCGGAGGCGAAGGCGCCCTCCTGCATCACGGGGCTCCACCCCAGGACCTGGATGGAGGTGCCCGTCGCCAGGTTGTAGGCGTCGACGCCCTGGACGAAGGCGTCCATCTGCGACAGGGTGACCAGGTCGCGCGCGCCCCCGACGACCGCGACCGTGCCCGTGGTGGTCATGCCGGCGGCCGCGTACCCGGCCAGGTAGGACCCCTGGGAGGCCTGGACGTTGATGACCGTGCCGTTCGACGGCTTCTCGGGGTTGCCCTTGGAGTCGGTGAACGCCGAGCCCACCAGGGCGAAGCGCTTGTCCCCCGTGGAGCGCGCCGCGTCGGAGACGGCGGCCGCCAGCGTCGAGTCGGTCGCCACGACCAGGGAGCAGTCCCCCGCCGCCAGGGCGGGCACGGAGTCCGCGCCCTCTGCCGCCTCGAAGGAGGCGCCCGCGCGCGCGGCGGCGTCCGCCAGGGAGCGCGCGACCGGGTCGGCCTGCGCCCCGCCGTGGGAGCCCGACACAGCGGCGCACACCTTGATCCCCGCCGCGTCGGCGATGCTCTGGCCCTCGCCGTTCGAGCACGCCGCCAGCCCCACCAGGGCGAGCACGGCCAGGGCGGCTGTCGTCGTCTTCTTCACTGCGGGGCCTTTCCTCTCGGCTGCGGGTACGCGGCACACGGTATCAGGGAGGGGCTGGCGCCGCCTCATAGCAGGTCGTCCCTGCCGGAGGCGCCGAGGGCGTCGACGACGGCCTTCACGCTCTGGCCCATGCCCGAGCGGATCACGGCGACCGCGTCGTCCGCGACCACCACGTTCACGTCGGGCACCCCCACCAGGGCGACGGCCTGCCCAGTGGTGGAGAACACTCCGGCGCCGTCGGAGTCGATGCGCACCGCGTCGCCGAGGGCGCCCTGGGGTCCCCGCACGGCGTTGAGCGCGTCGAAGTCGCCCAAGTCCGTCCACCCCAGCGCCTCGTCGGCGGGGACGACGGCCACGCCGCCCTGGGCGGCCGCGGGCTCGGCGATGGCGTGGTCGATGGCGATGCGCGTCAGGTGCGGCCAGTGGAGCGCCAGGGCGTCCTCGAAGCCGTCACCCCCCCACTGGGCAGCGATCGCCTCCAGCCGCTCGTGCATGTCGGGCATGAGGCGCGCGAGGTGGCCGGCCAGGACGCCGGCGGTCATGAGGAACATGCCCGCGTTCCACAAGAACCCCTGGTCCACGTAGCGCTCGGCCGTCGCCCCGTCGGGCTTCTCCACGAAGGAGCGCACCGCCAGGGCGCCGGAGGGGGCCGGGAGATCCCCCGACCGGTCCGGCTGGATGTACCCGTAGGCCGTCGACGCCCCCGTGGGCCCGATGCCGACGGTGACGACGTAGCCCTGGCGGGCCGCCCCGATCCCACTGGCCACGGCGCGCTCGAGCAGGTCCGGGCGCGCGACCACGTGGTCGGCGGCGAAGGAGCCCACGACCGCGTCGTCCCCGGAGCGGGCGCGGACCACGTAGGCCGCCAGCCCGATGGCGGCCATGGAGTCGCGGCCCGAGGGCTCGACCAGCAGAGTGCGGTCGTCGCGCGAGGCGAACTCCGGCAGCTGCTCGAGCACGCCCTCGCGGTGGGCGGCACCGGTCACGATCGTCACCGACGAGGCGGACGCCGCCATGCGGTCCACCGTCGCCTGCAGCAGGGTGCGCCCCGACCCGGTGACGTCGAGGAGGAATTTGGGGCGCGCGCGCCTGGACAGCGGCCACAGGCGCGTGCCCGCTCCGCCTGCGGGGATGATGACGTGGAAGCCCGGGGAGTTCATACGGTCAAGGGTATAGGAAGGCGGTGCCCGCCGACTCCGCCAACGGCGGGGGGCCGGGCATGGGGAGACGAGGACGCGGATCCGCGACGACGAAGAGGCGGACGCCGAGACGAGGGGGCGGGTTCTCGACGACGAGGGGCGCGGGCCCAGCCGGCCCGCGCCCCTGCCACGACGGCGAGCGGCCTCACTCGGCCTCGGAGGCCTCCGCCTCGGCGGGGGCTTCCTCTTCCTCGGCGGCCGCGGTCTCCTGGATGGAGACGATGATCTGCTCGGGGTCGAGCTCGACCTCGACGCCCGCGGGCAGGACCAGGTCGGCGACGCGAACCGCCGAACCCGCCTCGAGGCCCTCGATGGAGACCTTCAGATCCTCCGGGATGGCGGTGGCGGACGCCTTGACGAGGATGGTGAACTCCTCGATGGTGTGGGCGGTGCCGGGCGCGGATTCGCCGTCGACGACGACGGGGACCTCGACGTCGACCTTCTCGCCGGCCTTGACGGCCAGGAAGTCCGCGTGCAGCAGGTTGCGGCTGACGGGGTGGACCTGGACCTCCTTGACGAGGGCGAGCTGGCTCTTGCCGTCGACCTTCAGCTCGACGAGGGCGTTCTTCGTGCCGCGCACGATGAGGAACAGGTCGTGCCCGGGGACATCGATGTGGACGGGGTCGGCGCCGTGCCCGTAGAGGACGGCGGGGATCTTGGCCGCACGGCGGGCGCGGCGCGAGGCGCCCTTCCCGAACTCGGTGCGGGTCTCGGCGATCAGGACGGGGGTGTCGCTCATGGTGTTCCCTCCAGGGTAGTGCGGACGCCGGCGTCGACGAACCCTGGATCCCCGCAGTGGGGAAGGCCCTGTCGATAACGGCGGACACGGGCCCGCCCTCGCCGGAGCAACCCGATCAGGGTACCGCACGGCGGGGGCGGAGGGAAACCGGGCCCATCAGGTGAAGAGCGATGTGACCGAACCGTCCTCGAAGACCTCCAGGATCGCCCGCGCCAGCAGAGGGGCGATCGAGAGGATCGTGAGGCTGGGGAAGCGCTTCTCGGCGCTGACCGGCAGGGTGTCCGTGATGACGACCTCGGTGGCGCCGGATTCGCTGAGGCGGCGCACGGCGGGGTCGGAGAGGATGCCGTGGGTGGCTGCGACGATGACCTTCTTCGCGCCCGCGTTCGTGAGGACTTTGATGGCCTCGGTGATCGTCCCCGCGGTGTCGATCATGTCGTCCACGAGGACGCACTCCTTGCCCGCGACCTCGCCGACGACCCTGTTGGCGACCGCCACGTTCGGGCGCGTGGTGTCGCGGGTCTTGTGGACGAAGGCCAGGGGGCAGCCGCCGAGTTTCGTCGACCACTTCTCCGCGACGCGGATGCGCCCGGCGTCCGGGGAGACGATGACCGCGTTGGCCAGGTCGACCCTCCCCCGCACGTAGTCGACGAGCACGGGCATGGCGAACAGGTGGTCGACGGGGCCGTCGAAGAACCCCTGCTCCTGGGAGGCGTGCAGATCGACGCTCATGATGCGGTCCGCGCCGGCGGCCTTGTACAGGTCGGCCATGAGGCGCGCGGAGATGGGCTCGCGCCCCTGGTGCTTCTTGTCCTGGCGCGAGTACGGGTAGCAGGGGGCGACCGCGGTGATCCGCTTCGCGGAGGCGCGTTTGGCGGCGTCGATCATGATGAACTGCTCCATCAGCCATTTGTTGATGTCGCCCGCGATGGACTGGAGCACGAAAACGTCCGCCCCACGCACTGACTCGTTGAAGCGGACGTAGATCTCACCGGATGCGAAATCGTAGGCGGTGACCGGCGACACCCCGCATCCGATCTCCTCGCCGACGGCCTGCGCTAGGTCCAGGTGCGCTCGTCCTGAAACCAGGACGAGGTTCTTCTCTCCGGTGGTCACTAGTCCGCTCATGCGGCTAATTCTCCTTGCCTCGGTTCAGGCGCGCGGCGCCCGGATCGTCGTGCCGATTGTGCTGTACGGCTCCACTATCGTATCCGCTGCGACCGCGCCACCTCCGACCCACGCCGTTGGGACGACGGCGCGCTCGCCGACTTCCGCGTCTATCAGAGTGGCGGAGGGACCGATTTCACAGTTACTAGCAATATTTGTCGCCCCTCGGAGGACGGTTCCCGGATGGATCGTCGTGTCGGCGCCGATGACCACGTCGACGCCGATCCACGTGGAGGCGGGGTCGATGATGGTGACGCCCGCGCGCATGTGCCCCGCGCAGATGCGGCGGTTGAACTCGGCCCCCAGCTCCGCCAACTGGGCGCGGTCGTTCGCGCCGGCCGTCTGCCACACGTCGTCCAGTTCGAGCGCGCCCGCCCCCCGCCCCGACCGCGCCGCGGCCGCGAGGGCGTCGGTGAGGTAGACCTCCCCCTGGTCGTTGTCCGTGCCCAGGCCCGCCAGCGCGCCGCGCAGGAAGTCCGCGTCGAAGGCGTAGATGCCGGCGTTGATCTCTGTGATGAGGGCCTGCTCGGCGGTGGCGTCGCGCTGTTCGACGATGGCGGCGACGCTCCCGTCCGGGGCCCGGAGGATCCTCCCGTAGCCCGTGGGGTCCTCGACGCGGCTGGTGAGGACGGTGACCGCGTCGCCGCTGGCCTCGTGGGCCCCGACGAGGCGGGCGAGGGTCTGGGACGACAGCAGGGGCACGTCCCCGTAGGTGACCAGGACCGTCCCGTGGACGGCGCCCCTCGCCCCGTCGAGGGCGGCGAGCCCGCATTGGACGGCGCGCCCGGTCCCGGGGACCTCGTCCTGGTCGGCGACGATGGCCGAGGGGAGGACGCGGAGGATCTCGGCGGCGACGACATCGCGCTGGTGGCGGACCACCGCGACCACGTCGTCAGGGTCGACGCCGACTGCGGCGCGCAGGGCATGGCCGATCATCGACAGCCCCGCGACGGGGTGGACGACCTTGGGGAGCCGGGACTTCATACGGGTTCCCTGGCCGGCGGCCAGGACGATGACGGCGGCTGGACGTGCCACGGGCCCTCCTGAGCGTTCACACACGCGGACCGGCGGCCCCGGCCCGAGCTCCGCCCCTAGGATTCGAACCTAGACTAAAGGCACCAAAAACCTCTGTGCTGCCGTTACACCAAGGCGGAAAGCACTTTGATTCTGCCATACGGCGGCCCGGCGCGCGAGGGGGTGGTGCCGCAGCCGGGAGGACCGCCGCCGTGTTCAGCGGCCCAGCGGGCGAAGGGGCGCGACCGGTCCCCGCTCCACGCGGCGGGACTGGCGCCGGCGCGCAGGAGGGCGTGGGCGCACCAGGTCGCGTCAGCACGGCATGAACCACGGGGCGGCACGGGCGCGCAGGAAGACGGTTGTACGGGGTCGTGCCGACACGGCACGAACCGGGGGCGCCACGGGCGCGCAGGAGGGCGTGGAATACTGGGGGGCATGGCTGAGAAACGCACGCGCATGAGCGGGGTCGCGCGCCGCGAGCAACTGGTGGCCGTGGGCCGCTCCCTTTTCGCCGAGAAGGGCTTCGACGCCACCAGCGTCGAGGAGATCGCGGCACGGGCGAAAGTCTCCAAGCCCGTCGTCTACGAGCACTTCGGCGGGAAGGAGGGCCTGTACGCGGTGGTCGTCGACCGCGAGGTGCAGTCCCTCATCGCCTCCCTGCACTCGTCGCTGGAGTCCTCCGACCGCCCCAGGCTCATCCTGGAGAACGCGACGCTCGCGCTGCTCGACTACATCGAGTCGAACACTGACGGCTTCCGGGTCCTGGTGCGCGACGCCCCGACGGACCGGACGGCCGGGTCGTTCTCCTCCGTCATGGGCGATGTCGCCTCACGTGTGGAGCACGTGATCGCGGCCCAGTTCGAGCGCTCGGACTTCCCGACCAGCTGGTCGCCGCTTTACGCGCAGATGCTGGTCGGACTCATCGCCCAGGTCGGGCAGTGGTGGTTGGACGACAGGCGCATGAAGAAGGACGAGGTCGCCGCCCACGTCGTCAACCTGGTGTGGAACGGGCAGCGCAATCTGCGCCCGAATCCGGCACTGCGGCTCCGCCAGGCGTAGGGGCACTGCGGGGCGCCCCATCGGGGGCGGGGCAACCCGGGGAGGGCTCCTGGCCCGGGTCCGCTCGTGGTCCGGGTCCGCTCACAGTCCGAGCCCGTTCGCGGTCCAGGTCCGTTCTCAGTCCGACGACGTCCCAATGGGAGCCTGGCGAGCTGCCTGGGCAGAGCCTTCCGACGATCGGGCTGCCCCTCACGACGCGGACGAGGCGGGAGCGCGGATCCCCGACTATAAGGGCGGCCATCCCGTCGTGGTGGAGTTTCGCATTGGAAAGTGCGCCGGTCAGGGCAGGGCCGAGGCCGTTTTGCAAGCGATGCCGTACTTTCAAAGGGGAGTCTCCCCCGCCGGGTGGATGCAGTGGGCTGTTTTGCAAGCGAAGCGGAGTTCTCAAAGGGATACCGCCACTTCGCAAGCGTTATAACGCTTGCGAAGTGTGGTACCGCTGTGAAACCGGAGGCATCGCTGTGAAAACAGACCCCGTCGCGCGGGCACCGCGCCCTCCCGGGCGCCGCGAGTCGCATTGGGGCACGTTAGCTGCATTGGGGCAGGTTAGCCCGCATTGGGGTAGGTTATTAACCTGCCCCAATGACCCGTTGCCTACCCCAAACGCACCGTTGCCTACCCCAAACGCACCGTTGCCTGCCCCAATGACCCGTTGCCTACCCCAAACGCACCGTTGCCTACCCCAAATGCACTGCCGCCTTCCATAATTGTACGGTTGTCTGTCCCAATGCGGGTCTTCACCCCTCCATGACCGCACAACGTCCGAGCCAGCAGCCCCGCAGCAGGAGGCCACCGAGCCCTCCATCACCACGCGGCCCCGTACCCGCTTCCGCCGACCTGCCAAACCCTGGGTTTTATGGTTCAGACCGCTTTCCTTCTTGTTGCCGCGTGCTGGCTCTGCGCCTGCTTCAGCACGGCGCCGCCCAGTGCGAGGCGGGGGCGGGCGGAGTCGCACCAGTGGACCCGGGCCGCAGTCGCCTTCCCGGCCTCCGCGCGATCGCGCCACAAACCCGAATGCGCGGACCGGCGCTCATTGTGGATGAGCCCGCCTTCGCACAAGGCGTTGAGAGCCCCGACCACAACGGCGCCCCCGAATACGAAGAGTCCGGTCCCGCGCTCATCGACTGAACGGGTCGTGAGCCTAGTGGACGGTCGTCCGCCTATGCGCCCCCGTGCTCCGAGCCCGCTCGCTCCCGGGTCCCAGCCCTGCCCTCGGCGGATTGCAGTGCGCCACAGGATTCGATCCGCCATGCGCGACGCGCCCGGGGGAGGAAATCCTCCCCCGGGCACGGTGGTGTAGAGCGCGCGGTCATTCCTCGCCCCTACCCGGGGGAACGGCCCACAACCCGCCATGCGCTGCGCGCCGGGCGGCCGGATGCCCTGGAGCCCCGGTCCCGCTCCGGCGCGCGGGCGTCACCTCGCCTCGTAGGAGAGGCAGTCAGCCGTTCCGGCGCCCACGGAAATGGAGTCGGCGGTGCACTCGAGGGCGCTGTTGTGCACGCAGTCGGCCTTCTGGCAGGCGCCCACGAAGGACTGGGGCTTGTCCAGGCCCCCCTTGACGGACAGCGGGATGAAGGTCGTGCAAGTGGACGCGTAGCCGACGGTGATGGCCGCAGCGGAGCACGACTTCGTCTTGTTGTAGGAGCAGGACGTCACGGAGCAGTCGAGGATGCGGGGCATTGCGGTTGTCATGGTGTTCTCCTTTTCTCGCCGCCCTGGGGCGGTTCTGGGTGGAGGCGGCCGACCGGTTGGCCGACGTGATGCGACTATCGAACAACGAATTGCGGCCCCTGGCAATCGGCATTGGTTTTCCCTTGCGGTTCCAACACTTCAGAAGACTGCTCAATAGGGCAATTCCATGCCCCCGCCCTCACTAATTACACTCGATTCCGCCCCTGTTCTTTTACGTTATTCACGCAGGTTAGGCTGGGCTGCCCCAACGCGCCCATGGAACCCTTCGGTGTATTGACGGCCTTATTCCCGCGCTGATAGGGCCCTGGATCCTGCGGTATTCGACTGCCCCGCCCCGCGCTCGGCGGCTCTCATTCCAGCAGTTCCGCGGCCTCCAGCCACGCTTCCTCGAGTCCGTCGATCTCGTCCAGCACCCGCTGGTGCTCGGCGGAGACCCGCGCCAGGGAGTCGACCGCACCGGGGTCGGAGGCAGCTTGGACCGCCAGTGCCCCGAGTTCCCCCTCCAGTTCCGCGGCCCGTCCGCGCAGCCTCGTGATCCGGCGGTCGAGGCGGTCCGCTTCCTTCTTCGCCGCCCGCCGCTCGGCCGCGGAGGCCGCATGAGGCCCGCGCGCGCCAATGCCCGCGCCCGCCGGAGCCGCTCCCCCATCCGCAGCGCTCCGAGTTCCACCAGCAGCGTTCCCGCTCCCGCTCGCAGCGCCCCCGCGCTCTGCGGCAACGCCCGGTCCGGCACCGCCGCCTGCCCCATCGGCCGCGCCTTCGCCCGCCCCACCGGCAGCGCCCCCGGAGGGGCCGGCCGCCGCGCCGCGCCGCATCTGGAGGTACTGCTCGACTCCGCCGGGCAGGGCACGGAGGGTCCCGTCGCCCAGTAGCGCGACCTGGTGGTCGGTGACGCGCTCCAACAGGTAGCGGTCGTGGGAGACCACCACCAGGGTGCCCGCGAAGGAGTCGAGGAGGTCCTCCATGGCGGCCAGAGTGTCGGTGTCGAGGTCGTTCGTGGGCTCGTCGAGCAGCAGGACGTTCGGTTGGGACATGAGCAGGCGCATGAGCTGCAGGCGGCGCCGTTCCCCGCCGGAGATCTCCTTGACCCGCGTGTGGGCCCGTTCCCGGGTGAAGCCCATGCGCTCGGTCATCTGCTGGGCGGTGATCTCCTTGCCCCCCGCGACCACCACTTGCGCGATGTCGGCGACCGCCTCGACGACCCGCATCCCCGCGACGGCGTCGAGTTCGCGGGTCTCCTGCGACAAGGTGGCGACCTTCACCGTCTTCCCGCGCCGGACGCGCCCGCCCGTGGGCTCCACTTCGCCGCGCAGCAGGTTGAGCACGGTGGTCTTGCCCGCGCCGTTGACGCCGACGACGCCCACGCGCTCGCCGGGCGCCAGCCGCCATGTGACGCCGCGGAGCACGTCGAGGCGGCTGGAGTCGGGCCGGGTGAAGGACACGGACACGTCCTCCAGGTCGATGACGTCCTTGCCGAGGCGCGCGCTGGCCATCTCCACCAGTTCGACGCTGTCGCGGGGCGGGGGCGCGTCCGCGATGAGGGCTTCGGCGGCCGCGATGTGGAACTTCGGTTTCGAGGTGCGCGCCGGCGCCCCCCTGCGCAGCCACGCGAGCTCTTTGGTGAGCAGGTTCGCGCGTTTGCGGGCGGCCACGCCCGCCTGCCGGGCGCGCTCGGCCCGGGCCAGCGTGTAGGCGGCGTAGGAGCCGTCGTAGATCTCGACGCGCCCGGGGATCTGGGGGCGCTTGCCCCCGGGGTCCACTCCGGGCACCACTTCCCAGATGTGTTCGCACACGGCGTCGAGGAACCACCGGTCGTGGGTGACGGCCAGCAGCGCGCCGGAGGCCCCGGGCCGGGCGAAGCGGGCGTTGAGGTGGTGGGCCAGCCAGGCGACGCCCTCCACGTCGAGGTGGTTGGTGGGCTCGTCGAGGCACACGATGTCGGCGTCGGCCGCCAGGACCCGGGCGAGGGCGACGCGCCTGCGCTGGCCGCCCGAGAGCGCGCCCACGGCGGCGGCGAGGGGCACGGAGGCCAGAAGCCCCTCGTGGATGTCGCGCACGCGCGGATCGGAGGCCCACTCGTACTCGGCTCTGCCCGGGTGCACTGCGGCGGCGACGGTGTCGGCCGGGTCCAGGGCGTCGGCCTGGGAGAGCACGGCGACGCGCAGCCCGTCGCGGCGGGTGACGACACCGCCATCGGGTTCCTGGATTCCGGCGACGATGCGCAGCAGAGTGGATTTGCCCGCGCCGTTGGGCCCCAGGATCCCGACGCGGGAGCCGTCGTCGAGCCCGACGTCCACGGACTCGAGCAGTCTGCGGCTGCCCGCCATCGCGGCCACCGACTGCGTTCCGAGCAAGTGCGCCATGTGCCTACCCCTCCTGGCGGTCGACGCGCGCCCCCGGCGCCGGCCCGGTGGCCGTCAGGACCCGGGCGACTGCCGGGGCGGCGGCGAGCCGTTCGGCGATCTCGTCGGCGTGGTCGGGGCTGGAGGCCAGGGCGGCGACGGTGGGCCCGGAGCCGGAGACGATGGCGGCCAGGGCGCCTGCCGCGCGGGCGGCGTTCAGCGTTCCTCCCAATTCGGGGCGCAGGGACAGCGCTGCGGCGGTGAGGTCGTTGACGAGGCGGGGGCCGGCGAGCCGCGCGGGCCCGGTCAGGTCGGCCAGTTCCTCGTCGGTGGGGACGGCGGGGGCGCCCTGGGCGGCGGCGCCCTGGGCGGCGCGGTCGAACTCGGCGAACACGTCGGCGGTGGAGAGCCCCTCGTGGGCGAGGGCGATCACCCAGTGGTGGCGGGTCCCCGGGCACTCCAGCGGCGCCATGTGGTCGCCGCGCCCCGTTCCCAGGGCGATGCCGCCGGTGAGGCAGGCGGGCACGTCGGCGCCCAGGGCGCGCCCGATCCGCTCCAGTCGGTCCGGCCCCAGGCCGAGCCCCCACAGCTCGTTGCAGGCGACCAGGGTGGCGGCGGCGTCGGCGGACCCCCCGGCCATCCCGCCGGCGACGGGGACCCTCTTGTCCACGCGGATGGCCAGGCCCGCGGCGGTGGACGCCCACGGCCCGGCGGCCGCGAGGCGCTGCATGGCCCGCGCGGCGCGCACCGCCAGGTGGGACCGGGCCGGCACGGCCCGCATGAGTTCGGTGGTGGCGCGGTCGATGCCCCCTCCGGGCAGGTGGGCGACGGTCTCGACGGTGGTGCCCGGGGTCCTCGTGGTGCGCACGGTGACTGTCTCCCGCAGGTCGAGGGCCTCGAAGACGGTGGCGAGGGGGTGGTAGCCGTCCGCGGTGGGGGCCCCGGCGCGCAGCACGAGGTTGACCTTCCCGGGGGCGGAGGCGGTGACTTCACGCATTGGCGGCCCCTGCCGTCCTGGGGTCGGGGCGCTCGGCGACGGCGCCCGAGGCGCGAAGGCGGATGAGGGCGGCGCCCAGTCGGGTGAACTCGTCGATGGTGAGGGTCTCGCCGCGCCGCGCGGGGTCGATGCCCGCCTCGGCGAGCAGGGCCTCGGAGGCCGCCGCTCCGCCCGCCCAGTCCTTCAGGGCGGCGCGCAGGGTCTTGCGGCGCTGGCCGAAGGCCGCGTCGGTGGCTTCGAAGGTGGCGCGGCGCAGGGCGTCGTCGCCGCGCGCCTCGGCGGATCTGCGCAGGCGCACCAGGGCGGAGTCGACGCCGGGGACTGGCCAGAACACGGAGCGCCCGATCGTCCCGGCGCGCGTGGCCCGGCCGTACCACGCGGCTTTGACGGAGGGCACGCCGTAGGTGCGCGAGCCGGGGCCGGCGGCGAGGCGGTCCGCGACTTCCGCCTGCACCATGACGAGGACGTCGGTGAGCGTGGGGAAGGAATCGAGCATCGCGAGCAGGACGGGGACGGCGACGTTGTAGGGCAGGTTCGCGACCAGTTTGGCGGGCGGGGGCCAGTCGGGGCCGAGGCCGTCCGGGCCTGTGATGGCGGTCGCGTCCGCCGTCACCACGTGGAGGCGGTCGGCGGCTCCCCCCATGCGGGCGCGCACGGTTTCGGGCAGGGCGGCGGCCAGGACGGGGTCGATCTCGACCGCGCGCACCCGCGCTCCCGCTTCGAGGAGGGCGAGGGTGAGGGAGCCGAGGCCGGGGCCGACTTCGATGACCTCGTCCCCTTCGCCCACTCCGGCGGCCGCGACGATGCGGCGCACGGTCCCGGCGTCGTGGACGAAGTTCTGGCCGAGGGCCTTGGTGGGACGGATGCCCAGGGCGCCGCTGATGGCGCGCACTTCCACGGGCCCCAGCAGTCCGGTGTCCGAGGGCTGGGCGCCGTCAGGCAGGGCGGGGTCGGTGCGGCGGCGGGCTGGCCCGCCCCGGCGCGCGGGGGACGAGGCGCGGGCGCGCTGCGGCGACGGGGGTCGGTTGGCGGTCACGGGGAAGAGTCTAGTGGGCGTTCGCCGTATCAGTACCAGCCCACGGCGTTGGAGTGGGCCCACGCGGAGCACGGCGTGCCGTAGCGCCCGGCGATGTACCCCAGTCCCCAGTTGATCTGCGTGACCGGGTTCGTCTGCCAGTCGGCTCCGGCGGTGGCCATCTTCGAGCCCGGCAGGGCCTGGGGGATCCCGTAGGCGCCGGAGGAGGAGTTCTGCGCGTGCGGGTTCCACTGGGACTCGCGGTTCCACAGCTGGACGAGGCACTGGTACTCGGAGTCGGACCAGCCGCGCGCAGCCACGAGGGGGCGCGCCAGGGAACGGGGATCCTCGCCCGAGTAGACGAGGGGGACATTGGGCGCGGCAGCGGCAGCGGCCCCGCCGGTGCCCGACGAGCCGCCCGACTCCTGGGTGATCTTGGCGATCTCCTCGGGCGTGGAGAGCGAGCCGAGCTTGGCGCGGTAGCGCACCGAGGTGGTGCCGTTGGGCTCGGTGCGCTCCTCGAGGGTGGCCTTCGGGTCGATTCCCGCTGCGATGAGGGCCGCGGGAGTCGCCTCCTTCGTGCCCTCGCTGCGCACCTGGGGGACGGGCGGGGTCGTCGCGTGCTCGGTGAGTGGCACCGAGGTGAGGACCTCGTCGCCGTTCTGCTCCTGCCACACGGTCCACGTGGTGACGCCGTTGACGCCCTGCGTGGTGACCTCGGACTCCCCGACGAAGAGGTCGGCGGAGGTCGTCGTGGTCTCGGAGAAGGGGATCTCCGCGGTCTCGGTGGCCGGCCCGCGGGTCACGCGCTGGACGTCGACGGTGAGGGTGCCCGCCTCGTCGGTGGACACGGCGACCCGGTCGAGGGGGTGGACCGCGATTCCCGCGTCGTGCAGGGTCGCCCGGGCGTCCTGGCCGGGGCGCGCCTCGATCTGCTTGCTGGTGCCGTCGGCGTTGAGGACCACGGAGCGCTGCCGGGAGACGAGGGGGGTGAGCGAGTCGCGCGAGGAGGAGCGGTCCGCGGCCAGGGACACCTTGGTGCCCAGGGCCCCGGCGTCGGCGAGGATCGCGTCGGCGGAGGCCGCCGTGGTCCACACCGTGCGGACCTTGCCGTCCACCGCCACCGAATAGGGTTTGGAGGAGCGCACGATGATGGTGTCGCCGTCGGCCAGGGCCTCGCCCTGTCCGGGCTGGACCAGGTCTGAGTCGGCGACCCGGACCCCCGCGGCTTTGAGCGCGTCGGACACCGTGTTGTTGCCCCACACCCCGACGGGGCGGCTGACGCCGTCGACCTCCAGCATGACGTTGACGTGCGAGGAGGCGATGGAGACGCCCGCTGTGCCGAGCACGATGGCGCCAGCGGCCGTCGCGGAGGCCAGCACCATGACGGGCGACGGCGCGAAGGCGCGGAGGCGCCCCCCGATGGCGTGGACCGCCATGGAGACGGCGGACGGCAGGGACACTTTCAGATGCGTGCTCACGGTTCTCCTGGTTGCGCTGGCCTGGGACTACTCATCGTAGCGAAACGGGGCGCCTCAGACGAGGCCCAGTTTGTATGCGCATCCCCACTGGCCCCAGCCCGCGCGCTGCTGGAGCATGCGGGCGCGCATGGTCTGCTCCTCGGCGCTGGCCTCGGAGGGCAGGCCGGCCCCTCCGACGCTGCGCCAGGTCGGCAGTGAGAACTGGTACATCCCGTAGTAGCCGTTGCCCGTGTTGGTCGTGGGGTTGCCGCCGGACTCGCATTGGGCGATGGCCGCCCAGATGGAGGCGTCGTCCCCGCTGGGGGCGGATGCCCCGGAGTCGGAAGGGGCGGAGGATCCGGACGAGCCGGAGGACGGGGCGGCGGACGCGGCGGGGGCGGGCTGGGCCGCCTCCTTCGTCCCGTTCGCGACGATGCGGGTGGTGGGCTCGGTGCGGGTGGTGGAGAGCACGGCGCTGACGGTGACCACCCCGTCGACGCTCTCCTGGTAGGCGACAGTGGTCTCCGAGCCGGCGGCGCCCTCTTGCACGGTCTTCGTCGTGCCCTTGTCCAGGGTGTCGTCGTCGCGCTCCTCCGTGGCGTAGTCGATGCTGGTGGAGGAGGTGACGTTGCCGCGGGTGACGCGCTGGACGCGCAGGGTCACGCCGTCGGCGCCGCGGTGGAAGGCGACCCGGTCGAGGGGACCGGCGCTCACGCCCGCCTTCTCGAGGATCGCCGAGGCGCCGTCCGCCGCGGTGGCGGTGACGTCGGTGGTCGTGCCGTCGGCGGCCACGTGGACCGTGTCCGCGCCGACGGGCATCTCGGCGCGGGACTGCGAGCGGTCGGCGGCGATCGCGACGCTGCCGGCGGAGGGGACCGCGTCGAGGACGCCGCTCACGGAGGAGGCCGTGGACCACGCGGTGGTGGGCGCGCCGTCGACGCTCACCCGGTACTCGGTGGCGGTGCGGACCACCACCGTGTCGCCGGAGGAGACGGAGGATTCGGGGGCGGGGGCGATGAGGTCGTGGTCGCCCGTGGTGATCCCACCGGCGCTGATGGCGTCCCCGACGGTCGAGAAGAAACCGGAGACCCGCTGGGCGGCTCCGTCCACCTCGATGGTCACGGTGCGGTGGGAGGCGTAGGCCAGGCCCGCGGCCCCGCCCCCGATCGCGAGCGCCGCGGCGGAGGCGGCGGTGATGACTGTGCGCCGGGTGTGCTTGAGTGTCCTCACATGGCTCCAGACGTTGTAGGTACCGGCTGGGCGGCCCGCGGCCCGCTGGCGGTGGGCGCCGTTTCCCGGCTTGTCCCCCACACCGTAACCAATTTGTTACAGGACCGCGAAACCTATGCCCTGGACCACACCGACCTCGTTCGCCGGGATGAGCCCGGGCGCCCGGTCCCCCCGGCGGGACGGCTTACCACTCGCCATACACGCGCACTGAGTTCGCCATCAGCTGCTGGCACGCCGATTCTTCATCGACCTCCCACAGATCGGCGATGAAACGGACCGTGTGGGATATGACGTAGGACGCGTTCGGGCAGCCGCGGTAGGGCGCGGGCGTGAGGTAAGGCGCATCCGTCTCCACCAGGACCAGCTCCCTGGGCAGGGCGAGGAGGGCTTCGCGCAGGCCCCCGTTCGCCGGGTAGGTCACGGGCCCCGCGAAGGAGGCGTACCAGCCGTTCTCCTCCAGGGCCAGGGCCATCTCGCGGTCGCCCGAGTAGCAGTGGAAGACGATCGCGGGCACGCCCGCCCCCGCCTCGGCGAGGACCTCCAGCGTCTCCCTGTGGGCGTCGCGGTCGTGGATCTGCAGGGGCAGCCCCGCCTGGCGGGCGAGCTCCAGGTGCGCGCGGAACGACTCCGCCTGCGCGCCGCGGCCCTCCTGGGCGGTGCGGTAGAAGTCGAGGCCGCTCTCCCCCACCGCGACCACAGCGGGATCCCCCAGGCGCGACTCCACTTCCGACAGCGCCTCGTCCAAGGGCACGTGGTGGACGCGCACCCGTGGGACCAGGCCGTCGGGCGAGGGCTCGGCCACGCCCGCGTGCAGGGCCGCCTCGTTCGGGTGGAGCGCCAGGGCGACGCGGACCCCCTCATGGGCGCGGGCGACCTCCAGCATCGGGTCGAAGTCGGGGATCTCGCACGCCGAGGAGACCACGCGCTCCACGCCCACCCGCCGGGCGCGCTCCAGCTGGTCGTCCAGGCTGAGGCGCTCCCCCTGCGGGGAGGGGATCTGGCCGGGGTGGACCGGCAGGTGCGTGTGGTTGTCCATGACGGGCCCCGCCAGGGGGGCGGAGGGGTCCGGCCAGCGGCGGGGCGGGCGCTTGCTCATGCGGTTGTCCTTCTTTCCTCGGTGCGGTGGGTGCGGGGCCCGGCGCGGCGGCCCCGACGGGGCGCCAGTGCACGCCGGGCGGGCTCAGCGGCAGCGCCGGTCCGCGCCCGGCCGCGGCCGCGCGGGACAGTCGGGCGCCAGTGCGCGGCGATGGGCTCAGCGGCTGCGCACGATTCCTGCCCGGACGGCGTCGGCGGCCTCATCGCCCAGCATCTGGCGCACCAGCTCGAGGCCGAGGTCGAAGGCCGTCCCCGCGCCGCGGCTGGTCGTGATGGCGCCGTCCACGACGACGGGTTCCTCCTCGGCGGTGGCGCCGCCCTGCGCGATGGCCTCCATGAACGCGGGATTCGCGGTGGCGCGGCGGCGGTCCAGGACCCCCAGTTCGGCCAGGATGGACGGCGCGGCGCAGATCGCGGCGACCGGCTCCCCCGCGTCGGCGCGGCGCAGGACCTCCACGGGGACGGCGGGGCACGCCTTGAGGTGCAGGGTTCCGGGCATGCCGCCGGGCAGGTAGAGCAGGTCGTAGTCCGCCAGTTCCACATCGGCGATCAGCGCGTCCGCGATGATGCGGATCCGGTGGGAGCTGACGACCTCGAGGGACTGCGAGACCGAGACGAGGTCGGCGCGGATCCCGGCGCGGAAGAGGGCGTCCACGACGGCCAGGGCCTCCACCTCCTCGCATCCGGCGGCGAGCAGGACGGCGGCCTTCTTGTCGGTGGCGAGCTGTGGGGGTGTCGGCATGGCGGCTCCTTCGCAGGGCGGGACGGGTGGTTGCGCGACCAGGCTACGCCACTTCGCACCGCACCCACGATTGTCCGGTAAACGACGGTCGGGGCCCGATCCCGGCACGGGCCCCGCCGCACATACTCCGAGCGCGGGGCCTCCGCTGGCTCCTGGCAGCGCACGCCCCGGTCCCGCCCGCCTACTCCGAGCGCAGGGCCTCCACCGGATCCTGGCGGGCGGCCCTCGAGGCCGGGACGAGGCCGGCGAAAACGGTGAGCCCCACCGACACGGCGATGAGCGCCAGAGCCGCCAGGAGCGACAGCTGCGCGATGTCGTGCACGTCGAACGCCGAGGAGACGACGGCGTTGACGAGGGCGCACAGGCCGTAGGTGACCCCCACCCCCATGACGCCCGCCAGGAACCCCTCGATCACGGTCTCGGCGTTGAACACGCGGGACACGTCGCCCTTGGAGGCGCCTATCGACCGCAGGATGCCGATCTCCTTGCGCCTCTCCAGCACGGAGATGTAGGTGATGATCGCGATCATGATGGAGGAGACCACCAGGGAGATGGACACGAAGGCGATGAGCAGCCACGAGATGACGTCGATGATGCTGGTGACCGAGCTCATGAGGGTGCCCATGAGGTCGGTGTAGGTGATCGCCTTGTCCGGGGCTCCCGCGTTGACCTGGTCGGCGCTGTAGGCGTCGAGGATCTTCTTCACCTCGTCCTTGTCCGCGAAGCTCTTCGGGTAGATGCTGATCGTGGTCGGCGTGTCGATGGCCGCCCACCCCAGGCCCTTCAGGTTCGTGTCGTAGTCCGGCACGCTCGTGCTCATCATGGTGGCCATGAGGGCCGCCAGGGACTTCTCGTCGAAGTTCATGGAGAACGCGTCGGCGAAGGCGCCGGGGTCGATGGACACGGCCGAGCTCATGGCCTCGGCGAAGTCGTCCATCGTGGAGGAGATCCGCGCGCCGATCTGCTCGGCGAACCCCTCCATCATCTGGCCCATGGCCTGCCCCATCGTGTCGCTCATCATCTGACTGAGGGACGCGCCCAGTCCTTGGCCGAGGAGTCCGGAGAGCTGACTGGCGATCTGGGCGGAGACCGCGTCAGCGATCTGCTGGGACACGGCCTGCGCGATCTGGGCGATCGCCGGGTCGTCCCCCAGCGCCTTGGTGAGGTTGGCGATGAGTTCGCCCGAGTCGATGACCTGGTCGGAGGTGACGGCGTCGGTCAGCTGCCGGACGACGTCGGCGGACGTCATGTAGTCGCTGACCAGTCCCACCAGGTCGATGTCGGGGATGCCGTCCCCGTCCCGGTCGGGGGCCTTCGCCGCCTGCTCGCGCGCGTAGGCGATGAAGTCCTGGGCGATCTGCGAGGCGCGGGACGCCAGGTACTCGCCCGCGCCCTCCTTCACGGCGCCGTCCTTGAGGGCAGCGGAGATGATCCCCGCGAAATCGATGTCCGCCAACTGGGGGAACTGCTTCGTGAGCTCCCCCAGGTCCATGCCGGGCAGCAGGCCGGACTGGGCCCCCGACTGCGCGCCCTGGGGCACCAGCGCGGACGGGTCGAGCCCGCTCAGGTCCATGCCGGACATGTCGAGCTTCGAGAAGTCCAGGCCCGAGAAGTCCAGGCCGGAGAAGTCCAGGGCGGACATGTCCATCTGAAGCTTCGACGGGTCGATCTGGAACGCCGCCCCCAGTTTGCCCTCGTCCACGCTGAACAGGGAGGACATGTCGAAGCCCGACGCCTTGTCCTTCTGGCCGTCGGCGAGCTCCTTGAAGGTCTTGCCGGTGAACACGTCGATGGTGGGCGAGGCGATCTGGTCCTTGACGATCTGGCTGGCCCCCGCCTCGTCGATGACCCGGTGGGTGAGGTCGGCGGTGTAGCCGATCCCCTGGCGCAAGGGGGTGCGGCTGGAGGACTTGGGCTTGACGATGCCCGTGATGGTGAGGCGCTGGCCCTTGGAGACCAGGTCCTTCATGTAGTCGGTGTCGGCGGAGTGGTCGGTCCACACCCGGTACGTGGAGTCGTAGGTGTACTGGTCCGGGGCGTTGACGCGCGAGAACGCCGTGCCCAGGATCTGCGAGTAGTCGTACACCGCGGACGGGGCATCCCCTGCGCCCGACTGGGCGCCCGACTGGGGCGACCCGGCGCCGCGGCCCATCTGCCCGGAGTAGTACGAGCGCATGAGGGACTGGAGGTCCTTGTGGTCCTTGAGCCCCAGGGTGTACTCGAAGACGTCGGAGATCTGCCCCTGCGCGTCCAGGACCAGGACCAGGTCGTCGGCGCCGGTGGGCCACGTCCCGGCGAGCACGTCGTAGGCGTCCGCGTACAGGGACTGGTCGGTGGGCATCTGGTAGAAGGCGTCGGTGGACAAGGAGGTGGAGGACATGGGGTTCGCGCTGCCGCCCCTGGCGGAGGCGATCGGTGAGAACGCCGGCTCCGGGCTCACCTGGTTGAGGCCCTTGCTGGTGTCCTGCTGGAAGATGAGGGGGGTGATCCCGTAGCCGTACTCGACGGACGAGGCGTGGGCCTTGATGCCGCCGCCGTTGTTGTCCAGGTAGACCTTCAGGGACTTGAGGTCGTTGGTCTTCGCGTTCTGGATCATGCCGGTCAGGGACCGCCGCGACGAGACCCTCACTCCCCCGGGGTCGCCCTCCGTGGACGAGCCCCCCAGGACGGCGCTGCTCATCATCGACTCCATGGAGAACCCCTGCTTCTGGATGGTCAGGGGGTAGGAGCTGAGCGCGTCCTCCTCAGTGCGCTGGATGTACGCGTTGGCCCCGTTGGCCAGCGCCAGGATGGCCGCGATGCCGATGATGCCGATCGACCCCGCGAAGGAGGTCATCAGGGTGCGGCCCTTCTTGGTCATGAGGTTGTTGAAGGACAGCGCCAGGGCGGTGAGGAACCCCATCGAGGTGCGCCTGGCCGGTTTCGCCTCGCGGACCTCCTCCGTTCCGGGGATGAACGGCTCGGAGTCGGCGACGATCCGCCCGTCGGCCAGCTCCACGATGCGCGTGGCGTACTGGTGGGCGAGTTCCGGGTTGTGGGTGACCATGATGACCAGGCGGTCCTTGGCGACCTCGCGCAGCAGGTCCATGACTTGCACGCTCGTCTTCGAGTCCAGGGCTCCGGTCGGCTCGTCGGCCAGGAGGATCTCCGGGTCGTTGATGAGGGCGCGGGCGATGGCGACGCGCTGCATCTGCCCGCCGGACATCTGGGAGGGCAGTTTGCGGACGTGCTCGGACAGCCCCACGCGGTCGAGGGCGTCGAGGGCGCGCTTGCGCCGCTCGCCCCGGGACACGCCGGACAGGGTGAGGGCGAGCTCGACGTTGGCCAGCACGCTCTGATGGGGGATGAGGTTGTAGGACTGGAAGACGAAGCCGATGCGGTTGTTGCGGTAGGCGTCCCAGTCGCGGGCCCTGTAGTGCTTCGTGGAGACGCCGTCGATGACGAGGTCGCCCTCCTGGAAGCGGTCGAGCCCGCCGATGACGTTGAGCATGGTCGTCTTGCCCGACCCCGACTGCCCCAGGACCGCGACGAACTCGTTGTCCCGGAAGGCCACCGACACGCGGTCGAGGGCGACTTGGACCAGGTTCGCGGTCCTGTAGGCCTTGGTGATCTCGCGGAGCTCCAGCACGGACAGCCCTCCTCCTCCAGCACGGGTTCCCCTCCACCCTAGCGCCGCCCGGGCTCGGAGAGCGCCCCGGCCCCCCTGGTTCTCCCCTGATTTCCGCCATCCCGTAGACTACGGCACATGACGAGCGCTCCACTGGCACCTGTCCGCGTCCCCCTGCGCGGGCCCATCGCCTCGCAGGTGCACGCCCTCTACCGCCGGGCGTTCCCGCCCGAGGAGCGGGTCCCCCTGCCCCTGCTCCACGCGAGCGCGATGCGGCGGCGCGCCATTTCCTTCACGGCCTGGGTGGACCCGGAGCTGTCCGACCCGTCGGCGCACGACGCGGAAGTGGTCGCCTTCACCTACTCCTTCGTGTCGGAGGACCTCGTCTACCTGGCTTTCCTGGCGGTGGACGACCGGCTGCGCTCGGCGGGCTACGGGAGGAGGATCCTGGAGTGGTTCGCCGACGAGCACCCGGATCTGCCGTTGTTCCTGGAGATCGAGCCCATCGACGAGTCCGCCGGCAACTACGCCCAGCGCCTGCGCCGCCTCGCGTTCTACCAGCGCAACGGCTTCACCGTGTCGAACATGCTCACGCACGAGGCCGGCCAGACCTTCCGGGTCCTCCACAGGGGCCCGGGCGCCGGCGCCATCAGCGCGGAGCGCCTGGAGGGAGAGCTCAACGCCTTCGGGGCGGGGCTCGTGCGCACCCGCGTGACGACCGACTGAGGGCGCCTTGGGGCGACGCGCCCTAGTGGTCCAGGCCGTGGGAGCCCGAGACCAGGAGGATCTCCTCGTTGTCGAGGCGGGCGAGGGCCCCGTCGAGGGCGACGGAGGAGAAGAGCCCCTCGCCGCGCGCGTCCAGCAGCGCCTCGCGCTGGGCATGGATCGCCTCGAGGGCGAGCTCGCGGATCTGGGAGCGGGTGAAGGCGCGGGCGACCTCGTCGGCGTCGTCGGACCCTTCCGCGGGGCCAGCGCCTCCGGCCCCGGCGCCAGCGGGGGCGTCCGCCAGGCCCGCCCGGAGGCCGTCTATGACGCGCTCGGCGGTGCGCGGGGGCGCGGAGCCACCGCCCTGGGCGTGCTCGATGCGCACGAGCGTGCGCGACAGGCCCGCCCGCACCACCTCCTTGCCGTCCATCTCCTGGATGGCCTGCGCCAGCGCGGTGTCCACGAGCGCTGACCCCATGACCTTCGCGAGGAGCCTGCGCTCCTCGTCATCGACCTCGCCCGACGCCATCTGGGGCCTCACCAAGCGGATGACGGCGGGCAGTGTCAGCCCCTGGATGATGAGCGACCCCGCTGCGACCAGGAGCGCGACCAGCAGCAGGAACCCGCGCATCGGCACGTCCTGGGCGATCGTCTGCGACGCTGCCAGGGTGATCGCCCCGCGCATCCCGGCCCACACTACGACGGCGCCCTCGCGCGGCCCCAGGGGCTCGTTCGCGAAGTACTCCAGGTCCGAGCCGCGGCGCGTCTGGCGCCGTTGGACGCGGTCGAGGCGGCGGTGCCACCTGTTCAGGGCGGCGTGCCACTCCTCCTCGGAGAGGTTGCGGGCCTGGAGAACCTCCTCGTCCACCGTGCACGCGTCGGCGAGGCGCTCCTCGAAGACCCCGATCCGGGCCTCGTCGCGCTCGTGGCGGCGTTTGGAGTGCTTGCGCCTGTGGTCCAGCCACACCAGCAGGGCGCTGACGAACCCCGCCCGGACCGCGACGGTGGCGCCCCCCGCGACCACCGCCACCAGGGCGGCGCGCCCGAGCCCCTCGTAGCCGGTGCCGGTCGCCTCGTCGGTGACGATCCCGTAGGCCTGCAGGCCCATCATGAGGAAGACCCCGCTCTCGAGCACCACGGTGACGGTCGACCAGTTCTGCGTGGCGAAGCGCCGGTTGTTCGCCGAGATCAGGCCGACGCGGCGGATGGACACGACCAGGCCCGCCACGACGGCGGCCACCAGGCCGGACCCTCCCAGGTGCTCGGCGGGGATGGAAGCCAGGAAGGGCATGGCGAAGGAGAAGACCGTGTCGGAGGTGGGATCCTTCAGGCGGGCGCGCACCCGCACGCCGAGTTCGCCGACGGCCCAGCCCACCCCGATCGCGACCACGAGCGCGATCAGGAAGGCGGAGGCCAGGGCGCCGGGGTTGAGCGCGTTCTCACTGGCGGCCACGCCCGCGCTGGTCGCCGCCGCGAGGAGGACGAGGGCGGTGGCGTCGTTGAACAGCCCCTCGCCCTCCAGCACGGTGATGATCCGGTGGGCGACCCCGCTGCGCTTGGCGATGGAGACGGCGACCGCGTCGGTCGGCGAGATGACGGCGCCCAGGGCGATGGCCCAGGGCAACGAGATCTGCGGGACCATCCAGTTGACCAGGAAGCCGATGGCGGCGGCACTGATGACGACCAGGGGGATGGCCAGCATGGCGACGGCGGACAGCTCGCGCCGGAAGTCCATGGTCGGCATCCGCACCGCGGCGGAGAACAACAGCGGGGGCAGGACCATCTCCAGAACGATGTGGGGGTCGATCCTGACGGGGGCGACCACGGGCAGGAAACCGATCGCCAGGCCCACGCCGAGCAGGATCAGCGGCGACGCCACTCCGACGCGGGGCGCGGCGAACTGGCAGGCGACGATGATGAGCATTCCGATGAGGACGATGGGCAGCGGTTCCACCCCTCCAGTGTAGTGGGCGGCCCCTCGCCAGCGGTCCGCGCCCCCCCGGCTGCGGGCCCCTCCCCCGGGGCGCGGGAATCAGGTCGTTCAGCGGCACCTTCTCCGTGATGTCGGAGGCCCCTCCCCCGGGGCGCGGACGCGCGGGAATCAGGTCCTCCAAACCCCTGTGCCCCGGCCCACAGAGGACGTATCCTTAGAGTCCATAGAAAGGAGCGGCGCCGACTGCTGAAGCGGAACCCCCCGGTTCCCCCGGCGTCCCAGCCCGGTCGTGAGGCCCCGGACCAGGACGTCGGCACACGCCCCGGCAGTGGCCGCGACCGCCCGGGATTATGCGCACGAAGACGTTCCCCACCAGCGACGATCTCGCTATCGCCATCCACCGCGGCCCGTTGGGCCCGATGACGCTCGCAGCTCACGGGGGCACTCTGGTGGGGGCGTGGTTCTACCGGCAGCGCTTCTTCGGCGCGCCCTACGGTGTGGACGAGGCGGTGGTCGGCTTCGCGCGCGACGCCGAGGACCCTGCGCTGCGCGCGGCGGACGCGTGGCTGGACGCCTACTACGCCGGCTCCAACCCCCCGCTGGACTTCCCGCTGCGCGCGTACGGGAACGACTTCCAGCTCCGCGTGTGGGACGCCCTGCTGCGGGTCCCCTACGGGACGACGACCAGCTACGGCAAGCTCGCCGAGGCGCTCACCCAGGAGTCGCAGCGCCCGCAGGGCGCCGCCGCGCAGTCGGGCAACGCGGGCAAGCGCGCGCGCCGCGCGGCGGCCCCCTCCAGGCCCGTCTCGCCCCGGGTGGTGGGCTGGGCGGTGGGGCGCAATCCCATTTCCCTGTTCGTGCCGTGCCACCGGGTCCTGAGCGCGTCGGGGGGCGTGTCCGGTTACGCCGGGGGCGTGGACCGCAAGGAGTGGCTGCTCGCACTGGAGTCGGGCAGGGTGGTCGCCGGCCTCTTCGGCGACGTCGACGGGGCGTGAGCCGGGCGGGACTCCCCCGGGCCGGGGTCAGGCGCTTCGGGGCCCCACCAGCTCGGCGACCTTGTCCTCGTCCACCGGCAGGTTCGCCTGGGCGAAGGCGCGCACGTCGTCCTCGTTGGCCACGATCTGCCCGGCGAGCTCGTCGGCGTCGGAGCGCAGCTGGGAGGCGTCGGCCACCGAGGCCTCGGCCAGCGCGCGCACGTCGCGCCGATGCTCGGTGGTGTAGGGGGCGCGGGGCGTGTGCTTGCGCAGCAGGAGCCGGACCATTTTGCGGCGCAGGTTCTCCTCGCGGCCGATGTTGTGGCGCTCGCGCCACCAGCCCATGGCGACGACCACCATGAGGGCCATGCCCAGGTAGCCCAGGATCGGGTACATAATGCCGACCAACGATTTGAAGCCCGCCATCGAGGCGGCAAGGCCCGCGACGACGACCCCGATGAGGATGAGGCGCATCCTGGCCTCGCTGCCGCCCGAGAAGCGCCGCGCGACCGAGTAGAACAGCGAGAACACGGTGTTGTAGATGAGGGCGAAGATGGCGAGGGTGTAGACGAACGCGAAGGCGGGGTGGATGGAACGGGCGATCTCCTGCATCGGCACGTCGACGTCCTTGACGGTTCCGACGTTGAGGAACAGGGTGATGCCAGTGAGGACGACCACCCCGGCCAGGACGGTGCCCCCGATGCTCCCGGCGCTGCGCGCCACGTCGATGCGGAGCACGGAGCCGCCGAGCACGAAGGCCATCGCGACCCCGCCCAGGACGCACAGCGCGCAGTAGTTGAGGGCGGACAGCCACACGTCCGGCAGCGCCGGGACGACGGAGCGGGCGGCCGCGTCGAGCTGTTCGACCGGCGGATGGGACTGGGTGAGGGTGTGGGCGGTCAGGACCAGGATCAGGACGACGATCACCGGGGTGAACACGCCGATGACCCGGGTGATGCGGTCGATGTCGAGGAAAGCGGTGACCACCACCAGGAGGCCGCAGACGACGGCGCCCCACATGGTCGGCAGGCCGAAGGCCTGCTGCAGGTTCGCCCCCGCCCCGGCCAGCATGACGAAACCCATGATGAAGCTGGAGGCCACCAGGACGATGTCGATGAGGCGGTTGACGACGGGGTGGGCGATCCGCCCGAACACCTCGTCGTGGTGGTCGGAGCGGAAGTAGGACCCCAGCTGCAGGGCGAGCGATCCGAAGACCACGTTGAGACCGCCCATCACGGCGATGCCGAGCACCCCCATCACCCCGAAGCTGAGGAAGTACTGGAGCAGGTCCTGTCCCGAGGCGAGTCCGGCGCCCGCGACGACCCCGACGTATGCCATCGCGACGGAGAGGTTCTTCTTCGGCATGATCGCCTTTCAGTTCGTTTCCCGCCGTTCTCGGCGGTTGGGACGCGAACCACCGTACGCGACGGGCCGGGTGGCGGCGCCCGGAGGGGAGGCAGCTCACGCCACGTGCTTTGCAAGGTTTTTATGAAAATGAAATACGGATTTGATCGAGAACCGCACCGCATGGTCGGCCCTGGACGCCCCGTCCCCATTGACCAGTGAGAAGCGCCACGCTACCCTCGTTCAAATGACGCAGGACACATCCCCCGCCCCTGCGCCGGTGAGCGCCTCCGGGCGCCCGCTGGCGCCGAACTGGTGGTGGGTGGTCGCCACGATCTGGAGCGGCCAGGCGTTCTCCGTCATCACCAGCGGGGCGTCAGGGTGGGCGATCATCTGGCACGTCACCACCACCGAGGGCTCGGCCCTCAAACTCGCCCTCGTCATGGCCCTCTCCCAGTTGCCCCTGGGGCTGCTGGCCCCCTTGGGGGGCCTGGCGGCGGACCGGTACAACCGCCGTGCCGTCATGATCGTCTCCGACCTGGGCGCGGGGTCGATGTCGCTGGCGCTGGCCGTCCTGGCGTGGTTCGGGCACGGCGGCTTCGCCCTCATATGCGTTTTCGCGGCGCTGCGCAGCTGCTTCCAGGCGTTCCACTTCCCGGCGATGAGCGCGGCGATGCCGATGCTGGTCCCCGAGAAGCACCTCATGCGCATCAACACGCTCGACCAGGCGATCAGCGCCGTATCGAGCATCGGCGCCCCCGCGATCGGCATCGCCCTCTACTCCGCCTTCGGACTGCCCTTCACACTGGGGTTGGAGTTCACGGGCGCGCTGCTGGCGGTGGCCGGCCTGGCGCTGGCCAGGATCCCCTCGGTCGAGGCGGAGATGCCCCCGACCGTCATGGGGCAGATCCGCCAGGGGTGGGCGGCGTTGAGCGCCAACCGGGGCCTGGTGGTCCTCATCGCCGCGCTCACCATCGGGATGATGGTTTTCGCCGCCATCCAGGCGGTGTACCCGCTCATGGCGAAACAGCACTTCGGCGCCGACGGGGGCATGGTGTCCCTCGCCGAGGCGATCACGGGCTCGTGCATGCTGGCCGGCGCGCTCATCATGATGGCCTGGGGAGGGGGGAAACGGCTCGTGCTGCTGATGGGCTGCGCGACCTTGGTCGTCGCGCCCCCCATCGCCGCCATCGGGTTCCTTCCCCCGGGCGGGTTCTGGGCGCTCGTGGCCCTCATGGGATTCGCCTGCGTGTTCCTGGCGTGGTTCCACGCGCCCCTGATGACACTCATCCAAAGGCACGCCGGAGAGGACAAGGCCGGGCGCGCGCTGGGCTTCTTCCAGATGATGATCGGATTGGCGGTTCCCGTCGGCGTCGCCCTGGGGGGCGCCATCGCGGAGCGGACGGGCGTTCCCGCGCTCTTCACCGCCACGGGCCTGGTCTTCGGCGCGCTCGGGGCGTTCATGTGCGCCGCCCCCTCAGTCCGCGCGCTCGACGCCCCCGCGCCCTCCGCCGACGGCCCGCAGTAGCCCGCCAGCAGGCCCCAGCGCGGTTGTCCGCTGGAGATGGCGATCGCGAGCCGCCCCTGGCGCCCGGGCCGCCCACCGCTGTTCCATGGGAAGCGGGAGGAGAACCCTCCCCCGGGGCCCGGCGCCCCGAAGACGGATGGAGGAGGGCCCGATGGGATGCGTGGTTTCGGCTCGCGGCGTGTGGAAGGAGGTCGCCCGAGGGGGAGGACCGCTCACAGTCCTGCGCGGCTGCTCCCTCGACGCCGGTCCCGGGGTGACCGCCGTGGTCGGCCGCTCGGGGGCGGGAAAGACCTCCTTGCTCCACATCATGTCGGGATTGGACGCCCCGACCCACGGCGCGGTCGTGGTGGACGGCCAGGACTTGGGCGCCCTCAACGAGGCGCGGCGCACCCGGTTCATGCGCGAGCGCATCGGCTTCGTGTTCCAGGACGCGAACCTCGTCCCCTACCTCACCCTCGAGGAGAACGCCGTCCTCCCGCTCGAGCTCGCCGGGCGCAGGGCGGACCCCGCGCGGGTGGGCCGCCTCTTCTCCCGTTTCTCCCTGGCGGGGAGGCGGCGCACCAGGGCGGAGGCCGCCTCGGGGGGCGAGGCGCAGCGCTGCGCAGTCATCCGCGCGCTCCTCAGCGCCCCGAGGATCCTCTTCGCGGACGAGCCCACCGGAGCGCTGGACTCGGGCAACTCGCGGGTCGTGCTCGGGGCGCTGCGCGCGATGGGCGAGGAGGGGACGACGGTCGTCATCGTCACCCACGACCCGGCGATCGCCTCGTCGGCCGACCGCGTGGCGTTCATGCGCGACGGCCGGATCACCCGCGTGGCGACCGCTCTGTCCGCCGGGGAGGTCCTCGAGGGGATGGACCAGCAGTGCGGGGAGGCGCCAGGTGCCTAGGCGCGCGCTGAGGATCCTGGCCAACGACTGGGGCGCCTGGATCCCCCTGGTCGCCGTCATGTCGCTCACGACGGCCCTGGTGGGCGTGTGCGCCAACCAGTTCGCGTGGACGCACTCTCCGGAGTTCCTGGCGGCCACGCGGGCGGCCGGCCTGCGCGCGGAGGAGTTCCACGTCGTCTCGGTGTCGGTCTACTGCTGCGTCGCGCTGGTCGCCGCCTTCTCGCTGACGGTGGTCGGATCGGCCACCGTGGTGCGCTGCGCCCCGGACTTCAGCCGCTGGCGGCTGCTGGGGGCCACGCCCGCGCAGGTGGGGGCCACCGCGCTCGCCATGACGGCGGTGGCGTGCGGCGCCGGGGCCCTGGCGGGCTCCCTGGCCTCGGTGCCCGCCTCCTTCGCCCTGGTCCCCTGGTTCAACGGGCTCGCCGCGCAGGGCTTCCCCGGCGGAACCGGGGGCTTCGACCCGCCTTTCGCGGCATCGCCCGGGGCGTGGGCGGCGTCGCTGGTCCTGTCGTGGCTCACGTGCATGCTGGGCTCGCTGGGCCCCTCGCTGCGCGCGGCCCGTATGAGGCCCGTCGAGGCCCTCCGCTCCACGAGCGCCGGAGCCGGGGCCGCGTCCGGCCATCCGGTGGCTGCGGCCGCAGTGGCTGCCCTCGCGCTCCTCCTGCCGGTCGCCGGGACCTGGGATCCTGCAGTGGGCGGAACGGGCGCGGGCGGGGCGCTGAGCTCGCTCATGGTGTGGCCGGGCGCCCTCCTGCTGGTCGCGGTCGCCCTGTGGGGCGCGCGGGGCGTGGAGGCGGCCATCGCCTGCGCGGCGGCGGTCCCCGCCCTGGCCGGTTCGACGATGGGGGTGCTCGCGGGCAAGGCCCTGCGCGCGCGGGCCGGGCGCAGCGCCGTCGCCACGATCCCCCTCGTGGTCGCCGCAGGGGGCGGATCGCTGCTGCTGTGCATGGTCCGCACTTTCGAGCGCGTCATGCGGGCAATGGGCGTCCAGACGGCCTTCAACTACACGGACACCACCGCGCTGGTGGGCCTCGTGGCCCTTTTCTCCCTGGCGACGGCCGCAGCGGTGACGGCGCTCGGCTCGGACGACCAGGGGCCCGGGATCACGGCCCTGCGCGCCCTGGGCGTGCCGCGGGCGCAGGCCTCGCGCATGCTGGTCTGGCAGGCGGCCCTCCTGGCGGCGGCCACCGGGCTGTTCTCCCTGGTCCTCGCCCTGGCCGCAGCGGGCATCGGGCTGTTCCTCTCCCTACGCCTCTTCGCAGTCCCGGCCTTCTGCCCGCCGGTGGATCTGTGCGCCGTATTCGCCGTGGCGTCCTTCCTGGCGGTAGTGTCGGTCCTGCGGTGGCGGCTGGCCGGGTGGCTCGGGCGGTGGCCCGCGCTGCGCGGGGACACCAGGGGCGCCAAGTCAGCGGAGCGCAGGAGGCGGAGTTGATGGGCGGTGGCGGCCGCAGTGGGCGGGGCCGCTGGGACTGGGTCCCGGTGGCGGTCTGCGCGTGCTACGGGGCGGCCGTCCTCGCCTCGGTGCTCGTCCCGGGGTTCCCCTCCGGCCCAGCGGTGCCGATGGGACCGGGCGCAGCGGTCACGGCCCTGGCCGCAGCGGCGTCGGCGGGGGGCCTGGCCTGCGTGGCGGTGCGCCGGGCGCGCCCGGCGACGGCGGCCCTGATCGCAGTGGGCTCGTACGCTGCCTCCACGGCGCACGGGGCCGGCGCGCTCCTGGTGCTCCCCGCGGTGATCTGCCTCTACTCGCTCGGCCGCCACGCCCCCTCGCGGGCGGCGGCGCCGGTCGGCGCGGTGTGCGCCGCGGCCACTGGCCTCGGCGGGGCCGCGGGGGCCTCCGGGAGCCGGGGGGCGGAGGCGCTCGCCTCGTTCACCACCTTCGCGCTGGTCTGCTGCTGCGGCATGGTGCTCCGCGCCCGCGAGCGCGCCCGAAAGACCCAGCGGCGCGGCAGGGAGGCGGCGCTGCGGGCCGCTTCCCTGGAGCAGGAGCGGAACCTGGCGCTCGCCCAGTCCCGCGTGGCCGCCGAGCTCCACGACTCCGTGGGCCACGGGCTGACCACGATCATCGTCCTGTCGGAGGGGCTGGGAGGGGCGACGGGCGACGCCGAGGTCGACGAGGCGCTGGCGGGCATCAACGCCGCCGCCCGCGAGTGCCTGGAGCAGACCCGGGAGGCGGTGCGGGCGCTCGGCCGGGGAGCGGGCGCCGCCGCGGGCCCCGGGCGGCACACGTGGGACGACGTCCATTCCGTTATCGCCAGCGCCCGGAGCACGGGAATGGCGGTGGCCTTCCACGAGACCGGGCGCCGTCCGCAGGACGAGGGCCAGGCGGACCTCGCTTTCGCCGTGGCGCGCGAGGGGATCACGAACGCCCTCAGGCACGCGCGGGGCGCCTCCGTGATCACCGTGTCATGGGTGCACCGGGACGACGGCTGGGTGGAGGCGTCCGTCCGCGACGACGGACGGAAGGGGGCGCCTGACTTCGGCGCCGACGGGTCCGCGCCCGGCAGCAACGGACGGAAGGGGGCGCGCGGCGACGACGGACAGAACGAGGCAACCGGCGGCAACGGACGGAAGGGGGCGTCCGTCCGCGACGAGGGCAACGGCGGGGGCCCGCCCCTTCCCATCGCGCCGCCCCACTCGGGGCTGTCGATGGTCCGGTCCCGGGTCGTGGAGGCGGGCGGCGCCTGCGAGGCGGGGTGGTCCGGGTCGGGCTGGGCGCTCCACGCGCGCATCCCGCCGGGGCCGGGGGCACGGGGGGACGGCTACGGGAATGCGGCGGAGGCGGACGCGGGAACAGGCGCCGCAGCAGGAACCGCGGCAGAATCGCGCCCGGATGCAGAATCGGGAACGGGCGCCGGAACGAGTGCTGGGAGTCGAGTCGGCACCACGGTCAGAACGGACGCTGAGGCCGGAACGGGCGCGGAATCGGGAACGGACGCCGAGGCTGGAACGGGGGCCGGGCGGTGATCCGGGTGATGGTCGTCGACGACCAGCGCCTCACCCGGCTCGGCATCGCCCTCATGCTCAGGCACGACCCGGACGCGGAGCTGGTGGCCGAGGCGCAGGACGGGCAGGAGGCTGTGGACACGCTCGACACCCTGTCCCTGCGCCGCGGGCCCATGCCGGACGTGGTCCTCATGGACGCGCGGATGCCACGGCTGGACGGGATAGGCGCGACGCGCCTGGTGACCGCGCGCTACCCGGGGATCCGGGTGCTCGTGCTGACGACGTACGACCAGGACGACTACGCGTTCGGGGCCCTGGCGGCGGGGGCCTCGGGGTTCCTCCTCAAAGACGCGACCGCCCGCCAACTCTGCGACGCCGTGCACGCGGTCGCCCACGGCGACGCCGTGCTCACCCCCCGCATCACGCGCGAGCTCATCCGCCGCGCCGCGGCCTCCCCGCTCTTCACAGGAAGCTCCGGGGGGACGGAGGCGGACGCCCTGTTCAGCGCGCTCACCCCCCGGGAGCGCCAAGTGGCCGCCCTGGTCGCCGACGGCATGTCGAACGCGGAGATCGCCGGTCGCCTCGTGATCGAGACCGCGAGCGCGCGCAGGTACGTGAGCAGGATCCTCGCCAAGACGGGCCTGCGCGACCGGGTGCAGATCGCCGTCGCGTGGCACCGGGGCGAAGCGCCTGGCGGTCGGCGACGGCCCCGCCCCGGCGATCAGTGACCGCCGTCCACTGGGACGGGACGACGGCCCTGGCCCGGTGGCGGGACGGCCGCTTCCCTGCGGCGTCAGCGCCCTTGGATCAGGGAAACCGGGCGGCGCGGGGCGCGGAAGGCGTTGACGGGCGCGTCGGGATCGGCGTAGCCCAGGGCGAAACCGGTGATGAGCGCGTAGTCGCGGGGCACGTCGAACTCGGCGTTGACGGGGCGCCGCCACGCAGCCAGGATCCCCAGGGGGCACGAGTCCACACCGTGGGCCTTGGCGGACAGCCACAGGGTCTGCAGCATGATGCCCGCATCCAGCGCGGAGAAGGGCATCAGGCCCTTGTGGACGAAGGCGAAACCGATGACGGGGGCGTCGAAGGCGGCCGCATTGCGCCGGTTGGCGCGGTCGCGGCCCTCGTGGTCGTGGCGCTCCACCCCGTAGGCGCCGTACAGCAGGCGCGCCACCTCGACCTGGTGGGGGCGCAGGTCGTCGGGGTAGGGCTTCCACACCTTGTAGTCGCCGTCGGGGGCGTGGCCGGAGAGGACGAGTTTCGCTGCGGCGAGGGGTTTGCGGTGCTGGACGTCCAGGGTCCGGTCGAACTCCTCCGTGTAGGCGGCGCGGAGCCGGTCGGCCCGCTCACCGGTGGCCAGGGCGAGGGCGAAGGGGCGCGTGTTCGACCAGCTTGGCGCGGCCGAGGCGTCGGCCAGGATCGCGTCCAGGACATCGGAGGGGACGGGGTCGGGCTTGAACGCGCGGACGGAGTGGCGCGAGGCGGCGAGCGTTGAGAACATTTCCGCTGGGTTCGTCATGCCCCCATGCTCGCACGGCGGGGGAGGCGAGGCGGCGCAGGCGCGCACCCTCACCGCTACTCTTGTCCCCAAGGACACGGGCCCGCAGTGAGAGTAAGGAGGCACGATGCCCGGGAAACTGGTTCTGGAGCGCGCCCTCGTCGTCGGAGTCGCCTCCAGCGCGCTCTTCGACTTGGATGCCTCGGACGCGGTGTTCCGCCGGGACGGCGAGCAGAAGTACCGCGAGTACCAGCGCGACCACCTCGGCGACGCGCTGGCACCGGGGGTGGCCTTCCCCTTCATCCGGCGCCTCCTGGCCCTCAACGACCTGTCCGGGGACGAGCGCCTGGTCGAGGTCGTCGTCCTCTCCCGCAACGACCCGGAGACGGGGCTGCGCGTCATGCGCTCGGTCGAGCACCACGGCTTGGACATCACGCGCGCGATCTTCATGCAGGGCCGCTCCCCGTACCGTTTCATGGAGCCGCTGCGCATGTCCCTGTTCCTGTCGGCCAATGGGGCCGACGTGCGCGAGGCGATCCGCATGGGTTTCGCGGCGGGCCGCGTCGTGGGGCGCGCAGCGGACGACGGGCGCGCGGTGGACGACGACGGGGGCACCGATCTGCGCATCGCCTTCGACTTCGACGGCGTTCTGGCCGACGACTCCTCCGAGAGGATCTACCAGGAGGGGACGCTGGAGGCGTACCAGGCGAACGAGAGCGCCCTGGCCGACGTGCCCCTCCCCAAGGGGCCGCTGGCGGCGTTCCTGGAGAAGATCAACCACATCCAGCGGATCGAGGACGCCAAGCACGACGCCGATCCGGGCGGCTACGAGCGCAGGGTCCGCGTCGCCGTCGTCACGGCGCGCAGCGCTCCGGCCCACGAGCGCGCGATCAACTCGATCCACCAGTGGGGGCTGCGCGTCAACGACGCGTTCTTCCTGGGCGGAATCGACAAGGGACCGGTCTTGGGGGTCCTGCAGCCGCACATCTTCTTCGACGACCAGCGCCGCCACGTGGACACGGCCTCGCGCTCGACGCCCAGCGTCCACATCCCCTTCGGCGAGCTCAACGAGGCGTAGGCCCCTTACCCACTCCGTGGCCTCCTCACGCCCGACTGAAGGGCGCGTTCAGCAGCTCGACGCTGGTAAGACGCTGGTCAGGCACCCGAATCGCAGGGCCGCCCGCGGTTGTGGTCCAAAATGCGTCTGAGTCTCGAGTGGGAACGGAGACCCGACAGTCGAGTGGTCCAAAATGCGTCTGAGTCTCCGGCGAAACGGCCAAATTCACCGAATCCGGGTTAGCCCAGACGCATTTTGGACCAACAGACGTAGGCACCGGCAGAACGCAGCGAAGCCCAGACGCATTTTGGACCAGTCCGGAGCGCACGGGCGCCACCAGAGCGAACAGCGCGCCCCGCGCAGGACTCCGGCGCCCGGCCACCCACCACGGGCCACCAGCACCACGATGCGGTTCTTGGATGGAACCGACGGTATCCGGCGCCGACCACGCAACGGTGCTGGATAGAGCACATCGCATCCGCAGTGCCCCTCACCGCCAGTACATCGGCTGGCCGACCGCCAGGGCGGCGTCGATCCCCTCCATGAGGCGCTTCCCGGCCCAGTACTCGCCGTCGTCCAGGAAGGGGGCGGTGCGGGCCTCGACGCGGCACTCGACGCGGTCCCGCTGGCCGTGGATGAGCGGCGAGGGCAGGTGGACGGTGCCGCGCCGGTCGAGGAACTCGATGCGCACGGGGCGCTTGTCCGACTGGTCGGACGGGTCCTCCCAGACCTGGACGAAGCGGCGGGTCGCGATCCCCGTTCCCCCGTCCTCGATGAAGACGACGGCGTCGGAGTCCATCAGGACTTCCACCTCCACGCCCCCCGGGGGGTAGTAGGAGCGCCACCAGGAGATGTCGGCGTCTACGCAGTAGAACAGGGGCTCGTCGTACCCGTCGGCCACGAGCGCCCACGCCTGCGCCTCCATCACCCGCGCGCAGAAGTCCTCCAGTTCCGCCCTCACCGCGGGCATCCGGTCGACGGCCAGGAACCCCTCGTTGTCCAACGGCAGCAGCGGGTCCAGGTGCGGGTACCGGGCGCGCCCGCCCAGCAGGCCCACCAGCGAGCGGAACTCCCTCACTGACGCCCAGTTGCCGATCTGCTCGGCCCACGCGTACCCCCACTTGTGGGCGCACGGCGCCTTCGCCCAGTCGTTGAAGCGGCGGAGCGCGTCCTGGGCGCCGGGGCTGAAGGAGGCGGCGGTCTGGTCGTTCAGCCCCTCCTCCTCGAAAGCCTTGACGGCGAGCTCGCCGTATGGGGTGCGCACCAGTTCGCCGATCCCGGCGGGCGGGTCCGCGAGCAGCCCGTCCTCGAAGCAGCGGCACGGAACCACGGCGTCCAAACCCATGGCGTTCCCCTTTCAGCGGCGTTGCCCCAAGCCTACAGTTCCGGCGGCGGCCGCGCGGCGCCGCCCATCACGCGGGAGCCCCGCCCCCGCTGCCGTGCGCGGCCCGCCATTGCCCCACACCGGTGCCCGTCCACGTCCGGAAGGCACGGAGGAAGGAGTTCGTCTCCAGGTACCCCAGCAGGTACGCGACCTCCCGGACCCCCATCTCCGCGTGCGAGAGGTAGCCGAGCGCCAGGTCGTGGCGGAGCGAGGCGAGTTCCTTCGAGAAGGTGGTTCCCTCCTGGCCGAGTCGGCGCTGCAGGGTGCGGCGGCTGACGCCGAGGCGGCGGGCGGCGTCGCCAGCGGCGCACCTGCCCGAGGGCAGCAGCTCGACGAGGCAGGCGCGGACCCTCTGCGCCATCGACGCGCCCGCGCGCAAGTCGGCGAGGCGGCGGCTGAGTTCGGGTTCGAGGTACTCCCACATGCTCCGGTGGGAGGTGGTGAAGGGGAGGGCGGCGTCGGCCGCGCGCAGCACCAGGCGGTCGACGGCCCCGGCCCGGAGGGGGCATCCGAGGTACTCCTCCATTTCCGCCAGGTCCTCGCCTTGAGGGGGCTCCACCATCGTGGCGGCCAGCGCGTTGACGGGCTCCCCGGTCGCCGAGCGGATGATTCCCAGCAGGAAGGCGGTCTCGACGAGCACCTGGAAGGCGGGCATCGGGGACGCCTCCCCCTCCGCCGTTATGACGACGCCCACTGCCGACGCGTCCCGCTCCACCGTGAACCGCACCGGGCCGATGAGCGGTTTGTACCGGGCCAGCCGCTCAAGGCACTGCAGCGCGTCGTCGGCGCAGTAGGCCGCGAGGACCGGCGGTGAGAAGCGTTCGACCCCCTCCCCCGTCGCCAGCGCTATCGCGCCTTTCGCGCCGCCGGCGAGGCGGCTGAGCGCTTCGACGAGGGCGTTGTGCTGGGCGGGCGCGAGCACCGGCCTGGGGCCGGCGAGGGCGTCGCCGGGCAGGCCCGCCGCCCGGAGCAGGCGCGACGGGTCGATGCCCGCGTTGCGCAGGAGGCGGGCGTACTGCCCGTCGAGCACGTAGTCCATCGCCGCCCTAGCTGGTGCGCTTCACGATCCAGTCGAAGGCGCGCGCGGGCAGGAGCGCCCGCAGCGCCACCACGGGTTTGGCGCCGAATCCGATGAGGTAGCGCGTCCTGGGCCTGGGCGCGCTGATCGCCCTCTCCATCGCGCGGACGACCACGTGCGGGGCCGAGAGCACCGGGGAGGAGTAGAGGCGGCGCATGACGGCGGCGGTCCTGGCGGCCCGGGCCTCGTAAGCGCCGCCTTTCGACGATTCTTCGAGGTGGTCGGCGGCGATGGCGCCCCACTGCGTCCTGATGGCGCCCGGCTCGATGAGGACGACGCTGATGCCGAAGTCCGCCAGTTCCACGCGCAGCGCGTCCGAGAGGGCCTCCAGGGCGTACTTGGTGGCGTGGTACCACGCCCCCATGCGGGAGACGACGAGGCGGCCGCCCATCGAGGAGACGTTGATGATCGTGCCCGAGCGGCGCTCGCGCATGCCGGGGGCGACCGCCTTCACGAGGGCGGCGGCCCCGAACACGTTCACCTCGAACTGCCGGCGCGCCTCGGCCAGCGCGACGTCCTCGACCGCGCCGTAGGAGCCGTATCCGGCGTTGTTGACGAGCACGTCGACGCGCCCCTGCTCGGCGAGGACGCGGCCGACGGCGGCGCGGCAGGCCGCCTCGTCGGTGACGTCGAGTTCCACGGGCCGCACCCCGTCCGCCACGAGCGCCTCGATCCTCCCCACCCGGCGGGCGGCTCCGTAGACGATGTGGCCGTTGCGCGCCAGGGTGCGGGCGGCGGCGCGCCCTATTCCGGACGACGCACCGGTGATGAGGATGACTCGGGGTTCCACGTTGGCCTCCGTTCACGTCCGCGGGACCGGTCCGGCCCCTTCCGCGCTCGTGTTCTCAGCCTAGACGGCGCGGGGCGCCCCATTGCGGGCAGAACGCGCCATCCCGCTATCAATCCGCGCCAGGGGGCTCCGGCCGGCCCCGCGCGGCCCCCAAGCGGGGCCCCTAGCCGACGGCCTACGCCCAACCCTGCCGCGTGGGCACCAGGACGATGTCGTGGGTGCTGACGTGGGCGGGCTGGTCGAGCTCGTGCATGATCACCACCGACACGTCCTCGGGCGTCAGCGGGGTGTCCGCGAAGGGGCTCTCCAGGACCGTGGGCTTGATCGCCTCGATCGCCCGGGTCCGCACGTAGCCCAGGTGGATGGAGCGCACCCGCACGTTCTCGTGGCGCAGCTCCACGCGCAGCTGCTCGCCGAAACTGTTGCGGGCCGCCGACCCGGCCCCGTACACGACGGCGTTCTTGAAGGCCGTGTCGCCGGCGATCGAGCCGACGACCACGATGTCGGCGACCCCGTAGTCCCGCCCCGTCTGGATGAGGGCGGGCAGCAGCACCCTGGCGGGCACCACCACGGAGAGCACGTCGTTGGACAGGTGCTCGCTCCACTCGTGGGCCGGCCTGTCCCCCAGGGCGCCGTTGGCGGCGCGGCCCGCGGCCACCACGAGCGCGTCGATGCGGTCCTCGGACTTGACGAGCGAGCCCAGGGCCTCGTCGGCCTGGCGGGCGCTGGACAGGTCGACGCGCACGAATCGGGCGTCGACGGTGCCCGACGGGGGGACCCGGTCGACGATGATCGCCTCGTCGCCCTGCGCGGCGGCCGCCCGTGCGACGGCCAGGCCGATGCCGTGCGCCCCTCCGGCGATCACGATCGTTCTCTTGCTCATCAGTCATGCTCCCCTGCGGTACGCGCTGGTGTTCTGGGATCGAGCGCGGCCCTGGCCGCTTCGAGGGCCTCGATCAGTGCCTCGGGCGTGTGCTCGCCCTGGTAGAGCTCCTCGCCGATGAAGAAGGCGGGCGCGCGGGTCAGGCCCATGCCCGCGGCGTCGTCGGCGTCGTCGTGGACGCGCCCGATGTGCGGGCGCTGCAGCATCTGCGCGTCGAGGCGCGCCAGGTCCGCGCCCATCTCCACCGCTGCCCGGCGCAGCACGTCCCGGTCGAGGTCCGCCTCGTCGCACAGGCGAGCCACCTCCACGCGCACCGGTTCGAAGAGGTCGGGGCTCTGGGCGGCCACCGCCTCGAGCATCTCGGCGGCCTGCTCGGCCCCCGGGTCGCCCAGGGGGTTGTGGCGGAAGACCAGGCGCAGGTCGTTGTCGAAGTGGTCGCGCACCTCGCGGAGCAGCTCGACGGTGGCGCCGTCCTCGAGGCAGCCCAGTTGCCCGTACTGGACCAGGGTGAGGGCCGAGGCGGGGTTCCCGGCGATGTGGTCGCGCCGGGGGTCCACCGGCCTCGTGAGGCGCGGCCGGGCGGGCGCCCGGCGGGCGTCGAGGAAGGCGGTGAGGGCGAGCACGAGGGCGCCCAGGAGGGCCGCCAGGAGGGAGGCGGCGAGCACCCCGATGCGGGCGTCCGCCTGCGCCGCGCCGTCCTCGATGGCCAGGTCGATGATGAACAGCGAGATCGTGAAGCCGATGCCCGTGAGCATCGCGCCGCCGTTGATGTGGCGCAGGCCCAGGCCGGGGGCGAGTTCGCCGATCCGGGTCTTGGAGGCCAGGACCGACGCCCCGAAGGCTCCGACGTACTTGCCCGCGACGAGGCCGGCGACGATGCCCCACGTCAGCGGCGAGTGGAGGGCGTGGGCCAGCGCGTCCCCCGAGAGGGCGACCCCCGCGTTCGACAGCGCGAACACCGGGACCACGAAGAGGTTGACGATGGGGGCCATGCTCAACTGGTGGCGCTCGTTGATGGAGACCGCCCGCAGGATCCCGTGCACCGCGTTCTTTCCGGTCAGGGCGGTGGGGGCGCGGCGGAACCGCTGGGTGAGCTCCTCCGCCGTGAGCAGCGCGGAGCGCTCGGGCGGGAAGACGGGCATGAGCAGGCCCAGGACGACGCCCGCGATGGCCGCGTGCACCCCTGAGGCCAGGAACAGCAGCCAAAGCAGCGCCCCGAAGACGATGTACACGGAGGCGCGGCGCACGCGGGCCCTCTGGACGGCGTAGAGCGCGGAGGCGGCCAGGAGGACGCCCGCCAAGGGGAGCAGGCGGATGGTGCCGGTGTACGCGGTCGCGATGACCGCGAGCGCGCCCACGTCGTCGACGACCGCCAGCGTCACCAGGAATGAGCGCAGCTGCACGGGGAGCCGTTTGCCGAACGCCGCCAGGATCCCCACCACGAAGGCGGTGTCCGTGGGGATCACGATGCCCCAGGCGCCCGCGTGGGGGCCGCCGGCGTTGATGACCCCGAACACGACGGCGGGGACGACCAGGCCGCAGGCCGCCGCCAGCACGGGCACGCAGGCGCGGCGCCATTCCCGCAGCCCGCCCATCACGAAGTCGTGTTTGACCTGCAGGCTGACCAGCAGGAAGAACATCATCATCAGGCCGTCGTTGATCCAGTGCCGCAACGGCATGTCGATGCCCCAGGGGCCCAAGTGGACCGACAGGCGGGCGTTCCAGAAGGCCTCGTAGCCCAGGGCGCCCGCGTTCGCCCAGACCAGGGCGACGGCGGTGGCCGCGAGCAGCAGCAGCGCCCCGGAGGCCTCGCGCGCCGCGAACGCCTTGAGGGCGCCGCGGACTGTGCTGATCAGCCTCATTCAGTGGCTCCTCGTCGGCTGGACCACCGCGTTGGCGAAGTTGACGTGCGCGGGCAGCGACACCATGAAGGCGACCTCGCTGGCCAGGTGCTGCGTGCCGATCGGCTCGATGTACTCGGTGTCGTCGGGCAGGACGTCGTGGTGGGCGCTGGTGGACCGGTCCGCGCCCAGGTTGCCGTGGGTGAAGAAGCTGCCCGCCGTGTACAGGGACTCGATGTGGTGCACGCGCACTCCCCTGGGGCCGTACTCGGCGCGCAGGTGCTTGGAGAACTGCGACAGGGCGGCGCCGAAGGAGGAGAACACCGAGTACGCCTGCTGGCGCTCGTGGGCGGGCGCGGTGGCGAAGGTGACGATGTCGGCGCGGTCCCCCGCCTCGCCCGCGGCCAGGACGTCGTGGGCGAAGATCTGAACGGCCTGCAGGGTCCCGCGCACATTGGTGTTGAGCATGAGGTTCCAGTCGGCGGGGACGGCGTCCTCGAAGAGGGCGGCGCGGCGCACCCCGGCGGCGGTCACCACCAGGTCGGGGGCGCCCAGCTCCCGGTGCACGCGCTCCCTGGCCTCCACCAGCTCGTAGGCGCTGGTCACGTCGGCGGGGCACACGACCACCCGCGCGTCGTCGGGGAGCCTGCCCCGCAGGCGCTCGAGGCGGCGGCGGCCCCTCGCGATGACGGCGACGCCCGCGCCGCCCTCGACCAGGGCGCGCACCACCGCGGAGCCGATGGCGCCGGTGGCGCCGGTGACCACCGCGATGCGCCCCTTGAGGTCATATCGTGTCATGGGATCAAGTTCCTCGATTCAGTCCTGACCGTCCCGCGCCGCGCCTGGGCGTCGGCCCTGGCCGCGGGGCCGGTGGTGGCGGGCCCGAACCCGGGAACCTTCCGCCGTACCGCTCAAGGATACGCGAACGCGCGGCGCCCCGGGTGCGGGTTCGCGGTTAATCCTGTTCACAACGCGGACCGGGCGGTAGTCGACTGTGCGGGGGCCGGCCAAGGGCCGCACCGCGCGGAGGGGATTCCGGGGGGCCGCTGCCTCCGACCGGCCCCCAAGCGGCGGTACGCGCACGGGGCGGGCCCCGGATGCGGACGCGGCCCACGGGTAGGGCCCGGATCGGCGCGCACGGGGCGGGCCACTCCGGACGCGGCGCGGGCCCCGTTCCGCCCGGGGCCCGGCGGCGAACGGCTATCATGGTGGGAGCCGGGCGGCGCTGCCCGGCCTCGGAAGACAATAGCCAAGGGGCATCGAACAATGCCGAAACGAAGCAGCGGCCGAGGAATCGTGTTCGACCGCGATTCCAGGGAGTACTGGAACAAACGGGCCGCAACGTTCACCCGCACGGCCACCAGGGCCTACGAGCACTGGCTCATGAAACTCCTCGCGCTCGACCCATCGGACACAGTGCTGGACATGGGCTGCGCGACCGGCACACTGGCCGTCCCCCTGGCGAAACGGGGGCACCACGTGCACGCCTGCGACTTCGCCGAGGCGATGCTGGCCATCCTCAGCAAGCGCGCCGCCCGGGACAGGCTCCCCATCACCGCGCACCTGCTGGCGTGGGAGGACGACTGGGAGGCGGCGGGCCTGGGCGCGGACAGCGTGGACGTCGCCTTCGCCTCGCGGTCCCTGGTGGCCGACGGCGTGCGCGCCCACATCGGCAAACTGGACTCGGCGGCCCGCACGAAGGCGGCGGTCACCGTGTCCGCCAGCCCCCTGCCCTCCTACGAGCCCCGGCTGCTCACCCACCTGGGGCGGGTCGCGAAGCGGCCCCACGCCGTCCAGGACGTCAAGCGGGCGCTGTCGGGCATGGGCCGGGTCCCGTTCTGCGCGAGCACGACGACGTTCCGCCCGATGCGCTTCGCCTCTTTCGACGAGGCGCGGGCCGACTTGCGGCGCCTGGCGGGCCCCGAGCCCTTCACCCCGGGGGAGCAGAAGCTCTTCGACGCCTACGCCTCGGAGCACTTCACGTGCGTGCCGCGCCCGAACCCCGCTGGGGAGCGCTCGGGGCATTGGACGCTGGACTACACGCTGCCGGTGACCTGGACGTTCATCGGCTGGCGCACGGACGGGAGCGAATGGGAGTAGGCGCGGCGGCACTGCGGGACGAGGCGGGGCGGCCGGACCTCGCGGGGCTGCCGCGGCGACCTGGGCGGGCGCAGGAGGGGCGGCGGCCCGGCTCATTCGGCGCTGGGGCGGCGTCGGCGCGCTTTGACCTCGGAGCGCTTCCTCTTGTCCGCCAGGCGGCGGAGTTTGGATCCACGGGTCGGCTTGGTGGGCCGCCGGGGCCGGGGCGGGGCGAGCGAGCCGCGCAGGAGGGCGGCCAGCCGCTCGCGCGCGGCCGCGCGGTTGCGCCGCTGGGAGCGGTGCTCGGCGGCCACGACCGTCAGGACGGTGCCCACCAGGCGCTCGCCCAGGCGGGCCAGCGCCCGTTTCCGCAGCTCCTGGTCGAGGGCGGTCGTCGTGGCCAGGTCCAGGCTGAGTTGCACGCGCGAGTCCGCGGTGTTCACGCCCTGGCCGCCGGGGCCCGAGGCGTGGGAGAAGCGCTCCCCCAGCTCGCCCGCGGGCACGACCAGCCCCCTCGGGCAGCCGGGGCCGGGCGGGATGCGCAGGTCGTCCATGCCACCAGTGTGCCACCAACCCGCCGCGGGGCCGGACGGGATGCACAGCTCGTCCATGCGACCAGTGTTCCACCGAGGAGCCGCACCTCCAGCGCCCGCAGCGGGGCGCCGGAGCAGATGCACGTGGAATCCCGCGCACAATCGCACCCCGGATTCCACGTGCATTCCGCCCGCCTAAGGTGTGCTGCGTTATGGGTGGATGTGGGTGGGGTCTTAGGGATGGCACGGGTTCTGCGCGTGATTGTCCCTGAACGCCTCGGGTGCTGGGCGTGTGTGCACCCGGGCCCGTTGTGGCCCATCTGGCGCCCTGTGGGGGCTGGTCGTACCCTTGTTGCCCGTGCCGTCGGTGCGCGACCGCGCACCGACGCGCCGTGGGCCTGTAGTGGATCGGATCGCCGTGGAGGGAGCCCCGCCCGCTATGGGCCCTGGTGGAGGGCCTGCGCGCTGTTGGGCGCGTGACAGGCTCAGGCGAGGTGGGCAACGTCTGGGGTCCAAGCTGATCACCATGGCCGACGCCTGCACCCGCGTCTGCGCCACTTAGACACCGCCCGCACCACTTAGACCCCCGAAACGCCGGGAGAACCAGGGCCCACTCGGACCCAAGTGGCGCAACAACGCGCTAAGTGGCGCAACCGTGCACTAAGTGGCGCAGCGGCGGGCGGATCCCGCAGTGCGGTGCAGGAAGTCGCACAAAGCGCCGACAACGAGCCGCACACGCAGCCCCTCCCCATCAACCACCCACACAAGGGACCGGAATTAGATAACACGGACTAGTGCCCTCCGGGTCTGCGTGCGCCCAGCTTCTGGCACGTCGCCGGGCCGACGCGCTCCATTGCCGGTGTCCTTGAGAGTTATGGCGCCCTTGAACAACGCATCAGCCAGGAACTCGATGAAGAGGGGGAGCATTGGGGCAGGAAACCACCTACTGGGGCAGGCTAACCCCCATTGGGGCAGGCTAGTAACCTGCCCCAATGCACGGTAGCCTGCCCCAATGCACTGTAAGGTGCCCCAATGCGCGGTCCATCGACTGCGGGAGGAAGCCGAGGAGATGCGCCTACTGCCGCAACCTGCCCCGATGCGGGGCTCCCGACCACTGCGTTTCCCATAGGGGTGCACTGCGCGACTCAGACCGCGTTCGCACCGAGGAGTGCGAGTTTCAGCATTGCGTGCCGGGGTGCCACTGCGCGACTCAGACCGCCTCCGCACCACTTGAACACCCAAGAAGACTGAGAAACCGCGGGCATGGCAGGGCATAAGTGGAGAGGCGCTCCCGGTGGCGCGAGATTCCGCGTGGCCGGTGGTGCCGCCGTGCCGTCTCGCCCGCACGGGTTGGTGCCCTTCCGTTGGGGCGGGGCCTGCCCCCTCAGGTGTGCCGTCTCGCCCGCACGGGTTGGTGCCCGTGCGAACCCATGGCGGAGCGGGGGCCGCCCGCGCCTCCCCGCGCGCGACTTGACGAGGGAGGCGCTGCGCGTCCTCAAGACCGGCGGGCGCGCCTCCCCCGGCCCACGGCTCGGCGGGCTTGCACCGGGGAGGGCTTGTCAGTCGGCGGTGGAACGACGCCCTGCCTCCCCGCGCGGGGCGGCGGCGCTAACCACGAATTGAGCGTCCGCGATCCCGAACTGCCTGCCTCCCCGCGCGGGGCGGCGGCGCTACTGTGGGACCAGGCGGACCGGCCCCCGCCTCGTCGACCCGAATGGAAGCACATGCCCCACCGCACGACCCCCTCCAGCATCCAAGTGCGCGGAGCGCGTGTCCACAACCTCAAGGACCTCGACGTCGACGTCCCCCTGAACACTTTCGTCGCCATCGCGGGAGTGTCCGGGTCGGGCAAGTCCTCCCTGGCCCTGGGCACCCTCTACGCGGAAGGATCCCGCCGCTACCTGGAGTCCCTGGCGACCTACACGCGCAGGCGCATCTCCCAGGCCGCCAGGGCGCCGGTCGACCGGGTCGCCCACGTCCCCGCCGCCCTCGCCCTGCGCCAAAGGCCGGGTGTGCCCGACGTGCGCTCCACCTTCGGCACGGCCACGGAGCTGCTCAACCACCTGCGCCTGCTGTTCTCGCGCGCCGGCTCCTACCTGTGCCCCAGCGGGCACCGTGTGCCGCCCTCGCGCAACGTTGCCCTGGAAGTGCCGCTCGTGTGCCCCCAGTGCGGTGAGTCCTTCCACGGACTGGGCGCCGAGGAGATGGCCTTCAACTCCACCGGGGCCTGCCCCGTGTGCGAGGGCACCGGGGTCCAACGCGTCGTCGACCGCGCCGCCCTGGTGCCCGACGAGTCGCTCACCATCGACCAGGGGGCAGTCTCGCCGTGGGGCTCCCTCATGTGGAAGCTCATGAAGGACGTCGCACGCGAGATGGGGGTGCGCACGAACGTGCCCTTCCGCGACCTCAGCGAGGAGGAGAGGGCCATCGTCTACGAGGGGCCCGCCGAGAAACGGCACATCGTGGTCTCCACCAAGACGGGCGGCGCGGAACTGGACTTCACCTACTTCAACGCGGTCGCCACCGTGGAGAACGCGCTCGCCAAGGCCAAGGACGAGAAGGCCCTCGCCCGCGTCGGCAAGTACCTCATCACGCGCACGTGCCCCGCCTGCGACGGCACGCGCCTGGGGGAGCGGGTGCGCTCGACCCTCATCGACGGCATCGACTTGGGCCAGGCCTCGCGCCTGACCCTGAGCGGACTGCGCGAGTGGGCGGCGCGCGTGCCCGGCCTCGTCCCCGACGAGGTCGCGCCCATGGCCCGCGTCATCGTCGACGAGATGGCCGAGCCCATGGAGCGCCTGGCCGACCTGGGCCTGTCCTACCTCTCGCTCGACCGCGCCTCCTCCACACTGTCCAACGGCGAGCGCCAGCGCGTGCAGCTGGCCCGCGCTGTCCGCAACCGCACGACCGGCGTCCTCTACGTCCTGGACGAACCCACCATCGGCCTGCACCCCTCCAACGTCGACGGGGTCCTGGACATCATCCGCGAGCTCATCGAGGATGGGAACTCCGTCGTCGTGGTCGACCACGACACCCGGGTGCTCGCCGCAGCCGACCACCTCATCGAGATCGGCCCGGGCGCGGGCGCAGACGGCGGACGCGTCGTCTACCAGGGCCCTGTCCCCGGGGCCTCAGGCGCCCCCGGCTCCCGCATCGGCCCGTACCTGGCCGGGAGGCGCCGGGTGGAGCGCCGGGCGGGCTGGGACCGGGAGCGCGCGGGAACGGACGGGCGCGGTGAGGCGGGCGCTGACGAGCGCGGCGGCCCAGGTAGTGACGGGCGCGGCGCCATCCACCTGGAGACCTCGCGGATCCACACGGTCCACCCCCTGGGCGTCGACATCCCAGTGGGAGCGCTCACGGCGGTGACGGGGGTCAGCGGATCGGGCAAGACGACGATGGTCCTGGAGTCCCTGGTGCCCGCCCTGCGCGCGGCCCTGGCGGGGGAGGCGCTGCCCGCGCACGTGCGGGACGTGGACGCGGCGGGCGCGACGCGGGTGAACCTGATCGACGCGACGCCCATCGGCGTCAACGTGCGCTCCACAGTCGCCACGTACTCCGGTGTCCTGGACGAGCTGCGCCGGGCGTTCGCGCGCACCGAGGAGGCGGGGGCGGCGGGCCTCAAGGCGGGCGCCTTCTCCTACAACACGGGCTCGCTGCGCTGCCCCACGTGCGACGGGACGGGCCAGATCACCCTTGACGTGCAGTTCCTGCCCGACGTGGACATCGAGTGCACGGACTGCCGGGGGAGCCGCTACAGCGCCCAGGCCCTCGGGATCCGGCGCGACGGGCTGAGCCTGCCCGACATCATGGCCATGAGCGTGGACGACGCGCGGGGAGCGGTGCGGGGCCTGAAGAGAGCGGGCGCGCTGCTCGGCACGCTGTCGGGCCTGGGCCTGGGCTACTTGGCGCTCGGCGAGGCCACGCCCGCCCTGTCCGGAGGCGAGGCGCAGCGGCTCAAACTCGCCTCGGAGATGGGGCGGGGCCAGGAGGGAGTGCTCTTCGTCTTCGACGAGCCGACCATCGGATTGCACCCCGACGACGTGCAGGTCCTCCTCGACGTGCTCCAGCGCCTCATCGACCGCGGTGCCACCGTCGTCGTCATCGAGCACGACCTGGACGTCATCGCCAACTCCGACTGGGTGATCGACATGGGGCCCGGCGGAGGGGCCGACGGCGGGCGCATCGTGGCGCAGGGCGCGCCCCGCGACGTGGCGGCCCACCCGGACTCGGCGACGGGACGCCATCTGCGCGCCGCCCGGCCCGGGATCCTGGGTTAGGCCGCGGCAGGCGGGGCCCGGCCAAGCGACGGTTCGGCCCCGAGGCCCGGCCTCCTCCTCGTCCGCCTGCGCTCAGCCGACGCGCGCCCGCATCCGGGTGGAAACGGGGGCGCAAGGGGCAGCTGTTCCAAAAAGCGTCTGAGTCTGCCCGAATTCGCGCGAATCCGCTCGAAACCGTCAGACTCAGACGCAAAATGGACCACCGGGCCCGCGCTCAGCCGACGAGCGCCCGCATCCGGGCGCGGGCGCCCTCCGCCCGCAGTGCCCTCAGCTGCGAGGCGAACTCCTCGACGAAGCGCTCCTGGCCGGCCAAGTCGCCGAACACCGCGGCGTCGGAGACGAAGGCGCGGTCGTCACCGGCCTTCTGGGCCGCCGCCAGCTCCAGCAGACGCGCGCCCGCAGGGTCGTCGACCGCGATCGGGGCGCCCGCCTCGTCGACGCCCTCATCGCCCAGCGCCCACGCGGCCACCATCGCGGCGCCCAAGCGGATCGGGCCCCCGGACGCCAGGTTGTCGCGCACAGTGCCCAGCACGAACTTCGGCATCCTGTTCGACGCGTCCTGGGCCAAGCGGAACAGCGTGTCGGCGATGGCCTCGTTCGTGAACCGCTCGAAGAGCGTGTCCACGTACCCGTCCAGATCGATGCCGGGCACGGGCCGCAGCGTCGGGCGGGCCTCGCGCTCCAAGTAGGCGCGCACCCAGGCGGCGATGTCCGGATCGGCGGCGGCGTCGTGCGCGTACTCGATGCCCAGCAGCCGCCCCCAGTGGGCGAGGCCCTGGTGCGAGGCGTTGAGCAGGCGCAGCTTCATGAGCTCGTAGGGCACCACGTCGGACACCATCTGCACGCCGACGTCCTCGAAGGGCGGGCGCCCGTCGGTGAAGCGGTCCTCCAGCACCCACTGCGTGAAGGGCTCGCACACCACCGGCCACGCGTCCTCCACGCCCAGGCGCTCGCGGACGGACTCGATGTCCGCGGGCGTCGTCTGCGGGGTGATGCGGTCGACCATGCAGTTGGGGAAGGCGACATTGTCGTCGATCCACTGCGCGAAGACCGGGTCGCTCATCCGCGCCTGCGACACGACGGCCGTGCGCGCCACCTTCCCGTTGCCGGGCAGGTTGTCGCAGCTCATCACCGTGAACGGGGGGACGCCGGCGTCGCGGCGCCGGCGCAGGGCCTCCACGATGTAGCCGAAACTGGTCGTCGGGTGGTGCGGATCGGCGGCGTCGCGGGCGGCGCCCTCGGACTCCGTGCGGAACAGGCCGGTGGCGTCGTCGACGTTGTAACCGCCCTCCGTCACCGTCAGGGACACGATGCGCGTCGTCGGCGCGGTCATGACTCCCAGGACGGCCTCGGGGTCGTCGGGGGCGAAGAGGTAGTCGTGGATCGACCCGATGACGCGGGACTCGGCCCGCCCTCCGGGGTGCTTGAGGGTGAGGGAGTACAGGTAGTCCTGGCCGCGCAGCGCGTCACGCATGCGCGTGTCCTGCGGCATCAGGCCCACGCCGCAGATCCCCCAGTCCAGTGCCTCGCCGCGCCTCATGAGGTCGTCGAGGTAGGCGGCCTGGTGGGCGCGGTGGAAGCCGCCGACGCCCATGTGCACGATGCCCGTCGTGATGCGGGAACGGTCGTAGTCGGGGGCGAGGTCCGATTGGGACAACGTTGTCATGGGGGGCTCCTGGGTGGTTCTCGGCGGTTGGAACGAACGCGGGGCGGCTGTGGGCGCGGCGCGTCCGCGGGCGGTGCCCAGTCCCATTGTCCCACTGCGGGGCGCGGTTGAACAGGGGGCTCGTACGAGCGGGCGGGACCGGGAGTGGCCCGTGCCCGGTTGACGATGGTTGCGGGGGAGCGCGGGACGGATACCACGCGAGTGCGGCCCCCGTCCCGCCCACCGAATAGTGGGCGGGGCGGGGGCCGGAAAAGCGGGGCCAGGGAGTCAGTGCGCGATGACGACCCGCAGGTTGCGGGGGCCGTGCACGCCGTTGACCCGCACCAGCTCGATGTCGCTGGTCGCCGAACCGCCCGCGATCCACGTCATCGGGCGCAGGGGGTTCTCGCCCAGGACGTCGACCGCCTGCGGCACCGTGGGGACGATCGCCGAGCGCTCCAGCACCACCACGTGCGTGTCCGGCACCAGGGAGATCGCGCGGCGCCCCTGGTCGGGCTCGCCGTCCAGCACGATCGTGCCGGAGATCGAGATGCCGACGCGCGAGCGCGTCACCACCGCGTCGATGGCGTCCAGCTCCAGGGTGGGGATCGCCTTCTCCCGCGAGTCCTCGCGCACAGTGCGGCCCGACCGGGCGGCGGCCTTCTTGAAGGGCGCGTCCAGCCCGGTGGGGACCACGACGGAGCCCATGCCCTCCAGGAAGGAGTCGATGGCGTCGGCCACCTTGGCGTCGGTGGGCGCCAGGACCACCTTCGCCGAGTAGTCCTCGAGCTTCTCGATCATCTCCCCGACCACGGCGTCCGAGCCGGGGGCGTCCGCCGTGGAGCGGATGTAGTCCCGGGGGATGGGGCGCACGGGGCGGCCCTGCTGCGAGCGCCCGATCGCGTCGCGCGCACGGGCCAGAATCGCGGTCTTCGCGTCCATGGGAGCCATGTCAGTCCTCCGTGGTGTCGTCGTTCGTGCGGGTCGTCATGCCGTGCTCGCTGGCCAGCGGGATCCCCCGGGCGGGGGCGTCCCAGCGGGTCGACGAGGCGTCCGAGTCCGGGTGGGTCCGCTTCCACCACTGGCGGAAGGTCTCCTTCGGCGCCGTGGGCAGATCCCGCGCCCCCGTCCACAACGAGGCGGGGAAGGGGAGGGCGCCGATGCGCCCCTTCTTGCCGCCGACGAGCCGTGTCGCCTTCACGGCCATGCCCGCCGCGGTCCACAGCTTCGCGTTCGACATGACGGGCGTGGCCGAGCCCATCGCCAGATCCCACACGTCGGGCAGCACGGCGTGCTTCTCGTCGACGGTGCGGGCCCGCAGGTGGATGAGGATCGTGGGGATCTCGATCTTGACGGGGCACACGTCGCCGCACGCGCCGCACAGGGACGAGGCGAAGGGCAGGGTGTGCACCGGGTCGTCGTGGGCCATGCCCTGGGTGAGCTGGGGGGTGAGGATCGCGCCGATCGGCCCGGGGTACACGGAGCCGTAGGCGTGGCCGGAGGTGTGCTGGTACACCGGGCAGATGTTCATGCACGAGCCGCAGCGGATGCAGGCGAGGGCCTGGCGACCGATCGGGTCGGCGAGGACCTTGGTGCGGCCGTTGTCCATGAGGATCAGGTGGAATTCCTGGGGGCCGTCGCCGGGGGTGACGCCCGTCCACATGGAGGTGTAGGGGTTCATGCGCTCGCCGGTGGCGGAACGCGGCAGGAGCTGGGAGAAGATCTCGATGTCCTGGAAGCGGGGGACCAGCTTCTCGATGCCCATCAGGGTGATGAGCGTGTCGGGCAGGGTCAGGCACATGCGGCCGTTGCCCTCGGACTCGAAGATCGAGACCGTGCCGGTTTCCGCGACGCCCATGTTGGTGCCGGAGACAGCAACCTTGGCGTGCAGGAACTTCTTACGCAGGTGGGAGCGTGCCGCGGCGGTCAGCTCGGTCGGGTCGTCGGAGAGGTCGCGGGGCGCGTCCTCCATGCGATCCAGGAAGATGCCGCGGACCTCGGAGCGGTTGCGGTGGATCGCGGGGACCACGATGTGGCTGGGCATGTCGTCGGCCAGCTGGACGATCATCTCGGCGAGGTCGGTCTCGCGAGCGCTGATGCCCTGTTCCTTCAGGTACTCGTTGAGGTTCGTCTCCTGGGTGGCCATGGACTTGACCTTAACGATCTCGTCGACACCCTTGGACTTGATGATGTCCGCGATGATGCGGTTGGCCTCGTGCTTATCGCGCGCCCAGTGGACGATGCCGCCGCGGGCGGTCACGTTGCGCTCGAACTCTTCGAGGAGCTCGGGCATACGGGACTCGACCTCGAACTTGACGGCCTCGGCTGCGCTGCGCAGGTCCTCCCAGTCGGGCATTTCCGCGACGCGCTGCCCGCGCTTGGTGCGGATCGTGCGGGTAGCGTGGCCCAGGTTGCGGCGCATCTGGGTGTTCGCCAGGGTCTTGTGGGCACCCTGCGGGAACGTGGGACCCCAGCGGAGGGTGTCCTCGGGGATGGAGACGGTGGTGCGCCAGCCGCCCGTGTGTGCCTGCGCGTTCGCGTCGTCAGAGACCACGCCGGGCATACCGATGAATGTTTCAGACATGTCAGATCACCTGTGCGCTTTCGGGTGCGAAGGAGATGTTGCCCTCGAAGGGCTGATCCTTGGTGGATGCCAGGATCTCGGCGAGGTGCATGGGGCGGATGCCCGAGTTGAGGCGGGAAAGGCCGCCGCCGACGTGCATCAGGCAGGAGTAGTCGCCCATGACGAGGACCTCTGCGCGCGTGGACATGACGTTGGTGACCTTGTCCGCGAGCATCGAGGTGGAGGTCTCGGAGTTCTTCATGGAGAAGGTGCCGCCGAAACCGCAGCAGACCTCGGCGTCGGGCAGGTCGACGAGGGTCAGGCCCTCGACGGCGCGCAGGAGGCGGTAGGGGCGGTCGCCGACCTTGGCGATACGCAGCGAGTGGCAGGTCGGGTGGTAGGTGACCGTGTGGGGGAAGTAGGCGCCGACGTCCTCGAGGCCCAGAACGTCGGTGATGAGCTCGGTGAGGTCATAGGTGTGCTCAGCGATGCGCTGGGACTGCTTCGCGAGATGTTCGTCGCCCACGTGCTCGGCGACGACCTTCTGCTCGTGGCGCGCTGCACCGGTGCAGGAGCCGGAGGGGACGACGATGGCGTCCCACTGGCCGTCGAGCACGGGCTCGAAGGTCTTGACGTGGTTGCGGGTAATCTTCGCGGCGTCTTCGAAGTAGCCGGTGTTTGCGTGCATCTGGCCGCAGCAGACCTGGTCTTCGGGGAAGACGACCTCGTGGCCGAGGCGTTCAAGCAGGGTCACTGTGGCCTGGGCAGCCTGGGGGAACATGACGTCTGCCAGGCAGGTGGAAAAGAGAGCGATGCGCACTGGGGGATCCTTCCTCGTGGGTGCTGTCCAGCTCAGGTTATGACTGGGTCCGAGGTCCCAACGACCGTTTTTGTACAGACAACTTGGACGAGGTCGATTTTCCCGCTATTTTTTGCGGAAAAATCTCCGGCGATAGTCAATGAAAAATCGCCTCTCGTTGGGCGTTTTAGGACCTTCGGGGCGCGACTTAGCTCAGGGTGAGTTTTCGTTTTTCATTTTTGCGATGGTTTTGTCTGTGTAAGAGGTCGCCCCGGCCTCGTTCCTGATTGAACGATCGTCCTTGTGATGAGGGTATCGACATCGATGCGGGGGTTGGGCGGCTTGCTGAAGAGGTGTCGGGTCGGACCTAGCCGCGCGTGAGCTTGTTGCTCGGGGGCAGTGCACTATTTCGGGCAGCATTGCACTGGATAGTAGACAGTGCAATGCCTTCGTAACTAGTGCATTGCTGTCGTAACTAGTGCATTGCTGCCCGGGCACCGCGCATGGTGTTGGCCGGTTGGGGTGTCCGTTGCTAGCCCCACGATGAGACTTGTTGCCGATGAGGTGTTCCACCCGTTAGGGAAGATTCAACCACTTCTGATCGGGTTGAATCTTCCCGATCAGGTTGACTCTTCCCTAACGGGTGTAATCCTGCCGATCGCGCGCTTGGAATTTGGCTTTGTTCGACGTGGGGGTGTCAGATCGGAGCTGAGTGTGTCACCGCTGACGACAATTTCCTCGGTGAAGCTCGTTAGCGCCGAGACGCTGCACCCGATCGGGAAGGCGCAACCCCTGCAGGTAGCCGCATAACGGCACCGCATGTCAAGCCTCCACATGGTGAGGCATCGTGCGCCAGGCGGAGAGACGAGGCCGGGGCGCGGTCGAGAGCGGAGGGGAAGCCCGTGGGGCTCAGGAGTGGCCGAGGGCGGTCATGACGAGAAGATGACAGTCTTTGGACATAGCTAGCCCCTCGATGCTCATGGGACCAAAATCATCGGGAATGCTCGACTTATCGGGTGCGAGGGTCTTGTCTGCGAACTGCGGGTCGATGGTGGTGAACTGGCACTCCTGCGGCACATACTCGTAGAGACCAGGATAGATGCCGGGTAGCGGTGTGTCGGTGGCTGCCCCCTCCGCGAGGAGCTGGATCGTCTCGTCGGGAACGGTGGCAACAGCGGTCAGCCAGAATTCGGGGTCCTTGTCGGGAAGAAAACCTGTTTGGCTGGAATAAGCGATGGTGAGGTGCGCTTCGCTCGCCTCCGTGTGCGGCCAACGTAGGTTCACGGAGTCCGTCTGATCCTTGACGGTGGGCTCTTCGTTGCTGTGGAAGACGAACTCAGAGAAGCGTGGGTCCTTCGGGTATTGAGGAGCCGCCTTGTGGGCGAAGGGATTGCACGCAGAGGCGAGCGCCGCGACGGCGAGCAGCGGTACGACGGCCTTGCGCGTGAGCTTCATGTTTTCCTTTGACTGGATTGTTCCGGCTGTCATTGACGGAGCCTGCACAGGAGCATCTATCAGCTGCTGCGGTGGCCGAGGGCGGTAATGACCATCAAATGGCAGTCCTGCGACACAGCGAGATCTTGGATGATCATCGGATCAATTGTGGGCACGGTTGCGTGTGAAAAGTGGGGGGCGCTGGAGAGTTATATTCGCGTGTTCGAGATCGATGTTGCTGAAGGTGCAGTCCTTGGGAACGTACTCGTAAAGGCCCGTGTAGATGCCTGGCAGCAGGGTTCTGCTGTCGTTTGTCTTGTTGAGGAGCATCATGGTTGCTTCATCAGAGATGGTCGCGACGCCACTCATCCAAAATTCGGGTTCGATGTTGAGTTCAAAGAAGCCAGTTTGGGAGAAAGCGAGGGTGAGGTGAGCTTCCGTCGCATCCAGGTTGAGCCATTGCTCGTTGAGAATATCGACACGCTCCTGAATGTCCGGTTTTTTCTTGAAGGTGTACCGGAACTCAGCGAATCGAGGGTCCAGCTTCGATGCGCTGAGTTTAGTTTTGTGGCTGGACGAACGCCCGGAGGAGGCTGACGGAAGACAAGCGGATACCAGAGCGATAACTGCGAGAGCTGGAGCGAGAAGCTTGAGAGTGGGTTTCATGAGTGTCCTGAACGTTAGTGCGCTAGGCGTTGAGGCCATCGCCGGTGACGATGATGAGATTACACTGCGCGGAGAACGCAAACTCGCGGATCTCGAATGATCCCCAATCCGAATAGATGGCTTCCGGATCGGTGCCGAGGACCTTGTTAGCAACGGCGGGGTCAACGGTCGTGAAAGTACATTCCTCGGGCACGTACTCGTACAAGAGAGGGTGGATGCCGGGCAACAACGAAGATCCGCCGATGCTGTCAGCGACGAGCATGGTGATCGTCGTGTCGGGGACCTCGGCGACACCGGTCAGCCAGAATTGGCGGTCCGGCGTCGGCTGCCGGTCGGCGCCGTCCCGGAAATGGGCTACGAGGACGTGGCCGTCGGTCGCTCCCAGTCCGGGTATACGTTCGTTGAATGAGTCGACGCGCTCCTGAACCTCCAGCTCGTCATCGGTCTCGTACGTGAATTCGGCGAAGCGCGGGTCTTGCGGGTACTGAGTCGGCGTGGCCGCCGGCGTGCTCCTGGGGGTGAACGGGTTGCACGCGGTGGCGAGTGCCGCGACCGCGAGGAGCGGCATGATGGTCTTAAAAGTGAGCTTCATGTTTATCCTAGGGTGGATCCTTCGGGCGCTCCATGACGAGGCCGGGGCGGGCTCGAGCGGAGGAGCGGGAGAATCGCGGGGCTCAGGAGTGGCCGAGTGCGGTGAACACGAGAAGGTGGCAATCTTCGGACAAGGCGATCGCTTGTATGTCCATGGGGCCGAAATCGTGCGGGATCTTTCCTTTATCCGGTGCGAGCGCCTTGTCCGCGAACTCCGGGTCGATCGTCGTGAACTTGCACTCCTGGGGTACGTACTCGTAGAGATGAGGATAGATGCCGGGTAGGAGTGTGTCGGTGGCTTCTCCCTCTGCGAGGAGCTGGATCGTCTCGTCGGGGACGGTGGCAACAGCGGTCAGCCAGAATTCTGGGTCCTGTGCGGGGATAAAGGCAAGTGCCGGAGAATACTCGACGACGACGTGCACCTCGCTCGCCTCCAAATTTGGCCAACGAACGTTCACGGAGTCCGTCCGGTCCTGAACGGTCGGCTCTTCATCGCTCTTGTAGACAAATTCGGCGAAGCGCGGGTCCTGCGGATACTGAGTCGGCGCGGCCGCCGGCGTGTTCCTGGATGTGAAAGGGTTGCACGCGGCGGCGAGCGCCGCGATGGCGAGCATGGGAAGGGACAACCGCCGGAGTGATTTCATTGGTCAGGCTCCCACATTGAATGAGATGTACACGTAGTTACCGCAGATGGCCACGTCGGTCGCCGGGAAGCTGATGCCCAGATAGGTTGGTAGGTCCGGTCCCGTCAACCACGTCTCGCCTGCGAGGCGCGCGAGAGTGTGAGGAAGGTGGAGCTCCTCAGTATATTCACCGGTGCAGTGCTCGGCGAACAAAGCACCCCACTCGTCGGTTGCCTCCGCGCAGATGATCAGAAACCTATTCGAAGGTCCGATGAGGAGTTCGCCTGGGCGCAGGACAACACTGCGGTCCAGGATCTGGAACAGAGTGTGGGCCGGAAAATAGCGGTTAAGGGATTCATCTGATAGTAGCTGTTGTGAACTCATCGTGGCTTGTACTTTTCGTAGTCGTGCGTCTTACGGTCTTCGTTGCTCTCGGTGGTGTGCGTATCCAGACTGGGTGGCTGTTCGCCTACTTTCCAGGTGTATGTGCGGGTTAGGCTGCCACTGGAATCAAAGCTCTTTCCCCACCCGAGCTCTTCAAAACGCCCATTGACCTCATCTGGCGTGCCTGAGCCTATGTCAGAACTGTCTCGATTGAAATTCCAACGATCCCGAGCGTAGACGGTAACGGTGGCGGTCACGGTGTCTCCCTCGACCTTGACATCCGTGTCGGTGTACATCGTGTGGCCGCCAATCGTTCTCTGCCAGTTCTCGGTGGCCGGACTGCCGACTGCGTGCTTGGGGGAATAGAGCGTCACGTCTGTCTGGCCGGCCATCACTGCCTCATTCGCAGCCTGCAGTGACGCATTGAGGTCTGTGTTGACGTAGTTTCGGATACGGGCATCGTCCCTGTAAGCCTTTTCGTAGTTGAAGGTCTTGGGAGTACCTGTATTTTCCCGAAAGTGTCCGTAGAAATCATATGAGTCGGAGTGTTGTAACACCCAGCCCGCTCCTTGACGGTACAGCTCCCACTTGTACCAGTTGTCCCAGTCTTCCGGAGTGTCTTGGCCTGCTTTAGAACCGTGGGGAAAGTGGTCATCCCACTCAATGGAACGGTCGGGTTCGATAGTCGAGAACCCGCCTGACGTTGTATAGGGCTTGACATCTGAGCCAGAATGGAGAGCGGCTTGAAGATCGTATCGCACAAACGTTTCTACAAGCGCTGCGAGTAGTTGCTGCACGATGCTTGCTGCAATGAACTTTCCGCCAATATAGAGTGGGGAAAGCGCGGCGAGCATATTGCCCGAGGGGAGGACTATCCAGACATCGGACACGGAAAAACCATCGAGTTCGACACTGTCAACGTAGTCGATGACCTCACGTTGGAGCTGCTGCTTGTTGGTGCGGTAGGTGGTGATGGCCGCCTGTGTCTGTTGGATCGACGTGATGTGAGCGGTGATCTTCTGCGCGAGCGCATCCAGCTTGGCGATCATTGCCTGGGCGCTCTGCCCCTGCATACCCGACGCGATTCTTTCCTTCGCGTGGGCGATGTCGTCCAGCTTCTCCTGATTCGCTCGCAGCTGCTCGTCAAGCTCCTCGATTGCGAAGGAAAAGCTTCTTAGGTCAAGCGCGTACAGCGTGGTTTTCGTGATCATTCGTGCCATTCCTCGTTAGGTACGGTAAAGGAAATGGCGATCGCGTTCTCCATCGCCTCGAACTCCTGGAGCGTCTTCAGCATATTGGCGTGCATTGCCTTGAGCTCGTCCTGGATCGTGGTCTCTGCTTCGTTGAGGTCATTGATCGGCCCGCTGATCCTTTGTGCGTAGACGCGGCTGCACGGATCTCCGGTGGGAGGCGTGACCTTTGTGCAGGTTGCCGCTTCGTCGACGTATTGCGCGGCCGTGCGTAAGGCGTCGCTTGAAAAACTCAAGTCAGGCACTGGCGTCTCCTTTGTCCGTACTTCTGATGGGAGCCTACAAGGGGGAGGTCCCGGGAAGCAACTTGCTTCCCGGGACCTCCCGAGCCCATGAGCCGCCGATCAGTGCGGCATGTAGGCGCCCAGCCAGCCCTGGGATGCGATGAACACGAAGGCGCACAGGACCAGGAGCAGACCGACCGAGTAGGGGGCGGCCTTCTTGAGGATCTCCGCATCGGAACCCTTCGAATCGACAGCGGTCGCGGCGATCGCGAGGTTCTGCGGGGAGACGATCTTGCCGATGCCACCGCCGATCGTGTTGGCGGCCAGCAGGATCGACGGGTCGAGGCCGGCGCCTGCTGCGGCGGTCGACTGCAGGTTCGCGAAGAGCGCGCCCGCCGAGGTTGCGGAGCCGGCGACGGCCGTGCCGATCCAGCCCAGGATGGGGGAGAGGAAGGCGAAGGCCGCGCCCGTCGTCGCCAGGGCAGCACCGATCGAGGTAGTCTGACCCGAGAAATTCATGACGAAGGCCAGAGCCATGACGGAGGCGATTGTCAGGATCGCCATGCGCAGCGAGTAGATGGTGCGCGGCAGGACCGCGAACATCTCACCCACGGAGGTCTGGAAACGGCCGTTCGAGGAGTTCGTCCCGTACACGATGGCGACGATGATGCCGGTGACGAAGATCCAGGTGCCGGGGTTGGATAGGATCTGCAGCCAGTAGATTGCGGCGGTCGAGGGCGATCCGTCGCCGGTCAGCAGGTTGCCGTAGATGCCAGGCCACGGGACCTTGACGTCCGTCGAGGAGAAGAAGGCCGCGACGGGCTTGGCCAGCTTCGTGATCGCGATGATGACGACGACGAGGACGTAGGGCAGGAGTGCCAGTCCGATGCGCGAGCCGGTGGGCTTGTCGGCCTCGTCGGCCTCCGTCGCGCACTCCGCGGGGGTCGTCGGACCCCACGCCAGCAGGAACACGTAGCAGGCGGCGAAGCCGAGCAGGGAGGCGACGACCGCAGTCAGCTCGTAGGAAACCGAGGGGGTGAAGAAGTGGCCCGCACCGGCAGCGAGACCAGCGACGAGGGCAAGGGGCCAGAGCTGGCGGACGCCGCGCGCGCCGTCGAGGATGAACAGCAGCAGGAACGGGATGAACAGACAGAAGATCCAGGTCAGGTGCCCCATATCGCCGGCGACGACGACGGGGTCCGCGCCGCCGAGCTTGCCCGCGGTCGTCGTGGGGATGGCCATAGCTCCGAAGCCGACGTTGATGGCGTTGCCGACGACGGCCACGACGGCTGCCTTGATCTTGGAGACGCCGAGGGTCACGAGCATGGCGCAGGTGATGGCCACGGGAGCGCCGAAGCCGGCCAGGCCCTCGAGAAGACCGCAGAAGCACCATGCGACGATGAGGGCCTGGGCGCGCTGGTCGCCTCGGCCGATCGTGTTAAAGACGGCCTTCAGGTCGGCACTGCGGCCCGACTTTTCGGTGAGGTTGTAGAGCCACACGGCCGCGATGATGATGTAGATGATCGGCATGAAGCCCATCGCTGCACCTTGCGTGCCGGCCAGGAGCGCCATGCCGACGGGCATCTGGAAGGCGAGGACAGCGATACCCAGGGACAGCACCAGGGAGATGATCGAGCACCAGTGGGTGGCGACCTTAAAGACGCCCATAAGGACGAAGAACACGACGAGCGGGAGGAGCCCGACGACGGCTGTCAGGAAGACGTTGCCCGCGACTGCAGTTGTCGACGGGGTGAAGGATTGGGCGAACAACAGGGGGGTCATGGATACTCCGCGCGTCGGTGTGTGGGACATTGGACCTAATCATCATGACATATGAACGGGGTGACACACATGTTTTTGGGTGTTTTCTGTGTTGTGACAGTGATGCGCATCGCGCCGCATCTCACGTCCAGTATGCGCAGCGCCTGCTCGCGGGCGGTTCCTCGTCGATAAACTACGAAGCGTGAAGACTACATCCGCTGTTCCCGTCCCCTCCGGCTCGCGCATG